>Ga0209166_10000003_pt1 | contig 613129 bp, 549 predicted proteins | sample Coa_R1_3_FD_187151 | JGI IMG/M metagenome (GOLD analysis project Ga0209166, IMG submission 187151) | Surface soil microbial communities from Centralia Pennsylvania, which are recovering from an underground coalmine fire - Coalmine... | ecosystem: Environmental > Terrestrial > Soil >...
ACGCTCATCGTCAATCGTACGGGGCTTGCCGGGCCGCAGCTCGTCGTAAATCCCCGCAATCCGGTGCAGCCGAAAACGCCTGCGCCACTTGCCTATCGTGGTGTAGTGGCAATCGAGTCGATGGGCCACTGCGCGGTTGCTTTCACCAGCGGCACAGGCCAGCACAATGCGCGCTCGCAGACTCAACGCTGCCGGCAGCGAGCGCGAACGCGCAAACGAGCCAAGCTGCGCCTCTTCAGCTTCGCTCAAAACCAGTTCCGCCTTCGGTCGTCCCCTCGCCATCGCTGTATCTCCGCTCGGAAAGATACCTCAATGATAGGTTCGATATATGACACTAATTAGTGGGACACCACACTAGCTCTCGAAGAACCCCATCTTCACGCCCGCCAGCTGTACGACATCGTTGTCATTGAGGCGGCGTGCCTGCGGACCGATCGGGACCCCATTGACCTGGGGATAGTCGTTCTCCTTGCCGCTGTCGACATGCACGATGAAGTAGCCTTCGGCGCGCCGAGTGATCGCCGCGACCTGCACGCCGGGACGTCCGAGGGTCGTCAGTGCCTTGGTCAGCTCGAGTTCCCGGCCGGCGAACGCGCCGCTCAGCACCTGCAACTTCGCCTTGGGTAGCGCGGTGGCGCTGTCCGGCACGGTGGGCCGCTTGGAAGCGACGGCCTTGGCGGCCTGATCCACCGCCGCGGTGACTTTGCGAATGCGGTCCTCACCCTGGGAGCTGGGCGTAATGACCATGGTCTTTTCGAACTCGTCCTGCTCGACCTCGCCGTCTTGGCTGTCGACGAAACGTAATTGGTGATGGCCGACGGTGATGACGTCGCCGTGCTGCATCGCATGTTTCTTGATCAGCTTGCCGTTGACGTAGGTGCCATTGGTGCTGTTCAAATCCTCGAGGAAGGAGTCGTTCAGAATATTGATGATGAGCGAGTGATGGCCGCTCACCGCCGGATTGTCGATACGGATATCGTTGTCCGGTAGGCGCCCTATGGTGTAGCGCTCTTTATTCATGTTGTATTCCGCGAGGACATTACCGTCCAAGCTGAGCATCAGGCGTGCCATTCAGACTCCGTTTCGCTAGCCGAACCATCCCAAGATTTTGTCAAATATACGCCGTTGCGCCGGGAAGGGCTCTTGGACGTGCGCCATGATCACCGACACATTATCCCGGCCGCCATTATCGTTCGACAGCTGTATCAGCTGCTTAGCAACCATATCAAGATTAGCACTAAAGGTGCTGATTGTTAAATGAATGTCCTCGTCCTCAATCATGTCAGAAAGGCCATCCGAACACAGTACGTAGTAGTCACTTTTCTGTGCCGGCTGCTCGTGGATCTCGACCTCCACATTCTGCTCCACCCCGAGCGCCCGTGTAACATAATTCTTGTTGGTGGCGCGCTGCGCCTCTTGCTGGGAATAAAATCCCCGGTCGACCAGCTCTTGTAGCAGGGAATGGTCCAAGGTCATCTGCTCGAAACGATTGTCCCGCAGGCGGTAGGCGCGGGAATCGCCGACATGGGCTATCGATACCTTGTTGTCATGGAACAGGCAGGCTACCACCGTGGTACCCATGCCCTCGCACTGAGGCTGGGTCTTCGAGGTGTGGTAGATGATCTTGTTGGCCCTGTGGATCGCATCACGCAGGATGATACTGGGACGAGTCAATCCGGACTCAGGATCGCGGGCGGTCAGATCCTCCCGTACGAAGGCATCCCGCACCAGATTGATGATGGTCTTCACGGCGATGCCGCTGGCGACCTCGCCGGCGTTATAACCACCCATGCCGTCAGCCAGGACGAACAGGCCGATGTCGGCCTCGCTGCCGATCATGTCCTCGTTGTGTTCGCGCACCTTACCGGTATCCGTGAGTGCGACGCTGGCGATTTTCCCCTTCAAGCTCATGGATTTTTGACTGCTTTTCGTATCATGCACCTAAACCCACTCATGGCGATCCGCTCGGTATCCGCGAGCGACAATCCTCCAGGGCTGCCGCCATTTGGGCGCCGGAGTCGAACCGCGCTTCAGGATTCTTGGCCAGGGCTCGGTCGATCACGCTCTCGACACAGGCCGGCAAATCCGGCCGGAACGCTCGCAGCGAAGGGTGGGGCGCTTCGGCGATCTGCTGCATGAGGCCGGTCATCGAATCAGCGGTGAACGGGAGCTGGCCGGTTAACAATTGAAATAGGCTAACACCCAGGGAAAACAAGTCCGAGTGACCTGTCACAGTTCGTCCTTCGAGCTGCTCGGGTGACATAAATGACGGCGTTCCGAGAACTATGCCCGTGCGCGTGCTGCCGGCACCGCTCAAGCGCGCGATGCCGAAATCCGTGATCTTCAGGACATCGGTGCTCGGGTCGTACATGAGGTTCGCGGGCTTGATGTCCCGGTGCACCACCTGCTGCTTGTGCGCAAATCCCAGCGCGTCCGCCGTGCGCCCGATGACCTCCAGCACCTTGCGCGGGTCCATCAAATTATGCGACTTCGCATAGTCGCTCAAATGGCGGCCTTTCAGATATTCCATCGCGATGTAAGCCAGTCCCCGTTCTTCGCCCACATCATAGATGGTGACGATGTTCGGATGATTGAGCCGGCCGGCGGTTTCGGCCTCGCGAAAAAAACGCGAACGGGCCTCGGTGAGCTCGGCATCGCTGAATTCGCTGGCGAGCGGAATGGCCTTGATGGCGACCATGCGGTTGATGGCCGTGTCGCGTCCGAGATAGACGATGCCCATCGCGCCGCGGCCGATTTCGCGCTCGAGCTGGTATCGCCCGAGCCGCTCGATGTCGAGGACGGCAGGGGCGTCGGGGCGGGTGCTCGGAGCGGCCCGCAGGTTCGGTGTGGTGGCTCCCATGGCGGCCTGAGAGGGCGCCGCGGGTGCCGTTTTGGCGGCGCTGCCCTTGCCCTTGGTGCGGTCGGTGTCCATCAGACGCCGCAGGCGGGCGGCGACATCCTTATAGGTGTTGTCGAAGCGCGCGAGGTGTCGGTAGACCGCCGTCGCCTGGGGGCCGCGCCCCCGCTGCTCCATCTGATTGCCCAGGGAATACAAGTCGCCGAGAACCGTGGCGCTGGGCTTGCGGCCCTTGAGCTCCGCGAATCGCTGCTCGAAATTGTCCAGCAGCCTCGCAGTGTCGCTGCCCAAGGCCGACTTCGGCGGCGGCATCGGTACGGCCGCGGGCCTGCGCCGCCCCCACAGGAAGAGCGCGCTACCGCCGGCCAACAGCGCAATACCCGGCAGCCACAATGCCCAAGTGACGGTGTGCAAAGGGGCAAGCACTCGGAGCAATAGGCCTGTTGCGAGGAAACCTGCGCCCAGAATCGCTGCGATCAGTCCAAATTTGCTCATGCAATAGACATAATCCGAGCTAAGAAGCCGGGCAGTATAGGTGATTGGGCCACAATACCGGCAATCCTAAATTCACAGATCGGTGCGAAGGTGCGCCCATGGCGAAGTCTAAACAGGTTTTTGTCTGCCAGAATTGCGGTGCGGCCGCGCCCAAATGGCAGGGGCAGTGCGCCACCTGCGGGGAGTGGAATACGCTGGCCGCCGAGGTTTTGAGCACGAATCCGCGCAAAACGGGCTCAGCGGCACGGGGCGAGGACGCTTCATCTTCGCTGGCGGCTGAGGCCATCGCCGAATCCCCGAGGCTTGGCACCGGCTCGACGGAACTGGACCGCGTGTTGGGCGGCGGGCTGGTATTGGGCTCGGTGACGCTGATCGGCGGGGACCCGGGCATCGGGAAGTCGACCTTGATGCTGCAGTCCGCGGCGGCGCTCAATACGGCGGGCCGGGTGCTGTACGCGACCGGCGAGGAGTCCTTGAAGCAGGTCGCCCTGCGTGCCCGGCGGCTCGGTCTCGAGACGGCTACCGCGCGCTTGATCGCCGAGACCTGCGTGGAAGAAATCGTCGCTGCGGCGGCGGGTCTGTCGGCCCGCGTGCTCATCGTGGATTCCATCCAGACCATGCATTCGGAGCGGGTGGAGGCGGCCCCCGGTGCCGTCTCGCAGCTGCGTGAATGCACCGCCGAGCTGGTGCGCTTTGCCAAGGCCAGCGGCACGGCGGTGCTCTTGGTGGGGCATGTCACCAAGGAAGGACAAATCGCCGGACCGCGCGTGCTCGAACACATGGTGGACACGGTGCTGTACTTCGAAAGCGATACCGGCAGCCGTTACCGGGTCCTGCGCTCGGTCAAGAATCGGTTTGGCGCCGCCAACGAGATCGGCGTGTTCGCGATGCTGGAGCAGGGCTTGCGTGAGGTCACGAACCCTTCGGCGATTTTTCTGTCGCACCATGCGGAGCCGGTCCCGGGCAGCGTCATTACCGTCATGCGCGAAGGAACGCGATCGCTGCTGATCGAGGTGCAGGTGCTGGCCGATGAAGCCTTGAGCGGCAATCCGCGGCGGGTCGCGGTGGGCATCGACGGCAACCGCTTGACCATGCTCCTGGCGGTTGCCCATCGGCATGGAGGATTGCTGCTGCATGGTCAAGATGTCTTTGCCAACGTGGTCGGGGGCGTGCGCATGGCCGAGACCGCCGGCGATCTCGCCATCGTGATGGCGGCGCGCTCGAGCTTGAACGATTCGCCCGTCCCCAATTCCCTGATCGCATTCGGCGAGCTGGGGCTCGCCGGAGAGATTCGCCCGGTGCCTTTCGGCGAGGAGCGCCTGCGCGAGGCGGCGAAGCATGGTTTCAAGCTGGCCGTCGTTCCGGAAGCGAATGTGCCGAAACGTCCGCCGGAGGGCATGAGCGTGCGCGGCGTCACGCGTTTGAATCAGGCGTTGGAAGCTTTCTAGCCGGCTGCGGCGGGCGGATACGCACGGTCTTGATGGCATTTTCGCCGGTCTGCAGGACCTCGAGCATGTAGTCCGCCAGTTTCAAAGTGGTACCGGGTTCCGGAATGGTCTCGAGAAACTCCACGATCAAGCCATTCAAGGTCTTCGGTCCGTCGGTCGGCAGGTTCCACCGCATCGAGCGATTCAGCGCGCGGATCGTTGCCGAGGCATTGGCGACGAAGCTGCCGTCCGCTTCCGGATGCACGTCTTTGTGCATCATGGTTGCCGGGTCGGTGGTGAATTCGCCGACGATTTCTTCGAGGATGTCTTCGATCGTCACGAGACCCTGGATATCGCCGTACTCATCGACCACGAATGCCATGCGGCGTTTGTTGCGCTGAAAGTTCAGCAACTGCGTGTTGAGCGTGGTACCCGAGGGCACGAAATAGGCCTCGCGCGCGCCGGCCGCCACGGCCAGCGTGTCCCTATCGAGCCGCCCCCGCGCCAATTCGCGCACCACTTGCTTCATATGCAACAGGCCGATGATGCGGTCGATCTCTCCTTCGTATACGGGCAGCCGGGTGTGCTGGCTTTGGCGCAGCTGTTCCAGGATGCGGTCCCAGTCATCGTCGATATCGATGCCCACGATCTCATTGCGCGGCACCATGATGTCCTCGACCGTGGCACTCTCCAGATCCAGGATGCTCACCAGCATTTGTTGATGGCGCCGCGGAATCATGGCCCCGGCCTCGGCCACCACCGTGCGCAGCTCTTCACTGCTCAATGAATTGGCCGCGACCTGGCGCGACACGCCGAACAGTCTCAAGACCCCATTGGCGAGCAGGTTCGTCGCCCAGACAAACGGGTACAGCAAGAACAGTAACGGCGTGTAGATGTAGGCCGCGGGCAGCGCCAGGCGCTCCGGATGCAATGCTCCGAAGGTCTTGGGGGCGACCTCGCAGAAAATCAGCAGCACGAATGCCAGAAGCCCGGCGCCGAAAGCCACCAAGAACTCACCGCCCAAGCGCAGAGCAATGAAGCCGACCAACATGGGTGCTGCCACGTTGACGAGCGTGCTCAACAGCAGGATCAACCCGATCAGTCGATCGGGCCGCGCCAGCAGTGCCTCGGCCAGGCGCGCGCTGCGGCTGCCTTCCTGCGCCCGGTGCCGCAGACGGTAGCGGTTGAGGCTCATGAGGGCCGTTTCGCTTCCGGCAAAAAATGCGGCGAGAACGAGTAACACCGCCAGTGCTGTGAACAAGAGCCCGAGGGACGGCTGTGTCATTCTTGGGTAGTGCGGGGCCTAGCCCCAGTGCCGTCCGAACAAATACTCGAGCACGAACTTCACGCCGAAATAGGCCACAGCCAGTATCCCGAAGCCCCATAAGGTCCAGCGCACCGCGGATCGCCCGCGCCAGCCGAAGCGCAGACGCCCGATCAACAGCACGCCGAACAACAGCCAGGCGATGAGCGACAGGACGGTCTTTTGCACCAGGTTCTGCGTGAATAAATTCGTGACGAACACAAACCCCGTGATCAGCGCCAGCGTCAACAGGCCGAAGCCGGCCGCGATGAGCCTAAACATCACTTTCTCGAGCGCATCGAGCGGCGGGAATGCACTCGGCAAATCGGCGATGCGGCGCGTACGCAGACGCCGATCGAGGAACACCAGCAATATGGCGGTGACTGCCGCGGCAAACAGCAATGCGGCCGCGCCCATCGACAGGAGAATGTGTGCGGTGAGTTCCCAGCTCGCGCCGGTGGCTTCGGCATAACTGCGCCCAAAGCCCGTCATCGCGGCGCCGACGGCGGCGCTCAGCATCAGGATGGCGCCCAGTACTCGATTTTGCCTGTCGATCGAGATCAGGCAAGCCAGCACCGCGAGCGTCCAACCGAGCAGCGACAGCGCTTCGAGAAGGCCGATGGAGAACCGCGCGTTGAGACGCATCATGTGCATGATCGCGTCGCTGTGGCCGACGATGGCGACGAAGATGAGTACCCAGGCGATGGGTTCCAAGCGCGGTAGCTTCGCGCTGCGCAACATGGCCCAAGCGCTCGCGGCGTAAAGCACAAACAGGATGGTGGCGGTCACGTTTAGCATGACGTTCAGATCATGACACAACTATAATGGCCCGCACTATGTTTGACCGCCTAACTGCCAGCCTCTCCTCGGCTCTGAAGTCGCTTTCCGGCCGCGGCCGGCTCACCGAGGACAATATCTCGGACACGGTGCGCGAGGTGCGTCTCGCGCTGCTCGATGCCGACGTGGCGCTTCCCGTGGTGAAGAGTTTTACCGACGCCGTCAAAGCGCGCGCCGTCGGCGTTGAGGTCACGAAGAGCCTGACGCCGGGGCAGGCTTTCATCAAGATCGTTCATGAGGAATTGACCGCGCTGATGGGTGAGTCGAGCACCGGTCTCAACCTGCGTGCGCAGCGGCCGGTGGTGGTGATGCTGGCCGGTCTGCAGGGCGCGGGCAAGACCACCAGCGCCGGGAAACTCGCGCGCTGGCTCATCGAGAAACAGAAGAAGAAGGTCTTGATGGTGAGCACGGACGTATATCGTCCCGCGGCCATTCTGCAACTCAAAACCCTTGCCGAGCAGGTCGGCGCGGGTTTCGCTCCCGCGCTGGCAACCGAGGCGCCCGTGGCAATTGCCGGACGCGCGCTCACCGAAGCCACACTCCAGGCCTACGACGTGCTGCTGCTGGACACCGCCGGCCGGCTGCATGTCGATGCCGACATGATGGCGGAGGTGCGGCAACTCGAGGCGGCAATCCAGCCTCATGAGCGGCTGTTCGTGGTCGACAGCATGGCCGGCCAGGATGCGGTCAATGCCGCCAAGGCATTCAACGAGGCGCTGAGCTTGACGGGGGTGATTCTCACCAAGGCGGACGGCGATGCGCGCGGCGGTGCTGCCCTGTCGGTGCGTCATGTGACGGGGAAGCCCATACTCTTCGTCGGCACCGGCGAGAAGTCCGACGCGCTGGAGCTGTTTCAGCCGGAGCGCATTGCATCGCGCATTTTGGGCATGGGCGATGTGCTGTCTCTGGTCGAACAGGTCCAGGATCAGGTCGATCAGGAAAAAGCCGAAAAGCTCGCGAAGAAAATCAGCAAGGGCAAGTCCTTCGACCTGACGGATCTACGCGATCAGTTGAGCCAGCTTGAGAGCATGGGTGGGATGGCGGCATTGCTCGACAAATTGCCGGCCCAATACCAGGCCGGTGCGGCCGCCGCGGCCGGCACCGTGAACGCCAAGAACCTCAAGCGCCAGATGGGAATCATCGATTCGATGACTCCGCGCGAGCGTCGTCGCCCCGAGATGATCGACAATTCGAGAAAGCGCCGCATCGCCAACGGCGCCGGGGTGCCTCTGCCGGAGGTGAATCGGCTCTTGAAGCAATTTGACCAAATGCAGAAAACCATGAAAAAGATGGTCAAAGGCGGGATGCTCAAGAATATGATGCGGGGAATGGCCGGCCGGATGCCCCCCGGAGGCTTTGGCCCCGGCGGATTTGGCCGCTAGCGCCCGCCGGCATCCGCCCGCCAAAGCATTTGTTGCTCTTAAGCCCTGGTTGTCATTACAATTAGCGGCTCGGCATTGCAAGGTGAATTAACGATGGTGACGATCCGTTTGACTCGGCGCGGCGGCAAGAAGACGCCCTTCTATCATGTCGTGGTGACCGACAGCCGTAAGCGCCAGGGCGGCACCAGTCTCGAGAACGTGGGCCTGTTCAATCCCGTGGCCCGCGGTGCGGAAGTGAAACTGCGCTTGAACGTGGCCCGGATTGAGCACTGGGTAAGTCAGGGTGCTCACATGTCCGACCGCGTCAAATTTCTTCTCACCAGCTTCCGCAAGCAGGCCGCTTAAAAGGCGTGGGATAGATGGGCGACGAATCATCGGCGCTCATCCAACTGGGATTCGTAGGCGCCCCGTTCGGCGTGCGAGGTTGGGTCAAGCTGCGGTCACACACGAGTCCTCCCGAACGTCTGCTGGAACATAGCAATTTGCAGATTGGACGAGAGGGTGCGTGGCAGAGCTACCGCATCGAGCAGCGCGGCCGCAGCGGCGGTGCGCTAACGGTCAAGTTGGCCGGGGTGGAGGATAGAGATCAGGCCGCCGCGTTGCGCGGTGCGCAGGTCTGTGTGCCTCGAGCCGATTTGCCGCAGCGGGACGATAAGGATTTCTATCGCGCAGATCTCATTGGCTGCGAGGTGGTCAATCTGGCCGGGATCGGTTTAGGTGTGGTGCAGCATTTTGTGGAGACCCCGGCACAGGCCGTGATGGTGGTGCGAGGGGAACGTGATCATTGGGTGCCGGCGGTGCCGCAGCATCTGCGGCGCGTGGACTTGAAGGCGCGCCGGGTGGTGGTGGACTGGGACGCCGCCGCGGATTGAATATGCGTATTGCGGTGGTGTCGCTGTTTCCCCAGATGATCCACGACGCGCTGCGCATCGGCGTGGTGGGGCGTGCGTTGGAGCGCGGGATTTTTCAGATCGATTGCTTCGATCCTCGCGACTACACCGACGATATACACCGCACCGTGGATGACCGCCCCTTCGGAGGGGGGCCGGGAATGGTACTTAAGGTCGAACCCATGCGCAGCGCGGTTCGCGACGCCGTCGGGGTTCTGCCGCCGGGTAGCCGGCGCGTGTACTTGGGTGCCGACGGACGTAGGTTCGAGCAGAGCATGGCGCGAGAGGCCTGTGCATGGCCGGGTCTGGTATTGATTGCGGGACGCTATGAAGGGGTGGACGAGCGCTTCATCGAGCAAGAGATCGATGAGGAATGGTCCATCGGCGACTATGTGCTGTCCGGCGGCGAGCTGCCGGCGCTGGTGGTCATCGATGCGATCGCGCGGTTGATGCCCGGCACGTTGGGCAGTTCGGAATCGGCGCTGCAGGAGTCCTTCAGCGACGGTTTGGTGGATTGGCCGCATTACACGCGGCCGCAGGCGCTGGAGGGCCGCGATGTACCGGCCGTACTGGCGTCGGGCGATCACGCGGCAATTGCCCGCTGGCGATTGCAGCAGGCGCTCGGGCGCACGTGGTTGCGCCGGCCGGAGCTGCTCGAGCGGCGCGGTATGAGCGATGAAGAGCGAGAATTGTTGGAAGAATTCAAGAATGAACGTGCGAGGCAATAGCTATGAATAAGATCATCCAAGAACTCAACGGCGAGCGCGCGACGCGCAAGCTTCCGGACTTCAATCCCGGCGATACCATCATCGTGCAGGTCAAAGTGGTCGAAGGTGATCGCGAGCGCGTTCAGGCCTACGAAGGCGTGGTGATTGCCAAGAAGAACCGCGGGCTCAATTCCTCGTTCACGGTTCGCAAGATTTCCCACGGCGAGGGCGTCGAGCGCGTATTTCAAACTTTCAGCCCTTCGATCAGCGAAGTCAGCGTCAAACGCCGCGGCAGCGTGCGCCGCGCGAAGCTGTACTACCTGCGCGATTTGTCGGGCAAGGCCGCACGCATCGACGAGAAGATCTGAGCATCTGAATGAGCGCCGGTTCCGCTCTCAGGACGTTCTTCGGGCTGATCTGGCGATTTCTCGAAGGGGTGCGCAAGGTGCTGCACCTGGCGTTCCTGTTGGTGATTTTCGGCTTCGTTCTCGCGGCGCTGCATACCTCGATACCCATCGTACCGCGCAGCGCCGCGCTGGTCATAGCGCCCGAAGGCCAATTGGTCGAACAGATCTCGGGCGATGCCGTGCGCCGCGCGTTTGGTGAGGCATCGGGCGGCCCGGCTCCCGAGACCCTGCTGCGCGATGTGACCGACGCCATCGCGGCGGCCAAAACCGACGCCAGAATCAAGCTCATCGTGCTCAACTTGGACGAGCTGGAACCGTCCGGCCTGTCGAAATTGCAGGAGGTCGGCGCGGCGCTGCGCGACTTCCGGGCGTCCGGCAAGCGCGTGATCGCTGCCGGCGATGCCTTCAGCCAGACGCAATACTATCTGGCGGCCCAGGCCGGCGAGGTCTACTTAGACCCCATGGGCGAAGTATCCGTGACCGGCTTCAGCTACTACCGCATGTATTTCAAGGACGCGATCGAGAAGCTCAGCGTCGACTTGAACGTGTTCCGAGCCGGCACGTTCAAGAGCTACACCGATCAGTTTTCCCGCAACGACATGGCGCCGAGCGAACGCGAAGAGACCTCCGTGTGGCTCGAGTCGCTGTGGAATGCCTACACCCAGGATGTCGCGCGTGCGCGGTCGCTGCCGCCGGGTGTGCTCAAGGACTACATCACGGAGCAGCCCGGTGCGCTGCAGTCCGTGGGCGGCGACATGGCCAAGATGGCGTTGCAGCGCGGTTTGGTGACGGCGCTGAAGAGCCGGCGGCAGGTGGCCGACGATTTGAAGGGATTGGTGGGCGAGGACGAGGACAGTCATACGTTCAACGCCATCAAGATGAATCAGTATCTCGCGGCCGTGCGCTCCAAGACCGTACTGAAGTCGAAGTCCGATGCCAAGGTCGGCATCGTGGTGGCCTCCGGTGAAATCTTCGACGGTCATCAATTGCCCGGCGCGATTGGAGGAGAGAGCACCTCGAATCTGTTGCGGGAGGCGCGTTACGACAATACCGTGAAGGCCGTGGTGCTGCGGGTCGACAGCCCGGGCGGCAGTGAATTCGCCTCGGAAAAAATCCTGCGCGAAGTGCAGGCCTTGCGCAAGGCCGGCAAACCGGTGGTCGTTTCCATGAGCACCTACGCCGCGTCCGGCGGTTACTACATTGCCGCCGCCGCGAACCAGATATTTGCCAGCCCGACCACCATCACCGGTTCGATCGGTGTGTTCTCATACATACCGACTTTTCAGCGCACGCTGGAGAAGCTCGGCATCAAGGTGGACGGCATCGGCACCACGCCCTTGGCCGGCGACCTGCGCATCGACCGCGCGCTGGGTCCTGCCACCAAGCAGTTGCTGCAGGCCTCCGTGGACCACGCCTATGCGCAATTCGTTCACCGCGTCGCGGATGGACGCAAGAAGTCCTACGAGGATATCGACAAGATTGCGCAGGGCAGGGTGTGGGCGGGCGCCGATGCGCAGCGCATCGGCCTGGTGGACCATCTCGGTGGACTGAAAGATGCCACCGATGCCGCGGCGAAGCTGGCGGAGTTGGGCGCTGCCTATGACGTGGAATACATCGAGCCCGAGCTGAGTCTGCGCGAAGAGTTGCTGATGCAGATTCGGTCGCAGGCTGTGCGCGTGGGCGCATGGGTCGGACTGATTCCGCAGCGCTCGGCAGTTGAACGCATCCTCGACCCGCTGTTCGATCAGGCGCGCGCGATTACCCAGCTCAAAGACCCGCGCGGCCTGTACTCATACTGCTGGTGCCGCGAGCCGAGCGAGTACGGAGAGCGAGTACTCTCGCGCTAGAATGAGTTCTCGCGTGAGGCGAGCTGGGCTGCTAGAGGCTGGACCAATCCAGCGTCACTTTTCCGGACTTCCCGGAATTCATGATCTGAAAGCCTTCCAAATAGTCGTTGATCCCCAAGCGATGGGTGATCACCGGCCGGATGTCGAGGCCGCTTTGCAGCATGCTGGACATTTTGTACCAGGTCTCGAACATCTCACGCCCATAAATGCCCTTGATGGTCAGGCCCTTGAATATGACCTGGTTCCAGTCGATGGCCGTCTCGCCGGGAGGAATCCCCAACATCGAGACACTGCCGCCGTGATTCATGGTGCGCAGCAGTTCGCGCAGCGCCGCCGGATTTCCCGACATCTCGAATCCCACATCGAAGCCCTCTTCCATGCCTAAGTCGCGCATGGCGTTGTCCAGGGAGTCGCGTGAAACGTTGAGCGCGCGCGAGGCGCCCATCCTCTTCGCCAGATCCAAGCGGTAGTCATTGACGTCGGTGATCACCACATGGCGTGCGCCGCAGTGGCGTGCAATGGCCACGGCCATGATCCCGATCGGGCCTGCGCCCGTGATCAGTACATCCTCGCCCACCACATTGAAGGCGAGTGCCGTGTGCGTAGCATTGCCCAGGGGGTCTAGGATCGACGCGATTTCGTCGTCGATGGCGGCGGGCAGTTGGAATACATTCGCGGCCGGAATCGTCAGGTACTCGGCGAAGGCACCCGGCCGGTTCACGCCGACGCCGGAGGTGTTGCGGCACAGATGGCGGCGGCCGGCGCGGCAATTGCGGCAATGTCCGCAGGTGATGTGGCCTTCGCCGGATACGCGATCGCCGGTGCGAAAGCCGCGCACTTCGCTGCCCAGCTCGACGATCTCGCCGGAATATTCGTGCCCGACCGCCATGGGAACGGGTACGGTCTTCTGCGCCCATGCATCCCAATTGTAGATGTGCATGTCGGTGCCGCAGATTGCGGAGCGATGCACTTTGATGAGTACATCATTGTGGCCGACGGAGGGATCCGGCACATCTTGCATCCAGATGCCAGGTTCGGCGCGGGCCTTGACGAGTGCTTTCATGGTTTCCTCTAGTGAATCACGCCGAGATCGCGCGCCGCGCGGCCGAAGGCGGAGATGACCTGATCGAGTTGCCGGGTCGTGTGCGCGGCGTTCATCTGGGTACGAATTCGCGCTTTTCCATGGGGTACGACCGGAAAGGAGAACGCAACGACATAGACCCCGTCCTGCTGCATCCGCTCCGCGAGGCGTACCGCCAATGGCGCATCGCCCAGCATCACCGGAATGATGGGATGCTCCCCGGGCACGAGATCGAATCCCAATGCCTGCATCCGCTCGCGAAAATAGCGGGCATTGGCATGGACGCGGTCGCGAAGCTCGGGCGAACTCTCCAGCAGATTCAGCACTTGGATGGTGGCGGCGGCGACCGCGGGTGCGATGCTGTTCGAGAAAAGATACGGCCGCGAGCGCTGGCGCAGCCAGGCCACGATCTCCTTGCGGGCCGAGACGAAGCCCCCACTGGCGCCTCCCAGGGCCTTGCCCAGGGTGCTGGTGAGAATATCGATGCGGCCCATGCACTCGCGGTATTCGGGCGAACCTCGGCCCCGGGCGCCGATGAAGCCGGTCGCATGTGAATCATCGATCATGACCAGCGCGCCATATCGATCGGCGAGATCGCAAATCTCACGGAGCCGCGCGATGGACCCGTCCATGGAAAACACGCCGTCGGTGGCGATGAGCCGCACCCGTGCATCCTGGGAACCTTTAAGCGCCTGCTCGAGTTCATTCATGTCGTTGTTGGCATACCGCAGGCGGCGTGCCTTGCACAGACGGATGCCGTCGATGATGCTGGCGTGATTCAGCGCATCGCTGATGACGGCGTCCTGCTCGTCGAGCAATGTTTCGAACAAGCCGCCGTTGGCATCGAAACACGAGGAATACAGAATCGTATCGTCCATGGATAGATAGGCGCTCAATCGCTCCTCGAGCTCGCGGTGCACGCCCTGGGTGCCGCAAATGAAACGCACTGAGGCTACCCCGTAGCCATAGCGCTTCAAGCCGTCGTGAGCGGCCTCGAGCACCGAAGGATGGTTGGCGAGGCCTAGGTAATTGTTGGCGCAGAGATTGATCATCTCCTGCCCGTCGGTGAGCCGGATGACGGGCCCCTGAGCCGAGCCGATGACGCGTTCGCGCTTCAGCAGACCCGCAGTGCTCAGCGCCTCGGTATCGCGCCGCAGCCGTTCTAGAAATTCCTCGCCGTGCATGGCGCTATTATAGCGACTTCGTACGCTTCCCTCCCGGGTATCCGCGACGCCGAGTGCTTATGACAACCGACCGGAACGCAGCCGAACAGAACGGCGACAACCAGCGCTTGGACAAATGGCTCTGGCATGCACGATTCTTCAAGACCCGCAGTCTCGCGACGGCGGCGATCAACGGCGGCAAGGTTCATTTGAATGCCGAGCGTATCAAGCCCGCGCATCGTGTTCGAGTGGGCGATCGTTTGAGTTTGTCGCTGCAGGGAATCGTGGCGGAATTCGAAGTCCTCGGCCTGCCGGTGCGGCGCGGGCCGGCCGCCGAGGCGCTCACGCACTATCGGGAGACCGCCGCCAGCGGGGAGCGCCGGGCGAAACTCAAAGAGCAGCAGCGCCTTGCGAACATCTCACGGCCGCGGCCCGACACCCGTCCGGATAAGCGCGCGCGCCGCCGGCTCATGCGGCTGCACCGGGAACAGACCTGAGCGACGTTCCTCGAGGAACTTGCATGCCCCCAAACTTGCGGGGTTCGCGCCGGCAACGGACCTGACCGGCGCGTTTGCAGAAAAAGCTTGCGTTGTCATTTCGATATGCTACAGTCAGTAACACTATGAACAGTAACACTACGCAACAACACGACCCGGCCGAGTTGGGCGAGCTGGAGCGCGCCGTGCTCGAACTGATCTGGGAACACGGCGTGCAAAATGCCGACCAAGTGCGCGAGCGCCTGGTGCAGCAAGGGCGGCCGCTCAAGGAGTCCACCATTCGCACCGTGCTGCGGCGGCTCGAAGAGAAGGGTTACCTAACCCACTCCATCGAAAGCCGTACCTTCCTGTACCGGCCGGCTGCCTCGCGCCAGGCGGTGGCGGGGCGGGCCGTGCAGCGCATCGTCGACTGGTTTTGCGAGGGCTCCGTGGAGACATTGCTGGCCGGCATGGTCGACTCGGCGGTTTTGGACCGCAAGGAACTACAGCGCCTCGCCGAACGTATCGCTGCCTCGAAAAAGGGGAAGAAGTCGTGAACAATCATTTATTGCTTGAAGCTGCCGTGCGCTCCCTGGTGATGGGGGCCATCGTTTTCTTGGTGCTGCGTGCGATGCGAATCGAACAGGTCCGCGCCCGGCGTACCGCGTGGTTGCTGGTATTGGCTGGTGCCCTGGCGATGCCGGCGCTGGTCGGTGCGCAAATCGGACCGCGTCTGCTGCCGGTTGCCGCGAGCAGGCCGCAAGCGGCGAGAATCTCCGGCGAGACCTACATCCCCGCTACACCGGACGGGACTAACGACGGTCTCGGCGCCCGCCCGCAGCTGCCTCTCATCACTGAGCAGGGCGGTTACCATGCAGTGGAACAGCGTGACCACCATGCTGCTGAACAGAGCGACCGCCATGCAGCTCCGCAGCGTGGCCGCCATACAGCTTCGCAGAACGACCGCCATGCGGGTTTCACCAGTACCCTGTGGTCGCTGGCGGTGATCGGCTATTGCGCGGTGGCCGCCGTGTTGTCGCTGCGTCTCTGCACCGGTATTGGCTTGGCGCTGCGTTTACGCAATCAGGCTGAGCGGGTCGTATTTCCCTTCGACCCCGAGCTGGATGTGCGTGTAAGTTCACGCATTGCCACTCCGGTGACCATCGGTTGGAGTGTGCTGCTGCCCGTCGGCTACGACTCCTGGGATGATGCCACGTTGCGCATCGTGCTCTCGCATGAGCGAGCGCATGTCAGGCAGTCTGATTTCTACGTGCACGCACTGGCGGGATTGCACACCGCGCTTTTCTGGTTCAACCCGCTCAGCTGGTGGCTGCAGCGCCAGCTCGCAGAGCTCGGCGAGGCGTTGAGCGACTGCGCGGCGGTCGAGCAGGCCGAGAGCCGAACCACGTATGCCGAGACCCTGCTGGCATTCGCGACACATGCCCGCGCGCCCCTAGCCTGCGTGGCCATGGCCAGTGCCAGCAGTTTGGCGCCGCGAATCGAGCGGCTGCTGAGCGATCACCGCTTCGAACGTTCATTTGCCGGCAAACACCGCCTGCCGTACGTGGCCGCGGGTGTGGTGATGATGGCCATGGTTGCAGCCACCTCCATGGCGCGGGTACAGGCCGCGCCGACCGGTGACATCTTGAACGCCGTGGCGCCGGTTCCTGCCGCACCTTCTAGCCTGGCGGTGTCTCTAAGCCCTGCGGTACTTGCGAGCGCTGTGGTGCCCCTAAACCCTGCGGTCCCCGCAAGCCCGGGAACGCCCCCAACTCCTGTAGCGCCTCCAACCCCCGTGGTGCCGGCAAGCTCTGTGACGCCTGCCACCCCTGCGGTGCCCGCAAGCACGAACGGCGCGGTCGACGCCGATACCAACGGCACCACAAACACAAATACCTATACGAAAACCGATAAGAGCAGCGTCGGTGCCTTGAGGAAGTCCGCCAAGAAGGCTGATGCCCAGCGCGTCGTGCACGACGAGGCGACCGAAGATTCGCACGAGGACGGGGTGACGGCCATCAACACCGACCATTCGCACACCATGTTCAATTTCGGCAACACGTTGCCGTCGCAGCTCGGCGACTACATCTATTTCCAACACGATGGCAAGCCCTATCTCATTCAAGACCCGGCCATCATGGCGCAGGCGCAGGCCATGCTCGCCCCGATGAAAGCCCTTGGGGAGCAGCAACGGGAGTTGGGCCGCAAACAACGCGAGCTGGCCATCAAGCAGGCCAGACTGGGAGCGCAGCAAAGTTCTCTGGCGGCAGCGCAGGTGCATGCGGAGAAGATCGATACGCCCGAATTCAAGCGCGACATGGCGCAGCTTAAGAATGTGATCAAGGAAATGCGCCTGGACGAGCTCACCGCGCAAATCGATCGCAACGCCTTGGCCGAGGTGCAGGCCCAATTGGCGCAAATCCAGGCGATGACCGGTAAGCTGACGGCCGATATGGACATGCAGCAGGCAGATCTCGGTGGGCGCCAAGGGGCGCTCGGCGCACAGCAAGGCGAACTGGGCGAGCAGCAGGGCAAGCTCGGCGAACAGCAGGCGCTCTTGGGCGAACAGCAGCGCAAGATCGCGGAGGAGGTCAGGCGTCAGCTGAAGCCCATCATCGAGCAGGCGATCCGCGAGGGCAAAGGCAAGCCAATCACGGAGCCCTGATGCCGCACGGCTAGGCCCAGGCCTCGTCCATATCCTCAGGATCGTCCATCTCGCAGCTGTCGGCCGTCTCCGGCTGTAGCGTGGCCCACTCCCCATGGTGCCAAACTGCGGTGGCGATGCCGGCGGTGGGTAATTCACGCCGCTGTGGCTTCGGTCCAAAGCGGCTCGCGACCAGGCTCAATCCGGGGTTGTGACCGCAGATCATGATGTGGTTCAAGGCGGCGGCGCGGTGTGCCAGCACCTGCCAGGTTCTCTCCGGCGTCGCCAAGTAAAGTTCGCGCGCGCACTGCACCTGTTTGGCTTCGAGTTCACAGGTGGTGGCGATGATTTCGGCCGTGGCCCACGCGCGTTCGGCGGGGCTCACCAAAATGAGATCGGGCACGAGATCCCGCTTGATCAGGCGGGCCGCCATTTCCTGCGCCTCGAGGACACCACGGTGGGTGAGAGGGCGCTCATAGTCCTCCGGATAGGCGTCCGCAGCCTCTGCCTTACCATGGCGCAGCAGTGTCAGTCTGCGCGTACCCACAAACGGCCGTTTTCAATCTTGGTGGCGAACACTCGCACGGGCTCGTAGGCGGGTGGCGTCAGCGCCTCGCCCGTGCGCAAACAGAATCGCGCCCCATGGCGCGGACAAATGATTTCCTGGCCTTCGATCTCGCCGCCGGTCAAGGGGGCACCGTCGTGGGTGCAAATATCCTGTATCGCAAAATAGTCGCCGCCGCTGCGCACGACGGCAACCGTGTGCCTGCCGACGGCAATGGACCTGGCTTCCCCATCCGGCAAGGTATCGGCGAGTCCCGCATCAATCCACTTCACGGTATCCCCTTCACTGAGTCCCTCGCGCTCATCGCATTTACATCATGCCGGTCTGCAGACGAGCCTCGTCCGACATCATGGTTTGGTTCCACGGTGGATCGAATACCAGCTCGACATTGGCGTGGGCCACGGTGGGAACGATTTCCACCTTGTCACGCACGTCCCTCACCAGCACCTCGCCCATGCCGCAGCCCGGTGCGGTCAAGGTCATTTTGATATCCACATTGCGTGTCGAGTCTTCGTTCTTGGTCACGTCGCACTCGTAGACAAGCCCTAGGTCGACGATATTGACCGGTATTTCGGGGTCATAGCAAGTCTTGAGCTGCTGCCAGATGACGTTCTTGATATCGTCTTCCGAGGCACCGGGCGGCACTTCCGGCGCCTTGGCCGACGTCTTGCCGATCGCATCGGCATCGTGCCCGGCAATGCGAAACAAGTTGCCATCGATGTAAACCGTAAAACTTCCGCCCAGCGCCTGGGTGATGTAACCCACCGATCCTAACTCGAGAGTGATCTCGGTGCCGGCGGGAATCGCGATCGCCTTGACTTCGCGTTGCACGACGATGGGTTCATTTTCATAGGAGCGCATTCGTCGATCTCACTCGGTGGACACAGCCGGCACGGACTTCAAGTCCGTGGACTTCAACGCGGACGCCAGCGTGTGCCAGCACAGGCTCGCGCACTTCACCCGCGCGGGGTATTCGCGTACACCGGACAAGGCCGCGAGTTTGCCCAATTCCTCGGTCCCCGGAGCGGCATCGTCGGTGAGCAGCTGATGGACGCGATCGAACAGCTCGAGCGCCTCATCACGGGTTCTGCCCTTGACGGCCTCCGTCATCAGCGACGCCGAGGCAGTCGAGATTGCGCAGCCTTCACCTTGGAAGCGGATGTCGGAGATGGTATCCGCATCGAGCCGCAGGCGCAGCGTCAGATGATCGCCGCACATGGGATTGAAACCCTCGACACTGGCGTCGGCGGGCTGCAGGTCGCCGAAATTTCGCGGCCTGCGGTTGTGGTCGAGGATGACGTCGCGGTACAGATCGTTGATTTCCATGGCAGCCTCAGGCGAACATCTTGCGCGCGCGTTCGATGCCGGCGCCGAGCCGGTCGATTTCATCGAAGGTGTTGTAGAACGCGAACGAAGCGCGGGCCGTCGCGGGCAGCTTGAAGAAATCCATGACCGGCATGGCGCAATGATGACCGGTTCGCACCGCGACACCATCCTCGTCGAGGATGGTGCCCAAATCATGCGGATGCACACCTGCCACGACGAAGGAAACCAGACTGACCTTGTTCGCGGCCGTGCCGACGATGCGTAGATCCGGGATTCTCGTCAGCACCGCGGTTGCATGCTGCAACAGGGCGCTTTCGTGGGCATGAGCCCGTGTCGAGTCCAAGGCCGAGAGGAAATCCACCGCCGCGCCCAAGCCGATTCCGCCCGCGATATTCGGTGTGCCGGCCTCGAATTTGTTCGGCAGGGCATTGTAGGTCGTCTTGGCAAAAGTCACGGCCAGGATCATTTCGCCGCCTCCCTGCCACGGCGGCATGCGCTCCAGCAGCTGCTCTCGTCCGTACAGCACCCCGACGCCGGTCGGGCCATACATCTTGTGGCCGGAGAAGGCGTAGAAATCGCAACCCAGGTCCTGCACGTCCACCGGCAGGTGCGAGACTGCCTGCGCCCCGTCGATCAAGGTCACGATGCCGCGGGCTTTGGCGGCCGCGACCAGGCGGCGTACCGGCAAAACGGTTCCCAGGGCATTGGAGACATGTGCACAGGCGAGGATCTTGGTGCGGGGACTCATCAAAGCCACCACCGCGTCGAGATGCACCTCGCCCTGAGCGTCAATGGGCGCAACGACCAGCTTGGCGCCGGTCTGCTCGCACACCATCTGCCAGGGCACGATGTTGGCATGATGTTCCAAATGCGTGATCAGCACTTCGTCGCCGGGCTGCAGCGTGGGCCGCGCATAGCTTTGGGCCACCAGATTGATCGCCTCGGTGGTGCCGCGGACGAAGATGATTTCGTTGCGCGAGCGCGCGTGGATGAAGCGAACCAACCGGTCCCGCGCGCCCTCATACAGCGCCGTTGCCTCCTGGCTCAAAGTGTGCACGCCGCGGTGGATATTGGCGTGGTGGCGCCGCTCGTACTCATCCATGGCGTCGATGACGTTCTGCGGCCGCTGGGCCGAGGCGCCGTTGTCCAGGTAAGCCAGCGGCTTGCCGTGCACCATGCGTCCCAGAATGGGAAATTGGCGGCGTGCGGCATCGACGTCGAAGGTCCGGTCGGTTTGAGCTAAAGCGCTATGGTTCACTTGAAATTCCGCAATGTTTGCGAATCGGGCAATTGGCCGATGAGCGCGCTCTCGATCGCGGAACGCGCCGAGGTCACGGACATGCCGGTCAGTACATCGGCCAGGAAGGCGTACACCAACAGGCTTTGCGCGGTCTCACGGTCGAGGCCGCGCGACAGCAGATAGAACAGCATGTCCGGATCGAGCCTGCCGACGGTGGCGCCATGCGCACATTTGACCTCGTCGGCATGGATTTCGAGTTGCGGCCGGGTGTCGATTTCCGCACTCGGCGACAGCAGCAAGCCGCGACAGGATTGCTGCGAATCGGAATGCACGGCGCCTGCCTTGACGATCACCTTGCTGTTGAAGATCACGCGGCTGGTATCGCCGGCGATGGCACGTGCCGTCTGGCGGCTGCGCGTATCGGGTGCCGCGTGCGTGACGATATTCACGCAATCGACGTGCCGGTCCCCGTGTCCCACCAACAATGCGTGACTCTCCAGGGACGCGCCGGACTGGTTCAAATACACATCGAGCGATGAGCGCACCAGACCACCACCTAGGGCGATGGTGAACTGCTTGCACTGGCTGCCTCGAGCTTGATGGATCTCCAGCGCATCCAAATGCGTGGCGCCCGCACTCGTGGCATACACCCGGTAGTGCTCGAGCTGCGCATCCTGGCCAAGAGCGATATGGGTGTTGGAGTTGCTGAGGGGCGCAAATTCACCGTGCGTCACATGGTGTTCGATGATGGTCGCGCTCGAACCGGGCGCGGCGTCTATGATGATTCGCGGATGCGCCGCCTCTTGCGCGCCGGCGCCGGATGAGACGTGCAGAATAACCAGCGGGACCGTGACTCGTTCGGTGATCTTGAGGTACAGGCCGTCGTCGAAGAGCGCCGTATTGAGCAGTACCCAGCGTCGTTGGTCCGCATCGGATACGGGCGGGAAGAAGCGCAACAGCGCGCCATGATCGAGCTTGGATAAGGACTTTATGCTGCTGATCGTAAAGCCATGTATCCGGGTATTGTCGGCATCGGCGGGAGCCGCCCCATTGATCATGATCATGGTCGCCGCCCGCTGCGTACCGTCCACCAGCGAGAGCGCTGCGTTCGGATCGAGCGTGCCGCGGATCTCGCCGGCCGCCGCTTGGAAGCTCTGCGCGGCGAGGCTGCGAAGATCGGTATAGCGCCAGGTCTCGTCGCTCGAAGTAGGCAGCCCGAGCTTCAAAAAGCGCTGCATCGCCTGTTCGCGTATGGGCTGCAATGCGTCCGCCGGCCGCGCACGCCATTGCGCCTCGAAGGAGCGTAGGGCGGCGTTCATGCGACTTGCGCTCCCAGCACCCAGTCGTAGCCGCGGCGCTCGAGTTCGTGCGCCAGCGACTTGTCGCCCGACTTCACGATGCGTCCGCCCGAAAGTACATGCACTTGATCCGGGATGACATAGTCGAGCAGCCGCTGGTAATGCGTGACTAAGACGACGGCGCGCTTCGGATCGCGCAGGCTGTTGACGCCCATGGAAACGACCTTGAGCGCGTCGATATCCAGACCCGAATCGGTTTCGTCCAGAATCGCGAGTTTCGGCTCGAGTACCAGCATCTGCAGGATTTCATTGCGCTTCTTTTCGCCGCCGGAGAATCCTTCGTTGACGCCCCGGGTGAGAAACGATTCGCTCATCTGCATGAATTTCATCTTCTGTCTTATGAGTACCAGAAATTCATAGGCGTCCACTTCGGGTTCGCCGGCCGCCTTGCGCTTGGCATTCAATGCCGCCTTCAGCAAGTAGACGTTGTTGACGCCGGGAATTTCCACCGGGTACTGGAAACCGAGGAACAATCCGGCGCGGGCGCGCTCCTCGGCGCGCATCGCCAGCAAATCGCGGCCCTCGAATATCACCGACCCGCGAGTCACCTCGTAATCCTCGCGGCCCGCCAGGACTTGAGCCAGCGTGCTCTTGCCCGAACCGTTCGGCCCCATGATGGCGTGAACCTCGCCGGGCTGGACGGTCAGGTTGACGCCGGTGAGTATGTCTTTGCCCGCGACGCGGGCGGATAAATCGGAAATTTGCAGCAAGATTTTCTCTCTAATAAGGCCGTCAACCGACGGCGCCTTCCAAGCTCACGCTGAGCAGATTCTGGGCCTCTACCGCGAATTCCATCGGCAGCTCTTTGAACACCACCTTGCAGAATCCGCTGACGATCATGTTGACCGCGTCTTCCGCGGAGATACCGCGCTGCAGGCAATAAAACAGCTGATCCTCGCCGATCTTGGATGTGCTGGCCTCATGCTCGACGGTCGCGGTGGGATTCTTCACCTCCATGTACGGAAAGGTGTGCGCCGCGCACTTGGGGCCCATCAGCAGCGAGTCGCACTGGGTGAAGTTGCGCGCGCCCGCGGCGCCGGGCAGGATTTTCACCAGTCCGCGATAGGTGTTCTCCGCATGCCCGGCGGAAATGCCCTTGGACACGATGGTGCTCTTGGTGTTGCGGCCGATATGGATCATCTTGGTGCCGGTATCGGCTTGCTGGTAATTGTTCGCGACGGCGACCGAATAGAATTCGCCGATCGAGTTTTCACCCTTGAGTACGCAGCTCGGATATTTCCAGGTGATCGCGGAACCGGTCTCGACCTGGGTCCAGGAGATCTTCGAATTGCGGCCACGGCACTCGCCGCGCTTGGTGACGAAGTTGTAGATGCCGCCGAGGCCGTTCTCATCGCCCGGATACCAGTTCTGCACCGTCGAATATTTGATCTGTGCGTCGTCGAGCGCCACCAGTTCGACCACCGCGGCGTGCAGCTGATTCTCATCGCGCATGGGCGCCGTGCAGCCCTCGAGATAGCTTACCGACGCCCCCTCGGCCGCAATGATGAGCGTGCGCTCGAATTGCCCGGTCTTGGCGGCATTGATGCGAAAGTAAGTCGACAATTCCATCGGACAGCGCACCCCGGGAGGCACGTAGACGAAGGAGCCGTCCGAGAACACCGCGGAGTTGAGTGCGGCGAAAAAATTGTCGGTCGGGGGCACGACGGTGCCCAGATAGCGTTCGATGAGCTGCGGATGATCGCGCACCGCATCCGAGAAGGAGCAAAAAATCACGCCGGCCTTGCCGAGCTTTTCCTTGAACGTGGTGGCGACCGAGACGCTGTCGAATACGGCATCGACCGCGACGCCGGCCAGTCGAGCGCGCTCATGCAGCGGGATGCCGAGTTTCTCGTAGGTCGCGAGCAGCTTCGGATCCACCTCGTCCAGGCTCTTCGGTGCATTGGCCGGTGCCTTGGGCGCCGAGTAGTAGGAGATGTCTTGGTAGTCGATGGGCTTGTAGTGCACATGCGCCCACTTCGGCTCCTTCATGCCCTGCCAATGGCGGAATGCCTTGAGGCGCCAGTTCAACAGGAACTGTGGCTCGTGCTTCTTCTTCGAGATGGCAGCCACGACGTCCTCGTCGAGGCCCGGCGGCAGGCTGTCCGATTCGATATCGGTGACGAATCCGTGGCGATACTTCTGACCGACGAGGGCTTCGACTTCTTGAGATTTGGTGGACACGGTATTCCGCTGTTTCAGAGAGTTTGAGTATTGGATGGGGGTGGATCCTGAGGATTCACGCGAATTTCCGCCGCGAGATCCGCCACGCGCACGCCGCGGGCATCCAATCCCGCCAATTGATGCAGCGTCACGTCCTCCAGAGCGCGGCGAATGGCTGCGTTGACCCGCTGCCAGGCACCGCCGACACGGCACAGGCGCTCGATCCCACATTGGCTCGAGGCGCCGCTGCACTCGGTAATGGCGATAGGCCCCTCGAAGACGTCGAGAATCTGTGCGGCGGTAATTTCATCGGGCCGGCGGGCGAGGCGATATCCGCCTTGCGCGCCGCGCGAGGAAATGACCATGCCCGCGCGCTGTAGGCCTTTGAGGACCTTGCTCACCGTCGGCCTCCCGAGGCGCGTGCGCTCCGCGAGTTCAGCGGCGGCGCGATGCTGACCTGAGTCTTGCGCTAAACTAGCGAGCACGACGGTCGCGTAGTCGGTCATTTTTCCCATACGCAGCATAAAAGTACTGTCCTTGAGCCAAAGCGATATGTAGGACTATTTTAGTCCTATTTGAATGGAAGCGCCACCCGCGGCAGACCCAGTCGAGGTTTGTTATCCTTGTCTTAAGTTAACGATCCAGTTCGAGAGAAAGCTTCATGAATATCGGAGAACTCAACACCACCGCCCGCGCTCTGGTTGCCAAAAACCGCGGCATTCTTGCTGCGGACGAGAGTAGCAGCACCATCAAGAAGCGCTTCGACACCATTAAGCTGGAGTCGACGGAAGAGAACCGCCGCGCCTACCGCGAGATGCTGTTCACCGCTCCAGGCGCGCAGCGCTACATCAGCGGCGTGATCCTGTACGACGAAACATTGCGCCAAAAGACCAAGGACGGCGTTGCTTTTCCCCAGTACCTGGCCAAGGCGGGCATCATCCCCGGGATCAAGGTGGACTTGGGAGCAAAACCGCTCCCGGGCTTTCCCGGTGAAACCATCACCGAAGGCCTGGACGGGCTACGCGAGCGCTTCGCCGAGTACCACCGGTTGGGCGCGCGATTTGCCAAATGGCGGGCGGTGATCAATATCGACTCCGGTGTCCCCAGCCGCTATGCCATCGATGCCAACGCCGAAGCGTTGGCACGCTACGCGGCCCTCGCCCAGGAGGCGGGCATCGTACCCATTGTCGAGCCGGAGGTGCTCATGGATGGGGCGCATTTGCTGGAACGCTGCGAGGAAGTCACTAACGTCGTGCTGGGCAGCGTGTTCAACCACCTGTCAGCGGCGCGCGTAGTCCTGGAGGGCATTATCCTCAAGCCGAACATGGTGATCCCAGGCAAGAAGTCCCCCGATCAGGCGACTCCCGAGCGCATCGCCGAAGCCACGGTCCGCACCCTGAAGCGCCAGGTACCGGCCGCGGTTCCCGGCATCGCGTTCCTTTCCGGCGGACAAAGTCCGACGGATGCCACGCTGCATTTGAATCTCATGCACGCGGCAGGGCCGTTGCCCTGGGGACTTACGTTCAGCTACGGGCGGGCGCTGCAGGAAGACGCGCTGAACGCCTGGGGCGGCAAGCCGGGCGGGTTTGCCGGTGGACAGCAGGCGCTGGCGAAGCGCGCCAAGCTCAACGGCTTGGCGGCGGCCGGCGAATACAAAGCCGCGATGGAATCAGCCGCGGCTTGAATTCCGCGCCTGGCGTGCCAGTGACGGCGCCGCAGCGAATCCATTGAATCAAACTTCTCCCATCGTCGATATTCGGAACCTGGATTACGCGGTGAGCCGGCGGCCGGTTTTCGCCGGCCTGAACATTCAGATACCGCGCGGCAAGGTCACGGCGGTAATGGGTCCCAGCGGCACCGGCAAGACGACGTTGCTGCGCCTGATCACCGGCCAGGTCAAGGCCGACAGCGGTGAGATCGAAGTCGCCGGTAAGAACATGCGCTCACTCACGCGCGCGGAACTGTATGTTCTGCGCCGTCGCATGGGCATGCTTTTTCAGAACGGCGCGTTGCTCACTGACCTCAGCGTGTTCGAAAACGTCGCCTTTCCCCTGCGTGAACACACCGATCTGACCGAGCGCTTGATTCGCCAACTGGTGCTCACCAAACTACAGGCCGTCGGACTGCGCGGCGCGGCGCAATTGATGCCGGCGGAACTATCGGGCGGCATGAGCCGCCGCGTGGCGTTGGCGCGGGCCATCGTCATGGATCCGGAATTGTTGATTTACGATGAGCCCTTTGTCGGCTTGGATCCCATTTCACTGGGCGTCATTTTGCGCCTCATTCGCCGCTTGAACGACACCTTGGGGATAACCAGCATCGTGGTGTCCCACGACGTGCAAGAGATCTCCACCGTGGCCGATCAGGTGTTGCTGTTGTCGGGGGGTAAGGTGGTCGCGTGCGGCACGCCGCAGGAGCTGAAAACCAATCCGACCGAGATCGTCAAGCAGTTCATCGGCGGCCTCGCCGACGGTCCCGTGCCGTTTCATTTTCCGGCGCCCGAGTATTTCGACGAACTGCTGTCGCGCAGCGAGGATCTTTAGCGCATGTTCGCCGAGCTGTGGAAGACCTTTACCGATGCCCTGGAAGACCTGGGCTCGGTCGTTCACTTCCTGTTTCGCCTGGTCGGCAATTCGCCGCCCGCTTTGTTGCGATTCAATCTGATCTCGCAGCAGATCTTCAACTCGGGTGCCTTGTCGCTGGTCATCATCATGCTCTCTGGGTTGTTCGTCGGCATGGTGCTGGGGTTGCAAGGCTTCCAGCTGCTGCAGCGATTCGGCTCCGGAGAATCGCTGGGCACTGCCGTGGCCATCGGCCTGGTCAAGGAGTTGGGCCCCGTCGTGACCGCGTTGCTGTTTGCCGGCCGCGCCGGCACGGCACTGGCATCGGAATTGGGGTTGATGCGCGCCACGGATCAGATATCGGCCATGGAAATGATGGCGGTCGATCCCATCCAGCGCGTGGTGGTGCCGCGATTCTTGGGCGGCGTGATTGCCATGCCGCTGCTCGCGGCCATATTCAGCGTGATCGGAATCTACGGCGCGCAGCTCGTGGGCGTACAGATCATGGGGGTCGATGCCGGGAGCTTCTGGTCGCAGATGCGCTCCGCGGTCAGCTTGACGGATGTCACCGAGGGCATCGTGAAGAGCCTGGCATTCGGTGTGGCCTGCAGCCTCATCGCGGTCTACCAAGGTTATTACGCAACGCCCACTGCGGAAGGTGTGGGCAGAGCCACCACGCGCACCGTCGTCACGTCGGCCGTGGTGATTCTGTTCCTGGACTATTTGATTACCGCAGCGTTTTTGTAAGCGTTCTTGAAAGAGTTTGTAGGAGTATCGCCATGAGCAAGTCGCGCACATTGAACTTAGGCACCGGCTCGTTTGTAGTGCTGGGATTCGCGGCGCTGTTTTTCCTGACCACCCAGACGACCAGTCATGGACTGGCGGTATTCGGTCCGCCGCGCTACGAGATTACCGCCAAGTTCGACAACATCGGCGATCTTAAGGTGGGGGCTCCGGTATCCATGTCCGGCGTCGAAGTGGGGCGCGTTGCGAAAATCGACTTCGATTCCAACGACTATAAGGCCATTGTCCTATTGCGCTTGAACGCACGCTACAACAAGATTCCGGTCGACAGCGATGCGAGCATCTACACGCAGGGGTTGTTGGGGGGTAAATTCATCGGACTGACCGCCGGCGGCGCCGATACTTACCTCAAGGACAAGGGTAAAATCGATTTTACGCAATCGGCCTTCGTGCTCGAAAACCTGATCGGTCAGGTTCTGGCGAACTTCACCAAATCAAAGGCGGATGCGCAGGCATCCGGGGCCGCGGATACGAAACCGGAGAAAGCGAAATGATCAAAATCTTCACGGTGATGCTGGCGGCCCTTCTGGCGAGCGGCGCATACGCGGCCGATACGCCGGCTACGAATGCGAATGCCGGCAATTCAAGTCCTCAGGAGCTGGTCGAGAATTCCGCGAAGCGCATGCTGGTGGAGCTGGACAAGAATCGCCCCATGTACAAGAACGACCCGTCGAAGCTAGACGCCCTGGTGGGCACTGTGTTGCTGCCGAATTTCGACACGGATTATGCGGCGCGGCTGGTGCTGGGCCAAACCTGGCGCACGGCTACACCCGAGCAGCGCAAGCGCTTCGTCGATGCATTCTATCATTCGCTGCTGCGAAATTACGGCGCCGCTCTGGTCGATTTCACCGGCGATAGTTTCGTGGTGCTGCCCTACAAGGGCGATCCGAACGATACGACGGCGACGGTGCGCACGGAGGTGAAGAGACCCAAGGGCGACAAGGTCCCGGTGAATTTCAGCTTGCACAAAACCGCCGATGGCTGGAAGGTCTGGGACGTGGTGATCGAAGGTATTTCCTACGTGAAGAGTTTCCGCACGGATTTCGCATCCGAGATCCAGCAGAAAGGCCTTGACGATGTGATCACGCGCTTGGAGAAGGAAGGCAAGGTCGGGCCCAATGGCGCAGCGGTGAGCAGTCATTGAGCGTCGCGTCCTCGAACCGTCGGCGTCGTGCGCCGCTGGTCAACGGCGCCATGCATACGGCTGAGTTCGAGCTTCAGGACGGCGAACGTTCGCGCGTCACCGGCGTCCTGCATTTCACCACCGTCACTTCATTGCTGAGTGAGGGTGCCGCGGCGATCGGCAATGGGCGGGCCGCCGTCATCGATCTCGCCGGCGTAAAGGACAGCGACAGTTCGGGCTTGGCCTTGCTGATCGAATGGTTGAGCGTCGCCCGAGCGCAGCGCCGCGATCTACGCTACGAAAACGTTCCGGCCCAGTTGAAACAGCTCGCGCGCTTGAGCGATGTCGAAGAATTGCTGACGGTCAGCTAAGAACAATAAAGAGCGGATAGCTCAGGGGATAGACAGGGATGATGCGCATCGGACCTGCGTTCGGAGGCGGCACGGCGGCCTTCGTGTTTACCATCGTTAACTTGTTCGGATCGGGCGTTGCCGCGGCAGCCGAGCAAGTGCCTCTTGAGGCATTTGGCCGATTGCCCAGCCTCGAAAATGTCGTCATTTCGCCCGATGGGACCAAGATCGCGTTCGTCAGGACGAACGGCGACGATCGAAGCCTGGTAGTGGCTCAGCTCAGCAAGCACGAGATTCTTGGCCGTCTGAGCGCCGGAGATAAGAAGCTGCGGCGCGTCGAGTGGATCGATGATGACAATCTATTGGCCACGGTTTCCAGCACCAGCCGGCCGCCGTTCGGCTTCATCGGTCCCACCCAGGAGTGGTATCAACTGGTCGTGTTCAATGTCGACAAGCGGAAGGCCGATCCGCTCTCCTTCACGATTTCGGGCAGAGAAACCTTCCATGTCGTCACCGGCGACACCGCCGTGCGCGATGTGTCGGGTCATTCCATGCTGTTTGCACCGGGCTACTGCGTGACGGATAGAACCGTTCCATGCCTTTTTTCCTTCTCCTTTCCGGATCGAAGGGTGCGGCTGATCGACGAGTCATCGGAACCCAACACGGATTGGTTGATGGACGAGTCGGGGCATATCGCCGCGCAATTGGTCTACCACGACACCAAGAAGTCGTGGGAGGTGAAGACGCGCCGGGACGGCCGCTGGACCCTGGCGGCCAGCGGCACGGCTGCCATCGACACGCCCGATCTGCTCGGATTCAGTGCCGATGGCAGTGCGCTCATCGTGCGATTCTTCGAAAACGGCGATCCGGTATGGAAACCGCTGAGCCTGAAGGACAGTACATGGGGTCCGCCGCTGGAAAAGGGCGCCGCGTTCGGGCGCGTGATCGAGGATCGCAAGACCGGGCGGATCATCGGCGGCATCCACGGCATTGTCAGCAATGAATACGTGTTCTTCGACAATGAGCTTCAGGCCCATTGGAACGCCATTCTGCGAGCATTTCCAGGCGAGCGCGTCGAGATGGAGTCGCACTCGGATGACTATTCGCGCGTGGTTCTGAAGGTCTTCGGCCCGAGAGACGGCTTCATCTATGCGTTGTACGACTGGTATACGCACCAGGCGACGAAATTGGGCGAAGTCTATGAAGGTGTGACCGCGCCCGCGGCGGTCAAATCCATCAGCTATCCCGCCGCGGACGGATTGCCCATCCCCGCGTTCTTGACTTTGCCACGCGGAGCGGCGGAAAAGGATCTGCCGCTGATCGTGTTGCCGCATGGTGGACCCGCGGCGGCCGACACCCCGGATTTTGATTGGTGGGCGCAGGCGCTGGTATCCCGGGGCTATGCGGTGCTGCAGCCCAATTTTCGGGGATCGATTCTGGATTCAAACTTTCTCGAAGCGGGCTTCGGCGAGTGGGGCCGCAAGATGCAGACGGATCTTTCCGATGGCGTGCGCTACCTCGCTCGCCAGGGCGTGATCGATCCGAAGCGGGTATGCATCGTCGGGGCAAGCTATGGCGGTTACGCGGCACTCGCGGGCGTGACCATAGAGTCCGGCGTCTATCGGTGTGCAGTCTCGGTCGCGGGCCTCTCGGACCTGAAGCGCTTTCGCAAGTGGACCATTGAGAATGAGTCGGGCTTGAGCCAGCGATACTGGGACCGGTTCATAGGGATTTCCGACAAGAACGATCCTGCGGTGGCCGCGGTCTCACCCATCGAACATGTGGGTTCGGTGAGCGTACCGGTGCTGCTGGTCCACGGCCGCGACGATACCGTGGTCCCCTACGAGCAGAGCGACCTGATCTTCAGTGCGCTGAAGCGCGCGGGAAAATCCGTCGAGATGGTCACCATGAAGCACGAAGATCACTGGCTGTCGCACGGCGATACGCGGCTGCAAATGCTGCAAGCCACCGTCGCTTTTCTCAAAGCGAACAATCCGCCGGATTGAGCGTCGGGCGAGCTGCGCCGCGGCTCAGTGGGGTTTGTTGGGCGGTGCCGGCGGGGCGGGCGTATCGGTCGCGTCGTCCGCGCCCGGGTCCTCCAGGACCTCCTCGGTCACTTTTCCATCGGACACCAGATACGCGCGGCGCTGCAAGTAGGCGTCGCGTATGAAGGCATAGGGGTCGAAGACCTTCTGCAGCGTTTCATCCAGCGGCAGTATCGCGGCACGGGCATCGACCAGTTCCGCTCCGTAAAGTCCGTAGGCGACCCAATTGTTGTTGATGTAGTGCGTAGGTCCGGTGAATATATCGACGGCTCGTCCGGGGCCATCGCGGGTATCCGACGGGCCGAGGAACGGAATTTCCACAAACGGTCCGGGCGGGACGCCCCAGCGGCCCAAAGTTTGGCCAAAATCCTCGTCATTCTTGGCCAAGCCCATTTGCGTGGCAGGATCCAAGAGCCCGCCGACTCCCACGGTGGTATTGACCAACAGGCGCGCCAGATCATTTGCCGCCGCGACAAACTTGCCCTGTAGGGCATCGTTGACCATGACCGTCGTGGTATGCAGATTGGCCAGAAAATTGCTGACGCCCGTGCGCGCCGGCGCGGGGACCACCTTGACATAGGTGCGCGCCACGGGCTTGGCGACGGCGCGATCCAGCTTGTCGTTGAATTTATAAATGCCGCGATTCATCGATTCCCATGGGTCCTGCGGGGGTGGCTTGTGGCCTGGAGGCAGCGTGACGCAACCTCCCAAGATGGCCGCCAGTACGATGCCGAGCACTGCGCGTGCGTAATGGACTCTCCCCATGCTGATGCTCTCCCGACTCGGTTGGACGTCGGCAACGATACCATGCCGTCACAGAGGCTGGGCGGGACTGTGGGTGGTGGGGTCAGTAGCGGCCGTTTCCGCCGCGACTGTCGTCGGCAACGGTGCCCTTGTTCTTCTTCGGCAGCGCCTCGCGAACTTGTTCGAGACGCGCGCTGTAGCGGGCTCGCTGCACGGGGTCCAGTCCGGGAAGGCTCAGTGCCAACTGCAGTTGATTGAACGCCATCGTCAGGTTGCCGGTCATCAAATAGAATTCGGCCATGTAGCTGTAGGAGTCGGCATAGTCGCCGGCGGTGCTGGCCGCTTTCGCGATGAGACGGGTCTGATCCGCCGTGGGCTCGACGTTATTGAACAAATCCAATAGCACCAGGTGGGCACGTTTGCTGTCGCCGGAGCGCATCAGCGTTTCGGCGAGTCGGATGGTGATGGGAACGTTGCGCGGGAACAAGACCACGGCTTGCTCCAGCACCGCCGCCGATTCCTTCAGCTGATTGTTGGCCAGATACGCCTGGCCGAGCGCGCCATAGAACTGTGTCACCTTCGGATACTCGCGTACCAGCTGCTGCAGGTCCGGAATGGCGCCGGCGGGATTTCGAACCGCGATCTCCGCCACATCTTTGCCGTAGCGTTCTTCGATGGTCTTGCCGCCGCCGTTCTTGAGCAGGTTGACATAGTATTGGCGGGCAACTTGCGGATCGGCGGCGAGCGATCGCAGGCGTTCCTTCATGAGCCGATAGCTCAAGGTATCTTCATGGTGGATGCGCCCGATCTGGTCCGCGCGGCCGCGCGCTTCGGCGACACGATCCGAGAAAATCGGGTGGTCGATCAGGAATTGCACGGCGTTGATGCGGCTCGGTTCCGGACCGCGGCTACCCATGTAGTCGAAAAGGCTGGCCATTCCCAGTGGATCGTATCCGGCTGCCGCCATCGTACCGATACCGACGCGGTCGGCCTCGAACTCATCCTTGCGGGTGTAGTTGATCTGATGCTGGATCGCTGCGCTCTGGCCTGCCAGGATGGCACCCTCGACGGCGTCCGGAGAGCCCCGGCCTGCCGTCGCACCCAGCAACACAGCCGCCAGCAGGGCCGCCGTGGCCAAGAGCCCTTCATGGCTTTGGTCGAGGAGCTGCCGCACCAGGTGACGCTGCGTAACGTGCGCGGTTTCATGCGCCATGGCGCCGGCCAGTTCGTTCTCATTGCGTGTGGCGAGGATCATGCCGCTGTTGACTAGCACGAAGCCTCCGGGGATGGCGGCGGCGTTGATCACCGGGTCATGCAGAACCAGGTAGTAGAAATGATGCTCGCCCTCATCCGCCTGGCTGGAGAGGCTGTGGCCGATTTCCTGAATGTACTGGCTGATTTCCGGATCGGTGACGATCAGTCCGGTATTGCGGATCTCGTTCACGTAGGCGAGACCTACGTGGTATTCCTCTTCGATAGAGACGACCGCGTTCGCCGGGCTGCCCAAATCGGGAAGATCCTGGCCGTGGGCGTCCTTGACCCCTTGGGCATAGCCGACACCCACGCTCAAGGTGACGGCCAGGCCGGCAAGCAGGGCTGCAATGGATTTCAGAGCTGACATATAGGCTTAGCCTTTGAGTACCGCCAAACCCCAAAGTTCGCCCAAAACAGAAGCGAAATCAAAGAACTTCGGACGCGTAGTCGGCCAAGCGCGAGCGCTCGCCCCGAACCAGCGTGATGTGCCCGGAGAACGACCATCCATGGAATCGGTTTACCACGTAGGTGAGGCCGGTGGTGGTTTCAGTCAAATAGGGGGTATCGATTTGCGCGATATTGCCGAGGCACACCATTTTGGTGCCCGGGCCGGCGCGCGTCACCAACGCTTTCATTTGTTTGGGCGTCAGGTTCTGGGCCTCATCCAGGATGATGAAACGGTTCAAGAACGTACGGCCGCGCATGAAATTCAACGACCGGATCTTGATGCGGTGCCGTAGCAAATCGTTGGTGGCGCCGCGGCCCCAGGTGCCGCCGGCCTGGCTTTGGGTCAGCACTTCCAAGTTGTCCATGAGCGCGCCCATCCAGGGTTCCATTTTCTCCTCTTCGGTGCCCGGCAGAAAGCCGATGTCCTCGCCCAATGGAATGGTGACGCGGGTCATGATGATTTCGCTGAAGCGATTGTGATCCAGCGTCTGCGCGAGACCCGCCGCCAGGGTGAGCAGGGTCTTGCCGGTGCCGGCGGGGCCCAGTACCGTCACGAAGTCGATTTCCGGGTCCATCAGCAAATTCAGCGCGAGATTCTGCTCGCGGTTGCGTGCCGTCACGCCCCATACGCTGTTGCGCTCGGTGCGGTAGTCGGTGGTAAGTTCCAGGATCGCCGATTCGCCCTCGAGCTTGCGCACGATGGCTTCCACGCCGTTTGCCGCGGGATCGTAGACGAATTGATTCGCCTTCCAGTCGCGCACCAGCGGGCCGCGCACTCGATAGTAAGTGCGGCTCTGATGCTGCCAGGACTCCATGCCCTTGCCGTGCTTCTCCCAGAAATTCGCCGGCAGCTGCTGCACGCCGCTGACCAGCAGGTCCGCGTCCTCGATGGTCTTGTCGCTCGAGTAGTCCTCGGCCTGCACACCGACGATGGCTGCCTTGATGCGTAGGTTGATGTCTTTGGACACCAGCGTGACCCGGGCATTGCGAAATTTCTGCTGCAGAGCCAGCGTATTGGCCAAAATGGCGTTGTCGGCTCCGTGGCCGGGCAGACTGTCGGGCAGCACCGATTCCAGCAGTTGGGTTTGAAAGAAGAGCCTGCCGCCCGGCGGGCGCTTGCCATGGTTGATGGGCACCGCGTTGGGCAGCGGCAGACCGCGATCGATCTGTTTCTTCGTGGCGCCCTGCATCAGTTCGTCGAGAAAGCGGCTGACCTGGCGCACGTTGCGGGCCGGTTCCGAGAGGCCTTTCTTTCCCGCATCGAGTTCTTCGAGCACCGTCATTGGGATGTACACGTCGTGCTCTTCGAAGCGAAAAATGGCCGTCGGATCGTGCATCAGCACATTGGTATCGAGCACGAAAATACGCCGCTCGGCCTTGCCTTGACGGCTCTTCAAGACAGCGGCTCCCAACGGCCGCACGTTGCCGGTCACAGCGACTTCACCGCTGCTAGTACGGTCTGGGCATGGTCCTTCACCTTCACCTTGCGCCAGGCGTGGCGCAACACGCCCTTACCGTCGATGAGGAAGGTGCTGCGCTCGACCCCCATGTACTTCCTGCCATACATGCTCTTTTCCTGAATGACGTCGTAGAGTTTGCATACCTTTTGCTCGGGGTCGCTCAACAGATCGAACGCAAAGGACAGCTTTTTCTTGAACTTTTCGTGAGATGCGACATTGTCCGGCGAGATGCCGAAAACCAGCGCCTTGGCTTTCTTGAACTGCGGATGGAGAGCGGAAAAATCCAAACCTTCCTGGGTGCAACCGGAGGTGTTGTCGCGCGGATAGAAGTAGAGAACCGTCGCCGTTCCGTCGGCGCCGAGCGACCAGGGGCCGCCGGTGCCCTCCAGGGTAAATGACGGCGCCTTCTTGCCGATTTCGATCTTGCTCATGGAGGACTGGGCTCCTAACTCTTCACGGGTTCAAAAATGGCATCCAGATTCAGATGATCGCAGAAGTCCATGAACTCCTCGCGTAATACGCCGATATGCAGGCGGCTCGGGACATTCACGATCATCTGCACGGAGAACATCGGAGCGCCGGTGTGCGCTGCCGCGTAGGAGCGGGTCGACAGCTCGGCGATATCGACGCCGCGCTGCGCGAAGAATCCCGACAGCCCCGCCACGATACCGGTCTGGTCGAGGCAAACCACGTCGATGGAGTAGGGCAGCATGTCGTTGCGCGCAGATCTTTCCTCGGTGCGTCGCAACTGGATGTTCATGCCCGTGGCATCGGCCAGTTTCTTGAATTCGCCTTCCAGTTTGGCCAGGGTGTGCCAGTTGCCGTTGACCAGCAGCAGCATGGCAAATTCATTGCCGAGCGAGGTCATGCGGCTCTCGCTGATGCTGCCCCCGCAATCGGCGATGGCCTTGGACAGTTCATGGACCATGCCCACGCGGTCCCCGCCGACCGCGGAAATGACGATATGTTGTTTCATCGGTGCAAATTCTACCGGATGGCCGCTTGCCTTAGGTGCTGTCCGGCACTTAAGGTAGCGATATTTCCGGTGGAGTTCCTCGATGTTCTGCGGAAGCATGGTAGCAATCGTCACGCCGATGACCGCCGACGGGGCCCTGGACTGGGCCGCCTGGGATCGATTGCTGGACTTTCACGTGCGCGAGGGCACCGACGGCATCGTGGTTGCCGGCACGACCGGCGAGTCGCCGGCTCTGTCCGTGGCCGAAATCGAGGAACTGACGCACCGGGCTGTCGCGCGCTGCCGCGGCAAGGTGAAAATCCTGGTCGGCGCCGGCTCGCATGCGACGGATGTGACCGTGGCACGAACGCGCACCTTGTCCCGGCTCGGCGTGGACGGCGTGATGCTGGTCACTCCGTACTACAACAAACCGCCTCAGGAGGGTCTTTACAGGCATTTCATAGCCGCGGCGGATGCGTCGGCGGTGCCCGTTATCCTGTATAATGTGCCCAGCCGAACGGGTGTGGATCTCTTGCCGAGCACCGTGGCCCGTCTCGCCCGGCACCCCCGCATCGTGGGGATCAAGGAGGCGACGGCTTCGTTGAATCGGGCACGCGAGATCGTAGGTGCATGCCCGCCGGAGTTCGTGCTGCTGTCCGGAGACGATGCCACTGCCATCGATTTTCTTGGCGTTGGGGCGCGCGGCGTCATTTCCGTATCGGCGAATGTCGCACCGCGACGCATGCATGAGGCGTGTACCGCCGCGCTGTCCGGTGACTTGACCGGGGCGCGGACGATTGACGCAAGCTTGCAGCCTTTACATAAGGATTTATTTGTCGAGGCCAGTCCCATACCCGTCAAATGGGCGGTGGCGAGGATGGGAATTATCGGGAACGCAATTCGGCTTCCGCTGGTCGAACTCGCGCCGGCGCACCACGAGACCGTGCTGCGCGCGATGCGGGCCGCCGGCGTTACCCTTGAGGACCAAGCTGCATGAGCTTTGATCGAGTATTGATGCTGATTGCCGCCGGCGCTCTGATGAGCGGCTGCCACCTATTCTCGAAATTGACCACTGACTGCCACAAGCGGCAGGAATACCAGAACGCCCTCTCGGCACCGCCGCTGAAAGTGCCTCCGGGATTGGATTCTCCCAATACGGCCGGCGCCCTCGTCATCCCAGCCGTCACCGACGTGCCTCCCCCTCCGGGGCCCAAGGACACGTGCTACGACGTGCCGCCGCATTACAAGCCCGCACCCCCGAACAAGGCAGCCAGCAGCAGCTAGATAGACCTCGCGGCAGATGGTTGACCGCCCTGAAGGGTAAGGAGTCAGGGTAAGAAGTCTCAAGGGCAACATTGGAAAATAAAGTTGCCTTGAGACTTCTTACCCTTCCTGGCGGATCCTAGAACCAGTCGAAATTACGGTACCGAAGGACTAGTGGGGAACGCCGGAGCGTCTTGGCAACGGGGGTCCCGAGCGATAGCGAGGGATTAGCGGCGAAGCCGCGAGCACAAAATCCCAGGAGGGATTTTGGACGCGCGTAGCGCGCCCGCAGGGCGAGGGCCAGGATGGCCCGAGTCAGTCCCACCCTCGACGCCAAACAACGAATTTAGATCTTAGATTTGATCGCCCGAGCCTGCTCCGGTACCCTTGCGCGCGTCGGAGAGGTGGCCGAGCGGTCGAAGGCGCACGCCTGGAAAGTGTGTAACACCTAACCGTGTTCGTGGGTTCGAATCCCACCCTCTCCGCCAGAATGTTTACCCGGACGACCGCATTTTATCGTTTAAACTGAATTGGTATTTTAGTGGGTGGAAGTGGGGTTCGAACCCTCGGGTTCGACCAGCCGCCGAAGGCGGTGCAGGACGCCGGAGCGTCTTCGCGACGGCGCCCGAAGGGCGAGGGCCGGAACGGCCCGAGTCAGTCCCACCCTCTCCGCCAGTCGACAGGTAAATTTCGGTCGGCTTGGATCGGTAGCCACACATAAGTTTATGGTGGCTCGCGTTTGCATCTTCGCGACGACTGGCCACGAACCCCGTCAGGCCCGGAAGGGAGCAGCGGTAGAGGCTTTAAGTCGGGCGCCGAAGTCCTGCTGGCGCGGGCCGCCTCCCAAAATGCGACAATACCCGGATGAGCTACGTCGTATTAGCGCGCAAATGGCGCCCCAAACGGTTTGCCGAAATGGTCGGGCAGGAGCACGTGCTGCGTGCCTTGAGCAACGCACTGGACAGCGGCAAAGTGCACCATGCATTTCTCTTCACCGGAACTCGCGGCGTCGGCAAGACGACGGTCGCGCGAATTCTGGCGAAATCCTTGAACTGCGAGACGGCGGGCGTGAGTTCCAACCCCTGCGGCACGTGTGCAGCCTGCCGCGAGATCGACGAAGGTCGCTTCGTCGACTTGCTCGAAGTGGATGCGGCCTCGCGGACCAAGGTCGATGACACCCGCGAGCTGCTCGACAATGTGCAATACGCGCCGACGCGCGGCCGGTACAAGGTGTACCTCATCGACGAAGTCCACATGCTGTCGAACCATTCATTCAATGCGCTGCTGAAAACTCTGGAAGAGCCGCCGCCGCACGTGAAATTCCTGCTGGCGACCACGGACCCGCAGAAGCTCCCGGTGACCGTCTTGTCGCGGTGTCTGCAGTTCAGCCTCAAGCGATTGCCGGCCGCATTGATCGTCGAACGCCTGAAATTCATTGCGGCGGCCGAGAATCTGGCCTTTGAGCCCGCGGCGCTGGCGCTGCTCGCCCGCGCGGCCGAAGGCAGCATGCGCGATGCGCTGAGCCTGCTCGATCAACTGATCGCATTTGGCGGCGGTGCCGTCGACGAAGTCCATGCGCGCGCGATGCTCGGAACCATCGATCGCGGACATGTGGGCCGTCTCATCGATGCGCTGTCCCGAGCCGACGGCGCGGCGCTGTTGGCCGAGGTACGGGAACTTGATCGCGGGGCCCCTGACTATGACCGCGCCCTGGCTGAGGTGGCGGCACTGCTCCAGCGCATCGCCATCGTGCAGATCGTGCCTGAGGCCGCGCACCAAGATGAGGAGTTCGATGCCGCGCTATTGAGCCGGCTCGCCAAGGCGATTTCACCGGCGGATGCGCAGCTTTACTACCAGATTGCACTGGGTGGTCGCCGTGATTTGAACATGGCACCGGAGCCGCGCATCGGCTTCGAAATGACCTTGTTGCGAATGCTGGCGTTCCGGCCCGACACGGCGATGCAACCGGCAAGAGTCGAGCGGCCGGCGGCCGCTGCTCAGGCTGGCTCCCCTGCGGCTGGCTCCTCCGCGGCGCTCGGGACGGCGCAGTCCACCGTGGTGCCGCCCCCGGTTCACATTGACACCGACAATTGGCCGGCGGTCGTCGAGGCAGCCGGGCTGAGCGGCATGGTGCGCCAGCTTGCGCTCAATTGTGTGCCCGGCGGTTTTGAGAACAGCCTGCTTACCTTGAAATTGGACCAGGCCGCCTCGGATCGGCGTACCCGACCCCTCGAGGAAAAACTGGTGCAGGGTCTGTCCAAGTATTTTGGCCGGGATATTCGCGTGACATTCGAAATCGCGGATTCTGCCTTGAACTCACCGGCGCGCCAACGAATGATTGCGGAACAAGACCGGATCGCGCGCGCGACCAGCGCATTCGAAGCGGACCCGGCCGTGAAGGGGCTGCGCGAGCGCTTCGGCGCCGATGTGGACGCAGCCTCGGTCAAGCCGACAAACTAAGAAGGGGCCCCGGATGAAAGGTGGATTGGGAAATCTGATGCGCCAGGCGCAGCAAATGCAGGAGACCATGCAGAAGGCGCAGGCCGAATTGGCCGGGATCGAAGTCACCGGAGAATCCGGCGCCGGCATGGTGAAGGTGACTCTCAACGGACGGCATGAGGCGCGGAAAGTTGTCATCGAGCCGAAGTTGCTGGGCGAGGACAAGGAAATGCTCGAGGACTTGCTGGTCGCAGCCGTCAACGATGCGGTTCGAAAGATTGCCGCGCGCACTCAGGAAAAATATTCAGGCCTCATGTCGGGGATGAATCTCCCGCCGGGCATGAAATTGCCGTTCTGAGGCCGCAATCAGATGAAGTACACGCCGACGCTGGCGCGCCTGATCGATTCGCTGCGATGCCTGCCGGGGGTGGGTCCCAAATCCGCGCAGCGCATGGCCTTCTACCTGCTGGAGCGCGACCGAGACGGAGGCAGGACCTTGAGCCAGGCTTTGGCCGAGGCGCTGCAGCAGGTGGGCCATTGCAAGCGTTGCCGCATGCTGACCGAGAGCGAGCTGTGTGCAATCTGCGCCTCCACGCAACGCGATCTCGCGCAGCTCTGTGTGGTCGAGTCGCCTGCGGATGTGGTGGCCATCGAGCAGTCGGGCGGATTTCGCGGGCGCTACTTCGTCCTCATGGGCCATTTGTCGCCGCTCGACGGAGTCGGCCCCGCGGAACTGGGACTGGACGATTTCGAGGAACTTCTGAAAGCGGGTGAGGTTCGCGAAGTGATCCTGGCGACGAATCCGACCGCGGAAGGCGAGGCCACCGCCCACTATCTGGGCGAGCTGGCGCTGCGACTTGGCATCAAGGCGTCGCGAATCGCGCATGGCGTGCCGGTCGGCGGCGAGCTGGAATACGTGGACGGCGGTACGCTGGCGCATGCCCTGGCCGGGCGCACCACGGTTTCTTGAGCTCCCGAGCCTGTTTCGACAGCCCTTCGCTGTGTCTGGCCGAGGGCTCCTTTAGGGTCGAATCCGCGCAGTTCGGCGCGTTGCGAATGTCGTTCGACTCGGCATCGCGCTCCTCAAGGCGCCAATTTCTCGTACAGGCGAAATAGCCGACGATAGCTTTCGTAGCGGCGCGTCGAGATTTGCTGATGGATCACGGCCGTGCGCACCGCGCAACCGGGCTCTTCCATGTGGCGGCAATCCTTGAAGCGGCATTGCACGCTGCGTTCGTGGATTTCGATGAAGCCGCGTTCGGCGGCGCGTACGAGGTGGGCGGGGGGTGCGAAATCCCGCACCCCGGGGGCATCGATGATGGCAGAAGTCGGCGCAAGCTGATACCAGCGGGCAGTGGTCGTGGTGTGCCGGCCTTCCGCATCGCGGGTGAGTTCCGCCGTCTGCGCCGCCGCCTCGGGAACGATGGCATTGACCAACGATGACTTGCCGACGCCGGACTGGCCGACCAGCAGGGTCACGCTGCCGGCGAGCAGGCGCGCAAGATCGGCAATGCCGGTCCCCGCTTCGCAGCTGACCTCGATGCAGGTGAGATTCAATTTGCGGTATTCGTCCAGCTGCAGCTCGATCCCATCGATGCCGAGATCATTTTTATTAACGATGATCAATGCCGCCAAGTCCTTCAGCACGGCGCCAGCCCAGTAGCGGTCCACCAGGAACCAGTCGGGCACCGGCTGCGGCGCCACCACCACCGCCAGCCTGTCGATGTTGGCGGCCACCGGTTCAGGGCGGCCGCGCGAGTCGATTCGTTCAATGAGATTTCGACGCGGCTCCACCGCTTCAACCGACGGACAGTCTGCGGAGAGTGGATAACCCCACACGACTCGATCTCCGCATACCACGCGAAGTTTGCGCCCCTTGAGTCCGCAGCGAACCAGACCCGTGCTTCCCAGGACGAGCACGCTCCTGCCGAAACTCGCAAGCACGGTGCCGGTGCCGCCTGCTACCATCTTGGATTACTTCGGTTGAGCACTATGAAATCCCCTGAAAATCTTATTTGGATCGATTTGGAAATGACGGGCCTCAAGCCCGAAACCGACCTGATCATCGAAATCGCTACGATCGTAACCGACAAGCACCTCAGCGTGCTTGCCGAAGGGCCCGTTTTTGCCGTGCACCAGAGCGAAGCGGCATTGAACGCCATGGATGACTGGAACCGCAATCAGCACGGTCGGTCCGGCCTGACCGCGCGCGTGCTCGCCAGCGATATCACCGCGGCGGCGGCCGAAAAACGCACGCTGGAGTTCCTGGAATCGTGGGTCGAGCCCAAGCGTTCACCGATGTGCGGCAACAGCATTTGCCAGGATCGGCGCTTTCTTGCGCGTCACATGCCCTCACTCGAGGCGTTTTTCCATTACCGTAATCTCGATGTCAGCACCTTGAAGGAATTGGCCATACGCTGGGCACCGAAGGTTGCGGAAGGATTTCGGAAGGACTCCACTCACCTCGCGCTCGACGATGTCCGCGATTCCATCCGCGAGCTGCAATACTACCGCGAGCACCTACTGCGGGTTTTCTAGGCGCTTCGCGCCAAAGCTAAACGGGGTCGATGCGACCCCGTCCGAGAGTTTCTCGCGGCCTCACCTAACTGGCGAGGAACATCCAGGTCTCCACCACGGTATCCGGATTCAGCGACAGGCTGTCGATTCCCTGCTCGACCAGCCAGCGCGCGAGTTCAGGGTGATCCGAGGGCCCCTGGCCACAGATCCCGACATACTTGCCCTGAGCTCTGCAGGCTTTGATGGCCATGGCCATCAGCGATTTGACCGCATCATCGCGTTCATCGAAGGACTTGGCCACGACGCTGGAATCGCGGTCCAACCCCAAGCACAGCTGCGTCATGTCGTTCGAGCCTATCGACATGCCGTCGAAATAGGCCAGGTATTGTTCGGCGAGCAGGGCGTTCGTCGGCAATTCGCACATCATGATGTGCTTCAAGCCGTTGTCGCCGCGCTTCAGGCCATTGTCGGCGAGGAGCTGCGTGACCTCGCGCGCTTCACTCAAGGTGCGCACGAACGGCACCATGACCTGAACGTTGGTCAGTCCCATCTCGTTGCGCACCCGCTTCAACGCCCGGCATTCGAGCTCGAAGCAGGGCCGAAACACCTTGTCGATGTAGCGCGACGCACCGCGAAATCCGAGCATCGGGTTTTCTTCGTGCGGCTCATAGTTCTTACCGCCGATCAAATTGGCGTATTCGTTCGATTTGAAATCCGACAGCCGTACGATCACCGGCTCGGGTGCGAACGCGGCCGCGATCTGTGCGATGCCCTCGCTGAGCTTCTCGACGTAGAAATTCACCGGACCGTCATAACCCGCGATTTGCTTCCTGATGCTGTCCTTGATTTCGGCGCTCTGCTTGTCGTATTCCAGCAGCGCCCGCGGATGGACGCCGATCATGCGATTGATGATGAATTCCAGGCGGGCGAGCCCGACGCCGTGATGCGGAATGCCCGCGAAATCGAACGCGCGGTCGGGATTCCCGACATTCATGGTGATTTTGACGGGAATCGCGGGCATCGCATCCATTTCGATGCTGCGCTGATCGAATTCCAGCTTGCCGTCATAGACATATCCCGTGTCGCCTTCCGCACAGGACACGGTGATGGCTTGATCCTCGCGGATGTCGCTGGTGGCGGTGCCGCAGCCCACCACGGCCGGGATACCGAGTTCGCGGGCGATGATGGCCGCATGACAGGTGCGGCCGCCGCGGTTGGTGACGATGGCCGAGGCGCGTTTCATGACCGGTTCCCAATCCGGGTCGGTCATATCGGCCACCAACACATCGCCGGCCCGGACGCGGGACATCTCCTTTGCGTCCTTGATGATGCGGGCATGGCCTGCGCCGATTCGCTGCCCAATGCTGCGCCCCATCGCGAGCACCCTGGAACGGGACTTGAGCGTGAAGCGCAGTATCGTGCGTCCGGCACGGCTTTGAACCGTTTCGGGGCGCGCCTGCAGGATGTAGATCTTGCCGGTGCTGCCGTCCTTGCCCCATTCGATGTCCATGGGCGCGCCGTAATGTTCTTCGATGATGAGTGCCTGTTTGGACAGCTCAGTGATGTCGGCCTCGCTCAAGGAAAATCGGTGCCGGTCTTCGTTCGCCACTTCGACCGTGCGGACCCTGTCCTTGGAGCCCGGGTCGGCATAGATCATCTTGACCGCCTTGCCGCCAAGATTCTTCCTCACTATCGAGCGGCGGCCGGCGCGCAGTGCGGGTTTGTAGACGTAAAATTCATCCGGATTGACGGCACCCTGCACCACGGTCTCGCCCAGTCCATACGCGGAGGTGATGAACACCACGTCGCGAAAGCCGGAATCCGTGTCGAGCGTGAACATCACCCCGGCGGCGCCTAAGTCGCTGCGCACCATATGCTGCACGCCGACGGCGAGGGCCACTGCGCTGTGGTCGAACTTGTTGTGTACCCGGTAGGATATCGCGCGGTCGTTGAACAGCGAGGCGTACACTTCGTGCATGGACTGCAGCAAATGCTCCTCGCCGCGCACATTGAGGAATGTCTCCTGCTGGCCGGCGAATGAAGCTTCCGGCAAGTCCTCGGCCGTGGCGGAGGAGCGGACCGCAACGGCGAACTCCTTCGGATCGCTGGTGCCTTTCATGGCGCGCCACGCCTCGAGAACCTCCGATTGCAATCGTTCGGGAAACGGCGTCGCCAGCACCCAGGCGCGAATTTGCGCGCCGACCACCGCCAGCCGTTCCACATCATCCACATCCAGGCTTGCCAGCGCTGCGCGAATACGTTCATCGAGGCCGCCTTGCGCCAGGAAGTCGCGATAGGCATGCGAAGTGGTCGCAAAGCCGCCCGGCACGGAGACACCGAGATTCGCCAAGCCGGAGATCATTTCGCCGATCGAAGCATTCTTTCCGCCTACGAGTTCGACGTCTGTGTTCTTGAGTTTTTCAAACGGGATGATGTAAGGCTTCATGGTGCAGCTTGTCCGACGATGGTTTAAGTGAAACACTTTACGGCGAAGGCGCCGGCTTGAATGAGGTTACCGTGACTAAACGAACTGTATTCTTCGTTTCCGACCAAACGGGAATTACCGCAGAAACAATGGGCCACAGTCTCATGACGCAGTTCGACGGCATCGAATTTCGTCAGGTGACTGTGCCATTTATCTCCACCGTTGACAAGGCAATTGAGGCCGTTCGAAAGATCGATTTGGTCGCGGCGCAGGAGGGTGTGCGCCCGGTCGTGTTCAGCACGCTGGTGCAAGAGGATGTGCGCAACGTGGTTCGAGGCAGTACCGGATTTTTCCTGGATTTTTTCGATCCGTTCTTATCACCGCTTGCCGGCGAACTCAAGACGCAGTCGAGCCATACCGCAGGTAGGACGCATCGCATGGCGGACACTCACGCCTACGCCACGCGCATCGATGCCACCAATTTCGCGTTGGCGAACGACGATGGATCGGTAGTGCGCGACTATGAACGCGCCGATGTCATTCTGGTCGGCGTCTCGCGTTCCGGAAAAACGCCCACCTGTTTGTATTTGGCCATGCAATATGGAGTTTTCGCCGCCAATTACCCCCTCACCGACGATGACCTGGAATCCCGTAAAATGCCGCGCGCGCTCGACGGCTACCCCCGCAAGCTATTCGGCCTGACGATCCGGCCCGATCGATTGCAGCAAATTCGCAACGAGCGCAAGCCCGACAGCCGCTACTCATCGGCAGCACAAGTGGCGTTCGAGGTGCGCGCTGCGGAGTCCTTGTTCGAGCGCCACGGCGTGCCGGTTCTCGATGCGACCGAAGTCTCGATCGAGGAAATATCCACGAGAATCCTCGATCGCATGGGACTCGAGCGGCGCTTGCGGCCCTGAAATCTTCAGGCTGCATGGTATAGTTCTCCCATGTTGGCCGATCAGTGGTGTGAGACATCGTGGCGGGCACGTCCCGGCAGCTTCGTAAGCCTGATGACGCTGTACGAAAGCAATTTCGTGCGCCTAAGGTGGCTGGTTCACGATCTGCGTCAGGTCGATACGCAGCGCGTGTCGAAGGTGGGCGCGGACTGTGATCTGTATCTCACGCCGCTGGAGCTCAGCCGCTACACCGGTGTTTTCCGCCTGACCTATGAGTTCGAGGGCGAGACTGCGCCGCTGCGCGACCCGGACCTGGAGGTTTGCGTGTACCACGACGCACGTTTGGCCGAAGTGCGCAGTTTTCGGGGTTTTCAGCGCCATCCGCAACTCGCCAAGCTGCAGTCCGGACTCAAGCGTGAACTGGATCAGCGCTGGGCCCGCAACATGATGCTAAATAAATGGCTGGAATATTGCGCCGAGCGGGGACATCACTTCTAGCCGCGAAGATTGGCTTCGTATCGGGTGACCTGCGGGTATCTTGGGATGAGGCGGGACCTTGATCGATAAGCTGGCGTTTCTAAAAGGCGGCGCGGAGGGAGGCGCGGCGAGTGCGGATGAAGAACGGCTCATGCAGCTGTTCCAAAATCGCGCCGGCTTGAAAAAGGCCTATGCCGATCTCAAGGACGAATTTCATTTGCTGCGCGACCGGCTCAAGCAGCAGGAAGGCGCGACCATCCGCATTCAAGAACAGATGGACGCGCTTGGCGATCTGCTCGGCGATCCGAAAACCGGGTTCGGCGCGCTGGTGTTCTTCCAGCTTCGCGCTTTGTGGAAAACCTGCCATCAGCAGCTGTCGGGATTTGCCGCCGACCTGACGCGCCAACAAGAGGCGCGCGAGGTGGCGAAACACACCGCGGACGTCGAGGCGGAGAAGAGTGCGCGGTTGGCCGACGCGGACGAGCGTCTGCGGGCGGCGAGCGCCGCCGCGGACAATCAGCGCCGGCTGCTGGCCGAAGCGCAAGCCGAGATCGGACGTTTGGCCGCCTTTTGGCACTACTTCAGGCGCCGGCGCCGGCTCAAGTCCCTCGAGTCGCTGCGCGGTCAGCTAGTGACGGCGGATCAGGCGGTCGGCGATTTACATGCCGAGCGCAGCGCGATCGAACGTGAGGCTTTGCCCGATTTTCCCGGCCTGTCCTTGGCGTCTCGGCGCAACATCAATCTTGCCATCATCAGCTATGCCGAATTGCTGTGCGAGCACGCGGACGCCTTTGGGCTGGCGGCGCGCGCCAAGGAGGCAGTCGCCAGGCGGGTTCACGAAATGACCTTCGGTTCGCGCGCGGATTGCGAGGGCTACATGCAGCGCGTGCAGAAGGCGCAGCTGGCGGTGGTCAATCAGAAACAAATCGTAAGCTTAGTGAGGGCGAAGCTCGATCGCCTGCGGACTACGTGTGCATACCGCAATTCGGCCGATACGGTGCCGTCGGCGGATTCGCTGTCGCCGCCCATGGCTGAGTCGGATCTGGACAAGCCAAAGGCAGCCTCCGCCGGCACATGGAACGTGCTGGCGGAGGACTACTGGGATCTTTACAGCCTGCTGCTGCGTTAGCGGCGGAGCGGTGCCTAGTGCGGCGCGTCGGCGCGTCGCGCCTGCGTCGGTGCCGTGCGGCGCGCGGCGACCGTCACCATATCGGCGGCGATCTGTGAGGCTTCATCCAGTAAAATGCCCGCCGTCGCATCGTCCTTGATCTCTTCGAGCGATTTGGCCGGCTTGACGTCGTGCGCGGCGCGCCAGGCGTTTTCGCGCTCCAGCCGTTCGCTCTCCAGGCGCTTGCGTTCCGTCTCGCGGGTCTTGAGGTTCAAGGACAGGGTTTTCTGGCTGCGCATGGCTTCGAGAGCCGCAATATCCTCGCGCAGGTACTTGAAGTCCGCGCTGCCTGCCGTGCGCTCGTTATGCAGCTTTTCCAAGCTCGCGGCGATCGGCTTCAAGTCACCCTCGACGCGGAAGCTGGCCGGTTCGATGTGATCCCAGGGCAGGGCACGATCGCGCGTGCTCTCGCCGACCTCGTTGGCGTCGATGAGCGAAGGTAGGGCGATATCGGGCGTAACGCCGCGGTCCTGGGTGCTTTCGCCGGTGATCCGGTAGTACTTGCCGATGGTGACATTCAGCTGGCCGAGTTCAGGCTTGCGCCCGAAAATGGTGTAGTTCAACGGGTGCGCATTCTGCACCGTTCCCTTGCCGTAGGTCTGCTGACCGATGATGAGCCCGCGCCCATAATCTTGAATGGCGCCGGCGAATATCTCCGAGGCGGAGGCGCTGAAACGGTCGACGAGCACGAGCATCGGACCGCTGTAGAAGATGGCCGGGTTCGGGTCATCGTCCACCTCGATATGCCCGGAAGTGTCGCGAAGCTGCACGACAGGTCCGCGATCGATGAACAAACCGGTGAGCGATTCCGCTTCGGGCAGATAGCCGCCGCCGTTGGCGCGTAAATCCATGATGATGACGTCGGCGCCGTCTTTGCGCAGCTCACCGATCAGCCGCTGCACGTCGCGCGTGGTACTGCGATAGTCCTTCGCGCCGGCGCGGCTGGCATCGTAGTCCTGGTAGAAACTCGGCACCGTGATGACGCCGACTTTGATGTCCTTGCCGTTGCGCGTCACGGTGCGCATGGCCTTGTGCGAAGCCTGCGCTTCGAGCGAGACGCGGTTGCGGGTGAATTCGACCACCTTTTGCACCGAGCCGGGGGCCGCGCCTGCCGGAAGGATCTGCAGCCGCACGGTCGTGCCGCCGGGACCGCGGATCTTTTGCACCACATCGTCCAGGCGCCAGCCGATCACGTCGGTCAGCTCGCCGGTTTTTCCTTCCCCGACCGCCGTAATGCGATCATTGGCCGCGATCTTGGCGGGCGGTCCGCTGTTCGCCGCGGGGCCGCCGGCGATGACGTCGATCACTGTGACATAGTCGTCCGTCAATTGCAGCGAGGCGCCGATGCCCTCGTAACTCAAGCTCATCTGGATGTTGTATTCCTCGGAGTTGCGCGCCGAGAAATAATTGGAATGCGGGTCGAGCGACAGCACGAAGGCATTCATGAACGCCTCGAACACATCGTCCGGCTTGCTCTGATCCATGCGCTTGGCCACGTGTTCGTAACGCTTGCGCAGCACGTCGACGACGTCGGGCCACTGCTTGCCGGCGGTCACCAGCGACAGGGCGTCATTCTTGACGCGCTTGCGCCACAGCTCGTTCATCTCGGCCGCATTGGCCGGCCATGGTTCCTTCTCGCGGTCGAAATTAAACGACTCGTCCACCTCGAAGTCCGGCTTCTTGTTCAGAAGGTCGATGGCGTAGGCCATGCGCTCGCGGTTACGTTGCTGATAGCGGCGGAAGATCACGAACGCCGGTTCTACATCGCCGGTCTTGATGGCATCGTCGAGCTGGTAGCGGTAGCGCTCGAACTCGGCGATGTCGCTGGCATAAAAATAACTTCTGGCCCCGTCGATGGCATCGAGATATCGGTCGAGGATCAGGCTGGAAAGATGATCGTCGAGCGGCGCGCGGCGATAGTGCTCGTGCGCGACGATGTCGGCGACACGTCGGGCAACGTAGTTCTCCTGCTCGGTGGGGGCGAGCACGGTGGCGGCGGCGGGTGCCGCGGCCGGGGGCGTCATGGCGGCGCCCAGCAGGGCGGCAAGTCCCACTGCGCTCGCGCAGACGGCAATGCCGGTAATCCATCGCGAACGAGTGGCCTTGAGCCGTTTGAGTATCACCGTCGCTGTTCTCCTGTAAACTGCATTCCCCACTCCCTTCAAGGCTAGAGAAGCCCGTGCCTCCTAGCAAGTGTATATGAGCCTAAGGATATGCGTCCGTTCACGGTTTTGATCGGCATCGTCTTAGGGTCGGCCGCTTCGATTACCTTTGGTCTGGGCGCGGTCCTCGTCGTATTCTGGGTCTTGATGGGCGAACACCCGGATTTGTCGCGGGAACTGCCCAGGCTGGCCGGAAGCCTCGCTGCCTTTGCGGTTTTGACCGCCGCCAGCGCCGGGAGTTTCCTCGGCCAGGCGCATTTACGGCCATGGCGTGGTTGGGCCCATCTCGCGACAGGTATTTCCCTGGGCATGGTGGTCTTGTTGTATTGGCCGCGCCGCAATTGACCCGTCAGAATGGGCACATGAGACGAACCAAACGCCTTGGGAAGGCCTTGGCCTGCGCCGGGCTGATCCTCGCAGGCTGCACCGTGCGCCCCAAGGGACCTCCGCCCTCCACGGAAATCGATGATACTGCCTTTGCCGATCACGTCCGGGTGCTGGCGTCCGATGACTTTCTCGGCCGCAAGCCCGGAACGGCGGGCGAGGACAAGACCGTTAACTACCTGACCGAGAATTTTCGCAAGCTGAAGTTAAAGCCGGGCAACGGCAAGAGCTATGTGCAGCAAGTGCCGTTGGTGCAAATCACGGCCGGCACCGATGCCACCCTGTCGGCCACCGGTCCCGGCGGCGTGCGCAATCTGGCCTTCGGCAAGGACATGGTGATCTGGACCAAGCGCGCAGTACCCGAAGTGCAGGTCGCGCACAGCGAGCTGGTGTTTGTCGGTTACGGCATCGTGGCGCCCGAATATTCGTGGAACGACTACGCGAACATCGATGTTCACGGCAAGACGGTGGTGGTCTTGGTCAATGACCCGGGCTTTGCATCGAAGGACCCGACGGTGTTCAAAGGCAACGCCATGAGCGGCTACGGCCGTCTGGCTTACAAGGTCGAGGAGGCGGCCCGGCAGGGCGCGCAGGGCGTGCTCCTAGTCCACGACAGCCAGGCGTTGGGTTACGGTTGGAACGCGATTCAAGCCACTTGGACGGGCGCCCAGTTCGAACCGGCGGCTGCCGGCGGCAATCCCGGAAGAGCCGCCATCGAAGGCTGGCTGCAAAACGACGCCGCGCGTGCGCTTTTTAACGCGGGGGGGCTGGATTTCATACGGCTCGCGGTGGCAGCGGCATACCCGGGATTCAAGGCAGTGCCGATGGGCCTCAAGCTCGATGCGACGCTCCACAACACCATTCGAGCGTTCAATTCGCAGAACGTGATCGCAGTGTGGCCGGGAACCCGCGGGGGTGAATACGTCTTGTACACGGCCCATTGGGACTCGCTCGGCGCGGATGAGACACGGCCCGGTCACGGCACTTTCAATGGGGCCGTCGACAATGCCACCGGTGTCGCAGGCTTGTTGTCCATCGCCCAATCTTTCGTGCGCACCGATCCTAAGCCCGAGCGCTCCATCGCGTTCCTCGCCACGACGGCGGCCGAACCGGATTTGCTTGGCTCGCAGTACTACGTCGACAACCCCATTCTGCCGCTGCGGGAAACGGCGGCGGTCATCAATGTCGACAGCCTGCTCAACGGCGGCAGGACACGCGATGTGAGCATCCTGGCCTTCGGCAACACCGACTTGGAGGAGGCGGCGCGCGCCGAGGCGCTTCTGCAAGGGCGCGAAACTCGCCCGGAGCCGAATCCTCAGCTGGGACTGTATTTTCGCTCCGACAGCTATAGCTTTGCTCATCGAGGCGTACCGGCCTTGTACCTGCGGTCGGGTATCGATAGCGCGGCTCGTGGACCGGCATGGGGCAAGGCGCACATCGAGGATTACTTCGCACACCGCTATCGCCAGACCACCGATCAATATTCAGCGGATTGGGATGTCGGAGGCGCGGTGATCGATCTCATGCTCGACTACCAGATAGGGCTTCGCGTGGCGAACAGCCGCCGCTTTCCGCGCTGGTACCCGAACAGCGAGTTCCGCACGCATCGCCGCGCGGATTCGGACCCGGCCCCTTAGGACTTAAGGGGAGGGTTCCTAGCGTTTGCCCACGCGCGTCCAGTGCTTCGTGCGGTCAAAGCTACCGGATGAATTGTAGGGATCCGAACCCTGCTCCCTGTAGGAGGGTTTCTTGGGCCCCGGATCGAGCGACAGCGTTTGAGCCGCCTCGGCCCACCGCAGCTCGTTCACCGCGAAGGTGAAACTCGCATCATCCGCCGGTTTCTTGAAATCACTCGCCATCGTCCGCCTCTTCAAAAGTAGCCACATCGGCCCATTGCTATTTTTGTTCTTGTCGTCGCTGGCCAGATGTTCCCAAATTGCGACAAATGCGCACTCACCGGATTGCAGAACTGTGACGCAGTTCAAGTCGCCGCAGGACATAACGGCGGCATGCGACTTAATCTGGACGAGTCCCGCGAAGCGCGGTCAGCAGATGTTCGACGCTGAATGCGCGTGCGATCAATCGATCGATGCGAGGTCGGCCGCTACGCGCGAGGGCAATAGATTGGCCGATCGGCCGATATGAGGTCAGCCACTACTTGCGAGGGACAATTGCCGGTCGAATGGCACGGAACGATTGCGGCCGCGGGTTTTGGCGGTATACAGCGCTTGGTCGGCCGCTTTGACGAAGTCCTGATAATGCGTGAATTGGATCGGACCACCATGGGTAGCGCATCCGACGGACACCGTGACCTTGGCGTGGTGCGAGCCGACCACGTGTCCGGTGTTGCGAAATGCCATGACGATGCGTTCGCAGATGCTGTGCGCGGTTTCCGCGTCGGTTGCGGGCAGTACCACCACGAATTGCGCCCCACCGTGCCGTGCAATCAGATCCGTCTCGCGGGTGTTGCCGCGCAGAATGCGCGCCGTCGCCTGTAAAACGCGATCTCCGGCCTGGGGGCCGAAGCTGTCATTGAGAAGCGTGAAATTATCCAGATCGACATAGGCGACGCTCAGCGGCCATTTATGGCGGGTCGAATTGTCGAACTCCCGCGCCAGGAACTGATCGAGATAATTCTGGTTGTAAACGCCGGTCAAGGGATCGCGCCGCGTCTCCTCCTCGAGCTCCAACGACGGCGCCGAGGAGGCGCCGCCGGCGTTCGCCCGCAATGTATTGATCTCTCGCAGCGCGTGCAGGCTGCGCAGCATCAATACCTCGCGTGCCTGTTCGAGGATCAAATCCGGATGCTGCTTGGCCAGCAAGTCGGACTCGAAGATCGCTTCGGTTTCCGGAATCATGGAGCCGATGGTGCCGAGCACCTGTCCGAACGTCACCCGGTCAAGGCCCAGACTACGTTCCGTGCACAGTGCGATCTCCGCGAATTGGCGCCGCTCCGGGTCCAGCAGGAAGAGATCGGCGACGGGTCCCGAAAGGGCGACACAGCGGTCGAAAATATCGACCGGCTGCGAGCTATGGGTCAATTCCACGTGATGGCTGCGTTCGATCGCGCGATACAAGCGCTCGGGTAAATTCCACGTGCGCATCAGCCATGCGCCGACATAGGCATGATCGGCCTGCACGCGCTTCTTCTCATGCTCGGCCAGCACCGCATGATCGCGTTGCAGATATTCTCCGTCTCGATACAAATCCGGGATGGCCTGATCGAGGGCCAGCATGCCGACATCCTGCAGCAAGGCGGCGAGGAAGATTTCCTCCGCGAGAGTTTGGCGCATGGCGTCGCCGAGCGCGCGTGCCGCGGTGGCGGAGAGCAGGGCGCGGCGCCAGTACAGTTTGAAGTTGAGCCCATTGGGTTTAGCGCCGCGCAAGGATTTGACCAACGAAAAACTCAAGGCGAGCGTGAGCGTCGCATTCAGGCCCAGTACGACCAAGGCCTGTCGCAGGTTCTCGCTCTTGCGGCGCTGGGCATATAGGGGCGAGTTGGCAATCCTCAGCACCTTGCTCGCCAGTGCGGAGTCCATGCTCAGCGCCTTGGCGACCTTGCCCATCTCGATTTCCGGATCCTGGGCCAATTCGATGATATGAGTCGCCACGCCGGGCGGCGATGGGAAGTTCACTGAACGGCGAAGATGGGCTTCCAGCTCGGGATTCAAAACGCGACTCCAGACGCAAAAACGGATCAGAATCCGCTTAGGGAAGTTAGCGTCCGCGCCGCGAAGAACTTGAATATGTCAGTAGAGCTTTGCGCTGGCCCGCCACCAGCCGCGCAGCGCCCGTAACAGCAAATACAGGCCGTAGGGGCCGAGGAGGACGACCCAAGAGGCGATGGATGCGTCGTGCAAGCCCTCGAAAAGGCTGGAGTAGAGCCGCCCGAGGCTTGCCCCCTCGTACCGCCCCAGCGTCGCGAGTCCTGCATAAAAGATCAGTACGGGCATGAGCGCGACACCCAGCAGCAGGCCGGCCGCGGCGGCTGCCAATTCAGCCGCCCACGGGCTGCTTTTTGCAAAACTGCGTAAATCGAACGCCATGCACAATTGTAAACGAATCCCGGCGCCGCGCCCCGCCGGGGTAGAATCCCGCACATGAGTTGGACTCCGCAGCGACTGTATGAGCTCAAACCCTGGGCGTTCATGGGGGCCGGCGCCCTATTGGGCATCGGCATGATGCTGTGGTCGCTGTGGGCGGGGCTGTGGACGGTGTGGCGCGGACTGCTCTGCCTGGGAGGCGTCGGACTCACCGTCGTCGGCGGCGCAACCTTGCAGATGCGCCAGGATTATCGTGCCAAGAGCAAGTGGCGCCGAGACGCTCCGCCTTGATTCGCACGGCCGTTGTCGGCGTCGGTTACCTGGGCCGATTCCATGCGCAGAAGTATGCCAGCTTGCCGAATTCCCGCCTGGTGGGCATCGCCGATCCCGCCGAGGGCGCGCGTGCTGCGGTAGCCGCGGAACTCGGCGTGCCGGCGTACGCAGACTATCGCGAACTGCTGGGATCGGTGGATGCCGTGAGCATCGTGACGCCCACGGCCGCGCACTTCGAAGTTGCCAAGGCGTTCCTTGAGTCCGGCGCGAGCGTACTGGTTGAGAAGCCCATGACGGTGACGGTCGCCGAGGGCGAGGGCTTGATTGAAATCGCCGCCCGCGCCAAGCGCATTCTGCAGGTGGGGCATTTGGAGAGATTCAATGCTGCGGTGTTGGCGGTGCAGCCCACGCTCACCGTGCCGCGCTTCATCGAATCGGCGCGGCTCGCGCCGTTCAAGCACCGAGGGACCGACGTGGATGTGGTGCTGGACTTGATGATCCACGACATCGATCTGATCTTGAGTATCGTGCGCTCACCGGTGGTGTCGGTCGATGCCATCGGCAGCAGCGTGTTTTCCAAAGAGATCGACATTGCCAATGCGCGTCTGCGCTTTGCCAACGGCTGCGTCGCGAACGCCACGGCGAGCCGCGTAAGCCTCAAGACCGAGCGCAAGCTGCGGCTGTTTCAGGACGATGCCTACTTGTCACTGGATTTACAGCAGAAGATCTTGACCGTGATCCGCAAGGGGGCCGGGATGGGCGCCGACGGCATGCCGCAGGTGGCGATCGACGAGAACACCTACGAGCAGGGCGATGCGCTCAAATCGGAAATCGAGGCGTTCTTGGAGGCCGTTGCCGGAGGACGGCCGCCGCTGGTCACCGGCGAGGACGGTCTCAAGGCACTGCGCACCGCGGTGAGCATCGCCGAACAGGTCACCCGTTCGATGCAGAAGTTCGCCTAGCCGGCAGGGGCGGGCGTCGTTACCGCACCGCGGGGGGTGTCGGGCGTAGGGGCCGTACTCTGGGGCGTACCCGTGCCAGTGCCGGGTTTCGGGCCGGTGCTCGGCTGCGGTGCCGCGGGCGAGGCGGGCGGCAGCGACGGCTCGGAACCCGGTTCGTTGTCGGTAATCGTTACCCTGTCCACGAAGTACCGTGTGTCCCCGAAACAATGAGTGGGAATGCCGGGATGTTCGGTGTAGTGCAGCTGGACGCGGTGCCCCACCGCTTTGGTCAGCTGCTCCGCGACTGACTTGTCCCGCACGCTGAAGTCCCACAGCTGCGGCGAGGTGCCGGGTCCTAAGTATTGGCCACCGCCGTAATACAGCGCAATTTCCCCTTCTTGGGTCTTGCACACCCAACCGCGGCGCACGAATTTTTGCAGCACACCGGCCCGCTCACCCTCGGCATAGGCCCAGGCGAGGGTCAACCAAGTCCATAAGCCGCCGCCCACGATGAGCAGCAACAACAGTGTCAGCAACCAGCGCCCGGCGCGGCCCGATCGACCCGAGCGACGCTTTCCTGCCGTATTCGGAACTTCTATCCTTGTCATAGCGCTCGTGACGACCTCGATATCTTCTCTGCGGGCCAGAATACCAGAGTAGGGTATTCACCAGCACTTGACTAAATGCTGTGCGCAGATAAAGACTGCAATGATTGATCGTACCGCTGAGGCATTTTAGCACTCCGCAAACAAGGATGATGTCGCCATGATTGCAAAGGGACATTGATGTTTTCCTACTACCTCGCCCTAGGTATTCGAAGTCTCGTAAATCAAAGACTCATCACGATTTGGATGATCCTGCTCATCGCGCTTGGAGTTGCGGGAACGGTGAGTACGTTTTCGCTGCTGCGCGCGGTCTCGTCGAATCCATTCGCTGCCAAGGCTCATCGGCTATTTACTCCGCAGATCGACAATCACGGCCCGGAGTACCTGAAGATGTATGGCGAAATCGACCCCGTACTTACCTTGCGCGACGTCGAGGCATTACGTGCGTACGATGGTGATCGTTTACAGGCTGCCATATACAAAATCAGTCTTTCACTCGTTCCCGCCGATCCGACGATCGATGCGCTCGAGGCCAATGGATATGCCGTAACCGTGGGCTACTTTCAAATGTTGGACGCACCGTTTCGATTCGGCTCAGCCTGGAGCAAGGCCGCCGACAAGGAGGGCAGCAATGAGGCTGTCATTGGCGATGAGCTGAATCAGAAGGTGTTTCGCGGCGCGAACAGCGTTGGCCGGGAAATCAGACTCGATGGTCACACGTATCGAATTTCAGGTGTGCTGGCGCCGTGGAATCCTCTGCCGCGCTTCTATGCCGCGAGTGACAAGAACGCATTCGATCGCCACGCGCCGCAGCTGTTTTTGCCTTTTCGGCAAGCGCTCAACTTGAGAATACCCACGGCCGGTGGTTCTTACGGCGAATCATTCCCTCCCTGGGATATAAGATCGGAGATTTCCTTCATATCTTACTGGGTCGAGCTACCGGACGCGGCCACCGCCGAACAGAATAGAAATTTTCTGCATGCATATGCGGATGAGCAAAGGGCGGCTGGCCGGTTTCAATGGCCTGCCAACGTGGCACTGCGCGATGAAGAAGATTGGCTCAACTACCAGCACGTAGTCCCACCCGAGACGCGAATTTCATTCGTGGTTGCGCTCGGTCTTCTGGTGGTTTGCGCAGTCAATACCGTTGGCCTCCTGCTGGCGAGATTCATGCGTCGCTCCGGCGATATCGGGGTAAGGCGCGCACTTGGGGGTTCTAGGTCCGCGATACTGTTTCAATATCTGACTGAAGCGGCCGTCATCGGTCTGGCGGGCGGTTTGCTGGGAGCGGCGCTAACCGTTTGCTTCATGAGTGGCCTGGGGCTTGTGTTTCCAATGGAAGTCGCAAGCCTTGCACGGGCTACGTGGGCCACCTTGCTGCTGGCCCCCATAGTCGCTCTTTGTACGGTGTTGCTGGCGGCCGTATATCCGATTTTGCGCGCCGGTCGGGTGGAGCCGGGCTGGCAAGTGAAGTCGAGCTAGATAAATGGTATCGATTCCCGTACGACCGATCGTCTCATCCCTGGTCCGCCACAAAGCCGGCGTCTTCATTCTGGCGTGCCAGGTTGCCCTGACCCTCGCCATCGTCGCTAACGTCATCTTCATCATCACGCAGCGCGTTGGTTTGATCTTGCAACCCAGCGGCATCGACGAGGCGAACATCATTGTCGTGGATAACCACTGGGCGGGGCCTTTGACATTGGATGAGGCGCATGCACGGACAGACGCGGATCTTGCAGCCTTGCGCTCACTGCCCGGCGTGGTCGACGCCTACGCGGACTACACCATTCCGATTGCGGGACCTTGGGCCAATCTCACGGCCTTAAGTCTTACGCCGGAGCAGAAATCGCCGACCGCTCGCGCGGAACCCTACTTCGCCGATGAACACGCGCTAGCCGCATATGGGCTACGGCTCATCAAAGGCCGTAATTTTCAGGCTAACGAGGTGGTGCCTGGCTCGACGGATGCGGACCCGAAAGTCGGCTCCATCATCATCACGGATGATCTTGGCCGTAGCCTATTCCCGTCCGGCGAGGCATTGGGTAAGACCGTATTCATGAGCAATCACCCAAGGACCATCGTTGGCATCATCGCGGATGTGAAGGTGCCCGAGAAGGGCGCCAGCAATCATGCTTATAAAGCGGTATTCATGCCTGTACACATCGCCGATGTGGCCGGCGACCCCTACATTGTGCGTACCCAGCCAGGCGCTGCCGAGTACGTCAGAAAGTCTCTAGCGGACATTTTGTACAAGACATCGCGCCTTCGCATCCTCGATCGCCGGGAAGGCGTCCAGCATTTTCACACGCTACGAACCAAGGCATTTGCGGCTGATCGTGGGCTGGTGATACTCCTCTCCGCAGCCTCTATTGTCCTGTTGCTTGCTACGGCCGGCGGGATCATCGGAACGACCACACTTTGGGTTGATGGCAGACGCCGAGCGCTGGGTATGAGGCGTGCATTGGGCGCGAGACGCAGGGACATTCTTGGGCTTATCTTGGCAGAGAACTTTTTCATCGTGCTGCTGGGGATCTTAAGTGGCTCGATCATCGCATTGATCGCAAACATATCCCTGATGCACTACTTGGCCCTGAAAAGCCTGCCGCCAACGTACATCACGCTTACCAGCCTGTTTGTTCTGGTACTGGGTCAATGCGCGGCTTTACCTCCGGCGCGGCGCGCGGCCCGCGTTCCGCCTGCTGAAGCGATGCGCATCGTCCCCGGCTGAAACTCTGTCACCCGCCATCGTTCGAATAGGGTGATACTCGGCGTCAGCGACGGACGTCGGCGGACTGCGCGGGGCCGCGAAATGACCAAAGGACCAGCATGGAAAAGGCAATGGCGATTCGAGGAGTGGATATGCGAGTCATTCTTTTGGTCACGATCCTTCTGGCTGCCGGTATTTCCTGCAATTCTCCCGGACATGCGGAATCGAATGCTCAATTCGTCCACTTGACCGGTCACTACTCCGATGAGGATCTGGTCAAAGGCGCAGCCCCCAAACTGCTCCCGATGACCTTTCTTTACGACGCCAATAATAATCTGGTGCCTACGGACCAGTGGCCCGCGGAGCTCGCGGACGTGAAAAAACATGTCGGTAATGGCTACTGTTGCGTATCCGAAAACAAACCGGAGAAAGAGAACGAGCCACCGGCGGACTGAGTTAAAGCTGTCTTTGGAACCGATATCGCAGCCAACTTTAAAGGGCTTAAAAATTCGGCCGAACGCCCTATTGGCTTGGGCGATGTTCCCAAACACAAATGGTTGCTCGTCGTTTATTCAGCGACGTGGTGTGCTCCATGCTTAAAAGAAGCTGCGGCGTTGAACGAATTTTTCGAGACTGACGGCCATGCCTCTGACTATGTGTGGGTCTCGCTCGACGTTACGCGGATGATTGACGCGAAAGCTGCCGCAAGAGCGGCGCAGCATCAGTGATTCGATCGTGGCCAGGCAAGAACGACCAAAGGATGTACGCGCACTGCGAGGCTGCGCGAGCCGGTGCCCATCGGATGCCCTCCGATGTCACCAGATCAAATGGTGGAGCCGGGGGGAATCGAACCCCCGTCCACAAGTCCTACGCTACAAGATCTACGTACGTAGCCACGTCTATTGTTCTCACCGCGCACTACCCAACGGGCAGGGAAAGCGCGCAGCCAGCCCGGTAATTTTTCGTTTAACACACCCCAGGCACGTGTGCTCCACTAGCTGATGAGCGCTACACTTAAACATTCGCATCAGCACGAGCTGCTTAAGTTTCAACCGCGATTAGGCGGCTAGAGCGTAGTTGTCTTGATTGGCAACTATAAGTTTGCAAATGGTTTAACGAGGAACCTGCACCTCGGTACGCACCTGCAGTTTCGCAACCCATGTCGAAACCGGTCGGCCCCAATCGAGACCGTAGTTTACGCTCTTTTCGCCCCTCGCGTCAGAGTGCCCTGGCGGCGCTCCGGGGGGCGCTTAGCGGCGCATCGCCTTCATGATCCGGCCCTTGTCGCGCTGCCAATCCCGATCTTTCTCCGTGTGCCGCTTATCGTGCTGCTTCTTGCCCTTCGCCAGGCCGATCTCGAGCTTGGCCCGGCCTTCCTTCCAATACAGCTCCAGCGGCACCAGGGTGTACCCGCGCCGCTCGACCGCGCCGACCAAGTGGTCGAGCTGGCGTCGATTCAGCAGCAATTTGCGCGTGCGGGTCGGGTCGGTTTCCACGTGGGTCGAGGCGGAATTCAAGGGATTGAGGTGGGCGCCGAATAGGAACGCCTCGCCGTTCTTGACGTACACGTAGGCTTCCGCGATCTGCGCCTTGCCGGCGCGCATGCTCTTGACCTCCCAACCCATGAGGGAAATGCCCGCCTCGAAGCGCTCCTCGATGAAGTAGTCGAAGCGCGCTTTGCGGTTGACGGCAATGGGTGGCAGTTTCTCGGTGGTTTTCATTTTAGGAGCATACCCAAACGTGGGGCCCGCCTCGACGGCCTAAATCCGTCTCGCGCGGCCAGGGGCAAAACTCGGAATGGCTCCGTGTTCACATAATTATCGCACGGGCCGCCGTGTTGTGGGGCCGCTCCTACCCATTCCCTGATGGCGGCGCCTGCGCTTTTACCGGACAATGTGACCATGCAGATCGTCGAGCGCAGTGCCCTGGTCACTTTTACGCCCGCACAGATGTTTGCCTTGGTGAATGACGTGCCGCGATACCCGGAGTTCCTGCCCTGGTGCGCGGGGGCGCGGGTCGATGAGGTCTCCCCCATGCAGCGCGTCGCGACCTTGAAAATAGCGCACGGTGTGCTGCAAACCGAGTTTACGACGCGCAATACGCTGACCGCGGATGCACGCATCGATATGCGCCTCACGCACGGGCCGTTCCGCGACCTCACCGGCGCGTGGGGCTTCGAGGCCATCGGGACGCGGGGTTCGCGCGTGCATTTCAAAGTGGAATTCGAGTTCAAGAACCGCCTGACATCTGCGGCGTTCAACGCCGTGTTCGAATCGCTATGCGGCAACATCGTCGATGCCTTCGTCGCGCGGGCCCAGAAGATCTACGGCCGCCCGTGATCTGCATCGAGATCGTCTACGCGCAGCCGCAGCACAGCATCGTGAAGACACTGCGGCTGCCGCCGGCTTCGAGCATTGCCGATGCGCTGGCTGCTGCCGTCGCGGACCCGGATTTTGCCGCCGTCGACCTGTCCCAGGCGGCGGTGGGTATTTTCGGCAAGGTGGCGCGCCGCGATCAGCCCCTCAAGGATGGCGATCGGGTCGAAATCTACCGGCCGCTGCTGGAAGAGCCGAAGCTGGCGCGCAGAAGGCGGCTCAGTAAAGCCGGCCGTTCTTGATCTTTGCGGCCGACGCGTCCTGAGCTGCGGCTTCCGCGTCGGTCGGCTTGTCCAGTCGAGCGACCTTGTCCCCATCGAAATAGACTGTGACACGCCGCGAGTCGACATGGCGTGTGCGCCCCTTCTTGAGGTAGTAGATGTAGTCCCAACGCTCCTTGTTGAAACTGTCGGCCACCATCGGCGTCCCCAAGAGATATCGCACTTGGCTGCGCGTCATGCCCTCTTTGACGGTATCGACGGCGCTTTGATTCAAGAAATTGCCTTGCTGGATATTGATGCGGTAAACACAGCCGGAGGCCATCAAGGTGACCGCGGATGCCAGGGCAAGGCACTGAATTATTTTCATGAAGGTGGTCTAACGGACGTCAAATGATTGATAATCGGTACCCATCATACCCAAGGCTGATCCAAAGGCCTAACATGCCGCAGCGCCTCAAGCCCGACACCACCAGCGAGAGCAATGATCTGCGTAACGCAGGTCTTAAGGTCACGCTGCCTCGCCTGAAGATCCTGGACATTCTCGCCGATGGGTCGGCGCGCCACATGAGCGCGGAGGACATCTACAAAAAGCTCCTCGTGTCGAATGAAGACATCGGCCTCGCCACCGTGTATCGGGTGCTGACCCAGTTCGAGGCAGCCGGCCTCGTGACCCGCCATCACTTCGAAGGCGGTATGGCGGTGTTCGAGCTCAACCAGGGTGCCCACCACGATCACATCGTGTGTGTTGACTGCGGCAAGGTGGAAGAGTTCATGGACGGAGGCATCGAGGAGCGCCAGCATGCCGTGGCCAAGCGTTTGGGATTCGAGATCAGCGATCACGCCCTGATTCTGTACGGCCATTGCCGCAAGCCCAACTGCCCCAATCAGAAGCGGGCCAAATCACAGGCCTAGCTCGATAACGACGGCTAGATCATCAAGAAGGCCGGATTAGAGGGGTATTTTACGGAGCGTGAAAAACAGGACGTTTTTCCCGCAGCCTCCATGGAGGGATTCACGGCGGTCCGGAAAATACCCCTCTAATTCGGCCGCCGTCTGTGTGATTAACGCAGTGTACGTGAACCCTTCTTCTTGCCCTGGGGAGGCGCTGCACGCGCCAGCATGTCGCGGGCGTGCTCGCGGGCCTGCTCCGTCACGTCGATTCCGCCGAGCATGCGGGCGATCTCGTCGATGCGTTCCGCCCCGCTCAACGTCTTGACGGCAGTGCGTGTGATCTTGCCGTCGGTGAGTTTAGTCACACGAAACTGGCCATGCGCCTGAGATGCCACTTGCGCCAGATGCGTCACACACAACACCTGGGCACGCTCTCCTAACTCGCGCAACTGCCTGCCGACGATTTCGGCGACGGCCCCGCCGATACCGGCATCCACTTCATCGAACACCATGCAAAGCGACGTGCTGTGCGCGCGCCCGGCGACCTGGACCGCCAGGCTGATGCGTGAGAGTTCCCCGCCGGAAGCGACTTTCGCCAGGCTTTTCAACGGCTGCCCGGGATTTGCGCTCACTTGGAATTCCACCTCATCGCTGCCATGGGTCGAAAACTCCTGTTCGCTCGTCGTGACCCGTACCGCAAATTCGCCGCCCGCCATGCCGAGGGTCTGCATGAGCGTCGTCACCTGAACGGCCAGCAGCTGGGCCGCGGTGCGTCGCGCCTCGGTCAAGCGTTCAGCGGCGCCGCGGTAGTCGCGCGTCAGTTCCGCGACCTGACGCTCGAGGTCCGCGAGGCTCAGCTGCACATGATCGAGCGTGGCCAGTTCCTGCTCCACGCGTAACAGCTGTTCCGGCAGTTCGAGTACCGCCACGCGGTGCTTGCGCGCCAAGGCTTCGAGGGCTGCTGCCCGGCGCTCGATCTCCTCCTGGCGCGCGGGATCGATGTCCAGGTCGTCCAGGTAGCGCCTGAGCGCCGCGGCGGCTTCCTGGGTCAGAATGGCCGCTTCGCCCAACCACTTGCCGGCCTCGCTTAACGTAGGATCAATGTCCGCCGCGCTGCGCAGCGCCGCGGTCGCCCTGCCCAACAGGTCGTGCGCGCTGCCGGCATCCGCGTCATAGGCTGCGTTGAGCGCCGTGCGGGCCGCCTCGGCCAACCGGCTGCGGCTTGCCACACGTTTCTGATCGGCAAACAGCGCCTCGATCTCGCTCACCGTCGAGACCTCGTTTTTCAGCTCCTGCAACTGGTAGCGCAACAAGTCCAGCCGGGCGTCACGGTTTTCGGCCGCGTTTTGTAGCGCCTCCAAATCGCGGCGCGAGGCCTGGTAGCGACTGAACAGTTCTGCGACGGTGGCCTTCAGGGTCGGTGCGCCCAGTCGTTCGTCGAGCAGCTCACGCTGCGCGCCGCGGCTCACCAGGTGCTGAAACTCCTGTTGGCCGTGTACTTCGATGAGAAGTTCCGCCAGCTCCCGCAGGGCCTGCAGCGGCATGACCTGGCCGTTCACATAGGCCCGCGAGCGGCCGTCGGCTCCGATGACGCGGCGCACGACGATTTCACCCTCGTGGTCGATCGACTGCTCTTGGAGCCAGGCGAGGGCCGGGCTGGGCAGGGCGGCAAAGCTTGCGGTGATCTCGGCGCGCTCGGCACCCTGGCGCACGATATCGCCGGCGCCCCGGCCCCCGGCGATCAGCAACAGCGCGTCGACGACGATGGACTTGCCGGCGCCGGTTTCACCCGTGAGTGCGGTGAGGCCGGGCTTGAATTCCAGCTCCGCCTGGTCGACCAGAACCAGATCCCGCAGTTGCAGATGCGTCAACACGACTCAGGCAGGCTCCTTGGCGCTCGGCGACGCATCGCCGTGCCCGCCGCGGCCCCAATGCAACTTGGAGCGCAGCAGCCGGTAGTAGTCATAGCCCGGCGGATGCAGCAGCGTGATCTGTACATCGGCGCCCTCGACGTACAGGTTGTCGCCCTGTCCCAAAGCACCGATGGCCGAGCCATCGCAGGTCACTTGCGCGCGCGATTCGAAGCGATCGGACATCCGCAGCTGAATCTTACTGCCGGCACGCACCACGATCGGACGGTCGCTCAAGGTGTGCGGGCAGATGGGCGCCAGCACCCAGACATCGAGGTCGGGCTCGACGATGGGACCGCCGCAGGACAGCGCATAGGCGGTGGAGCCGGTCGCGGTGGCGATCACGATGCCGTCGCCGCCATGGGAATTGACGTAGCGGCCATTGATGGAGGTCTCGAAATCCATGGTGCGGCCGGTCTCCCATTTATTCACCACGACATCGTTCAAACCGAGCGCACTCACGCTTCGGCCGTCACTGCTTTCCAGCCGTGCCGACAGCAATGAACGGCGGTCCTCGCTGTAGCGTCCGGCCAGCACCGAGTCCACATCCTCCAGCATGCCGTGGGGACTCACGTCGGTTAAGAATCCGAGCCGGCCGCGATTCACGCCGAGCAGGGGCACCGAATGGCCGGCGACCAGCCGGGCGGCGTACAACAGGGTGCCGTCGCCGCCGATGGCCACGATCAGATCGGCGCGGGTCGCGAACGATTGCTCCGGACAGATCTCGACGCTGCCGGGCTTGAACGCCAGGCCGACCCCGGGGTCGACCAGCACGGGCACGCCGCGGGCGCGAAAATGCGCGGCGAGGCCCAACATGCATTCAGCGACGCGCAGATCCTTGGCGTTGCCCACCAACGCAATGGAGTTGAATGACAGAGGCATGATCGATCCCTTGTAGCATGACCGCGGTAAGGCGGTCACGCGCTGAAAACGCGTTTTAGGCCCCCGCGCCGGGCTTGACTTAGGCCGGATGCGCTAGGTAGCTTCAAACATGTTATATGGACCTACTATGACAGAAGGTGCCGACGAGGGTCTGAATGAGCGGGCGCAGCTGCTCCTCAAGGCCCTGATCGAGAACTATATCCGCGACGGTCAACCGGTGGGATCCCGAACCCTGTCGCGCGACTCCGGGTTGAGTCTGTCGTCGGCGACCATCCGCAACGTGATGGCGGACCTTGAGGACTTGGGCTTCGTCGCCTCACCGCACACCTCCGCCGGCCGCATCCCCACCGACAAGGGCTATCGCTTCTTCGTCGATACCTTGCTGAAGCTCAAACCGCTGCATCACGACGAGATCGAAGACATCGAGCGGCGCTTGAAATCCGACCCGGCCAACGGCCGCTCGTTGGTGCAGACCGTCTCGCAGATGCTCTCCAGCGTGACGCACATGGCGGGGCTCGTAACCCTGCCGAATCCGAATTACATCGCGCTCACGCAGATCGAATTCATCGCGTTGTCGGAGAACCGGGCGCTTGCCATCATGGTCATGAGCAATCGCGAGGTGCAGAACCGGGTGGTGCAGCTCGACCGTTTCCACTCGCCGGAGGAGCTGCGCCGCGCGGCCAACTATCTGAACGAGGCATTTTCCGGCCGGTCCCTGCCCGACGTGCGCGCTCAGCTGCTGGCGCAGATGCAGGAGACGCGCCAGCACATGGATGCGCTCATGAAGGATGCCATCCAGGTGGCGCAAAAGGTCTTCGATGCCTCGCCCGCGGAGCGGGTGGAATATGTCATCGCCGGCGAGACCAACTTGATGGGATTTGCCGAATTGTCCAACGTCGATCGCCTGCGCCGGCTGTTCGAAGCGTTCAACGAGAAGCACGATATCCTGCGGCTGCTGGACAACTGCCTGCGTGCCGACGGCATCCAGATCTTCATCGGCCAGGAATCCGGGTACAGGATCCTCGACGACATCAGCGTCGTGACCGCGCCCTACACGGTCGACAATCAGGTGGTCGGGGTCTTAGGGATCATAGGTCCTACCCGCATGGCCTACGAACGCGTCATTCCCATCGTCGATATCACGGCCAAACTCTTGGGTTCGGCCTTGAACGCTCGCAAATAGCCCCCAAATGGTCGGCTTCGAGCGGCACCCTAGCCGCCATTCTTCAAGGGGCCTATCAGCGTGAATGAGAACACCCAGCCTTCGGAAGCCGAGGCGGCCGATGTAAATACGGCACCGACGCCGGAAGCGCCTTCGGCGCTGGCCGCGGCAGAGGCCAAAGCCAGCGAGAACTGGAACAGCTATCTGCGCGCGGTGGCCGAATTCGACAACTACCGCAAGCGCACCGATCGCGAGCTCGAGAATGCGCGAAAGTACGCGGTTGAGCGCTTTGCGCAGGAGCTGGTCGGCGTGGTGGACTCGCTGGAAGCAGGAATTGCCGCCGCGGCGGTGAGTCCAGGGCCTGCGCTCCTGGAAGGCGCCCAGGCGACTTTGAAGCAGTTGCAGCGGGCCTTCGACAAGGCGGGGATCAAGGTCATCGACCCCATAGGCCAGCCCTTCGATCCGGCTTGGCAAGAGGCCATGGTGGCCCAGGAGAGCCGTGATAGCGCGGCCAATACCGTCCTCTCCGTCATTCAAAAGGGCTACTCCTTGAACGGGCGCTTGCTGCGTCCGGCGAGGGTCATCGTCAGCAAGGCGCCTGCGGCCGATGCCGATTGAAAAATGCACCGTATGCCCCCACATCTGGTCGCAGCATTCCGAATTCTTTAGAGGGTTTTCACCATGGGTAAGATGATTGGCATCGATCTCGGCACCACCAATTCCTGCGTCGCGATCATGGAGGGCGGTAAGCCCAAGGTTATCGAGAACAGCGAGGGTGACCGTACCACGCCGTCGATCGTTGCCTTCACCAAGGACGGCGAGGTGCTGGTGGGACAGTCCGCCAAGCGGCAGGCCGTCACCAACCCCGCCAACACCGTTGCCGCGGTCAAGCGCCTCATCGGCCGCAAATTCACCGATGAAGTGGTGAAAAGAGACATGGGCATGGTCTCCTACAAGATCATCAAGGCCGACAACGGCGATGCCTGGGTGGAAGTCCAGGGCAAGAAGATGGCGCCGCAGGAAATCTCCGCGCGCGTCCTCATGAAGATGAAGAAGACCGCCGAGGACTACTTGGGCGAAACCGTCACCGAGGCCGTGATCACGGTACCGGCGTATTTCAACGACTCGCAGCGCCAGGCGACCAAGGATGCAGGGCGCATTGCCGGTTTGACGGTCAAGCGCATCATCAACGAGCCGACGGCGGCGGCGCTGGCGTACGGCCTGGACAAGGACGGCGGCGACCGCAAGATCGCGGTCTATGACTTGGGCGGCGGCACCTTCGACGTCTCGGTCATCGAAATCGCCGAGGTGGATGGTGAGCGTCAATTCGAAGTGCTGTCGACCAATGGCGATACCTTCCTGGGCGGCGAGGACTTCGATCTGCGCGTGGTGAACTATCTGGCGGACGAGTTCAAGAAAGAGAGCGGCATCGATGTGCGCAAGGACCCCCTGGCCATGCAACGCCTGAAGGAGACCGCGGAAAAGGCCAAGATCGAACTGTCCTCGAGTCAGCAGACCGAAATCAACCTGCCCTACATCACGGCGGACGCGGCGGGTCCGAAGCACCTGAACATGAAGCTGACCCGCGCCAAGCTCGAATCCTTGGTCGAGGATTTGGTGCAGAAAACCATGGAACCTTGCCGCATCGCGCTCAAGGATGCAGGCCTCACCATGAAGGATGTGGGCGAGGTGATCCTGGTGGGCGGTCAGACCCGCATGCCGCTGGTGCAGAAAGTGGTGAAGGACCTGTTCGGCAAGGAGCCGCGCAAGGATGTCAATCCGGACGAGGCTGTGGCGGTGGGTGCGGCGATTCAGGGCGGCGTTCTGTCGGGCGACGTGAAGGACGTGCTCTTGCTCGATGTCACGCCGTTGTCCTTGGGAATCGAGACCCTGGGCGGCGTCATGACCAAGGTGATCGAGAAGAACACCACCATTCCGACCAAGGCTGCGCAGACGTTTTCGACCGCGGACGACAACCAGACGGGCGTGACCATTCACGTGCTGCAGGGTGAGCGCGACCGTTCGACCGACAACAAGTCATTGGGCCGCTTCGACCTCACGGACATTCCGCCGGCGCCGCGCGGCATGCCGCAGATCGAAGTCGCCTTCGACATCGATGCCAACGGTATTTTGAATGTCTCGGCGAAGGATGTTAAAACCGGCAAGGAACAGCGCATCGTCATCAAAGCCTCGAGCGGTTTGTCCGAGGCGGAGATCAAGCGCATGGTGTCGGATGCGGAGACGCACGCCGAAGAGGATAAGAAATTCCGTGAACTGGTCGGGGCGCGCAACAAGGCGGATGCCGGCATTCACAGCGTCGAAAAGGCGCTCAAAGACGTGGGCGACAAGGTCTCCGAGGACCAGAAGAAGGCGGTCACCGACGCGGTGGCTGCGGTCAAGGCGGCCATGGGCGGCGATGATCGCGAGGAAATCGAGCGCAAGACCACGGAGCTCGAGCAGGCATCGAGTGCCGTCATGCAGAAGATGTATGAGCAGGGGGCAGGTGCGTCCTCATCCGCAGACGGAGCGGCGGGGGCATCGGCCGGAGGTGCGCAAAAGCCGAAAGATGACGTATTGGACGCCGAGTTCGAAGAAGTCAAGGACAGTGACCGTAAGAAGGCCTGAGCACTTCACTGCTGGGAATTTTGTGATGGATAGTTTGGTGTAGAGAACCGCCGGTATGTTGTAGTACCGGCGGTTCGTTTTTATGGGCTTGAAGTCTAGGTGAGCAATGGCGAAGCAGGATTACTACAAGCTTTTGGATGTGAGCAGGGACGCGTCTGAAGCGGATATCAAGAAAGCCTACCGCCGGCTTGCGATGAAATTTCATCCGGACCGCAATCCCGACGATCCGGATGCGGAACACCGCTTCAAGGAGTGCAAGGAGGCCTACGAGGTGCTGTGCGACTCCCACAAGCGGGCGGTCTACGACCAGTTCGGCCATGCAGGTCTTGAAGGCAACCGTGGCGGCGGATTCGGCGCCGGCGAGGCCTTCGGCGATATCTTTGGGGAAATGTTCGGCGATATCTTCTCGGGCGGGCAGCGCGGCCGGTCACAGGTGTTCCGCGGCGCCGATTTGCGCTACGAGCTGGAATTGGATCTGGAGAAGGCGGTGTTCGGCGTCGAGACCGAGATTCGTATTCCCTCCATGGGGGAGTGCAAAACCTGCAAGGGCTCGGGTGCCGCCAAGGGCGCCACCCCCAAGACCTGCGATACCTGCCAGGGCCAAGGCCAGGTACGCGTGCAGCAGTCGATTTTCACCATCCAGCAACCCTGCCCGCGCTGCAAGGGCCGTGGCAAAATCATCTCCAATCCCTGCGATAGCTGCTATGGCCAGGGCCGAGTTCGCCAGGAAAAGACGCTGCCGGTCAAAGTGCCCGCGGGTGTGGATACCGGCGATCGTATCCGCTTGAACGGCGAGGGCGAGGCGGGCCGCAACGGGGGCCCGGCCGGCGACTTGTACGTGGAAATTCGCGTTCGCGAGCATGCCATTTTCGAGCGCGAGGGGAGCCACCTGTCTTGCGAGGTGCCCATTACCTTCGCCACCGCAGCGCTCGGCGGCTCGGTGGAGGTCCCCACGCTGGATGGCGAGGTAATCCTGAAGATCCCCAGCGAAACGCAATCCGGGCGGGTGTTCCGGGTGCGTGAAAAGGGCGTGCGCCCCGTGCGCGGCGGCGCGCCCGGAGACCTATTCTGCCGCGTCGTGGTGGAAACTCCGGTGAGCCTGCGGGCCGAGCAGAAGGAAATGCTGCGTGCGTTCCAGGCTTCGCTGGAAGAGGGCAGCCATCATCCGAAAGAGCAAACCTTCTTCGAGGGCGTGAAGAAATTTTTTACCCGCGTGGTTGAGTAGTGGGCGTGCGTCCACCCACGCCGCCTCAATCGGCACAGGGTCGGCCGGCCTCGCCGGCAGCCCGGCGGTCGCATGCGTTGGTGGTATTTGGCATTACCGGTCGCATGGGGCAGTCCCTGATTCGCGCCATGGCCGAGGGCTCGGTATTTCAGTTGCACGGCGCCATCGCCTCGCCCGAGAGTCCGCGGCTGGGTCAGGAGTGCGCCGCAGAAGGGCGGCCGACGGGTGTGATGATCGGCGCCGATGCCGCCACGGCATTGAAGGGCGCAGCGGTGGCCGTGGATTTCAGCCTGGGCAGCGCGGTTGGCGCGCACGCAGAAGCCTGTGCCCAAGCGGACGTGCCGTTGCTGGTCGGTACCACCGGATTCGATGCGGCGGCGCGCACCCAACTGGCACGCGCGGCGGAGCGCATTGCGATATTGGTGGCGCCCAATACCAGTGTGGGGGTTGCGGTGCTGCGCGGCTTGGTCGCGCAGGCGGCGCAGGCGCTCGGCGAGGGCTACGATGTCGAAATTTCCGAAGCTCACCACCGATCGAAGCGCGATGCCCCCTCCGGCACCGCCTTGAGTCTGGGCGAGGCAGTGGCGGCGGCGCGCGGCCGCGCGCTCCCCGATATTGCGGTTTACGAGCGGCACGGGGTCACGGCTCCCCGCGGCGAGGGAAGCATTGGTTTCTCCGTGATACGGGCGGGGGACATCGTCGGCGAACACACGGTGATGTTTGCGGGGGGCGGAGAGCGGCTGGAAATCACCCACCGGGCTTCGGATCGCATGACCTTCGCTCGGGGTGCCCTGCGGGCGGCCGCCTGGCTGCTGGACCGCCCGCCGGGTCTGTACGGCATGCAAGATGTCTTGAAGACTTGAGAAGAACCATGGACAGTCATCGACTGCATCGTTAATATTCGCGCCCGGAATCGATCGCGTATAGACAAAGCGGGAGGGCGTTCTTAAGAGCCCCTCCCGCTTTGCGCATCTGCGCCAGACCGCCATAGGGCAAAGCGAGGAACCGGAGTGTCGACACCTGCAGTGCTAGCTCTTGAAGATGGCACCGTGTTCCGAGGCGTCTCAGTAGGCGCGAAAGGCAACACGACGGGTGAAGTAGTTTTCAATACGGCGATGACCGGGTATCAGGAGATCCTCACCGATCCCTCTTATTGCCGGCAAATCGTCACGCTGACCTATCCGCATATCGGCAATACCGGCACGACGCCGGAGGATTTGGAATCGGGCGCGGTTTTCGCCGCCGGTTTGGTGATCCGGAATCTGCCGCTGCTGCAGTCCAATTGGCGCTCCACCGAATCTCTGCAGAGCTTTCTGCTCCGCTGCAAGGTGGTGGCGATAGCCGATATCGATACCCGCAAGCTGACCCGGTTGCTGCGTGAGAAGGGTGCCCAGTCCGGGTGCATCATGACGGGTGAGAACATCGATCAGAATGCCGCCGTGCGCGCGGCGAAGAAGTTTCCCGGCCTCAAGGGCATGGATCTGGCCAAGGCGGTTTCCACCAAGAAGGTATACCAGTGGAATGACGGATTGATCTGGAAGACGGCCGCGAAACCGCCGCGGCCCCAGAGCCGCCTGCATGTGGTGGCCTATGACTTCGGTATCAAGCGCAGCATCTTGCGCATCCTCGCGGAGCATGGCTGCCGGATGACGGTTGTGCCTGCACAAACGCCGGCAGATCAGGTACTTGCGATGAATCCTGATGGTATTTTCTTGAGCAATGGTCCGGGTGACCCTGAGCCCTGCGACTACGCCATTGCCGCCATTACCCGTTTCCTAGAGACGGATATGCCGATTTTTGGCATTTGCCTGGGGCATCAGTTGCTGGGCCTTGCCAGCGGGGCCAAGACCGTGAAGATGAAGTTCGGTCACCACGGCGCCAATCATCCGGTGGTGGAAATCGACTCAGGGAGAGTGCTCATTTCCAGTCAGAACCACGGCTTCGCGGTCGACGCGGCGACCCTGCCCGACAATCTGCGCCCGACCCACCACTCCTTGTTCGATGGCTCGCTGCAGGGTGTGGCGCGCACCGATCGGCCGGCATTCAGCTTTCAAGGGCACCCGGAGGCCAGCCCCGGGCCGCATGATCTGCGGCTCCTGTTCGAGCACTTCATGTACCTCATGGTCAAACGCGTGCAGGCCAATTCCCGAGGACGCACCCCCGTCAAACAAAAATCGGCGGAGGGATAAGTGCCGAAGCGTACCGATCTTGGCAGCATCCTCATCATCGGTGCGGGACCCATTGTCATCGGCCAGGCGTGCGAGTTCGACTATTCTGGAGCTCAAGCGTGTAAGGCGCTGAAGGAAGAGGGATATCGCGTCATCCTGGTGAACTCCAATCCGGCCACCATCATGACCGACCCGGAAACGGCGGACGCCATTTACATCGAGCCCATCAACTGGCGCACGATCGCCCGCATCATAGAAAAGGAACAGCCAAACGCGCTGCTGCCGACCATGGGCGGGCAGACCGCGCTCAATACCGCGCTGGATTTGGTGCGTGAGGGGATCCTGGAGAAGTTCGGCGTGGAGATGATCGGCGCGTCGCAGCGAGCCATCGACATGGCGGAGGACCGGGAGTTGTTCCGCCGTGCCATGGCCGACATCGGCCTGGAAACGGCGCGCGCGCGCATTGCCCACAGCATGGAGGAAGCCCTCGCGGTGCAGTCGGAGATCGGCTTCCCCACGGTCATCCGTCCTTCGTTCACCTTGGGCGGCAGTGGCGGCGGCATCGCCTATAACCGTGAGGAATTCGAAGCGACCGTGGCGCGCGGACTCGATGCCTCGCCCACCAACGAGGTGCTCCTGGAAGAATCCGTGCTCGGCTGGAAAGAGTACGAAATGGAAGTGGTGCGCGACCACGACGACAATTGCATCATCGTGTGCTCCATCGAGAATCTGGACCCGATGGGCGTGCACACCGGAGATTCCATCACGGTGGCGCCGGCCCAGACCCTCACCGACCGGGAATTTCAGCGCCTGCGGGACGCCTCGATTGCGGTGCTGCGCAAGATCGGCGTGGACACCGGCGGGTCCAACGTGCAGTTCGCCGTCAACCCGGACGATGGCCGGGTATTGGTAATCGAAATGAACCCCCGGGTATCGCGCTCCTCGGCGCTGGCATCCAAGGCCACGGGATTTCCGATCGCGAAGATCGCCGCCAAGCTGGCCGTGGGCTACACCTTGAGCGAACTGAAGAATGAAATCACCGGCGGGGCGACGCCGGCCTCCTTCGAGCCGACCATCGATTATGTGGTCACGAAGATTCCGCGCTTTACCTTCGAGAAATTTCCCGGCGCCAATACCCGCCTGAGCACCCAGATGAAATCGGTCGGGGAGGCCATGGCGATCGGCCGGACTTTCCAGGAATCCATGCAAAAGGCGCTGCGCAGCCTGGAGACCGGCTACGACGGATTCGATGAACAGCTGACCTTGCCGCTGACGGACGAGGGGGCCGAAAAGCTCTCGTACGAATTACGCTGGCCGGGGCCCGATCGAATTCTGTATGTCGCCGACGCTTTTCGCGCCGGCTGGTCCTTGGGCCAAGTGTTCGAGGCCACCAAGATCGACCCCTGGTTCCTGTCGCAGATCGAGGATCTGCTGCGGGAGGAATCGGAGCTGGCGAAAGACGGTTTCGAGAGTTTGACGCTCGCCCGCCTGCGCGCTTTGAAGCGCAAGGGTTTCTCCGATGCGCGCATCGCCAAACTGGTGGGGCGCGATGAGCCGGACGTCCGCCGCGAGCGGCGCAAGCTCGGACTGCATCCGGTCTACAAGCGTGTGGACACTTGCGCCGCGGAATTCAGCACCTCGACGGCTTATCTGTACTCGACTTACGAAGAAGAGTGCGAAGCGGCACCGTCCGAGCGGCGCAAGATCATGATCTTGGGCGGCGGCCCGAATCGCATCGGGCAGGGCATCGAATTCGACTACTGCTGCGTGCATGCCGCCATGGCGCTGCGCGAAGACGGATTCGAAACCATCATGGTCAATTGCAACCCGGAGACCGTGTCCACCGACTACGACACCTCCGATCGGCTGTATTTCGAGCCGCTGACCTTTGAAGACGTGATGGAAATCATCGAAAAGGAGAAGCCCGAAGGGGTCATCGTGCAGTACGGCGGGCAGACGCCGTTGAAACTGTCACGCGCGCTTGCCGCCGCGGGCGCGCCCATCATCGGCACCACACCCGACAGCATCGATGTCGCGGAGGATCGCGAGCGCTTCCAGAAGCTGGTGGCTTCCTTGAAGCTCAAGCAGCCGGCCAATGCCACCGCACGCACCGAGGCGGCAGCCGTATCCATGGCCAAGGAGGTCGGATTTCCTCTGATCGTGCGCCCCAGCTACGTGCTCGGCGGCCGCGCGATGGAAGTGGTTTTCAATGAAGACGATCTGCGCCAGTACATGAGCGATGCGGTGAAGGTGTCGAACGACAGCCCCGTGCTGCTCGATCGATTCCTGGACCTGGCGATCGAAGTCGACGTCGACGCCGTCAGCGACGGTACCGACGTGCTGATCGGCGGCATCATGGAGCACATCGAGCAGGCCGGCGTGCATTCCGGAGACTCGAGCTGCTCGCTGCCGCCGAATGGCCTGTCGCAGGAAGTCCAGGACGAATTGCGGGTGCAGACGCGCAAGCTCGCCAAGGCACTGAACGTCATCGGTTTGATGAACATTCAATTCGCCATTCAAAGCGGCGTGATCTACATTCTCGAGGTCAACCCGCGCGCCTCGCGCACCGTTCCCTTCGTCTCCAAGGCCACCGGCATTCCCCTGGCGAAAGTCGCCGCGCGCGTGATGACCGGCAAGACCTTGAGCATGCAGGGGCGCACGGTCGAACGCATACCGCCTTATTTTTCGGTCAAAGAGGCCGTGTTCCCCTTCGTCAAATTCCCCGAGGCCGACCCGATCTTGGGTCCGGAGATGAAATCCACGGGCGAAGTGATGGGAACCGGAAATACCTTCGGCGAGGCCTATGCCAAGGCGCAGGCCGCCTCCGGGGTGGTCCTGCCGACCCGCGGTTTGTGCTTCATCAGCGTGCGCGACCGCGATAAACCGGGCGCCACGATTTTGGCGCAGATGCTCATCGCCCGCGGCTTCGAAATCGCCGCTACCGGCGGCACGGCCCTGGTCCTGGAGGAGGCGGGCGTGACCTGCCGGCGCGTCAATAAAGTGCGCGAAGGTCGCCCTCACGTCGTCGATATGATAAAAAACGACGAGGTGGCGCTGATCGTCAACACCACCGAGGGCAAACAGGCGGTGCGCGAATCCCGGTCCATCCGTCGCGAGGCCGTCGCCAGGCGGGTAACCTATTACACAACCGTGGCCGGTGCGCGCGCGACCTGCGATGCACTCGACCACTTGGGCGATATCGAAGTGAATCGACTGCAGGACTTGCACAAGGAATTGACGGCGTGACGCGAACTCCCATGACCCTGCACAGAGCTGCGGACGTAAAGCGTACTTCTGATGTTTGCCGCGGAGTGCTGCCGCGATGAATCGCACTCCCATGACCCTGCGCGGCGCGGAGCGTTTGCGCGCCGAACTCAAGCAGTTGAAGAGCGAGGCGCGACCCAATGTCATCAAGGCCATCGCGGAGGCGCGTGCGCACGGCGACTTGAGCGAGAACGCGGAATATCACGCCGCGCGCGAGCAGCAAAGCTTCATCGAAGGGCGCATCAACCAGATCGAGAATCGCCTGAGCAATGCCGAGGTGATCGACGTCACCAAGCTGACGGCCAACGGCCGGGTGGTGTTCGGTTCGACGTTGGAGCTCGAGGATCAGGACGGCGGCAACAAAGTCGTCTACCAGCTGGTGGGTGACGATGAGGCCGATATCAAGCAGGGGCTGCTGTCGGTGTCCTCGCCCATCGCCCGCGCGCTCATCGGCAAATCCGAGGGGGACGTGGTCGACGTGCGCACGCCCGGCGGCACGCATAGCTATGAGATCGTCTCCGTGCGCTATGTCTGATTCGTAGCGACGATGCTGCGTAACGTTTTTCGGATACTGTTCGTGCTGTGGGCGGGCAGTCTATGGTCGCTGGCCGCCTGGGTGGCGCCGACCTTGTTCTACATGCAGACCGATCGGCACCTGGCGGGTGTACTGGCCGCGAGGTTGTTCAGCATCGAGACCTATGTCGGCGTCGGCGTAACGGCGCTCGCGCTGCTGCTCCCCGGCAGGGCGAAATTCTTGTGGGGTTATCTGGCGGTAGCTCTCCTGTCGGTCAATGAATGGGCGTTGAAGCCCGTCATGGGTCAGGCTCGGCTGCACGGCACCGCGGCAGGACTGGGCTTTGGCGCGTGGCACGGCGTGTCGGCCGTTCTGTACGTGCTGGCTTGTCTCGCGGTGCTGCGGCTGGTCGACAGATTCGGCGCGTCGCTCGCCTAACTGCCGGTTAGTCGGGAATGAGGATTTTCGGCAGCTCTTTGCTGCGCCGGTAGAAGACGCCGACGTTGCCGATGCGCTGGACGATTTCGCTGGAGGTTTGCGTGGCCAAATCATCCAGCGCCGCATCGCGCGCGCTGCGCTCGCCGACCCGGGCGGAGACTTTTACCAATTCGTGATCGCCCAACGCCCGTTCCAGTTCCTGCACCACCCCTGTGGTCAAACCGGCATTCCCCAGCATCACGATGGGCCTCAAGGGGTGCGCCAGGCGGCGCAGATGTTTCTTTTGTTTCTCGGTGAGTGCCATCGCAGGATTATAGTCTCTAACCGCGGTCGTGAATGAATATGCCCAAACGTTCAAAGAGCAGTTCCCGATGGTTGGCCGAACATGCCAACGATGAGTTCGTGAAACGCGCCCACAAAGAGGGCTGGCGTTCGCGCGCGGTGTTCAAACTCGCGCAGATCCAGGACACGGAACGCCTGTTGAGGCCGGGCATGCGCTGCGTCGATTTGGGCGCGGCACCCGGCGGCTGGAGCCAGTACGCCGCGCGGATCATCGGCGGCAAGAGCCGCATCGTCGCAACCGATATATTGCCCATGGATGCCATCCCGGGCGTGGACTTCATCCAGGGCGACATTCGGGAGGAAACAGTGCTCGAGCAAGTGCTGCAATCCGTGGGCGCGGACAAGGTCGACCTTGTTTTGTCCGATATGGCCCCCAACATGGCAGGCATAGATGCCGTGGACCAACCCCGTTCCATGTATTTGGCCGAACTTGCCCTGGAGTTCGCGGACCGTGTTTTGGCGCCGGGGGGCGATGCACTCGTGAAATTATTTCAAGGCGCCGGCTTCGAACAGATCATCCGGGATGCCCGCACTCGTTATGGCCGCGTGGTGACCAAAAAGCCGAAGGCGTCACGAACCCGCAGTCCTGAGATCTATCTGTTGGCGCGGCAGTTTAGGATGGTGTAAGTTGAGGAACGCCCGTCAGAAATCCTTGTCCCAGATGACGGTTGCAGGTGAAACTTGAACGATTTGACGAAACAAATTCTCTTGTGGGTCGCGTTGGCGGTGATTCTGCTCGCGATTTTCAGCCAATTCGGCATGCGCACGGGCCAGCCGTCGCAGCTCATCTATTCCCAATTCCTCACCGATGTGAAGAGCGGTACCGTCGAATCGGTGACCCTCAAGGGCGAGTTCATCGAGGGGAAGAAGCGCACCGGCGAACAATTTGTCACATTCAACCCTGAAACCAACAATGCCGCCTTGATCGGCCTGTTGTCGGCACAGGGTGTGAAGTTCGGCGGCGAACCGCCCAAGCAGCAGTCCGTGTTCCTGCAGCTGCTGATCTCTGCCTTCCCGATATTGATTCTCATTGGCTTCTGGGCCTATTTCATGCGCCAGATGCAGGGAGCTTCCGGGGGCAGGGGGGCCATGTCCTTCGGCAAGAGCCGGGCGCGGCTTTTGGGTGAGGATCAGGTCAACATCACCTTCGCCGATGTGGCGGGGGTGGAAGAAGCCAAGCAAGAAGTGGTCGAAATCGTCGATTTCTTGAAAGATCCCGGCAAATTCCAGAAACTTGGCGGCAAGATCCCCAAAGGTGTGCTGATGGTCGGCTCGCCCGGCACCGGCAAAACCCTATTGGCCCGAGCCATTGCCGGCGAGGCCAAGGTGCCTTTCTTCACCATTTCGGGCTCGGATTTCGTCGAAATGTTCGTCGGCGTCGGCGCCTCGCGCGTGCGGGACATGTTCGAGCAGGCCAAGAAGCATGCGCCCTGCATCATTTTCATCGACGAAATCGACGCCGTCGGCCGTCACCGCGGTGCAGGCCTGGGCGGCGGCCATGACGAGCGAGAGCAGACCCTGAATCAGTTGCTGGTCGAAATGGACGGCTTCGAGGGCAATGAAGGCATCATCGTCATCGCGGCCACCAACCGGCCCGATGTGCTCGATCCTGCGCTGCTGCGTCCGGGCCGTTTCGATCGCCAAGTGGTGGTGCCGCTGCCGGATGTCCGCGGCCGCGAGCAGATTCTGAAAGTGCACATGCGCAAAGTGCCGCTCGGCGACAACGTCAAGCCCTCGGTCATTGCGCGTGGCACACCCGGCTTCTCCGGGGCGGATCTGGCCAACCTGGTCAACGAGGCCGCGCTGTTCGCTGCGCGTGGTAACAAGCGTTCCGTGACCATGGAAGAGTTCGAACGCGCCAAGGATAAGATCATGATGGGCGCGGAGCGCCGCTCCATGGTGATGACCGAGGAGGAGAAGCGTAATACCGCGTATCACGAATCCGGGCACGCCATCGTGGGCCTGAGCGTGCCCGAGCACGACCCGGTGTACAAAGTGACCATCATTCCGCGCGGCCGCGCGCTGGGCGTCACCATGTTCCTGCCGGAGGCGGACCGCTACAGCACCAGCAAGCGCCAGCTCGAAAGCCGCATTGCGACCTTGTTCGGCGGTCGCATCGCCGAGGAGTTGGTGTTCGGCGCCGATGCCGTTACCACGGGCGCCTCCAATGACATCGAACGCGCGACGGAACTGGCGCGCAACATGGTCACGCGTTGGGGCCTGTCGGATCGCTTGGGTCCCCAAACCTACAGCGAGGAGTCGGGTGAGGTATTCCTGGGGCGCAGCGTCACGCAGCACAAGCAAGTGTCGGATGTGACCGCGCACGTGATCGACGAAGAAGTGCGCCGTGTGATCGACAGCAATTACCAGCGTGCCTACAAGATTCTCCAGACCAACATGGACAAGCTGCAGACCATGTCGGAGGCCTTGATCAAGTACGAGACCATCGATGAGGAAATGATCAAGGACATCATGGAAGGCCGTACACCGCGGCCGCCGCGCGACTGGGATGATACGCCCTCGCCGACGCCGCGAGGTCCTTCGGCCGAAAAGCCGACGCCGCCGTTGGTCAATCCGGCGGGTCAGCACTAGAGGCTGCGGGAAAAACTTGCGACGCGATGCTGTCCTGCATCGCTGCAAGCCAGGGTTCGCCGTCCGTGGCGAACCCGCTCGGCGCATGCGCCTCGCCCGTGTTTTTCCCGCTCCGGGAATCGACCCCCCGAAGCCCGCCCGTAGTTACATTTTTGAACCCTTATGCTGCTGGCCAAAGAGTTGCGCTGTTAAACCCTCATGCTGTGGCGTTGCCGACATCGCACGATTGATCTGACGCGGCCTGTGGTCATGGGGATACTCAACGTCACGCCGGATTCATTTTCCGATGGCGGGCGCTATGCGGCCACCGAGGCGGCGCTGGCGAGAGCCAGGCAGATCGTCGCGGAAGGGGCGGCCATCGTCGATGTGGGCGGGCAATCGACTCGTCCGGGCTCCCTCGAGGTGGAGGAGTCGGTGGAAATGGCGCGTGTTTTGCCGGTGATCGAAGGCATTGCAGCCACCTGCGATATTGCCATTTCCATCGACAGTTCCAAGCCGGCGGTCATGGCCGCTGCGGTCGCGGCCGGCGCCTGTATCATCAACGACGTCTATGCGCTGCGTGCCCCGGGCGCCCGCGCGGCCGCGGCTAGAACCGAAGTCGGTGTGTGCCTCATGCACATGCAGGGCGAGCCGCGTACGATGCAGGAGAGCCCGCACTATAATGACGTCGTGGCTGAAGTGGGCGATTTCCTGCTGCGCGAACGGCAGGCCTGCCTCGATGCCGGCGTGGCGAACGAGAGCATCGCATTCGATCCCGGATTTGGCTTTGGTAAGAGTTTGGAGCACAACTTGACGCTATTGAGAGAGCTGCCGCGCTTGGCGGCGCTGAATGCCCCTTTGCTGGTCGGTGTTTCGCGCAAGAGCGTCATCGGTAAAGTGCTGGGGAAAACGGTCGATGATCGTCTGTACGGCGGCTTAGGTTTGGCGGCCCTCTGTGTGGCGGGGGGCGCCCGCATCATTCGCACCCACGATGTGGCGCCGACACACGATGCCATTCGCATGGTCAGCGCCGTGCTGCAGGGATGGGAGGCATGACGAATTATTTCGGTACGGATGGGGTGCGCGGGCGCGTAGGTACCGCGCCGATGACGGTGGATTTTGCACTGCGCCTGGCCAGTGCCGCGGCCCGCGTGCTCGCGCCGGACGGGGGGCGTGTGCTCATCGGCAAGGACACGCGCGTGTCCGGCTATATGTTCGAATCGGCACTGGAAGCGGGTTTTGTCGCCGCCGGCGTCGATGTCATGTTGATCGGGCCCTTGCCGACGCCGGGCATCGCCTATATGACGCAGCGTCTGGGCTGCAGTTTCGGTGTCGTCATCAGCGCCTCGCACAATTCTTACGAGGACAACGGCATCAAGTTCTTCGACGCGACGGGCAGCAAATTGTCCGATCGCGTGGAGCGGGAAATCGAGAACCTGCTCGAGCTGGCCGTGGTCACGCAGGAATCCCAGTTGTTGGGAAAGGCCATTCGCATCGATCGCAGCCGTACGCAGTATCAGGATTTTTGCGCCTCGACTATTCCGGCCGGCATGAACTTGAAAGGCTTCAAGATCGTCATCGATTGCGCCAACGGTGCAGGATACAAGGTCGCGCCGCGGGTGCTCGCCGACCTCGGCGCGGAAATCGTGCCCATCGGCTGTTCGCCCAACGGCCGCAACATCAACGACGGTTGCGGCTCTACCTCGCCGGAATTGCTGCAGCTCACGGTGCCCGGAGTCCGCGCCCAGGTCGGGCTGGCGCTCGACGGCGATGGGGACCGGGTGGTGATGGTCGATGAACTCGGGCGCTGCGTGGACGGCGATCAGCTGCTGTTCATTCTCGCCACCGCACGCCGCTTCGCCGGTGAGCTGAAGGGCCCCGTGGTCGGGACCGTGATGAGCAATCTGGGCCTCGAGCATGTGCTTGCCGAACTCGGGGTCGAGTTCCTGCGCGCCCAGGTCGGCGATCGCAATGTGCTTGCCATGCTCAATCAGGCCGGCGGTACCTTGGGTGGGGAGACTTCGGGACATATCTTGTGCCTGGACAAGACCACCACCGGCGATGGGCTGGTCAGCGCACTGCAGGTGCTGGCCGTCATGAAGCAAACCGGATCGGGGCTTGCCGAACTGGCGGCCGGCATGAAGAAGTATCCGCAGGTGCTGCTGAATGTGCGCATCGCCAAACCCTTCGATCCGGCGAAGGAGCCGGCCGTGTTACGCATGGTCGATGAGGTGGAGGGGCGCCTCAAAGGTCGCGGCCGAATCGTGCTGCGCGCCTCGGGCACGGAACCGGTCATCCGCATCATGGTCGAGGGTTCGGACGCGGCGCTGGTCAAGAAGGGCGCCCAGGATATCGCGGCGGCAGTCGAAACCGCTGCCGGCAATCATTCCCGGGGCCTGTCTTAAGGCCTAGCAGGGGCTTGCAGTTACCAGGCGGCGCGGCTAATCTTCGCCGCCTTTCCCGCAGGACAATGTCCCAAGGTTGGCTATGCGTCGTCCGATGGTCGCCGGCAATTGGAAAATGCACGGTTCACAGGCCACCAATCAGGCGTTGCTCGCCGAGTTGGAAGGTCATGTCAGACCGGATTGGCCGATCGACATCGCGGTATTTCCGCCTTATGTCTACCTGGCCGATGCCGTCCGGGCATTGGAGGATGGGCGGATCCAGGTCGGCGCGCAGGATGTCTGTGCCGAAGCGGGCGGCGCCTTCACGGGACAAGTGGGCGCTTCCATGCTCAAGGACGTGGGATGCAGCTATGCGATCGTGGGGCATTCGGAGCGACGCCGGTGGTACCACGAGGATGACACCCTGGTAGCCCGCAAGTTTGCCGCGGCCCTGGCCGGGGGGCTGAAACCCGTGCTCTGCGTGGGCGAAACTCTGGAGGAGCGCGAGGCAAGGCAGACCGAGTCGGTGGTGGCTCGACAGGTAGACGCCGTGATCGCCATGCACGGAGTCGGCGGGTTTGCCGATGCGGTACTGGCGTACGAGCCGGTGTGGGCGATCGGCACCGGCCGCACTGCATCGCCCGCGCAGGCCCAGGAGGTGCACGCATTCCTGCGCAGTCGGATCGGGGCGCATGATGCTAAGATGGCGGCTCGGTTGCGCATTCTGTATGGCGGCAGCGTAAAGGCCGGGAATGCCGCAGAGCTGTTCGCCATGCCCGACGTGGATGGCGGATTGGTGGGTGGCGCGTCTTTGAGCGCCGATGAGTTTCGACAGATTTGCGCGGCTGCGGCCGTTCATCACTAAAGAGATTTCCTATGTTGCGTGGTGTGATTTTGGGCGTGCATGTGCTGCTGGCGCTGATGATTATCGGCCTGGTACTGCTGCAGCGTGGTAAGGGAGCGGAGGCGGGCGCCGGATTTGGCTCAGGCGCTTCGGGCACGGTGTTTGGTGCCCGCGGCACCAGCACGCTGTTTTCGAAACTGACCGCCATATTTGCGGGACTGTTCTTCGTCACCAGTTTGAGTCTGGCCTATCTCGGCACGCACGGACCGGTTGCCCCAACATCCGTGTTGGAGCGCGCCGCGCAAGCTGCCGCCGCCGCGTCCAAGGCCGCGCCACCGCCGGCCATCACGCCGCCGGTGACCGCGCCTGCGCCGAGTGTGCCCGCGCCGAGCACACCGGTGCCTGAGACCACACCGCAGACGCCGCCGCCGAAATAATCGGGCGGCAAGGTGATGAAAGTTTCTTTGATTAGGTTTTTTTCTTACGGGCGCGCCGCGCGCCCGCTAATTTACGGGGTTAGCGCAGCGAACCCCGGGAAAAAATGGGCGGAGCCCATAATCCAGCCGACGTGGCGAAATTGGTAGACGCGCTAGTTTGAGGGGCTAGTGGGGCAACCTGTGCCGGTTCGAGTCCGGCCGTCGGCACCAACCTTGTCGCGCGGAACACTTGCAGGTTCCGCGCGACGCAACGCACTTGCGCCTGATACAATTATGGTCAATCCGCATCGTCAACGGCGCCGATAATGTTGCGACAGTATTTGCCGATATTAATTTTCTTGAGTTTGGCCACCATTTTGGGGGTGGTGCTGTTCACCGTCGGTTGGGTGCTGGGGCCGCGCCGGCCCAATGCCGAAAAACTCTCGCCCTATGAATGCGGCTTCGAGGCCTTCGAGGATTCGCGCATGCGCTTCGACGTGCGCTACTACTTGGTCGCCATCATTTTCATCGTGTTCGACTTGGAGATCGCCTTTTTCTTCCCTTGGGCGGTGTCGCTCCAGATCACCGGCACCTTTGGTCTCCTGTCCATGTTGATCTTCGCGCTGGTGCTGGTCGTGGCGCTTGCCTATGACTACAAGAAGGGGGCGTTGGAATGGGATTAGAGGCCGACAACCCGGTGCGCGGCTTCGAGGTGACCACCGTCGACAAGCTCATCAATTGGGCGCGCACGGGGTCGCTCTGGCCGGTGACTTTCGGGCTGGCTTGCTGCGCGGTTGAAATGATGCATGCGGGCGCCTCGCGCTACGACCAGGATCGCTTCGGCATCATCTTCAGGCCAAGCCCGCGGCAATCCGACGTCATGATCGTTGCCGGCACCCTGGTGAATAAAATGGCGCCTGCGCTGCGCAAAGTGTACGACCAGATGACCGAGCCGCGATGGGTGATTTCCATGGGCTCCTGCGCCAATGGCGGCGGCTACTATCATTATTCGTATGCCGTGGTGCGGGGCTGCGATCGCATCGTGCCGGTGGATGTGTATGTGCCCGGATGCCCGCCGACCGCCGAGGCGCTGCTCTACGGCATCATTCAGCTGCAGAACAAGATCAGACGCAACAAGGCGATTATTCGATGAGTTCGGACCCAGTCAATTCGGCGGCGGTTGCAACACCGACCCGCCTGGAAGCGCTGGCTCAGGCGTTGAGCTTGGCTTTGCCGGGCAAGCTGACCCGCGCGCCGAATACGGCCGGCGAGCTTACCTTTGAGGCGACGCCTGAAGCGCTGTTGGGCGTCGCTCAAGTGCTGCGCGACGCGCCGGACCTTAAATTCGAGATGTGCATGGATGTATGCGGGGTGGATTACCTGTCGCATGGCCGGGGCGAATGGACCACCGAGAGTGCGACCTCTTCCGGGTTCAGCCGTGGCGTGGCGCGCGGCGCGCAGCGCCAGGGTGAGTTGCCGCCGGGACGCCGCTTTGCCGTGATCTACCACCTACTGTCGATTTCGCTGAATCAGCGGCTGCGATTGCGCGTGTACTGCGCCGACGACGAGCAGCCCATGGTCGACTCGGTGACGGGAATCTGGGCCGGCGCCAACTGGTTCGAGCGCGAGGCCTTCGACCTGTTCGGTATTCTATTCAAGGGGCATCCGGATCTGCGCCGTTTGCTCACCGACTACGGCTTCATCGGTCATCCGTTCCGCAAGGACTTTCCGCTGTCCGGAAATGTCGAAGTGCGCTACGACCCGGAGAAGGGCCGTGTGGTGTACCAGCCTGTGACCATCGATCCGCGGGTTCTCGTGCCCAAGGTCATCCGGCACGATAACCGCTACGATCCGCAGCTCACCAACGCCCCCGTTCACCCGAGCAGCGCGAAAACCGATGGCTGAAATACGCAACTACACCATGAACTTCGGCCCGCAGCATCCGGCCGCGCACGGTGTGCTGCGCCTGGTGCTCGAGTTGGACGGCGAGGTGATTCAGAAGGCCGATCCGCATGTGGGTTTGCTGCACCGAGCCACCGAGAAACTCGCCGAAAGCAAGCCGTTCAACCAGTCCATCGGCTACATGGACCGGCTCGACTACGTGTCGATGATGTGCAACGAGCATGCGTACGTCATGGCCATCGAAAAGCTCCTAGGGCTGGAGCCGCCGGTGCGCGCGCAGTACATCCGCGTGATGTTCGATGAAATCACCCGGATCCTGAATCATCTCATGTGGCTCGGCGCGCATGCCCTGGACATCGGCGCCATGACCGTGTTCCTGTATTGCTTCCGCGAGCGCGAAGACCTGATGGACTGCTACGAGGCGGTCTCGGGTACCCGCATGCATGCGACCTACTACCGGCCGGGCGGTGTGTACCGCGATCTGCCCGATGCCATGCCGCAATATCAGCCGTCGCAGTGGCGCAGCAAGAAGGACGTGGATCGCTTGAATTCCCGCCGCTCCGGCGGCTTGCTGGATTTCATTGCCGACTTTACCAAGCGCTTTCAGGCATGCGTCGATCAATACGAAACGCTGCTCACGGACAATCGCATTTGGAAGCAGCGCACCGTGAATATCGGCGTGGTCAGTCCGGAGCGCGCCATGCAGCTGGGATTCTCAGGTCCCATGCTGCGCGGTTCGGGCGTCGAATGGGACCTGCGCAAGAAGCAACCCTACGAAGTGTACGACCGGATCGACTTCGATATCCCGGTTGGGCTGAATGGCGATTGCTACGATCGGTACTTGGTGCGCATTGCCGAAATGCGCCAGTCGAATCGCATCATCGAGCAATGCGTGGCGTGGCTCCAGGCGAATCCCGGATCGGTGATGATCGATGACCGCAAGGTGCGGCCGCCGCGGCGCGAGCAGATGAAGGGAGACATGGAGTCCCTGATCCATCACTTCAAGCTCATGACCGAGGGCTATTGCGTGCCGGCAGGCGAGGTCTACGCCGCGGTCGAGGCGCCCAAGGGCGAACTCGGCGTGTACCTGGTGTCCGATGGGGCGAACAAGCCCTACCGCCTCAAGGTTCGGGCGCCGGGATTTCCCCATCTGGCGGCGCTCGATGAAATGGTGCGCGGTCACATGCTGGCCGATGTCGTGGCGGTGATCGGCACCCAGGATATTGTGTTCGGCGAGATCGACCGATGAACGGAGTGCTGGCGGTGATGGCGAAATGAGCGCGCAATTATCGGATCACGTCCGTGCCGAGATCGATCGGTGGGTGGCCAAGTTTCCCCCCGATCGCAAGCGCTCCGCGGTGATTTCGGCGCTGCACGCCGTGCAGCACGAGAACCAGGGATTCCTGACACCTGAATTGATGGACGCGGTGGCCGCTTATTTAGGCCTGCCGAACATCCTGGTCTACGAAGTGGCGTCGTTTTATTCGATGTTCGAGACCAAGCCCGTCGGCCGGCATCACATTTCAGTCTGTACCAATATTTCCTGCATGCTGCGCGGCTCGCAGGAGGTGGTGGACTACGTCGAGAAGAAGCTCGGCATCAAGACCGGCGAGAGCACCCCCGACGGACGGATCTATCTGAAGCGCGAAGAGGAATGCCTGGCGGCTTGCACCGGGGCACCAATGATGATGGTCGATCATGTGTTCCATGAGAACCTGACGCCGCAGATCATCGATAAAGTATTGGACGAGTTGACGTGAGCAGGTGCCGCTGATGCCTTACGAACAGAACCTGGTGTTATTCGAGGCGCTGAAGTACGAGCGCCCGTGGACGCTGGAAGGCTATCGCCAATTCGGCGGCTACCAGGCCTGGGAAAAAATCCTGCGCGAGCAGACGCCGCGAGAGAAGATCATCGATGAAGTCAAGGCTTCGGGGTTGCGGGGCCGCGGCGGCGCGGCGTTTCCGACGGGCGTGAAATGGAGTTTCATGCCGCGCACCTCGCCGGTGCAGAAGTACGCCGTGTGCAACTCGGACGAATCGGAGCCCGGAACCTGCCACGACCGCGACATCCTGCGCTACAACCCGCATTCCGTGATCGAGGGCATGGCGATCGGCGGCTATGCCATGACGGCCACCGTCGGATACAACTACATCCGCGGTGAATTCCTGGCCGAGCCCATCCCGCGGTTCGAGGCGGCCCTGGCAGAGGCCTATGCCGCGGGCCTGCTGGGCAAGAATATCCTGGGCTCGGGCATCGGCTTTGATTTGCATACCTTCATCGGCGCCGGTGCGTACATCTGTGGCGAGGAAACCGCGCTGCTCGAGTCCCTGGAAGGCAAGCCCGGCAAGCCGCGCTTCAAGCCGCCGTTCCCGGCCAACTTCGGCTTGTTCGGCAAGCCCACCACCATCAACAACACCCAGAGCTTTGCCACGGTGCCCACCATCATGCGCAAAGGCGCGGCCTGGTTTGCCGGGTTGGGTCCCGTGAACTCGGGGGGCACCGCGATTTTCTCCGTCTCGGGCCACGTCGAGAGGCCGGGCAATTTCGAATTGCCGATGGGGATTCCTTTCAAGGATTTGATGGACCTGGTCGGCGGTGTGTGGAAGGGCCGCAAGTTGAAGGCCGTCATTCCCGGCGGGTCCTCCTGCATGGTCGTGCCCGCCGAGATCATGTGGAATACCAACATGGACTATGACTCGCTGAAGAAGGCCGGTTCCTCCTTCGGTACCGGTGCGGTCATCGTCATGGACGAGACCACCTGCATGGTGCGGGCGCTGGAGCGTCTGGCGCGTTTCTACATGTCGGAATCCTGCGGCCAGTGCACGCCCTGCCGCGAAGGCACGGGTTGGCTGGATCGCATGCTCAGGAGAATCATCGCGGGCGAAGGGCGCGGCGAGGATTTAGGTTTGCTGCTGGACGTGGCCAATCGCATCGAAGGGCACACGATCTGCGCCCTGGGTGACGCGGCCGCCTGGCCGGTACAGAGTTTCTTGAAGCATTTCAGGCCCGAATTCCAGTACATGATCGAGCACAAAGGTCGCTCCATCATGGAAGGCGCCACGCACTTGGACGGCCGTCCGGCCGTCGCGGCTTAAAATCATGGCAGACGATACGGTCAACATCGAAGTCAACGGCATACCCTTGAAGGCCCGCAAGGGTCAGATGATCATGCAGGTCACGGACCCGGCCGACATCTACATTCCGCGATTCTGCTATCACGACAAGCTGACGGTCGCCGCCAACTGCCGCATGTGCCTGGTGGAAGTGGAAAAGGCGCCCAAGCCCCTGCCGGCCTGCGCCACTCCCGTCACCGAGGGCATGAAGGTATTCACCCGTTCGCCCAAGGCGGTGGCGGCACAGCGCGCGACCATGGAATTCCTGCTCATCAATCATCCGCTCGACTGCCCGATCTGCGATCAGGGTGGGGAGTGCGAGCTGCAGGATCTTGCCTTGGGGTACGGGCGCGACATTTCGCGTTTCAGCGAACGCAAGCGGGTGGTCAAGGACAAGAACTTAGGTCCCCTGGTTTCGACCGACATGACCCGCTGCATTCACTGCACGCGCTGCGTGCGTTTCGGTGCGGAAATCCAGGGCTACCCGCAGATGGGTGCGACCGGCCGCGGCGAGCATATGGAAATCGGCACCTACATCGAACACAGCGTCGACCATGAATTGTCGGCCAACATCGTCGATCTGTGCCCGGTGGGCGCGCTCAACAACAAGCCCTTCCGCTACCATGCGCGCGCCTGGGAAATGACCCAGGCGGCGGTGATCTCGCCGCACGACGGCTTCGGCACCAACTTGTATGCACACGTGCTGCGCGGGAAATTGATGCGCATGGTGCCGCGCGAAAACGAGGAGATTAATGAAACCTGGATCGCGGACCGCGATCGCTTCGGTTTCGAGGGCATGTATTCCAGCGATCGCGTATCTCAGCCCATGATGCGCGTCGACGGTGTCTTGCAGGCGGTGGATTGGGAGGTCGCGCTCACGGCGGCTGCCGAAGGGTTGCAAAAATCTGCCGCCGCGTCCAAAGCGGCGAGCGGATTTCTCGCCTCGCCGCTGGCGACCGTGGAGGAGCTGTACTTGTTGGCGCAAATCGCCCGTGGCTTAGGTACCGCCAACATCGACCATCGGTTGCGGCAGCTGGATTTCCGAGCCCAGGAACATGAAGCGCCGTATCCGCATCTCGGGATCAAGATTGCCGATGTCGAGCGCCTCGAAGGCATGCTGATCGTGGGTTCCGACGTTCGCCGGGAGATGCCCCTGCTGGCGCATCGCATTCGCAAGGCGGCGGTGAAGGGCGGAGCGCAAGTGGCTTTCTTGAATCCGCGCCGCTTCGAAATGATGTTTCCGGTCGCCGGATACCTGGCCGAGACCGACATGGTCGGCAGCCTCACCGCGTTGGTGCATGCGGCGGCGGGCGTCGCAGGAAGGCCGGTGCCGGCCGGCGTGGGCAACGCGACCGTGACCGACGCTCATCGGTCGGTGATTGCTGCGCTGTCTCATGGAGCGCGCCATGCGGTGATCTTGGGCACCCTGGCGCAGCGACACCCAGCCTATTCGCAGCTCAAGGCCTTGAGCGCCCTTCTCGCCGATTTGTGCGGCGCCAGCGTGGGCTGCATCACCGAGGGAGCCAACGCCGCGGGTGCGTACCTGGCGGGGGCCGTGCCGCATCGGAACCCTGGCGGTGCGCCGGCTGCGAGCGTGGGTTTATCGGCACGGCAGATGTTGGATACGCCGCTCAAGAGCTATGTGCTGTTCGGCGGCATCGACCCGGCGCAGGATCTGGCCGTCGATTCTGGGGCGCTGGCGTCGGCCGATCTGGTGATCGCGATCACCACCCATCTGCCCGAATCACTGCGCGGCATCGTGCATGTGGTTCTGCCTATAGGCTCGTTCGCCGAGACCTCGGGCACCTACGTGAATGCGGAAGGCCGCTGGCAGAGCTGGGCCGGCGCGGCGAAGCTTCCCGGTGAAAGCCGCCCAGGCTGGAAGGTCCTGAGAGTGCTCGCGAATTTATTGGGCTTGCAGGGTATCGACTACGACAGCTCGGATCAAATTCGCGATGCCCTGAAGAGCCTCTGCGGTGCGCGCATCGAGGCGACCGGCGAGGTTGCTCGGAGCGCAATTCCCAACGGCCAAGTGGCGGGCGGCTCCTGGGTGGATATTCCACCGTACCAAAGCGATGTGCTGGTGCGCGGTTCGGAAGCCTTGCAGAAGACCAAGGACGGGCGTCTGGCCCGGTCAGTGATCTGATCATGTGGGATTGGACGCCTATTCGCGACTGGCTCTCCGGCTACATCACGCCGTACTGGACCTTCCCCGCGCTGACGGTGGTGCAGGCCCTGATCGTGATGATCGGCATCATCTTGGTGATGGCGGTGTACACGCTGGCCGAGCGCAAGGTCATCGGCTGGATGCAGTTGCGGCGCGGACCGAACCGCGTGAATTTGTTCTGGATTCCGGGCTTAGGCCAGCCGTTCGCCGATGTGGTCAAGCTCATTTTCAAGGAAATCCTCATCCCGGCGGATGCGAATGGATTTTTGTTCCGGGTGGCGCCGTTCCTGGCGCTGGTGCCGGCCCTCGGCATCTGGGCGGTCATTCCGCTGCGTCCCGAACATGCCTTCGCGAATATCGACGCCGGACTCCTGTACGTATTGGCGCTGACCTCGATGGGCGTCTACGGCATCATCCTGGCCGGATGGGCCGCGAACTCCAAATATGCCTTTTTGGGCGCGATGCGCTCCGCGGCGCAAATCGTCGCCTACGAAATCGCCATGGGCTTCGCGATGGTGGGTGTGCTCATGGCCTCGGGCAGTCTCAACATCGGCGAGATCATCCACGCGCAGCGGGGCTTGTTCGGCTGGAATTGGACCTGGCTGTTCCCGTTGTTCATCGTGTACTTCATCTCGGGCGTCGCGGAAACCAATCGGGCACCCTTTGACGTGGCGGAGGGCGAGTCGGAAATCGTCGCCGGATTTCATATCGACTACTCCGGCATGGCGTTCGCGCTGTTCTTCATCGCCGAATACGTCAACATGATTTTGATCTCGGCGCTGACCTCGATTTTCTTCTTTGGCGGATGGCTGTCGCCCTTCGATGGGTGGCTCTCGTCCGATTCGTGGTTGGCACAGCCGAGCTTCTTCTGGCTCGCGCCCAAGGTATTCTTCTTCATGTTCGTGTTTCTGTGGTTCCGCGCGACTTTTCCGCGCTACCGCTACGATCAAATCATGCGCCTGGGTTGGAAGGCGCTGATTCCTGTCACTCTGATTTGGCTATTGGTTGAGGGCATCATGGTGTACAGCCATGTCGGCCCCTGGAAGGGGCACCCGTAATGCAAGGTATCCGCAGCTTCATCAAGACGTTTCTGCTCTGGGAATTGTTGCAAGGCCTCTGGGTGACTTTGAAGAGCATGTTTCAGACCAAGATCACGCTCAACTATCCGGAAGAGAAGACACCGCAAAGCAACCGCTTCCGCGGGCTGCATGCTCTGCGGCGCTACCCTAACGGGGAAGAGCGCTGCATCGCCTGCAAGCTGTGCGAGGCGGTTTGTCCGGCGCTCGCCATCACCATCGAGTCGGACGTGGCCAGCGACGGTACGCGCCGCACCACCCGGTACGACATCGACCTGTTCAAGTGCATCTACTGCGGCTTTTGCGAGGAAGCCTGCCCGGTCGACGCCATCGTGGAGACGCGGCTGCACGAATACCACATGGAGAAGCGCGGCGAGAACATCATGAGCAAGGATAAGTTGCTCGGTATCGGCGAGCGCTACGAAGCCATGATTGCGGCGGACCGTGCCGCCGATGCGCGGTATCGCTGATGTTTCCCACCATATTGTTTTTTATTTTTGCCGCCGTGCTCATCGGCGCGGCCTTAGGGGTGATCCTATCCCGCAATCCGGTGTACTCGGCGCTGCTCCTGGTGCTGTGCTTCTTCAACGCCTCCGTCATCTGGGTGCTGCTGGATGCCGAGTTCTTAGGGATAGTGCTGGTGCTGGTCTATGTCGGCGCCGTCATGGTGCTGTTCTTGTTCGTGGTCATGATGCTCGACCTGAATCTCGAGCGGCTGCGCCGTGAATTCGCCGGTTATTGGCCCTTGACCGTCGCGGTCGCTGGCTTCGTGGTGTTTGCCATGATCAACGTCATCGTCGTGAAGCATCTGGGCGGCGCGGGATTGCAGACCGCCCCGGCGCTTGCGGCGAATTATTCCAATACCCGCACCCTGGGCGTGGAGCTGTTCACCCGCTATGCCTATCCGTCCCAGGTTGCCGCGCTCATTTTGTTGGTGGCCAGCGTCGCGGCCATCGTGCTGACTCTGCGCCAGCGCAAGGGCGGCAAGCCTCAGGATATTGCGCAGCAGGTCGCGGTCCGTGCCAAGGACCGCGTGCGCATCGTCAAAATGGCCTCAGAGAAAAAGCTGTGATTTCCCTCACCCACGTGCTCGCCTTGTCCGGCGTCTTGTTCGCCATTGCGGTGGCCGGCGTGTTCTTGAATCGCAAGAACATCATCGTGCTGCTGATGTGCATCGAACTCATGCTGCTGGCGGTGAATTTCAATTTCGTGGCTTTCTCGCGTTTCCGCGGCGACATCAGCGGGCAGATATTCGTCTTTTTCATCCTGACCGTCGCGGCGGCCGAGGCCGCTATTGGCCTCGCGATTCTGGTGGTGTTGTTCCGCGAACGCAGCAGCATCGACGTCGAAGATCTCGATACCCTTCAGGGCTAAGATGGAAATACAGTCCATATATCTCACCATTGTCTTGTCGCCGCTGGTCGCGTGCATCATCGCCGGACTGTTCGGCAAGGTCATCGGCAGAGTGGGTGCGCACAGCGTCACGATCCTGGGCGTGGGAATTTCCTGCGCGCTGTCCCTCTACGTGTTGTACCAGATGGTGTTCGAGGGCAGCCCCGAGTACAACGGTACGGTCTATACCTGGCTGGTGAGCGACGGGCTGCAGCTCAACGTCGGATTTCTCATCGATCATCTGTCCGCGATGATGATGGCGGTGGTGACCTTCGTCTCTCTGATGGTCCACATCTACACCATCGGCTACATGGCCGACGATGACGGTTATCAGCGCTTCTTCAGCTACATCTCCTTGTTCACCTTCTCCATGCTCATGCTGGTGATGGCGAATAATTTCCTCCAGCTATTCTTCGGCTGGGAGGCGGTGGGCGTGGTGTCGTACCTGCTGATCGGCTTCTGGTACAAGCGTCAGTCGGCTATTTTCGCCAATCTCAAAGCATTCCTGGTCAATCGGGTGGGGGATTTCGGCTTCGTTCTCGGCATCGCCGCGGTACTGCGCTACACCGGATCCTTGGACTATGCGACAGTGTTCTCGCACGCCGAACAAATCGCCGCGGCGCAGGTTCATATCACAGGCGCCGTCGCCTGGTCGGCCATCACCTTCACCTGCATTTGCCTGTTCATCGGCGCCATGGGCAAGTCGGCGCAGGTGCCGCTGCATATCTGGCTGCCCGATTCGATGGAGGGCCCGACACCCATCTCGGCACTGATCCACGCGGCCACCATGGTGACGGCCGGTATTTTCATGGTGGCGCGCATGTCCCCGCTGTTCGAACTGTCGGACACCGCGCTGTCGTTTGTGCTGGTCATCGGCTCTACCACGGCATTCTTCATGGGCCTCTTAGGCATCGTCGCCAACGACATCAAGCGGGTGGTGGCGTACTCGACGCTCTCGCAGCTTGGATACATGACCGTGGCCCTCGGGGTGTCGGCGTATGGTGCCGGGATTTTTCACCTCATGACCCATGCCTTCTTCAAGGCGCTGCTGTTCCTGGCCGCAGGCTCGGTGATCATCGCCATGCACCATGAGCAGGACATGCGCAAGATGGGGGGCTTGAGGAAATATATGCCCATCACCTACTGGACTTGTCTGGTGGGGTGCCTGGCACTGATCGGTTTTCCCGGGACGTCCGGATTCTTCTCGAAGGACTCGCTGATCGATGCGGTGGGCGCCTCGCACCGGGTCGGCTCGGGATATGCGTACTTCTGCGTGGTCACGGGTGTCTTCATCACCGCGCTGTACACCTTCCGCATGTTCATCATGACTTTTCTCGGCAAGGAGCGCATGGATCATCACACCCAGGAACATTTGCATGAAAGCCCGTGGGTGGTCACGGTGCCCCTGGTCTTGCTGGCGATACCCTCGGCGCTCATCGGCTGGTTCACCGTCAAGTCCATGCTGTTCGGCAAATTCTTCGAAGGCGCCATTCATGTCGCGCCGGCCAACAACGTGCTCGAGCATCTCGGCGAAGAATTTCACGGCCCCGGCGCATTCATCTTGAGTGCATTGCTGCAATTGCCGGTGTGGCTCGCGGGCTTAGGAGTGCTCACGGCCTACGTATTCTTCCACTGGAGGCCCGCGCTGGCCGATGCGGCGGAGGCGAGGTTCAAATGGCTGTACACCATCCTGGTGGATAAGTTCGGGTTCGACTGGTTCAATGAACACGTCATCATGGTGGGCGCCCGCCGGTTGGGCGGGGGATTGTGGCGATTCGGCGATCAAGTCGTGATCGATGACGGTCTGGTGAACGGCAGCGCGCGCACCGTGGGTTGGTTGGGCTCGGTCATGCGCTATGCGCAGTCCGGATACCTGTATCACTACGCATTCGCCATGATCCTAGGCTTGGCGGGGCTCTTGATGTGGCTGATCTGGCGATGATGCTAAGCGCTCACCTTCTCTCGTGGTTGATCTGGGTGCCCGTCATCGGCGGCTTCGTGGTGCTGGGTTTGGGGCATCGAGCCACGCTGGCCAAATGGCTGTCATTGGCGGTCAGCGGGCTGGCGTTGCTGTTGAGCATACCGCTCTGGACCTGGTTCAAACCGGGTACGGCGCAAATGCAGTTCGTCGAGCGCTCGCCGTGGATCTCAACCATTCACTCCGAGTTCTACATCGGCGTCGACGGCATCTCGATGCCGCTGATTCTGCTGACGACGTTCACCACGGTGCTCATCGTGATCGCCAGCTGGCAGAACGTCGAGAAGCGCGTGGCACAGTATTTCGCCGCCTTCCTCATCTTGGAAGGCCTGATGATCGGCGTCTTCGCCGCGCTCGACGGCGTGCTGTTCTACGTGTTCTGGGAGGCGATGCTGCTGCCGATGTTCATCATCATCGGCGTCTGGGGCGGACCCCGCCGGGTCTACGCCACCATCAAGTTCTTCCTGTATACCTTCATCGGCTCGCTGCTGATGCTGGTTGCACTCATTTATCTGTACCTCAAGTCCGGCAGCTACGAACTCGCGGTGTTTCAGCGCATGCCGCTCACCATCACCGAGCAGACGTTCATCTTCCTGGCCTTCTTCGCCGCCTTCGCGGTCAAGGTGCCGATGTTCCCGGTGCATACCTGGTTGCCGGATGCGCACGTGGAAGCACCCACCGGGGGTTCCGTGGTACTGGCGGCCATCATGTTGAAGATGGGCGGATACGGCTTTCTGCGCTTCTCGCTGCCCATTGCCCCGGATGCCAGCCGCGAGCTGGATTGGCTGATCATTGCGCTGTCGTTGATCGCCGTGGTGTATATCGGCTTCGTGGCCCTCGCGCAGCGCGACATGAAGAAGCTCATCGCCTACTCGTCGATTGCGCACATGGGCTTCGTCACGTTAGGGATGTTCATCGGATTTCAGATCGCGGCGCACACGGGCAAGACCAGCGGCATCGCACTGGGCTTGGACGGCGCGGTGGTGCAAATGCTGTCGCACGGCCTGGTGTCGGGCGCCATGTTCCTCTGCGTGGGCGTGATGTACGACCGCGTGCACAGCCGGGAAATCTCCGCCTATGGCGGCGTGATCAATACCATGCCGAAATTTGCCGCCTTCATGGTGCTGTTTGCGCTGGCAAACTCCGGTTTGCCGGGAACCTCGGGGTTCGTGGGAGAGTTCCTGGTCATACTGGCCTCCTTCAAAGCCAATGTCTGGTATGCCTTCCTGGCGGGCACGACGCTGATTCTCGGCGCGGCCTATACGCTTTGGCTGGTGAAGCGCGTAATTTTCGGCGAAATCGCCAACGACAAGGTGGCGGCGCTCAAGGACGTGAACGGCCGTGAGTTCCTGGTGCTGGGCGTGCTCGCGGTGGCCGTGCTGCTGGTGGGTATGTGGCCGGCACCGTTGCTCGACGTGATGCGGGCATCGACGCAGCATTTAGCCGAGCAGCTGCTCATCTCCAAGATTGCTCCATAAGGCAAGTATGACCGCAGGCGTATTCAATCCGGGTTTCTTCAATTCAGGCCTGGCGTATGCGTGGCCCGAGATTTTCCTGTCATTGGCGGCATGCGTCATCTTGGTGCTGGACCTGCTGCTCAACGACACTCAGCGGCGCTGGAGCGGCGTGCTGGCCGTGGTCAGCTTAGTTGTAACAGCGGTGCTGGTGCTCGCGCATCCGGTAGCTACCCGTGTCGTCGCCCTGGGCGGATTGTTCGAACTGGATCGAATGGCCCAGATCCTGAAGGCCGTGACGCTGCTGACGGTGGCAGCCGTATTCGTTTATTCGACCGACTATTTGCAGCGGCGCGACATCTTCAAAGGCGAGTACTTCGTCCTCGGACTGTTTGCCACCGTGGGGGGCATGGTGCTCATCTCCGCGGGCAGCCTGATCACCCTGTACTTGGGATTGGAGCTCATGTCCCTGTGTCTGTACGCCATGGTGGCGTTCGACCGCGACTCAGGCATTGCCGCCGAGTCGGCGATCAAGTACTTCGTCTTAGGTTCCATGGCGTCGGGAACCCTGCTGTACGGTATGTCGATCATCTACGGTGTAACGGGCAGCTTGGAACTTGCCGGCATTGCCGGTGTGGCCAGCAACGCGGCCATCGCGGGCAATATCGGCCTGCTGTTCGGCGTCGCCTTCCTCATTGTCGGCGTGGGCTTCAAATTCGGTGCGGTACCCTTTCATATGTGGATACCGGATGTGTACGAAGGTTCACCGACGTCCGTCACCGTTTTCATTGGAACCGCGTCCAAGCTTGCCGCATTCGCGCTGGCCATGCGGTTGCTGCCGGAGGCATTGGGCGCCGCCCAGACGGATTGGAGCCAGATGTTGGCGGTACTGGCCGTGTTGTCGATGGCGATCGGCAACATCGTCGCCATTGCGCAGACGAATTTGAAGCGCATGCTGGCGTATTCGACGATTTCGCATGTGGGCTTCGTGCTGCTTGGAATCCTCTCCGGTACGGCGCAGGGCTACCAGGCTTCCATGTTCTACATGATCAGCTACGTGATTGTCGCGGCCGGCGCCTTCGGCATGATATTGCTGTTGGCCAGAGAGGGTTTCGAAGCCGACAAAATCACCGACTTCAAGGGCTTGAATGCCAGAAGCCCCTGGTTCGCCGGCATGATGGCCATCCTGATGTTCAGCTTGGCGGGACTGCCGCCGTTCATCGGATTCTGGGCAAAGCTGGGCGTGATCCAAGCAGTTCTCGGTGTGCATTTCACCTGGCTTGCCGTGGTCGCCGTGCTGTTCTCGGTGGTTGGGGCATTTTTCTATTTGCGAATCGTCAAGCTGATGTACTTCGACGAGCCCACCGATACCGCGGTGATCGGCGGCTCGGTGCTGATGCGCACGATGCTGAGCGCCAACGCGCTGCTGGCGTTCGGGCTGGGCGTCATTCCGGGATCACTGCTGCAGATTTGCCAGCGAGCGTTGCAGTAGGGGTGGAGCGATCGACACTCGAGCGAGCGCCCCTTAAGAAACCGATAGCTGAGCAAACGACCGATAGCCGAGCATAGAGACTGGTAGCTAAGCCCAGAGGCTGATAATCAAGCCCAGAGACTGATAACCGAGCAAAGAGACTGACAGACAGGCGAGGAGGGGTTGTCCATGATTGCGCTATATCATTCCCCGCAGAGCCGTTCAGCCAGCATCGTATGGCTGCTGGAGGAACTCGAGGTTCCCTACCAAACCAAAGCGGTGGATTTTCGCCGCTCCGACGGCAGCGGCTCTCGCGATGCCGCCAATCCGCACCCGCACGGTAAAGTCCCTGCGCTGACCGACGGCGGCGAGACGATATTCGAAGGCAGCGCCATCGCGCTTTATCTGACCGACAAATACCGCACCAAGAAGCTCGGCCCCGCGGTCGGCGACCCCAAGCGCGGCGAGTATCTTTCCTGGCTGGCGTACCGGCCGGGAGTCTTGGAGCCGGCCATCCTGTCGCGGCGCTTTCAGATCAAGCATGTATATGGCGCCATGGGCTGGGCGCCGGCGGATGAGGTGGAGGAGGTGCTCAACAAGCATCTAGCACCGCGCCAATATTTTCTCGGCGATGAGTTTTCCGCGTTGGATATTCTGCTCGGCGGCGGCCTGCATTTTCTGATGATGGCGAAAATGATCAAGGAAACGCCCGTGCTGAAAGCCTATTCGGCTCGCATCTCTGATCGCCCCGCGTATCGCACGATGATGGAAAAGGACAAGCGTTGAAAGGATGGCGGAGCAGGGTAAGTCTGCTTTCGTTTTGCGGCTTGCTTTAACTGACCGGCCTAGTACAATGGGCGGCTCTTCCGGTGCGGGGTGGAGCAGTCTGGCAGCTCGTCGGGCTCATAACCCGAAGGTCGTAGGTTCAAATCCTACCCCCGCTACCACACAAACTTGCACGAGAACCCGCGGCACGCAGTAGGGCGGCCGCGATTTGGCCCTGCTCGCCATAGAGCCTAATTTCCCTCTCGTCAGCCTCCACCGTCACAACTCCCACGTGGTCCCTGATTTCCTGCCTCGCCCGGACGATATCGCCGGCCGCGAGTGTCTCCTCAAGCGTGTCCACCGCACGCAGTGCGCGAGTTTCCAGACCTGCCAGTAGGGCGGTAACGTCAGCCTGGGGAACTGTCTGCCGCGCGGCCGTCTCAAGTCGCTCCAGCTCGGCCTCGGCCGCAGCCAGCCGACTCGCCATCGTGGGGGATGCCCGGAGCGCCCCGCTCGCGATGGCGTCTGCAATATTGCCTATTTCGACCTTGAGCTGGGCAATCCGCGCCGCGCCGTCCGGGGCCTTCGGTTTCGGCGCTCGCAATGCAGCGCGGACCTGGGCGCAGATCTCCTTGATGATGGCGGGGTCGCGCATCTGGCGCTTGATCCCCTTCAATACCTCGGTTTCGGCGACCTGGCGACCGAGCAGCGCATCACTTTTACAGAGCGATGGACCGCCGTTCGTGTGGCCGCTACAGCAGTACACGTCTCGGCCGGCTATGGCGAGGCTCGATCCGCACTCGCCGCAGCGCAGGAGGCTCGAAAGGAGAAACTTAGGACCGGCGCCCGTGCGGCTGGCATGCGCCTTCGTCATACCAGCCTTCACGCGTTCACCGATCCGGTGCGCCTGGTCGGCCTGGCGAGCCTTCACGCGCTGCCACGTCTCGTCACTCACGATCCGCAAGCGCTCATCTTGGCGCGTGATCCATTCAGACTTTGGATTCTGCACCTGCCGGCGGCGGCTCGAATCCGAGGCCGAGCGAATCCAGCGAGAACGGTTCCAGAGCACAACTCCGCGATAAGTGTCGTTGTTCAGGATGCCGAGACCGCGGGTCGGGTTGCCGTGTATCACCGAGGCGACCCAACCGCTTTTTCGCCGGCTGTCGCGGTTCCATCGCGCGCCAGGGGAGGGCACCCGTTCCGCATTCAGCTTCTCGGCGATGCCGCGAGGGCTGTAGCCGTCCGCGTACATATCGAAGATTCGCCGGACGATGGCGGCCTGCTCGCGGTCGACCTCAATCTGTCCGGTGCCCGACTGCGCCGCCGGAATGTAACCGTATGATCGGCCGCCCGCGCTTTTCCCGTTACGCGCCAACCCTTCCAGGCCGCGGCGCACGCGCCGGCCGATCTCCTTGCGATAAGCTGACGCCATTGCGCCCCCGACCGCGCCCATAATCTCGGCTGACTCGTGGCGTGTATCCAAGTCGTGAGTAACGACATGCACTCCAAGGTCCGATAGTTCCGCGAGGCGCGGACTCTGCTCCGCGAGATTGCGCCAAAGCCGGCTTGTGTCTTCGGCGACAATCGCATTGAATTCATGGCGGCGGGCGGCCGTCAGCATCTTCTGATATTCGGGTCGCTGCGTCGTGCCGCCGCTGATTGCCTGGTCGGCGAACTTGGCAACTACGGTGAAGCCGTGGCGCTCCGCAATGCGCACTGCGACGCGAAATTGGTCCTCGATCGACTGCTCGCGCTGCATGTCGGTGCTGTAGCGAGCGTAGATTGCGGCTCTCATTTTTTCCTCGACGCTACACGGCGCCGCTTCGCCGCCGCATCCCTCTGCCGCTTTCTCTGTGATCGGCCAGTCGATGCAAGCGCGTGCGCTTTTTCCATGTGGTCGGTACCTGGGCAGTATTTCCGACTTGGCTTCCCAGGCCCTTGGCGCTTGATCCTGAAAAATCTCTGGCATGACGGCAGTGCGCAGCGTCCGACCTCAGTAAGATCGCCCTGCGCGCTCTCTGTTAGGAGCAACGCCGCCGATACTGCCCAATCTTTGCGATCGTTCGCGCCCGGAACCCTCCAGCCCATAGAGGCGCGGCCGGATTTATCGAACTTCAAAGTCGCGTAGAGCGCGAGATTGGACTGTTCATCGATATCTCGAATGCCGCTTAGAAACTTCGAGAGGGGCAGCAGCCCTTTGGAGGCAGCATCCAGCACCTCCCTGGCATAGCTGCGCTGGGCCTCAACACTCTCCCAAAACTGCGCCAATGCAAATTCGCGCGGCGCCCTTACGAGTTCCTTAGTTTTAGGGTGATTGCAGAGATACAATTCCACGCCGTTGTCGTCGAACGCTACGTCCAGCATGTCAGCGTCGCTACTTAGCGGATGCAGATCTACCTCAGGTTGCACATCGCCGTTCGCAAACGCAATGACGCCATCGACTATGTTGTCCGGCACGAAGCCAGCACCGAAGCTCGTTCCGAGCTGAAAGTCGATGTGATTTGGGCTGTCGGAACGCTTTCCGGCACCGTCGTCGGTCTTCTTTGAATCACTACTCGCGAGCCTGGCCTCAATCATTTCTCGTGCCCCTCTGTAACCGCAACCGGTAAATGGCGTAAAGCCGGTTTGTTGCCGGTTGCAACCGCTTAATACTAGATTAACGGTGACGACCACCTAAAGGCAAGAGATATCGGCAATGGCGCTTCCTCAGCATCTCCAACACTACCGCGGGCTCATAGACATAATTTCCGCCACGGTCGTCAGCCAGATCGAGGCCGAGCGCGCGGCCGAAGCCGAATGCGAGGCGCCAAATTCAACGCTTGCGCACGTAGGGTCTCGCTTCACGACTGAGGCCGGCAAGAGCCACCACTTGAGCGCCGCATCGTGAGCGCCGCGCCTGATCTCGCCGCCGAATTCGCGAAGCTCGACGAATGCACGCGCGCCTACTTTAGAACGCGTTGCCGGCAAGACCGGCCCAGACGCGCTCAAGGCCTGGCTGCGATTCACCGGCTTCCGCGATGAGGGTGCACGGATGAGCGTCAGCCTGCGCATCGCGCAGGCTCAGAAGAACGCATTGCTCGCCACGAAGGAGTGAGCTACGGCTGGGCAAAAAAGCTTGACTACGAAAAAAGTGATGAGAATATACATGCACAGACAGCCAGGAATCCAAAACCTGGCCGAGGGGCTGATGCCCTTCGTGTTATCAGGGCTTGATGCCCAGGACATGGCACGGAAAACCGTACTGATCCTGGAGGCCCTGTGAACGACCACGCCGCTCAATCTCCACTTTCGCTTTTGCGGATTCCCGCCGTAATGGCGCGCACCGGCTTGTGCCGGGCATCCCTGTACCAGCGCATCGCCGCCGGCTTATTCCCGCGCCCCGTGAAGGCCTTCGGCCGGCAGCGCGCTGGGTGGCCGTCGAATGAAATCGACACGCTGATCCGCGCCCACATCGAAGGCGCCAGCGAATCGCGCATTGGTGAAATCGTCTCTGAGTTCCACGCCCGCCGCGGCGGTCACGGCGCGAGCACTACCGAGCAGCCGCGCGCAGCGTGAATTCTCAAGCTCCAGAAATGGCGAAGGCCGCAAACCCCGGCAAGGGCGCGGCCTTCAATTCCAACGCAACGGGAACATCAACGCGATGCGAATCCTACACCATGACGTGAGCGAACCTCAAGAAGGGTTCGATCAAATCGACTGCCCCGCGTGCGGAACTTCGGTGCGAGTAGCGCCGGGGCCCCACGCCCGAGAACGCGCAGCAACCAATTGCCCAGCCTGCCATCGAAGGGCGCTTCCCGCGCGCAGTGCTGCCGCCCAGGGCAAATCAACGTACAAGCCGAATGCCCCACCGGGCAAGGTCTGGCCCGACTGGGAAACCAATCAGCACAAGAAAATGTTACGGATAATCGAGCAAACCAAGACCTCCACCTGCGCCTGCTCTATCTGCAATAGCGAGTTCACCCCGAAACGCAGCGACGCCAAGACGTGCAGCTCGGCCTGCCGCCAGGCCGCATATCGGCTCCGGCTCGCGCAGGCGGCAGCATGAGCGCAGCGTCGAAAGTACTGGATCGGTGCGCAGGCGCGAAGCAAACGGGCGCCGGTCGCTGGATCGCTCGTTGCCCGGCGCATGATGACAAATCGCCAAGCCTGTCGATTCGCGAAAACGATGATGGCCGCTGCCTGCTCCACTGCTTCGGCGGATGCGAGACAAGTGACGTTCTCGCCGCCATCGGCCTGTCATTCGCGGATCTGTTCGACAAACCGTTGGAGCATCACTTACCGCCAATCCGCGGCGGGTTCTCTGCGCGCGAGCTGCTCGAACTCAACGCGCACGAGGCTACTGTCGTTTCGCTATTGGCGGAGAAAGCGGCGGCCGGTTCGCTCACTGAAGACGATATTAAACGTCTGACACAGGCCGCGGCCCGCCTCTCGAAAGCTCAGGTGCTTGTACATGGCCGCTGAGATCACCCATTTGCAAGCGCGGATGGATCGAGTCGCCCAGGGTAACGACGACGAGCGCCCCAAGTATGAACCGCTGGCTGTCGAGCCTGCTTCGCAGCTAGTTGGCCGCGCGCCGCCGCCGCCACGGGACTGGGTATGCGAGGGCCTCGGACTACCTGCGGGCCGCGTGACATCGTTTATTGGGAATGGCGGATTCGGCAAGACCACAGTCGCGCACCAAATCGCCATCGCGTGCGCTACGAATCGGTCGATTTTCGGAATGCCGGTCAGCGGCGGCCCCGTGCTCAGCATCTTCTGCGAGGACGAACAGCCGGAACTTGACCGCAAGACTCGAATTATTTGCGAGGCGGAGGGCATTGACCTCGGCCTACTGGACTCGGCGTACCTACTCAGCCGGGACGGCAGCGACAACATCTTGTGCAGCTTCGAGCGTGACCAGATCGTGCTCACGGATTTCTATTGGCAACTGGATGCCACCTTCGCGAGACTTAAGCCACGGCTCGGAATCATCGACACCGCAGCTGACACGTTCGCCGGAGATTTCATGTCGACGCCGCATGTGCGGCAGTTCATCAAAGTGGCCCTCGGCGGCCTGTGCCATCGCCACGGTTCCGCAATTCTATTGCTAGCGCATCCATCAGCTTCGGCCATGGCTTCGGGTGACGGCGGCGGGTTCTCGACCGCATGGAACAACTCGGTGCGCTCGCGCCTGTATCTGCGCCGCCCGAAGTCCGACGATGCCGAGGAAATCGCCGACCGTCGCGTGCTTGAGATTCGCAAGGCCAATTACGGGCCGAGCGGTGGACTCGTCCCGCTGATCTACAGCAACGGTCGGTTCATCCTCGACCTCTCACCGATTGAGGAAGGCGCGAAGCCGATCAAAGCAGCCAAGATCGACACCCGTCTGGCCCTCTCCGTCATGGGCTACTTCAAGCAGCACGCCGCGGCCGGCCAGGTCGTCAGGTTCGGCGCGATCTTCGAGGCCATGCAGAAGGCCGGCGATATACCAGCCGGAGAGTACCAAACGGTTCGCAAACCGTTGCAGCGAGTCCTCACGAGCCTTGCCGAGCAAAACCTATTGAGCCCGTGCGACGTGCCGAGAGGGTATCGCATGGTGCGGGAGACAGCGGAATGACTGGGGACAATCGGGGACAAATTCGGGGACAAACTGGGGACATTAGGGACATAGACCCATACCCAACTGGGGACACTGGGGACAAGCCCCCTATAGGGGCTGTCCCTTGTCCCCAAGTGGGAGCGTGTCCCCAGCCAGTTAGCGAGTCTTCTGCGGACGGTTTAAGCACGAAGACTTTGCCATCCAAGAGCACCAAGAAGACGAAGGGCGCGAAATCTATCAAAGACATGAAAGACGGGCAGGATGGGAAAACCATAGTTTCGCGCAAACAAACTCAAAATTCTTCCGTGGTGGGGGAAGCCGGCGGCGTTCTCGTCGAGCGTCAATTCAAACGCCGAAACAACATCAATGCGCTGCCCGGCCTCATTCGCGAACACGCTGCGCTCATCAGATTGATACGCAACGGCGAGATGCCACTCGACCGCGGCGAGGTCCTATCGCGTGCCTATGCCAGGCACAAAGAGATGGTGACGGCGCTGGAGCAGCGGGCGCAGCTCGCGGCGATCACTGAGCAGTTGAAGGCGCTTCGCGGCGATCCGTCCCAACAGTTCCTCATCGACGAAGCACAGGAGCGAAAATAGTGCCGTTAACGTGCCATGACGAACATCAAGAGGTGTTTACAAATGATTTGCGCTGCCCTACAGTTGACGCCGTACCAACCAGGGATGCTCAACATGGCAACAGCAATCGGTTACGTGAGAGTCAGCACTTCGGCGCAGGGTCGCTCAGGTCTCGGACTGGAAGCGCAGCGCGCGACGATAGCTCGCTTTGCCCAGGCGGAAGGCCTGGACGTTGCGCAGGTGTTCGAGGAAATCGAAACCGGATCTGGCTCCGATGCATTGGAGCGCCGACCGCAGCTTGCCGCAGCGCTGAAGGCTGCCAGCAAGGCGAAGGCACCTGTTTTGGTGGCGAAGCTCGATCGGCTGTCTCGCGATGTGCACTTCATCTCGGGATTGATGGCGCATCGGGTCGAGTTCGTTGTCTGCGACCTGGGCAGGCAGTCCGATCCGTTCGTGTTGCACCTGTACGCGGCGCTTGCCGAGAAGGAACGCAGCATGATCAGCGCGCGGACGAAGGCAGGTTTGGCCGCTGCAAAGGCTCGGGGCACGAAACTCGGCATGGCGGCCCGCAGCGACCGCGCAATGCGCAAGATTGCAGCCATTGGAGCGCAGGCCAACAAGACTGCAGCTATCGCGAATGCCGAGACGTTGCGCAAGTCAATCGTGGCTGCGCTGGATGGCGGCCGTTCTCTACGCGTAGCGGCAGACTGGCTCAACGATTGCCGCATAGCCTCGCCCGGTGGCGGTCGCTGGCACGCACCCTCACTGCTCAAGGCTGCGCGTCGCTTAGGGCTGCGAACCGCCTAGCAACGCGTTGCAAAGCCCGCCGCTCCCCCATTCGGCTTGGGGGTGCAGCGTGACATCTCCCGCCGCCATTCCACGCCTTGAGGCGCTACAGGCCGACCTCGCAGACGCCGACACATCGGCCCAGCTGTTGAAGATATGCGAGTCCGCCATCGCGGAGTGGCAGACAGTAATCGCGGAAATCGAGGCCAGCGGGCAACCGCGCGCCGACAAGCGCCGTGCATTGTGGAACGCCCGCAGCCAGCTCGGTGAACTCGAATGCGCTGCCGAACGGTTACGCCTCGACTTACGCCCGGAAGGTGCCGCATGAGCCGCGCCGAACTGGAGCAGCGCCTCATCGATCTCGAACGGAGCATCGAGGCGTCGAAAACCGCCATCTGGTTAGCCGAGCACGAACGCGAGCAGCTGCGGTTCGAATTGCGCCGGATGCTCAACAAGGAGACCCCCACGTGAAGCCCCTCAACATGGCAAACGTTCATCCCGCGTGGTCGATGTACACCGAGCTTGCCAAGCCGACGCCATCGCAGGGGCATGGCTGGGTGCGCCCGCTTCCGAGCGGGGCAAAGGCTCGCTGCGGCGGTCCTGCGATCTGCCGTCAATGCCAGCTTGAGCAAGAGGGCATACCGTCCGCTGTGCGCCGGCTCAGCGCGCAGGGCTTGACGCCTCACAACGTTGCAGCTTGCCTTCGCGTCAGTGTCGCGGATGTGGAGCAAGCCTTACGCGAGGACGCCGCCTGATGTTCGCGCCTTCCCTCACGCAGACCATTAAAGCAGCTCAACAGGAAATCGAGCGCCATCAGCATGCGCAGCGCGTGCCACGCGTTGTATGGGCCGGCCTCGCCGAACCGGCTGACGTATTCGCCGCCCGTATCGCCGTGATCCGCCGCACCTGGTCCGGTCGCATTCTGGCTGCGGTCACGCACGGCTTCGCCGTGCCCGCCGGTGTGCAGGCCGTGCCCTTCGCGCCGAAAATGTTCTGGCTGCTCCATCCAGATGCGCCGAGCCGGTACCGGGCTGGCAGTGGTGGCCGTGGCTCGGGTAAGTCGCACGGATTCGCCGCCGCCATTGTCTTGCGCATGCTCGACAGGCGGCTGCGGGCTTTGTGTGCTCGCGAGATTCAGCGCTCATTGCGCGAGTCTGTGCATGCGCTTCTGACTGACAAGATCGAAGCGCTCGGCCTGTCTGCCTTATTCGACATCACTGATCGCGAGATCACATGCACCGCGACCGGGAGCGAGGTACTTTTCGCCGGGCTTTGGGCGAACATCAACACGCTCAAGAGTCTTGAGAACATCGGCCTGTGCTGGATAGAGGAAGGCGAATCCGTCACCGATAACTCGCTCTCAGTCCTCACGCCAACCATCCGCGCCGCAGGCTCCGAGGTCTGGATCAGCCTCAATCCAGACGCGCCCGATGCGCCCGTAATGCAGTTTGTCGACGGCTCGCGGCCGGACACGCGGCACGTCCACATCGACTTTTCCGACAATCCTTGGTTCCCTCCCTCACTGGAGGGCGAGCGGGCTTATCTGCAAGGCGTAGACCCCGATGCCTATGCCCATGTGTGGCTCGGCATGACTCGCACGTACAGCGCCGCGCAGGTATTTCGCGGCAAATATTCGATTGAAGAATTCATGCCCGCAGCCGGTTGGAACGGTCCATATTTCGGCGCGGATTGGGGCTTCAGCCAGGACCCGACTACCTTGGTAAAAGCGTGGATCAATGGACGCACGCTGTACATAGAGTACGAGGCTTACGCCATCGGCTGCGACATCGATCGTACCCCGCAGCTATTCGAGACGATTCCGGGATCGCACAGCTACACGATCCGATCGGACAATGCCCGGCCGGAGACGATCAGCTACCTGCGGTTCCACGGATTTCAGAATGTCGGCCCGTGCGATAAATGGAAGGGAAGTGTTGAAGATGGAGTTGCGCATCTTCGATCTTATGAAAAGATCATCGTGCACCCACGATGCACGCACACAGCAGCGGAAATGCGGCTGTATTCCTTCAAGGTCGACAAGCTCACGGGCGACGTTCTGCCCGATCTTGTCGGCAAGCACGATCACATAATCGACGCGCTGAGATACGCGCTCGAACCGCTGGTAAAGCGGCGCACGCAGACGCGCTGGACAGATGAGTACCGCGGTTTTTTCCAACGTTGATTCAACACTACAGGAGCATTCGCCCTATGACTCAAAAATTTACCCGCCGCGCCGCCGGCCCGCAATTCACAGGCTTCGAGCCCGGCGCAAGACTCGAGCCCGATGCGCATGTCGCCGTCGCACCCGACGCACCGCCCGCCGCCCCCTTGGAATCGGCGGCGGGTGCGGATCATTGGGCGGCTTTCGAGGCACGCCTCAGCCAGATGCTTCAAGAATGGGACGGAAAATTGAGTGATTTGAAGGCACGCGCCGCCGACTTGAAGCAGCGAGCGCATGCAAAAGAGGGGGAGTTCCGAAGGTTGTCTCAATTTGTCCCGGTCGATCACAACAGAATTTCCGCCCTTCAAACCGAAGCCGGCAATCTGGCTCAGGAAGAGAGACGCCTAATCAACATCGAATTGCCGAAAATGCAGTACGAGCGAGATCAAATTTGCTCAGGCAATCACCCCACTTTGAATGCACTGCGGCTTGTCGCGCAGAATCGAGTGGCGGCCGATATTCGCGCGAGGCAGCCGAAGACATTGCCGAGTTTCGTAGTCCTGGAGGCTCATTTCGCCTGGCGGGAAAACGAGGTGACGTTTGGCTTCTCCGAGGGGCAGGTAGTTCGTGATCCTGCTCTCATCGGCAAATTGATCGAGCGCAATGCGCCGCTCTCGTTAGGGGCGACCGGCCCGAGGGCGGCAGCATGATCGCCTCGCCGAGAATGCGCGCGGAGTTGAAGGCCGCCGCGGTCGAAGCCGGTATTTTGGACCAGGAGACGCTCAATCTTGTCGATCTCTCGCAGGGCGGCGACGCGGCGAAACTAATCCGCGACTTGAAAACGGCGAAGCCTCATCTCTTCAGCGTGGTGCCAAGCGCGAAACCTGGCCCGGCGCAGAAGCGCGCGATCGACATGACGGACGCCGAGTACCGGACCGAGAAAGCCAAGCTCATCCGCGGCGTCCCGGTGGGCATGACCTCCGCGGAACGCGCTGACCTGGAATCGCGCCGCGCCGATGGGCCGAAAGACGCGCGCCAGATGTCAGCCGAAGAATTCAAGGCCGCCAAACGAAAGGCAGCACGCGATTCATATCGCTAATTTTCAATCAACGCACGAGGTAATTTTCGATGTCTACAGTCCAGATGACCAGCGGTATCAACGGTACTTATTCAATCCAATTGTTTCCCTCCGGCGCACTCACGGCATTCGTCAACGGGATTGCTAATGTGAACGTGGAAGACGTGCCCAATGCGTTAAACCAGGGCCTGCAATTGGTGCCTGGTCCGGCGCAGACGTGGCCTTCATCGGCCGTGCGACACCTTTCTGCACCGCCGGGCGGAAGTTTTCCGAAATCCGGGACGCTGCCGTTGGTTGACGGCTCGACAGCGACGATCTCGGGACCGCTCGGGAGCCTGGGTGCGATCACCGGCGGCACTGCGTATACGAACGGCGTCTATCCGAACGTGCCGCTGACCGGCGGCTCTGGATATGGTGCGCTCGCAACCGTCACCGTAGCCGGCGGCGCCGTGACTTCCGTCGTGATAACCAACGGCGGCCAAAAATATCTTGCTGCCGATACTGGCATCTCTGCTGCTGCTGCGAGCATTGGCGGGACTGGCTCGGGCTTCTCTGTTCCGGCGGCCACACTCGCGCGGGCAGATGCGCTGATTCCGGTCGCACTCGCAGCTTTTTACAAATCGCTCGGATGGAACTCGACGCCTGGTCAAAGCGTGGGTGAGTAGCGGATTCAGCTTTCGAGGGCGCACTGCGGGCCGGTCCATTCAGACTCGGCCCGCACCCCCTGTGCTGGTGATTCAATTAACGCAACGAGGAAACGAATAAAATGCCAGATTTTCGCACACTCAAAGACGGGTACCCGAAGGACCGGGATTTCCCTGAGCGCACGCATCATCTGCTGGCCCTGACGCGCGTCATTGAGGGGAAGCTGTACGCCGAACTCAAAAACGAGTTTGGCGAGGAAAAGAACGACGCAGGCGAATACATCAAGCTCGCCGACCGCCGGCCATCGGCGCGCACGCGTTTTTGCCAGACGGTCGTCAATGACTCGGTGGCAATGCTCTTTTCCGAAGGGCATTTCCCAGCGGTCGATTGCACTGACGAGAACACCCGCGAAGGGCTGCGCAAAGTGGTCAAGGATTCACGACTGAACGCGGTGATGATTGAGGCGGCCACGCGTGGCTCTGTCGGCTCGATTTGCATTCTGATGCGCGTGCTTAAGGCGCGCGTATTCTTCGACGTGATGCAGACGCCGTACCTCACTCCGGAGTGGGACGATGACGCTCCGGACACTCTGAAAAGCGTCACCGAGCGCTACAAGGTCAAAGGAAAAGACCTGAAAGACACCGGCTACTCGATCAAGGATGATGAGCTGAATTCGGATTTCTGGTTCCAGCGCGTCTGGGACGCCTCGGCTGAGAATTGGTACCTGCCGCTCAAGAAGACTGACGCGGAAAAGGGAAAAGAGCCGAAGGTAGACACGGCGCGCACCGTCAAGCACGGCCTGGGATTTGTTCCGATGGTATGGGTGAAGAATCTGCCGTCGGAAGACGAAATCGACGGTTGCGCAACCTTTTCGCACGAGGCCATCGACGTTCAGATTGAAGCGGACTACCTGCTCAGCCAAGGTGGCCGCGGCCTGAAATACCAGTCAGATCCGACATTGCATATCAAGGAACCCGCGGCCGGCGGCGCCATGGTCAAAGGCGCGGCGAACGCAATTGTGACCAGCGAAAAAGGCGACGCGAAGTTGCTGGAGATCAGCGGCGATTCCGCGGCGGCCGTCATGGACTGGGTGAAGGCGCTGCGCGAGATCGCTCTCGAAGGCATGGGCGGGAACCGCTCGAACGCCGACAAGCTCGCCGCCGCGCAGTCAGGCCGGGCCATGGAGCTGATGAATCAATCGCTCATTTGGCTCGCAGACAAGCTGCGCATCAGCTACGGGGAAGGGGCGCTGCATGGCTTGCTCTGTATGGTTGCTCGGGCCTCGGCGAGATTCGATCTAGTAGATAAGCACGGTCGTTCGATTGGCAAGATGCCGGACGGCGAGACGATTTCGCTGCGCTGGCCGCACTGGTACGCGCCGAGCTACGCCGACAAGCAGGCGCAGGCCGTAACGCTCGCCGCGCTGCGGTCGGCCGATCTCATCTCGCAGGAAACCGCAGTCAAGGTCATTTCGGATAGCTACGACATTGAGGATGTGGCCGAGGAGCTTTCGCAGATCGCGAAGGACAAGCCGGTGCAGCCGGTGCCGAGCATCGCATGACGCTGTGCGCTGAAGTCAAGCGTGATCGCGGCAGTGTGCCGGCGCAGGCGCTCGTGCAGTCGGGCGGCGGGCTGGCGTCCCGATGATATTTAACCCCGGCATGTCGCTGGGGCATGGCGTCAGCCGGTGAGTGGCCATGACTCAGAAACCAACCCCGCGCAATCAGGCGAGAGGCAGTAACTCTGCTTAGCGGCAGGTCTCCTTGGGCTTCGGCGCCAGGTCGTTCTCCCCTACGTAGAAAGGGGCCCCCTCCGTCGCAGGAGCCGCGATATCAACGCTGGCGCTAGTCGGCCATGTCATGGCACCTGAAATCGGCGGCGACGACGCGATAACGCGTTATACGTGAACGAAAAAGCCGCCCCGGTATGCTAGCGGCCCTTGAGTGACGGCTGACGTGGTGATCGATCAGGCTTCGTTATCTACAACCATGCGCAAGAATGAAGGGCGCGGCCGGCGCGGCTCTGGCGCCTCGTTATCGACAACGACGGCCTGCTCAAGCGCCTCAAAAACTTCGCTTCGGAAGCGATGAAGGATCGAATCCAAACGCGATATCTCATCATCCGCAAGCCGAAAGCGCGGACTGGCGAATTTGCCTAAGCCGCGCCAATGATTGCCGTTCCAAGACTTGAGATAACGGAGATTGCTCTCCATGTCATCTAACTGTTGTTCCCTCCACTCTGCCGCCGTTTCGGGTCCAGCGGCAGCGGGTTCCTTGCTCTGAGGCTCGGATTGCACAAGCACCAGCTCGGGAGCACCCAAGGTACTCGCCGGCTCCGGGATTCCTTCGGGGAACAATTCGCGCACGCCGGGCATACCCATGGCAATCTTCGGGACGGCGCAGCGCCTAAGTTTCATGCGCCTCGGCGAAGCCTTCGTTGGCGCTCGGTGGAGCCTGAACCACTTGCCGTGCTCATCGAATTGGGATCGCCCGCCCCTATGTTTGGCAGCGCGATTATCGATCATTGAAGTTGTAAGGCAACCGGCCGCAATGAGGGCATCCTCCGTGCCCAGGTAAGTCAAAATTACGGTGTCGCCAGGCCTCCCCAGAGTCCACGTTTCAAGCTGAATGCCGATGCCGCCGGGCAATGTTCCGCGGCGGACCTCGACTTGCAGAGATTTCCGGTTTCGCTCAGCCATAATTCGAGAGTCTCCGTGTGGTTTGTGGGAAAGTGGAATTCGGTTTGACGGCACCCATTGTCGCGATCATTGCTGTTGGGGTAAATGACCCGTGGGTAATGAGATAGCGTTACCCGTGGGTAGCGCGCCTGGGAGACGCGATAGGGCGGCGCTCATGCCGGCACCGGGTCCAGCGCATCACGCTGTTCCATCGCGGCTGACAGCTTGGCGTGCGTGCCCACGATGACGTTCTCGTAGCTGTCGATTACGAGGTACTGAATGGTGAGCGGGACGGTACGCTGCTGGATGATCCGCCAGCGCTCCTTGCTCCAATAGATCGAATCGCGGTCGATGCTCACTGGGCACCCGCCAGCTTGCGCACCAAATCCTGCGCGGCGACGGTCTCGGCCGCGGCTCCCCGAAGTTGCTGAGCGGTGGCCTCGGGAATTTTCTGCGCTTCTTCGAGCGCAAGGTCGAGCAGCAGGCGAGCTGCGCCGAGATGGACGTTTGCCCGGAGCGCGAGACCGCGCCAGGTCCGTGTAGAATTGATTTCAGCCATTGCGTTGAATCCTTGGTTCAATGTGTGGTTAGGGGCGCGCGCTGTTAGCGCAGCGCGTTGCCCCGTCTTTCAATCAATGGCCGTTATGCCGGCCTACCTCCCTTCGGCGCTTTCAGCACCTTGTACTTGACCAGCAAATCGTCGATCGCCTCGCGGGCCAGCACAGCACGCGGAATGCGAGTGTCCTTTGCCAGCTTCTTGAGCAGATCAAGCTTCTCGGGGTCGAGGTAGATGGTTTCGAATGCGCGCGTCGTTTTTCCCATGCGGATACATTAAGCTACATGTATCCTACCTGTCAATGCTCCAAGCAGCGGGGCAAAGGCTCGCCTCCACTCACAGGCCTACCTCGGGGGCGGCGTTTTTGTATGCGCAGGCGCGCACGGTACAATCGGCCATGGGCTATTTCCGCTTCCGCCGCACCGTTAAGATTCTGCCGGGCATTCGTCTGAACCTCTCGCGCTCAGGCGTATCGACCAGCATCGGCGTCCGCGGTGCTCACGTCACGCTCGGTCACGGCAAAGTGCGTACAACGGTCGGGCTGCCTGGCTCAGGTCTCAGCTATTCCCATGTCGAGAAAGCCGTGGGTTGCTGCCAACCGATTGAATCAATTTGCGGTAAAGTGGCGGCGGGGCAGGGTTGCAAGTAAGTGACGAATCGACCCCCCGCTACCAATTCCAATAAAATCCATTATTTATCAGTCACTTACAGGTGACGTGATTTGAACCTGCGGAGTCATTGGCAACCAGCCTTCGGTGAACCCGCGCCTTCCTTCGGCATCAATCATTCAATCTGATGGCGCCGGGGACGTTTCATCTGAAGCCGCCGATACCGGCGAGGAACTCATCGACGCTCTTTCGGCGTTTGCTATTGGTTGCCATGGTTACTCAGTCTCGTCCTGCAACACCCGCTTCGAAATGGACGTGGCGAGTGAAGGCCTTCGTCAACAATCGGCCCTAAAGTTCTATTCGTTGAGTCGCTGCGGTGTCACTATGTCAGCGACAGGCTCATTCTCGAAAATTAGCTCCGAGCTACCGTCCCGTCGTACAACTTCCGCGACTAGACGCTGCCGGTCGCCCCGGAGAGCGTCACAGAGTCGAGCATGCAGGTCGGAAAATGTAACTGACGCATATTCCACGCCCGTGAGGACTAACAAGGGCGCCGAATACTCCTGAGCCGAGCGAATCGTGCCTTTAGCTGCACCCTTGATGACAAAGACAACTGCTCGCAGATCAACAGCAACGGAATTTGGAAGCGCCGGTAGGAATGGGCTGTACGGGTCCGGAACTTCTGTGCCTACATGCGCAGGGACTCCCTGAGCGATAACAGTTACCCACTCGCAACCGATATGGAACTCGCCGAAACGAGGGAATTGGAGAGCCCACAGGGTCGCATAAATGCTCATTACGATGACTTCTAAGCTACGGCTCGCAAGTCGAAATCGGCGTGAATGACATCGTAAGGCACGCAGATCTTACGGTCCGCCGTACGCACCACTAGGCCGTGCTTGATCAACATGCTCACATCTTCATGCACTCGCTTCACGTCGCGATCCAACTCGCGCGCCAGCCCGCGCAGGGTGCTCGGACCTGTCGATTGCAAGCGCTCAATCAGTTCCCATCGCTTCGCGGTAAGAACGCGAAACAGCGCGGCAGGGGACTCGAATTGCAGCAGATCGCCATCCGACTTGCCGGTCTTCCATGCCTTGACGAATCGTTCACCCATTTCTTTCAGCGCCGTTTGGCTATCTCGGCGGATTCGAATCGTTGCCTTTTTCATCTGCTGACCTCTGTCGAGATACGTCGGCGAGAAAATCTCGGACCAATGTCTCCACGTCTGTGAAAACATATGAGCCCTCCGATTCGCCAACGTGCCTATGATCTCCCTTTGGGCGCTCATTGTCGTATCCGACAATTCGCTTTCCAGGGTGGCTGTAGAAGAGCCGGTATTTGTAGTGATGAGTGCTTCCTTTTACCGGAGTAGGAACGCGCCAGATCACCATCTCCAGAATCGCGCCGTCGTCGAAATCCATCCGGTCGCGCTGAAGCAATTCGGCCTTCATGTTGGCAATTATGCCAACAGGCTAGGAGTTGTCAATCGTGAATGCGGTGCGGGACTGTGCCGTGTTTACTGTTGCGGCGGCCGAATCTCGTACCCTGACTAACGAATACGAGTTTGCGTGGGTAGTCACGCGTTCTCCAAAAATGCAAGGAGGGGCTGACAGTCGCCAGCATCTGCCGCCTGGAGTGCAGCGATGTAACGCGCGCGCAGCTCGTTTGCAGCTACCAGCGAGCCGCGGCCCCATTCGAACCGCCGTCCTGCGAGTTCAGTGAGGAGCAAATCCGCCATAAGCCGGGCGTGTCGACCATTGCCGTTCGGGAACACATGAATGGCGACGAGGCGATGATGGTAGCGGGCAGCAATCTCTACAGGCGAGTAGGCTTGATGCTCAATCTGAGCGCGAACGTCGCCGAGCATTTGGCGTAGCCGCACCGGAATTTCGAACCAGGACACGCCTATATTCTTATCCGTGCGGCGCGACTTTCCTGCCCATTTCCAAGTCTGATTGAACATGCGGCCGTGCACGACATGAATGAAGCGCTCATCCAGTGGGTCTCCGCGCCGGCGCGCGAACAACCATGCGGTCGCCTCGAGAATGTTTGATTCCTCGTACTCGTTGAGCTCACGCTGCAATGTGAGATGAGCGGGGATAAGCCCTTTGGCCTCGTCCGGATCGATGGGCGTGGCGCCGGGCGCATACTCAAATCTCATGCCACAGCCGTGAACGTTTGCCTTCCATGAGCTTCCGACGCAGCTCCGCAATTTCGCGCTCTAAGTGCTCCCGACCGGTTGACTGATCTTCCAGCGCCATGGAATGTTTCACGCGCGAGACCTCGTCGCGCGCGATTCGCTCAGCCCGCTCCTCCACTATTTCCTGAAGCGGACGTTTCGGTACCAGCGCATAGGTCAATTCGCAACCGAGCGCCGCGGCGTATCGTTGCAATGTCGTGAGGGTGATATCGCCTTTGGCTTCGCTCCGCTCGGCGTCCACGACTGCGGCTTGGGTGACCCCCACCGCCTTGGCCAGCTGGCGCGTGGTCATGCCCAATGCCTGCCGTACCGCGCGAAGCCAGCCGCCGCTCGGCCGGGATCGTGGCAGAGAGTGCCAAGGGGTGAGCGTCTTATCTAGCTGCTGTAAGGGCAAGGAACGTAACATGGCATTATCCGAGTAGCTATAGCTATTCATTGACACTTTAAATGAGTAGTTATACCTTGTCAATAAACAAAAAATTAAAGGCTATAGCCTGTCACCCGGGGCCCTAGGCGGGAGTGGCTTGCAGCGATAATGAAAGAAAATCTCATGGAAATTCGGGCGGTTATAAATCCGAATCACGCCCCGCTACCAATTTCTAGATAACTAGAATAAAAACAATCGCTTAGCGTGTGGGGAATCCCCATCCGATTTGAACCTGCGGACTCCGTTAGCAGAGAATTACGGGCGCGACGATTTCGATGGCTACGAGGTAGCCCATGCCATCATTTACGCATCCATTTGGATTTCGGATCGACCATCTGCTTACCATCCTTCGGCGATTTCCACGGGTCTCCATAGACCTTCGAGTGCAAGGCTCGGTCATCGCCGTCACGTGAGCGCTTGACCACCGCGCGCACCGCATGACGCTCCGCGCGATGCTCGTCGACCTTGAATGGCTTGTCGCTAGGGGCTGTAGTCACTCCGATGATTGCGGTTTTTCGGCGGCTCCGACTCATTTCGACACCCTCAAGATACGTCAGCGAGAAGATCTCGGACCAATGTTTCCACATCCGTGAAAACGCTGCTCTAGATTGAATTCGGACGTGAAGCGTACTGCCGCAGCGGCGTAATGCTCAATGTTTTCCAGGTCGGGATCACGTGGCGGCATCGATCGGTGATTTGCTGGAAGCCCTCAAATCTTACGCGGTGCTCGCCTGGAACGGCAATTCCTCGAGCCATTTGCCCAACGGCAGGATCTTGATTCCCGATTTTTCCTGAGCGCGATCAAGATTGAGTACAAGCTGTAGGGATTCGTGGGGCCGCAATTTCTCGGTGTAGTACCTGAGGCTGGTCCCGGGATTGTCGTCGGAGGCTTTCACCTCGATGAGCCAATGCACGCGTCGGTTGAACGTCACGACGAAATCAACCTCGCGGCTTTCTTTGTCGCGAAGGTAGAAAATCTCCCAGCTCTGGCCGACCGCGTCCTTGCGAAATTGAGCGAATTTCAACAGGCTGCCAGCGACTAGGTTCTCGAGTTGCGCGCCGCCGGATTCATCGTATGCGGCGGCACAGTCAAAAAAATAGATCCTGCGATCCTTTCGGATACTGCGCGACAGACGGTTCGAGTACGGTGGCAGCAAAAATATGATGTAAAGCTTCTCGAGGAGTTCGACCCAGGATTTTGCCGTAGGAGGTGAAATGCTCAGCGACTGGGCGAGACTATCGTAGTTGACAGGCTTTCCCACACGTTCGCGCAATAACTCAACGAGGTCTGCCGGGCCACGCCATGAACTGACGCGCGACAGATCGCGCAAATCCTCGCGGGTGACGAGTTCCATTCGGTCATTGCGCAGCCGCGCCGCCTCTTTTGGGTTGAGATAAGCCTCCGGGAATCCTCCGGCCGACAGCAGACGCTTTATGCGAGTATCGAGCGTGAGCTGTGGCAAGAATAGTTTCGATTCGGAGGGGTCGATGGGGTGCAGGCGGTAGAAGTAGTGGCGGCCTGTCAGCGCATCGCCGGTCCTGCGAAACGCATCCAGTCGTGCGCTGCCCGTAACCAGCAACGGAGGCTTGTTGCCGAACTCATCGACGACCCCTTTGAGTAAGTTTTTCCACTTGGGTGCCTTGTGAAGTTCGTCCAGCACGACAATCGATGCATCCTTTGGCCAGGCGAGTTCGCGAATTATCTTGCGGTCTTTGGTGATATCCCAGTTGAGATACTCCCCACGGTCGTCCAATAGTGACTTGGCAAGCGTCGTCTTACCGCATTGGCGGGGTCCGGCAAGCAGGACCATCTTTTTCTGCAAATCGTTGCGCAGTCGAGGGGTGATATATCGCATCCGTCCATTCTAAAGTATAGTTCAGTTTGGTCAAGCCTGTTCAAAGACTGGCTTTACTTTGGCCGTCGCCGCATCCGTGCGCCGCCTATTATCAGGCCCACAGTAGGCCGCATGAAAGGTACCCTCCCACGTCATCCTACGGGCCGCGCCTTTCTGGAAAGAGCCCGGCATCCAGCGCCATGCCAGCGCGGCCGGGAAGGCCAGGCGCAGTGGGGCGCGCGTGCTTTCCGAGACCAGCACGCCACGGTCTATAGGGGCTGATACCACCCGGCGGGCCTGGCGGTCGCAGGTGCCGCTGTCAGAACCGACTTTGTGCTTCGAGGAAGATGCTACGGCCTGATTCGACACCGGTCGACCCTAGCTGCAGGGGTGCGGCGGTCGTACCGAATTCAAGATGATGCGGATGAAGAAGATTGGACCCTGTGAGCGCCAATGTTACCGCGCGCGAAACTGCCCAGCTGACATGCGCATTGAGTTCGGTGTAGCCGGGCGAGGCGGGACTTGGCAACGCGCCGATATGATGCAGATCCAAATACAGCAACCCGTCGCGCGCAAAGTTCATCGTCGAGCGCAGCGCGATTTGATAACTGGGGTCATCACCGGCCAGTGCGATACCCCCGATCCCGCTGCTGCCCGGGTTGAAATGCAGGTTCTCGTGCAGCCAATTCCCCCCGGCACTCATCCGCCACCACTCGCTCACCTGATAATTGCCCCAGGCTTCGAGTCCATAAGTATTTCCGGACATCCCATTGGCGAAGAACGCGGGCAAGGCGGGGCCGGGTGAGTATTCCGCGCTGCGAAGGTCGCTATACACATTGTAAAATGTCGAGATTGACACCGAACTCTTCGACGAGGGCTGCGAGCGATAGCCCAGTTCATAGGCCGTCAGCCTTTCGTCTTGAAAGTCCCCACCCCGGATGTACACCACGGGACCCGACACCTCGAAAAGATCCCGGTCGAGCCGCGAAGGCGCGCGCACAGCCCGTGATGCGGACGCCCACAAAAGATTGCTGTCGGACACCTTCCAGGAGAAGCGAAGGTTCGGGAGTGGCTCGCCGCGGGTGTAGGCGTCATGCTCGTATTTCGTCCCGACGATCAAGTTGAGCGTCCGGCTCAAGGCGATGGTGTCCTGTAGAAACGCATTGGAGTAGTCCAACGTGCGCCGCCGCGGAGAAAAAGTCAGTAATTGCGTGCTCGAGAGTATGGTCGGAAAGTTGTCGTCTTCGGTCCGCGCACCGCCGCCCCACACGATGCTCTGACGGCTTCCCCAGGTAAAAGCGTGTTGAACATCGAGGTCGTAGGAATTGAGTTCATCAAATCCAACCCCCGGGATCGAGAACTTGGTGTAATCGTAATAAGCCTGAACCTGCAGGGAAGACGTCTGCGAGAAGGCGTGGTTCCAGCGCGTGAGCAAGTTGTGACCGGAGATCGCCTCATCGGCGGTGACGCGCTGGTCTTCCGAACCTGAGTAGAAATCGCCCTGCAAAGTCACCAGATCTCCCGTCGGCATCCAATCGACACGAAATCCACCTTGGGACTTCTGCCATGCGTCCCGTGCATTCATTCCGGTGGCGGTAAGATCGTCGCCGTAGTGGAATGAATCCACGTAGGCTCGGTAGTCCACCGCGCTACCTGCCTGACCTCCATATTGAACGCTACCTCTTTGTTCGAGGTTGCCGCCGCCGACGCGCAGCGATCCATTCCGCGTGTCGCCTGCCTTGCGCGTGATGATGTTGATGACCCCATTCACTGCGTTGGCGCCCCAAAGCGTTGCGCCGGGGCCGCTGATGACTTCGATCCGCTCGATATCTTCCGGCAGCACGTCCTGAATATCCCACGACACGCCGGAGTGGTAAGGCGTGTAGACACTGCGACCGTCAATGAGCACCAGCAGCTTGGAGGCGGCCGGGCCATTGAAGCCGCGCGCGGTGACCGCGAAGGAATTCGATGTGATCTGCGCCACTTGGAGGTTCGGCGCCAGGCGCAAAATATCGGGCAAACTCCTTGCACCGGAATTCAAGATCTCCTCGCGCGTGATAACAAAAACAGCAGCAGCGGCATCGCTCAGGGGCTCGCCCCTCTTGGAGACGGAAGTGACTTCAAGATTCAACAAGTCCTCGATGCTCAAGGTCTTGAGTGAACTCGTGGAGAGGTTATCGCCTTGAGCGCCGGGCCCCGCACTCGACCTGTGGGCAACGATGAAGAAGCAGAGAAAGATCGCCACGGTGACAATGCCGCGAGCGACCTTACGTGGCTCATCGCGATGGCAATCCGTCGCACGACTCAGCGTCACCGAAACATCCTTTGCACAGGGCGGAGTTTTGTGCAGAGCAGAAACGTTACCATGACTTGCATTGAAGCGAGAAGCGCTGACGCCCCTCTCACTTTCGGTGACGGTCGGCCGGAGAATCGTTCAGGCTTTCCCCTAAATCGCTACGCGCTCTCATACGGGATCGCGGTCGGTTTGGACGGAGATTAACGTCTGCGTTCAAGTCAATCTTGCCAAAGTCCTCGTAAATGCTCGGCGTATCGTCGGCGAATAGGGTGCGTCGGTTCTCGGAGGAATTCATGGTGAGCTCGGTACCGGGTTCATGGGAAATTCAAGTACAAACGCCGCGCCCAACCCAAGGCCATCGCTAAACGCAGTAATGCTACCCCTCATCGCCTTCGCTGCTAGAGCACAACTGTGCAGCCCGAAGCCGTGGCCATTCTTGCGGGTGGTAAATCCGTGAGAAAACAGTCGCGTCAGATTCTCCGGCGCTATCCCTTCGCCGTTATCCTCGATGCGGATCCGCACGTGCGGCGCATCGGCGGTCTCTGCGATATCCAGCTTTAATCTAATCTGATGCGGTTGCCGACAAGTACCATTGAGCGCGTGCTTGGCATTGCCGATCAGATTGGTGAGGATTTGCAGCATGAGATGCTTATCGAGAAACACAGGCGGCACGTCGGCGAATTCTCTTATGATGTTTATCTGATGATGGGCGATAGAGCCGGCATTCATGCGCAGTGCATCTTCCAGAAGATCCTTTACTTGCACCGGCTCGACCAGGCTGCTCGTGCCGGAGTAGGACTGTTGCGTTGCAACGATTTCCTTGATGTGATCGATGCTCCTGGTCAGGGAATCCAACTCGTCGGTGATCCCTTGTTTCTCCTGCGCCAGCGCGGCCACTAACTTGTTGAGGTAACCGGGCAGCGCCTTTCCCCTCTCATCCAAGGTGATGAATGTGCCGAGGTCCGCTGCGTGCTCATTCATTAAATTAACGACTTTAGTCAGTCCGGCCGCTTTCGAATCCCGCAGTTTGTCTCGAATCATTGCCGCCGATACATTGACGCTGTTGAGTACGTTGCCGACATTGTGCAGCACATTGTTGGCGATCTCCGCCATGCCTGCCTGACGCGCAGTAGTTACGAGCGTGTCTTGCGCCTGCAGTATCTGCTTGTTCGCCAATTCTAAGTCACGCGTTCGATCGGCCACTTGCTCGCTGAGAGCGTCGGCCAAATGTTTGAGGCGTCCCACCCGCCAGCGGTAAAAGACGCCCGCAGCGACCGGAATGACGAGAATGCACAGCAGAATGAACCAAGAGGTTTGATAGAAATGTGGCTTGAGGGTGAAGCGAAAGCTCGCCCCTGTGTCATTCCAGACGCCATCGTTGTTGCTTGCGAGGACATGAAATGTATAGGTGCCCGGCGGCAGTCCGGTGTAGTAGGCGGTTCGGCGATTTCCGGCGTCCACCCAGTGCTCATCGAACCCTTCGAGGCGGTAGCGGAATCGTGAGCGCGGCGCGGCCAGCAGGCTCAGCGCGGTGTAATGGAATTCCCACTGCTGCCGACCTGGATTCACTTCCATTCCGTCAATCAATTGCATCGGCGTCGCATCGACCTTCACTTGTTCGATCCGCACCGTTGGTGCAAGAGTGTTGGTGCGAATGTGGGCTGGGTCGACCGCGACGATACCGAGAATGCTTGGGAACCAGAGACGGCCGTCGGCCGTGCGGCAGCCTGCAGAGGTATTGCCACCGGCGAATTCGGCGCTGCGCAACCCGTCCGCGACATCGTAGGTCTGAATGTCGGATGCGACCGATCCACCCGCCGCGAGCGAGTCTAATGTCGCGCGCGGAACTGATGCCAGGCCTTTATTTGATGTAAGCCAAATACGATGCTGATCATCCTCTAGGATTTGAAAGATGGTTTCCCGCAGCGGCCCCGCAGAACCGGCCAAGGAGATGAGCTTGCCGTCCCGCCACACCGCCACGCCTTCCGTTGTTACGAGCCAAATGACTCCCCGCTCGTCCTCGTAGATTGCGTTGACCCGATTGCTCGGCAGGCCGTCCGCTAGTCCAAAATGCCGCGTGTTGCGTCCGTCGAATACAAATAGGCCTTCGGAGGTTGTCGCGATCCAAAGTGCGCCTGTCCGATCTTCGTGAATGAAACCGATTGGCGTCGGACCGGACTTATGTAGGAGATACTGCATGGAGGTGACCGTTTTCCGGTCAATGAGATCGAGGCCCACGTCGGTGCCTATCCAGACGCGCCCGTTGCGGTCTTCTATGATTGAGGTGATCGAGCTGCCCGACAAGCCGTTTTGCCGGTTGAACACGGTGACGTGATCCTTTTCACGCCGGTAAAGGCCGGCACCGTCCGAGCCCACCCACAATGCGCCTTCACGATCTTCGAGTAAGGATAGAACTCGGGCGTTTTGAAAACCCTGTGGTGCAGCGATATGGCTAAATTTTCCTCCGTCATATGCGCTGAGACCGGCATCGGTGCCTACCCAAATCCCACCGCCCGCGCGCGGCACGATGCTCCAGGCCACATTACCTTGCAGCCCTTCCGGCGCGCCTAGGGGCACAAATTTGCCGTTCCACAATCGCGATAGACCGCCGCCGCCGCTGCCGACCCACAGGCTTCCCTCGTTGTCCTCGTACAGGGCTATCTGATCGGCGCTCGGGAAGTGAGTACTATCGAGCACGCTGAACACCCCGTTTCGCAGCCTCACCAGTCCGGCGCCAGACGTGCCAATCCACAGATTGCCGTCACGGTCGCTCGTCATCGCCCGGACCGTAGAACCTAGTTGGCCGCGCGGCGCCACGACTTCGTAGCGCACGCCCATTTTTCGATATAGACCTCCAACTTTGGTGCCGAGCCACAGGGTGCCCTTCGCGTCCTCGTGCATGACAGAAATCGGATCGGCCGGGGAGTCCAGTCCCAAGGTCACCGCCTCGAACGCATTGCCGTCGAACCGGTGCAATGAGCCGGCGGCAGTCGCCACCCAGAGGACTCCGGTTCGATCTTCCAAGAGTGCTTGGGTCCGGGAACCATGAAGGCCGTCTGAGGTACCAAACACGCGGCTGTGGTCGCCGTCGATCTCGACGATGCCATTCGTCGTACCGACCCAGAGTCGTCGCGCCTTGTCCTCGATAACCTGGAGGATGGCTTCGTGCGTGAGTCTCGAACCTGCTTGGTATGCCTTGAACCGCCCATTTTCGTACACGGCGAGTCCGTCCTGTGTTCCAATCCAGAGCCTGCCGGCATGGTCGACCAACAGGACGCGGATGTTTTTGCTTGGAATTGCGGGTTCGTTGCTGTGATCGAAGACCGTAAATCGAACTCCGTCAAAGCGCGCAAGACCCTCTTCGGTGCCAATCCACAGATAACCATCCGGCGTTCGGGCAAGTGCTTTGGCCGAGTTTTGCGGCAAGCCTTCGGGAGTCTGCCAGGTGTCCAGCACGTACTGACTGGGCTGCAGGGTTGGGTCCAGCGCGAGCGCACAATTGCCTGTGACCAGGAGCAGAACGCCGACCATTCCACTGATCCAGGCTCGTGTCACGATTGACGCGTCGCGGGGTTGATGCATGTGTCTTGATCCTGCGCTCTGCCAGAATGTGACGTCCGCGACGCCGCGCCCGCCCAACCGTAAGCTCGCTGGGCTGCACGCCTCACGCAAGGCTCGCATGAATTGAATCAGGCTCTTATGTTAGCGGCGTGCCTGCGAAGTTCTGAAGTGAGCCGGGTCACGAGAATCGATGATTCATGAGTGGCGAGAACTGAGTTCATCCGGTGCTGGCTCAATCGAAGTCGTGGGTTCCTTGTCTGCAGCGACTACAGCCCTAGGCTGGATAAGAATCGCGTCGTGAAGCCGAGCTTTCCACGGCGGCCTCCAGCCTTTAGGTGGATTTACGGCCGCGCGATTTGCGGCCGCGCATGGTGCGCTTTGCCGGCACGCTTTTCCCGTACTCGCTCCACCAAACGGCCAGCGCCTCCATCGCGGGGCCGAGCCCGCGGGCCTTGCGCGTCATCTCGTATTCGACGCGGGGCGGCACTTCCGCAAACACCGTCCGCGAGATCAGCCCGTCCGCCTCGAGATCCCGCAGTTGTGCGGTCAGCATGTGTTGGGTGATGCCGGGGATCGCCTTGCGCAACTCCCCGAAGCGATGAACCCGGGAATTGAGCAGCCACATGATTTCCAGCTTCCACTTGCCTGAGAGGAGCGCGAATGCGCGCCGCATCTCCTCCTGCATGGTGGGTTCTTCGTCGGCCATAGTCTGTTTTTCCATACTAACTGTAATGAATTCATCCTACTTGCAGATATCAATATTGGGCGATATTTTCATCCTGCACAAGATCCTCGGCATCCTCACAGGAGATGAACATGGGTAGACTCAACGGCAAAATCGCCATCGTCACGGGCGCCGGTCGCGGCATCGGTCGCGCGACCGCGAAGTTGTTCGCAGCCGAAGGCGCCAAGGTTACCGTCGTATCGCTGACTCCCGCAAATGTCGATGCGGTCGTCGCGGACATCAAGGCCGCTGGCGGCACCGCGATCGGCGTGGTCGCCGATGTCGCCAAGGCGGATCAGATCAAGGCAGCGGTCGACAAGACTGTGGAAGCTTTCGGCCACTTCGACATTCTTGTGAACAACGCCTACGATCCGATCGCGCCTTACGCTTCGATTCTCGACCTGCCGGCCGAGCAGCTACAGCGCAATTTCGATACGGGCCCGATCGCCTATCTGCGCTTTATGCAGGCGGCCTATCCCCACCTCAAGGCCAGCGGAACGGGCCGCGTCATCAATTTCGGCTCGATGGCCGGTATCATCGGGCTGGTGGGTTACGGCCCCTACAGCATGGCCAAGGAGGCCGTGCGTGCGCTGACTCGAACTGCCGCGCGCGAGTGGGCCGCCGACAACATCACCGTGAACAACGTCCTGCCGATCGCCAAGACGTGGGGGCCGGATGTCAAAGTGCCCCCGCCGGCCAATGCGCTCGGTCGCTACGGCTCGCCGGAAGAAGACATCGCGCCGGTCGTGCTGTTCCTCGCCAGCAAGGACTCGCAGTACATCACGGGGTCCAGCCTGACACCCGACGGTGGCTGGATCATCGACAGCGCGCGTTGAGCCGCCACGAAAATCCCGCTCGATACAGAGCCCTAATCGGGGCTTCCACATGAAACGGAAGGAGGAAAGCCATGATTGACCATATTTATCTCCCCGTCTCGGACCTGAATCGGTCCGGTGAATTTTACAAGAAGCTGCTTGCACCGCTGGGCATCGACATGCCTTACAAGTTCGATCAGCTCCACGGTTTCGCCATCAATAACGTTCCGGGTTTCTGGCTGAAGAATGGCGAAGTCGCCAAAAACCTTTACGTCGCCTTCACCGCCAAGAGCGCGGACGCCGTCAGGGCTAGCTACCAGGCGGCGATAGGCGCAGGAGCTACCCCAATCAAGGCACCGAGCCTTCGGCCCGAATGGCGTGCCGACTACTTCGCGGCAAACATCGGCGACCCGGACGGATACAACATCGAGATTGCCTATAAGCCTTGGCTCTACGAATAAAAGGCAAGAGCCATCCGCACACGAAATGTCGAGATGATGAAGTGAACACCAGGACGGCGGTCAAACTGCCGTCCATTGCTCGAAGGGCGCACCAATCATTGTAGGAGATATTCAAATGGCGCATTTCTTGATCGAGATTCAAGTCAAGGGCAAGCCGAACCAAGAGGTCATGGCTGATTATCGTGCTTTTCTCGCACGGATCACCCAGGAACGCGCGTTGCTTCTTGCCGGGACACTCAAGACACCGGGCAGGGCGCTGGCGATCGTCAAGGCGGCCTCGGCCGAGGCCGCCGAGGCCCTGTATTCGGAAGCGCCGACCGCGAAGCACGGGATCGTCAATTTCACCGTCACCGAAATTGCGCTTTCATACGGGATCGCGGTCGGTTTGGACGGAGATTAACGTCGGCGCTCAGGCCCGTGGAGCGAATTTCAGGGCTGTTGCAGCCCTGCTTTGTCCGCCTGCCATTCATGCCCAAGCTCCAGCAACGTCTTGCCACTTTTTTCCTGCCAGACATCCTCGCGATAAGTGCCCTGGCGCGCGAGGATGTTCAACTGCACGACGATCTGCGGGTCGTACTTCCGGGTCACCCAGTCGAGAAAATTGGCGGTCGGTCGATACCCGCCGTCAAAGCGGATCTTTGCCGGATTCTGCTTCTTCAACCACACGTCATCTGCGCCATGGTAGTCCGGTTCAAACTTGAAAAATCGGACATAGTCGGCGATCCCTTCCGTCAGCCAGCCCGGGAAAGGCTCCGGGTCACGATCGCCGTACTGTTGGACGACGTGCACCATCTCATGGATCATCGCACCGACCGCTTCGCCTTCCAGTTGCGATTTGAACCAGGTCGAATTGCCGGTGACCTCGGTTCCCTCGGTCTCCGCGACTCCCGGCTGTGGCTTGAAAGTGATGTTCACATGCGTGGGAGCGGCGAATGAGTCACTCGGCAGCATGGCGGTAATTTGCGGGTACCAAAGAGCGAGGGTCCCGGCCAGCTTCGTCTGCGCCCATTCTTGCAGCTCCGGAGCGGCGGAAGTGTCGATCGAAATCGAGGCTTTCCGGTCCGCCGTTCGAACTACGAACGGAGCCGCCGCTCCAGCCTGATCGCTCGCGGCGCGGACGGGCGCGTTCAGCCGGCGCAGCGGATGGGCTTCGGTATTGAAGACAATGTGATCGAAATCCAGTGCGCCGGGAGGCGAGAACAGCAGGTAGAAGTACTTGAACGTCTCCGCGAACAGAAAGCTCTCCATGCCATCGCGCTTCTCCTTGGTGATGACGCTCTTCAGGCCCGCGTAGCCGTTCTCGGAGCGACAGTACTTCACGAAATCGCGCCACAAGCCACGCCCGATGATCCGGTATCGGGGGTCCCCGGTGAGGTGATACAGGTAGTACGTGGATTCAATGATCTCCGGGCGCAAAGGATAGCCGGGATACTCGACGTGCTTCGTCCGGTAATTGAGCACCTCCGGCTCGATCCCGTTCAGGTTCCACATCTGGACGGAAGAGGCGTGCAATCGCCGGGCGCGCTCAAGATCTCCCGAAAAGGCCAACAAGCCCGGAAAGAACGCATCGAGCGCACCGTAGTAGGTGCTAGTGCGCTTACCGGTGTCCATATCCGCTTGGCCGTACCACAGTTCGCCATTCGCATCGTCCGCCAGGTACCGATTAGCGGCGGCGATGCTGTGGTTCCACATATCCAGACAGTCTTTGTCGCCGAAGAGCTTCCAGCACTTCCAGAGATATTCGTAGTAAGAATCTATTCCGCCGCTGATATGCGACTCGCGCCCGGTCCATTGACCGGTTTCGACATCGATCCCGTCGCCTACCAGCCCGATCGCGGAGCGCCGCTGATAAGTCCCCACCAAAGCTCGCTTCGCCTTGTCGTAGTAAACCGGGTTGCCGGTGAGCTTGCTGAGCTTGCCGAACTCGAGCAGCAGGCTGCCGGTCTCGGCCGGATTGCTCGACGCGTTACGGACTTTTCCGGTGCGTAGATTGACTTCCACGTAGGGCAAGCCGGTGGGTGAGCTGAAGACCGGCAGCAGGCGCTCACCCAGATTCTGCGCCAATTCCAGCAGGCGCTTGTCGCCGCTCAACTCGTAGGACGAGAGGAGACCGCCGAGCAAACGAATCGTGATCTCGAAGTTCTTGACGTAGACGTCCTTATCGAAGGACAGCTCCTGATCGATGAGCGTCCGAGCCTTGTCCGCCTGCTCTTTCAATCCCATGACGATCAAGGTGTCCAGAGCATCCACGGGCGTCATCATCAGCGACTCACCGTACCAATCGCGGGGCTTGCCGCTCAGCGGCCGCAGTTCGTCATGCCCCCAGGCATCGTGTTCGTAGCCGCTCCAAGCGTGCAGCAACTCCTTTTTCACTTCCTCCGCCAGCTCTCGGGCCTCGCGGTCGCTGACAGGAGAGGAATTCGCGCCGTTGTCGGGTTGGGCGGCCGCCGCCACCGGGGATGTTTCCGGCAAGGCGGCGCCCGCGGTACCGACTGTCCATACCGAGAGCACGACCGCCGGCAACGCGCGCCAGAACCGCAGACATGAGTCGCGCGTTCCATTGGCCGCCGGCAGTCGTGCCCCGCGCATCATTACTTCTTACCCCCAAGCTTCGCTTCCAGCTCTATCCAGTACGCGCGCCCGTAGGCGTTATACAAGGTAGTGTCAAAGTACGGATAGAAGTTGTTGGTGGGATCCCGAGGCGGCTGCTTGTTGGCGATATTGTTGACGATCAGCTGCAGGTAGACATTGGGTACCAGCTCGATCTTTTCACTGGCATTCACGAGGGTCCACGGCGATATGGAGGCCGAGGCGCCCACCGCGGGGAATGTCGACCCGTAGCGCGTACCGTGCAGCGTCGTGCTGAACCGGCCGATGTTCCAGACCGCGTCCGCGGCGGTGGTGTTCTCGAACTCCGCGTTATTCGGCACATTGTGGATATTGCCGCAGCACAAGAGGTTTAGAGGCGCGTCCCCCGCGATTTCCTCGACCGTGTGCTGCAGCTGACGGAAGTAGCTCACGCCGAGCGAGAAGCTGCCGAACGCATCCGTTCCCCAGCTATAGCGGGCGGCTGTCTGGATACCGGACTCGTGCTCGAGGGCAATATTGATCGGAATGGCACTAATCTGCGTAAGGCTCAACGGGTCGAGCGGGCCGTTGGGCGTCTGACGCTGGATCAGCGCCAGGGCGTTCTGGCAAGTGGGGGAATTGATGTTGAACGGCTGCCCGCCTTGGGACTGGCCGAGCCGGCAATTGGCCTCCGTCTGCAGCAAGGTATCGGTGTTGATCGTCTGGACCTCGTTCGAGATATCCACCCGGTTGTAGTCAACCGACCATCGCAGGTGATTCTCCAGGGCTGACCAGACAAAACCGTAATTGAGCGTTTTTGCCGTTACGTTCTTAAGCGTGGTACTCCCCGAAGAGACGGTGCGGGGAGTCACCTGCCCGTCGAGCGGACACTGCGTGATATTCGCCGACGTATACCCAGCCTGGCGGCACTGGAACCAGTCGGTCACGCCGCCGAACGACGAGGTCGGCCCTTCGAACAGGTAAAACAGGTCGGGCGTGCGGAAAGCCGTCGCATAGGCCGCGCGGAACAGCAGGTCCTGGAATGGGCGGAACTCGAGCCCGGCCTTGTACGTGAATTTCCCGGACGAGCTACTACCTCCATAACCCGTTCCCCCTTGAATATCGTAGTGATCGTAGCGACCGGATAGGTCCGCGGTGAGCTTGCTCAGCAGGGGCACCTTGAGCTCGCCGCCTGCCGCGTAGTAACTGCGACTGCCCGCGGAATTCGGACGTTCCGTGACGCCGTCGAACTCTCCCGCCAGAGCATTCGGGTCAGGCGGCGCATGCACGCTATCGCCGCCATATTGCACCACTGCACCACCGCCGACGTCGCCGGCCGGCAGGGAGAACAGCTTCGGATTGTCGATATTCAGCGTGATGTCATGCTTCGTGGCCACCGAGAACTCCGACCGGGCTCCCACGAGACTGGAGTACTGGGCAGGTGTCAGAGCCGTATAAAGGGTCGCCGGATTCGGCGCGAAAATCCCAATACCATTGGCATCGGTACCCAGTTGCGGTCCGAGATAGTAATTGTTGATCAGGTTATCCTTGAAGTTGCCCGAGGTCGAGACATAGTGCGTATTTTCCTGCGAGTAGTGATAGTACAGGTCGTAGTTGTATCCCGAATCGCCGATGGTGCCCTTCAGGCCGGCCGAGCCGTTTAACTCCTGCGTATAGACGTGCTGGTTTTCGCCGTTCCAACCCCCAACTTCCTCCGGCGCAAACTCACGCTGCCATAACTGGTAATTCTGCGTGTTCTTGTTGAAAAAAAAGCCGCCGAAGGTAGCCGGCGACCCAAACGTGCTCCAGAACGGCAGGCCCCCGGAGTAGGCCGGCGCGCTGCGGCCATACAGAAACTCCGTATAGGCGGTCATGTGGTCCGTGATGTGGTACTTGAGAGTCAGCAGACCATTGAGCTTGTTGTCGGCATTGATGATGCTGTTGAAACCGGTCGCGGGACTGCCGCAGTAGTTGCCAAATCCGGGGCGGTGCTGGTAACTCAATGTACCGCCGAACAAGTTACCCAGTTTGGCGCATGCAGCCGCTCCCGGATCGTTATAGCCCAAGAAGCCGAAGGTGTTCGGGTCCCGGGACTCACTCAGGAAATTCCGCGGATCGTACTGGCCTGGCGCGATCCGGGACAGGCCGGGGTCGCGGTTCTGCAGGAGCTCCTGCTGATGGGTGTACTCGAAGCCGTAAATGGCCTCGAAATTGTCCCGGTTGAAGCCGCTGAACAGCTGCACCCGCTGGTTGCGCCCGCCGCCTATGGAATAGCCACCGTCACGAACGCTAGCGTAGGTGCCATCCACCTTGTCCTTCAGCACGACATTGACCACACCTGCGATCGCGGAGGAGCCATAGATCGAGGACTGGGCGCCGGTCAGAATATCGATATGGTCGATCAACCCAACGGGAAGGTTGGCCAAATCGGTAATGTCGCTCACGCCGTTGTTCGGCAGCGGATAATCCGCCACCGGGCGGCCGTTCAGCAGCGTCAGCGTGAAGCTGGGATCGAGTCCAAACAGACTAATCGCGTTGGCCGCCGGCGTGAACCCGCCGGTGCCCTGGGAATCGATCCCGCCCCCGCTCGCAATCGGCAGGTTACGCAAGGCGTCGTAAACGCTGGCGAACCCCTGATCTTCGATTTCAGCGGACGTGATCGTGGTCACGGGTGAAACGGAGTCCCCCGCCTTCTGCCGAATCAACGAACCGGTCACCACGATTTCGTTGATGTCGTCGGACTTGCGAGTTGCCGGTCCCGCGGTTGAGTCGTCATTGCTCGTCGCGAGCGCGACGCGGACGTTTGTCGATGAATCGCTCGACGTCGGAAGCTCGCCGGCCGTAGCGACCACGCCGTAGATGGGTACTCCGATAAGAATGAATACGCGAAGCGCGCGCAGGATCGCGGTTTGCATGGTCCTCTCCCAGTTTTGCATTTCTTATAGAAAAAACTAAATCGATTGAAATCTATCTAAATCGATTGAAATTGGCAAGCTGAATTTCAAAGTCTTGGCAAACTGCGCGGGGAGGGCCCCAGCAGGAGCGTTTTGGGGTCATTTCACTGTGCCCGGGGACGCTACCGGCGGTACCCAGTCGTGGAGTACGCCCCTCGTGCGCTCCCATGGCCCAGGCCTTGTCCGACTGTGATTGCATGATGAAACGAAGTTCAACGCCAGCCAAAATCTGCTCGTGATTGAGATCGCCGCAGGGCAAGAGAGGTTTGCGGTTCGGCATCACCGTTGTTCCCTGCCAGACCGGTCGGAGTCGGCGGGTATTGGGTGCTTAGCATCTGCCGCGCTGTTTGACATACGCGCCGGAGTAATCTACTTTTAAATCGATTTAAGGAACCAGCAAGAAAATGGATAAGCGGATCGCGCTGTCATTGTGTCGTATGTGTCCAGGGGCTAGTTGTATCGGCCAAGCAGTGCGGCAATGAGCGCCGGTCGCCCGGCGCCGCGCCGCGTGCGGCTGGCTGACATCGCGGAGGTCTGCGGCGTATCTTCGGCAACCGTTTCACTGGCGATGCGCGACAGCCCGCTGGTGAACCATAAGACTCGCGCCCGAGTGCTGACAGAGCTCAAACGCCAGGGCTATGTCTATAATCGCGGCGCTGCCAATCTGCGCCGCCAGACCTCGAGCACGGTCGCGCTGCTGATCAACGATCTTTCCAATCCCTTTTTCGCCGAGTTTGCGGCCGGAGTGGATGAGGCCCTGGCGCAGGCCGGCTACGTGACATTGCTCGGTGGCACCAGCGAATCTCCCGAGCGGCAGCAGCGGGTGCTGTCCTCGCTGCTAGAACACCGTCCTGCCGGATTCATCTTGTCGCCGGCTGAGTTGAGCGACTCGCAGGCGTTGCAGGACCTGCTCGGCGAACAGGCCCATGTGCTGGTGTTCAACCGTGAGTTGAGCCGCACGCAGTGGGATTTTCTGGTGTTGGACAATCGGCGCGGCGCGCGCCTGGCGACCGAGCATCTGCTGCAGCTCGGACACCGGCGCATTGCGTTCGTCGGCGGCCACACCACGTCCAGCTCCTGCAAGCAACGGCGACTCGGTTATACGGAGGCCCTGCGCGCCGCGGGGGTCGAGCCCGATGCCGGCTGGCTGGTGGAGTGCGCACCGACTCGGCTGGATGCAGCCGCCAGCACCCGCCTGCTGCTGCCCACGGGTGCCCCTTCTCCAACGGCAGCGGTCTGTTACAACGATGCCGTTGCCTTGGGCGTCATGAACGGGCTGGCAGCGAAAGACGTGCGAGTGGGCAAGGACTTCGCCGTCACTGGCTTTGACGACATTGCCGAAGCCGCGGTCGCTGCTCCGGCGCTGACAACCATTGCGGCGGACCCGCGCGGACTGGGCCAGCGAGCGGCGGAGCTCCTGCTGGGGCGCCTGGAAGCGCCGCAGCGAGCGCGGCAACGGATCGTGGCCTCGGTGACGCTCAAGGTCCGCCACAGTACCTGTCCGCCACCACCTCTCGCCGCCTGAGATTGCAGGCGGATGGATTCAACATCGCAAGGTCGCGCCCTCATGGATATGCAGCGGATTGACACAACCACCGATCGAAACCCGGGCACGGCGCCCGAGGTCACTAACCGCCTCGCGTTCTGCGTGCTGACCGGCATCTTCTTCATGTGGGGGTTCATCACGGCATTGAACGATGTACTGATACCTCATCTGAAGGCGCTGTTTGCGCTCAACTACGCCCAGGTCATGCTCATCCAGTTCTGCTTTTTCGGCGCATATTTCCTGATGTCCTTGCCCTCCGGACGAGTTGTTTCCTCGCTGGGTTACAAGCGCAGTATCATCGTCGGCCTGTGCGTTGCGGGAGTGGGGGCGGCCTTGTTTTATCCAGCCGCCGCGCTCGCTTCCTACGGTGTATTCCTCACGGCACTGTTCGTGCTCGCCTCGGGTATCACGCTGCTGCAAGTGGCCGCCAACGCCTACGTCGCCCTGCTCGGGCCTGAACGCACCGCGTCCAGCCGCCTCAACCTGTCGCAGGCCTTCAACTCCGTCGGCACCACTCTTGCGCCCCAGTTCGGTGGCCTGCTGATCCTCTCCGGCACGGTGTTGGGCGTCTCGGAACTGGGTAGGCTTGGCTCAGCGGCACAGGCCGCCTATCACACGCAGCAGGCGCACGCCGTGCAGGGGCCCTATCTGGGCATCGCAGCTTCGCTGTTCATGCTCGCGCTGATCGTCCACCTGTTTCGCTTGCCGAAACTGCAAGGGCAGGGCGCGGCAGGGGAACAATCGCGTCACTCGATTGGGGAGACGCTCCGCCACCCACAGGTGCGATTCGGCGCGATCGGCATTTTTCTGTACGTCGGCGCCGAAGTTTCTATCGGCAGCTTCCTGATCAACTACATCGCGCAGCCCTCGATCGGCAACATGCCGCAAGCTCAGGCCGCGAACTTCGTTTCCTACTACTGGGGATGCGCCATGATCGGGCGCTTCGTCGGCGCGGCGCTCCTTCAGAAGGTGGAGGCGCGCTCGCTGCTCTACATATTCGCATCGATCGCGGCTGCGTTGGTCCTCACGACGATGCTGTCTCACGGGCTGATCGCCGTGTGCAGCGTGGTCGCCATCGGCGCATTCAACTCGATCATGTTCCCCAACATTTTTACTTTAGGGATCGAGAAAATGGGGAGCCATACGGGCCGAGCCTCGAGTCTCCTGGTCATGGCGATCGTCGGGGGCGCAGTCGTCCCGGTCCTGCAAGGCGCACTGGCGGATGCATTCGGCGTGCAGAATGCCTTCATCCTGCCGCTGCTGTGCTACCTCTACATTGTATTCTACGGCCTCAAAGGATCGCGGTACGTACTCGCGGACGCCTGAATGCCACGAGAGACTCGCATGGGACAAATCGTCTGCTTCGGCGAAGCACTGATTGATTTTCTGGGGCAACCCTCCACGGCTCCGCCGCAGTTCACGCAATATGCCGGCGGTGCACCCGCCAATGTCGCTGTCGCGGTAGCGCGCCTGGGTGGCTCTGCCGCCTTTGTCGGGATGCTCGGCGAGGACATGTTCGGAGACTTCCTGCTGCGCAATCTGCAGCAGGCGGGCGTGGACACTCACTATGTTCGGCGCACCGGCGCTGCCAACACCGCACTAGCGTTCGTGTCGCTGGATGCGGACGGCGAGCGGCATTTCAGTTTCTACCGCCCGCCAGCCGCAGACCTATTGTTCCGTCCCGAGCACTTCGATCCGGCCTGCTTCGAGACCGCCTCGGTATTGCACGCTTGCTCCAACAGCATGACCGAGGAAGCCAGCGCCGAGACTACGCTGATCGGCATGCAGCGCGCTCGTGCTGCCGGTGTCCTGGTGAGCTTCGATCTCAATCTGCGGCCAAGTCTGTGGCCGCGCGACATGGATGCGCGGCCGCGAGTCTGGCAGGCGCTACACGCGGCGGATTTGGTGAAGCTCAGCGCCGTGGAGTTCGATTTTCTGGAAAAACCGCTCAACGGAGCGGGCGGCGTATTGCAACAGTTATGGAAGGGGAACGCTCAGCTGCTTCTAGTGACCGACGGCGCGGCACCGATTCGCTATTTCACGCGTACCGCGCGAGGCACCATGCCGACATTCCGGGTGCTCGCGGCGGACACGACGGCAGCCGGGGACGCTTTCGTGGGCGGGCTGTTGTATTGGTTGGTGCGCTCGGGGATCGGGGTACCGGATCTGGCAACGCTGGCTGCCGACCCCTCCCGGTTTCGCGAAGCACTGTCATTTGCCGCCGCGTGTGGCGCCTTCACGGTCACCCGCCGCGGAGCCTTCGCGGCCATGCCGGTGCTGAGTGATGTGGAAGAGCTGCTGCGGGTGCAGCCATGACTGAATCGCCGGATTTCCGCTCCCCAAGCTTCCTGCTCGGGCACATCGAGCAGACGATGGCCTTCTATCACCCTCGGGCGATAGATCCCACCGGAGGCTTTTTTCATTATTTCAAAGACGACGGCACGATCTATGAGCCGGATCATCGCCATCTGGTGAGCAGCACCCGCTTCATTTTCAACTACGCCATGGCGGCGCGCACGTTCGGTCGGTCTGAATACCTGCAAGGCGCATATCACGGCCTGCGGTATTTACGCGACGTGCATCGCGACCCGCGGACCGGCGGCTACGCTTGGACACTCAAGGGCCATCAACCGCAAGACCGCACCAATCATTGCTATGGTCTCGCGTTCGTGTTGCTAGCCTACTCACATGCCCTGGCGGCAGGCATCCACGAAGCGGCACCCTGGGTCGAAGAGACTTGGCAGCTCCTGCAAACGCGATTTTGGGACCCGCGGGTCGGACTGTACAGCGATGAGGCGGATGCGGATTGGAATATCTCGGTCTATCGCGGCCAGAATGCCAACATGCACATGTGCGAGGCCATGCTGGCCGCCTTCGAGGCGACTCAAGAAGGCCGCTATCTCGAGCGCGCCTATCAGCTGGCCGACAACGTGACGCGTCGCCAGGCGGCGAAAAGCGGCGGCCTGGTTTGGGAGCACTATGGCAGCGATTGGGAGCCGGACTGGCTCTACAACCGCGACAATCCTCGCCATCTGTTCCGTCCGTGGGGCTTTCAGCCCGGACATCAGACGGAATGGGCCAAGCTGCTGCTGACTCTGAACAGCCATCGCCAGGATTACTGGATACTACCGACCGCTCTGCGCCTGTTCGACACAGCTCTCGGTCGCGCCTGGGATGCCGAATACGGCGGCATCTACTACGGCTTCGCGCCGGATGGGACCATCTGCGACAGCGACAAGTACTTCTGGGTGCAGGCGGAGTCTCTGGCGGCTGCCGCTCGCCTCGCGGTGTGCACCGGCACCCCATCCTACTGGGACTGGTACGAGCGTCTGTGGAGTTATTCCTGGAAGCATTTTGTGGACCACCGCCACGGAGCCTGGTACCGCATCCTTGATCGCCATAACCACAAGTACAGTGATGAGAAGAGCCCTGCCGGCAAGGTAGACTACCACACGATGGGCGCGTGCTACGACGTGTTGCGGGTACTGCGGTAAAACACCAACGGTACGATTAGCCCACAGGCCGACATGCGTCGGTTGGCTTCCAATCCGACGCTGTCCCAAATTCCTGAGTCGAATCATGTATGACGAGAGTCAGAGACCTCGCGACATCGGTTCCAGTCACGCTCAATTCCATCGGAAGGTTTGGCGTTACCGACATTGTGGCCCCCGCACGCGCGCTACGGTTACCACTCGGAGTTCTCAAGCACTGAGCTCCCGAGAGTACGTACCAAGCTTCGGGCCCGGAGTGCGTATGCACCCGAGAGTGATCATTAGGCTGCATGACTGAATAGGCGATCTCGGCGGTATAGCTCACCGCGGGTAAGAGCTTCAACGGACCTACAACCGCAATCTGTTGGCCGCCATTCGAAGGCCGATTTCTCGACCCAAATTCAGAAAGCCATACACGCCCATCTTCCTCCACAACAATACCGCTCCGAGTTTTGGCAGTGTCGGCAGCCGTCCTGTTGGGAAAAGTATAGAGATGCCAATAAATAGCCGCCCGCTTCAAATTGAGATCCTTCGCACTGCCAATCTTGAAACACCCGAACTCGGGTCGCACTTCGCCGGGTGCGATGACCACGCATATGTGGGGTGTGGCCGTGAGTATTTCGCCGGTCGATTCGGCAACACCAGGAGGACAACCGCCGAGCAGGTAAAGCAGCGCAAAGCCCTTGAACGTCAAAACGGAGTTTGATGATGTCATACTCGACAATCTACTCTCAATGTGCCGCCACAATTGCAACATTGCCCTCGGTGCGGGTCGGTTCCGGAAGGCTGATGTTCGCGACGGTCAGCTAATCAAGACTCCGCAAGGGGCTGCTAATGCAGCCCCTTGTACTTTTTTTGGGCTCGATGGGATTGTCAGTGACGACACGAGTCCCCCGCAAATCATGCGCAACGCCGGACCTAGCGACCCGGACGATTGGGCCGGTCTCCTAGGGCGACGGGGGCACCGTGTTGAATACGCCCCACGGGGTGATCTTGCCCGCTCCATAGATGCCCTTCGTCCCGGTAATGCGGGCTATGTAGGCATCCTGGTAAAAGAGGTATAGGGGCTTGCCGTTGTAGGTCACCTGATCAGTGCCGTCGGGTCTCACGACGGTTCCCAGCGCATCTTGGTCAACACCGGGTCCGGCTTCGGGCCGGTTGGAGGTGAGGACCGGTGGCCAGGGCACTGCAGAACAAATACTCCGGCAGCGGCTCTCGTGGTCACGGTCGTGATCGCCGTCGTGGTCACGGTCGTGATCGCCGTCGTGGTCACGGTCGGCGCTTAGGGCGTAGACGGGAAAGTTGGCGTTGGGGAATATGCTGAGGTTATTGTCCATTTGTACGGCCAGTACCGTCTGCTCTTGTCCGGTGCCGCCGAGCGGGGCGTTCTCTACCTGCAAACGAGCCTTACCCGGTGCCGGCCGGCCCCGGCTTGGCTCGACCAAGTACCAAATTCCCGCAGGACTGGTCACGGGGTCGAACAAGTTAGCCCCCTCCGTTTCCCCCGGGGTTTCGTCCAAGAAGAATCGGTACAACGGTAGGCCGGCATACGTCACCTGCTGTACCGGCATGCCGGAAAACACGTCGGTGCGAGTCACCGTCCCGAGGAGTTCTGGGTTGACCCCAGGCCCTGCGATCGGCGAACCGTTGGTGAGGAGCGCGGGCCAGAGGACCGTGTCGCAAGGCAGATGGAGAACATTCGGATTGTCGCTGCACGCGAACGGCTCTGCGCCGGTCGTCAGTGATTGGAGCCTGTCGGAGCTGAGCAGGTAGAGAGAGCAACCGGCATGGTCGGCCGAACCGACGACCAGAACCGTGCCATACGGCGTCGATGCAGTCGACACGGTCGCAGGGCCGGTCGGAGCGCTGGTTATGGCGGTGTTACAGGCGACGCTGCTTTGGGCGCTCGCGGGTGCGCCGAAATGAAGGGCCGCGAGGCCCAAGGTGAGCATGAGGACGAGGCGGAACAAATTGCTATTGATCATGGCTGTCTTCCTTGTTGGTCCAATGCACGTTGAGGCGGGTCAGTTGTTCGCGGTCAGCGGATCGACGATCTGTGGAATCTCGATGATCCGGCTGACCGGCATGCCACTGAGTTCCGCATGCCGCCGGATCACTTCTTCGCTTGTGGCCAGATAGATGCAGAAAGTCCTATCACCGGCGACGTAGCTGTGTTGCCACTGAATCGTGCCCATGCCGATCTGTTCGATCGCGCGATTGGAGGCGCGCGCCGCGCCGCACAGTTCCACGAGCGACATCCCGCCGATGCCGGGGATATCGCGCTCGATCAGATAACGTTTCATGTGTGCCATGGCTGTCTCTTGTGGCTTGGCCGTGATTCTGGTGCGACCACGCTCGATGTTAAAGCTAAGAATTATTGCCATCTTTAAAGATTATCTTTAGTGTGGTGCGATGGCGCTCTCGCATCTGAGATCCCTTCAGGCACTCGAGCTTGCACTCCGGATGGGCTCGCTCCAGGCCGCCGCGCGCACGCTTTGGATCACACCGGCTGCCGTGGGCCAGCGGATTAAGGCTCTCGAGGAATATCTTGGGGTGGATCTACTGGTACGAAGTCGGTCGGGATTGCATCCAACTCAGGCGCTCGCGGCAGCGTACGAGCACCTTGCGGCCGGTTTCCGCGAACTTGATCTAGCATCGACAGAGTTGAATCTGCAGCGCGGCGATGAGATCCATGTCGCGGCTACCTCGGATTTCGTGGACTTGTGGCTCCGGCCTCGAATCGAAGGTTTCAAAGCCGAGCATCCTCATCTTCTCTTCTGCATAAACGGCGAAGGCGAGGCCCCTCTTCGGGTGGGGCTCATCGACTGCGAGATCAGCTTCGGTCCACCGCAGGAGAACGCCGCGGACGAGATCCTGTTTCGCGACTTCGTACTGCCCATTAGCTCCCCCGAGAATGCGCTGCGCTTGGCGCGTGCAGAGCTGCGTGACCGTCTCGAGGGGTTCCCGTTGCTGCACCTCGATTTCTACAAGGACGATCGACGCATACCGAACTGGACGGCCTGGATCAAAGCCAACGGACTCAAGCGCACCGCGCCCCAGCGCGGCATCCGTTTTCAGCGCATCAAGCCAGCGGTCGACACGGTGCTCGCGAATGCGGGCGTCGCTCTGTGCGGCCTCGCACTGCTGGCTGGTCACATCGATGATGGCACGCTCAGCCTGCCGTTCCCGTCGACGGGGCGCTGGACAGGGTACGCATTCCGCGTGCGATTTCGGCCGCAGGCGCTGAACCGCCCGCAGATAAAGGCGTTTCGGCAATGGCTTATAGATCAGGCTGCTGGTACCCGCACTTGGCTGTCCCGGGTCACCAAATCGGCGCGAACCGATAAGAGGCGTCGCCGACGGTAGCCGAAGCGACGCAGTCCTCGGTGTAGAGCTCCTGGTCGCCGCACTCGGTCGCCTTTACCGAAGACCTCTTGGAGGTTTCGATGGAGCAGCTCATGGGTTGGGTCCATGCGAGGCACCGTCCCTGTGCCTCGCTCTTCAGGCCGCCTTCCGCCGGCCAAAATTGTTTCCGACGATTTCTTCATGACCGCTCGTCTTCACATCTGTTGACCAAGCACAACTCTGCACTTCATCGCTTCATCGGTGATGGTGGACGGGTTTGCGGCGCACGGCATGTGTCAGGACCGGCGGCCATCGAGGCTGACACGGCCTCCGCCGAATGCGACCACGTGCAGCAGACCCCCGGCTATCGCAATGTTCTTGAAGAAATGGATGAACTGATTCTGGTCGGCAAAATTGCTATGGAAGAATGCGGCGGTCGCAAGCGCGAACACGAAGAGAATGCCCGCGGCGATTCGAGTACGGTAGCCGAGCAGTAGAGTGATTCCGCCGACGATCTCGATGAAGGCGGCGAGACCGAACGCGACTTGCGGCAACGGCAGTCCGACGGACTGAATGTAGCCGATCGTCATCGCCGGCGCGGCGAGCTTCGAGAGCCCGGAAAGGATGAAGATCGTGCTGATCAGAACACGACCCACCGCCGGAACGAGTGTGGTGATGGCACTGGGGGCGGCCGTGGGAACGACCCCGGATGCTGCATAGGTCTGGTTGCTCATGGGAATGTCCTCTGTGAGTAAGTTGGGTGATTCACTAACCTGCTGTTCGAAATCAGGTGTCGTCTTTGTTGCCACGGGACAAATCTAAGGCAGCGTGCTAGATTTCGAAATAGAAATGATTGCAAATCACCGTTGCAAAATTGTCGATGTCTAAGCTCCCGGATTTCGAGGGGCTGGCGATGTTCGCAAAGGTTGCCGAGGAAGGTTCCTTCGCCGCGGCGGCAACCGCCATGGGTGTCTCGGTCGCCACGGTCTCGCGGGCCGTTACCCGCCTCGAAGAGCGGCTGGGAGGTCGGCTGTTCAACCGGACCTCCCGACGTCTGGCGCTGACGGACTATGGCCGTACTCTCGCCGAGCGCGCGGCGAAAATCTACGCGGAAGCCGAGGAGGCGGAGGATTTCGCGCGTGAGACCTCACGCCGGCCGCGCGGCCTCGTGAAGCTCGCGGCTCCTCTGTCTTTTGGCGTTCGCTGGGTATCGCCGTTGTTGCCCGAATTCTTTCGGACCTACCCCGATATTTCCATCGATCTCCATCTCACCGACGCACATGCCGATCTCATCGGAGAGGGATTCGACGCAGCCCTGCGCATCGCGATCATGGAAGATTCATCGCTGGTCGCCCGTCTCATTGCGCCGGTGCGCCGCTTTGTCGTGGCATCCCCCGCCTATCTGTCTCGCTGTGGCCGCCCCCAGCATCCGCGCGATCTCAGTGCTCATCAATGTCTGACCTACACCAATAGAGCCAAACCGGACGTCTGGCGCTTTACCCATGCCGGTGGCGAGGACTGCACCGTCACACCGACCGGGGCGCTACGCGGCACGAGCGTGGAAGCATTGCTGCCCACGGTTCTCGACGGACTCGCCATTGCCGAGCTGCCCGAGTTCGTAGCGACACAGTATTTCCTGGACAAGCAGCTTGAACCTGTCTTATCCGATTGGCGCCTGCCCGAAGGCGGCCTGTATTTCGTCACAGCCACGGCGCGTGCACGGCCGGCGAAGGTCAGCGCGTTGGCCGACTTCTTCATCTCCAAGCTCTCCGCCGCCGAATGGCGCGTAGAGGCGCTCATGGAACGGAAACCACCGAGCCGTCGCCGAAGATGAATTTGCCAGAAAAATTTCATGTGTCTGCCCGTCATATTTTGTAAAAGAGAGGGCGGGTGTATCCAGGTCACATCGGCTTTTTATTCCCGTCGAATCGTGACGGCTCTCACGAATCGTCATTTTTCTCGTGTTCCCCTTCACATCGCAGGAACTCATGGCTAAGTAATTCGCTGATCGAGTCGAAGTACCCTCAGCAGGCACCACGGAAGTTGCAGCGGCAGCGGTATGTTCCAGGTGTGATGCGCGTCAATGAGCCTGTGGGGTCGCTACATGTCATTTCGGCAAATTGCTTCGTGCTGGGCGATTCTTCTGCCCGTACTTTTCCCGGCCGCGAGCAATGCCCTGCCGAGCTTTGCCCAGCAGACGGGCCAGCCCTGCTCGCAGTGCCATGTGGGCGCCTACGGACCACAGCTGAAGCAGTACGGGCGTGACTTCAAGTTGTACGGCTACGTCAGCGGAGACGGCCAGAACTGGCTGCCGCCCATATCGCTAGTCACGGTATCGTCCTTCACCCACACGGAGGCCGATCGAGCCAAGCCGCTGCCGCATTTCGACACCAACGACAACACAGTACTCATCGACAGGGCGAAGATGGCCTACGCCGGTGCCCTGCCCGGTAAGGTGGGGATGTTTTCCGAACTCAGCTACGACGGCGTGCGCCACGTGCTTGCGATCGACAACATCGACATACGGCGGGCTTTCAATCCCACGATCGCCGGTCATGATGTGATCCTGGGTCTGGACCTGAACAATCGTCCCACCATACAGGACTTGTGGAACTCCACCCCGACGTTCGAATTCCTGCCGACTACGACGCCACTCTCGCCCACGCCAAATATTACTGCGGTCGTGGATGGCGCGCTGGCCCAGAGGGTGGCCGGCTACGGCGGCTACGGCATGTGGGATAACTTCCTCTACGCGGAGCTGCTTGGATATCAAGCGCTCAACCAGGATTTCGTGCATCGCTCAGGCATTCAGACTACGGCCACAACGGACATCTATGATGGCGTGATGCCTTACTGGCGCGTTGCCGTGCAGCGTGACTTCTCCGATCGGCACTACCTCGCGCTTGGAGTCTTCGGGATGTCGGCCGACCGCTTTCCAAAAGGCATTCGACCCGATGGCACGGACCATATTGCCGACACGGCCGGCGATCTTACCTACCAATTCACGGGTAGCAAGCAGCACTACTGGTCCGCTCACGCGACGTATATTCACGAGAATGACCGGCTCGATGCGAGCCATCATCTCTTCGGGTCCAATGCCTCGGACTATCTGAACACGATGCGGCTCGATGTCTCCTATAGCTACCATGACCAGTTGACGCCCACGGTGGAAGTGTTCCAGTCGCGTGGCTCCCACGATCCGCAATTCTTCAAGACGGCAGCCGGCACTCCCGATTCGACCGGTTATGTGGTCGAGGTTGCGTACGCGATCTGGGGTATTGCCAGTTCGCCCGTTGGCTGGAGCAATATCCGCTTGGCTGTGCGCTGGATCGGCTATTCGAAGTTCAACGGTGCGAGCTCGGATGCATCCGGCAACAATACCTTGTACGTGAATGTACGCTTCGCGGTAGCGCCGTTCGGCGCCGCCATCAAGCGTTGAGCCATGGACGGAGCGGCGCTAACGACATCCCTTTTATTTAGGAGACCCCTGTGAGATTAACGACAATCATCGCAAGTAGCGCCACGCTTGGCATCGCGGCGGTCGCGTGGGCGGCCACCGTGCACACCATCGACCAGAAGAACCTCAAATTCAGCGCGCCGACCCTGGTCCTCGCCAAGGGCGATGTAGTCGATTTCACGAACAGCGATGACACGTCCCACAACATCACGATCTCGGGTGAGGGCTTCTCGTTGAACAGTGGACTGCAGAAGCCCGGTACGGACTTCAAGGTGCCGCTGGTCAAGGCAGGGACTTACCGTGTCAGTTGTGGGATTCACCCCAACATGAAAATGACGCTCACCGTACAGTGATTGCCCGGTCCCTGCGCCGGCGAGGCAGGCGACAATCAATCTTCGCGTACTCCCCGAGGCAAGTCGGGCAGGCCCAATGCCGGTGTGCCATGACGCATGGCGCGCCCGTTAGCGCTGTCTTGGGCAAGTGGGAGGCTCTGCCCCGCCTTCGGGGCGGGGCAGAGTTGCGGTCTATTCCGCTCTGTCGATGGCCTCGTCATCCATCTTCAGGCGAAAATACAATGCTCTTTTCAAAGAATGAATGGCTCTGCGCGTATCCGCGATGGCGGCGGCTTTGTTGCCGCCAAAATCGTCGGGAGCGGCTTCCATTTCCCTGAGGGCTTCCTTCATGTTGTGAATCGCCTCGACGATTCTCGGGTGTGCCGCACGCTCGGATTGAATCGATACCCCCGGCGCCGCCGACGCCAGCAGGGGTTGCGCACAAAGTCCGATCCCCAGCAATACCCCGGCGGCCACCCTATTCATAGAATGCATAAAGAGTCTCCTTAGCTTAGACGCGAAAATCAAAATCCAGTCTCGTCAACAACGCAATCGAACGCCGTGGGACGACATATGGAACGATGAACTTAATTTCATCCAAATAAGTTATGCTCGAACCGCTGTTCGCGCTCGCCGCTGCAATTTAGAGCGCTCGGATAGGAAGCACCAATGAGCAGGTCACACTATCGCTGGGTAATGGTCGCCGCCGGCGGCCTCTTGGGCTGCGTCGCCATTGGCGCCATGTTTTCATTGCCGGTTTTTCTTCGGCCCATCTCGCGGGACACCGGATGGTCCATCACCGGCATATCCAGCGCCATGACCTTCGGTTTTCTTGCCATGGCAGTGGGAAGCATCGTCTGGGGAAACCTGTCGGACCGCTTCGGTCCGCGCCTGATCGTACTGATAGGATCCAGTGTCCTGGCCATGGCGCTCGCTTTGCTGAGCCGCGCGACCTCGCTCATGGAGTTTCAGCTGATTTTCGGCCTGGTGGTCGGCGGTGCGACGGCGGCCATCTTTGCGCCCATGATGGCTTGCGTAACGGGATGGTTCGACACGCAGCGCAGCCTGGCGGTGTCGCTCGTTTCCGCCGGGATGGGAGTGGCGCCGATGACCATGTCGCCGTTGGCGGCGCACCTCATTTCCAACCATGATTGGAGAACCTCTCTCCAAATCCTCGCCGCTCTTGCGGCAGTCGTTATGATTCCGGTGGCGTTGCTGGTGCGCCGGCCACCGGCGCTGGAATCTCCGAACATCGTCCGTGCCGCGCATGAGGAGCCGCAATCAGGAATCACTCTGGGCCAGGCAACTCGATCGCCGCAATTCATCATACTTCTGCTGACGAATTTTTGTTGTTGTGCCACGCACTCCGGTCCGATTTTCCATACGGTGAGCTACGCAATAAGCTGTGGGATCCCGTTAGCCGCCGCAGTTTCAATCTACAGCGTGGAAGGTCTGGCGGGCCTCGGCGGCCGTGTCGCGTTCGGTTTTCTCGGCGACCGGTTTGGCGCCAAACGTGTTCTGGTCTCAGGCCTGCTCCTGCAGGCATTCGGCGCACTGGCCTATTTCTTCGTGCGCCAATTGACCGAGTTTTACGCCGTCGCCGCCCTGTTTGGGTTCATCTATGCCGGTATCATGCCTCTCTATGCAGTACTCGCGCGCGAGAATTTCCCGCTGCGAATGATGGGGACGATCATCGGCGGAACGGCAATGGCCGGTAGCTTGGGTATGGCGACAGGTCCGCTGGCGGGAGGTTTGATCTACGACAGGTTAGCCAGTTACGGATGGCTGTACATCGGTGCGTGGGGTATCGGTGTTGCCGCCTTCTTGATCGCGCTGACCTTTAGGCCGAACACCGCGAGGCCAACCTTCGAACCGGCCGGAGCCACGGGTTAGCTTGGATGGGACCGAATCGGCATGAGCGTTAACTTCCGTCGGTGTTTCCGGTGCCGTAAGTACGGCGAGGGCTCGGTGGCCGTGCTGATGCGCGCCTCTGCTTGCCATAGGCGATGAGGCAGCAGGAAAATTGGCCGCGAATCGCGGTTGTGGGGGCGGGTGCCGTGGGCGGCTACTTTGGCGGCCTATTGGCCCGCGCGGGTGCACCCGTTGTCATGATCGGCCGTAAGTCGTTCGTCGAGGCGGTCAAGACCCAGGGTATTTTCCTCGACACACTCGACTTCAAGGAGTTCGTGCCTGTCGAGGCTTCGACAGAGCTTGGCGCGGCGCGCGGCGTGGACATCGTGCTTCTTTGCGTGAAGACGCTCGATACCGCCGCCACGGTACGTGAACTTGCACCCCACCTTGCACCGGAAGCGATCGTCCTCAGCCTTCAGAATGGCGTCGACAGTGTCGAGCAGATCCAGGCAACGGTGAAGAACGCCGCATTCCAAGCCGTGGTTTATGTCGCCGCCTCCGTACCCGAGCCCGGCCGCATCAAGCACGTTGGCCGCGGCGATCTGGTTATCGGACCGGAAACCGAGCAGACAAAAATGCTGGCGGCCCTCGTGGCACGTGCGGGCATACCTTGTCGCATAAGCGCCAATATCGATGGCGAGTTGTGGACCAAGCTCATTTGGAATTGCGCACTGAACGCCATTTCGGCTCTTGGCCGCGCGAAATACCGCCGCATGTCGGAAAATCCCGATGCCCGTCAATTGATGGAGACCGTGATACATGAGGTACTCGCCGTGGCAAATGCCGCTCGGGTGGTGCTTCCCGGTATAGCGGATGAAAAGGCTGCGATGGCTGGCGCAATGCGGATTGCCACGCAAATGGCGGAGGCGATGTCATCCACGGCGCAAGACTTGAGCCGCGGCAAATTCACCGAGATCGACTCACTGAACGGTTTCATCGTGCGGCGTGGAACGGAGCTTGGGATAGCCACGCCGGTGAATCACGCCTTGTTTACCCTGGTGAAACTGGCCGAAGCCCGATAGCGTTGCCGCGCTTATGGACTTAGACTCATCCCAGCCTGCCAGGCGTGATACTTCCAGGCGGACGCATTCGGTCCGCGTTCGTGCGCGGCTTCAGCCACCTTCCGGTGAGGATTCCCGGCTAATCAGGCCGTCGTCGCACAGGCACATCAAGTCGAACAAGGAGGCAATATGGAATACGCACAGCTCATCCAGGCTGCCGCCAGCATCGCCGGCGGAATGGCAGCCGCTCATTACGACAAGTTCAGCGGACTGGTGGCAACCCGCATAACTGACATCGCTGAAACTGCCGTGAAGATTGCGAGAGCAATCGACGCAGAGGCTCAGAAGCAGCCATAAGCCGTCGGCCGCTTCAGGTCATAGGCTGGCCGATGGCGCACAGCGCGGGTATTGCCGTCACCCCAGCAGTCGGGGCAGGCGCTTTGCCGCCCATTGGGTTGCCGCGTCATACCCGTACGCCAACTGCAGGCAAGCCAGTTCCGAGTGAAGCGGTCCGACGATTTGAATGCCGATGGGCAATCCGCCGGGGCTGAAGCCGGCGGGCGCTGCCAGGGCGGGGCAGCCGCTCATGGTGATGGGGAGCACGACTTTCATCCATTCATGGTAGGTCTGCATTTGCTTGCCTGCGATCTCTTGCGGCCAAGACAAGTTGACGTCGAAGGGAAATAGCTGCGCCGTTGGCGCGATCCAGTAGTCATAGCGTTCGAATAGCCGTCGCACGGCTTGATACCACGCCGTACGTATCGCGGAGGCAGCGGAAATATCGAATGCCGTGAGTTTCAATCCGCGCTCCACCTCGAAGACGGCCTCAGGTTTGAGCAGCGCGCGTCTGGCCGGATCGCTGTAATAGGGCAGGAGGCTCGCGCCCGATTGCCATGCGCGCAAGGTCAACCAGGCCTGCCACACCGATTCGATCGGATACTGGGGTTGGTCTTCTTCGACGCTGCAGCCCAGCGACTCGAATACCTTCAGGGCGCCGGTACAAACGTCCAGCACGCCCGCTTCAAACGGCAGGTAGCCTTGAAAGTCGCCTGACCAGGCGATGCGCTTGCCCTTGAGGTCCGATTCCAGCCGGCGCTGGAACACGCTGCCGTCACCGATGCAGGACAGCGGTGCCCGCGCGTCGTACCCCGCCTGCACCGACAGCAGCATGGCCAAATCCGGGACATTGCGCGCCATGGGGCCGACCACCCCCATGGAAGGCAGCCAACCATCCTCCGCGTTGCTGGGTACGACTCCCATGCCGGTACGGAAGCCAAAGACATTGTTCCAGCCGGCAGGATTACGCAGGCTTCCGCCAAAATCGCTGCCATCCGCAACCGGCAGCATGCGCAGCGCGAGTGCGACGGCAGCTCCGCCACTGCTGCCGCCGGCCGAACGAGAGGGGTTATAGGCGTTGCGGGTGGGTCCGTAGACCGAGTTATACGTGTGCGAGCCTAGGCCAAACTCCGGTGTATTCGTCTTGCCGATGAAGATGCCGCCGGCCTGCCGCAATCGCTCCACCATGATGCCGTCCGCACCCGGCACGAAGTCCTTGTAAATCGGTGAGCCCATGGTCATGCGGATGCCCTTGACGGGCATCAGGTCTTTCACAGCCAGGGGAAAGCCGTGCAGCGGCCCCATCCATTCGCCGCGAGCGAGACTTAGGTCCCGCTCTTCCGACTGAGCGATCAGCGTTGCGCGGTTCTGTAGCGCGACGATGGCGTTGACCCGCGGGTTCAAAGTCTCGATGTGATCCAAGTACGCGGTCATGACTTCCACGCAGGAGACCTGCCGAGCGCGAATCGCGTCGGCAAGCTCCTGCGCATCCATCATGGCGATGTGCGGCGCGTTCACCCGCGATTTACTTGATGGTGGCGGCTCCCGCCTTGCATGCCACTTCGTCCTGCGACCCGGTGCCGCCCGAGCAGCCGATGGCACCGATGATTTTGCCGCCTTCGACGAGCGGAATGCCGCCGCGCGAGGCAATCACACCGTCGATCGTGAGTGCGTAGTAATTCTGTTTCAGCTGAATGGCTTCCTCGAAGGCCTTCGTTTCGCGCCGAAAGCTGGCCGACGCTCGCGCTTTATGTTCCGACACGGCAATCGATGCCAGCTGGGCGCCGTCCATGCGCTGGAAGGCCACCAGATTGGCACCGGAGTCGACGACCGCGATGTTGAGTTTCCAGTGGTGTTTCTTCGCCTCGGCAACCGCCGCCGCAATGACGCTTTCTGCGCGGTCGAGCGAGATCGGTGCGCCATAGGGGACGTCGAAGGGCATGTTGTCCGGGACGGTATCCAAGGGATTCGCCGGCGCGGGCGTCTGGGCCTCGCCCGACAAGCTGGTGCAAAAGCCGGCTGCGGCAAGCGCAAGGGTCAGAATCTTGAAACGCATCGAAGTTCTCCTCATGAAAAGCCACAAGAAATCGTCGCCGGCGATTCTAAACCGTGCGCGGTGAGTCTTGCGCCACAGCGGCCACTATTTATGCGGCGTGCGTCGGCTCGCCAATCTTGCACGTACCGCTGTACAGGACTTGGTCCTTGACCGCTATGGTGCCGAATCCGGAGGACCTATCGATCTGGTACTGAAATATCGATCCGCTGCGGTTTATGGCGAATGAGATCTGAGTACTGGAGACAGTGGCCGGCAGCGAGTCGTTTCCGCCAAGGGATACTCTTTGCATTTGCTGGTCAACCCTGATTTCAAAAGACCGGGTCTCATGACCCGTTCCGTGGGATTGCCAAACGCAGGAGAGCAAAACTTCGGCCGCCCGCGCGGGCTGCATGAGAGCAACAGCTGCACTTGCCACGGCAATGAATGCGCCAAACCCTGGAGCCTTCTTAAGTCCGTGTGGCCGCAAGTGAGACAGATTTGGCTTCAATGTATCCTGTCCGTGTTCCCAAGAGTGTAACTCAAGTCCAGCACCGCCGTCCGACGGCGGACTGCCGAACATGGGTGCCCCTCAGCGCGGCAACGTGGCGCCGGCCAGCCTGCCGACGGCTCCCAGGGTGGTTTGAGCGGCGTTCAAGCCGAGGCGGAAGTCGGCATCGTTATAAGTGGCATAGACATCGCTGGGCTGATGCCATTGCGGATCCCACCCGGCGCCGATCTCGCGTCCGCGCTCGTTCTCCCGCAGGCTGATGGCAGGCACCAGGTCCATGAACGGCGTGCTGTCCGTGTTGGTCATGTGGGGGCCCACCGCCGCCGGATAATCCGTGGCATAAGCCTCGTTGGCGGTGTAGAAGGCCCACGCCAGCTTTTGCGCGCCTTCCGCCGCCTTGGCGAGCGACTGGAATTCGATGTTCACATCCGCTTCCGGCCGCTGCTCCGGAGACATCGTGCCGTCGGCGCGCGGCATGCCGTGATCGAACAGCATCATGTCGTGCTGGATCATCCCCAGCCACCGAGGCTCGGGGTAACGTCCGGAGCCGGGCGGCTCTTCCTTGCCCTGGAGAGAAGCGCGCTGATCCACGTATGCCCGAGCGCCATTGAGTCCGGTTTCCTCGTTGTTCCACAGCGCAAAGCGGATTGACCGCTCGGTCTTGACGTCGGGTGCGGACATGATGCGTGCCAATTCCATGACCAGCGCGGTCCCCGAGCCATCATCGTTGGCGGCTTCTCCCCATCCGTGCCCGTCCATGTGGGCGCCGACGATGTACATTTCATCCGGGTGCGTGGTCCCGATCTTCGTGCAATACACCTCTTCTCGCTCGCCAGGTTCGCTGGGCTGGGCGTTCAGCGCACGCAGCTTCGGGTCCGGTTGCAGCATCGAATCGACGTTGACGCCGGTTTGAGTGCGCTTGCCGCGATAACGCCCGCCGCCGGCGGCCGCATCCGGATTTTGTGCAATGGGTGGTCCGCTCGGGCGCCTCGCCTCGGTCGGAAAATAGGTGTACTTGACGCGGGAGATGTCCGAACACCCGTAACGCTTGAGCTGCGCCTCGATCCAATCCACCGCGGCGCGATTGCGATCCGTGCCCTGACGGCGATCGCCGAATTGCGTCAGAGCCTTGATGGTCGCCTTGTAGCGCTCCAGGTCGAGACGGCCGACCAGAGCCTTGACGGGGTCTGCCGGCTTTGCGTCGGTCTCACCGGCTGCCGGCGCCCGAGCCGGGATGGCCGCCAACGCAATGACAAGCGCTATCGCCGCGGTATGTCGGAACATGCTCCCTCCTTTTTAGGTGCGGCATAGTCTACATGGGGGAGTGCATTCTGTAATACGAGGCGGCAGCGTGGCGCCTTTGGAGCCGGACGCACGGGTTTTTCTCGACACCGAAGCTCGAAACAGTTTACCGTCGGGGTATCCGGCCGGGGACATCGCATGTTTCGAAAAGGCAGACCCGGCACACACGATGTTACGAGCACATGCTGTACCTGGAGCGGGCGTACACAGTACCACGCACCCAGCACAATAACGGGAGCGGGGCGATGGCGTTGGCAGAGGAGGTAATCCTTGAGACGCAGGGTCTGGTCAAGGAGTTCAGCGGGTTCGTTGCGGTGGACGGCGTCTCGGTGCGCGTCCGGCAGCGCGAAATCCATGCGCTGATCGGTCCCAATGGTGCCGGAAAGACGACGTTTTTCAATCTGTTGACCAAGTTCCTGCAACCGACCTCGGGCGCGATCTTTTATCGCGGCAGGAACATCACTCGGGAACAGCCTGCGGACATCGCACGCCACGGCATCGTGCGATCCTTTCAGATCTGCGCGGTGTTTCCGCACCTGACGGTCTTGGAGAATGTCCGGGTGGCTCTGCAGCGCAAGCTCGGCACTTCATTCTATTTTTGGCGGTCGGAGAGAAGCCTCGGAAACCTCGATCGGCGCGCGATGCAGTTGCTCGAGGAAGTTCATCTTGAACCGTGGGCGCGCACCCAGGCGGCCGACCTGCCCTACGGCCGCAAGCGCGCTCTGGAACTCGCCACCACGCTGGCGCTCGAGCCGGACGTGATGCTTCTCGATGAGCCCACCCAAGGCATGGGTCACGAGGACGTGTCGCATGTCACGCGGCTCATCAAGCAGGTCTCGGCCAACCGCACGGTGCTCATGGTCGAACACAACATGAGCGTGGTCGCATCGATCGCCGACACCATTTCTGTCCTGCAACGCGGACGCGTCATTGCCGCAGGTCCCTACTCGGAGGTTTCCAAGAACCCGCAAGTGATCGAGGCCTACATGGGGACCTCGAGCGATAGCCTTTCAGGAGGCCCTGATGGCCCGTGAGATGCTGAAGATCGCCAATCTCCAGGCATGGTACGGCGAGTCGCATATCCTGCACGGCGTGGAATTTGCGGTGCACGAGGGCGAGGTCGTGACCCTGCTGGGCCGCAACGGCGCCGGACGAACGACCACCCTGCGTGCCATCATGGGTCTGGTCGGCTCCCGTACCGGCTCGGTGCTGATCAATGGAGTCGAGGCGGTGGGGCTGGCGCCGCATCGGATTGCGCGTCTGGGCCTGGGCTATTGTCCGGAGGAGAGGGGGATTTTCGCGGCGCTGTCGACCGAGGAGAACCTGCTGCTGCCGCCGCGCCTGAAGGGCGCCGGGGGGATGCAGCTGGAAGAGATTTACGATATTTTCCCCAACTTGCTCGAGCGCGCCGCGAGCCCGGGTACCCGCCTTTCCGGCGGAGAGCAGCAGATGCTGGCGGTGGCACGTGTTCTGCGTACCGGTGCGCGGCTGCTGCTCTTGGACGAGATTTCCGAGGGCCTCGCCCCGGTGATCGTGCAAAAGCTCGGCGAGGTAATCCGCACCTTGAGGCAGAAGGGCTTTACCGTGGTGCTGGTCGAGCAGAACTTCCGATTCGCCGCGCCGCTGGCGGATCGGTTCTATGTGATGGAGCACGGCAAGATCGTGAAACAGTTTGCGCGGTCGGAGCTGGCCTCGCAGGCGGGATTGCTCCAGGAATTCTTAGGTGTTTGAACAACATTGAACGAGGGATGACATATGACGCGCAATTCAAAATTCCTGGCACTCGGTGCGCTGCTTGGCCTGTATGCATCCTCTCCGGCAGGCGCCGCGGCCGATCAGGTGGTGATCGGCGACATCGACGACATGTCGGGCGTGTATGCGGACGTCCTCGGCCAGGCCGGCGTCGACGTCATCAATATGGCCATCAGCGATTTCGGCGGCACCGTACTGGGCAAGAAAATCACCGTGCTGAGCGTCGATCACCAGAATAAGCCCGACATCGGGGCCTCGAAGTTCCGCGAATGGGCGGACCAGAACGGCTTGACCATGGTGCTGGGCGGCTCCAACACGGGCGTCAGTATCGCCATGTCCAAGGTGGCCGCGGCGAAAAAGGTACCCTTCATCGCCATCGGCGCGGGCGGTGCTTCCCTGACCGGCGTGGATTGCACGCCCTACACCGTGCACTATGCCTACGACACGACCGCGCTGGGCAACGGCACGGCGAGCGCCATCATCAAAGAGGGCGGGAAGACCTGGTTCTTCATCACCGCCGACTATGCCTTCGGCACCCAGCTGCAAGACGCAGCGACCAAGGTGGTGCTGGCCAACGGCGGCAAGGTCCTGGGCGCCGTGCGTGCGCCGCTGGGCACGACCGATTACTCCTCGTTCCTGTTGCAGGCTCAAGCCTCGGGTGCGCAGGTGCTGGGGCTCGCGAACGCCGGCACCGATTTCTCGAACTCGCTCAAGGCGGCCAACGAGTTCGGCATCACCAAGACCATGAAGCCTGCCGCGCTGCTGGCCTTCCTCACCGATATCCATGCTGCGACGCTGCAGACCGCACAAGGCTTGTACTTGACCACCGGATTCTATTGGGACCTCAACGACCAGACGCGCGCTTTCGCCAAACGCTTCTTCGCCAAGGTCAACCGCATGCCGACCATGGATCAAGCTGCCTTCTATTCCGCCACCATCCAGTACCTGAATGCGGTCAAGGCGGTGGGTTCGACCGATTCGGACAAGGTCATGGCCCAGCTCAAGAAGACCAAGATCAACGACTTCTTTGCCAAAGACGGCTACATTCGCGAAGACGGTCTGATGGTTCACAGCATGTACGTCATGAAGGTCAAGACACCGGCGGAATCGAAGTATCCTTGGGACTACTACAAGGTGGTCAAGGTCATGACGGGCGAGGAGGCCGACGGCACACAGCCCGACCCGTCGTGCCCGATGGTCAAGAAGTAGTCCGGGAAAGCGTCCCGCTACGCCTGAGCGTAATGAGGGTCTGATCCGTGACCACCGTCTTCGGTGTGCCCCTGCCCGCGATCCTGGGCCAGCTCATGCTCGGGCTGGTCAATGGTTCGTTCTATGCGCTCCTGAGCTTAGGGTTGGCGGTGATCTTCGGCCTGTTGGGAGTGGTGAATTTCGCGCATGGGGCCTTCTACATGCTCGGCGCGTTTGCGGCCTACATCGGCTTGCAATTCCTCGGGATCAACTATTGGTGGGCGTTGCTGCTCGCACCTCTGACGGTGGGCCTCCTGGGCGTGCTCATCGAGCGGTTGTTCCTGCGCCACTTATATCAGGTCGAACCGGTGTACGGCTTGCTGCTGACCTTTGGCATTGCGCTGATCGCCGAGGGCATCATGCGCAGCCTGTTCGGCGCCTCGGGTAAGTCGTATCCGGTGCCGCCGCTGCTGCAGGGTGTCCTCAACCTCGGCTTCATGATATTGCCGATTTATCGCGCCTGGGTGGTGATGGCGTCGGTGACGGTATGCGGCCTGACTTGGTTCTTGATCGAGCGCACACGCCTCGGCGCCAGGCTTCGAGCGGCGACTGAGAATGCCCGCTTGGTACAGGCCTTCGGCATCAATGTGCCCGTGATGGTGATGTGCACCTATGGAGCAGGCGTTGCCCTGGCGGCACTGGCGGGCGTGCTGGCGGCGCCGGTGATTCAGGTCAGCCCGCTGATGGGTTCATCCCTGGTGATCGTCGTCTTTGCCGTGGTGGTCATCGGCGGCATGGGGTCGATCGTCGGCGCCATTGTGAGCGGCCTGGTGCTCGGGCTCATCGAGGGATTGACCAAGGTGGTCTATCCCGAAGCCTCGAACATCGTCGTGTTCGTCATCATGGCATTGGTGCTGATCTGGCGGCCTGCCGGCCTGTTCGGCAAAGAGCCATGATGCGTGCTCAAATTGCATTGTACGTCGGCCTGGGGCTGCTCGCGTTGGTGGCGCCTTTCCTCGGGCTCTACCCCGTATTCCTGATGAAGCTGCTGTGCTTTGCGATGTTCGCCTGCGCGTTCAACTTGCTGCTGGGCTTCACCAAGATGCTGTCCTTCGGGCACGCCGCGTATTTCGGCGCTTCTGCCTATATCACCGGATGGCTGGTGACGGTTCAGGGGTGGGGCACGCTCGAGGCGATTCTCGGCGGTGTCGCGGTGTCGATGCTGTTGGGAGCCGTGATCGGCGCCATTGCGGTGCGCCGGCAGGGCATTTATTTTGCGATGATCACGCTGGCTCTCGCCCAGGTGGTGTACTTCGTCTGTCTGCAAGCGCAGTTCACCGGCGGCGAGAATGGCCTGCAGGGCATTGCGCGGGGCAGCCTGCTGGGGCTGCTGAGCCTGGGCGACGATCGGGCCATGTACTACTTCGTGCTCGCCGTGTTTGTCGCGGTATTTCTGTTCATTCGCCGCATCGTTCATTCGCCCTTCGGGCAGGTGCTGAAGGCGATTCGCGCGAATGAGCCGCGCGCCGTATCCCTAGGATACAAGGTGGATCGCTACAAACTCACTGCCTTCGTGCTGTCGGCGAGTCTGGCGGGTTTGGCCGGGTCTCTCAAAGCACTGGTACTGGGTTTCGCCACACTGTCGGATGTGAGCCAAGGAAATTCCGGCGAGGTCATTCTCATGACCTTGCTCGGTGGGAGCGGCACGTTCTTGGGGCCCTTTGTGGGCGCCAATGTGGTGATCACTCTTCAGGAGTACCTCTCGGACCTCGCGGGATCCTGGGTGTCGGTGATCATCGGCGCGATTTTCGTGGTGTGCGTGATGGTCTTCCGGCGCGGCGTGGTCGGGGAGATCCAGCGCCGCTTCGGGCAGCGCTCCGACTAGCCTGCATTATTCATGACAAATTCGCCGACGGCCTCCTTGATAAGCCCGTCGTCCATGAATGTTGCCGGTCCGTGATCAGCTCCGTGCGGCCTCCAGACCATGCCCCTGGGGTCCGGCTTCACGGCGCAATAGCAGCACGGCCGAGAGCAGCGCCGCGAGACTCAGCAAAAAGAAGAACCACAGCATCGCCGAATAGCCGGACGGGTTATCCGGTCCCGCGTGCGCCTGATCCGCGAGCCAGCCGGCGGCGAGATTGGACGCGGCCATGGCGAGAGCTTGAATCAGCGTGATCAACCCAAGGGCGGTTCCCAATCGGCGTGGCTCGACGATGAGTGTCGTGGCCGGCCAGATCACCGCCGGGACCAGCGAGAAGCTCAATCCCATCAGCGCCGTCGATACCCAAAGATTCAGATCCGAAAGTCCCAGTACCACGAATGTGATCGGCAGGAGCAGGGTGCCCAATGTCAGCATCAGTGCCCGAGCTCCCAGCTTGTCCGCGAGCAAGCCGAAGAAAGGTGTGGCGAAGATGGCGGCGAAGAACACCCAGCTGTTGGCAACGCCTGCCTGCTGCAGCGTGAGTCCCTTGGCGTGCTGGAAGTATTCGATGGCATAGGTGGTTCGAAACGGGAAGAACACCGCGGCGTAGAGCACATGCAGCGCGAGGATGTACCAGTAGGACAGATCGAAGTTCAGCAGCTGCCGCCACCCGATGCTCTGTGCGATGGGCGCGGGCAGCGCCATTGCGATTGCCGCCGGTATGCGGCGTCGGCGGTCCAGCGCATGAAGCGCGGTGGCTGCCATCAGTCCCGCGACGGTGATACCGGTACCCAGCCAAAGCGGTGGCTGCCAGCCGCCCTCGTACAGCGGACGCGCCCAGGCGGTCGAGGTGTCGACGGCGTAGGAGCCGAGCCGGGCAAGACTCAAGTAGAGGGCGGTGGCGAGCGCAATACCGCTGCGCGGAAACCATTGCGCCAGCGCAGCCACGAGCGCGATGAAAATCGCCCCCTCGCTGATGCCGAAGATGAGACGGCCGGCCACCATGAGCGCGTATGGTTCGCCTAAAGCGGTCAAGGCGGCGCCGACTACGCCGATGGCCGCCGACCAAAACGCCACCCGAGCGGCTCCGCAGCGGTCGATGAGCAGGCCGCTGATGAGCGCGAGCCCCACATTGGGGATGCTGATGATGCCGTTCAGCATGCCCAGCTGCGACTGGCTGAAGCCCCGTTGCCGCTGCAGCAGATCGGCGATGGGGCCGATCACATCGTCCTCGTAGTAGCTGCTCGACACGGCAATTGCCGCGAGCGCCAGAACCCACCAGCGCATCGGCGAGGAACCGGTGCCGGCACTCACCGGATTCTTGCGCCTTGCCGGGTAAGTTCCTGGTGAAGTGCGCCGATGTTCAACCGATCGAACGGTTCATCGCGTTGGATGGAGACGGCCGCCGCGACTCCCGCGCCTTGGCCGCCTACCGCGCAGCACATCATATTGCGCGCCGAGGCGTGCGATATCTTGTCGCCGCCGATGCAGCGTCCGGCGACCAGGAGGTTGCCCACATTCTTGGGCACGAGCGCGCGATAGGGGACGTGCCAGTAGCGGCCGGTGGTCGGCAGAATCAATACGCCGTAGCCGTCGATGAATTCGGGGAAGATGCCGATGGCATCATCGAAGCGGCCCTGCTCGCGCACATCCTGGCCCGTAAGATTGTAGAGCGCGTTGATTTTGCGCGTGTCGCGGATGCCCAGCGTCATCCCGAAATTGCGCAGTTTGGCGCGCTCGCAACCCGGCATGAAACCGCGCAGCGCTTCCAGGGCATAGATCGCTTCACGCCTGCCGCGCATTTCGCCGATCGTGAGGTCGGAAGGATCGGTGCCGTCGATTTCGGGCAGGTGCACGAGGTTCAGATAGGTCAGATCGCCTTGATCGCTGACCGAGCCCCAGGTGCCCGCGATGGTGTGTAGATTCGGCGGAATGATGCCTGCCGCCAGCGCCTGCTGAAAGGGCTTGCGCAGGAAGGGAGAGAACATGCTGTCCTCCTTGCCCGTGGTTTCATAGTCCCACTCTCCATTGCCCGACCAATCCGCATAGGTCTGAGGATTGGCTTTGATGGCCTCGATGAAGCGCCGCTTGTCGACGCCGCTCATCGAAAACATCACGGAGGCGGACATCATTTCATTCTTGGGCAGCTTATGTACCGGTGCCCCGGCGCGATATGCAATGTCGGCATCGCCGGTGGCATCGATCACCCGTTTTGCCAGGATGGCCTCGCGGCCGGCCTTGCTTTCGGTGATGACGCCGAGAATGACGCCATGCTCCATGATCGGTGCCACGCATAGTCTATGCAGCAAAGGCGTGATGCCGGCTTCCTGAACCAGCACATCCGCCACCCACTTGAACATTTCGGCGTCCAGCGCCTGACTCAAGGACTGCGGCTCCGGCATGGCCGCGCCCATGGCCGCCGCGCGCTGCTCCAATTCGATGCCGATGCCCTCACAATCGACGGTGTGTTCGTGGCGGTACCAAGCAAAGCCCTCCACACCCACCTGTGTGATGTTCCCCCCGAAGCAACCGTTGCGGTCGATCAACGCGGTGCGCGCTCCGGCGCGTGCGGCGGCGAGCGCCGCTGCCAGTCCTCCAGGACCGCTGCCGATGACCAGTACCTCGGTCTCGAGAATCACCTCCACGGCCCGAGCCGCTTCATTGACGCGCTTCATGGCCCATCATCGCTTCGAAGGACCTGCGCTGGCAATGAGTTTGGCGTTGTAATCATTCTGCAACGTAGGGTGCGTAAAAAGCCCACTCGCGGTGGAAAACATGCTGCGCAGGGATGGCGTCGTCTTTGACGTCGCGTGGGATTTCTTTGGGCTTTTCAAAGCCGTAAGAAAACGTATTTATCTTTTCGTGGTGGATGCCACGAAGCCTTTGGGAGACTCTCTTGCAGAACAATCATAAGCTCGCCTGCGCGATCGCGGCGGTGCTCAGCACCTGCGCCGCCACAGCTCACGCCGATACGGCAGTCGATGCGTCCGCCTCGTCGGGAATCGATGAGGTGGTGGTGACCGCGACCCGCCGGAATGAATCGGTGCAAGACGTGCCGCTGACTATCCAAGCCTTTACGGGCGATCAGTTGAAACAGCTGAATGTGTCGACCTTCGATGATGCCATCAAGCTGCTGCCGAACGTGACATTCGCGAGCAACGGCCCCGGCACGGGCAATATCTTCATGCGCGGCTTGAGCGCCGGATTTGCCGGCAACCAGTCGAGCGCCTCCATCGCGTCGTTTCCGAACGTCGCGACTTATCTCGATGACCAATCCCTGACCTTTCCGTCGCGCAACGTCGATGTCTACGTGGTCGACATGGAGCGCATCGAAGTCCTCGAGGGTCCCCAAGGAACTTTGTTCGGCGGTGGCGCCGAGGCCGGTGCGCTGCGCTACATCACCAACAAGCCCAGGATGAACGTCACCGAGGGCAATGCCAATGCGACGTATGGCTTGACGGCGGGCGGCGATCCCAACACCGCGGTGAATGCGACGATCAACATTCCATTGATTCAGGACACGCTCGCGGTACGCGCGGTCATCTATAACGACCGTCGCGGCGGCTTCATCGACAATGTGCCGAGCACCTTCACGCGCCAGAATACCGATCTGGGCGCTTTCTACACCGGCATCAAACCGGTGAACGGGCTCTGCCCCAATGGCCTCCCGCCGGGTGGGACCCCGAAGAATCCAGCCTGCATCCCGGCGCACACTCCGGTCGCGAACAACCTGGCGCTGGCGCAGCAAAATCAGAATCCGGTGACCTACAACGGCCTTCGCGTTTCCGCGCTGTACGACATCACCCCGGATTGGAACCTGCTGATTGCGCAGAGCTATCAGAACATGGAAGCGGACGGCACGTATGCCCAGTACCCGCTCGGTTCGGACTTCCAGCCGCTGAAGGCGGATCAGGTCACGGCATTTTCTCCGGCCTTCGACAAGGATAAGTTCGAGAACACGGCTTGGACGCTCAACGGCAAGGCCGGTCCGCTGAACCTGATCTACACGGGTGCTTACCTGGATCGCCATATCGACCAGCAGGCCGACTACACCAACTATTCGCGCGCGGCCGGCGGCTTCTACTACGCCTGTACGGGCGGCACGAGCTTGGGAGTGGCTGGAGCGATCCCGACTTGCTATTCGCCGGTCAGTTCCTGGCGCGACCAGGTGTCGAACACCCATCAGAGCCACGAGATCCGCGTGAGCACGCCGGATGACTGGCGCACACGCGGCATCGTCGGCGCGTTTTGGGAAGATTTCGAGATCAAGGACAACATGAATTTCAACTACAAGACCATTCCGTCTTGTACGCCGGCCAATCTTGCCGCGGCCCTCGCGCCGGGCGGAAATCCCTGCGTGGCCAATATCGGGCCTGCGCCCGGTTCGACCGCCGGTGACCCGGCTGCCCGCGGCGATACCACTGCGTTCGGCGAGGACCTGCAGCGCGGCTACAAGCAGACCGCAGTCTTCGGCTCGGTGGATTACGACATCATTCCCAAGGTGCTGACGGTAACCGGCGGTACGCGCTGGTACCGCTACAGCGAGTTCGAGACCGGTTCGCAGTACGGCACCAACGACAAGTGCGTCAACATCCCCAATACGCCCCAGGGCTGCACGGCCGATACGCATAACATCGACGCGGCAAATCTGCACGTGGTGTACACCGGTTTTCGCAGCCGCGCCAACGTTACCTGGCATATCAATCCCGACACCATGGTGTACTACACCTTCTCGCAGGGCTACAGGCCCGGGGCATTCAATCGTACCCAGGGTGCCGTGGCCGTGGGTCCCGATGGTAAGCCGAATTTAGAGAAGCCCAAGGGCTACGCGCCGGATACCTTGATCAACAACGAGGTCGGCCTGAAATCCGAATTCTTCGATCATCGCGTGCAGCTGAACGCCTCGATCTACCATATGAACTGGAACAACGTGCAGGTGCTGTTCTTCAATCCGACGGAGCTGGGCAATACCACGTTCGGCACGAACGGTCCGAACTACACCGTCAACGGCTTGGAGCTGCAGTTGGTGACCCGTATCACCGACGGGCTCACCGTGCAGGGATCGAGCTCCTGGAACCGCACCAAGCAAACCAACTCACCTTGCTTGATCGGCAACATTCCGGGCACGATTTACTATCAGCAGTGCATCGCCGAGGTTGTTCAGTCCGGGCTTGGCCTGCAGCCCTTCAACAACCCCTTCGGTGCCGAAGGCGGTGCGCCGGCATTCTCGCCCTCCACCGAGTTCAATCTGCGCGCGCGCTACGACTGGGCGGTCGAGGACTACAAGCCCTTCGTCAGCGTGGGTGCCAATCACATCAGCACCATTTTCAATCAGACCGACACCGCGACCGACGGCAACACGCAGACCATTCCGAACACGACCTTTCTGCGTTACCGTCAACCGGGGTATACGACCTACGACGCCTCGGCGGGCGTGGCGAAGGACAATTGGACGGCGCAGATCTACGGCACCAACCTGTCGAATTCCAACGCCAGTACGTTCACCTCCTCGGGGCAGTTCATCAAGTCGGAAGTGCCGCTTCGCCCTCGGGTGATCGGCCTGACGCTGGGCTACAAGTTCTAAGCCGGCGGGATAGTGATGGCGAAAGGCGGGCAGGTGCCCGCCTTTCGCCGGCCTGGTGAGTATTCCCGTGGGTGCGGCCGAGACGGATTTGGAGATCGTCGCGGCTGCGCCGACGTTTGGGTATGCTCCGAATGTGGCGACAACGATGCACCCAACCCTGCCCGATCCCGCGCCTTCGCCGGTGGAGCTGCAAGTTCGCCGTGTCCGGGAACTGTTCAATGAACGTCGCTACTCCGAGGCGCTGGAGGCCGGCGAGACGTTGGCGCGTGAAGTGCCGGAAAATCGCGATGTCCTCTACCTGATTGCGCAGAGCCTGCGCTTCCAGGGCAAGATTCCGCAGGCACTGGCCACGCTCGAGCGGTTGGAACGGCATCATCCGGGGTTCAGCCGCCTCTATCAGGAGCAAGGCCATTGCCATGTGGTACTGAAGGATGCACCGCGGGCGATCGATGCATTCCTGCGCGGGGTGAATATCAACCCTGCGCTGCCGGCGAGCTGGGGCATGCTCGAGGGCCTGTATCGCATGACCGGCAATACCGCGAATGCGGCGACGGCCGCCGCGCATGTCGCCACGCTCAAGCGGCTGCCGCCCGAGGTGGTACAGGCCACGGGATTATTTTCGGACGGCGATCTGGCTCCGGCGGAGAGTATCACCCGCGCCTTTCTGCTGCGGCATGGCAACCACGTCGAAGCCATGCGCCTGCTGGCCAGAATCGCTTTCAAACGCGACGTGCTCGACGATGCCGAACTGCTGCTCGAAGCCGTCCTTAAACTCGCACCGGACTATCAGGCGGCGCGCCTCGACTATGCCGCGGTGCTGCTGGAACGCCATCGCTATCAGCAGGCACGCGAACAACTCGAGAAACTCCTGGCGATTGAGCCTGAGAACCGGCAATACCGCACGCTCTTTGCCACCGCCTGCGTGGGGCTGGGAGATCATCAGCGGGCGATCGTTCTTTATCGTGACCTGCTGGCCGATTCGCCGGGGGCCGCGGACTTGCATTTGTCGGTGGCGCATTCCCTGAAAACCTTAGGGCAGCAGGAGGCCTCCATCGCGGCCTACCGCGCGGCCGCCGCGGCGCGGCCCAGCTTCGGCGATGCCTACTGGAGTCTTGCCAACCTGAAAACCTATCGGTTCACGGACGACGAAATCGCGCGCATGCAGACCGAGGAGTCTGCGCCGACGGTGGCATTGGTTGACCGCTACCACCTGTGTTTTGCGCTCGGCAAGGCATTCGAGGACCGGCGCGACTACGAACAGTCGTATCGCCGCTATGCGCAGGGGAATTTTCTCAAGAGGTCGGAAAGCCGCTATCGGCCCGAATTTCTCGAGATCAACACTGCCAAGCAGCGCGCGGTATGCACGCGAGAGTTCTTCGCGCGTCGCGGGGGCTATGGGGTCAAAGACTCCGCTCCGATATTCATCGTCGGGCTGCCGCGCGCGGGATCCACGCTGCTGGAGCAGATACTGGCCTCGCATTCTCGGGTAGAAGGAACGCAGGAACTCGCCGATGTGCCACGCATCGTGAACGAACTGCAAGGCCGCGAGCCCGACATGGCCAATCCGCGCTATCCCGGCGTACTGGCGGAAATGAGCGCCGAGGAGTTTTCGCGGCTGGGTGAAAAGTATTTGAATGAGACGCGCGTCTTTCGCACCGACAAGCCCTTCTTCATCGACAAAATGCCGAACAACTTCCGGCATATCGGCCTGATCCACCTGATGCTGCCCAATGCCAAGATCATCGACGCCCGGCGCGAACCGATGGCCTGCTGCTTCAGCAATCTGAAACAGCTCTTCGCCAATGGGCAGGAATTTACCTACAGCATCGAGGATATCGCGCGCTATTACCGCACCTACCTCGATCTGATGACCCATTGGGATGAAGCGCTGCCGGGACGGGTACTGCGGGTCCGGCATGAGGATGTCGTCGAGGACCTTGAAGGCAACGTCCGGCGGATGCTGGAGTTTTGCGGACTCGAGTTCGAGGCGGCGTGCGTCGACTTCCACAAGACCGAGCGCAGCGTCCGCACCGCAAGTTCAGAGCAGGTACGCCAGCCGATTTTCCGCGAGGGGCTGGATCAGTGGAAACACTATGAGCCTTGGCTAGGTCCCCTCAAAGACGCGCTGGGTGATGCGCCGGTTCGATACCGGTCCGCTTAACCTGCGCCGTTTTGCGCAAGAAGTAGATCGCCGACAAGCCCATCGCGGCCATACCGAAGACGCTGGCCCCGTAGGCGCTGGCCGTGAACACCTGCAGCCAGTCCAGCTGTACCAAACCGAAGTTGCGCCATACCAGCAGCGCGCAGCTTCCCAGGTATCCCGAGGCATCGGCCACATAGATCAGGAATCCCGCGGTCCCCGCCGTGCCGCTGGCGGCGATCAAGCGATCGAAGAGCATGGCATTGAAGGGGACATAAGCCATGTACAACCCGGCGCCGCTCAAGATCATCCACGCCAGGGGCGACAGCAGCCCGGCCTGAAAAGCGAAGGTCGACAGACCGAGCAGCAACAGGCCGGCAAAGACGACGCCGTGAATGACGAGCAATGCCTTTACATTGTCGCGCACCACGATGATCACGCCCAGTACGGTCAGGGACAGCACCGCCACCGGCAATTCGCTGGCGGTGAATACGGCCGCGGCATGCCCGAACCCAAGTGCGGTCCAGATCTCCGCGGCAAAGTTGTCGCGAAAGTCACGGATGGCCGTGATCAGCACATAGGCGAGGACCAGCAGCGCAATCCCTGAGCCGTAGCGGCCGAGGAAGCGCACCCGTGCGGCGCCATCCATGGGTACGCGCCGTACCCGCTCGGCCTCGTCGCGAGGGTTCGGCGGCGGCAATTGAGACAGTGCCCATACCGACACGCAGAGCACCGGGAAGAACAGAGCGCCTACTGCCGCGGGCATCCAGAACGGACTGATGTGCCATCCCTCCATCAGCAATTTGCCGACGGATTTCACGGCGCCCGACGAAACGATGAAACTGGCGCACAGGATGGCGCCGAGCACCTCGGAGGTTCGCCGGCCTTCCATGAAGCCGAAGACCAATCCCCAGATCAGTCCCAATGGCAATCCGTTCAAAAACATCGCCATGACATTCCATGGCGCCGGCACCGCGGCAAATAAAATGAGCGCAAGCCACGATAGGGCGATCAGCAGGATGATGGCAGCGGCGCGCCTAGGGGGCGTGATCTCGGCAATGAACTTGACGCCGATCATTTTGGACACCGCATAGCCGAGCACCTGCGCCAGCACCAGCGCGATCTTGTAATCGAGGGCGAAATGCCACCCGGGTACGGAGCCGAAGATCGCCACGGAGAAGGGCTTGCGGAAGGCGTACATGGAAAAGTAAGCGGTAAACCCCGCCAGGCCTGCGAAGGCGCTGAACAGGACCGGGTTGGCCCTCTCCAGCGCTTGTTGGAGCTTGCTTTTCACGGAACGAGTATCCTGATTGCGCCCCCAAATTGCCAGGGCCCGCTCGGCGCCTGTTGCCACACAGCCGTCATGTTGTTGTCATTAACTAGAAGGCGGTCCAGTTACTCGGGGATACATCATAAGTTCTTCACCTGCCGTTTCCGGCGCCTTTGACCTCGCCATTGTCGGTGCCGGAATTCTCGGACTGTCGTGTGCACGCGCGGCGGCGCAGAAGGGCCTGCGTGTGTTGGTGATCGACCGCGATGCGCAGGCCAGCGGCGCATCGGTTCGCAATTTTGGGTTCATCACGGTGACGGGCCAGGAACGCGGCGCGGCGTGGAGCCGAGCCCGGCGCACATGCGCAATTTGGGAAGAGGTGGCCCGGCAGGCGGGCATCGCCATTCTGCAGCGGGGGTTGTGGATGACCGCGCGGCGACCGGAAGCCGTGGCTGTTCTGGAGTCGTTTCTCGCCACCGAGATGGGCGAGGGATGCAGGCTCTTGAGCCCGGCGGATGCACGCGCCTTGAATCCTGAACTCGTGCATGGGCAGATCAAGGCGGTGCTGGCAAGCTCGGTCGATCTTCGCGTCGAATCGCGGGAGGCGATTCCAAAGATCGCGGCATGGTTGGCGGAACGGTGGGGTGTTAAGTTCCTGCGTCAGACCACCGTGCTGGCGATCGATGCGCCGCGCATCGAGACCTCGCGCGGGATGGTGCACGCCGGCGCGGTGGTGGTATGTCCGGGAGACGATACGTCCACGCTCTACCCGAAGCACATTGCCAGGTATGCCGTGACCCGCTGCAAGCTGCAGATGCTACGGCTGGAAGATCCCGGCTTCCGGCTGCCGGGCGCCGTGATGTCGGACCTTGGCCTGGTAAGGTATGCAGGGTATTCCGCGTTGCCGGAGGCCGCGCCGCTGCGGGGGCGGCTCCAGGCGGAGCAGGGTGAGCACCTCAAGCATGGAATCCATCTCATCGTGGTGCAAAGCGCCGACGGCAGCCTCATCGTGGGAGACAGCCACCACTACGCCGCGACACCGGATTGCTTTCAGGATGAGCGCATCGATAAACTCATTCTCGAGGAATTTACCGCGGCCACCGGCCGCTCGCCTCCGGCCGTCCGCGAGCGTTGGATCGGAACTTATGCGTCGGCGCCTGAACGCACCATGTTCATCGATGCTCCGGCGCCCGGCGTGCGCATCGCGATGATCACCAGCGGCACGGGCGCATCCACCGGATTCGCCATTGGCGAGCAGGTCGTGGCGGAACTTTTCGGCGGGAGTGCGGCTTAGTGGCTATCAAGGATCGCTTCGATCTGGTCATTTTCGATTGGGCCGGGACCGTGGTGGACTTCGGCTGCCACGCACCCGTGATCGCGCTGCGCGAGGCGTTTGCGCTTCGCGGCGTGGCATTAAGCGATGCCCAGGCGCGCCGGGATATGGGTAAGCGCAAGGCCGATCATGTGCGAGCGCTGCTGCAAGACCCAGAAATTGCTGAGGAATGGACGAAAGCTCGCGGCAGCACTCCGAACGAAGCGGATGCCGAAGGATTGATGGCAGCCTTAGGTCCTTTGATGCGAGATCAGGCGGCGCGTGCGGCGCATCTCATCGAGGGTGCCCGTGCTGTGGTGGAGGCGCTGCGGGCCGAGGGACTCAAGGTGGGTTCATCGACCGGCTATACGCGCGACATGATGTTGCCGGTGCTGCGCGAAGCGGCCGAGCAAGGCTATGTCCCGGATCATCTGGTGTGTTCGGGTGAAACCCCGGCCGGGCGGCCGAGCCCGCTCATGATCTACAAGGCCTGCGCGGAACTCGGCGTGTGGCCCCTGACGCGGGTCGTGAAAGTCGATGACACCGAAGTCGGCGTCGCGGAAGGCCGCGCGGCGGGCTGTTTCTCGGTGGGCATTGCGGCCTCGGGCAACGGTGTCGGGTTGTCGCCGCAGGCGTTGGCCGCGCTGCCTGCCGCCGAGCGCGCCGCACGCATCGAAGCTGCAGGAAAGTCTTTGCTCGCCGCAGGTGCCGATGTCGTCATCGACACGGTTGCCGATCTCTTGGCGGCGCTGCACTCGGCAGCTTAAGTCAAGGACAAATTCGCTCCTGCGAATTTGTCGGACGTCAGGCTGCCGCCGGCAATGCTGCGACTTTCGCCGAGCGCCAGGCCATTGTCGACTCTGCGTAGCGCATATTTGCGATTTTGCCTCAAGTTCGCCACCATGGCTCGATGCCGTACCGCGAACCCGAACAACTGACCTGCGCCCAAATCCTGCTGGCTGCCGTGCTGATCGGAGCAGCGCCGTTCAGCGGTATCGCGCACGCCGCGCCGACCTACCAGGTCTACGTGACCAACGAGAAGTCGGGGGACGTGACCGTCATCAACGGGTCGGATTTCAGCGTTGCCGCAACCATTCCCGTCGGCAAGCGTCCGCGCGGCATTCATGTCAGTCCTGACGGGAAAACCGTCTATGTGGCGTTGAGCGGCACGCCGATCGAGGCGCCGCCCCGGATCGATGCCCAGGGCAATCCGGTGTTCGAGAGGAAGAAGGGCGGCGATGATGACGATGACGCCGCGGACAAGGCCGCGGATGGCATTGGCGTCGTGAACGTCGCCACCCAAAAGCTGACCGCCAAGCTCAATGCGGGATCGGATCCCGAAGAATTTGCGCTCAGCAAGGATGGGCGGCGCATCTATATTTCCAACGAAGACACCAAGACGGCCAGTGTGATCAACATCGCCGCCGGTAAGCTCGAGCACATCGTTCCCGTCGGTCAGGAACCGGAAGGGGTGACCACCTCGCCCGACGGCAAGCGGTTCTATGTCACCTGCGAAGCCGGGGGCGACATTTATGTGATCGACACCGTTTCTTATGCAGCGACGGCCCATTTCAAAGTGAATGGACGGCCGCGCAGCGTGGCGTTGCTGGCGTCCGGGTCCATCGGATTCATCCCGTCGGAATCGGCGGGAGAGCTCAATGTCATCGATGCAGTCAATGCGAAAGTACTAAAGACCATCACGTTGCCCGCAGGCTCACGCCCGATGCGGGTGAGGCTATCGCCCGATGAAAAACGTCTGTATGTGAGCAATGGGCGTGCCGGCACGATTTCCGTATTCGACGCGCACAGCTATGACTTGCTGGACACCATTAAGGTGGGAACGCGACCGTGGGGGATCGGGGTATCGCCCGATGGGAGATTCCTGTTCAGCGCCAATGGGCCTTCCAACGACGTTTCGGTCGTCGATCTTAAGACCAACCGAGAAGTCAGCCGTGTCAAGGCCGGGGCCGGTCCCTGGGGCATCGCCATCACTTCCCGACGATGAATACTTCCTGCTCGGTGATGCTGCGGGTGAAACCATCCTTGAAGGCCCGAGCACGCAGCACCGCCGGAGCGCTCAGTTTGATGGGCTTTTCGTAGCGCGTATCCGCTGCGCTCGGCACGGTGCCGTCCAAGGTATAGCGTATGTCAGCCTCCGGCTCGTTCACGCTCAAGGCAACCTCTACGGGCTTGGCGAAGCTTCCTCCGGGCGGCGAGATCGTTGGCGGCGGCACTACCGGGCGCCCGGGCATGCCGTTGATCCACTCACTGAGGAGGTGGACGCCTTTTTGATCGATGGTTTCGCGAGCCAGCGGCGGCATCCGGATCTCACCCACGGTATTGACGCGCATATAGGCAATCGAACGCCAGATGTCATGCGGTGCGATGACTCGCGGACGGTCTATCCCCTGGTCGATCAAGACGGGGCCGTCGACCAGCGCTTGGTTGGGCAGGGCAGTGTCATAGCGTGCATCGAAATTCGCCACCGTTCCGCCCGGCCGGTGACACTGTGAGCAATTGGCATCTAGATAAGAGCGAGCCTTGTCTTCCAGCGTGCGCGTATTGTCATCGGCGGCCGCGAGCTTGACGAAGGTGGACAAGGCCTCCTCCTCGAAGGCCGGCGCAAACAGACCCAGATGATTCCAGGTACGCAATTGGTTGTCGGTCAGCCCGGAGGGGTAGGTGAATGATCTGTTCATCTGCCGGGTCTTCACGCCGAGCACGCCGCCGGCGTTGGCCGTATGGCAGGTCAGGCAGTCTTGTCGGCTTGGGTAATACCAAGTCTGATGCTGGATCTCTCCCTGATCGGTCCGCACCGGAATCTCTTCGGTCTGGCTGCCGGTGAGCAAGTCGGCATCGCTGCCGTCCGCCCGCCACTTGTACACCACGCCGTAAACGCCGCCGGCGGAGTCGCGGACCAACAGGCGCGTTTCGAGCCTGCGTTTGGTCTTGAGGTCGGCGGGGTCGGTTGTCAGGTCGAAATTCTTCACGAACACCGTGCCCGCGGGAAAACGCCATTCACCGGTAGCTGCGAAGGCGATGGCCGAGCGCGGCAGGGCAATGAAGCGCGACTTATCGGCCCCATCCGACCAAAAGGAGACGATGAGATCGTAGGGGATCAGGCCGGGATTTGGGATCCGTCTCGCCGTATCGCTGAAGACCCCGGTCTGCGAAAGGAGCCGGGGAACGGGGCCGTCCGCCGTCGGCGGCATTCCCAAATAGGGCTGTGTCGCAACGCGCGAGGTAAGACCATACGGCGCCCGCGGCGTGCAACCCGCGATGAGGATCAGCAGGCATAGGGCGAGACTGGTTGTTGCCGCGGGCTTCAATTAGAGATGCTCAAGTGAGATTTTTATCTACTATAATGTTTCACAATGATGTCCGAACAACAATCAACATAGAGGGCAAAATGAAATCAACAATTGCGCTGGCCGGGATACTTTTCTGCGTCGTTGCCGCGCTGGATTCCCGTGCCGCCGAGACGCCTGCCGCTCCCGCCGCCGACTACGCCGATATGTCGGTGTGGCTGTGCCGGCCCGGCCGCCAAGATGCCTGTACCGCCTCCCAGGACGCGACCGTCGTGGCGGTGGATGGCTCCTTGACGCGCGAGACTTTTCATCCGGCGAAGAATCCGCCCATCGATTGCTTTTACGTCTACCCCACGGTCTCCAACGAACCGAGCGGCAATTCCGACCTGATGGTCACGGGCGCGGAGAAATTGGTCGTGGACGCGCAATTTTCGCGCTTCGCGGCCAAGTGCCGACTGTTCGCACCGATGTACCGTCAGGTCACGCTGACCGCGCTGCGTGCGCTGATCGGCGGCAAACCCATGCCGACGGATCGCGACTTGGCGTACCGCGACGTCCTCGCAGCGTGGAACTACTATCTCGCACACGACAACAAGGGCCGCGGCGTCGTACTCGTCGGACATAGCCAGGGATCGGGCGTGCTCACCCGGTTGATCAAGGAGGAAATCGACGGAAAACCCGTCCAGGCTAAGTTGATTTCCGCCATTTTGATGGGAACTAGTCTGCCGGTGCCGACCGGCGCCGACGTGGGCGGGGCCTTCCAGCATATTCCAGTTTGCCGTTCGAATGGCCAGACCGGCTGTGTCATTGCCTTTGCCGACTTCCGCGCCAATGTCCCGCCGCCGGCCAACACCCGATTCGGCAAGGCCCCGGAGGGCATGCAGGCGGTTTGCGCCAATCCGGCCGCCTTGAGCGGCGGTTCCGGGATGCTCGATGCGTATCTGTCCGCGGGCCGTATTTCCACCGGCTCCGACGGACCTCGAGAGCCTTTCGACTGGACTCAGCCTGCCAAGCGTATCGACACCTCGTTCGTCAAGGTACCCGGCTTGTTGAGCGCGGCCTGCGTCACGGATGAACACGGTTCGTATCTCGCCGTGACGGTTCATCCGACCGCGAATGGTGCGCGCACCAATGACATTTCCGGCGACGTGGTCGTGAACGGACAGGTCCTGCAAGACTGGGGGCTGCATTTGATCGACGCCAATCTCACCATGGGCAACCTGATTGCCGTCGTCGGCGATGAGACCAAGACTTATCTGAAGGCGAGGAGATAATGCGCTCGCGCGTTGTCGGGCTGCGATTCATGCGGTGCCGGGGCACGATGCGCTGCAATTTCAAAAATTTCCGACCCAAGGCCGCGTGGCAAGGATCAAATAGACGTAGGCGAAGCAGTATCCGGCGTGGTCACTCGACGCTGCGTGAAACTCGATCGAGTGCCGCTTGAAAGGTCGGCACGCGTTCCGCGCCCGTAAACCTCGGCCATAGCTTCGCAAGCAGCGCGGATGGCTGGTCGCGCAGATCGCAGAGGATGAGCTGGGTCCCCTTGCCGTGGGCCTGGCGGACGAATGCTTCCAGGGCGCTCGCGCCGCTCGAATCCATGTAGGGCACCAGCTCCATGCGCAGGATGATGGTTTTCGGCGAACGGCCGGTTCGACGCAACGCGTCCAGCATTTCACGGGCGACACCGAAGAACATCGGGCCGGCAAAGCGAAACACCTCCACCCCCTTGGGCAACGAAGTTCGCTGCGTGGGATCATCCAGACTCAATTCATCGGGGAGCAGACCGGCGGTATCGCTCATCCTTGCCATGAAGAGCAGCGAGGCGAGGGTGACACCCACGCCAATGGCGACGGTGAGATCCACCAATACGGTCAGTCCGAAGGTCAGCAATAACAAGGCGCGGTCTCCCGCCTCCATCTGTAGCAAGGTCTTGAAGCGTTCCACCTCGCTCATGCCCCATGCGACCACGAGCAGGATGGCCGCCAGTGCCGCCATCGGTACGTGGGAAATCAGCTTGCCTGCCGCCAGCAAGAAGATCAGCAGGAACACGGCGTGGAAGATGCCGGCCAACGGCGTACGTCCGCCGGCGCGAATATTGGTGGCCGTTCTGGCAATGGCGCCGGTTGCCGGCAGACCGCCGAACAGGGCAGAGGCTACGTTCGCAACACCTTGTGCGACCAGCTCCTGGCCGGGGCGATGGCTGTAGCCGGTCATGCCGTCGGCCACCGTCGCCGACAGCAGCGCTTCTATGCCGGCCAGAAAGGCGATGGTGAATGCCGCCGGCAGCAATTGCTGTATCAAGGCCAACGACATGATTGGTACGTGCGGTACCGGCATCCCCGTGGGCATCGCCGGAAAGCGATCGCCTACCGTGGTGACGGGCAGATGCAGCAGCGCGACCGCCAGTGAAGCCACGAGCAGCGCAATGAGGAAGGCCGGCAACTGCGGTGCGAATCGCCTGAGGAGCACGATCATGGCGAGCGCGGCCGCGCCGACGCCAAGCGCATAGAGGTTGATCGAATCAAACGCGTTCAAGTAGGCAGCCCACTTCGGTATGAATTCCGCGGGCAGCTTGCCGGTGGTAAGACCGAGGAAATCGCCCACCTGGCTCGAGGCGATGATGACCGCGATGCCGGCCGTGAACCCCGTGACCACCGGCATCGGAATGAAGCGAATGAGCCGGCCGACGCCGGCGTAACCGGCTGCTATGAGAATGAATCCAGCCAGCAGGGTCGCCAATACCAATCCGGCATAGCCATGCGCCGCGATGATGCCGGCGACAATGACGACGAAGGCGCCCGTCGGGCCGCCGATCTGAACGCGCGAACCGCCGAGCAACGAGATCAGGAAGCCGGCGATCACGGCCGTCACCAGGCCTTGGTTCGGCGATGCACCGCTGGCAATACCGAGAGCCATCGCCAGGGGCAGCGCCACGATGGCAACGGTCAATCCCGCCAGAGCATCCCGGCGCCAGCATTTCCCGATCGCACCCTCGCGGAGGACAATGAGCAGCTTCGGCGTAAATGCCTGCCAATACTGCTGCTGCGGCCTTTGTGCCATTTAGAACGTCGTCAGCGCGCGCGCCTGCTCGGCTGCCCAGGCACTGAATCCGGCGCTGAGGATGCCGATAGCGAAAAACATGGCGGCGAACAATTTCTCACGCCTTACCAAATGCCGTGAGTCCATCGGAGCGATCAGGAAAGGTTCGCCATGCGTGGTTTCGCCTATACAGCTGGTGCGGACGATGGACGATTGCAGCAAGTGCGATCGAGATTCGGCCGCGGCTTCGCGGCGCGCCGTCTCCCACTCCGCTGCATCGATTTTGCCGTCGTGATTCTGATCGAAGCGATCGAGCAGCGCGGCCTGATCCGATTTCCATGCGCGCAACAGCGCGGCAGTCGCGCCATCCCCCGTCTGGATATCCGAGCTGGAGCGCAGTTCGCCGGCCACGGACAGTTGATCGCCGATGCACAGCATGCGCTCGGTGTATCGATAGGAATCACTGTCCATGAATCCGCGGGATTCGCTCGGGAGCACGGAAGGCGAGGGCAAGTCGCCGTACCAGACATCGTGCTTGGTCGGCGTGATTTCAGCATTGACGGGTCCCACCAAGCACTCACCGTCCGCGTCCGCCAGTACGAATGGAGCGATGCTGCTGGCGCTGTCGATCGCGCGCCAGCTCGTCTCGCCCCTGGCGTTGCGATGTCTCTCTTCGACGCTGTAGCTCCACCAGACGCACGGCCGAGAACTCAAGGGTGCGACCGTGGCATTGCCCGGAGCCGGCTTGGCGCGGCCGAAGACCTTGACGTAGCCTTGCGCTGCCGAGCGAATCCTGACCAGAGGAGTATCTTCGAGATACCGATCGCGGCGGATGCTGGCCACGAATTTATACAGCGCCCAGCAGGCGACCGCGGCCAGCACCCCGGCGGCGAGCCAGTAATGCTGTATCGTTGAATTTCCCATGCCGTCCGCGATCCTAAGCTCAACGGGCTGCGAACAGGCCCTTGACGTCCACGTCGGTTTTTTCCGCGCTCGAGAATTGCAGCAGCTTGCCGGGATGAAAATCCCCGAAGCTAGCCACCAGCGTGTCTGGAAAGGTCTGCAGCCGGACGTTGTTGGCATTCACCGAATCGTTGTAGATCTCGCGCCGATCGGCAATGGCCGTCTCCAGCCCACTGATTCGTGCCTGCAGTTGCCGAAACGCCTCATTCGCCTTGAGGTCAGGGTAGCGCTCGGCCACGGCGTAGAGGCCGCCAAGGCCTGCCCGCAATTCCTGTTCCGCGGCACCCACCGAATTCACATTGCCCGAACTGCGCGCCGCATCGACGGCGCTGCGCGCCTTGGCGACACGCTCCAGAGTATCGCGTTCGTACTCCATGTATTGACGGCATACCTCCACCAGCTTGGGCAATTCATCGTGACGCTGCACGAGCAGCACGTCGATGTTCGACCAAGCCAGTTTGACGGAAGCGCCGACGCGCACCAGCCCGTTGTAAATGCCGACCAGATAGGCCAGCAGGGCGAGGACCAGAAAGGCCAGGACGACGAGGGTGACCATGATTCTCTCCCTAGATTAGGCGGATTTTAGCCGTGCGGCATGACAAGACATAGCGCAGCACCTCGGGACTGTGAGACTCGTCTCGTGTTTGAGCGCCGCGGGCCCTGCATCTGCTGCCTTGCGGGGCCAACGCGACGCGCAACTCGGGCAGATTCTCAACTGCCTTTTCTATGCTCGGCCTGCCAGCCGGTAATGGCCGCCATGGTGTTTTCGACGTGCTTGTCCGGGTTCAGCGCCGTGTACTCATAGATGATCGCGCCATTGGGGGCGATCACGTATGACGTGCGATTGGAGTACGAGGTGAAGAACAGGTTGGCGTCATAGGCCTTGGTGATTTTTGCATCCGCATCGGAGGCCACCGCGAATTTACTGCGGCACTCGCTCACCGAGAACTTGTTGAGCACGTCGATATTGTCGTGCGACACGCCGATCACCGTGACGCCCATCGCCTTGAACTTGTCGGTGGCTTCGGCAAATTCATGTGCCTCGACGGTGCACCCCTTGGTAAACGCGGCCGGATAGAAGTACAGCACCACCGGTCCGTTCTTGAGCGCATCCGCCAGGGAGAACGTAAATGGCTTCCCCCCGAGCGTGGCCTGAGTGGTGAAGTCGGGCGCTTGAGCGCCGGGCTTGAGGGCCGCGTATAGCGGGGATGCGAGGGCGAAACAGCCCAGACCGAGAATCATTGAACGCCACATAGTGTCATCCTCCTGTTTATTCAAAGACCTAGGGTCGCGACCCGCGAGCCGGCCGAGTACCATCCTGCTGGGTGTGCCGGCGCCGCCGTTGTAATATCGATACGATGTTATCGCCCCTCCCCATCACCCGCATGTTGCCACTTTCGATGGTGCGACACCACATCCTATGAGCCGAGACGACGAAGATCGCATCTTGCATGGCTTGTACTACTACCGTGAGAACATCGACGAGGATGTGCAGGTCTCCGGCGAACAGCTGCTGTGGCTGGCGATGCATCCCTTGCGCGAGGGTGAGGCCTGGCACAGGGATGGCAAACTTCAAAGCTTGGATACATCGGCGTTTCCGGAGGAGGTTCGCGGCAAGCTGATCACCGCGAAGCTCGAGTTGCCGCTCCGCTACTTGCAATATCGGCGCTTGATCACCTACGCGCGACGCAGCGACGGGATGTTCTACGCGGCGGTCACCTTTGCCGGAGCAGATCGCGCTATCCGCCTGCACACCCGGCGCGGCCGCATGGATCTGTGGTACCGAGAACATAGGGACGGGGTGCTCGGTATGAGCATCACCGTGCTCATATCCCTCATCACCGCGTTGCTCACGGTGATCGTGACTACTAAGCTACTAAAGCCGTAGGTGCTGCCTGAGTATTCTGTTGCGTGATCGCATCGTCATTATGTCCTGCACCGCGCGGCCATAGCACGAGGGGCTGCGGCGGTACTTGATCGGTGTTTACATATACGGCGCGGGCTTGTTTTCTGAGACGTGCGTCACAGGTGTTATGACCAGTGTCGCTATTTTTAGACGCTCTGAATGGTGAAAATGTCGTGTATCAAAAATGCTGCTTTAGCAGTCGGGAATACACAACATGTCGCCATCGTACCGTCCCCCGCGCTGGTTACTCTCAGCAGGCGTGCTCACTGTCCTGACTCTGACGGCGTCGACTTACCGTAACGCCGCCACCACGATGCGTGCTCCCGCACCGCAAGCGGCGGTTGCGACGGCGCGTTGGGCGGCGCTGCCCGCACATTCAGGCATTGCGCTGAATTATCAGCGGCATCGCTACATCGTCCAATCGCAGAGCGCCGAGTCGGCGCGCGACGCCGTCCGGCGCGCGGGCGGCCTGGTGACCGCCGATTTGAGTGTCATCCACGCTGTTGCAGCCTCGCTCGATGAACATGAGATGGCCGCGCTGCGTGCCCAGGCCGTGTCGCCGCTGCACATCTATAACGATGCGCAGGTGGTGGCCAGCTCGCTGGGAACGTTGCCCGAGACGTATTATCCGAGCGAAGTGGACGCCGCCAATTTGCACGTCGGCGGCATGACCGGTCGCGGCGTGACCGTGGCGGTCCTCGATTCCGGTCTGTGGAACCGCGAGGGACCGCTGCAAAGTGCGCCGGGCTATACCAACAGCCGGGTGTTGGCGCAGTACGATGTCATTTTGGCGCGCCAGAATCCGCTGTACTACTTGCCGTCCAAGTTGGAGTCGTATAGCCGGGATATCGACGATCCTTTCGGCCACGGCACACATGTCTCATCGATCATCGCCAGTAGCGGCGTGGCAACCACGGGAAAATTTCAGGGCGTTGCGCCGGGCGTCAACTTGGTGTCGGTGCGCGCTTTGGATGGCAACGGCCAAGGCCTCTACTCCGATATCATCAGCGGCGTTCAATGGGTGATCAACCAGCGCCAACGCTACGGCATTCGCGTGCTCAACCTGTCTCTGGGTGCGCCGCCGTCCGGCCCCTACTGGCAGGATCCGCTCAATCAGGCTGTCATGGCGGCGTGGGCATCGGGAATCGTGGTCGTCACGGCCGCGGGCAACCGTGGTCCGGATCCCTTGTCGATCAATGCGCCGGGCAATGTTCCCTATGTCATTACCGTCGGTGCCGTGACGGACAACCATTATCCGTTGCAGCCGACTCAGTACCGATTGGCGTCGTTCTCCTCTGCCGGTCCGACATTCGAAGGATTCGTGAAACCCGAGGTGGTGGGTATGGGGGGGCATATCATGGCCTATGCACCCGACAACGGTACTTTGGCGGCCGAGTATCCGGCTTGGGTTACAGAACCCTATAGCGACATGACCATGTCGGGCACGTCACAGGCGTCCGCGGTCGTCACCGGTGTCGTGGCGCTGATGCTGCAGGTAAACCCATGGCTGACTCCCGATCAAGTGAAGTGCCGGCTCATGTCCGGCGCGCATCCGGCAGTCAACGCCGCGGGTAAGCTGGCTTACACCGTATTCCAGCAAGGAGCGGGGCTGGTTGACGCCCACGATGCGGCCTATAGCAACGCATCAGGCTGTGCGAATCAGGGTCTCAATGTGCGCCTCGATCTCGCAGGCCTGCAGCACTACGGCGGCCGCGCCAACGAAGATTCCAACGGCAATTTCTACATCATGCAAGTGTCCGGCGCGAATACATCGCCGCTGCAATCATTGTTGGGCGGCATCGGCGGCTTGGTGTCGAATCTGCCGTTGGTCGGCACCCTGTTGAAAGGCGTGCCGCTGCTCGGCGATGGCCTGTTGTGGAACGGCACCTACACCTCGAGTAGCGGCTATGTCTGGAGTGATAATTACGTCTGGGCCGATAATTACGTCTGGGCCGATAGCTACGTCTGGGCCGATAACTACGTGTGGGCCGACAACTACGTCTGGGCCGACGGATATTCGGGCGTCGATGTGCCGCTGCAAGAATAGGTAGGCATCCGGATGCGAAGTCGCGGGCGCATTCTGACGGCATGGGCAGCCTGCGGGGCAGCGGCTTTGCAAGGTACGGTTGCCATTGCCGCCGCACCGATTCCAGCGGCCCGGCCGATGTACTTCGAGCACGTCACCGTGCGCGACGGACTCTCTTTCAGTGTCGCCAACGGCATCTTGCAGGATTCCCAAGGCTATCTCTGGTTTGCGACCGAAGCGGGACTGAATCGTTACGACGGGAACACCATACGACAGTTTCGCCGCGAGCGCGGCAACGAGCACGGGCTTGCCAGCGACTATTTTTGGTCCATTGCCGAAGACGCACACGGCGATCTTTGGCTGGCGACCGACGGCGGCGGGGTGGTGCGCTGGGAGCGTAGGACAGAGCAATTCCAGCAATTCAGGCACGACCCGGCAGTGCCTCAATCGCTGGCCAGCGACGGCGTGCGGGCGCTGCTCATCGATGCGCAAGGCCAGATTTGGGCAGGCACCAAGGATCAGGGCCTCGACGTGCTCGACCCGAATACCGGGCATGCCCGTCACTACCGCCACCAAGGTACCGATGCGCACTCATTGCCGAGCGACGCCATCGGCGCGCTGTACGCCGATCACGAGGGCCGGATATGGGTGGGCAGCGACGGCGGGCTGAGTCGATTCGACGCGGCTAGCAACGGGTTCATCAACTACGGCGAAGGGTTGAGCGCGGCGCACATTGGCGATCTGCGCGTCCGCGCCATCCGCGAGGACCATACCGGCGCGCTGTGGGTGGGAACCGTCAGCGGCGGCCTTGCCAGGATCGAGCCGGCCGTCAATCGAACCACGATCTTTCGCCATGATCCGATGAAAGCGCATTCGCTGAGCCATGACCACGTCTGGGCGGTAATCGAGGACGACGCGCAACGCCTGTGGGTCGCGACGGCGGACGGGTTGAATCTGTTCGACCGCAACTCCGAGTCCTTCGTGCGCTATGGACACGACCAAGACAATCCGCAAAGTCTGCGCGACAGCAATGTAGCGTCTCTGTACCAGGACCGCGGCGGGGTTCTGTGGGTGGGCACCCACGGTGGCGCGAGCCACTGGAATCCACGCAGTTGGCTGCTGGGTCATTACTTCAGCGATGCGCTTCGCGGCGTGCAAGTGGTCTCGTTCGCGGACGATGGCGCCGGAAAGGTCTGGGTGGGCACGATAGGCAGCGGTTTGATCGAGATCGATACTCGTACCGGCAGCGAACGCCGTTATGGCACCGATAAATCCGGCGCCTTGGGCCCGCAGCTGTCCGATGATCACATCATGGCGCTGCTCTACGACCATCGAGGAGTCTTGTGGATAGGTACCATGTCGGGAGGCCTGGATGAGCTCGACATCGCCAGCGGAAAAGTCCGGGTGTTCCGGTCCGTTCCAGAAGATACAAGTACGCTGCCCGCCAATGGTGTCATGACGCTCTATGAAGATCGGGCCGGAACACTATGGGTCGGGACTTACCGAGGTGGCCTGGCCAGCATGGATTCTGCGACCGGCAGGGTAACCCGATATCCCTTCGGCCTCGCAAATGCCAACTCGTTGAGCAGCCCGAAGGCGAGTGCAATCGCCGAGGATGGCTTGGGCAATCTCTGGATCGGTACGGCGGGAGGAGGGCTCAATCTCCTTGACCGCCAGACCGGCCGCTTTCATGTCTACCGACGCGACGATCGTGATCCGAACAGCCTCGGCGACAATATGGTCTATGCGCTGCACATCGATCCACACGGCCAATTGTGGGTCGGCTCAGCCGGGGGCGGTCTGGAGCGCGTGGTGGGCACTTCCGCGCAACCGGATGCGATTCACTTCGAGACCCAGGCGCACCTCGGCGGCATGTCCAGCCAGGTGGTGTATGGCATCGAGTCGGATCGCGAGGGTCGTTTGTGGCTGAGCACCAACGACGGTCTCGCGCGTTTCGACTTGCGGGCGCATGCGATCAAAATGTTTCATCAGGTGCATGGGCTGCAGGACGAAGAGTTCAATTTCAATGCGCACTATGCCGGCGCGGACGGTACGCTGTTCTTCGGCGGCAACAATGGCTTCAACGCATTTTCGCCGGATTCGATCGCGGCCGATCCCCCCGCGCCGCGCGTGGTTTTGACCGCCGCCGCCAAGCTCAACCGGCCGATTGCCGCCCAGGAGCTTCCGAGTGCGGCACGGCCCCTGCAATTGGCCTACGACGACAAGCTCGTGACTTTGGATTTCGCCGCCCTCGACTTCACCTCGCCGGCGAACAATCAGTATTCCTACCAGCTGGAGGGCTTCGACAGCGCCTGGATCGACGCAGGAGCCGCGCATCGCGCGACCTACACAAACCTCGCCGCCGGGGACTACACTTTCAAGGTCCGTGCCGCGAATGCCGACGGCATCTGGAGCCCCGAGGGATTGAGCATTCCTGTGCATGTGGCGCCGGCGCCATGGAACACCCTTGCTGCGCGAATACTGTACGTCATGGCCGCCGCGGCAATACTCGCTTATCTGTGGCGCTTCCAACGTCGGCGCCACGAGCGCGAGCTGCGCTACAGTCGCGAACTCGAGCACACGGTGCGTTTGAGGACACATGAGCTCGAGGAGCGCAATCAAGAGCTGCAGGTTTTGAGCCGTGCCAAGAGCGATTTCGTGGCCCGCATGAGCCATGAATTGCGGACTCCCATGAATGGCGTTCTTGGCATGACCAGTTTGCTGCTCGATACACCGATCGATCAGTCGCAGAGGCGGTTTGCCGAAGCCATCCATCGCTCGGCGGATTCGCTGCTGGCCATCGTGGATGACGTGCTTGATTTCTCGAAGATCGAGGCCGGGAGACTGCAGCTCGATCCGGTCGATTGCGATCTGATCGAGCTGGTCGAGCAGACGGCCGAGATGTTGGCGGCGCGCGCAGCGACCAAGGGTATCGAGTTGCTCTGTGATTCCCCGGCAGTCGCGCTGCCGCGGGTAAAGCTGGACGCCGTGCGGCTGCGGCAGGTCCTGGTCAATCTCGGCGGCAATGCGCTGAAATTCACGGAGCACGGCGAAGTCATCGTGCGCCTGGAATTGTTGGGCTCAGAGGAAGATCATCTCAAGGTGCGCATCGAGGTGGCGGATACCGGGATAGGCATCGCGCCGGAAAATCAGGCGAAAATATTCGATAAATTCGCGCAGGAAGATGCGTCGACGACGCGCCGTTTCGGCGGCACCGGGCTCGGCCTCGCCATATCAAGGCAGCTGGTCGAATTGATGGGCGGCCTGCTGGCAGTGCACAGCGTGCCGGGCAAGGGCTCGACATTCTCGTTCGAACTGTCAGTTCCGCGGGCGGATTCGTCCGCGCAACCGACGGCTCTGCCGCGCAACCTCAATGGCCTGCGGGTGCTGGTGGTGCATGACAACGCGGCAGCCCGCATGCTGATCGGCCGGACATTGAGGGCATGGTCGGCCCATCCCACGGAAATCGCATCCCTGGCAGAGGCCTCGAGCGCGTCGGCCGTCGCAACCTATGACGCAGTGGTCATCAATGATGAATCGATCGCCGGCGCGGCCAGCCTGTGGAAGGAAGTGCGCGACCGCCAAGGGGAGGCTCTGCGTACCGTTCGCCTGCTGAGTTTCGTCAATCTTGGCTCGGACGCCACGTTGGGCCCGCTGTTCGACATCGAACTCACCAAGCCCCTGCGGCTCGATGAGCTGTATCGAGTGCTGAGCGGGTGCGGCGACGCTAGAACGACCACCGCTGAGCACAGCATCGCTATGAAGAAGACCGCCGGTATCCTGCCGCCGTTGACGGGCCGTATTTTAGTGGTCGAGGATCAGCCTCTGAATCGCGAAGTGGCGATCGGTATGCTGAGCGCACTGGGTCTGGAAGTACAGACGGCGCACCACGGTCGGCAGGCCCTGGAGTTTCTGGAAACGCGGTCATTCGATGCGATCTTGATGGACTGCGAGATGCCCGTGATGGATGGATTCACGGCGGCCGCGGCGGTGCGCAGCCGCGAGCCTCCGGGAACTCGTATCCCGATCATCGCCCTCACCGCAGACGTGACGAGTGCGGGCCGTGCCGCCTGTCTCGCGGCCGGAATGGACGATCATTTGGCGAAGCCCTTCAGGCGCGAAGCCTTGCACAGCGTACTCTCCAGATGGCTTGGAAGCCGTCAGCAGCGCCTGCCGGTATCGTTCACGCCGCCTCATGAGCCGGTACTCGACGTCGCGACCTTGGATGCGCTGCGAGCTTTGCCGAAGCGCGGTCCGAAGGACATGCTCACGCATATCGGCGAGCTGTACCTGTTGGACTCGCACGGGCTCATTTCCGCGATCGAGCAATCGCTGGACTCCGGCAGCGCTGCCGAGCTGGCGCGTGCGGCTCACGCCTGGCGCTCCTACAACGGCAATGTCGGCGCGCATGGCCTGGCCAAATTGTGCCGTGATTTGGAGGACGCGGCGCGCGCGCATGATTTTACGGCGGCGCGCCAGATCTACGCACGGATCCAAACGCTGCACGCCCAGGTGCGCGACGAGTTACGGCTGGAAATGCGCAAATCCGCATGAACCAGCCGGTCACACCCGTACGCGTGCTGCTCGCCGATGACGATGCGATCTTGCGCGAGATTGCAGGCGTCATGCTGAAAGAGGCCGGTTTCGCCGTGCAAATCGTCACCGGTGGCGATGCCGCGGTGGCGGCATGCGCCCTGCGCATGCCGGATATTGCGTTGCTCGACGTGGAAATGGCACAGGGCGATGGCTACCAGGCCTGCATGAGCATCCGCTCCCTGCCGGGCGGCGCAGACCTGCCCATTGTGATGGTGACCGGATGCGACGACACCTTGTCGATCAATAGCGCTTACGAAGCCGGGGCCACCGATTTCGTGGTAAAACCCATCAATTGGCCCCTCCTGACGCATCGCATTCGCTACGTGATGCGCGGCGCCCGTACCATCGAAGCCTTGCGGTTCAGTGAGCAGAAAAATGCAGCCCTGCTGAAGGCGATACCCGACGGGATCCTGCTGGTCAACGGTGCCGGCACGATCGGACATTGCTTCAGCCCCATCGCCGGTCTGCACCGAACGCCGCCGCAGACAGTCCCGAAGTCGATCTTCGACCTCATTCCCGAAATCACCCACGGACACGCCATGGACTGCCTCAGCTCGGCGCTGCGGGGCGAACCGGCTGTTTTCGAATTCGCCTTACAAGGCGAGGCGCAATCGCAGCGGCACTTCGAATGCCGGTACCTACCGAATTCCGCGGGCCAGGTGCTGGCCATTATTCGGGATGTGACCGCACGCAAGGAGGCGGACGCTCGAATACATCGCCTCGCGTATTTCGACACGTTGACCGGACTTCCCAATCGGGAATGGATCCGTGACTACTTGGCGCGGTCGCTGGCCGAGGCTCGCCGCCGCCATCGGCGCCTGGCATTGCTTCATTTGGACCTCGATCAATTCAAGCGCATCAATGACACATTGGGTCACGGGACCGGCGATGCGCTCCTGCGCCAGGTGGCCGAGAGGCTGCAAGCCACATTTGACCGAAGTGGCATGGATGGCATGCAAACCCAACTCGCCCGCACGGGCGGCGATGAGTTCATCGTGGTCCTGACAGGGATGGCGGACGCAATTCAGCCGCAATTGGCGGCACAAAAGATATTGTCGGCGCATGCGGCTCCTTTCCTGCAAGCCAGCTACGAACTCGTAGTGACGCCCAGCATCGGAATCGCGATGTTTCCGGACCACGGCGATGATGAGCAAAGCCTGCTGAAGAACGCCGAGGGAGCGATGTACGAGGCCAAAGCCAGCGGCCGAAATCAGCTTCGCGTTTACGACAGCGTCGTGAATGCACGTGCCCTGAAGCGATTGTCGCTGGAGATGGAGCTCAGGAGGGCTGTGGAGAATTCGAGCCTCGAGGTGTACTACCAGCCAAAGTACGAGGCGCGAACGCTGAAATTGCTCGGCGGGGAAGCGCTGCTGCGTTGGTTCCACCCAGACCGCGGCCAGATTCCGACCTCGGATTTTATTGCGGTGGCCGAGGAGACGGGACTCATCGGCGACATCGGCGAGTGGGCACTGCAGCGCGTATGCCGAGATCTCGCCCATTGGCGGGGCGAGGGATTGGTCATGCCCCACGTTGCGGTGAATGTCTCGGGCCGCGACTTCATGCATCCCGAGGCCTTGTTGCGGTTGAGCGATACCGTCGTCCGGGCGAACCTCTCCCCGTCGCTTTTCGAGCTGGAACTCACCGAAGGGGTGTTGATGCGCGATGCTGAAGCCGGGCGCCGCTCGCTGCTCGCGCTCAAGGAGTTCGGATTCGCGCTTGCCGTCGATGATTTCGGCACGGGCTATTGTTCGCTGAACTATCTAAAGCGCTTTCCCCTCGATACCCTGAAGATCGACCGCTCCTTCGTGGCCGACATCAGCGAGGATCCGGACGACGCCGCGATCGTGCGGGCGATCATCGCGCTTGGCCACAGTCTCGATCTCAAAATCGTCGCCGAAGGCGTCACCACGCTTGCACAACTACAATTTCTGCAGGCAGAAACCTGCGACGCCGTTCAAGGCTTTCTGATGAGCGCTGCGGTTCCCGCGACGGCATTCGCGGATCTTCTGCGGCTGCCGCAGCCCTCCGCGTCGCTCGACACGCGGCCTATGCGTTACCTTGCCTGACGCGCCGTCGCGCCTCGGTGCACGAAATGAACGCCGCGTAGCTCCATGCCAGCTGCTGCGCCGATCGTTGGACGCCGGTGTGCTGATCGAATTGTTCGGACAGCTCACCGCCGGGCGGCGTATACGCGCGTACCGTCGCGAGAAACGCATCGCCGCGTGCGACCAGCGAATCCTTCGCCGCCGAATTGAGTGCGGCGCGGAAGCAGAATTCCGCGGCTGCCAAGGTCGAGAAGTAGTAGGCGCCGCCCGCATAGTAAACATCGCCCGCGTAGCGGCCCATGGCCGGCGCTCGGTTGCCACGATCTCGATTGATGGCATATTCGGCGTCGAACAGCGCCTCGAGCTTGGCCAGGGTGGCATGCATGCGCGGGTCCCGCACCGAATGGCTCGGGCCGCCGCCGGCGTGCACTGCCGCGAATATGACCGCGATGTCCAGTTCCTTGGCCGAGGATGAGTTCCCTTCCAGCACGCGCGAGCGATAGAAACCGAGATCCTCGCGCCAGTACCCGTCCAGCATCCCGAGGATCTCGGCGGTATCCGAGCGGCAGGCTTGGGCCTCGGCGGCTTCTCCCCGCTCCTCGAACCAGCCGGCGCCGGCGTCGAGCGCAGCGGCGGCCAGGCGCAGGGTGTAGTAGTGAAATCCCTTCTCCTCTTCCCACAGGTCGAAGCACGGTTCGCGCCAGTGCCGGCGCGTAAATCCAAGATCCGCCGTCAGCAGGGCATCGACGGAGCCGTTGAGTACGGCATCGAAGCGCGCACTGCGGCGCCAACGCAGCAGACTGATGGCGCGCATCGAGGGACCGTCGTTTTGCGGCCGTGGCCACTTGGACAGGTCGAGCGTACCGTCCGGGTTGACGCGCGTCTCCGCCGCAACCGCTTCGCCATGCACCGCCGCGAGGTCTTGGTCGGTGCGTACAAAGCGGCGAAAGTCGAGGGCAACGGCGTCTCGCCAGGATGCGGAGTCGCTCAGGGTTCGGCCGTCCAGCCCCTGCAGCGATAGGCTGAAACGGACGAAGTCGCCCACATGCTCGAGTGCCGGGCAATCGATGGTCGGGTCTTCGAACAACAGCCGCAGGGCATCGACGACGACTGCGGAATCCCGGTACCAATGGAAGAAGTAATCCGGCTCCGGGTCGTAGGCTCCCAGCACCGGGGATGCGACGATGGAGCCTTTCCTCGGCCTCACCGTCTGCGCGAACCCGGGCCGCTGTTTGACGATACCCACCGGCGATATGCTGCGCATCAACGCGACCGCGCTATGGCGGTATTGGCGTTCAATCCAGTCGTCGAGCGATTCCATAGTCAGAGGCCAGACTCCTAGCGTGTATTGTTCATGAACATTATTCGCCTTGAACATCTACTCGTTGTTCGCGAATAACTCGGGCTAGCGTCCTGCACCCTGGGTAAATCCCAGCTTGCGCAGTCCGGTCTGAATCTCCGGCACCTGCATGAACAACTTCCACAGAAGGCCGGTGCGGTAATTCTCGATCATGACAACGATGGGGCCTTGGTCAATCGACAGATACGTGTCCGCGTACCAATCCTTGGCCTCGCAGAAGGCGTCGACGAATCCAAATCGGCCCCAGACCTTGTCGCCATAGCGGTTGAGGAAATGCCGAATGGCTTGTATCGCTTCCTTCGGTGCGTAGGGCATGCTCGACAGCGCGGCGGTGGGCGAGATGGTGCCGTCGTCGTTGTCGGGGCTATGGGTCGCATAACCCTCGGGGCCGTCGCTCGAGGTCAGTCCCCAGCAGGCGGGGCCGTAGCCTGCGTAATGACCCGGATTCTTCTCGCAGTGGGCATGATTGATGCGCACGTGACTGACGTTTTGTTGCCAGTAGTCGGCGAAGGTGTCTTTCAAGCCGCGCGGGTCGAGGCCGCAAAAAGAATAGTGTGCGAAGAACAAGGGTCCGCCGTAGGGCATTCCCAAGGGCAAGGGAATGCCGTAGTAGGGATTGCCGTTGAGAAAATGGCGGCCGACGGTGAATCCCTCATGGTAGGCGGCGGCGGCGATGGGGTAACGCGGCGCGGATGCGGCCAGGACATAGGTGATCAGGCATTCATTCCACCCGCGGATATCCAGTCCGAGCGCCCAGCCGTTATTCGGGCTCCAATGCCATTGCAGTACGCTGTGCCCGCCGCGCGAGTACCAGTCCCACTCGACGTCTCTCCAGATATAGTCCACGAGCCCTCTGAGCTTGGACTCGGCGGGCGTGTCGCGGCCGAAATATTCGCGTGCACACAACAGTCCCATGATCAGAAAAGACGTCTCCACCAGGTCGCCGCCGTCATCCTTGCGGGTAAAGGGGATGGTGGCACCGGTGCGCCCGTTCATGAAATGCGGGAACACGCCGTGATAACAGGTCGCGCGGGCGAGCAGATCCAGCATGTGCACGAGCCGGTCCGCCGCTTCCGCACGCGTGACCCAGCCGCGCTCGACGGCAACGATGATTGCCATGGCGCCGAATCCCGAGCCGCCGACGGCGATGAGGTCGTCCGCGGGTCCTGCAACGGTCTTACACCGATCCGGCGCAAGACCGCTCGAAGGGTGCGATGCGTCCCAGAAAAAACCGAAGGTCTGCCTTTGCACCGCTTCGAGCAGATCCGCGTCGGGCAATGCGGCCAGTGCCACCGGGCTCAAGGTCTTGTGCTTGCCCATCAGGCACTCCCCGCCAACTGAAGGGGGGCTTCGCGCGCCGCCGGAGGTTCCAATTTTTTCGCCGTGGGGTCGACGGCTAGATGCAGTACCCGAGTAAAGAAGTGATGCGCATCGGTGCGCCCGATGAGAATGACAGTGGACTGCGGCAGATCGTGGGTGAATATTTCGGCAACCTTGTCTAGCGCGTCATCATCCAGCGTATCGAGCACTTCGTCGATCAGCACCCAAGGCGCCTTGTGGACGATCACACGCGCCAAGGCCAGCGCCTGCTGCTCATCCTCGTTCAACTCCCGGTCCCAACGCTGCGTCTCATCGAGCAGCGCGGTCAGACGGCTCAACCCAACCCGCTCCAGTGCCTGGATACACGCCTGCGCGTCGAAAAGCTCCGTGGATTTTGGATAGGCGAGCACCTCGTGCAGCGTGCCGGGGGGGAAATAGGGTGTGCGCGGCGCATAGACTATCTCCTCACCGTCGGGATAGGCCACGGAACCTGAGCCCCACGGCCACAAGCCGGCGAGCGTGCGAAACAGCAGTGTCTTGCCGGCGCCGGATTCGCCGACGATGAGCACCCGCTCCCCGCGTTTGATCAGCACATTTTTCTCCTGGAGCAGGGTGCAGCCGCTCGGGGAGGAAATCCGAAGATCCTCGATGCGCATCTCTCCCGGCGGGCCCTGTGAGAAGGCCACACGGCACTCCACACCATGCATCACGTCCGTTTCGATGACGGCACGGCGGAAGCCTGCCACGCGCAACAGGGTCGCGCGCCAATCGGCAATGGTGCTGAAGTTGTCGACGAACCAGCGCAATGAGGATTGGACTTGCATGAACGCGCCGGACGCCAGCATCAGGCCGCCGAAAGTCAGATTGCCGGCGAAATACAGGGGAGCCGCGACCAGAATGGGCGCGACGAGCGTGAACCATCCGTAGCCGGCCGTAATCCAGGTGAGATTGGTCAGCCCGGTCACCAGCCGCGCCGTGGCCGTCAGCACGCCCTTGAGGTCCATTTCGATGCGCCGCGCTTCATCGGCTTCGCCGCCGCTCAAGGCGATGGCATCGATATGCTCGTTGACGCGTACCAGCGAGAAGCGCAAGTCCGCTTCCCGCCCGTAGCGCTGCGCATTGCGCTCGATGAGGCTGCTGCCCACCCAATAGCTGACCAAGGACGCGGATCCTGAATACAACACCGCGGCCCATACCATATATCCCGGGATCACGAGTTGCCGTCCCGCGAGGTGGAAGGCAAAATTGTTCGACAGGCCCCAAAGGACTTTCACGAAGGTGGCTACCAGGATCGATGATTGCAGCAATCCAATGCCAAGATCGGCCGACAGCTCGGTAAGATGACGGGCGTCTTCGTGCATGCGCTGGTCCGGATTCACGCCCATGGCGCCCGCGTTGGTCAAGCGGAATGCCCGGCCGGGGACGAGCCAGTTCTTGACCAGGTCATGAACCAGTCCTTGGCGCAACTTCAACTTCAAAGTTTCGCCGAGCCAGCGCTGACCCACATTTAGGATCAACAACGTTCCGGCGATCAGCCCGAAGACTCCCAGTTGATCGAGGAATTGCGCAAAATTGTGATGCGACAGCGCATCATAGAAGGGTTGATTCCAATTGTTGAGGCGGATCTGTCCGTAGGCCGTGGCGGCTATGACGAGGAACAAGGATACTGACAATGCGAACAGCGTATTGCGCACCGGTGCCGCCCATAGGGCGCGGGCCATCATGTAAAGTTGCGGCAGCAGCCCCGATTTTGCCTGGTCCTCCGTGTCCGTTTTGCGGTTCGCCTGATCCGGTCTGTCTCTGTTCATGCGTTACCCTCGAGCGATGGCTTACCGGCATTATCATTCATCGGCCTTCCGCGGAGTAGTCAAGTGAGTCTCGTGGACAGTTTAATCGAACGCATGTCGCTGACGGAGAAGCTGGGTCAGCTGACCATGACTGCCTGCGGACAGGCCGTGACCGGACCCACCATCGCGGGCGATTCCACCGAGGCAATCAAGAGTGGGGCGATCGGCAATTTGCTGAATCTCGTCGGCGCGGCAAACGTCCACGACATGCAGCGGCTGGCGGTCGATGAGTCGCGTCTCGGGATCCCGCTGCTCATCGGCTACGACGTGATCCACGGGCATCGTACCTTGTTCCCGATCCCGCTGGGCGAAGCGTCACTGTTCGATCCTGAAGCATGGGCGTCGAGCGCTCGCGAGTCGGCCAAGGAAGCGGCCGCCGATGGATTGGCCATGACCTTCGCGCCGATGCTCGATGTGGCACGGGACCCGCGATGGGGCAGGGGTGCCGAGGGTCCGGGCGAGGATCCCTTCGTGGCTGCATGCATGGCCGAGGCCAAGGTGCGCGGATTTCAGGGCGGCGGGTTGACGCACGCCGACTGCCTGGCGTCCGTGGCCAAGCATTTCTGCGCCTATGGCGGCGTAACTGCGGGTCGCGATTATGCTCCCGTGGATATTTCCGAGCGCACGCTGCATGAGGTACACCTGTTGCCCTTCGCTGCGGCAGTGGCCGCCGGCGCTGCCGCCATCATGCCGGCCTTCACGGACTTGAACGGCGTGCCGATGACGGCCAACAAGGTGCTGCTTCGCGACTGGCTGCGCGGGCGCCTCGGCTTCGATGGTTTGATCATCAGCGACTATAACGCCATTGCCGAATTGATTCGCCACGGGATTGCCGCCGATCTCGCAGACGCTGCGGCGCTGGCGCTCAAAGCCGGTGTGGACATCGATATGATGGCCGATGCGTACCGGCGCGGCCTGCCCTTGGCATTGAAACGAGGCACGGTCAGCATGGCGGAGATCGACGAATCGGTGCGCCGCGTTTTGATCCTGAAAGAGCGCCTGGGATTGTTCGACGATCCCTACCGTCGCGGCAAGGTGCGCGAATCTGCCGCCGCGCTCGAGAAGCGGCGCGGGTTGGCCCGACACATCGCGACGCGCTCCATCGTGATGCTGAAGAACGATGGCGATGCTTTGCCGCTGCGCCGCTCGGTGCGACGCCTGGCATTGCTGGGTCCGCTGACGGATGCATCCGCGGAAATGCGCGGGGTGTGGTGGGGTGCGGCGGCGCCGGAGGGCCACGTGACCGTGCTGCAGGGATTGCGGACCGCGTTGCCCGAGTCCCAAATTCTGCAGGCCGACGGCGTCGCGATCGACGGTGCGGACACCGGCGGACTGAGCGCGGCATTACGGTTGTGTGAGTCCGCGGACGCCATCATCCTGTGTCTCGGCGAAGCAGCGGTCATGAGCGGTGAGGCTGCCAGCCGCGCCCATCTGGGGCTTCCCGGCATGCAGCGGCAGCTCGCGGAGGCCGTGTTCGAACAGGCGCAACGTGCATCCATCCCGGTGATCGTGATTTTGTTCTCCGGGCGGCCGCTCATCGTGCCCTGGCTCGTCGAGAAGGCGAATGCCGTGCTTGCGGCCTGGTTCCCGGGCAGCGAGGCGGGTCACGCGCTCGCCGATGTCATCACCGGACGGCAGGGTCCCAGCGGGCGCACGCCCGTGACCTGGCCGCGGGCTTTGGGCCAGGTGCCCATATTTTTCGGCGAACGTCCGAGCGGCAGACCCTTCGACAGCCATGATCGATTTACCAGCAAGTATCTCGATGTCGCCAACGAGCCCTTGTTCCCCTTCGGATTTGGGCTCACTTACGGGCGGTTCGAGCTGTCGAATCTTCGGCTGTCGCGTGCCGCGATCGCGCTCGGCGACGTGCTGACCGTGCAGGTGGATGTGATCAATCGCGGCGCGCGCGAGGCCCAGGAAACGCTGTTCTTGTTCACCCACGACAAGATTGCCAGCGTCTCGCGGCCGAAGCTGGAGTTGAAGGGATTCGGCAAGATCGAGCTGCGGCCCGGCGGCAGCGGCACGGTCACGTTTTCATTGGGCGCCGCGGAGCTGCGCTTTCTCGGCATGGCGCTCGAGCCGGTGTTCGAGCCCGGCGAGATCGAGATTTTGGTCGGACCCTGTGCGGACCGGACGCAACTTCAGGTCGCGAGCGTTCAGTTGGTGGCCTAGGAGTGCGCCTTGCCGTTGGCGACCTCACACGCCCACTGGTAAATATTTTCACTTGGCGTGCCCGGCACGATGGGCACCCAGACGGCTTGCTTGACGTCGGTGGCCTCACTGGACTCACTGCCGGTGATGTTGTTGTCCGAGTAGTAGATGATCAATAAGGCACGCGCGCGCTCATTGGCGCAGTCGAATTGAATCTTCTCCACGTAGCTGAAGTAAATATCGCCGGCGCTGTTGCGTTGTGGCTCCGGATATTCCTGCCTCAGCCATGCCGTGATCAGGCGGCCGGAACGTTTCATCTGATGTTCGGTGCTGAAAGCGGCCCATGATCCATCCGCGGCGACGGCCCGAAATTGCCAGCCACCCTCGCCTAACGGATTGAGCGTGCGGACCCATGCCATGGGATCCGCCCGGCGGGCGGCACGCTGCGAGGCCAGAAGCTCTGCCTTCGCCTTCTGTTCGGCCTGAGACTGGGCGCGCTGTGCTTCCCATAGCTTCTCCTGCTCGGGAGTCTGTGCAGCGCCCATGTCGGGTCGAAGAAGACCGGCGGTGAGAGTCAGGGCAGGGGCGATGAGCCGCCAAACTGGATGGATCATAGTTGAGATTCTAGGCGATTTAATCGCTGCCGACAGCCCGATAGTCGAATGCCAGACGATGATAGTAGTGACGGATGACGACGCCATCTCTCACCAGCAGGTCATCCTCGATGGGCCCCAGGCGTGCTACCTGTGCCTCGATTGCCTTATCCTCGAGTTCCCCCGGACTCCAGGCGACGAGCAACAGATTCCGATGCTCCTGCAGCTTGGGTGGCATCCATTGGCCATACATGAGACCCATGCCGCCAAAGAGATGGCTGTTGGCGGTATTCAAACCCGACGCGGCGTGCGCGCCGCCGTAAAAGGCTAGTTCGCTGGCGATGGCGTACCGATCCATGCCCACGATGAGAACATCGCCACCGCTGTCCGTGCGCTGGGCGGCGGCGGTTTCCATGATATGCGCCGTCAGTTCGCGCCAGCCCACCGGCACCACCTCGATGTGCTTGCCATAGGCCGCACCCGGAAGACCGAGCACCAAGTAGTGCAAGCCCGCCGCGTAGATCAGCAGCAGGGTCAAGATCGTGGGCCGCCACGCGGCACGAGCCCAAGCCCCTAGCCTGCCGAGCCTGGTTTCCGCGGCGATCATCGCGCACCCGAGGGCCGGCAGTGCGGCCGTCCACAGCGCACCGGTCCAATCGAGCTTCACTTCATGACGCAGGCTGAATGCCGCGAACACCGCCAGCGGCACGAGGATGGCGAGGCAAAACAGGCGCCGCCCGCGCGCGGCGGTGGAGAATGCACCGCCGCCGAGCGGCCACGTGAACAAAACACCGGCGACGGCCAATAGTCCCGTGGGTGTGATCAACACGATCATGGAACCGATGAGTTTGTGCAAGGCGAACTGCGGCGCTTCCGCGAGTCTGCGCGAGGTTTGAAAGGCGAACGATGCCCAGCCGTGCTGCGCATTCCAGATGAGAACCGGGGAGAAAATGGCGAGGGCCAGCAGGGCCGCGACATACGGGTCGATGCGGCGCCACCAGTGACGCGAGGGCGAGTCCCATAACATGAAGGCCGCGGTGACCGGCGCCAGCACAGCAATGGTGTATTTCGAAATCATCCCCAAGCCGAGGCAGATTCCCGCCAGCCACCACGCGCGGTAGCGATTGGCGATCAGGGCACGTTCGAGAAAGTACAGCGAGGCGGCCCAAGCCGCCACCAGCGGCGCATCCGGCGTCATCAGCAACCCGGAGAGGAAGAAGTAGGGCAGGGTTTGCGCCAACAGCACAGCCGCCAGCGCGCTGACCTCGCCGAAAAGGTTGCGGGTCAGCCTGTAGACAAAAATGGCGGTGACGGCGCCACAGAACAGCGCGCCGGCACGCACGCCGAATTCGTTTTGACCGAACAACGCCGTACCGAGCCGTATCAGCCAGGCTACCATCGGAGGGTGGTCCAAGTAGCCTAGGGCCAGGTGCCGAGAATAGTTCCAGTAATAGGCTTCCTCGGGCATCAGCTCGACCGTGCCTGCATAGATCAGTCGCAGTACCAGGGCGTAGGCAATGAGCCCGTAGGCGAGGGTGCGCCAAGACAGGCCGGCCGCAGGGTCGGCCGCGGCCGCAATGGAATGGGCATGGCTGTGTGAACGGGCATGAGCATAGGCATCAGAGTAGGAAAATCCCGCCTGAATCACGGCCACTCCCATGGCAACGGTGGGCAGGATCGCCAGAGTCGGCGGCCAGCCCCAGCGCTGGAACAGCGCCAGCACGCCGCCGCGCAGGAACAGTCCCAGGAATCCGAGGATCATGATGCGCAGGTATGGGCGAGTTGCGTGCAAGGTCGGCTCCGCCGCCTTCATGATCCGCACTCTCAAAACGCACGCGATCAAGACATGTGCGGCGAATGCAAAAGCATTGCTGGCTCTCGGTGACAGCCCGGCGCCGATCATCGCGCAGAACGCGAGGATGTCGATCAGGGGAGCGATGAGAACTGCGGCGCGCCGGTACAAAGACAATCGCTTACGGCAAAGCCAAGGTCGAGGGCGCCGCGGGGGCGGCGGTCGCTGATTGCGGCTGTGCCGCCTCGCGCGATGAGGCGACCGATTCGTCGATCATGAGGGTCAACACGGCGCGCAGCCCCGGCCCGTTGTCCTTGAGTTCGAGGGTGCTGCCGTGCAGCTTTGCCACGGCTTGCACCAGGCTCAAGCCCAATCCCACGCCCGGCGTGCCGCGGCTGGCATCGCCGCGATAGAAGCGCTGCACCACTTTGATCTTTTCCGCGTCATCGATGCCGGGTCCGTTGTCGGAGACGGAAATTTCCGCGCTGTTCCCATTCTTCTGCACGGCCACTTCGATGGAGCCGTGCGGCGGCGCGTACTTCAGGGCGTTGTCGATCAAATTGCTCAAGGCCTGCGCGAGCAGCACCGGGTCGCCGGATACCCTCAGCGATCCTTGCGACCGAAACGTAAGATCGAGGTGCTTGAGTTCCGCCGCCGGCTCATAGAACTCGACCGCGTTGGCGGCGAGATCCGATACGTCCAGCGAGACGAAGCCCGAGCGGCGCATGCCGGCATCGATTTCCGCCAATCTCAACAGTGCATCGAAGATGCGAATGACGCGATCCACATCCGCCACCGCTCCGTCAATCTCTGCATAGGTTTGCTCGGCCGAAGGCCGTATCAGCGACAGCTCCTCCAGCCGCGACCGCAATTCCGCGAGCGGCGTGCGCAGGTCATGTGCGATGGAGTTCGAGACGTTGCGTACGCCGTGCACCAGCAATTCGATCTGATCGAGCATGCCGTTGATGGTGCGTGACAGTGTGTTGAGCTCGTCGTCGTGCACTTGGGTCGGCAGGCGGTGCTTCAGATCGCCGTGAATGATGGCCGAAACGGTTTGACGGATGCTGTGGACCCGCGACAGCAGAGCACGGCGCGTGATGATACCGACGAACAAGCCGGCAATGCACAGCACCGCGACCGCCGCGGCCAGTCCGTACCAGAAGCGGGTCTGCAGCGGCTTGAACAGCAGATTGTCCCTGCCCACCAGCAACTTGTAGTCGCCCAGCATGGCGACATGCACCAGAGCCTCCTGAATGCCTCGATCGCGGACTTCGACGTGGATCTTGTAGTTGCCGGGTGCCGCGGGCACCGCGACGGGCCATGCCTGTAGGTTGCCGGCAAGCGGATGCATGGCCGCGTCGGTGAGCAGCAAGATACGCTCGCCGGCGATTTGCATGCGAACGCGTGCATCGATGAAACTTTTCAGGGCGTCGGCGCCGTCGCGGCGATACACATCCGTGAGGCGCTGCGCATCGGCCTGGAGGATTTCCGCGCGCCCCTCCTGGATGGTGACCTGCCATGCATACCACAGCGGCGCGGCGAACAGCACCAGAGCGGCCAGTCCCAGCGCGACATAGCCCATCGCCAGCGACAGTGCCGAGGATCGCATCATGCTGGTCATCCCTTCACCTGGTCATTCACCTTTTCACCCGATCTTTCCCGGTCACACCAGTCACACAAATCACACAGGTCACATCGGTCGCATTGGTCACATTGGTCACATCGGCTGACCCGCTTGCGGTCCCTCGCCCGTACTCCAGGCCACTCGTACTACTCACTGGCGGTCACCGTATATCCGGCGTTGCGCACCGTGCGCAGCAGCGGGCGCTCGAACTCCGCGTCGATCTTCTGCCGCAGCTTGCTGATATGCACGTCCACCACGTTGGTCTGCGGGTCGAAATGGTAGTCCCAGACATTCTCCAGCAGCATGGTGCGCGTGACTACTTGATCCGCGTGCCGCATGAGGTACTCGAGCAGCTTGAATTCGCGCGGCTGCAGCGCAATCTGGCGGTTTCCGCGCGTGACCTTGCGCGTCAGCGGATCCATATGCAAGTCGCCGACAATGAGCGGCGCTTCGTGATTGACGCCCTCCGCGCGCCGGTGCAAGGCATCGATGCGCGCGAGCAGCTCGCCGAAGGCGAAGGGTTTGGTCAAATAGTCATCTCCGCCGCTGCGCAGTCCCCTGATTCGATCGTCGACCTCGGACAGCGCACTCAGAATCAGAATTGGCGTGCGCTTGCCGGTTTTGCGCAGCACCTCGATGATGGCGAGGCCGTCGATGTCACCGGGGAGCATGCGATCCATGATGATGACATCATACGGCTCGCTCGCCGCCAGGAACATCCCGTCGCGCCCGGTGGCGGCATGATCGGTGGTATGGCCGGCTTCCTGCAAGCCTTTGATGACGAATTGCGAGACCCGCTCATTGTCTTCGACCAGCAAGATCTTCAACTGCGTTCTCCGAGCGGCCCCTCCGCGGCGTTGGGCGCCGTGACCAGGGCTTTTTCGGCGCGTTTCATCTGCCGTCGCCCGCGCATTTTCACGCTGAATTCATCCAGATATAGGTATATGACAGGCGTGGTAAATAGCGTCAGGGCCTGACTGAGAATGAGGCCGCCCATCATGGTATAGCCCAAGGGCTGCCGCAGTTCCGAGCCGGTGCCGTGACCCAGCGCCAAGGGCAGTGCCCCGAGCAATGCGGCCATGGTCGTCATCATGATGGGGCGAAACCGCATCAGGCAGGCCTGGCGAATGGAGTCATGCGGCGAGAGATGCTGCTCGCGCTCCGCCTGCAAGGCGAAATCGACCATCATGATGCCGTTCTTCTTCACGATGCCGATCAGCAAAATGATGCCGATCAACGCAATGACGGACAGGTCGATATGGGTCAGGAACAACACCAGCAGGGCTCCGACGCCGGCCGACGGCAGGGTGGAGAGAATGGTCAAGGGGTGAATGTAGCTCTCATAGAGCATGCCGAGAATGATGTATACGGCCACCAGCGCCGCGAGAATCAGGTAGGGCTGGCTCTTCAAGGAGCTTTGGAACGCCTGCGCAGTGCCCTGAAAGTTTCCGGTGATGGTTGCCGGCAAATGCATTTGAAGTGATGCGCGATTGATGGCGTCGACCGCATCGCCCAGGGCCGCGCCGGGCGCGAGATTGAAGGACAGGGTGACCGCCGGAAACTGCCCTTGATGGTTGATCGACAGGTACGTTACATGCTGGGTGTCGAACTTCGTCATCGCGGACAGCGGCACCATTTGGCCGGTCAACGGCGATTTGACGTAGAGCTTTTTCAGCGTGTCCGGATCGCCTTGCAGCGAGGGGGTGATTTCCAGCACCACGTGATAGCTGTTCGCCTGCGTGAAGTACTGCGCGGCTTGGCGCTGGCCGAAGGCATCGTACAGGGCCAGGTCCACAGCCGCCGGCAGAATGCCGAAGCGCGATGCCTGATCGCGGTCGATTTCCAAGGACAGCATGCCGCTGCTGGTCTGCTGATCGGAGGCCACGTCGCGCAATGAGGGCAGTCCCTTCAGCGCCTCGAGCAATTTCGGCGCCCATTCGTTGAGCTCGTTGATGTCCGAGTCCTGCACGGTGTACTGATATTGCGTGCGTGAGGTACGGCCGCCGACGTTGAGGTCCTGCGCCGCTTGCACGAACAGCTGAATGCCCGGCACTTTGGCGAGTTGCGGCCGCAGACGATTGATGATGTCGTCCGCGGAGGCACTGCGCTCATCGCGCGGCTTCAAGCCCATGATGACAAATCCGGTGTTGAGCGGCCGATTGCCGCCGATGCCGGTACCGTAGCTGGCGATGTCAGGATCGCGGGACACCACATCGAGTACGGCGTGCTGGCGGCGCACCATCTCGTCGAAGGAGATGTCCTGCGGGGCATCGGTCACTCCGGAAATGATGCCGGTGTCCTGCTGGGGGAAGAAACCCTTGGGGATGTAGATGTACAGGAACACCGTCGCCGCCACCGTCAGGAGAAATGTCGCGAGCGTGGCGCGCTTGTGATCCAGCACGAAATCCAGGCCGCGCGTATAGCCGGCTAAGATCTTGTCGAAGGCGCGCTCGACCCCCATGTACGCCTTGCCGTGCTTGGCATGTTTTTCATCGCGCAAGAATAGTGCGCACATCGTGGGCGAGAGCGTCAGGGCGACAAAGGCGGACACGACGATGGTCATGGTCATGGTGATGGCGAATTCACGGAATAGCCGGCCGATGATGCCGCCCATCAGCAGCAGGGGAATGAATACTGCGACCAGCGAAACACTGATGGAGAGAATCGTGAAACCGATTTCAGCCGCGCCTTTGAGCGTCGCCTGCAGCGGTGTCAGGCCTTCCTCGATGTGCCGGTAGACGTTCTCGAGCATGACGATGGCATCATCGACTACGAAGCCCACGGCGATGGTCAATGCCATCAAGGACAAGTTGTCCAGGCTGAAGCTGAGCACGAACATCATCGCCACGGTGCCGAACAGCGCGAGAGGCACCGTGATGCCGGGAATGATGGTGGCCCAGGAATTTCGCAAGAACAGGAAAATCACCGCCACCACGAGGATGATGGTGATTCCCAAGGTGATTTCGACGTCCCGCACCGACGCCTTGATGGTGGTGGTGCGGTTGGCCACGGTGTCCACCTTGATCGAGGGCGGTACCGAGGCCAGCGCATGCGGCAGCAGCGCCTGGACACGCTCCACGGCCTCGATGACGTTGGCGCCGGGTTGCTTGAAGATCAGCAGCAAGATGCCGTTGTGGCCGTTTTGCCAAGCTTTGATCAATCGGTTCTCCGGCCCGTCGACCGCCACGCCGATGTCGCGAATGCGGACCGCGCCGCCATTCTTGTAGGCCACGACCACATCGTTCCAAGGGGCGGCTTTCAGCAGTTGGTCGTTGTCGTAAATCGTCATGCTGCGCGTCGGGCCGTTGATCGAGCCCTTCGGTGCATCGACCGTCGCCGTGGTGATCACATTGGCGATGTCTTCCATCTGCAGCCCCAGGGCCGCCAATTTCGTCGGGTCGATCTGCACGCGAACCGCGGGCTTTTGCTGGCCACCGATACTCACCTGGGCGATGCCGGGAATCTGCGAAATCTGCTGCGCGAGGATGTTCTCGGCATAGTCATCGACGGTGGTCACCGGCAGCACGTCCGAATGCACCGACAAGAGCAGGATCGGCGCATCCGCCGGGTTGACCTTCTTGTAGTTGGGCGGCGTGGGCAGATTCCTCGGCAATTGGCCGCCGGCGGCGTCGATGCCCGCTTGCACGTCCTGAGCCGCCGCGTCGATATTGCGGTTGAGGTCGAATTGCAAGGTGATTTGCGTGGTGCCGAGCGCGTTCGTCGAGGTCATCTGCGCCAGGCCGGAGATCTGTGCGAATTGCGTCTCCAGCGGCGTAGCCACCGAGGAGGCCATGGTCTCGGGACTTGCGCCCGGGAGCGATGCCGACACCGAGATGGTGGGGAAATCCACCTGCGGCAGAGGTGCCACCGGCAGCAACGGAAATACGACCAGGCCGACCAGAAAAATGCCGCCCATCAACAGGGAGGTGGCGATCGGCCGGCGGACGAACGGCTCTGAAATGCTCATGATGCCTTGGAGGCCTTGCCGCCGGCGTCGGCCACCGCACCGGTGGCGTTGTCGCGAACATGAATCCCCGGCTGCAATCGGTATTGATTGCTGGTCACCACCCGTTCGTTCAGAGCGATTCCGCTCTTGACCACCGTCTTGCCGTCGCTTTCCTCTCCGAGCTTCAAGGGACGAACCTCCAATGTGGAGTCGCTCTTGACCACGTAGGTAAAGGGGCCATTGGGTCCCAGCTGCACCGCCGAACTCGGCAGCGTCAAAGCATCGCGTTCCGTGCGCACCAATACGCGCGCGTTCACGTACTGTCCGGGCCACAGCGTATTGTGGACGTTGCTAAATGTGGCCTTGAGCTTGGCCGTGCCCGTCGCCTGGTCGATTTCATTGTCGATCAGCGTCAGAGTGCCGCGGTCGAGTTCGGTACTTCCATCCCGCGACAGCGTCGTGACCGGCACCGTCCCGGCGGCGAGGGCGGCGCCGACCGCGCCCAAGTCTTCTTCCGGCAGCGTAAATATCACCGAAATTGGCTGCACCTGCGTGACCACGACAATTCCGCTCGTGTCCGTGGCATGCACGATGTTGCCCGGATCGACCAGGCGGATACCGGTGCGACCGTTGATGGGCGAGGTGATACGCGTGTAGTCCAACTGGGTACGCGCGTTGTCGATGACGGCCTGGTCGACTTGCACCTGCGCCTTGAGCTGATCGACCGAGGCGCGTGCCGTATCCACCGTCTGTTTGCTCGCCAGATCTTCAGGCTGCAGCAGAATGAAGCGGTCCAAGTCGCGCTTGGCATTCTCCAGCAGGGCGGCATCCTTCGCCTTGGTGGCCATGGCCTGCTCGTAGGCGGCCTGGTTCGGGCGCGGGTCGATCTGCGCGAGCAGATCGCCTTTGTGTACCTGTTGTCCCTCCGTGAAGGCCACTTTCTGCAGCTCGCCATCGACCCTTGCGGTCACCGTCACGGTATAAAAGGCCTGCACCGTGCCAAGACCCTGCAGGTAGATCGGCACGTCGGCATGAGATGCCGTGGCCGTATCGACGGCAATCGCGGGCGGTGCGGTGCGCGTGGCGGCGTCGGCAGGCTTGTAAAGGACACGCCACGCCACCAGCAGGGCTGCCGGCACGAGAACTCCGAGCAGCGATTTCTGGAACGTCGAAAATTGCTTCATCTACATCACCCTTGTTGCCATCCGCCGCCAAGCGCGGTGAACAAGTCCACCAGCGATTGCAAATGCAGGTATTGGACCTGAACCAGCTCGTCCTGTGCGCTAAAGAGAGCGTTCTCCGTATTGAGTACGGTCAGAATGTTGACCGTTCCGGCCGACATCTGAGTCTGCGCATACTGAAAAGCACGGCGCGCAACATCCACCGCCTTCTGTTGGCGCTCCCGCTGCTCATCGGTCTGCTGAGCCGCGACCAAGGCATTCTCGACGTTGCTGAACGCCGAGATCACGGTCTTGTGATACGTGCTCAGCAATTCCCGGTAGTGGGCGTTGCTGAACGCCAACTGGCCGCGCAGCGCGCCGCCGTGAAATATCGGCTGCAACAACCCCGCGGACACGGTCCACAGACCGCTGGCGGGATTGATGGCCGAGCTCAAGGCCTTGCTCTCGTAGCCGCCGCTCGCGGTCAGTTCGATCTTCGGAAACAGGGCGGCACGTGCCACGGTGATGTCGGCGTTGGCGGAGATGAGCTGCTGTTCGGATTCCGCGACATCCGGGCGGCGCGACAGCAATTGCGAGGGCAATCCTTCGACGACCGGGGGTGCGGTCAAGGCAGCCAAGGTCCCGTGATCCACATCGACCGATTCCGGTGTCTGGCCGATCAGCACGGCCAAGGCATTCACCGTCTGGCGAAACTGCTGCTGCAGCGGCGGTATGGCCGCGTCCAGAAGTGCCACGGCCGTCTCCTGCTGTGCGACGTCCAGTCCGGTGGCAATGCCGGCCGTCTGCTCGAGTTTCAGTCCGCGCAGAATCTTCTGTCCGTTGGCGAGATTCTGGCGTGCGACCTCGAGGCGATCGCGAAATTCCAGCGCTTGAAAGTACGTGGTGGCGACGCTGCTGATGACGGTGAGCGCCACGGTCTCCTTGCCGTACACGCTGGCGACGGCCGCCGCACGTGCGGCATCGCGCGACGCGCGGTTCTTGCCCCAGAAATCCAATTCGTAGCTGGCCGTCACCTCCGGGAGGAAGGTATTGAATGAGGCCGAGCCGCCGCCGGACGCGATACCTGAGACCGGCGCATGCTCGCGCATCGCGGTGGCGCTGAAATCAACCGTCGGTAGCAGGGGAGCCCCGGCGATGCGCGCCTGAGCGTCGGCCTCTTGGATGCGCGCAATGGCAACGGCCAGATCGTCATTGCTGCGCTGGGCCTGAGCGATCAGCTCATCGAGTTTCTCCGAGCCGAAACCGTGCCACCAATCTGCGCTGGGCCATACGGCCGTTGCGGGGTTGTCGAATGGATCGCGCCATTGCGCCGGCGCGGGGATATCGGGCCGCTTGTAGGCAGGTCCCACGCTGCACGCGGCCAGCGCGGCCAGCGCGGCCAGCGCGCAGCCGCATACCGCCCTTGCGGAAAGTTGAAATTTCATGCCGCATACGCTGTGCTCCTGGCAATTAAACGCGCGTGGCTGAAATATTAAAATAAGTTAATCTCGCCGGTGCCCCCGTTAATGGTTCGATGCCCATCCCTATCCCATCCTATCGCCGCCACGAAACCCTATGACAAGTCATCGAACGGTGCTGCTCGGCATCCTGATCCTGTGCAGTGCAACCTTGAGTTCCCGCGTGTTTGCCGATGAGGCGTCCGACGCCGCTGTGGCAACGACATTGGATCGAATTCGCACGGCTGGTATGGGCGATGCGTGGGCGTATCAGCGCCTGGCCGACCTCTGTGACAAGATCGGCCCGCGCATCAGCGGTTCGCGGCAAGCTGAAGCGGCGGTCGAGCAAATCGCCGCCGCCCTTAAGGCCGGCAGCCTGGCCGTGACCCTGCAGCCGGTCAAGGTGCCGCACTGGATCCGCGGCGATGAGCAGGCGGAGATCATCGACTATCCGGGCCGCCCTGCCGGCGTCACCCAAACACTGCACCTGACGACGCTGGGCGGCTCGGTCGCAACCCCGACGCAGGGTATCTCCGCGCAGGTGCTGGTGGTCCATAGTTTCGATGAATTGCGTAGCCATGAGGCCGCCGCGCGCGGCAAGATCGTGCTGTTCGACGTGCCCTTCAACGATGAACTGGCGGTGAACGGCCGCTCGGGAAGCGCTTACGGCCAGGGCGTGGTGTACCGCGCGCAGGGTGCGAGCGCTGCGGCCCGTGCCGGCGCCGCGGCGGCGCTGGTTCGAACCGTGGGCGGAGCCAACTACCGCCTGCCTCACACGGGGCATATGGACTACGATCCAAAGGTCGCGAAGATTCCGACGGCCGCACTGAGCGCCGAAGATGCCATGTGGGTCTCGCGCCTCGCCGCCGAAGGTCCGGTCACTTTGCGGCTCAAGCTGCTGCCGCAATCGTTGCCGGATGTCGAAAGTCACAATGTGATGGCCGATTGGGTGGGACGTGAACATCCCGAGGAAGTCGTGATCGTCTCGGGCCACCTGGATTCCTGGGATCTGGCGCAAGGCGCGATCGACGACGGGGCCGGCGTCGCTTCCGCCATGGGAGCCGTGCACCTGCTCGAGTCATTGGGATTGCACGCCCGGCGGACCATTCGCTTCGTGGGGTGGATGAGCGAGGAGAATGGCGCTGCCGGGGGCGAGGCGTACTTCAAGCTGAACAGCGCCGCCTTGGCCAGGCAAGTGGCGGCGATCGAAACCGACAATGGTGCGGGGCGTCCCCTGGGCGTTTCCGCCCACGTAAATCCAGAGTCCATGGCGCTGTTCAAGCCGCTCCTCAAGGCCCTGACGCCCATGGGTGCCACGCTGCTCGATCACCGGGACGAACCGGGGGGGTCCGACGTGAAATGGTTGGATGCAGGCGGTGTGCCGACTCTGGCGCCCATCGTCGACACCAGGACCTATTTCGATTTCCACCACAGCGCCGCCGATACGCTCGACAAGATCGATCCGGACAATATTCGCCGGCAAGTCGCCGTCCTGGCGATGATGGCCTACTTCATCGCGGACATGCCGGAACCCTTGCCGAGGCTGCCGGTTTCAAAACCCTGAACTCGCAGTCCTAGATCCAGGGCGCCGGCGGCAAGAGCGGTCGCGGCGCTGGGCTGCTGCGAAATACATCACAGTCACCGGCAGAGTTTCGGTACTCATGCACTGCCAGTGCGGCATGCGCGCTGTTAATTTACCTTAATTCAGACATTGCGCGCAGGTGAGTAGGGCTCGGCTGGGAATTGCCGGTGCTTTCCGCGGCAGAGGAGGCGGTCCGGTATCTGCGCGCGATGCCATGCAAGGAGCAAAACGATGTTTCTTGGACACTTGAAGATCGGCACGAGATTGGGGCTGGCATTTGCCGTCGTCTTGATCGCGGTTCTCGGCACCGTCGCGCTCGCCGTGTCGCGGTTGGACTCCCAGGATAGGTTGCTCTCCAAGTTTGCCGACGAGCGCGTACCGCAAGTGGTGACCACACACAAGTGGGCCATCTCGGTTCTTGAATCGGCGCGGCACACGCGCAACATATTCGTCCTGGATCACGACAAGATTCCCGAAGAGATCGCCGGCCTCCAGGATCAGAAGAAAAAGCGCATTGACGAGATGAATGTCATGGAGCGGCAAGTCGATTCGGACCATGGTAGAGAGCTGCTGAGGAATGTCGAAGAAGCCCGCGCGATCTACGTGCTCGATGAGGATGAGTTCATCCGGCTCGTGCTGGCCAATCGACTGGATGAGGCGAAGAAGCTGCTGATCGAGAAGGCGCGCCCCGAGCAACTGACGTATCTCGATAAAATTTACGCGCTCATAGACTATCAAGTCTCGCTGATCGGCAAGGAACGCGATGAGGTGAAGGATCGGTATACCAGCGCACGGTCGGTGATCATCGTCATCGCCGTTCTGGCCGCTCTCATCAGTGTCGCGTTGGCCTACCTGATCACGCGCAGCATTACGTTGCCTCTGCAACGTGCGCTGCGGACCGCGCGGCGGGTTGCAGGCGGCGATCTTGCGGCCCACATCGACGTCAACAGCCAGGATGAGACCGGGCAGTTGCTGGCGGCGCTCAGGGACATGATGCAGGGGCTTGCAAAGATCGTCGGCGAGGTGCAGAACTCGGGCACCCAAGTCAACTCATCGGTGACGGCGATCGCCGCCACCGGCAAGGAACAACAGGCAACCGCAACCGAGATCGCGGCGACGACTACCGAGATTGGCGCGACTTCCAAGGAAATCTCGGCCACCTCTCGGGAGTTGGTCAAAACCATGAACGAGGTCGCGGCGGTTGCCGAGCAAGCGGCGAGTCTGGCGAACAGCGGCCAGGCCGGCTTGTCGCGTATGGAAGAGACCATGCGCCAAGTCACGGAGGCGGCGGCCTCGATCAACGCCAAGCTCACCGTGCTGAACGAAAAAGCGGGCAACATCAACCAGGTGGTGACCACCATCACGAAGGTCGCCGATCAAACCAATCTGCTGTCGCTCAATGCGGCTATCGAGGCGGAAAAGGCCGGCGAATACGGCAGGGGCTTTGCCGTGGTGGCCTCGGAAATTCGCCGGCTCGCCGACCAGACCGCGGTAGCAACCTATGACATCGAACAAACGGTGAAGGAAATCCAAGCGGCGGTAACGGCCGGTGTGATGGGCATGGATAAGTTTTCCGAGGAGGTTCGCCGCGGCATGCAGGATGTGCAGCACGTCGGCGGGGAACTGTCTCAGATCATTCAACAGGTCCAGGCCTTGGCGCCCCGAGTTGAGTCGGTCAACGAAGGAATGCAGGCGCAGGCAACCGGTGCGGAACAGATCAGTCAAGCGCTTACGCAGCTGAGTGAAGCGGCACAGCAGACCGTGGAGTCGCTGCGCCATTCGGCCGCTGCCGCGGACGGGCTGATGGAGGTCTCCGTCGGACTGCACGCCAGTGTCTCGCGATTCAAGTTATAGACCGCCGGAGTGTCGGCAATGTTGTTTCTGAAATTTCGAATCGGCGAGGAAGACTATGCGCTCGACGCACCGCAGATCGTGGAAATTCTGCCTCTGCTGGAAGTCACGCGCGTGCCCCGGGCACCGCCCGGGATTGCGGGTCTTGTCAGCTATCGCGGCAAGCCGGTGCCCGTGGTCGATCTTTGCGAGTTGACGCTTGGCCGGCCGGCGCTGCCGCATATCAGCACGCGCCTGATTTTGGTGCGTTATGAGGAGAATTTGCTCGGACTGATCGCCGAACGGGCGACGGAGATCATGCGTCGTGATGCCGGGAGCTTCGTCGAGTCGGGTATTGCCAGCGAGGCCGCGCCCTACCTGGGACCGATTACCCAGGACGGCGGCCGTCTGGTTCGTTGGATCAAGGCGCAGAAACTGCTGCCGCCGGCCATCAGCAGCGTCCTGTTCCGTCAGGCCGAGGAGAAAGCTTGGTCTACTCAAGAGTCGCAGCGCTGCTGAAGGAGAAGATGGGACTGGACGCCGAGTCGATCGGCGTGGCCTCCGTGGAGCGTGCAGTGCGCCGACGGCTCGCCGCGCTGGGCCTCGAGGATGTGCAGGTCTATTGGGAGCGGCTGATTTCTGCCGAGCAGGAATTGCAGGAACTGATCGAAGCGGTCGTGATTCCGGAGACTTGGTTCTTTCGGGATTCCGAGGCCTTTGCAGCATTGGTGCGCATGGTGCGGGAAGAGTGGTTGGCGACGCATGCGGAGGGAACGCTGCGCATATTGAGCCTGCCGTGCTCGACCGGCGAAGAACCGTTCTCGGTGGCGATGGCATTGCTTGACGGCGGTCTACCGTCATCGCGTTTTCACATTGACGCCATCGATATCAGTACGCGTGCCATCGGATGGGCGGAGCGGGGTGTCTATGGCAAGAACTCGTTTCGTGGCAACGACCTCGGCTTTCGAGATCGCTACTTCGAGGCGGCGGAACGCGGTTATCGATTGAGCGACGCCGTGCGTCGGCAAGTGCAGTTTCGGCATGGCAACCTATTGTCCGCCGGCTGGTTACACGGTGCGCATGGCTACGACGCGATATTCTGCCGCAATGTGCTGATCTATTTCGACCGTGTGACTCAGTGCCGTGCCGTGGAGGTGCTCGGACGGCTGCTGTCGCCGTCTGGTCTATTGTTCGTCGGCCCATCGGAGGCAGGTTTGCTGTTGGATCATGGGCTGGCGTCGGCCGGCATCCCGCTGGCGTTCGCTTTTCGTCGAAATGTCGAGCCGGGACCGCACCGCAGGTCCAGGCGAACGGGATCACCCGCGGCCATTCTGACAAGGACGAATCGTTCACATCCGAGCAAGTCGGCATCGATTTCACCGTCGCCACCTAAGCCGAATCCGGCAGCGAATGTCGCGGTGGCCGAACATTGGATGGAGCAGGCGCATCGTCTCGCAAATCAGGGCAAGCTCGTCGAGGCACTGGAGTACTGCGAGCGGAATGCGGACTGCGAACCTCCGTCGGCCGAGACCCATCATCTCATCGGGCTGTTACATGATGCCGCGGGGCGGGTACGCGAAGCTGCCGAGCACTACCGCAAAGCGCTGTACTTGGACCCGCAGCATTCCGAGGCGTTGGCACACTTGGCCGTGGCGCTCCAAAAACAAGGCGACGCCCTTGGTGCGCAACGCTTGCTCGAGCGAGCGAATCGCCGGCTGAGTGAGGGTAGGAGCACGGGCCGTGGCTAGCGCGACGAACACCTTGAAGTCCGCGCCGGATGACTGCTGGAACCACATCGGCGTCCACGGCGATCGATCGTGCGCCGAGCTCGAGCGGCATATACATTGCCGCCATTGCCCGATATTTGCCGACGCCGCCCGCGCCCTACTCGACGTACCCCCGGCAGCCGGCTACAGCCGGAGCGCCACCGAGTTCTTCGCCCGGCCGGCGCAAGCGGAGCCAGAGTATGCGGTCGGCGCGGACACGGAGTCGGTCATAGTCTTTCGCCTGCAGGCGGAGTGGCATGCCATTCGCACGGCGGCGTGTCTGGAGGTTGCCGAGTCGCGTCCAATTCACCCGCTGCCCCATCGACGCAATGGCGCGGTGCTCGGCGTGGTAAATGTCGGTGGCGCGCTTCTGGTCTGCGTGTCGTTGGCGGTCATCCTCGGTGTGACCCCCCGGACCGATCCGCCACCGGCGCAATTGCGGCACCCTGCCGTGAGGCGTCTATTGGTTGCGCGAGGCACGGGGAATAGTGTTGCCTTTCCGGTCGACGAAGTACTGGGAACGGAGCGGTTGCGTCCCCGGGACCTCAAGCGCGTTCCTGCGACCATCGTACATGCGAAGATCGTTCATACTCGGGCATTGATCGCGCTGGGCGACAAGACAGTCGGTCTGCTCGATGAACAACAACTGTTCCACGCAGTTGAGCGTGCGCTCGCATGAGCTCCCAGGATCTTAGCCGCTCGTCGATGTTCGACCTCTTTCGCATGGAAGCGGATGATCAAGCGCGGGCCTTGACGCTGGGGCTATTGGCGCTCGAGCGTGACCCCCAAGCAGCGGACCAGCTCGAACGCTGCATGCGCGCGGCGCATTCGCTCAAGGGCGCCGCACGGGTCGTCGGCTTGAGTGCGGGCGTGAGCGTCACACACGCGATGGAAGACTGTTTCGTGGCCGCGCAGCAAGGCCGCATCACCCTACAACAGGGGCATATCGATCAGCTGTTGCGTGGTGTGGATCTGCTGCAGCAAATGTCGCGCACCACCGAACAGGACATGAACCGATGGGAGTCGCAACGGCGCGAAGATATGCAGGCATTTCTCGACGGAATGAGCGGCGTCATCGCCAGTCCGGCGGTTGTGCGCGCATTCGGTGCCGAGCCGCCGAACACCGAAGCGCCTCGCGGACCGCGAGACGCGGGTCTCCCCGAGACGGCCGTTGCCGATGAACTGGATGAGGCAGACCAGGCCCGGGTGCTTAGAGTCACGGCCGAGAATCTGAATCGGCTGCTGGGGTTGGCGGGCGAGTCACTGGTGGAGTCACGAAGCTTCAAGTCCATTGCGGACTCCCTGTTGCGGCTGAAGCACCTTCAATACGAACTGTATCGTGCTCTGGATCGCCTGCACCAGCAGTTGCCGCAACAGCGGCTGAACGATTCGGCGCGGACGGCCCTGGCCGAGGTTCGGCAGCGGGCGCTCGACTGTCGGCAATTCCTAACGCTGCGGTTGGCGGAGGTCGATAACTTCGATCGACGCGCGGCTCATCTTTCGCATCGCCTATACGATGGGGTGCTGGCCTGCCATATGCGGCCCTTCGCGGACGGTATGCAGGCTTTTCCGCGCATGGTGCGAGATCTCGCGCGCGAGTTGGGGAAGCAATTGCGCTTGGATATAGCCGGTCACGATACCCAGGTCGACCGCAACATTCTCGAGTTGCTCGATGCACCGCTTGGACATTTGTTGCGCAACGCCTTGGACCACGGCATCGAGACACCGGAAGAACGCCTTGCTGCCGGCAAGGCTGCGGAAGGCGTGCTGAGCATCGAAGCGCGGCACAGCGCCGGGCGGCTGCAGGTGACCGTCAGCGATGACGGTCGAGGCATCGATCTCGAGCGGCTTCGGGCCGTTGTCATCGACCGTGGGCTTTCGAATGCGGAGACTGCGGCCAAGTTGGCGGACGCCGAACTGCTGGAATTCCTCTTCCTGCCCGGATTCTCCATGAAGGAGTCGGTCACCGATATCTCCGGCCGCGGAGTCGGACTCGATGTCGTGCAGAATGTACTCAAGCGAATCCGCGGCACCGTTCGCATCCATACGCGCCGAGGACAGGGTACGCGGTTTCAGCTGGAACTGCCCCTGACGCTGTCGATAGCCAGAACGCTGCTCGTAGAGGTGGGCGCGGAAGCCTATGCGGTACCCCTCGCTTATATAAGGCACGCCCTCAAGCTCATACCGGCAGATATTTGGTCGCTCGAGGGTAGACCGCATTTCAATATAGACGGGCGCTCGGTAAGTTTGGTCACGGCGCACCAGCTTCTCGGCGTCGAACCGCCGCAGGACGCGGCCGACTCGGTCGCGGTGATCGTCCTCGGCGATGCCACGCATTCTTACGGCCTCATGGTCGATCGATTTCTCGGCGAGCGCGAGCTGGTCGTACATCCGCTCGATCCGAGACTTGGAAAGATCAAAGATGTGGCGGCGGGCGCGCTGATGGAAGATGGTTCACCCGCATTGATTTTGGATGTCGACGATATCATTCGCTCTATCGAGAAGCTGGCGGGCGCGGGCGGGTTGAGCGGCGTCGTGCGCGTTGCATCGGGCGCTCGGGGCGCCAAGCCCAAACGCATCCTGGTGGTCGAGGACTCTTTTACCGTGCGAGAGCTGGAACGCAAGCTCCTGGTCAACGGCGGCTTTGAGGTGGAGGTGGCCGTCGATGGTATGGACGGGTGGAATGCCGTGCGTACGGGCGAGTTCGATCTGGTCATCACGGACATCGACATGCCTCGCATGGATGGAATCGAGTTGGTAACGCTGATCAAGAAGGATCCGCATGTGAAGTCGCTTCCGGTGATGATCGTGTCTTACAAAGACCGCCCGGAGGATCGGCGACGCGGTCTTGACGCCGGTGCTGACTACTATTTGGCTAAGGGTAGCTTTCACGACGAGGCACTGTTGCATGCCGTCGTAGATCTGATCGGGGCGGGGCAGCCGTGACAATCATCACTCGCGGCGAACGGCTGGTCGCCATCGGTGCCTCTGCGGGTGGGCCGGCGGCGCTGACCGCGATTCTGTCGGGCCTGCCGCAGGATTTCCCGGCCGCCGTGGTGATCGTCCAGCACGTAGACGCGCGATTCGCGGAAGGCTTGGCAAACTGGTTGAGCCGTGATTCGGCATTGCCGGTTCGGACGGCCAGGGAAGGCGATCGTCCGATCCCGGGTTCGGTGCTGCTCGCTGCCACCAACGATCATCTGCGATTGATATCCTCGGTGCGCGTCGGTTACACGTCCGAGCCGAGCGATCAACCATACCGGCCGTCGGTGGATGTCTTCTTCGCCAGTGTCTGTACACATTGGGCGGGTGAGGCAGTGGGTGTATTGCTCACCGGCATGGGCCGGGATGGGGCGCAGGGACTGAAGACTCTGCGCGACAAAGGCCACTATACCATCGCTCAGGACCAGGCCACGAGCACGGTCTACGGCATGCCCAAGGCCGCCGCGAGCCTGGGTGCCGCGGTGGATATACTGCCGCTCGAGCGCATCGCGCCGCGGCTGGTCGACACGTTCAGGCACAAGACCTGAGGAAGGTGCGCATGACCACGAATCACCCTCAAACTTCTCCCCCGGCAATTAACCCGGTGCCTGAACGCACCTCCTCGGATGCGACGATCCGATTGCGTCGGGCAGCCGACGGATTCAAACAGCGCTTCTTCGATGACTCGAGTTGCGTCGTTCTGTTGGTCGACGATCAATTGATGATCGGTGAGATGGTGCGCCGCGCTCTGGCGGACGAAAAGGACATCGTATTTCACTATTGCTCTGAGTCCGGCGCGGCCCTCATGACTGCCGAGCGCATTGAGCCGACTGTCATTTTGCAGGACCTCGTCATGCCGGGCGTGGAGGGGCTGACGCTGGTGCGTGAGTATCGCGCCCGTGAAGCGCTGCGAAATACCCCGATCATCGTTCTATCGAGCCGCGAAGACCCCACGACGAAACAAGATGCGTTCGCCGTCGGCGCAAATGACTATGTCGTGAAGCTGCCGGACAAGATCGAGTTGATCGCGCGAATTCGCTACCATTCACAGGCATATCTCAGCCGCCGTCAGCGCGATGCTGCCTACGCGGCGCTGCACGAAAGTCAACGCGAATTGATGGCGGCCAACATCGAGCTGCAAAGGCTGTCGAGCATGGATGGCCTGACCGGTCTCAACAACCGCCGCCGCTTCGACGAGTATGCTTCGACGGAGTGGCGTCGCGCCCTGCGCGAACGGACATCGTTCGGGCTGCTGCTGATCGATGTGGACAAGTTCAAGGCCTACAATGACACCAACGGGCATCCGGCGGGAGACGAGTTGCTGAGGCGAATTGGAGAGGTGATCCGCGGCTGCTGCAGGCGCCCGGAGGACTTGCCGGCGCGTTATGGCGGAGACGAATTCGCCGTGGTAATGCCCGGGATAAAAACCAATGCTCTTGAGGCCGTCGGCGAACGACTACGCCTGGCGGTTCAGGATCTAAAAATCGAGGCCGACGGCTCCATGGTCACGCCCTACGTGACCTTGAGCATGGGCGGAGCCGTGACCGTGCCCACCGAGGAAGGCGGGCTGCTCGATCTGGTCGCCATTGCCGATCGAAATATGTACGAGGCCAAGGCCAACGGTCGCAATAAATCAGTCATTCACGAATAGCGTGCTAGAGCGGGAATTGCGCCTTTAGGTCGCGATCAGCTTTCTTCCTCGCCGTCGGTTCGATGCTTGCCGTCCTTGAAGTCATGTACTTCAAGACGGTAGCGTTCCAGGAGCTTGTAGAAGTCTGTGCGGTTGCGCTTGGCAAGTCGCGCGGCTTTGGTCACGTTGCCGCCCGCACGCTGCAGGTTCGCGGCGAGGAAATCGCGAGAGAATTTGTCGCGCGCTTCGTCGTACGCCGGCATGCCCGGCCGCTGCGGTCCCAGGGACTGTTGTACGAACTCCTTGCTGATGAGCTTGCCGCGGGAGAGAGCCGCATGCTGCTTCACCAAATCGAACAGCTGGCGGACGTTTCCGGGCCAGTCCGTGGTTGCCAGCAGTTCGATTGCCTTCGGAGAGTAGATTTTCTTCTGGCCGCCGGTTTCGGTGGCCTGTTCCAGGAAATGCGACACCAATAGAGGGATGTCCTCCCGGCGGCGACCGAGCGGCGGAATCTCGATCGGCAGAATGTTGATCTGCTCGAACAAATCGCGAAAAAAGCCACCGCTTCGAACCATGGCATGTAGGTCACGCGAGGTGGTGCAGATGAGGCGTGCGTTCTTCGGTGCGGCGGACGGGTTGGCGTCCCGAGCATTTGCGGAAGGCAGGGAGTGTTGCGCGATCGCCCGGGCCAGCGTGACCTGAACATCCGGCGGCAATTCGCCGACCTCGTCGAGCAGCAGGGTGCCACCCTGAGCGCGTCGCCATGCGGACTCTCGAGAGTCGCCGCCGAACAGTTCGTCCTCCAGTATCGGGCGTTGCCGATCTTTGCAGGCCAGCACCACAAAAGGACCCTGGCGACGCGGACTAGCGGCGTGGATGGCACGCGCCAGCAACTCCTTGCCGGTGCCGTTCTCCCCGGTCAAGAGGACCGGCACCTCGCAGCTCGCGGCTCGATTGGCAATGCTGAGCCGGTCTTCCATGAGCTGGCTGCGCGACACGATTTTCGCCCGCCAGTCGTTGTCGTTCTGGTCGAACGTCGAGGCCGCGATCGCGCGTTGCACCTGTCCCAACAGCTCTTCTCGCCCAATCGGCTTGACCAGATAGCCGAAGGCGCCGCATTGCGTGGCCTCAACGGCCTCGGGGATCGTGCCGTGCGCCGTGAGTACGATCACCTGCAACAACGGCCAGCGGCTCTTCAGCTCCTTGAGGAAGGAGATTCCGCCCATGTCCTCCAGGCGAAGATCTGTAATCACGAGATTCGGGCGCGAGCGAACGCAGGTATCCAAGGCCGCCAGCGCAGTATCGACCGATTGCACCGAGTAATTTTCGGCACCCAGACGAGCGCCCATCAGGCGGCGCACGGCCTGATCGGCATCCACGACCAAGATCTTTGGTTTGCGGATTACCGGGAGCTCTGCTTCGCCATTCCGGCGCCGGGGCTGCCGCAGCTGGGGCGCGATCCCAAAGCTCAAGGAGGCCGGCGGTGGCGTGAATTTGTCTTTCATCGCTTGTTGATTCTCCCCGCGTAAGCGCCGGCGATTGTGTGAGTTGCGTCTCATTATTGGCGCGATCTTGAGCCCGCTCAGAGCTGACTGACCTGTCCCTGGGAGGGCCCGATGCCCGTGACAATATCTTCTGTGCGACTCTATAGTGCAGAGTGAGCGACGGAGCATATGCAAATATGCCGCATTGGACTACAGTATGCGCGTCAGCGAGCGCAATGTCGCCGGAGATGAGGCTCAGTTCAGGGATGCGGCGTGCCTATATCTTGGTCATCTGATGGAATTCGAAACAGCGACTGGTTCGAGCTCGTCGTGGAAGGCGTTCCGGTCGCCTTGTTGATGGCGGACGAGCGGCGGCGAATTATACTGGTTAATCGCAATACCGAGGCCCTATTCGGCTATGCGCGCTCGGAACTCCTGGGCGAGCCGCTGGAGCTGTTGGTTCCGCAACGATTTCGCGGACTCCATGCAGCGCAGGTTTCCACCTATCTGGAGGCGCCGACGGCACGCCGTATGGGTATCGGCCGAGAGCTATTTGGGCGACGCAAGAACGCCACGGAAATGCCGATTGAAATCGGATTAAATCCCATCCGGACGACCGAAGGCGTCTTCACGCTGGCATCCATTATCGACATCACGGAGCGCAAGCGCGCTGAGCAAGTCGAACAGCAAATGGCTGCGCTGGTGGAATCCGCCGACGATGCCATCGTGGCGAAGAATCTTGACGGCATCATTAGCGGCTGGAACCCGGGTGCGGAGCGGCTGCTCGGCTACAGCGCCACGGAGATCATTGGACAGCCGGTCACGCGTTTGCTTCCAGAGGACTGTGTCGAAGAGGAGGCCATGATTCTCGACCGGATACGCCGAGGTGAGCGCGTGGCGCAATTGGAGACGTTGCGCCGCAAAAAAGACGGTTCAATGGTGGAAGTCTCGCTCACCATCTCGCCGATTCGCGATTCGGACGGTCGAGTTACGGGCGCTTCAAAGATCATGCGCGACATCACGGAGCGTAAACGCAGCGAAGCGGCATTGCGTCGCAGCAATGCCGCATTGGTGCAAATGAATACCGAGCTCGACAACTTTGTGTATACCGCCTCGCATGATCTGCGGGCGCCGCTGACAGGCATCGGTTCAATTGTTCAGTGGATTCTCGAGGACGATCGCGCGCTTGTCGGCGAGTCGCGCGAAAGGTTGGGGCTGATTCTGGGCCGCATCGAACGCATGAAGCAGTTGCTTACCGATATTCGCGACTACGCCCGAAGTGATCAGAATGCCGTGCCCGTGGGAATGCCGGTCAGCGCCGTCACGCTGGTGGCTAACGTGGTGGCTACGACGCATGTGCCACCGGGCTTTTCGATTCGAGTCGATCCGTCCTTGGAGCCGATCCAAGTGCAGCGCGCGCCTCTGGAACAAGTCTTATGCAATCTCGTTGGTAACGCCATCAAGCACCATGATCTGCCCGCTGGAACAGTGACAGTGTCGGTCGAGCAAGCGCCTCCGTGGTTGCGATTTTCTGTGATCGACGATGGTCCGGGCATACCCGAGGAATACCGGGAAAGCATCTTCGAGATGTTCAAGACGCTCAAACCTCGAGACCAGGTCGAGGGCAGTGGGATGGGGCTAGCGCTGGTGCGTAAGATCGTGAGCAGGTTGGGGGGGCGCTGCGGAGTGGGTCCGGCAGCCGACCGCGGCTCGCATTTTTGGTTTGAATGGCCGCTGATTGGGCGGTCCGCAGGGGAGTAAGGTCATGAATTCGACAGAGGTCACAATCCTTCTGGTAGAAGACGATGATGTCGACGCTACGACGGTGGTGCGTGGTTTGACGCGCGCGGACATCCGCAATCCCGTGCTACGCGCGCGTGACGGCATCGAAGCGATGGAAATGCTGTCGGGCGCCAATGGGAAGCAGAAACTCATGCCCCCCTACATCTTATTGGTCGATGTGCGTATGCCGAGACTGGATGGTTTGGCGTTGGTACGGCGAATACGCAGCAATAAAATGCTGCAACGTACCATCATTTTCGTCCTTACCACCTCGGACAGCGACCGTGATCGCGCCGAGGCCTACGATGCACATGTAGCCGGCTATATCGTGAAATCGAACGCACCGGATCAGTTTCATGCGCTGGCGCGCATGCTCGACTACTACCTAACCATCGTTGCTCCGCCGCCTGTAGATCTATGCGGATAGTCAGGATGCCCGTCCCATCAGTGCATCGGCCTGCGCGCCCTCGATGAGCTCTTCGAGCGGCTGGGGTGCGGCTCGCAGCAAATCGAGAATGTCCTCTGAATTGCGCGGCCGACTGAATTCATAGCCTTGGAATTCATCACAGCCGAATTCAGCCAGCAGGTAGCGTTGGGCTTTGGTCTCAACGCCTTCAGCCACAACGCACATGCCCAATCCATGGCCTAGTGAAATGATCGCCCTGACGATAGAGTCGCTCTTGGTGCACGCGCCCAAATCGCTGACAAAGCTGCGGTCAATCTTGAGTTTATTGACCGGTAGGCGCTTCAGATAGCTCATCGAGGAATAACCGGTACCGAAGTCATCGACAGCGACCCTGAAGCCCAGTTGATGCAGCTTCTCGAGCGTATCGACGGAGCGGTGCGCATCCGACATCACCACCGATTCAGTGAGTTCAATCACCACGTGGTGCGGCTGCAATCCATGGCTTGCCACGATCTTCTGAATCATCGCCAGCAAGTCGGGTTGCCGAAATTGCCGCGCGGACAGGTTTATCGCGACACTCAGGTCGGGAAATCCCTCGAGATGCCAGAGGTGCAGCTGTTTGCAGACGGCATTCAAGATCCACCGGCCTATGTGAACGATGAGATCACTCGCCTCCGCCAGGGGAATGAATTCATCCGGCGGTACCCAGCCATGCACGGGGTGCTGCCAGCGTGCCAGTGCCTCAAGGCCGACAATTCTTCCGCTACCGATCTCGACCTGAGGCTGGTAATGCACCTGCAGCTGGCCCAGTTGCGGCGCGATGCGCAGGTCATTTTCCAGCTGCAAACGCGCCATTGTGAACACGGTGGTTCCTGGCATGAAGAATTGGATGCCATTGCCGCCGCTGTGCTTGGCATCGTACATCGCCTCATCCGCGTGACTGATCAAGACATCGGCCGTCGACCTGTCGAACGGATAGGTCGTAATGCCGACGCTGGCCGCCAAATGCAGCTCGACCGATTCGATGTTGTAGGTTTTACCAAGGGATAGCACGATCTCATGGGCTCTATTGAGCACGCTCCTGGCATCCTTGGTTTTGATCAGCATCAAGAATTCATCGCCGCCCAGGCGTGCGGCTATTTCTCCATCACCGAGCAAGTACCGGAGTCGCGTGCTTACCTCTTTTAAGATTGCGTCGCCATAGCTATGGCCCAGTGAATCATTGACGATCTTGAATCGATCAAGGTCCACGAGCATTACCGCCAACAAGGAGTTTGATGGTTTGGCATCGACCGTTTCGATCGCGGATTGCAGGGCTGTGAGGAATTGAGTACGGTTCGGCAGATTCGTGAGCGTGTCGTGCGTCGCCTGGAAATTTAGCTGCGAATTGGCTTTTTCCAACCGACGCGCGTGCCAACGCGCGCGTGTTTCCAGATGCGCGTCGAACACGCCGGCCGCCAGCGTAATGATGAGCAGCGAGAATGTGGCGATCGAAACGACAAGCGCCAGCCGTTGATTATCGAGGGTCACACCGCCGCTGCAAATGGCGCCCAGTGGAAATTGGGCCGCCGCCATGCCTGTATAGTGCATGCCTGCTATGGCGAGCCCCATGATGACCGCCGCGCCGAGCCTTGCCATCCAGACCCAACGATGGTTGGTGTGCCGCAAATTGAAGGTCAGCCAGAGGGCTGCAAAGGAGGCGAGAATGGCGACGAGGACCGACGCGACGACAACCGGCCAATTGTAGATAATCGCAGGGAATATGAGGATGGCGCTCATCCCGATGTAATGCATGGACGCAATGCCGAGCCCCATCACCATACTGCATAGCAGGTGGCGGCCGAAACCAAGTGTAGCGCTGCTGGCGATGGTAATGGCGAACCCGGAGGTCACGATCGAGACGGCGAGGGATAGCAGCGTCCGCTCGATGTCGTAATGCAGAGTCACGGGAACCGAGAATGCCAGCATGCCGATGAAGTGTATTGACCAGATGCCGACACCCATAGAGATCGAACCCAAGATGAGCCAGATGCGGCGCGCCAGCCCTTGGGATTCCGCGACGCGGCATGCCAGGCGAAGTGAGGTGAAGGACACCATCACCGCGACGGCGATGGATAGGCACACGAGCCACGGACTATAGGAAGGCGTCATGTTGCGCCCGCGAACGACTCACCGGGTTTATCCCAGGAACAGAGACCGATTGGCAATTCTCTCAAGTCACTTTGAGTTCGCAAATCGTCGACTCTCCGTTGTCAACCGACGATCCGGCCGGGATCGCGCGTCGTTACTTAAATACGTTGGGCCGGGTCAGCTCGCAAGCCTGTCGTTCCAAAGTCAAGCGAAGTCGAGAATAGCATGATCGCGGCGGATATGCCGGCAACAGCGGCTAGCGGATGATGATTCCAGAACGCAATTACGAAGTTTCTCAATCCCACGATCGCGCCGGGAAAGCCAAATGGCACGATACCCATGCAGAGCGCTTGAGTCACGATGGCGTGAGTCTGCCGGTGAGAGATGCATCGAGGTTGCATCAAGGTTGCATCGACGGTGATAGGTGCCTTCATGAGTGCAATCAGTCTTACGCGGTCGAGTTGCGTCAGAAAATACGCACTTATACCTATGGGATCGGCGACTGTGACCCAACACACGCTTTTTCTGCGATGCGTTGTCTTCGCGCGGGCCGATTGCAGAAGCAGCGGCTAGAATGTTGATGCGCCCTTGATGTCCAAGACTGGGAACTTGTCCGAGTATTTCCCCATGGCCGCGAGCGCGACCGATTTGGGTATGCTCCCGATGAGGAGACGACGACGAGAAACCCGATGCGACGCGGCCGACGAATGCAAGCCATCATCCCCATCTGCTGGCTGCTCGGCGCGCTTTTGTCCTGCCTGAGCGCGCGTGCCGCGGATCCGCAAGCCTACAAGGCGACTCTGGCCTCGGTGGGCAACGGCGAGATCGATCAGACGCTGAAAACCACCTCGGATCTGCTCGCGTTGCGTACTTCGGCGCCGGTCAGTCCGTTTGGTTTGATTGCGCGTGCGCGCAGCGATACGGATCGGCTCAAGACCGCCCTCGAGAGTTTCGGCTATTACGAATCTCAGGTGACCGTCAAGATCAACGATCTGCCGCTCGCGGATCCGAGCCTCGGCGATGCGCTCAGCGCGTTGCCGAAGGGCAGCACCGCGCAGGTATCGGTCAGCTTCAACTTAGGCACGTTGTACCGCCTGCGGCGAATCGACATCGAGGGAGACGTACCGCCGGCGGTGGATGCGCGCGCGACGCTGGGTCTTACCAGTGGGCAGCCCGCGGTGGCCGGGGTGGTGCTGGCCGGGAGCGCTCGTCTGCTGACGGCGCTGCAGGAGCAGGGATACGCCTTCGCCCAGGTGGACTCACCCATTGCCTACGAGGCAGCCGATGCGCCGGTGCTCGATCTGAGCATTCACGTGGACATCGGCGCGCAGGTGAATATCGGAGAAATCCGCATCGAAGGCCTGAAGCGGGTGCATGAAGCGCTGCTGCGAAGGCGGCTGTTGCTGCACCCCGGCGATGCCTACAAACCGTCCTCGATCGAAGCGGCGCGCCGTGATTTGTTGGCCCTGAGCGTGTTCCAGCAAGTCAGCGTGCAGGTCGGTTCGCAGGCCGATGAAACCGGCGGAGTGCCGATCACCTTCAAGGTCACCGAGCGGTTGCGCCATGCGATAGCCCTGAGCGCTGCCTACTCCAGCGATCTGGGCGGCAGCGGCGGAGCAACCTGGACCGACCGCAATGTCTTTGGCAATGCGGAGCAGTTGAGCGTCACGGCCAATGTCACCAACTTGGGCGGCAGCGATACCAAGGGAGCGGGTTACAACACCGGCGTGAAATACACCATCCCGGAGTTCTTTCATCGCGATCAATCGCTGGAATTCGCGATCAGCGCCATCAAGCAAGACCTGGTGGCCTATGATCAGACCGCGAAGACTGCTGCCGCCACCTTGAGCCGCAGGCTATCGAGCGTCTGGCGGGTGAGCGCCGGCGTGTCCACGACGGACGAGCAAATCATCCAGGTCACGAGCGTCACGGCGGCGCCGAACGGTCAACTTGTGGGGGTTCCACAGACGTTCAATTACACGCTGCTCGCGTTTCCGTTCAGCGTGGTCTACGACTCGACCAATTTGCCCACACCGCTTGACGATCCCCGTCACGGGTATCGCGGGTCGGTCAGCCTGACGCCGACATATGCCATCGGGCATCCGAACGCAACCTTTCTGATTACTCAGATCAAGTTAGCCACCTACTTCGATCTGAACAGCCTGTTGCCGATTGCTCCGGGCCGCAGCGTGCTGGCGGCGCGGGCGCTGGCGGGTTTTGCCCAAGGCGCCGGGGAATTGAGTTTGCCGCCCGACCAGCGTTTCTACGCCGGAGGCACGAGCACCGTTCGGGGATACGGTTACCAGCGGGTGGGTCCGGTGTTTCCGCAAACCAACATTCCTGTCGGAGGTACGGCGGTGACGGCGGCAGGGCTGGAATATCGCCAGCGGTTCTATGCCAATTGGGGCGCGGTGGCCTTCGTCGACGCCGGACAAGTCAGTGCCAGCCTCAAGCCGCTGCCGGACGATATCCGCGTAGGTACGGGCGCGGGTGTACGCTACTACACACCCATCGGTCCCATTCGCCTCGACATTGCCGTTCCGGTGAATCGTCGCCCGGGCGATGACCGATTCGAGGTTTACATCGGATTGGGGCAGGCATTTTGATGCGACGCCAGCTAAAAGTCATCGCATGGGTGCTGGGCGCGACGGCGCTGTTGCTCGCCCTGCTCGTGGGCGCCGTGTTGATCCTGGGAAACACCCACATGGGCCGAGCGCAGATCGAGCAGTTGACCGCTCGATTGACGGGTGGGCATGTTCGATTGACCGGCCTGGCGGGTTCCTTTCCCCGCCACCTGACCTTGGCTCAGCTGCAGTTGCGCGACGCCGGCGGCGTTTGGCTCACCGCCACGGACATCGAATTGGACTGGACGCCGCTCGCCTACCTCGAGCGCCGCCTGCAGATCGATCGACTGCAGGTGGCGACCATCGACATGGGGCGCCTGCCGCAAAGTTCCGCCACGTCCGGCAATGGCAGCGCGTCGATACCGCGCATCGACGTGGCGCGGGTGTCGATCGATAGACTGGATTTGGGCGCGCCGCTCGCCGGCGCACCGGCGTCGCTGGCGGTTCGCGGCAGCGCGCATTTGCGCTCGCTCGAGGACATGCTGTTCGACGCCTCGGCCCGACGCATCGATAGTGACGGCGAGTACGAGCTGCATTTGCACTTCGATGAACGGCGGATGGACGGCGCACTCAAGCTGCATGAACCGGCCGGCGGTCCGCTGGAGAACATCCTCAGCTTGCCCGGCTTGGGTGGATTGCAAGCCGAATTGAGTCTGAGTGGTCCGCGCTCGGCGGAGCAAGTAGGCATTTCCCTTCAGGCCGGGAGCCTGGCCGGGCATGCGCAAGGCATTCTCAACTTCGCCGAGTCGTCCGCGGACCTGGCTTTCTCCATCGAGTCCGGCGCCGTGAATGCGCGGCCGGATTTGAGCTGGGAGCGAGCCGTGGTGAACGGCCGCTGGCATGGTAACTTGAAATCGCCGAACGCCGAAGGCCATGTGGTACTCACGCAGCTGCGCGCGTCCGGCACGCAAGTGGCTGCGCTCACCGCCGATGTTACGGCCAATCTGGGCCATGCCGAGTTGCATGCGGTGGGCCGAGGCGTAATCCTCCCGGGCTCGAAGCCTCGGCTCCTCGAATCCGATCCGATCAAGCTCGACGCATCCGTGCGGCTCGACGATCCCCAGCGCCGCCTCGACGTTTCCATCGCCCATCGGTTGTTTTCCCTGAACGCACAGGCAATCACCGCCGGCGAACAGAGCGTGGCCGTGGATCTGCGGCTGCCGGATATGACGCCCTTCGCCGTCGCCTATGCGGCGCAGGAGCTGCGCGGCAGCGCCGCCATTCACGCTCGATTGAGTGGCTATCCCAGTACCCTGCAAATACAACTCGATGCGAACGCCGCGCTGCTGCCGGGCCCGCAAATCTGGGCCCGGGCCATCGGAGATCAGGCAAGGTTGGAGTTCTCAGGCTCGTTCAAGAACGCAGCGCTGAACGTCGAGCATCTGAAATTGTCGGGGCGCACGCTCGCGCTGGGCGCAAGCGGTACCCTCGGTGCCCGATCCGTCAAGGGGTGGTGGGACCTGGCCCTGTCGGATCTCAAGGTGCTGTCGCCGGAGCTTGGCGGCACGCTGAAGGGATCCGGTTCGGTGGACGGACCGCCCAACGCCTTGACGGCGGACGCCAATTTGAGTTCCGTACTTTCGGTGAGAGGCTCGCCCGGCGGCATGCTGTCCGCCGAGGTCAAAGTGCGCGGTTTGCCGGCTGCGCCGGCGGGCACGCTGAAGGTACAGGGATCCCTGGACGGGGCGCCCCTCGATGTCGATGTGGCGATGGAGCGCCGCGCCGACCGGGCGTTGCACGCCGTGATTCATCGGGTGGCCTGGCGAAGTTTGCACATGGACGGCGATATCACCTTGGCCCGGGATATGGCGCAGATGCATGGCCGGTTGGATCTGGCGGTCGCGCAGCTTCAGGATCTGCAGCATCTTCTTGGCACGGAATTGGCCGGCAGCCTTGCCGGCAATCTGCTGCTGCGTCCCGACGGCGCGCGCACGCGCGCGCACTTGCAGCTCGATGCTCAGGATATGCGGGTGGCTGGGATCGCCGGAACCGCGCACGTGTCGGGCGATGGGTTCACCGATGCCTTCGCGTTCAACGCGGGTGTGCAAGTTCCGCAGCTGGCGGGCGCGGCAAGCCTCGATGCCAGCGGCACTTTGAATCTGGACTCCAGCGAGGTGTCCTTTAGCGCTGTCCGCGGCATCTACCGCGGACAGGAATTTCACCTGATCGAGCCTGCACGCATTCGTTTTGCGAATGGCCTGTCCGTCGATCGGCTCAAAGTAGGAGCGCAAAAAGCCGAACTCGACCTGCAGGGGGAGGTGGTTCCGGAGCTCGGGCTGCGCGCCACACTGCGTAACGTACAGCCCGCGCTGATCAATGTCTTCGTCCCCAACCTGCTGGCGCAAGGGGTCATCGATGCGCAGGCCGATCTGCACGGCAGTCTTGCCAGACCCATGGGTGAAATTGCGCTGCACGCCGCCGGTGTAGCATCCGCGGACGATGCCGCTCTGGGGTTGCCGCCGGCGGATATTCGAATCACCGCAGACCTCCGTGGACACACGGCCGGCATCGACATGCAGTTGAACGCCGGCGCGGCGTCGCAGCTGCGCGCCGTCGGCGAAGCGCCATTGGCCAGCGACGGAGACGTCGACATGAAAATCAACGGCAGGCTGGACGTGGGTGTGATGAATGCCTTTCTCGAAGCGCGCGGCCAGCACGCCTCGGGCGAACTCGACGTCAATGCGACCGTCACCGGCAGCGTGGCGGCGCCGCGCATCGCGGGTACGCTGGATCTCAAGAACGGCAAGATCAACGACTACGGGCGCGGCGTTACCTTGAGCGACATCAACGCGCAAATTGCCGGTAACGAGGGAGCGCTGCAAATCAAGAAATTCACGGCCTCGGCCCCGCCCGGCGCCGTATCGATGAGCGGTTCGATCGGAATTCTACAGAAGGGAATTCCCGTGAATCTGAAAATCACCGCCCGCAATGCGCAACCTATCGTGAGCAAATTGGTCACTGCGAATTTGAATGCGGATCTGGCCATCGAGGGTACCGCCCGCGAACACCTCGATGTAAGCGGCAACGTGCACCTCAACCGCACGCTGATCGGCATCCCCAACGGTCTGCCGCTCAACGTCGCGGTGCTCGATGTCCGCCGACGGGGCAAGAAGGCGGCAGCGGTGGCGGACAAGCGGCTGACGGTCGGTCTGAATGTAGCGGTGCAAGCGCCCCAGGAGATTCTGGTCCAAGGTCGAGGTTTGGACGCTGAAATGGGTGGGGATCTTAAGATCGGCGGAACAACCGATTCGCCCCTCGTTACCGGCGCATTCGAGCTTCAGCGCGGCACATTCTCGCTGGCCAGCGGCAGATTGAATTTCTCTGCGGGACGCGTGAGCTTCAACGGCGCCGGACTCAAGAACAAAATCGACCCCTCGCTGGACTTCACCGCGCAGGCAACTGTCGCAGACACGACCGCCATCCTGCACATCACCGGCCTCGCGGATGCGCCGCAATTCGAGTTCACGAGCAACCCGGCAAAGCCCCAGGATGAAATCATGGCATTGTTGCTGTTCGGCGCACCCACGCAACAGCTGACGCCCTTGCAGCTGGCGCAGGTGGGCGCCGCGCTGGCCTCGTTCAGCGGCGTGGGCGGAGACGGCGGCCTCAATCCGCTGGTCAAGATTCAACGCAGCCTGGGGTTGGACCGCCTCAGTATCGGGGCGGGCGGCACGACCCCGACCGGGGCCGACACCGGTGCCAGCATTGCCGCCGGCCGCTATGTGTCCAAGCGCGTCTACCTCGAAGCCAAGCAAAGTACCACCGGCACCAGCCAGCTCGAAGCGGATGTGGACTTGTCCAAGCATCTGAAGCTGCAAACCCGCCTGGGAAACGGTACCGCCTCGGTTCAAGGGACCACGCCCGACAATGATCCGGGCAGCAGCGTCGGCCTACGCTATCAATTTGAATATTGAGCAGCGCTTTGCCCGTACAATAGGCCATCCTGCCCGAAGAATAAGGGTTTACTCACGGAGTCGGAAAATAATGGATTTGAATATCCGGGGATTGGTATGGGCGTCCGTCGGGAGCCTTGCATTCGGCGCAGCGGTCGCGCTCGGCGCATCGCACCCGCAGGGTGCGGAGAGGTCTCCGAGCGATGTGCCCGACACCAAGATCGCGCTGGTGCCCGAACCCACCGAATCGCCGCGCTACTTGAAGGATGAGCATCAAAAGAGCTCAGGCACCGTGGTGGTCGGCGGCCGCCCGATCGGCTATCAAGCCGAAGCCGGCATCCTGGTAGTGCATGTCAAAGACCCGCTGGACGATGATCCGCCGCCGCCGCGTGAAGAGAAAGGCGGCCCGCCGCCGCCCCAGCCACCGGAAGTGGGCATGTCCTATGTGGCTTATTTCCGCGGCGACAAAGAGGACGGCCACCGCGCCATCACGTTCGTTTACAACGGCGGACCGGGTTCATCGACGGTGTGGCTGCACATGGGTGCCTTCGGCCCGAAGCGGGTGGTCACCGCCGACGATACGCACAGTCCTGCCGCGCCGTATCGGGTGATCGACAACGAGTACACCCTGCTGGACGCCACTGATTTGGTGTTCATCGATGCCCCGGGCACGGGGTTCGGCCATTTGCGCGGAGCGGACAAGGAGAAGGCATTCTATGGCGTCGATCAAGATGCCCATGCCTTCGCGAATTTCATCGTGGAGTTCCTGTCGCGGCACAATCGGTGGAACTCACCGAAGTATCTCTTTGGCGAAAGCTATGGGACGACGCGTTCCGCTGCCCTCGCCAACATTCTCGAGAGTGAGAAGTCCCTGGACTTGAACGGCATCATTCTCTTGTCGCAGATATTGAATTTCGACAACAGCGTCGACGGACCGCAATTCAACCCCGGCGTGGATCTGCCGTACGCACTGGCATTGCCCACGTACACGGCTACGGCTTGGTACCACCACAAGCTGCAGAATGCGCCGGGCGCATTGGAGCCGCTGCTGCACGAAGTGGAAAATTTTGCGATGACCGAATACCTGCAGGCGCTCGCGGCGGGTTCGACCTTGAGCGCGGAGCGCAAGTCGCAGATCGCCGCCAAGTTGCACGAGTACACCGGGCTGCCGGCCGAGTACGTAGAGCGCGCCAATCTGCGGGTGAACGGCGGAGAATTCGAAAAGACCTTGCTGGGAGCCGAGATCACCACCGGCCGTTTGGACACCCGATTTGCAGGCCCCACCATCGATCCGATGAGCAAGGAAGCTGATTACGATCCACAATCTGCTGCGATTTCATCAGCTTACGTTTCCGCCTTCAACGATTACGTCAGGACCGCGCTTAAATTCGGCGATAAGAAAACCTACAAGGCAGAGAATGATGTGGGCAAGTTCTGGGACTTTCTGCACCAACCGCCGGGGGCGCTGACCAAAATTCCCGGCCCCATCAATGTCATGCCGGATCTCGCGGTGGCGATGAAGCAAAACCCGAATCTCAAAGTGCAATTGAACGGCGGGTACTACGATCTGGCCACCCCTTATTTCGCCGCCGAGTATGAGTTGCGCCAGCTGCCGATCCAGAGCTCGCTGCAAAGCAACATCGAGATGCATTTCTACACGTCCGGGCATATGGTGTATGCCCATGAACCGGATCTGAAGGCGCTGCATGCCAACGTCGCAGCGTTTATCGAGCGGACCAAGAACGGCAACGGCAAGTAGCAAGGGTTTGCAAGGGCATGGCGAGCGCACGCGAACAGAGCAAGCGCACATCAAGGGCAAGCAGCGAGGCATGAGGGACCGGAAAATTTTAGGGACGCGGGAATGACCATGTAAGAAATGCATCGTGTAGAGGCCGTAAGTCTTTGATTTGCGGCGTTTCGCGGTGGTATGCAATTTGCTTGGATTCGTATGAAGACATGAGGGGTGTCTGTATGACTAATCAAATGCACGTTGAGTCCTCATTGGGCAAGGGGCCACCGCAGGCCGCGTCGGCCGCGTCGGTATCCATAACCACCGGTTCAGAAAATGCCTTGGCGCGATTTCGAGGCAGCGCCCAGGCGCGCGAATTGTTGACGCGCCTGTTTCGGCGCTATCCCGGCAGCCTCAATCTGCGCCTGTGGAACGGTGCGGCCTTTCGCGTGGGCGCGAGCGCCGGTGCGGGCGGGGAAGCGGCCTTCACCCTGGTGTTTCGCCGCCCCGAAGCGGTGTGGTCCGCGGTGCTGGGGCGCGACCCCCTCGCATTGGCGGATGCTTATTTCAGGGGCGATCTGGACATCGAGGGTGATTTCTTCGCGGCCTTGAGCCTCAAGGATCATCTCGATGTGCTGCAAATGCCCGCGGGTGAAAAACTCGTTGCGGCCTTCAAAGCGCTGCAGCTCAAGATGTCGAATGCGGCTGTCCACCACCCCGACGCGTTTATTACCCCGTCACATGCGCCCAGAATCAAAGTGCACTCGAAGGCGGAGAATCGCGAGGCCATCCGCTTTCACTACGACGTCTCGAATGAGTTCTACGCGCTCTGGCTGGATAGCGCGATGGTGTATTCCTGCGCGTATTTCGAAACGCCGGACGTCGACCTGGATGCCGCTCAACAGGCAAAACTTGAACACATTTGCCGCAAACTGTCGCTCGAGCCGGGCGAGAGTTTTCTGGACATCGGGTGCGGATGGGGCGCGTTGGTCATTTATGCGGCGAAACACTACGGAGTGCGAGCCCATGGAGTGACCTTGAGTCCTCGGCAGTTGAAAGTGGCCCGCGAGCGGATTGAACAGGCCGGGCTGAAGAACGCGACGGTCGAATTGCTGGACTACCGGGATCTGCCGGGTGAATCGGTCTACGACAAGATCGCCAGCGTGGGCATGTTCGAGCACGTCGGGCTCGCGAATCTGCCGGTGTATTTTTCGACCGTGCACCGCCTGCTCAAACCTCGCGGTTTGTTCCTGAATCACGGTATCACTCACGACTCGGAGGGTTGGGAGCCTTCGCTATCCACGGAATTCATCAACCGCTATGTGTTTCCGGATGGCCAGCTCGACACCATCGGCAACATCCAGCGATTCATGGAGCGCTCGAAGTTCGAGATTGCCGATGTCGAGGCGCTGCGGCCTCACTATGCGATCACCCTGAGACACTGGGTCGCGCGTCTGGAGCGCAATCGAGCCCGGGCGCTTTGCCACGTCAACGAGGCGACCTACCGTGTGTGGCGGCTTTACATGGCGGCCAGCGCCTTGCAATTCGAATCAGGAGAGATCGGCATCTATCAGGTGCTGGCGAATAAGCGGACGGCCGGTGTGCCCAATCTGCCGTTGACGCGACGCCACCTGTACAGCTAGCGGGCGCCGTCCGTACGGCCGGCGCCTCGGCGATCTACCGCGGTGGCCGCGGGCATGACCTCGCCCATCTGGCCGGGTGATCTGTGCGCAACGCCGACAGGCCGCCCCCGCGCTCAGTTCTTGAGCCGGTACCCTGTCTTGAATATCCAGGAGACCAGCCAGAGGCATATTGCGAAAAACCCCACCGTCATACCTAAGCTGATGCCGACGCTGACGTCGGCGGCGCCGTAGAAGCTCCAGCGAAAACCGCTGATCAAGTACACGATGGGATTGAAGAGACTGAAGGCGCGCCAGGCCGGCGGCAGCATGTCGATGGAATAGAAAGCGCCGCCCAGAAAGGTGAGGGGGGTGATGACCAGCATGGGGATGAACTGCAGATGTTCGAATCCCTTGGCCCAGATGCCGATGATGAAGCCGAACAAGCTGAAGGTGCATGCCGTCATCAGCAGGAAGGCGATCATCCACAGAGGATGCAGAATCTTGATGGGCACGAACAGCGATGCCGTTGCCAGGATGATCAGTCCCAGTACCACCGACTTGGTCGCCGCCGCGCCCACGTAGGCAATGACGATTTCCGCATACGACACCGGCGCCGACAGCAGTTCGTAGATCGTGCCGGTGAACTTCGGAAAATAAATGCCGAATGATGCGTTCGACAGGCTCTCGGTGAAAAGCGCCAGCATGATCAAGCCCGGCACGATGAACGCACCGTAACTGACGCCGCTGGTCGTGACGAGCCGCGAGCCGATCGCAGCGCCGAAGACCACGAAGTACAGCGAGGTGGTGATCACCGGGGTTACCAGGCTTTGCACCAGGGTGCGCAGCGCCCGCGCGATTTCGAATTTATAGATCGCCCAAACCCCGTGGCGATTGAACGAATGAATCAGGGCAGGACGGTTCATGTGCGCTCGGTCACCAGATTGACGAAAATATCTTCGAGGGAGCTTTGGTGGGTCTGCAGATCCTTGATCACGATGGACAGCTCGTTCAGGCGCTTGAGCAGAGCGGAGATGTCGACGCTGTCGGCGCTATCGACGGTGTACACCAGATCGTGACCCTCGGCTTTGAGTTCCAGGGCCCAGAACCGCAGCTCGTCCGGGATGTGCTGCAGCGGCGTCTGCAGATGCAGCGTCAGTTGCCTCTTGCCGAGTTTCTTCATCAGGTCGTGCTTGTTCTCGACCAGCATCAGCGTGCCTTTGTTGATGACGCCGATCCGATCGGCCATCTCCTCGGCCTCTTCGATGTAGTGCGTGGTCAAGATGATGGTCACGCCCTTTTCTCTGAGCCCCCGTACCAGATTCCACATGTCGCGGCGCAATTCGACATCCACGCCGGCGGTGGGCTCGTCCAGGAAGAGGATTTGCGGCTCGTGAGACAGCGCCTTGGCAATCATGACGCGGCGCTTCATGCCGCCCGACAGGGTCATGATCCTGCTATTGCGCTTGTCCAACAGCGACAAATCCCGCAGCAGCCCTTCTATGAAGGTTGGATTCGGCGCCCGGCCGAACAGACCGCGGCTGAAGGAAACCGTGGCCCACACGGTTTCAAACGCATCGGTGCTCAGTTCCTGAGGCACCAAGCCGATCATCGATCGAGCGGCGCGATAGTCGTCCACGATATCGCAGCCATCCGCGGTGACCGTGCCAGCGCTTGCCGTCACGATGCCGCAGATGATGTTGATCAGCGTCGTCTTGCCGGCGCCATTCGGCCCGAGCAGCGCAAAGATTTCGCCCTTGTCGATGTCGAGATTGACGAGCTTCAAGGCTTGAAAGCCTGAAGCATAGGATTTTGTTACGCCGCGGATCGAGATGATGGGAGGCACGGGTCAACCTGTCTCAAGCATTCCGCGTGAGCCGCTGGGTCAGGACGCGGGTAAAGTCCGCCGTGTTCGCGCTGCCGCCCAGATCGCCCGTGCGAACCTGGTCGAGGTTCAGGGTTTGATCAATGGCGGTTCGCAGGCGCGTCGCCATGTGCGGCAAGTGACAGTGCTCCAGCATCATGGCTGCGGCCAGCAACAGGGCAATCGGGTTGGCGATACCCTTGCCGGCGATGTCCGGAGCAGAGCCGTGCACCGCCTCGAATATCGCGGCATCGGCGCCGATATTTCCCCCGGGTGTCATTCCCAAGCCGCCTACCAGGCCGGCAACCAGATCGGACAGAATGTCGCCGAACAGATTGGTGGTCACCAAGACATCGAATTGCCAGGGGTTCAATACCAGCTTCATGGCGCAGGCGTCGATGATGACGGTTTCCAGCGCAAATTTGCCCTTGTACTTGCGTTCGTACAACTCCTGCCCCGTCTCCAAGAAAATTCCCGTCAAGGCCTTCATGATGTTGGCCTTGTGCACGATGGCGACTTTTTTCCTCCCCGTAGCGACGGCGTGCTCGAAGGCGAACTCCAACACGCGGCGGCTGCCCTGACGGGTGTTCACCCCCGTCGCCATGGCCACTGCATGCGGGTCGTCGTCGATCGGAATGTAGAGCTCGTGGCCGATGTACAGCCCTTCGAGATTTTCACGGACCACCACCAGATCGATGTTGTCGAAACGGCCGCCGGGAATCAGCGTGCGAGCCGGCCGCAAGTTGGCGTATAGCTTGAATTCTTCCCTCAGACGAACATTGGATGACCGGTAACCGCCGCCCGACGGCGTCTCCAACGGCCCCTTGAGCGCGAGCCGGTTGCGCTTGATGCTGGCGATCGTTTGCGGGGGAAGGGGGTCACCCGCGGCCTTCACGCCTTCCAAGCCGGCAATCTGCCGATCCCACTCGAACGGCGCACCGAGAGCGTGGAGCGCGGCGAGCGTTGCATCCATGATTTCAGGACCGATCCCGTCTCCGGGGATCAGCGTGGCGGGAATCCGTTGCGGCATCTAAGGGTCTCAGGCTGGTTAAAGGCCACTAGGATACTCGAACTCCCTCGTTGAGGAGCCTGTCTGATGCCGTGGCCGCGAGCGAGACGGATTGTGGATCGTCGCGGCGGAGCCGGCGAAGTTGGGTATGATCGTCCATCCATGAACGTTGATGACGTGATTTCCGCAACCACGCGCTGGCTGGAGAGGTCGGTCATTGGTCTCGGCCTTTGCCCGTTCGCCGAGAATCCCTACCGCGGCGGTCGGGTACGTTTTCATGTCAGCGAGCAACGAAGTGCCGCGGGATTGCTCGAGGACCTGAAATCGGAGTTGACTCGCCTCGCCGCGGCGGATCCGGCGCAATGCGAAACCACGCTGCTCATTCACCCGCGGGTCTTGACGGACTTCATCGAGTACAACGATTTTCTCGAGGTATGCGACGCGGTGATCGCCGAATTGGATCTGGAAGGCGAATTGCAAGTGGCCAGCTTTCACCCGCAATATCAGTTCGCGGGAACGCAGCCCGAGGATATCGAAAACTACACCAACCGTTCTCCGTACCCGACCTTGCACTTGCTGCGCGAGGCAAGCGTGGAGCGAGCCGTCGCCGCGGTCGGCGACACCGATGAGATATATCTCAGGAATATTCGTACGCTGCGAAATCTAGGGCACGCCGGCTGGCAGCGCCTGTGGGTCGACAAGAAGGCGGTCTGAAGATTCCAGGGGAGGGGTGCTTAAACAGGCTCCAGGTTCTTGCGCATGGGGATGAATTCGATGGACTCACCGGATCCTAAGTCGAAGTGCACCATGGGGCTGCCGACATAGCCGCGAGCGGCATACAGCTTGACGCCGGGAAGTGTCGCCATGAGTTCGACGCAAGCGTAGGAGTGCGCGCGTGCCTCTCGCTCGCAATGCTCGAGAAGCAGAGACCCGATGCCACGGCGAGCATGGCCGGGGTCGACGAAGAAGGCGCGGATCTTCGCCGCTTCGGTCGTGGGGTTCAGGATGGACGAATCGCGTCCGGCGCGCGCATCGCTGCCAAACAGTGTCGATCGGAAGCTCCATCCGCCGCAGCCGACGATCTGACCGCCGTCTTCGACCACGTAGTAAGTCCCGTCCGCCAGCAATTGGGTATCGACGCCGAACGCACCGCGTAATGCGCCTTCGATTTGCGCCGGGCGGTACTCCGCCGTGCTCAAACCGCGGGCGGAGCGCGCTATCAGCTCATTTAGTGCTGGAATGTCGGCCGGCGTGGCTTTGCGCAGAAGGAAGGACACTGGATATCGCTGCGTGACGTGCCCGCGCTATTGCGCCGGACGTTGCGGGGCCCTATCTCGGGAATCGCGCCCGTAGTAGTCCGGATAGTCGCTGCTCAAACCCTTGAACCGCCGGTGTACCCACAGATACTGATCGGGCACCAAGCGGACCTGCGCTTCCAGCAGGCGATTGTAGCGCTCGACATCCTCGACCGAATCGTTGCCGGGAAAGTTCTCAAAGGCGGGGCTGATCACGACGCGGTAGCCGGCATTGCCGGGCAGCCGCTCGCCAAAGTAGGTCATGACGGCGGCGCCGGAAATTCGCGCCAGGCGCGAGGTGGCCGGATTGCTGGCGGCCGGGATGCCGAAGAATTTGACCAGGGTGGCACCTTTGTTGCGGTAACTCTGATCGGGCGCAAACCATACCGCCTCGTTGTTCTTCAGTGCCCGCACCATGGTCCGAATATCGTCCTTAGGAATGGGGTACCCATGGCGGCAGAAGCTCTCGTACATAATGTGCGACAGCAGTGCGTTTTTCATGGGGCGATACACCACGTTCAACGGCACCACGGTACCCAATATCCGCGTGGAGATTTCGATGGTGGTGAAATGGCCACCGACCAGAATGGCGCCACGGCCCTTGGCCAGTGCCGCTTCCAGATGGTGCAAGCCCTGCACGTCGGCGAGTTTGTTGAGGCGCCGGTCACTGCTCCACCAGGTGTCGGCGGTTTCGCATAGTGCCATGCCCAGGCTTCGGCAGTGTCGAGCGAGCAGATCGGAGCGCTCGCGCTCCGAGAGCTCCGGCAGACAGAGGGCGATGTTTCGCCGTGCAATGCGCAGGTAGCTGAAGGGGAGGTGGCGCAGCAGTATGCCGATCGCATCGCCCACGCGCCGCTGCGCAGGGAAGGGCAGCAGTTCCATGACACGCATGACCCCCAATCCGACCCAGGTGATCCAATACTTGGGCAGGAAAAAGGCTAAGGGCATCCGCATGGGATCATGGATTTTTATGATTTTAGGTCGGTGGCGAGGGAGAATAACTGCCTTGAGATGCACTTGCCAGGATTGCGGCAATGCAGCAATAAGGGTTTGAAGCGGCAGGATTCGTACTTATCGGCAAATTGCTGTAATATCCTCGCCGGTTCGTGATTTCTACTTGGTCCGTTTCTGGTCACCGCGCCGCTCCGGCGTCACCTTGGCCACAACCCACAAAGCAGGTTTCTTCGATCCAGGTGGCTGGCATTCCGCTTAAATCTTTCAAAATGTAGGCACGCGTGACCGGCCGATAGCTTCTTTTGCAGTAGGTATTCTTCACATGACGAAAATGTATGTTGGCAATCTCCCGTTCTCGATGGACGAATCCGCAGTGCGCGCGCTGTTCGAAAAGCATGGTGCGGTACAGTCGGTGGCGTTGATCAATGATCGCGACACCGGTCGGCCCCGCGGCTTCGGCTTCGTTGAAATGGCCAGCGCAGATGCTGCGCGCGCTATGCAGGCCCTGAACGGCCACGACGTCGACGGGCGAGCGCTGAAAGTGAATGAGGCTCAGGAGCGCACCGGTGGCGGTGGTGGTGGTGGCGGCGGATCGCGTGGTCCGAAGCGCTGGTAACAGCGTTTAAGATTTGAGCGATGACTTAAGGCCGCTCGAGCGGCCTTAAGTTTTTATTGGCGTGCGATCAGGGTTTACGCCCGAAGGCGCATTGCCTATAATCGCGGCCCTCGGCGGGGGCTGGATTTGGCGTTGGCTTAAGACCGTTGGGTTGCACCGATCTGACGGGTTCCGCGGCTGTTTGTTTGGCCCCTCCTAGGGGCTTTTTCGTTGCTGGATAAGGGGGCCGATGGTCCCCTTTTTTGTTTTTGTTGGGGCATTTCAATGCGTGACGCCTTGATGCGCTTGTTGGAGCCGCCGATCGAGGCGCTTGGGTACGAGTTGGTGGATATCGAGTACGTGCGCGAAGGGCGCGGCGGGATCCTGCGGATCTTCATCGATGGACCGGCTACGGGCGCAGCGGTCACGGTGGATGATTGCGCGCGTGTCAGCGCGGCGGTGAGCCAGTTGCTGGAGACCGAGGATCCGATCAAGGGACATTATACCCTTGAGGTTTCCTCGCCGGGTTTCGATCGGATTTTGCGCAAAGTTGCGCACTTCGAGCGGTTTTTGGGCGAGCGGATCTTCGCCGAGCTGAAGCTGCCGCTCGAAGGGCGGCGGCGGTTTGCCGGGGTATTGAGGTCGGTGGCGGACGGAACGATTGTAGTGGAAGTCGACGGCAAGGCGCACAGCCTGCCGCTCGATCGAATTCAGAAGGCGAGATTGCGGCCGGAGTGAGCAGGAGTCTTTAGTTTTATGAATAAAGAAATATTGATGGCCGTGGATGCGGTCTCCAACGAGAAGGGCGTCGACAAGGAAATCATATTCGACGCGCTCGAAGCCGCGCTCGCGTCCGCGACTCGCAAGAAGCATGGCGAAGAACTCGACGTCCGGGTCGCGATCAACCGCAAGACCGGCGGATACGATACCTTTCGGCGCTGGAAGGTGTTCGCCGACGACTCCACCGAATTGGAGGTGCCGGAGCGAGAGCTGCGCCTGGACGATGCGCGCGAAATCGACAAGGACGTGGAGCCGGGCGGATACGTCGAGGAGCCGATGGAGTCGGTGCCATTCGGCCGAATTCTCGCCCAGACCGCCAAGCAGGTCATCGTGCAGAAGGTTCGCGAGGCCGAACGTGCGCAGGTCGTCGATGCCTACAAGGACCGCGCCGGCACTTTGGTGAGCGGGATCGTCAAGCGGGTCGACCGCAACGGTGTTTATGTCGACCTCGGGGCCAATGCCGAAGGATTCATCGCGCGCGAGGAAATGATTCCGCGCGAACCGGTGCGTCCGCAGGACCGCATCAAGGCATTCCTGAAGGAAGTCCGCACCGAGTTGCGCGGGCCGCAGCTCTTCCTGTCGCGTACCGCTCCGGAATTCTTGATCGAGCTGTTCAAGCTCGAGGTGCCCGAGGTCGGTCAGGGCCTGATCAATATTCTTGCCGCCGCGCGCGACGCGGGAGTGCGTGCGAAGATCGCGGTTCGCAGCAACGATCCGCGGGTCGACCCGGTGGGTGCGTGCGTCGGCATGCGCGGTTCGCGCGTGCAGGCCGTATCGAATGAAATCGCCGGCGAGCGCGTCGACATCATTCCATTCGACGACAACAACGCGCAGTTCGTCATCAATGCCATGGCGCCGGCCGAAGTGACCTCCATCGTCGTCGACGAGGACTCGCATTCGATGGATATCGCCGTATCCGAAGACAAGCTCTCGCAGGCCATCGGCCGCGGCGGCCAGAACATCCGTTTGGCGAGCGAACTGACCGGCTGGGAATTGAACGTGATGAGCGAGTCGCAGGCCGAGGCGAAGAGCGAGACCGAGTCCTTGGCGCTGCGCGAAACCTTCATGAAACAGCTCGATGTCGATGCCGATGTCGCGAGTATCCTGGTTCAGGAAGGGTTTTCCACGATCGAAGAAATTGCCTACGTGCCGGCCAGCGAACTGAACGGCATCGAGGAGTTCGACGAGGAAATCGTCAAGGAGCTGCGCACTCGTGCGCGCGATGTGCTGTTGACTCAGGCGATCGCCAGCGAAGAATCGATGGACGGCGCCCACCCTGAGGCGGATTTGCTCGAAATCACGGGCGAGAGCCTGGGTAAAGTCTTGGCCCGCAAGGGAGTCCGCACGCGGGACAATTTGGCCGACTTGGCGGTCGACGAATTGGTCGAGATGGGCAGCATCGATGAGAAGAAAGCCGGCGAACTGATCATGAATGCCCGCAAGCACTGGTTCGCGGAAAACGCTTAAGGTTTAGGAGCAAGTATGGCAGATGTAACCGTCGCGCAATTCGCCGAGGTGCTGAAGGTCCCGGTCGATAGGCTGCTGCAGCAGCTGGATCAGGCCGGGATAAAAGTCGATGGCGCCGAGGGCATGATCAGCGAGGACGCCAAGCACGAACTGCTGACGCATCTGCGCCGTAGTCACGGCCACGACGAATCTCAGGGCGATGCCGCCCCGCGCAAGATTACGCTGCGCCGCAAATCGCAATCGGAGCTGAAGCTCGCGAGCCCGCAGGGCCGCGCCCGCACGGTAAACGTCGAGGTGCGCAGCAAGCGTACCTACGTCAAGCGCGAGGTACTCGAGGATCAGGCGCGCCATCAACAAGAAGAGATCGACAGGCTGCGCGAGACCGAGGAGCAAGCCAAGGCGGCGCTCGAGCGTGCCGAGCACGAGCGGCTGGAGAAGGAGCGCCTGGACCGCGAGCGCCAGGAAGAAGAGAGCCGTCGGCGCAGCGACGAAGAGAATCGCAAGCGCACCGCCGAGGAGGAGGCGCGCCGCGCCGCCGAGGCGCAGGCGCGTGAGGTAGCCGAGCGCGACCGCAAGGCCGCCGCGGCGAAGCCCGGCAAAGCCGTGCGCGAAGTGGTGGACGACAAAGCGACCCGCTACGGCCGTCAGGAGCTGCACATCGTCGGCGATGTCAGCTCGCGGCACAAGAAGAAGAAATCCCGCGATGGGCGCCGCCGCTCGATGGGCGGGGATGCGGATACCAAGCATGGATTCGAGATGCCGACGGCCCGCGTGGTGCGCGAGGTGGCGATCGGCGAGGCCATGACGGTGGGCGAACTCGCTCAAAAGATGGCGGTCAAGGCCACCGAAGTCATCAAGGTCATGATGAACATGGGCGTGATGGCGACGATCAATCAGATGATCGAGCAGGATACCGCGGTGCTGGTCGTGGAGGAGATGGGCCACACGGCCGTGCTGCGCAAAGAAAACGTCATCGAAGACGATTTGCAAGGCGAGGCAGATTCTTCCCTCGAAGTATTGCCGCGCCCGCCGGTGGTCACCGTCATGGGCCACGTCGATCACGGTAAGACTTCATTGCTCGATTACATCCGCCGTTCCAAGGTGGCCGCGGGCGAGGCGGGCGGTATCACGCAGCATATCGGCGCATACCATGTGGAAACGGCCAAGGGCATGGTGACCTTTCTCGATACTCCGGGTCACGCGGCTTTCACCTCCATGCGTGCCCGAGGCGCGCAGGTCACGGATATCGTGATTTTGGTGGTGGGCGCCGATGACGGCGTCATGCCGCAGACCGTCGAAGCGATTCAACATGCGCAAGCCGCGAAAGTACCCATCGTGGTGGCGCTCAACAAGATGGACAAGCCCGAAGCCGACGCGGAAAAGGTCAAGCAGGAGCTGACCAAACACGGCGTGATCCCCGAAGAGTGGGGCGGCGAGAATATCTTCGTGCCGGTCTCGGCGCGGACCGGTCTGGGCGTCGATCAGCTGCTCGACAGCCTCTTGCTGCAAGCCGAAGTGCTCGAATTGAAGGCGCCGACCGCCGGTCTTGCGGCCGGCTATGTCATCGAATCCAGCCTGGAGAAAGGCCGCGGGGCGGTGGCCACCGTACTGGTGTTGCGCGGCACGTTGAAGCTGGGCGATCCGCTGCTCATTGGGCAGGAATTCGGCCGGGTGCGTGCCCTGTTTGACGAGGCCGGCCATCCGGTCGACTCGGCAGGACCTTCCATGCCCGTGGTGGTGCTGGGATTGTCCGGGGCGCCGAACGCCGGCGATGAACTGTTGGTGGTGGAGAGCGAGCGCAAGGCCCGCGAAGTCGCCATGCACCGGCAGTCGAAATCCCGCGACGTCAAGTTGGCGCAGAAGGCGACCAACATGCAAGACGTGTTCTCGACCATGGGCGAGAGCAAGGCGGATGTGGTGCAGTTGTTGGTCAAAGCCGACGTGCAGGGCAGTGCCGAGGCGCTGCGCGATTCGTTGAATGCCTTGTCGACCGCCGAAGTCGCGGTCAACATCATCGCGTCCGGTGTGGGCGGTCTCACCGAGTCCGACGTGACCTTGGCGGCGGCTTCCAAGGCCCGCATCATCGCCTTCAATGTGCGAGGCGATGCCGCCGCGCGTGCGGCCATCAAGGAGCACGGCGTGGATGTACGCTACTACAGCATCATTTACGAAGCCATTGACGACATCAAAGCCGTGCTCACGGGCATGCTGTCGCCGGAGGTGAAGGAACAGATCGTCGGGCTTGCCGAGGTGCGCAGCGTGTTTCGCTCGAGCAAATTCGGCACGGTCGCCGGGTGCATGGTCATCGATGGCTATGTGCGCCGCAACTTCCCGATTCGTGTGCTGCGCAACAACGTGGTCATTTTCGAAGGGGCTTTGGAATCCCTCAAGCGTTTCAAGGACGATGTGAACGAAGTGCGCGCGGGAACCGAGTGCGGCATCGGGGTGAAGAACTACAACGATGTCCAGGAGCGCGATCAGATCGAGTGCTACTCCCGAGTCGAAGTTGCCCGCACTCTGTAAGGCGCTACGCGCCACCCTTCGACGTGGTATTCCCATGCTCGCGCAGCGAGCACGTAAGGACGGGGTCGCTTCGACCCCGTTGAGAGTGGCGCATGGCGCCTAAACAAGATAACCCGCGGGCCAAACGGCTGGGTGAGCAGATCCAGCGCGAGCTGACCGAGCTCTTGCGCCGCCACGTCAAGGACGAGCGTATCGGTAATGTGACCATCACCGCGGTCGATGTCACGGGCGATCTGCGCACGGCTCGCGTCTACTACCTGGTGTTCGGCAAGGACGGGCCGGACCCGAAGGTCCAGCGGGGGCTGACGAGTGCGGCGGGTTTTCTGCGCAATGCGCTGTCGAAGTCGCTGATGATCCGCCATACCCCGACGTTGACTTTCGAACTCGACACCACCATCGAACACGGCGTGCGCCTGACTCAGCTGATCGACTCGCTGAAAAAGCCTGCCCCGGGTGCTGCAGCTGCCGCCGACGAAGGGGCGCGCACGGGCGAGGGGCGAGCCGACGAAGGCGCACGGACCGGCGATCGCGCAGCCACCGAGGATACCGATCACGATCATATCGTCGACGAAGGCTAGGAAGTGCCGGTCGACATTCACGGGATTTTGCTGCTCGATAAGCCGTTGGGTTTGAGTTCCGCCGGCGCGGTCGCGCGCGCCAAACGTCTGTTCAATGCGCGCAAGGCCGGGCACACCGGATCGCTGGATCCGCTGGCCTCGGGCTTGCTGCCGATTTGTTTCGGCGAGGCCACCAAGTTCGGCGCGCAGTTATTGGATGCCGACAAGACCTACCGGGTGACGGTGCGCCTCGGCGAACGCACGCCCAGTGCCGATCGCGAATCGGCCGTGGTCGAGACCCGCACCCTGCCGGCCTTTTCGGCAGAGCAGCTGCGGCAGGCTCTGGCGGCGTTCCCGCGCGACTACCAGCAAGTGCCGCCGATGCATTCCGCTCTGAAGCAGGACGGCAAACCGCTCTATGAATATGCACGCGCCGGCATCACGCGCGAACGTGCGGCGCGGGCCATCGTCATCCACGAGCTCCAATTGCTGGACTGGCGGCCACCGGACCTGGAGTTCGATGTGCGCTGCACGAAAGGTGCTTACATTCGCGTCCTGGCGGAGGATTTGGCGGCGCAGCTTAAGACCATCGGCCACCTGGCAGCCTTGCGGCGCATCGGGGTGGCACCTTTTGAGGCCGAACGCCTATTTTCTTTCGAGGCCTTGGAATCACTGTCCATGATGCAGCGCCACGAGGCCCTGTTGCCGGTGGACGCCGCGCTCTGCGCTTGGCGGCGGCTGGACCTGCCGGAAGGCGGCGTGGGCGCTTTTCGTCAGGGCCAGACGGTCAATATCGCCGCTGAGCTGCCCGGGACCGCACCCGGTACCGTGCGTATCTATGCGGCGGGCTTAGGGTTTCTGGGTTTGGGGGAGATCGAGGCGGCAGGTTTACTCAGGCCGTTACGACTTATTTCATCGGTTGCGAATCGCGCTTGAGAGCGGGTGCCGCGACGCGTACAATGCCCGGCTTCTTAAAAGGTCCTAAGTTGTTGATTGAGGGTTTGATTTCAATGCCACTTACTCGTGAAGAAAAGACGGGCGTCGTCGGTAAATTCCAGCGCAGCGCGCAGGACACCGGTTCCCCCGAAGTTCAAATTGCCTTGTTGTCCGAGCGCATTAACGGCTTGAGCCAGCATTTCACCACGCACAAAGCCGACCATGCATCGCGTCGCGGGCTGCTCAAGATGGTCAATCAGCGCCGCAAGCTGCTCGATTATCTAAAGAGCAGAACGCCCGACAAGTACACGCAATTGGTCGAACGCTTAGGGTTACGCCGCTAACCGGCGCCGCTGCAGGCGCGCATTTCAGCGCCTGTTTTCACTTCGAATCACGCAAAGGGGCTCTAGTGAGCGCTATCAAAAAGAGTTTTCAATATGGGGAGCACACGGTAACGCTGGAGACGGGCGAGCTTGCCCGCCAGGCCGACGGCGCCGTACTCGTGACCATGAACGAGACGGTGGTCCTCGTGACCGCGGTGGGTTTGAAGAAGGCGACGCCGGGCCGCGACTTCTTCCCGCTCACGGTGAATTATCAGGAGAAAACCTACGCCGCGGGCCGTATTCCCGGCGGATTCTTCAAGCGCGAAGGCCGTCCCACCGAGAAGGAGACGCTCACCTCCCGTTTGATCGACCGGCCGATCCGCCCGCTGTTTCCGGAAGGCTTCATCAACGATGTGCAAGTGGTCGCCTCGGTGATCTCGGTGAATGCCGAAGTCGATCCGGATATTGCTTCGTTGATCGGTGCCTCGGCGGCATTGGCGATTTCCGGCATGCCCTTCTTGGGTCCGATCGGTGCGGCCCGCGTCGGCTACATCGACGGCAAGTACGTGCTCAATCCGACGGCGACGCAGTTGACGACCTCCAAGCTGGATCTTGTCGTGGCGGGCACGCAGGAAGGCGTGTTGATGGTCGAATCGGAGGCCGACGGCCTCAACGAAGAAGTCATGCTGGGTGCGGTGACCTTCGGGCACGAACAGATGCAAGTCGCCATCAAGGCGATCAATGAGCTGGCGGCACAGGCCGGCAAGCCGAAGTGGCCGTGGGTCCAGCCTGAGCCGAACACCGAACTGAAGCAAGCAGTCGCCGCGCTCGCGGAGAAGAGTTTGGCGGCCGCGTACACCGTGACCGAAAAGCAGCAGCGCTATGCCAAGATCGGCGAGATCAAGGCGGCGGCGATCGAAGCCCTCGCCAAGGGCGATGCGCCGAAATTCACGGCGGAGCAGGTTGGCGCTGAATTTTCCAACTTGGAATACCGATTGGTGCGCGAGAAGATTCTCGGCGGCCATCCCCGCATCGACGGCCGCGATACAAAAACCGTGCGCGCCATCAATATCCGCACGGGAGTCCTGGCGCGGACCCACGGCTCGGCGCTGTTCACTCGCGGTGAAACGCAGGCCCTGGTGGTCACCACCTTGGGAACCGGACGCGATGCGCAGATCATCGACGGCCTGACCGGCGAGCGTAAAGAGCCGTTCATGTTGCACTACAATTTCCCTCCCTTCAGCGTCGGCGAGACGGGCATGATGGGTTCGCCGAAACGCCGCGAAATCGGCCACGGCAATCTGGCCAAGCGCGGCGTGAAGGCGGTGATGCCTGGCGTCGAGAAATTCCCATATGTGATCCGCGTGGTCTCGGAAATTCTCGAATCCAACGGCTCAAGTTCCATGGCCTCGGTGTGCGGCACCAGCCTTGCCTTGATGGATGCGGGCGTGCCGATCAAGGCGCCGGTTGCCGGCGTGGCGATGGGCCTGGTCAAGGAGGGTTCGCGATTCCAAGTTTTGACCGACATCTTGGGCGACGAAGATCATCTCGGCGATATGGATTTCAAGGTTGCCGGCACGAAGGACGGCATCACGGCGCTGCAGATGGATATCAAGATCACCAGCATCACGCGCGAGATCATGAAAGTAGCCTTGGACCAGGCGCGCGACGGCCGCCTGCATATCTTGGGTGAGATGAACAAGGTACTCTCCAAGCCGCGCGAGAACATGTCCGAGTGGGCCCCGACCATCATCACGCTGAAGATCGATCCGGAAAAGATCCGCGATGTCATCGGCAAGGGCGGTGCGGTCATCCGGCAGATCACCGAGGAGACGGGCACTTCCATCGATATCGAGAATGACGGCACGGTGAAAATTGCCTCGGTGCAGGGCGCCGCGGGGCGCGAGGCACAGCGGCGCATCGAACTGATCACGGCCGACGTGGAAGTTGGACGGGTGTATGAAGGCAAGGTCGCGCGCCTCATGGATTTCGGCGCTTTCGTGACCATTCTCCCGGGCCGGGATGGGCTGGTGCACATCTCGCAAATCTCCGAGGAGCGGGTCGAGCGCGTCGGCGACAAGCTGAAGGAAGGCGACGTGGTGCGCGTCAAAGTACTGGAAGTGGATCGTCAGGGGCGTGTGCGGCTGTCCATGCGCAACGTCGACGCAGCCTAAATTCCCAGTGCACCGGCCGTGGGATTGACCACGGCCGGGCTCCGATCCTTCCAGGCTACTAGCTGTCGCGCAGCGGGGCCGATGCCACCCGAGGACGCGGGGGCTCTGCGGGCGCTATCGTCTTCACTCGTTCGCGAAGCGCAGATGCAGGCTGTTGGATCAACAGCTGCTTGAGGCTCTGCTCCAAGTGCGGGCTGACCTGGCCCTGCAATCCGGTGCCGTAGGCGCGGATCACACTGACCATGAACTCCTGGCTCAAGATAGGGTCCGCCAGATGCTCCTGCTCAGCGATCACCTGCAGCAGAATGCTGCGAGTGATATCGGCGCTGTTCTTCTTGTCGACGACGACGAATTCAACTCTATCGAGGACCAAGCGCCTCACGTCGGCCAAGGTGATGTAGCGGCTTTCGACCGTGTCATAGAGTCGGCGGTTCGGGTATTTCTTAATCACTCGCGGTTCGCTCATGGGGCTCCTCGCTCGTGTTGGCCGGCACCACCGGAGGATGCCGGTTGGCGCCGGTCCACGTTTGATCATATGGACCTACGCCCAAGAATAACGCAATGCAGCGCTAAGGCAAATCGGCATTTCTGGGGCGGGTTTAGCCGTTCACGCACAAATGGAGGCGTTTCGGCACTTTCTCCACGTTCCAGCGTGCCCTGGCCCATTCCCAAGCCTCGTGAACCGCGGCAGATAGCAGTCCGGAGGGGGGATCCAGGCCGAGCATGGAAAAGACCGACACCAGCTGCGGCAGCGGCGCCTCGGCGCTCAGGTGCACGCTGCGCCGCGATTTGGCCAGCTTGGCCCCGTCAGCCTCCGTGAGGACTGGGATGTGGGCATAGGCCGGTTCCGAGAGCCCCAGCAACCGCTGCAAATAAACCTGACGCGGCGTGTTATCCAAGAGATCGGCGCCGCGCACGACATGCGTGACCTCCTGAGCGGCGTCATCGACCACCACGGCCAGCACGTAAGCGAACAGTTGATCACGCCGTTTCAGGACGACGTCGCCGACGGCGCTGGAGACCTCCTGCCGGTATACGCCCTGCACGCGATCCCGGAAGGTAATGTAGCCGGGGTCGATCCGCAGGCGGATCGCGCAGGGTACTCCCGGCGTGGCGCCGTGGCGGCAAGTACCCGGGTAGCGCAGCTCATCTTCCAGTTGCAGCCGGCTGCATGAACAGGAAAATGTGAGATCCCTGCGCTCCAAGTTACTCAGCGCGGCCTCGTAATGCCTGATGCGCTCGAATTGGCGTACCACCGGCCCGTCCCACTCGAAGCCGAATTTCTCGAGGGTGCGCAAAATGGCGGCCGTGGCCCCGGCGACTTCTCGCGGCCGGTCCAGATCCTCGATGCGCAGCAACCAGCGGCCTCCATGGGCGCGTGCATCGAGGAAGCTCGCGGCCGCCGCATACAAGGACCCCAAGTGCAGATCGCCCGAAGGCGTCGGCGCGAAACGTCCTACGTAAGGCTGTGCGGGCCTACCGGTACCGGTCGTCGCGGTCGCCGTACTGCTTTTCCCGGCGCTCGCGCCGCTCCTGGGCTTCCACCGACAGCGTCGCGACCGGTCGGGCCTCCAGTCGCTTGATACCTATTTCCTCGCCGGTTTCCAGGCAATAGCCGTAGGAACCGTCTTCGATGCGCTTCAGCGCCTCGTCGATCTTGCGGATCAGCTTGCGTTCACGGTCGCGCGTTCGCAACTCCAGGCTGAATTCTTCTTCCTGCGTGGCCCTGTCGTTCGGATCGGGGAAATTGGCGGCCTCGTCTTTCATGTGCAGCACGGTGCGGTCGACCTCGACCATGAGGTCGCGCTTCCAGTTCTGCAAAATCAGAGCGAAGTGCTCCAATTGCTCCTTGTTCATGTACTGCTCGCCGCGGCGAGCGATGTACGGCTTCACATTGCGCGGACCGGCCAGAAGACTCGCGGACGCGGTGCTTTCCGCCTCGCCGTCCTCATCGTTTTGCAGTGCACGCGGTACGACGAGGGGCCGAGGATCGAATTGAATCGGCGAGATCTTTGCGCCGGCGGCGGGTCGTGCTGCCGGCGTCGGCACGGACTTCAGCGCGGCTGGCTTTTCCTTGGTTGTCTTGATCGCAGGTTTTGCGCTGACGGGGTTGACTGCGGGTTTGCTCGGTTTCACTGTTACCTTCGATGTGGCAATGGGCTTTGCTTTCGTCGGCGGCCGCGCCGCCTTTTTGTGAACGGCTGCTTTATGAGCCGCTTTTTTCGGGGCCGCCTTGCCCGGCCGCTTGGCCGTTTTATTGGGTTTCTTCGAGGGCATTTGAATTTTCCGCCTCCTAACGAAAGAGCGCGCGATTATACCGACGCGCGCAGGCCTGTACACAGCGCGGGCGAAACATATTTTTATCTTAACCCTATGATTGGGAAGCAAATCCTCCGGAGCCTTAAGACCCAAGCCTAAGGCCCCGGCAGGCCGATTTCGCCGCGCGGCCGTTACGCCAGAGTGACCGGGGCCGGTGGGACCCAGCCTAAGGCCCGATGTTCCGCCATCACGCTGGTGTAAATGCCGCCACGCACGTTGAATTTGGCCAAAATCCGCATAAAACGCGGTGCGGTCGCCGCCACCAGATCCTCGAGGATTTCGTTGGTGACTGCCTCGTGGAATGCACCGCGATCCCGGAAGGACCAGATATACAGTTTCAGGGATTTCAACTCGACGCACCGCTCGTTCGGTATGTATTCGATTTCCAGGGTGGCGAAGTCCGGTTGGCCGGTTTTCGGGCAGAGGCAGCTGAATTCCGGAACGCTCATGCGGATGGTGTAGTCCCGTTGCGGAGCCGGATTGCTGAAAATCTCGAGGCGCGTGTTCGATTCGGTCATGGCAATTTCAGGGAGCGATCTTCGGGGGTTTACCTGTGTGACGTTTACTTTACACTACGCGCCAAGTTGTGGCCCACGACCTTCACGTCGAGGCCGGCAGAATCGAAGGGTCACTGAACAATGCGCTTGACGAAACTCAAAATTGCCGGCTTCAAATCGTTTGTCGATCCGACGACGGTGACTTTCCCCAGCAGCCTGACCGGCGTGGTCGGCCCCAACGGCTGCGGAAAGTCCAACATCATCGACGCGGTTCGCTGGGTGATGGGGGAGATCTCCGCGAAGCACTTGCGCGGCGAATCCATGGCGGACGTGATCTTCAACGGGTCCTCGTCCCGCAAACCGTTGGGAAATGCATCGGTGGAGCTGGTATTCGACAACTCCGACGGCAAGATCGGCGGCCCCTATGCGAACTACAATGAGGTGGCACTGCGCCGCGCCGTGAGCCGCGACGGCAGTTCGGATTATTTCATCAATGGCCTGAAGGTCCGGCGCAAGGACATCACCCAGCTGTTTCTCGGCACGGGATTGGGAACCCGCAGCTACGCCATCATCGAGCAAGGGATGATTTCGCGCGTCATCGAGGCGCGGCCGGATGATTTGCGCGCGTTCCTCGAAGAGGCGGCCGGCATTTCGCGCTACAAGGAACGGCGCCGCGAGACCGAGAGCCGCATCGGCCACACCCGCGAAAACCTGGATCGTCTCAACGATCTGCGCGAAGAGGTGGAGAAACAGATCCGCCACCTGCAACGGCAGGCGGCCACGGCGCGCCGCTATCAGACGCTCAAGGAGGATGAACGCAAGCTGTCCGCGGAATTGCTGGTCCTGCGCCTGCAGAGTCTGGATGCCGAGGCAGGCGCGCGCGATGCGGCCACATCGAGCTGCGAGACCGCCATGCAGAGCGTGCTCGCGGATCTGCGCGAAGCCGAGGCGCGGATCGAACGAATTCGCGCCGACCAGTCATCGAAGACCGATGCCTTGAGTGCGATTCAAGCGCGTTTCTATGAGGCGGGCGCCGAAGTGACGCGGATCGAGCAGAGCATCGAGTACATGCGCGAACTGCGTCAGAGGCAGCGCTCGGATGTGGATCAGATCGATGCACAAGCCGCCGATCAAGCCCGCGTGGTCCAGCTCGATCGTGTCCAGCTGGAATCGCTGCAGCTGGAACTGTCCACCATGGTTCCGGCGCTCGACGCGGCTCACGATCGCGAACGCGTCGCGTCGCTGGCGCTCGAGTCCGGCGAACACTCGCTGGCATCGTGGCAGCAGTCTTGGGACAAGCATGCGCAGGCGGTCGCCTCGGGCCAGCGCGAGACGCAGGTCGAGCGGGCCCGCATCGAACAGCTCGAGAGCCAACAGCGGCGGCTGTTGCAGCAGCAGCAGCGCCTCGAGACCGAGCGGACCGCCCTTGCCCAATTGCAGCCGGCAATGGCGCTCGAAACGCTTTCCGAACGAGCGGACACGGCGCGCACCGTGGGCGAGAACGCCGCCGCCGAGCTGCAATCCCTGCTCACGGAGATATCGGCCACGCGCGAGCGCGAGCGCGAGCAGAGCCAGGCACTCAACGCCCTGCGGACGCGGCTGCAGAAGGCGCAGGGCGAGCAGGTATCGACCGAAGCGCTTCAGCAGGCGGCGCTGGGCAAGGCCTCGGGCAAGGTCACCCAGTGGCTCAAGTCCCAGTCACTGGACCGCCACCCTCGCGTCGCGCAGCAGCTGCGGGTGGACAAGGGCTGGGAGCGTGCCGTCGAGACCGTGTTGGGTTCCTACCTCGAGGCGGTCTGCGTCGACGGTTTGGACAGTGTCACGGACCTCCTGGGGAGTTTCGACGGCGGTTACCTGGCGGTGGTCAGCACCGAGGGCCCTGCCACCGTGCGCGACGCCACCTCGCTGCAAGCCAAAGTTCAGGGTACCGGCGTGCTCTCCTCGGTGCTGTCCGCGGTATATACGGCAGAGAGCCTGACCGAGGCATTGAAACTGCGCGGCCGCCTCAAGGCCGGCGAGTCGGTGGTCACACGCGACGGAATCTGGTTGGCAAACGATTGGCTGCGTGTGTCGCGCGACGCAGATCCGCACACCGGCGTGATCGAACGCGAGGAGACTCTGCGGGAGATCCGTGGACAGGTAGCCGCACTGGAAAACCAAGCGCAGGAATTCCAGCGGCAGCTGGAGGATACCCGCGAGCGTGTCCGCGACCACGAAGATCGGCGCGAACGGCTGCAAACCGATGTGAATCGATTGCATCGGGAGCATCTCGATCGGCGCGCCGAATTCGACTCCGCGCAGGCCCGCACCGCAGAGGCGGCGCGCCGCTTGCGCGCGCTCGAGACGGAACTCGCCGACGTGCGCGCCGAACTGTCGCGCAGCGAAAGTGAACTGCGCGAGTCGCGGGGCCGGATGGAAACCGCCATCGATGCGCTGGCCGCACTCGAGCCGCAGCGCATGGATCTCGAACAGGAGCGCGAGCAGCTGCGGGCCGCCTTGGGCGATGCGCGCGCGGCCGCTGCAGCGGCTCAACAGCACGCCCGCGACCTCGCGGTGCAGGTCGAATCGCGGCGCTCATCGCACGCCTCGCTGATCACCACTTTGGCCCGACTCGAGAAGCAGCTCGAGGACTTGAGTGTTCGCAGGCTGGAACTATCCACCCAATTGGCGGACGGCGAAGCGCCGCTGGCCGAGGCGCAACAACGGCTGGAGCGCGAGCTCGAACTGCGGGCGGCGGTCGAGGCGGAATTGCGGGCTGCGAGAATAGCCAGCGACGAATTGGATGCGCTGTTGCGCGATCACGATGCCGAACGTTTGGCGGTGGACCAGCGTCTGCAGTCGGCGCGCACCGGCCTGGACGAAGCGCGTCTGGCGGCCCAACAGGTGCGTGTGCGCCGTGAAGGCGTGGCAGAACAGCTGACGGCGACGAACTATGAGTTCGGCGTGTTGGCCGCGCAGATCGCGCCGGACGCCACGGTGGACCTCTGGGAGTCGCAGCTGGAGGAGACCAAGGGCAAGATCGAACGCCTGGGTCAGGTCAATCTGGCGGCGATCGGAGAGTTCAAGGAGCAGTCCGAGCGTAAGGAGTACTTGGACCGGCAATGCAAGGACTTGACCGACGCGCTGGAGACGCTCGAGTCGGCGATGCGCAAAATCGACCGCGAGACCCGCACACGCTTCCAGGACACCTTCGATCGCGTGAACGCAGGCTTGAAGGAGAAATTTCCCCGTCTCTTCGGCGGCGGGCATGCATACCTGGAATTGACCGGCGAGGAGTCGACCGTGGCCGGTGTATCGGTGATGGCGCGCCCGCCGGGCAAGCGCAACAGCACCATCAGCCAGCTTTCCGGCGGCGAGAAGGCGCTGACGGCAGTCGCTCTGGTGTTTGCCATTTTCGACTTGAACCCCGCGCCGTTTTGTCTGTTGGACGAAGTCGACGCACCGCTCGATGAGAACAATGTCGGGCGCTTCTGCGACATCGTTCGGGAAATGTCGCGCAGCGTGCAATTCATTTTTATTACCCACAATAAGAGCACCATGGAGATGGCGTCGCAACTCGTCGGCGTCACGATGAACGAGCCGGGCGTGTCGCGCCTGGTATCCGTCGATGTCGATGAGGCCGTGCGCATGGCAGCGATGTAGCGAAACTCCAATGGCTGCCGAGCTGCGTTGGATACTGTTGGCCTTGAGTCTGGTGCTGCTCGCCGGGATTTGGTGGTGGGGCAGGCGGAATTCTACGCAGGCTCCCGGGAACGCAGCGCTGCGCGAGATCGCGCCCGCGGTCGAGCCTGTGCGGCACGAATTTCCCGCCGTGGGCATATCCGCAGACGGTCCCGATCGCGATCCCGATCCCGATCCGGGTTCAAGCCCCGGCGACATTGCCGCGGCGCATGAATGGGGAGTGCCGCCCCTCGAGCCATTGAGCATTCGCACCCAGGAATACGACCACGTTCCGATCTTGGATGGCCCCATGATGGTGGATGCCGATCCCGCGCCGACCCGCGCGGGCGCTGCGATGAGCACGGCCATGCGCGCCGTCCGTGCGTCCGACACGGCTTCCGCGCCCGCCCTCACGTCCGGGCGGGTGCCGACCCTCCTACCCGAGAACAGCGATCGAACCAGCGCGGTGTCCGCGCAGACGCCCAATGTGAGCGCGCAGCAAAAGATCGTCACGGTGCGGGTGTGTGCCCCGGGCGATATGCGCTGGTCCGGCGCGGCATTGCTGTCGGCTTTGGAACTGCACGGCCTGGCCTATGGGCGCTACCAGGTTTTTCACCGCCGGCATTCGGACGGCCGCAGTCTGTTCTGTGTGGCCAGTTTGATCGAACCGGGCACCTTCGATGTGGCGCGCATGTCCTCGGAGGAATTTCGCGGCGTCACGCTGTTCGCCGTAATGCCGGGGCCCATCGAGCCGCTGCTGACCCTGGATGAATTGCTCGGTGCGGCGCGCGGCTTGGCACAGGAACTCGCCGGCATGGTGCAGGACTCCAAGGGCGTGCCGCTGTCGCCGCAGCGCGCCGCGGCATTGCGCGAGGATGTGGCGCTATTCCAGGCCTCGTTGCCGCGTGCTTGAGGAGGCTACCGATGTGCCCGCAGAATCCAGCCGCACCCACCGACGGTGCGGCTGCGCGCGCCGCCGAACTGCGCGAGTTGTTGGAGCGCTATAACTACCGCTATCACGCGCTCGATGATCCTGAAGTTCCGGATGCCGAGTACGACCGCCTCATGCTGGAGCTGCGCGCGATCGAGTCGCAGTTTCCGCAGCTGATCGTTCCCGATTCGCCGACCATGCGGGTGGGTGCCGCACCGATAGCGGCATTCGGTGCCGTCAAGCATCGAGCCGCGATGCTGTCCTTGGACAATGCGTTCAGCGAGGAAGAGGTGCGGGATTTCGACCGACGTATCCGCGAACGCCTCGCGCACGGCGATGCAATTCGCTATACCGCCGAGCCGAAGCTGGACGGCCTGGCCATCAGCGCGCGTTACGAGAACGGCATCTTCGTGCAGGGCGCGACGCGCGGCGACGGCGAGACGGGCGAGGACATCACGCAGAATCTACGCACCATCAAAGCGTTGCCGCTCAAGTTGCGTGCCGCCGATGCGCCGCGTGTGATCGAAGTGCGCGGCGAAGTGTTCATGCCGTTGGCCGGCTTCCGGCGCTTCAATGAGGAGGCGAGCGCGCGCGGTGAGAAAACCTTCATCAACCCGCGCAACGCCGCCGCGGGGAGCCTGCGCCAGCTTGACCCGCGCATGACCGCCGCCCGTCCGCTGGACCTGTTCATTTATGGCATCGGGGTCATCGAGGGCGGCGAGCTGCCGCCCTACCACAGCGAGACGCTGCAGGAATTGCGCCGCCTGGGGTTCAAGATTTGTCCGCAGTCCAAAGTGGTCGAATCGGTCGAGGGGTGCCTTGCCTACTACCGGGAAATGGCCGTGGCCCGTGCGTCGCTGCCGTACCAGATCGACGGCGTGGTCTACAAAGTGGACGATGTCAGGCTGCAGCGCCGGCTGGGATTCATCTCGCGCGCGCCGCGCTGGGCCGTCGCACACAAATTTCCGGCGGAAGAAGCCTTGACGGTGGTGCGCGGCATTGAATTTCAAGTGGGCCGGACCGGCGCGCTCACGCCGGTTGCGCGCCTGGAACCGGCCTTCGTGGGCGGCGTGACGGTGAGCAACGCGACACTGCACAACATGGACGAATTGACCCGCAAGGATGTGCGCGTCGGGGATACCGTGGTCATTCGCCGCGCCGGCGATGTGATACCGGAGGTTGCGCGGGTACTGCCCGAGCGCAGGGTCGACGGCGCGCAGCTGGTGACGCTGCCGAGCGAATGTCCCATATGCGGCTCGCCGGTGCTCCGCGAGGGCGATCAAGCCGTGGCACGATGCAGCGGCGGCCGACGCTGTGCGGCCCAGCGGAAGGGAGAAATTCAGCACTTCGCCTCGCGTCGTGCGATGGATATCCAGGGACTCGGCGACAAGCTGGTCGAGCAGCTGGTCGATGGAGGCTGGATTCAGACCCCGGCGGATCTCTTTTCCTTGCAGGCCGAGCAGCTCGCTACGCTCGAACGCATGGGCGAGAGGTCCGCGCAGAAACTGTGCGACGCCATCGAGGGGGCCAAGCACACCACGCTGCCGCGTTTTCTCTACGCGCTTGGCATCCGCGATGTGGGCGAGGCCACCGCGCTCGCGCTCGCGCAATATTTTCCCGAACTGGCGCAATTGCGGCGTGCCGGCCAGGAGGAAATCCAGCGCGTTCCGGATGTCGGCCCGGTGGTGGCGAAGCAGGTGGCGGCATATTTTGCCGACACCGAGAACGCTGCCATGGTGGATCGATTGCTGGCGGCCGGAATTACCTGGCCGGATTCGCCGCCGCTCCATGCCGGCGGCTCGCAACGCGACAAGACCTTCGTGTTGACCGGAACGCTCGAGTCCTTGACGCGTGAGGAGGCCACCGAAGCCATCGTGCAGCGGGGCGGCAAGGTGAGCGCCGGTGTTTCGAAGAAGACCAGCTACGTGGTGGCCGGCGCGGAGGCGGGATCCAAGCTAAAAAAGGCCGAACAGCTCGGTATTCCGATCTTGGACGAAGCGGCGTTCTTGGAGTTGCTGAAAAAGGTGTAGCGGATCGGGTAAATCCGCTACACCGGTCCGATTGAGCTTACAGCGATTTCTCGATCTTCGCGTTCTTCTTCAGGCTGTCCACGTACGCCTGAAGCTTCTTCTGGATCACGCCGTTGGTGACCTGCTGCTTGACTTGTTCAAACGGCGGGGCCGCGGTTTCGCGGGTATCTTCCAGCTTGATGACGTGCCAGCCGAATTGCGTCTGTACCGGCTCTTGGGTCATCTCGCCCTTTTTCAGAGTCTTCACCGCGTCGCCGAAAGGTTTGGCCATGCGCGTGAGCGTGAACCAACCGAGGTCGCCGCCATTGGCTTTCGATCCGTCGGTCGACTGGGCCTTGGCCACTTCGTCGAACTTGGCGCCGCCTTTGATCTTCTTGATGATCTGCTCGGCCTGCTCCTTGGTCGGAACGAGGATGTGCCGCGCGTGATACTCGGTCTTATCCATGGCCGCAATGTCGGTGTCGTATTCGGAGTGGAGTTCCGCGTCGGTCGGTTCCTTGTCCTTCAAATATTTCTGCGATTCCGAATCCGCCAACACGCGCATGCGTACCACTTCGAGGCGCGCCGCCACATCGGCATCCTTGTCGACGGCGTCCTTCGTCGCCTGCGAGGCCAGCAATTGCATGCTGATCATCTCGTCCAGCACCTGTCCGCGCTGCTCGGTGGTCAGTTCCGTCGGGCGGCCCTGCAGCAGGTTCTTCAAGTAGATGTCATATGCGGTGCGCGAGATCGGCGTGCCGTCGACCGTGGCGACAGGTGCGGGCGCCGACGCGGCGGCCTTGTCGGTCGCAGCGGACGTTGCCGCCTGCTGGCCCTTTCCGCAGGCCGCCACACACACGGCGAAGGCGGTCACGGTGGCAACACGGATCCACGGTGTACTCAAGAATTGGCTCATTTGGTCCTCTACGCAAAAAAAAAGCGACTGTGGCCAAACGGCCGACGCGCCCGGGGGCGGCAGTTTAGCGTCAACAATGGGATCTCACCAATTTTTGATGGTTTCTACGCACAGGGAAGAATGCTGCGTCGCAGCATTTTCATCGGTGCTCCAATTCAGCCGGCGACCGGTGGCGTCAATAAGGCAGCGATTGCCGGCATCAATCGGGCGGCAGGGCCTCGATTGCCAGCGCGTGAATATCGGTCTTCAAGAGATCCGCGACGGCTGCATAAACCAGCTGGTGCCGGGCAACGGACGGTAGGCCGCGGAACGCCTCGGACACGATACGGACGCGAAAGTGACTCAGCCCTAAGGCGGCACCGGCATGGCCATGATGCAAGTGACTCTCATCGTCCACGGCAAGCTCGGCGGGGTTGAAGCGTGCCTCCAAGCGTTCACGCAGCCGCTGCTCGCGGCCGGCAGCGGGCAGGCTCATGACCCGGAAGGTTCCGACGGCGAGGGCGATCCGGCCGGCCCCTTCGCCTTGCTGCTGAGCCAAAGCACCTGGGGCAACATGAAGATCATCGTGGCCGGGGTGATTCCGTACACCTTGAAATGGACCCAGGTGCTTTCGGTGAAATTCCGCGCCACATAGATATTCGCGACCGCAAGTGCCGCAAACCAAGCCGCCCACAGACAGTTGATGACGAGCCAAGCACGTGAGGACACGGCCAGCGGTTCATCGAATACGCCCTCGAACATACGGCGCACCAGAGGCTGTTTGCCTATCCTTAGGCTGCCCAGAAACGCCGCCGCCGTCAGTGCCAGCAATACCGTCGGCTTCCATTGGATGAATCGGACGTCGCGCAGCAACAGCGTGGCGGAACCGAGAATCACGACCACGGCGGCGGTAATGACGTGCATGGTCTTGAACTTGCCCGTGCTCATGCGATGAATCAGCAGCACCAGCAGGCAGGCCGCCATCAACGACGCCGTAGCCCAATAGATGCCGAGAAGCTCGAAGGCAACGAGAAATACGATCAGCGGGGACAATTCGAGGAGTTGACTCATCCGCGTATCATAGCTGACGAGATGAGCATCTACCTGCAACTGCATCCGGTCTCCCCGCAGCGGCGCTACATTCGCCAAGCGGTCGAAGTGCTTCGCCGCGGAGGGGTCATCGTGTACCCCACGGATTCCTGTTATGCGCTCGGCTGCCATATCGGCGACAAGGCGGCGCTCGAGCGCATCCGCGACATCCGTCAAACGGACCGCAATCATCATTTCACGTTGGTATGCCGCGATCTCACGGATGTGGGCAAGTACGCGATGGTGGACAACTGGCAGTACCGGCTGCTGCGTGCGCACACGCCGGGTGCGTATACGTTCCTGCTCAAGGCCTCGCGCGAAACCCCGCGGCGCCTGAAACACGAACGCCGGGGCACCATTGGATTGCGGGTGCCGGATCACCCGGTCACCGCCATGCTGCTCCACGAACTTCAGGAACCGGTGATGAGTTCCACGCTGCTGCTGCCGGGCGAGGATTTGCCGCGCACCGACGCCAAGGAGATTTTCGAGAGGCTGGAACACAGCGTCGATATGGTCTTGGACGGCGGCAATTGCGGCCTGACGCCGACCTCGGTAGTCGATCTATCGGGCGACCGTGCCATCGTGGTGCGAGCAGGGCGCGGCGATGTCAGTCCCTTTGCGCCGACGCTCCCCGTATAATACCTACGCAATGCGGGCACCAAAGCTCGTAATTACTTTTAATAACGGGTGCAAGCATTGGATTCAAGTAGATTTTTAACTGAGTTTCTTAAGACAGTCTCAATCTGGGCAATCCCGGTCTTATTTGCGGTCACGCTGCATGAAGTCGCACATGGCTGGATGGCGAGATATTTCGGTGATCGTACCGCTGAGTTGTTGGGACGGTTGAGCCTCAACCCGCTGCGCCACGTCGATCCTCTCGGAACTCTGGTGATTCCCGGAGCGCTCCTTGCGCTCGGACTGCCGCTATTCGGTTGGGCCAAGCCCGTGCCGGTGGCCACCGGCTCGCTGCGTCGGCCGCGTCTGGCATTCGTCATGGTGGCCCTGGCCGGACCCGCGGCAAATCTTTTCATGGCGCTCCTGTGGTGCGCCATATTGGCCGCAGTGATCCGCATCAATGGCCGCACGACCTTGGACCATTGGCTCGTGCTCATGGCTCAGGCCGGTATCGTGGCCAACGGGGTGCTGGCGATTTTTAATTTGCTGCCGATTCCGCCGCTGGACGGCGGCCGCGTGGTCGCGGGTGTTTTGCCGCCGCGGTTGGGCGCGCGCTACGAGAGGCTGGCACCCCTCGGCATGGCCCTGGTGGTAGGGTTGTCGGTGCTGGGTCTGTTCGGTTGGCTGTTCGTTCCTGCCTACCGGGCCATGGGCCAGGTCATCAACGCGTTGATGGCTCCCGCGGCATGAGCGGTCCGGTACAAAATCGGCGCGTGTTGTCCGGCATGCGTCCCACCGGGCAGTTGCACTTGGGCAACTACCATGGGGCCCTCAAGAACTGGATCGAACTGCAGTATCAATACGAGTGCTACTTCTTCGTGGCGGATTGGCATGCGTTGACGACCGGCTATGAAGACACCTCGAAGCTTGCGGAGAACACGTGGAACATGGTGGTCGACTGGCTGGCCGCGGGCTTGAATCCCGGTGTCGCCACGTTGTTCATCCAGTCGAAAGTGCCGGAGCATGCGGAACTGCACTTGTTGCTGTCCATGATCACGCCCCTAGGCTGGTTGGAGCGTGTACCGTCGTACAAGGATCAGCAGACGCAGATCGCCGATCGTGACCTGAGCACCTACGGCTTTTTAGGCTATCCGCTGCTGCAAAGCGCCGATATTCTGCTGTATCGCTCGCAGTACGTGCCGGTCGGCGAGGACCAGGTGGCGCATGTCGAGATCACCCGCGAGGTCGCCCGCCGCTTCAATCACATCTACGGCAGCGAGCCGGAATTCGAACAAAAGGTGGAAAAAGCCGTCAAGAGCTTGGGCTCGCGCAACTCCGCGCTGTATCGCGCGCTGCGCAAGGAGTACCAGGAAAAGGGCGACGCGGACGCGCTCGACAAGGCCCAGGCGCTGGTCGAGGCGAACGCGCGGCTCACCGTGGCGGACCGAGATCGGCTGCTCGGATTCCTCGAGGGCGGGGGGATATCCATCCTGCCGGAACCCGAAGTGCTCCTGACTTCGACACCGAAGATTCCCGGCCTCGACGGGCGCAAGATGTCCAAGTCCTACGGCAACACCATCGGCTTGCGTGAGGACACCGACTCGGTCGTCAAGAAGCTCAAGGCCATGCAGACCGATCCGGCGCGAGTGCGGCGCACCGATCCCGGCGATCCCGAGAAATGTCCGGTGTGGGACCTGCACAAGATTTATTCGAGCGCTGAGACTTTGGATTGGGCGAGTAAGGGTTGTCGTTCCGCAGGAATCGGTTGCCTGGAGTGCAAGGCGCCGCTGATCGAGAAGATCGTGGAGGAGGTGTCCGGCATCGCCAAGCGCGCCCAAGAGTTCGAGGAGAATCCGGACCTGGTCCGAGGTATCATCGCCGAGGGATGCGAGCGCGCTCGGGCGGTGGCCCGCGACACGCTGGATGCGGTTCGGCAAGCGATGGCTATGAACTACCGTTGACATCCGGATAAAGCATGAAACCCGAATTGACCTTGGTGCAGAGCGCTTCGCCCCCGGAGCCGGCCGCCACGCCGGCTCCGGCACAAGGTGAAATGCCGTTTGCAGTCGTGGAGGGGCAGCCCATCATCGAGATGCCGCGAGACTTGTACATTCCGCCTCAAGCCCTCGAGGTGTTTCTCGAGGCATTCGAGGGGCCGCTCGACATGCTGCTGTACCTCATCCGGCGGCAGAATCTCGATATTCTCGATATTCCCATTGCGGAAATCACTCGCCAATACATGCGCTACATCGAGCTGATGCAGGTGCTGCAGCTGGAATTGGCGGGCGAGTATCTGCTGATGGCGGCGACGTTGGCGGAAGTCAAATCGCGCATGCTGCTGCCGCGCGTGGGCACCGATGAGGCATCGGAGGAGGCGGATCCCCGCGCGGAACTCGTGCGCCGCCTTCAGGAATACGAGCGCTTCAAGCGCGCGGCCGAGGGAATCGACCGCATTCCGCGGCTCGAACGCGATACCTGGGTAGCCTCCGCGGAACTCACCGACCGCAAGGTCGTGCGCATTCCTCCGCAGGTGACGCTGCAGGAAATGCTGATCGCCTTTCAAGATGTTCTGGCACGCAGCGACATGTTCGCCCACCATCATGTGCAGCGCGAACCTTTGTCGGTGCGTCAGCGCATGACCGATGTCCTATCCTCGCTGCAGTCGAACGCATTCGTCGACTTCGTGCGGCTGTTCAACGCCGAAGAGGGCCGCCGCGGCGTCACGGTGACGTTCGTGGCCATTCTGGAACTATTGCGCGAGGGGTTGATCGAAATAGTGCAGTCGGAGGCATACGCGCCGCTGCATGTGCGCCTGGGCAATCCGGCTCGGCACCTGTCTCTGGTAGCCGACGACAATGCGGCCAACGATGATCTTGCGAGAAACCAATGAACCATCAATACGTGAAAAATGTGGTTGAAGCGTCGCTGCTGGCGGCCGGCCGGCCGCTGACCGCGGAGGAACTCGCGAGTGTGTTCGACGAACGCGATGGCTCGATTGCCGAGGAGGTGCGCCAGGCGATTGCGGCGCTCACCGAGGAGTACGAGACGCGCGGCGTTGAGCTGAAGGAAGTATCCAGCGGCTATCGAATTCAAATCAGGGCAGCGGTCGCACAACCGGTGGCGCGGCTCTGGCAGGAGCGGCCGGCGAAATATTCGCGCGCACTTCTCGAGACCCTCGCGCTGATTGCCTACCGGCAGCCCATTACCCGCGGCGAGATCGAGCAAATTCGCGGCGTGGCGGTCAACCCCAGCATCATCAAGACCTTGCATGAGCGCAATTGGATTCGCGTGGTCGGCCACCGCGATGTACCGGGTAAGCCCGAATTGCTGGGCACAACCCGCGATTTCTTGGACTACTTCAGTCTGAAGAAGCTGGATGACCTGCCCACGCTGACGCAGCTGAAAGAGCTGGAAGATCTGCGGGTGCAATTGACCCTGCCCGGCGCAGAGCCCGAGGTTGCGGCCGATGCTGAATTGCAGCCGGATGAATCGGCCGGCGATGAATCGGCTGGCATCGAGTCGGCTGAGTCGGCGGGCATTGAGTCGGCTGGCGATGAAGCAGCCGTTGATGAGGCCATCGGCGATCGGGTGGCGGGTGAGGACGACGAGGAAACCCCTGCACACGAGGCCGCGCCGCGGACGCAGGGCTTGGTTGCAAGTGGCGCACAAGATGACGCCATTTGATGCGGCCGCGGGGAATACTCAAGCAGTCCCGTAAGCCCAAGCAGCGCTCATCCGAATCGCCCAAAGAGTTGCCGGCCGGAGAGCGCGTACAGAAGCTGCTGTCGGCCGCCGGCATCGGTTCGCGGCGTGAAGTCGAGCGGTGGATTCGCGAGGCGCGTCTGAAGGTCAACGGTGAGGTACCGGCGATGGGCGCGAAGCTCACGCCCAAGGATCGCATCACCCTGGATGGCCGGCCCGTGAGGCTCCATGTCCCCGCCGTCAAAGAGCTTCGGGTGTTGTTGTTTCATCGTTCGCCCGGTGAGAATCTGGATATGAAGGCCGCGACCTCGCGTGCCGCGGAACATCTGAAGCTGCCGCGATCCTCGGGCCGATGGCTTGCCATCCAGCCGATGCCGCCGGTGGATGGCGGCCTGGAAATTCTCACCGACGATGGATCGTGGGCGCACCGGGTGTCGCAGGGCGCGCACGCGCTGACCATCGACTACGTGCTTAGGATGCGCGGTCCGCTGAAACAGGAACTGGTCGAAGAATTCCGTGCGGCGACCGATTGTGAGGGCGAGGCGATGAGCGTCCTACAGGCGGAGGCGAAATTCGGCGCGGGCTTCAACCACTGGCTCACCGTCACGGTGCGGGCCACGCGTTCCGCGCAAGTGCGGCACTGGTTCGCCGCACGCGGCATCATCGTGAGCCGCCTGATGCGCGTGCGCTTCGGCCCGGTGCACCTGGGCCACGACTTGCCGCGAGGCCACTCGCGCGCGCTGCTGGCGAGCGAACGCAATGCGCTGATGAACGAGATCGACGCCGCCAAGCCGAGCTTGCCGGCGCCGGACATCGCCTAGCCTGCGTTATTCATGAACGACGGGTAGCTGATCAAGGCCGCCGTCAGGGAATAAAGCGGGCTACGGCGCAGTTTTCGAGGTCTCCAAAAGCTGCGCCAAGTACTGCTGCCAGACCGCCGCCCAGGTGTGGGTGCCGTGACCGTGAGTTTGATCCGAGGCCGGCAGCAGCACGAAGCGCCCGGCTTTGACACGCTTGATGTCCCGCTCGGCGATGCCGAGTTCCGGCGGATTGATGAAGTCATCGCCCGAATTGATGTGCAGCAGCGGTGCCTTGATCTTTTCCAGTCCTGCCGAAGGATCGTAGTCCCGCGACGCATTGACCTGGTAGAGGATGTCGTTGGCGTCCAGGTCCTCGATTTGCCGCTGCATGTATTTCTGCACGAATTCATCGGCGGCATCCCGCGAGGGCAGGCTGATCTGCATCTGGATCGGTGCACTGCCGGCAATCAAAAGCAATCCGGCCACCGTGCGCAAGGCGCCCACCGGCTCGGTCGTGTACTCGCCCTTCATCCATTGCGGGTCGTTGCGAATCGCATCCATGGCAAGATCGCGCCACACCCGATTCCGTCCGGCAATCTGCTCCGGCAGGCAGGCGAGGGGCATCAGTGCGTCCATGAAATCCGGGTAGGCCTCGGCCCACATGAAGGTGTGCATGCATCCCATGGAGGTGCCCATGACGAGACGCAGGTGGTTCACCTCGAGGCCTTGGGTGACCAGGGCATATTGCGCGGCCACCATGTCCTGATAGGAGTATTGCGGAAAGCGGGCGCGCAGCCCGTCGCTCGGTTTGCTGGATTTCCCGTGGCCGATGCCGTCCGGAAGAATGATGAAGTACTTTTCGGCGTCCAGCAGTTGTCCCTTCTGGAACAGCACGCCGGAAAATCTATCGTTGATGAGGCTGCGGCCGGATCCCCCGGTGCCGTGCATGATCAACACCGCGTTGGTGACCCGTCCTTTCGCATCTTTCTTCGGTTTGCCGAGAAAGGTGTAGTGCATGCGCAGCTCGGGCAGCGTCTCTCCCGAGGCGAAATGAAAATCATGGATGACGTAGTCGCCCTCCAGTGGCCGCTGTTCCGCCGCGGCTGGGTAGCCTGCGCCGGCCGCGAAGCAGAGCAGAAGCGACAGTGCGGCGGTATACGGTGTTCTTATATGCATTCTGAAGAGTCCTCGATTTGGCTATTGCTCGATTTGGCTATTGCGCGTCAATGAAACGGCCATCAATACCGCGCCCGTGCGCACTCAGCAAGTAAAGAAAACAACCGCTGACGGATTCCGCCTGGGGTACGGTGTTAGGATCCTCGGCCGGGTACGCGGCCGCACGCATGGCGGTACGCATCCGGCCCGGATTTACGCTGTTCACGCGTATATTGGGCTCGCCCTCCAGCTCCTCGGCCAGCATGCCGCGGACCGACTCCAGCCCGGATTTGGAGACCGCATAGGCCCCCCAGAACGGCCGCGGTTGTTTCACCACTCCGCTGCTGACGAAGATGATCGAGGCGTCCTCGGACTTGCGCAGCGCGGCCAGCAAGACCTGCGTGAGTATGAAAGGGGCCGTGAGATTCACGTGCAAGACCTTACACCAGGTGGGTACATCGTACTGCTCGAGGGGCGTGCGATCGCCCAATAAAGCCGCCGCGTGGACCAGACCGTCCAGCTTGCCGAATTCCTCGTCGACCACGCGCGCCAAGCGGTCATAGTCCACCGCCGTGGCGGACGCCAGGTCCAGCACCGCGATGGCCGCTTGCGGCGCGCCCATGGCCTCGATCTCATCGTAGACCCGATCGAGTTTGGCGCCGTTGCGGCCGGTGAGGATTACGTTGGCGCCCGCGCGTGCGCATCCCAAGGCCAGCGCCCGGCCGAGTCCGCTGCCCGCGCCGGTAATCAATATTGCACGGCCTTGGAGCAGGTCGGGGCCGGGTGTGAAGTCTTTCGGAATCATTGGGTACCTTTGAGTCAATTACCGGGCGCGCCGCGCCGTCGACCATGCCAGCAGCATATCCTGCAAGCCCAAGGACTGGCCGCTGCGCACACGTTGGTTCAAGTGCTTCAGCCCCAGGGCGGCCAGCACCAACAAGTGTCGCTGCTGCGGGCGGAGCGCCGCAGGCAGCGCCTGCGCCGCGGCGCCATAGCCTTGCGCGGCGCGTTCTCGAAGCTGCTGCAAGTAATGTTCGAACGGTGCGGACGGCCGCTCGGCGCATAGATCCGCGTTGTCGATGCCGGCCGCCAGCAGTTCGTCCACCGCAAAGGGTACGCGCCCGGTGCGCGCCTCGCGCCGATAGTCGCGGGCCGACCGCGACAAATAGTCGGCCACCGCCAATGCCTGGGTGCACCGCTCCAGGCTGCTCTCGTCGCGATCCGCCGTGGCCAGCCGCGAGGCCAGCAGGAGCGGAAGGGCGCGTAGCGCGCAGGCATGCGGTACCAGCTCCGACCCGCGCTCCAGCGGCGCGCCGCTGGTCTCGGCCAGTGCCGCATCGATGCACAGCCCGAGCGGATTGAAATCCACGTCGCCGGCCCGCGGCAGCGAGGCCAGATACGCACCGATGGGATGGACCGGCGTGCCGGCGGCCAGCCGGCGAATTTCCTCCCGCCACCATTCCAGCTTGATGCGGGCGGCGCCGGGTTCGGTCGCAGGATCCATCAAAGCGTGCCACTCGGCGAGCAGTGCATAGATGCCGAGGAGGGGAGCGCGTGCCGTCTCGGCCGCGAACAGCCAACTCCAATAGCGTACCGATCCCAACGGGATCGCCCGCGCACGGTAGCTACCGTCAAGGGCTTTCAGTGCCTGACTCATCGGCAGTGCCGGGCTGGGCCTCCCCGGCGCGCGGTATGCGTGCGAGGTTGGTCACCGGGTCGATGGGCTCGATCTCGCGGTTCACGCGCAGCCCGAGCCCCTCGAAGCGGCGCGCCGCCGGCAATACCTGCTGCTCCAGCGAACCCACGGCGCGATTGAAGGATTCGACGCTGCCGCCCAGGGACTTTCCCAGCTTGCCCAGGTGCTCGCCGAACACGGCCAGCCGCTTGTAGATCTCCTCTCCCAGCTGGCGCACCTCCGCGGCATTCTCCGCCAGGACAGTCTGCTTCCAGCCATAGGAGACCGCCTTCAAGAGAGCCACCAAGCTGGTCGGGGTTGCAAGCATGACGTTCTGCCGCATCGCTTCGTCGATCAAACCGGGGTTTTCCTGCAGCGCCGCCGACAGGAATTGATCCCCCGGAAGGAACAGAACGACGAAATCCGGACTGCGTTCGAACTGCGCCCAATATTGTTTCGAGGACAGCTCGCGCACCCTCGCGCCGACCAGCTGTGCGTGGCGGCGCAGCTGCGTGCTGCGCTCAGTCTCGTCTTGAGCTTCCACCGCCGAAAGATAGGCCTCGAGCGGCGTTTTGACGTCCACGACGATGTCGCGCTGCTCAGGCATGTGCACGATCATGTCGGGACGGATGGAACCGTTATCGGTCTTGCGCTGCTGCTGCTCGGTGAAATCCACGTGCAGGGTCATTCCCGATAGCTCGACCAATCTGCGCAGCGTGATTTCACCCCATTGGCCGCGCACATCCGGGCGGCGCAGCGCCGTGACCAGATTGCGCGTCTCGCGTGACAGCAGGTTCTGGCCGCTCGCCAGCACTTCCATCTGCACCTTGATGGTGGCGAATGAATCGATGCGCTCGCGCTCGATCGTCTGGATCTGTGCTTCGGTCTTGGCCAAAGCCTCGCGAATGGGTTTTACCAGCGACTCGATCGCCGACTCGCGTTCCCGCAATGCCTGCGAGGCGTCCAATTGCTGTCGGGTGAAGCGCTCGCGAGCGAGCTGCAGAAACACCTCGCTGTTGCTTTGCAGGCTTTCGCGCGCAAGTTCGCCGAATACGCCCTGCAGTTGGTCGCGTGCGCGCGCCAAGGTTTGTTCACGCTCCGCGCTCAACATTTCCTCGGTCTTGAGCCGGGCTCGCAGCAGTTCCGCGTCGATGCGCAGCGCCTGTTCGCGGCGCGCGCGCCACAACAGCGCCGCCAGGGCACCGACCGCGATACCGACGATCAGCGCCGCCCACATCCGGAAGTCGCTCATAGGCGCCCGCTGGCCTTAAGCCAGGCCAGGAGCTGCAGCGGCCGATCGAGATACCCGTCCGCGCCCCAGCCGGTCGGATCCTCGTCCGCGCGCAGGTAGCCATAGTTGGCCACCAGCGCTGGCATGGCTGCGGCGTGCGCCGCCTGCACGTCGCGCTGCGCATCGCCGACATAAATACATTCGTCGGGGCGCACGCCGGCGAGCGCCGCTGCATGCAGCAGCGGCAGCGGATGCGGCTTGCGCTCCGCCACGGTATCGCCGCTGACGACGCAGGCGAAGTGCGCACCCAGCCCAAGATCGGCGAGCAACGGGTCGGTCAGCCATGCCGGCTTGTTGGTGACGATGCCAGTCTTCACGCGCCAATTCTCCAATTCGCGGAGCACCTGGTCCATACCGGCAAAAAGACGGGTTTCCCGAGAAAGTCCCGCGCGGTAGATTTCCAGGAAACGCTGTTGCAGCGCCGGTAAAGCGGCTGCATCGGCGTTTGGAAATCCCTCCTTGACGAGCCGCGCGGCGCCGTGGCTCACCACGCTGCGCACGGCATCGAAGGGCAGGGGCGCCAGCAGGTGCTCCTTGCGCAGTGCGTTCAGTGCGCCGGCCATGTCCGGCGCTGTATCCAGCAAGGTGCCGTCCAGATCGAACAGCACCGCTCTTAAGGTGGCCGCCACGTCAGGCGGCACGCCGAAAGTGGGCCAGATAGTTCACGTCGGTATTCGATGACAATCGAAACGCGCGCGTCAGGGGATTATAGGTGATGCCGGTGAGGTCATTCAGGTCAAGACCTGCAGCACGGCCCCACCGGGCAAGCTCCGACGGACGTATGAATTTCAGATATTCGTGCGTACCCCGCGGCAGCGCGCGGGCGATGTATTCGGCCCCGATGATGGCCACCGCAAATGCCATGGGCTTGCGGTTCAAGGTGGAAACGACGACATGCCCGCCCGGGCGCACCAGCCGGCCCAGGGCTCCCAGCGTGACCGCGGGGTCCGGCACGTGCTCGAGCATCTCCATGCACGTAACCAGGTCGAATGAGTCCGGCCGCAGCGCCGCCAGCTCCTCGGCCGCGATCGCCTGGTATTCGACCGCCACCTGGCCTTGCAGCGCGTGCAGTTCCGCCACGTCGAGCACTGCCTGGGACAAGTCGATTCCGAGCACGCGTGCACCGCTGCGCGCCATGGCCTCGCTCAAGATTCCCCCGCCGCAGCCTACGTCCAGTACCTGCCTGTCGCGCAGCCCCGCCGCGTTTTCGACGTATCGCAGGCGCAGCGGATTGAGGTCATGCAGGGGCTTGGACGGACCGGCCGGATCCCACCAGCTCTGCGCCATGGAGGCGAACTTCGCAAGTTCCTGAGGATCGGCATTTCGCGTCGCTACATTCATCGCTCAACCTCTCGTTTTCAGCCGCGTGGCCCACGCGGCCGATCGGGCCGCGATTTGCGGCCAATCCAGGCGGGTCAATTCGCCTCCCGATAGCAGCTGCCGGCCCGCGACCCAGACATCGGTGACGATGTGTCGGCCGCCGCCGAAAACCAATTGTGTGAGCGGATCCAGGATGGGTTGGGTGCCCGGCTCCGATAGATCAACGCAGCACAGGTCCGCCCATTTTCCCGGCACCAGCGAGCCTACCTCGCCGTCGAGGCCCAATACCGCGGCGCCGCCGCACGTCGCGGCATGCAGCGTATCCCAAGGGTCGGTCAGCAGTGCGACAATCTTCATGTCGTCCCACAGCTCGGCGCTCGAGCAGGCAAACTTGCTGCTGCCAAGGCCCAGCCGAGTGTCCGCCGCGGCAAAGGCTGCCATTTCCGGCAAGACCTTGCCGTATTTCAAAGCCCACCGAGGACATACCGTGACAGAGATGCCGGTGCGCTGCATCAGGCTGAGGTCAGCCGGAGTCAGGTGCAGCATGTGCACCGCGTTGAGCGCGGGTGTGAGCAGCCCCAGATGCCAGAGCCGTTCGATGGGACGCATCCCGTGAGTCCGGAGGCAGGCGCCGATTTCATCGGGCGACTCATGCAGATCCAACATGATGCCGGCCTCGAGTTCATCGGCCAGCAGGCCTAAGCGTGTCAATGTTTCGTCCCGAAGATCGCTCACCGAACCGGGCGCGAAGGCCGTGGACACCAGCGGCTCACCCTTGTATTTGTCGCGCAGGCTCAATGAACGGGTCAGTGATTGCGCCGCATCGTTGGCCCAGGGTGTCGAACTCTCCGTTACCGGCATGCCGACCACGGCTCGCATCCCCTGCTCGATGGACGTGCGCAGCGTCTCCTCCGGAAAATGCGAGCGTTCGCAGAAGCAGGTAATTCCGGACTTGAGCATCACGGCGATCGTGGCCAGGGCGCTGTCGCGCGCGAAATCCGCCGTGAGCGCCCGATCGTTGGCATGCCTAGGATCCGCGTCGCCTCGCGCCGGCAGGACGGCGGATGATTGCGCATTGACGAGGCCGGGCATCAGAAGGTGCGAGTGCCGCAATAGTACCGCCGTCGCCGAATAGCGCTCGGCGGCGACGGCACTCGGGAGAATGTCGAGAATACGTCCGTCGCGGACCATGAGCGAATGGTCCTCGAGAAGCACGTGCCGCGCGGTCATGGGGGCGATCCAGCGGACTTCGACACATAAATCGGCGGCAACACGCGGCATGCCCGAAGTATATCGGCAAACGCACGCGCCGGGCTTAGGAAGCCTTAGGATATGTGTTAGAATGGCGCGATGTTTCAGACCTGCCTTGCCCCCTTTAAACCCGCTGAATAGCAGCCGATAGAAGGCTCACCGGACTCTCGCAAATGGCCGAGATCGCACGCGAAATATTGCCCGTAAATCTCGAAGAGGAGATGCGCAAGTCCTACCTCGACTACGCGATGAGCGTGATCGTCGGACGCGCCCTTCCCGACGTTCGCGACGGCTTGAAGCCGGTGCATCGGCGCGTGCTGTATGCGATGCGCGAGCTGAGCAATGACTGGAACAAGCCCTACAAGAAGTCCGCCAGAGTCGTGGGCGATGTCATCGGCAAATACCACCCGCACGGCGACGCCTCCGTCTACGATGCGATCGTGCGCATGGCGCAAGAATTCTCGATGCGCTACTTGCTGGTCGACGGCCAGGGAAATTTCGGCTCGGTGGACGGCGATCCGCCGGCGGCGATGCGCTATACCGAAGTGCGCATGTCCCGGTTGGCCGGTGAATTGCTCGCGGATATCGACAAGGAAACCGTCGATTTCAATCCCAACTACGATGAGTCCGAGAGCGAGCCGGCGGTACTGCCCGCGCGCATTCCGAACCTGCTGATCAACGGCTCTTCGGGAATCGCGGTGGGCATGGCCACCAATATTCCGCCGCACAATCTGACCGAGATCATCACGGCCTGCATCGCGCTCATCGAGAATCCGGAGATCACCCTCGGGCAGCTGATGCAGATCGTTCCCGGCCCGGATTTTCCGACCGCGGGCTTCATCAACGGCGCCCAGGAAATCGTCGCAGCCTATAAGACGGGGCGCGGCCGGCTGCATCTGCGGGCGCGCACGCATTTTGAGGACGTCGGCAAGGGCGAGCGCCAGGCCATCATCATCACCGAACTGCCCTATCAGGTGAACAAGGCGCGCCTGATCGAGCGCATCGCCGATCTGGTACGCGACAAGCTGATCGAGGGCATTGCCTCCGACGGCCTGCGAGATGAGTCCGACAAGGACGGCATGCGGATCGTGATCGAGCTGAAGCGCGGCGAAGTGCCCGAGATTCTGCTCAACAATCTCTATGCGCAGACCCCCATGGAGCAGGTATTCGGCATCAACATGGTGGCGCTGGTCGATGGCCAGCCGCGCCTATTGAGCCTGAAGGAGATGCTGGACGCATTCCTCCGGCATCGCCGTGAGGTCGTCACGCGGCGTACCGTGTATGAGCTGCGCAAGGCGCGCGAGCGTGGGCATATCCTGGAGGGGCTGGCGATAGCGCTCGCCAATATCGACGAGATCATCGCCACCATCAAGGCATCGCCGTCGCCCGCCGAGGCCAAGGTGGTCTTGATGTCGCGCACCTGGACCTCCGGCGCCGTGCCCGACATGTTGGCGCGCGCCGGCGCCATCAGCACCCGGCCGGAGGGCGAAATCGCGGTCTTGGGGCTGGTCGACGGCGGCTATCGTCTGACCGACGTCCAGGCTCAGGCGATTTTGGAGATGCGCCTCAACCGCCTGACCGGCCTCGAGCAGGACAAGATCATTTCCGAGTTCCAGGAACTGCTGGAGCAAATCCGCGATCTGTCCGATATTCTTGCGCGCCCCGAACGGCTGCTCGCGGTGATCCGCCAGGAGCTGGAGTACATCCGGGACACCTTCGGCGACAAGCGCCGGACCGAGATCCTCGTCAATCACGAAGACTTGACCACGGAAGATCTCATTTCCCCGGAGGATGTGGTGGTCACGCTGTCGCACGGCGGATACGCCAAGGCGCAGCCCCTTTCGGACTATCAAGCCCAGCGCCGCGGCGGCCGCGGCAAGGCCGCCACCACCGTCAAGGACGAGGACTTCGTCGACAAACTGTTCGTCGCCAATACGCACGATACGCTGCTGTGTTTTTCGGATCGCGGCAAACTGTATTGGCTCAAGGTTTACCAGCTGCCCCAGGCTAGCCGCGGCTCGCGCGGCAAGCCCATCGTCAATCTGCTGCCCCTTCAGGAAGGCGAGCGCATCAGCGCAATGCTGCCGATCAAGGAATTCGAAGAGGGAAAATTCGTTTTCATGGCCACGAGTTTGGGCACGGTCAAGAAGACTTCCTTGGCCCTGTTCTCGCGGCCGCGCGCGAGCGGGATCATTGCCGTGGCGCTGGATCCCGGCGACAAGCTGGTGGGTGTGGCAATTACCGACGGCACCAGGGACATTCTATTGTTCACCACGGCCGGCAAGGCGATCCGGTTCTTGGAGGAGGAAGTTCGCCCCATGGGTCGGGAAGCCGCGGGGGTACGCGGGGTCAAACTCATCGATGACCAACGGGTCAACGCGCTGATCGTGGCGCAGGACGGATTCATTCTCACGGCCTCGCAGAACGGCTTCGGCAAGCTCACGCCGCTCGGGGATTTCCCCAAGCACGGCCGCGGTGGGCAAGGTGTCATTGCATTGCAGATCACCGATCGCAACGGCACCATGGTCGGCGCGCTGCAGGTGAGTCTGGACGATGAGATCATGTTGATGAGCCAAAACGGCGTCCTCGTGCGCACGCCGGTCAAGGACATTTCCATCGTCGGGCGCAACACCCAGGGTGTGCGCTTGATCCGCCTCGAAGATGGCGATCAACTCTCGGGACTCGAGCGCATCGAGGGCTTGGCCGGGGAGGGCGGCGCGGAAGCGGATGCCGCCGGGCCCGATGCCAGCGGACCGGATGCCGCCAATCCCGCTGCCGACGACTCATAGGTCTTCGGTGCGCGCCTTCAATTTCTCGCCGGGGCCCGCGGTATTGCCCACCGAGGTTCTGGAGCAGGCGCGCGATGAGTTGCTCGATTGGCGGGGCAGCGGCGCCTCGGTGATGGAAATCAGCCATCGCAGCCCAAGCTTTGTCGAGGTGGCAACCCGCGCCGAGGCCGATTTGCGCGAGCTCATGTCGATCCCGAAGAACTACCACGTCCTGTTCATGCAGGGAGGCGCCTCCGCGCAATTTTCCCTCGTGCCCTTGAATCTGGCGCCGCCGCGGGCCACGGTGGACTACATCGACACGGGGCATTGGTCGCAGAAAGCCATTGCCGAGGCGCGCCGCTACTGCGAAGTCCATCTCGCCGGCGATGCAGGCGGCAGCTACGGTGCGCCGCCGCAGGATGAGCTGCGCTTCAGCGGCCGTGCGTGCTATGCGCACTACACGCCGAATGAGACCATCAGCGGCGTCGAGTATCGGTACATCCCGGAGACACACGGCGTGCCCCTCGTGGCCGATATGTCGTCGAGCATTCTTTCCCAGCCGCTCGATGTGTCCAAATTCGGCTTGATTTATGCCGGTGCGCAGAAGAACATCGGACCGTCGGGGCTGACCTTGGTCATCGTGCGAGATGATCTCGTTGGGCGCGCACGCGCCGAGACGCCTCGCGTATTCGACTACAAGGCAATTGCCGACCAGCAGTCGATGTTGAACACGCCCCCGACATTTGCCTGGTACATGGCCGGACTGGTGTTTAAATGGCTCAAGAAGGCCGGCGGCGTGCGGGCGATCGGCGAGCGCAACCGGCTCAAGGCGGAAATGCTCTATGGCGCCATCGATGACTCACGTCTCTACAAGAACTCGGTGGCCAAGGATTCCCGTTCCCGGATGAACGTCACATTCACATTGAGCGACGTGGGACTGGAGCCGCTATTTCTCGAGGCCGCGGGCGAGGCCGGCCTTACGGGACTGAAGGGCCATCGGGTGGTGGGTGGAATGCGCGCCAGCCTCTACAACGCCATGCCGATCGAAGGCGTGGAGAAATTGTGCGCGTTCATGCGTGATTTCGAGCGCCGCCATCCATGAAACGCGCTAAAAGCACGGGCAAGCGCCGCGTCGAGAGCACGCGAAGATCCCAGGCTGCCGCCGCGGCCGTACCGCCGGCCACCCCGGCGGGCGCGGCCCTTGGAAATATTCGCGACAGCATCGATGCCATCGACGCCCGCATTCACGCCCTGTTGAATGAACGCGCTCGATTTGCGCAGCTGGTGGGGATCTCCAAATCCGCATCGGGTAAGGCGGTCGACTACTACCGGCCGGAGCGCGAGGCGGAAGTGCTGCGCATGGCCTTGAAGCGCAACCAGGGGCCCTTGCGCGACGAGGAAATCGCGCGCCTGTTCCGCGAAATCATGTCGGCTTGTCTTGCGCAGCAAGAGCCGCTGAAAGTGGCTTATCTGGGGCCGGAGGGAACGTTCACACAGGCCGCCGTGCTGAAGCACTTCGGTGCATCGGTTCGGGCGCTGCCGCTGGCGGCGATCGATGAGGTCTTCCATGAGGTGGAGGGCGGTGTCGCCGACTTCGGCGTGGTTCCCATCGAGAATTCCAGCGAGGGAACGGTCAATCACACGCTCGACATGTTCCTGTCCTCGGGACTGAAGATCTGCGGCGAAGCGGAGCTGCGAATCAGCCATTGCCTGATGGGTAAAATGAGCGATTTTAAGGCCGTGAAACGCGTTTGCGCGCATCCTCAGGCGCTGGCGCAGTGCCGGGCGTGGCTCGACGAGCAACTCCCCGAGGCCGAGCGGATCGGGGTATCCAGCAATGCCGAGGGCGCGCGCCGCGCCCGCGACGAGCGCGGCACCGCCGCCATCGCCGGGACCGCCGCGGCCGAGATCTATGGATTGAATCTGCTGGCCACCGAGATCGAGGATCGGACGGACAACACCACGCGCTTCCTGGTGGTGGGCAGGAAGCTGTTCGGCGCCAGCGGCGACGATCGCACGACGCTGCTGGTGTCGGCCAGCGACACCGACGATTCAGGAGCGCTGTTTCAACTGCTCGAGCCGCTGGCACAGCACCGCGTCAACATGACGCGCATCGAATCGCGCCCCTCGCGGCGGCGTAAGTGGGACTATGTGTTCTTCATTGACATCGAAGGCCATGTCTCGGACCCACAGGTGGTGAAGGCGCTGGCAGCTCTCGAGTCGCGGGCATCTTTGTTCAAGGTGTTGGGTTCCTATCCGCGGGCCGTGCTCTGATGCAGAGTTTCGAGGCGCATCCGGCCAGGCGCGTCGCCGGTACGATGAGCGTGCCGGGCGACAAATCCATTTCACACCGCGCGCTGATGCTCGCCGGGATTGCCGAGGGCATCAGCGAGGTCAGCGGCTTTCTCGCCAGCGAGGACTGCTTGGCGACTTTGAGTGCCATGCGCGCCCTCGGCGTGCGCATCGAACAAGTTGATGCCACGCGGGTGGTGATTCATGGCGTGGGATTGCGCGGCCTTCGGCCGGCCGGCCGGCCGCTCGACATGGGCAACGCGGGCACCGCCATGCGCCTGTTCACGGGCCTTTTGTCGGCGCAGAATTTCGCTTCGCAGCTGATCGGCGACGCCTCGCTGATGAAGCGGCCCATGGAGCGGGTGGCCAAGCCGTTGCGCGAAATGGGCGCCGATGTGCGCACCCACGACGGCACGCCGCCCGTGGACATCGGCGGCGCCAAGCGCTTGCGCGGAATCGACTACCGCATGCCGATTGCCAGTGCTCAAGTGAAGTCGGCGATTCTCTTGGCCGCGCTTTACGCCGGGGAACCCACCACCGTCACCTCGCCTGCCGTGAGCCGCGATCACAGCGAGCGCATGCTCGAGGGCTGCGGCGTGCACTTGAGCACCGTGGCCTTGAGCACGACGCTGCATCCTCCGTCTCGCTTGAGCGCATTGCAGCTGAATGTGCCCGGAGATTTTTCCTCCGCCGCATTCTTCATCGTTGCCGGCTTGCTGGCGGCTCCCGCTGAGGGACTGTTGATTCAGAATGTGGGATTGAATCCCACGCGAACCGGGCTACTGGACATATTGCGCAGCATGGGCGGACGCATCGAGGTTCGGAACGCCCGCCTGAGCGGGGCGGAGCCCGTGGCTGATTTGTGCGTGCGACCCTCGCCGCTGCGGGGCATTCGCGTGCCGAAGGAACTGGTTTCGCTGGCCATCGATGAACTGCCGGTGCTGTTCATCGCGGCGGCCTGCGCCCAAGGCGAAACGTGGGTGACCGGCGCCGAGGAACTGAGGGTCAAGGAGAGCGACCGGATTGCCGCGATGAGTGCAGGCCTGTCGGCATTGAATGTAGTGCACAGCCCGCTGCCCGATGGCATGCGGATAGAGGGCCGTTCCTCCGAGGCTCAAAGCGGCAACGTATTTTCGGCCGGAGAGGTTGACAGCTGCGGTGATCACCGCATCGCCATGTCCTTCGCCATTGCCAGCCTGCGAGCGGCAGGACCCATATCGATTCGCGACGTGGCCAACGTGGCCACCTCGTTTCCAGGTTTTGTAGGACTGGCCCGATCGGTCGGGCTGGCGCTAGAGGCAGAGGCAGCCGTTTAGGGGCATCGATGCATGAGATTCCCATCATTACGATCGATGGCCCGTCCGGATCGGGGAAGGGTACCGTCAGCCGGGCCGTGGCCAAGACGCTGGGGTGGTCGTTGCTCGACAGCGGTGCGTTGTACCGCCTGGTTGCCCTAGGCGCACGCCGGGCCTCCGTCAGCCTGGACGACGGGCCGGCCCTGGCGCAATTGGCGGGTCGAATCGACATACGATTCGACTCCAGTCCCGGCGGCGATGAGGTGGTGTGGCTGGACGGCCAGGAAGTCACCCGGGCCATTCGCACCGAGCAGGCGGGCGGGGATGCATCCCGGGTCGCCTCCCTGGGCGAGGTGCGTGGCGCACTCCTGGACCGTCAACGGCGCTTTGCGGCGCCCCCGGGTTTGGTGGCCGACGGCCGCGACATGGGCACGGTGGTGTTTCCCTGGGCTAGGCCTAAGATTTTTCTCGACGCAAGCCCCGCGGAAAGGGCCCTCAGGCGCTATAAGCAGTTGAAAGAAAAGGGGGTTGCTGCTAACCTTGCCGCCCTTTCGCTGGAGATAGCGGAGCGTGACCGGCGCGATTCCACGCGCACCGCTTCGCCTCTTGTCGCAAGCGCCGACGCCACCGTGTTGGATACAACGGGTATGTCCGTCGATGAGGTAATCGGGCGCGTTTTGAAGATCGCCCGCGAATTTGTATAGGTTGCGGCTTTCACGGACCGATAGCCGTTTTATGAAGTAACCCTGGGCACTTGGGATCTGCGCCTAGGATTTGGCAAGAGAACACATGACAGAAAGTTTTGCGGAACTGTTCGAACAGAGCATTGCGAGCCAGCGCATTCGACCTGGCACCATCCTCAATGGATTGATCGTCGAAGTCGGTCAGGACTACGTGATCGTGAACGTCGGATTGAAGTCCGAAGCGGTCATTCCATCCGATCAATTCAAGAACGAAAAAGGTGAAATCGAGGTTTCCGTCGGTGAGACCGTCGAAGTGGCTTTGGACAGCGTCGAGGATGGTTCCGGCGAGACCCGGCTTTCACGCGAGAAGGCGAAGCGCGCGCGGACTTGGACGCGATTGGAAACCGCCTTCGAGAAGCAAGAGGTCGTCATCGGCATCATTACCGGCCGGGTCAAAGGCGGCTTTACCGTCGAGATCGACAATGTTCGAGCATTTCTGCCGGGCTCTCTGGTAGACGTTCGCCCGGTTCGAGATCCGTCCTATCTGGAAAACAAGCCTCTCGAATTCAAGGTCATCAAGCTCGATCAGAAGCGCAACAACGTGGTGGTTTCGCGCCGCGCGGTCGTCGAGCAGGAATACAGTGCGGAGCGTTCCGCGCTGCTGGACAATTTGCAGGAGGGCGCGGCGGTCAAGGGTGTGGTGAAGAATCTCACCGACTACGGCGCATTCGTGGATCTGGGCGGCATCGATGGGCTGCTGCATATCACGGACATGGCGTGGAAGCGCGTCAAGCATCCTTCGGAAGTCGTCAAGGTCGGCGAGGAGATCGATGTACGCATTCTGAAGTTCGACCGCGAGCGCCAGCGCGTCTCGTTGGGCCTGAAGCAACTAGGCGCGGATCCCTGGCAGAACATCGCTCGCCGGTATCCGGCCAATACGCGTCTTTTCGGCAAGGTCACGAACATCGCCGATTACGGCTGTTTCGTCGAGATCGAGGAGGGCGTGGAAGGTTTGGTGCATGTCAGCGAAATGGACTGGACCAACAAGAACGTCAATCCCGCCAAGGTCGTGCATGTCGGTCAGGAAGTCGAAGTCATGGTTCTCGACATCGACGAAGAGCGCCGGCGCATCAGCCTCGGCGTCAAGCAGTGCAAGGCCAACCCGTGGAAGGAGTTCGCGGACAACTACAACCGCGGCGACAAGGTCAGCGGCCAGATCAAATCGATCACCGATTTCGGTATCTTCATCGGATTGGCCGGCGGCATCGACGGCCTGGTGCATCTCTCGGATATCTCCTGGGACCTGCCCGGAGAAGAGGCGGTGCGCAGTTATCAAAAGGCTCAGCAAGTCGACGCCATGGTGCTGTCGATCGATCCGGAGCGCGAGCGCATCAGCCTAGGGATCAAGCAGCTTGCCAAGGATCCGTTCTCTGCGTACATCGCCGAGCATCCGAAGGGCAGCGTCGTCAAAGGCGTGGTGCGCGAAGTGGATGCGAAGGGCGCCATCATCGACCTCGGGAACGGAGTCGACGGCCAGCTGCGCGCTTCGGATATTTCACGCGATCGCGTGGAAGACGCGCGCTTGATGCTCAAGGTCGGGGACGAAGTCGAGGCCAGATTTACCGGTGTGGATCGCAAGGGACGCAGTATTTCGCTGTCGATCAAGGCGAAGGATATCCATGAGGAGCAGGAAGCCATGCAAAACTATCGGACCGATTCGTCCACTGGAACGAGTTTGGGAGATCTTTTGAAAGAGCAGATTTCCGGACAGGACTGAAGGGACCTTAAGGCGGCCGCCGCATACCGCAGCGGCCGCCCTGTGCAAATATGCCTAGCGATGCCCATGGATCGATAATGACGAAATCGGAACTCATCGAGATCATTTCGGCGAAACAGAAGCATTTGCCCGCGAAGGATGTCGAGCTGGCCGTCAAGCAGCTGCTGGAGATCATGAGCGACGCATTGGCCACGGGTGAGCGCATCGAGATACGCGGTTTCGGCAGCTTCTCGCTGCATTTCCGCCCGCCCAGGCAGGGGCGCAACCCGAAGACCGGTGAGGCCGTCGCGCTCGCCGGTAAGCACGTGCCGCACTTCAAGCCGGGCAAAGACCTGCGCGAACGCGTCAACGACGGTGCGGATCAGCCGATCCGCGATTAGCTCTTAGCCGCCGGGTCCGGTACGTGTCCGACCTGCCCCTGCTGACATGGGTTCTGGTGCTTGCGGCGCTGGTGCTGGGTATTCTTGCCGGCCACTTCGGCTGGGGTAAGCGCTGGCCGGCATCGTTGAGCAGGCTTCACCCGGACTACCTGACCGGACTCGATTACCTGGTGACCGAGCAGCCCGACCGGGCGCTCGATATGTTCTTGAAGCTGATGGAGGCCAATGCCGAAACCGTCGAGACGCATTTCGCGCTGGGTTCGCTGTATCGCCGCCGCGGCGAGGTCGAGCGGGCCATCCGCATTCACCAGAACTTGCTGGCGCGCAAAGAGCTGGCTCCCGAGCATCGCGAACAGGCCCTGCTGGCCCTGGCGCAGGACTACCTGCGGGCCGGTGTGCTCGACCGCGCTGAAGGCCTGTTCCAGCAGGTCAGTGAGGTGCCGCGCCTGCGTGCCAGCGCGCTCGATGCATTGCGCGGTGTGTATGAGCGTCAACACGATTGGCAGCAGGCGCTCGGGATCTACCGCCAATTGGAGCGCATCAAGTCGGCGCCGCCGCGCACTGTGGCCGCACACTATCTGTGCGAACTGGCGAGTACGGCGATCGAGCAGGGCGATATCGACGCTGCGCGCGAATTGCTGATTCGGTCGGACGAGGAGGCTCGGCCGTTTCCTCGGGCAGCGCTGCTCAGCGCGCAAATCGCGGAACGGGAAGGACAGCCGGAACTCGCGGTGAAGCTTCTCAGGCAGGCGCTCAGCGAATCGCCGACCCTGCTGCAGGAAGAATTGCCGCGCCTGCTCAAGCTCATCGGGACCGAGAAGCGGGACTCCTTTCTGCGTGAACTCGTCGCGCAGACGGAACGGCGCGACTTCGATGAACTGAAACGTCTGGTGTTCGCCGCGATTGCGGCGGACTTAGGCTCGGCAATGCCGTTGCGTGCCTCGATAGAGAAGGTGTTTTCCCAGGACAGCACCTTGCAGGCCGTTTGGCGCGAAGGTCCGGCGCAGTCGGAGCGAATCGCGCAGGAAATCGGTGCGCTGTTGGCGCATGCGGAGAAATACCGGTGCAATGAATGCGGGTTTTCCGGGCGCAATTTTTATTGGCATTGCCCGGCGTGCCATTCCTGGGACAGCTTCGAGGCCTATGCCATCGTCAAACTGCGGTAGGTCCCGTCCCGCCGGCGGCGCGATGCATCTCTCCCGGTTGCCAACCCGGCTCGCGCGCAATGCTCGGACGGGCTCCTAGACTGTGAGATATGTCCGACGGCGCGGCTGAGGGAAATCCGTTATGCTTTCCAAAGGACACAGCGAGTAAAGGCCGGATGACACAGCGAGTAAAGGTAGCCGTATTTCCCGTGGCCGGACGCGGCACGAGGTTCCTCCCCGTCACCAAAGCAAGCCCGAAAGAGATGCTTCCCATCGTGGACAAGCCGCTCATTCAGTACGCGGTGGACGAGGCGCTCTCCGCCGGTGCGGACACGCTGATTTTCATCACCGGCAGTTCCAAGCGTGCGATCGAGGATCACTTCGATTCGAATCCCGAACTCGAGGCAGTGCTGCAAGCGCAGGGAAAGCAGGACTTGCTCGATACCTTGCGGGGCATCCTGCCGAGCTGGGCTTCCTGCGTCTATATTCGCCAACCCGCGCCGTTGGGTCTGGGACATGCCGTGCTGTGCGCGCAACCCGTGGTCGGCGATGCACCGTTCATGGTGCATTTGGCGGACGATCTGATCGACGCGAAAGTCCCTTGCCTGAAGCAGATGGTCGACGTCTTCGATCAGCATCAGGTCAGCGTGCTCGGGGTGCAGAATGTCCCCAAACAAGATACGGACAGGTATGGAATCGTGTCATTGGAGCGGTCGGTCGCCCCGCGCATCGGCAAGATGTCGCATATCGTTGAGAAGCCTAAGCCCGACAAAGCCGCCTCGACATTGGCCGTCGTCGGCCGCTACTTGCTGACATCCGCGATCTTCGAGGACCTCTCCAAAATCGGCAAAGGCGCCGGGGGCGAGATTCAGCTGACCGACGGCATCGCACGCCTCATGCAGCGCCAGCCGGTATATTCATATGAATTCGAGGGCAAGCGCTACGACTGCGGCAGCAAGCTCGGATACTTGCAAGCCACCGTGGAGTACGGCTTGAAGCATCCGAACTTAGGCCCCGAATTCGCGCACTATCTGCGCACCTTGGTGCCGAAGCTGCCCTAGCAGGGTTTTAGGCTAGCGGAAGCGGCCTTTGCTCGGGCCAAAGCTGCGCGTTCCCGCACCCGCCCCGGTACCGGTATGCGAACGCCCACCAACGGCTGCCGGACGGCGCGAGTCGCGGCGCTGATGATGGCCGTGCCCGCCTTGGCTGCCATGACCACCTTGATGTCCACCCTGATGACCGCCATGACGGCCGCTCTGCGCCGGGCGGCTGTCACGCTGCGGCGATGGTGAGGCAGACTCCAAGATCTTGAAGGTGGGCGTCGGCAGCGTCGGGATGCTGCGCCGTAATACCCTTTCGATGTCCCGCAACAGGCCGGTTTCGTCGGAAGATACCAGCGAGACTGCTTCTCCGGCTGCGCCGGCACGGCCGGTGCGGCCGATGCGATGCACATAGTCTTCCGGCACGTTGGGCAGCTCGTAGTTGACTACTTGCGGCAACTCTTTGATGTCGAGGCCTCGAGCGGCGACTTCCGTGGCAACGAGGCAGGTCACCTCACCGCGCTTGAACATGTCGAGCGCTTTGACGCGTGCGGCCTGGCTCTTGTTTCCATGGATGGCCGCGGCTTGAATGCCGGCGCCTTCCAGTTGTTGCGTCAGGCGATTCGCGCCGTGCTTGGTGCGGGTAAAGATCAGCACCTGGCGCCACTGGTTCTCTTGGATCAAGTGCACGAGCAAGTGTCTTTTCTGCTCCTTCTGCACCCGATAGGCACACTGTTCGACGAGCTCGATCGGCGCATTGCGCGGAGCGACCTGCACCGACAGGGGATTGTGCAGCAGCCGCTCGGCCAGTCCGCGTATATCGTCGGAGTAGGTGGCGGAGAACAAGAGATTTTGCCGTTTCGGCGGCAACAACTTGATGATCTTGCGGATGTCGTTGATGAAGCCCATGTCGAGCATACGGTCCGCCTCATCAAGCACCAGCACCTGCACGCGGGATAGATCCACGCAGCGCTGCTGCGCGAGATCCAGCAGCCGGCCGGGCGTTGCCACGAGGATGTCGCAGCCGCTACGCAGGGCGCTGATCTGCGGGTTGATGCTCACGCCGCCGAACACCTGGTAAGTGCGCAGCTGCATGTACTTCCCATAGTCGCGCGCGCTTTGGGCGACCTGTGCGGCCAGTTCACGGGTCGGTGTGAGTACCAGTGCACGCGGCGCTCGTGAGCTGCCGTGCGCTTGATCGGCGGCAAGCAACTGCAGGATGGGCAGCACGAAGCCGGCGGTCTTGCCGGTGCCGGTCTGGGCGCCGGCGAGAACGTCTCGGCCCGCGAGTACCGCGGGAATCGCTTGAGTCTGAATGGGAGAAGGTGTGTCGTAGCCCTTATCGGCAACGGCACGGATCAATTCGGGCAATAGCCCGAGATCGGAAAATGACATGATTAAACCTTTTGTTGAACGTGGACTCGCACGACGGCGCCTTTGGCGTCCGCAGCGGTCAGCAGCGAGGAGGATGAAAGAAACGAAGTGCGTCGAAGACGGACCGCGAGCTTAAGGGTGGCACTGACCGAGCACCAGCCCCTTGTAAGCTGGGGCGCAGTATACACGCATTGCAGGAGTGCGTCGAATTGTTCAGTCAATCTCCTACGGTAGATCCTGCAGCGCCAGGAACGTCCCCGGTGCGGTCGCACTCTGCAGCAATACGCCCGGATGCGTGCTGGCCACGCCACCTTGCATCGGATAGGTGATGCCATTGCTCACCACGATATCGAGCTTGCCGTCGCCATTGATATCCGCAACGGCGACTTCGTTCGCACCCGGTGCCGGGTAAATGCTCGCGGGCAAGAATTTGCCGGGGTTGGCCGGATCGTGCAAGAGAACGGTGACCGTATTGAGCCCGCCGATCACGATATCGAGCTTGCCGCTTCCCTGAAGATCCCTGACGAGAATGGACTGCGGCAGATCCTGCGCGATGGGGTAGCTTACGGAAGCGGGGAACGAGCCGTGATTCGCGGGATCCTGCGGCAGCACGTAAACGGCAGGAGACTGGCCGCCGGTGGGACCGGGATCCGTGATGAGAAGATCGTTGAGCCCGTCGCCGTTGACGTCGGCGATGGCGACGATGTTGGCGCCGATAAGATTCAGATTGGCGGTTTGGGTGAATACCGTGACGGGCGCAGCATAGGTCGTGGCCGAGGCGGCGCCGGTATGCATGAGTACTTTGACCCCGACGTTGTCCACCAGCGCCACGTCCGGGGCTCCGTCACCGTTGAGGTCTCCCAGCGCCACCCAATTCGCACCGCCGCTATAGAGACTGATCGGCGGTGCAAACGTGCCGGCAGAGGTCTGCACGAACAGCGACACATTGAAATCGGCGGATACCAAATCGGGCAGGCCGTCGCCGTTCATGTCGGCAATCGCAACCTGGGAGGCGCCCGGAGAATTCAAGGACACCGCCGGATTGAATGTGCCGGGACTCCCTTTGTTATTGAAGAATACATTCAAGGCACCGTCATCGAAGCTGGCCGACACCACATCCAGCAACCCGTCGCCATTGAGATCGGCGGCGGCCAGATACAAGGGATCAATTCCGTCCGCGCTAGACACCGGCGCTGCGAAGACTCCGGCAGCGGTCGTCAAATACGCCTTGATATTGGAGGGGTTGTTCGACACCGGCGGACGCACCGTGCTCAAGGCGATGACATCGGCGAAGCCGTCGCCGTTGAAATCGGCGCTGACCACGCCCGCAGAGAATTCGGTGGGCGTGATGAAAAAGCCGCAGTCGAAGCAGCGATTGCCATTGTCACAGCTGGCGAGGAGGGTGCATGCCAAACTCAACGGCAAGCCTAGTGATTTAAGGTGAATAATCTTAGGTAACATACGGATATTTCTCCCTTTTTCAAAGGAAATCGCGTGCCCAATCTTGTCGACCACAGCGCGGCGATATGCGTCGCACGAAACTAGCGTTCTTTTGACCGGGCGTGCTGTGCTCGAGTTCAATTTCCGGCACGTTGCCGGGGCAGGCTCGATGCTTCGTCGAGGCGATGCGCGCTCAAGAACTCCCAGACGGCAGCTATACTTGTCGCCCCCAACAAGAGCTGCCTAACCATGTGGCCTATGAATTTCCGTCCGCGACCAACCTATGGATGGGTGAGCTGCGCCTGCGCCGCGTTCCTCTGCACGGGGCTCGCCGCCTCGGCAATATCCGTATACGCCGCGGAGCGCTTCGAGGTCACCGAGGCAACCATCGCGGGGACGCAGCAGGCGATTCGCGATCATCGAGTCACCTGTCACCAGATCGTCGCGCAGTATCTCGACCGCATTCGAACCTACGATCAGAGCACACGGTTGAACTCGCTGGTGGTGCTGAATCCGGATGCCCTGGAGGAGGCCGACAGATTTGACGCCGAGTTCACGCTCACCCAGAAAATCCGCGGCCTGCAATGCATCGCTGTGATCGTCAAAGACAACTACGACACGAAGGATCTGCAGACCACGGGCGGTTCGCTGGCCATGAAGGGTTTTGTTCCCGTGAGCGATGCCTTCATGGTTAGCAGGATTCGCGAGGCCGGCGCCATCATCCTGGCGAAATCCAACATGGCCGAATGGGCCTTCAGCCCGTATGAAACCGTCAGTTCGATCGCCGGCATCACGCGCAACCCCTACGACCTCGAGGTCGTGCCCGCAGGGTCGAGCGGAGGCACCGCCGCGGCCGTTGCGGCAAACTTCGGTGCGGTGGGTCTTGGCACCGACACCGGCAATTCGATACGCGGACCCTCGTCCCACAATGCCCTGGTGGGAATTCGCCCGACCATCGGACTCACCAGTCGCGATGGCATCATTCCCCTGTTCCTCGGTGCCGATGTCGGCGGCCCGATCGTGCGCACCGTCGAAGATGCGGCGACGCTGTTGGACACGCTTGCAGGGTATGACCCCGAGGACCCGATTACCCAGGATGCCGTGGGCCACGTGCCGAAGTCATACAAGATGTTCTTGGATCGCCATGGCTTGCGCGGTGCCCGCATCGGCGTATTTCGCGCCTATTTGGATTCGCCGACCACGGACCCACAAGTCAGGGCGCTTACCGAAACGGCGATCGGGGATCTTAAGGCCCTGGGGGCGAAAATCATCGATCCTTTCGTGATTCCGAATTTCGAAGCGCTGACCCGGGATATCTTCTGCGGAGATTTTCAATCCGATCTGAATGCCTATCTGGCGAAGCACGGCCAAGGCGCGCCTTACAAGAATCTGGCGCAGATCGTCGAGTCCGGGCTGTATCTGCCTTACATCGAAGGCCGGCTGAAGCAAACCGCCGCCGCCAAGCCGGCGAGCACCGCGGACCATACGGTTTGCCCGGATGTCTTGCACAACGACAAGAAGCTCGCGTTCCGCGCCGCAATCCGCGCGGCGATGATGCAGTACAAGCTGCAGGCGATCGTCTATCCGACTTGGAGCAACGCGCCGCGCAAAGTGGGGGATGACAGAAGCCCCGCCGGGGACAATAGCCAGGTCCTGTCACCGCAAAGCGGATTCCCCGCCATCACCGTCCCCATGGGATATACCCATGAGGTGTTGCCCGCGGGGCTGACATTCTTCGGCGACGCTTTCAGTGAAGGCACGCTGATCAAGTTCGCCTACGCGTACGAGCAGGCGACCCGGCATCGGCATCCACCCCCGATGTTTCCGCCGTTGAGCAGGCTGCCTTGAGCCTGATTACCTAAACGATTTCAGTCACTCAAGTTCGGATCCGGCTTGTTTTGAGCGTACCGTGAGTTGTTCAGCAGGAGAATCGAGAAAATGACCAATGCATCCCAGAGGCCGACCATCGGTGCGACGGAGCGAGCAACGTTTGCGATGACGCAAACAACGCTCTCGACGGAGCGCGCAACGTTCATGATCGGCTCGAGGCCGGTGCCGGCACTGCCGCTGCCACTGGCGCGAGCGCTGCCACCGCCTCTGGCTCTGCCGCTGGCAATGGCGCTGGCATTGACGCTGGCCGTAGCGCCATCCTTCGCGCAGCAGACCGCAGCGCATGCCGTCGTGCTGCACGCGGCGCATCTGCTGGAGATCGGCACCGGAAAAGTGATCTCACCCGGAGAAATCCTGGTCGAGGGGGAGCGCATCTCGGCGGTGGGCACAGCCGTGTCGCACCCGGCCGGAGCGCAGGTGATCGATCTTGGCGACAGCACACTGCTTCCGGGCCTGATCGATGCACACGTCCATCTCTTCCTGCACCCGGGTGCCGAGGACCTGCAAACGGTCGAGGAATCGGTACCGCAGCGGACCGTACTGGCGATTCTCGCCGCGCGAGACGACTTGATGGCAGGCTTCACGGCCGAACGCGACATGGGCACCGAAGGTGCGGGATCGGCGGACACGGCGGTACGGAATGCCATCGACAAGGGGCTGATCCCGGGGCCACGCCTGCGAATCTCCGGCAACGCCATCGACATCCTGGGAGGCCACGAGGATGCCAATCATTTCAATCCGGCGCAGCAGGTACTCTCCAATGCGACCTATGCCAATAGTACCGAGGAGATCGTGGCTGCGATTCGCCAGCAGCACAAGGAGGGCTCCGATTTCGCCAAGATATACGAGACCGGTCCCGACTCGGTGCGCGACGGAGTCCTGCATACCCCGTATCAGTACACGCTCGCGCAACTGAAGGCGGCGGTGGAGGAAACCGCGCGCTTTGGCGGCAAAGTCGCCGTGCATGCCATGGGCGAGCCTGGGACCCTGTATGCCGCAGAGGCGGGCGTCGCCTCGATCGATCACGCCACGCAGCTCAGTAATGAAACGATGCGGATCATGAAGGCGAAGGATATTCCGGCAGTTCCGACCTTCGCCATTTTCGAGTACTTCATGAACGAATCGGAGGCCGGCGCGAAGCGCGAGCGTCCGATGCTCGAATACAAGATCAAGGAATTCAAGAAGCAGCTTGCCGCGGGCATTCCCTTTGCGGTGGGTTCCGACGTGGGCCCCTTTCCCCATGGGACCCAGGCACATGAGCTGGTACTGATGGTGAAGTACGGAATGAAGCCGCTTCAGGTGCTGCAGGCCGACATGATCAACGGCGCCAAGCTGCTCGGCTGGGCAGGTCAAATCGGCGAACTGAAGCCCGGTTACTTCGCCGACATCATTGCCGTGCCAGGTTCACCGTTGGACGACATCAGCGTAGTGGAGCATGTGTCGTTCGTCATGAAGGGCGGTGCCGTGGAGAAGCTGCCGCCGCCACGGTAGCCTGGACCATGCCTCAGTGCTGCGGGTGCTGCGCTTTTTTCTCGATCCGGCGGGCAGTCAAGATAACCTCGGTGTAGCCGTTGGCTTGTTCGCGGCCCTTGAATATCAAATCGCACGCGGCCTGAAATGCCACATTGTGTTCGGTATTTTCCGTGAGGCGCCGATAGCCTAAGTCGCCGGCGTTCTGCTGATCGACCACGCGCGCCATGTTGCTCAAGGCGGCCATGACTTGCTGCGGCGAGCAGATGCCGTGGCGCAGCCAATTGGCGACATGCTGGCTCGAAATCCGCAGCGTGGCCCTATCCTCCATCAGCGCCACGTCGTAATAATCGGGCACCTTGGAGCAACCCACGCCTGCGTCGATCCAGCGCACCACGTAGCCTAAGATGCTCTGCGCATTGTTGTTGAGCTCTTCCTCGATGTCGGACTGGGACCATGAGGGTGCGCCGATCAGCGAGGGTGCCAGTAACCCGCCCAATGAAGCCCGCGGCCGTTTGGCCAGCTGCGTCTGGACTTCCGCGACGTTCACTTGGTGATAATGCAGCGCGTGTAAGGTGGCGGCCGTGGGCGAGGGCACCCAAGCGGTGTTGGCACCTGCCTGAGGATGAGCAATCTTGATCCGCAGCATGTCCGCCATCAGGTCGGGCATGGCCCACATTCCCTTGCCGATCTGCGCGTGGCCACGCAATCCGCAGGCCAGTCCGATGTCGACGTTTTGCCGCTCATAGATGTCGAGCCAACCCGCTTTCTTGATATCGGCTTTGCGCGGCACGACGCCGGCCTCCATGGATGTGTGGATTTCATCGCCGGTACGGTCGAGAAATCCGGTGTTGATGAACGCCACGCGCGCGTGGGCGGCGCGTATGCATTCCATGAGATTGACGCTGGTGCGGCGCTCTTCGTCCATGATGCCGATTTTCACCGTGTCGTGAGGCAATTCCAGCAGCCGCTCGACCGCGCCGAATAACTCGTCCGCGAAGCCCACTTCCTGCGGCCCATGCATTTTCGGCTTGACGACATAGATAGACCCGGTGCGGGAGTTGCGGCGGGCGTCCGGGCCGCGCAGGTCATGCAGCGCAATCAGCACGGTCACCGCTGCGTCGATGAAGGTCTCCGGGATCGGCGCATCGTCCAGTGTGACGGCTCCGGTGAGCATGTGATGCCCGACGTGGCGTACCAGCATGAGACTTCGCCCCGATAGGAGCAGTTCCTGGCCGTCCGAAGTGCGGTAGCGCCGATCAGGGTTCAGGCGGCGAACCATCGAAGTGTGTCCCTTGTCGACTCGCGCCTCGAGACTGCCGGTCATCAATCCCAACCAATTCCGATACACCAGGACCTTGTCGTCCGCATCCACGGCGGTGACCGAATCCTCGCAGTCCTGAATGGTCGTGACGGCTGACTCCAACACGACGTCGCTGACGCCGGCGGGGTGGTCGCGGCCGATGTGGTGAGCACGGTCGATGTGCAATTCCACGTGCAGGCCGTGATGCACCAGCAGAAGAACGCTGGGCGAGATACCCTCGCCTTGATAGCCGCGGAACGCGGCCGGATCCGCAAGACGCGTACCGGTGCCGTTCTTCAGCTGCACCTCGAGGCCCTGCGGTCCGCACCGGTAGCTCACGGCATCGCCGTGTGACGCGCCGACGAGGGCGAAGTGACGGTCCAAAAAGTCGCGCACGAAGGCAATGACTTTGGCGCCGCGCTGAGGATTGTACTTGCCACCGCGGGGGGCGCTGTCTTCCGGTATGGCGTCGGTGCCATACAGCGCGTCGTACAGGCTTCCCCAACGCGCATTGGCGGCATTCAGCGCATAGCGGGCGTTGTTGACCGGTACCACCAACTGCGGTCCGGCGATATGGGCGATCTCGGGATCGACATTCGAAGTGCTGACCGAAAAGCTGTCTTTTTCGGGCACCAGATAGCCGATCTCGCGCAGGTATGCCTGGTAGGCCGAGGGATCGAAACCAGGCCCGGGATTTTGACGATGCCAGAGGTCGATCTTTGCCTGCAATTCATCACGCTGCTGCATCAGTTCGGCGTTGCGAGGCGCGAAAGCCTCCACGAGGGCGGAAAATCCCTTCCAAAACCGCGGGGCTTCCACACCGGTGCCCGCGATGGCCTCGTCATTGACGAAATCGTATAGAAGCTTGTCGATCTTGAGTCTGTCTACGCTTACGGTCGCTCTCATCGCAGAATTCCTGAGCTTGGGATCCCGCCCATGCTGCGGGGATTGCAGCCGCAAATCAACGGTTTGATGCGCTCTCAGGCCTTTTGTCGGAGCACGGCGGTCGATATCCTCAAGCCGCCAGACGCCCGTCGCGATAGTCCGCAAGCGCCTGCTCGATTTCCTCACGGGTATTCATCACGAAAGGACCGTACTGAACTACCGGTTCGCGCAGGGGCCGGGCGGCGAGCAGTAGCAAACTCACACCCTCAGGTCCGGCCTCGATGCGGATGCCGTCGCCGTCCGACAGGACACCGGCCGCACGGTGCGGCAGTCGCTTCGCGGCGCCGGCTGCACCGACCTGGGCACTGCCCTCGTAGGCATAGAGGAACGCGCTATGTCCCGCGGTCGTCGGCATGCTGAATATCTCGCCGGCGGAAAGATGCACGTCGAGGTACAAAGGATCCGTGCTCAGCCGCGCCTCTGAGTTATTGACCGGCCCGCCGATGAAATTGCCATCCAATTCGACCGTACCGGCAATGACCTTGGCTTCGCCGCCATGCTTCAACGCCACACGCGGTATCGCGGCGGCGGGAATGTCGCGGTAGGTGGCGGGTTTCATTTTCTCGTGCGAGGGCAGGTTGAGCCACAGCTGAAAGCCGCGCATGCGCCCTGCGCTCTGCTGCGGCATCTCGGAGTGGATGATGCCGTGGGCCGCCGTCATCCATTGCACATCGCCGGGCCCGAGGTCGCCGCGATTACCCATGTGATCCTCATGGCGCATGCGGCCGTCGAGCATGTACGTGACGGTTTCGAAGCCGCGATGCGGATGGGCCGGGAACCCGGCGATGTAGTCGTCGGGATTGTCGGAGTAGAACTCGTCGAGCATCAGGAAGGGATCCACGTGCAGGCCGCGTTGGCTGCCCAAGCTGCGGCGCAGTTTGACCCCGGCGCCGTCGGAAGTGGGCACGGACTCTATGACATGTACTAGCGTTCGGATGCTCATCGTCAATCTCCAATCTCCTGAGGACGTCTCTCCTGCAAAAGCCACTCGTGCGACTTGTCCGCATCACGCGGCGAGACGCGCGATCTCCGCCTCGGCCTTGGCAAGAGCCGCCTGCTTGGCCTGCGGGCCCATGTTGAGGCCTTCAGCATAAATGAATTCCACTTCCGTGATGCCGAGGAAGCGCAGGAAGTCGCGCACATAGTTCGTCTGCGTTTCCACCGGGATACCGTGATTGACGCCATCGCGAGCATAAACGCCACCGCGAGCCGCAAACACGTACACCTTCTTGCCGGTGAGCTTGCCCACCGGGCCCTTCTCGGTGTACTCGAAGGTCACGCCAACCCGGGCAATGTGATCGAAGTAGGCCTTCAACTGCGACGGCACACCGAAGTTATACATGGGCAAGCCGAGTACGACGACATCGGCCTGCTTCAATTCATTGATCAAGGTGTCGGAGTAGGCGACCACCGCATGCTGGGTGGCGCTTCGCGCTTCCGGCTTGGTAATGAACGCGCCAAACCGCTCGGCGTTGAGATGCGGCACCGGTTCGGCCGCGGCGACGTCCCGCACCACGATCGCGGCCTTGGGATGGCGCTTGTGGAAGGCGGCGACGAACTGGTTGGCCAGGCGGCTCGATTCGCCATTGCCGTTGTTGATGCTGGCGTTGATTTGCAGCAGGGTAGTCATGAGTGTCTCCTTGAGTAGGGTGAATGGTGGTATTCCTTGGGAGCCATTTAAGTATTGATTGATTAGATAAAAAAGTAGAATATTTAGCGTCTATCTATCTATTTAACTAATATATGGACTTAAACCCACGGATTTCTCTTGAGCATTGGCGGTCCCTGTTGGCGGTGGTCGACGCCGGCGGCTACGCCCAAGCGGCAGAGGTGCTACACAAAAGCCAGTCGGCAGTGACCTACGCCGTGCAAAAGATGGAAGCGATACTGGGGGTGAAAATATTCGAAGTGATCGGCCGCAAGGCGCATCTCACCTCCACGGGCGAGGTGCTGTATCGGCGGGCAAAAGCGCTGTTGGACGAAGCCGCTGCGCTGGAGGGTGCTGCCGGAACCCTGGCGGCGGGCTGGGAAGCCGAACTGCGTCTGTCGGCGGAGATCATCTTTCCCACCTGGCTGCTGCTGCAATGTTTCGCGCGCTTCGCCGAGGAACGGCCACAGACGCGCATCGAGTTGTATGAAAACGTGCTTAGCGGCACCGACGAGGCGCTGCTACAGCGCAAGGTCGATTTGGCCATCTGCTCACAGATACCGCGCGGCTTCGTGGGCGATCATCTGATGCGAGTGCGCTTCATCGCCCTCGCGCATCCGGACCACCCGCTGCATCGCCTCGGGCGTGAATTGACGCTGCAGGATCTGCGCAAGCAACGCCACCTGATCATTCGCGACACCGGCAGTCAGCGCCGCAGCGGCAGCTGGCTCGGCGCGGAGCAGAATTGGACGGTAAGTCAGAAAGCCACGTCGATCCACGCCGCCGTCATGGGCTTGGGGTTTGCCTGGTTCCCGGAGGACACCGTGCGTGGCGAGTTGGAACGCGGCGAACTCAAGCCGCTGCCGCTGCGCGAGGGCGGCGAGCGTTGGGGCGAGCTGTACCTGGTATTTGCCGACCGTGACTACGCCGGTCCGGGCGCACGGCGGTTGGCCGAGATCATCCGCGAGCATGTGGCGGGATCGTGCCGCAAGCCCGAGGCGGAACGCAGCGGTCCGCGCTCGACTACCACATCGTGACCTCAGCCCTTGCTGACCGCCGAAGGAAAGCTGGATTGCGCACCGAAGTAGCACTCAATGGACGCCAACTTGTCATCTTTGAGGCGCAAATACTCGACGTTGCGGAAAGTTTTGCCGTTCTTGGTCAGACAGTTGTACAGCACAAATGCTTCGTTGCCGCTGCCAAATACCCGCTGTAAGTCAAACCGCTCGATGAAATCGATCTGCGACTGCCAGCATTTCACTTTGAATGCGCTCTTACTGATGTGGTCGTCACCGGCGGCGCTCGTGAAGGTGAAGTCGTCCGCCAGCAGGACGTCGACCGGATGCCAGTCCTTCTTCTCCCATGCCGCATACCATTTGCGGATGGTCTCGTCATTTTTCGGGCTCAGTCCGCTCTGGGCTAGCGCGCTTTGCGCGTGTGCGCTTGCGTATTGCGGGATCCCAGCAGCGGCTGCCAGTGCGCATGCACCCGCCTCGAAAATCATCCGGCGCGATATGGGGTTGTTTTCCACGATTCATTGCTCCCTTGTACGACCCTGCCGGGCCTTCTTCGGACGACGAAACAGCAATTCAACATAGCGACGCAAGTGATCGATGCTCGCCTCGACCACCGCGGCGCTGCCCTTGGCCTTCGCCAGGATGAATGCGCCCTGCAGCACGGCCTGGGTGTGTAGTGCGAGGCTTTCGGCGGTCCAGGGTCCGCGGATGCGGTACCGCTTCATCGCCGCGGCAATGTTCGATTCCAGCGTGGCGGCATGGCCACTGATGGATTCATCGCAGGCATCTCGAATGTCAGGGTGAGTTGCGTAGGCTTCCTGAAGCATCGTCCCGGCCAGGCACGTGAACTGCGCCACGTCACCGCGCAGAATCGACCTGCGGAAATCGAGGTACCCGAGAAACCGATCCAGCGGATCGTCGAATCGGTGGTAGGGAGCGGCTGCGAAGAGCGAGTTGCTCGACTCAGACCACAAATTCGCGGCCGCGACGGCAAGCGAGTTCTTGGTCGGAAAGTGGTGAAAGAAGGCACCCTTAGTCACGCCGGCCCTCGCGCAAATTTCGTCAACGGACGTCGCTGCGTAGCCCTTCTCGCGAATGACCGTAGTGGCCGCATCGAGAAGCCTGCTGCGCGCACCGCCCGGTGGTGATGGTTCGATAGATTGTGGACCCACGAGAACAACATACCAACCGGTTGGTATGCAGTCAAGACGGTGCACTGAGCACCCGAACCGTCGATCGAGTGACGTCGCGCTAGGATTCGTCTTTCTTTTTGCTGGACTGAGCGCCGAAATAGAATCCCGTTGCCGCAGAAACCAAGGCGATGAGGGGACCCAGCAGCATTTCAACAAGGCTCTTTAAATGGTCGAACGACGGTTTGCCCTCGATCAGAAAGAGGCCGCCAAACGCGTAAGTTACCAGTAGCGTCAACAGCGCCAATAGCCAATATGTGATGCGCTTTCGGGCCTGATCCCTGAATTCATCCGGATCGTAGGCTTTCGACCTAGGCGAATTGAAATCCGGTGCCGGCTGATTGGGGTCCGGAACCGTGGCATCCAAGACTTCGTCGTTCTGGTCGTCCATGATTTACCCCGCACCTCCCGTGTGTTGAACCTCGCGCCGTGTTTACCGCGTGAAAATCAATTCCTTAAGGGCGCCGCCTTCTTCCACGAGCACCTTTCCGCCCTTGCGGCGTTTATCCGCCAGGGTTGCTTCGGTGCTAATGGCTCGACTCAAGGCTTCCGTAAGACTCACGTCTTGCGTCGCAGCCAACTTCTTCAGTGCATTGGCAACATCAGGCGAGAGATCTGCGTTTAGACGAACTTTGCGAGGAGCGGCCATATGAATCCTCAATTTTCAAAATCAGAATAGGACCCGTATTTTATACTCATTTGTTACGTAGTCAAAACTCTCTCGCCAATTCCATCTAATCCACCGCCAAACTCAGTGCAGCGCAGCAACCGTCTCTTGACGATCCACCTATGCCGGATGACTATCGCGGGCACCTAACCAGGAGAGTGAGATGACGCTTCGCGTCGAGCCTTCGGGAGCGAGCTGCGGCGCACTGATATATGGCGTGGACCTTTCCCAGCCGCATTCGCCGGCGGAAATCGATGCCATCCGCGATGCTTGGTACAAGCATCAGGTCGTCGGCATTTCCGGGCAAGAACTGCAAATTGCCGATCTAGAGCGGTTCGCCGCCGAACTGGGGCCGGATGGCGATGATCCTTTTATTGCCTCGATCGCAGGCCACCCGCGCGTCGTCGAGGTTCGTCGCGAAGCCAATGAGACCACGGTTGTATTCGCCGAGGCGTGGCACTCCGACTGGAGTTTTCTCGAGTCCCCGCCCGCCGGTACCCTGCTGTACGGCAAAGTCATTCCACCCGTCGGAGGCGATACGCTGTTCGCCGATCAATACGCCGCCTACGATGCGCTGTCGATTTCGATGAAAGCTAAAATTGCGCACCTGCGAGGCATCCATTCGGCTCGCCGTAGTTACTCCCCCGGTGGCGTATACGGCGAGCGCGACAAAGGGCGCTCGATGGCCATTCGGTATTCGGAGAGGGCGATGGCGACGCAGCTGCATCCCTTGGTGAGAACCCATCCAGAAACCGGCCGCCGCGCACTGTTTGTCAACCTCGGGTACACCATCGGCATCGATGGAATGAACGATGCGGAGGCGACTGCACTCCTGGCGGAACTGTTCGCGCACCAGAGCCGTCCCGAGTTCATCTACCGGCACCGTTGGTCACCCGGACTCTTGACCCTGTGGGACAATCGCTGCGTATTGCATACCGCGACGGGCGGTTATCAAGGCCATCAGCGCCTGCTATGGCGAATTACCATTGGCGAGCGGCGGCGATTTGCGAAATCTACGGAGCTTGAGTCACCTATCTCGGTTGACTGACGAGTCCCCGGGGCGCTACGCCTCGCCTGCCGGCCGCGCCGTAATAAACCCCATGACCCTCCGGTCTCCTTCGATCGGGGAAATGCATTAAGGGCTGCGCTGCGACAGTGATCCGAATCATAGGTGAATCACCTGCCAAACGCGTTGTCGCAACTACGATGTCCGCGCCTCGCTCAATTTCCCAGCCGGCAATTCATACCGCTAGGCTTTTGGCGTTGCTTCGCCAGGTGGATCTGGACGTTCGCCATGGACTTGCAACGCTACTCCTGGGGCGCGCTCCTTCGTTCGAGGCCCTGAGCGTAGATCGCGCGCATCTGGTCGCCTCGTTACGCCGTGAGCACTGACCCGGTCGTATTACAGACGCAGCTGGGCGTCCTCGGAACCGGCATTGCGCTGCCGGGTGTCCCGCTCAGCAGTGCCGATCTGGTGCGCAAGGCCGAGCGCTACCTGCCTTCGGGCGCGGCCGCGTTGGCACTTCGAATCGCGAAACGTTTGCACATTGCCGAAAGGCACCTGGTGAGGTCATTTGACGCCGCGATGGAAGTGCCGCGACCTTTGGATTCCTCGCCCAAGATCAGCTCCCGAGCGGTTCTAGCGGCTCTCGAGGACGCCGATATCGGCGTCGAGGAGCTGCGGACGTTGATAGGCCACACCACGACGCCCCACACATTGTTGCCCGCCAATATTGCTTGGGTGGCCGAGGAGTTGGGGTTCGGCGGGGCGCACCTGGAGCTTCGCCAGGCGTGCACGGGATTTGCCGCCGCGACCATGTTGAGCACGGGGCTGGTCACGAGCGGCGTATCGCCTGTCGCCATCGTCGGCACTGAGACCGGCTCCGTCTTCCTCGATGCACATCATATCGCCGTCGACAATGCCCAATTGATCAACTTCGTGCAGATGGGCGACGGTGCAGGTGCCGCGGTATTGGGCGCACCGACCGATGCAGGCGGCGCACGCATTGAAACAGTGTTCTATGGCAGCCTGTCCGGTTTTCGAAAGCCGGGTATCTCGCTGCTGCAGGGAGGTTCCGGGCAACCCGCCAGTGATGGGACGCGCACTGCTCACTTCATGCATGACTACGAGTCCGTCCGTACGCAAGGACTCGAGTTGCTGCAGGAGGGATTGAGGGTCGCGACCGAGGCGGGCATCGCGGCCGACAGCGTCGATTGGTGGATCGTGCATCCGGCAAACGGCCGGATGGCGGAATATGCGTCGAAATGGCTGAAGGTCCGTCAGGAACGAATCTTCTGCGAGGCGGCCGCTTTGGGCAATCTCGGGAGCGCGGCTATTTGGGTAACTCTCGATCGCCTGCGTCGCTCAGGCAGGCTCGCCGCCGGCGATCGAGTTCTGGTTCTGGGCGCAGAGGCCAGCAAGTATATGTATGGCGGCTTCCTGTATGTCCACGGCGCATCGGGTCTTTGAGTGCGCAGGTGAGCGTGCCGGCATTCGAGTTACGCAATGTCTCCGTCAAGTACGGAGTGATTACCGTGCTCGATCGCGTGTCGCTCGAACTGGCCGCCGGGGGCAGGCACGCACTGCTTGGCCCCAATGGAAGCGGCAAGACGACGTTGCTGCGCGCGCTGAGCGGCCGGATCGACGTAGATTCGGGCGATGTGTGTTGCTCGGATGCCAATCTTCGGGCCGTCGCCCCTCGCTTCAGGCCCGACCTGCGACATCTGACCCAGTATTTCTCGCTTTATGGAGAATTGACCGTGCGCGAAAACCTGCGGTTTTCCGCGGCTATTCGCGGTGTTTCGAATCCGCTGCAAGCGATCGATACGGCACTGCGGGACTTCGATCTGCTCGCTACGGCGGATCAGCGCGCCCAAACGCTGTCGGGTGGAATTCGGCAGCGGCTCATGCTGGCTTCCACCCTGCTGGGTAATCCTCAGTGGCTGCTCCTCGATGAACCGACCGCAGCGCTGGATCAGGCTGCGAGACGGCGTTTTTGGCAGTGGCTGGATCGTAAGCGTACCTCCGCGACCACCCTCATCTTGACGACCCACTTGGATGACGACGTCGAGCATTGCGACACGATCACGCGATTGCATGACGGGCGCATCGAGTCTCATCTTCAGATCACGAGGAATTTTGATTCCATCGCGGCTCGCCCATGAAATCACTCGGCCGCACACCGACCCGCGTTTGGGCGTTGATGCGCAAGGAGTCACGCCAGCTGCTGCGCGATCGCGCCACTTTTGGGATGCTCCTCGGGATTCCGATTCTACAGATCGCACTTTTCGCGGGCGCGATCGAGTTGGCGCCGCATTCGCTGGGCATTCGTATAGTCACGGCCGATTCGCGCAAGTACGAACACGCCGAGCACCTCCTGGCGGCCGCCGGAAACTCGGTGCACCTCGATCGCGCGCCATCGCGTTCCTCGGCCATGCAGGCCCTCAAGCATGGTCAGGCGCTCATGGTCATCGATATCGATGCGCTGCCCCCCGTGGTATTTCTCGACGCGACGAATCCCGTTCTTGCGACACAGGCGGAGCTGATGCTGGAGCGGGTTGTACGCTCGATATCCGGGCCGGTGGAAGCCGAGACGGAGGCACCGGTATTCTTGATAAATCGGCTCTACAATGCCGATCTACGGACTCAACCGTTCATGGTGACCGGTCTTGTCGGAGTCATTCTCACCATGAGCTTGGTCATGATGAGCGCGCTTACCATAGCCCGGGAACGCGAAAGAGGTACTCTGGAGGGCCTGCTTTCCGCTCAGGTCACCGTGCTCGAGCTATGGATGGGCAAGCTCGCACCCTATGTATTGCTCGGCCTCGTTCAGGCCATGCTGGTGCTGCTCATAGCCCGATTCGCTTTTCACATTGAACCCTTGGGGTCGCTCTGGTCACTGGCGATCGGCACTCTGGTTTTTGCCATGGCGAATGTTGCGCTAGGGTTTTTGTTCTCCTGCGTTGCGCGCCAGCAGATGCAGGCGATGCAGATGACATTCTTTTTCTTCCTGCCATCTTCGCTGCTCTCCGGCTTCATGTTTCCGTTCGAGGCGATGCCGCGCTGGGCGCAGCTGCTGGCAGAAGCGCTGCCGTTGACCCACTATTTACGTATCGTGCGAGGCCTGGTTTTGCGCGATATCGACGGAATTTTTGTACTGGGGGAAACCGTCCCCATCATGCTGTTTGCGGCCGGGGTGACCCTCGCCGCACTGCTGGTGGGCCGGCGGACGATTGCCTAGTCTTTGAAAGGTTGGTCGGTGGGTCATTCGGTACGCGGTCGAGCGAGCCCGTGCCAGCGGTCAGAATCGCGCTGGACGGCGAAATAACCTGCCTACGCGCCCGGTCCTATGGGGTGTGTTCACGGGAGCGCCTTGTCCGAGGCCGCTACGACTGTCGGAGGACTACATGAAACGGAACGTACTGCAGAAACTTACGCTGCTCGCATCGGTGCTCACTGCCGCCTGTGCGGGGTTCCCGCACCGCGCATCGCAGTCTGACGCGGTAGAGGCAGTCGATCTTCAAAAAGGCTTCGCACTCAAGGGCTACGACCCGGTGGCCTATTTTTCCGATGGACGGCCCGCCGCCGGTGATCCGGCAATCAGCTATCAATGGCGCGGGGCAACGTGGCTGTTCGCAACGGCAGAGCACCGCGCCGCCTTCGCGGCGGACCCCGCGCGATATGCACCGCAATTCGGAGGGTATTGCGCGTTTGCCGTGTCCCGAGGTACCACCGCCGATGGCGATCCGCTCCGATGGGCGGTCGTCAACGACAAGCTATACTTAAACAACAATCTGCTGGCCATGAAATTTTGGGATGAGGATCGGCCTGGAAACATACAGGCTGGGAATTCGAACTGGGAGTTGATTCCGAAGAAACCACAGGTGGGAGATGGGCGATCGGGGGCTACCGACGGCCTCGCGCCCGCCGCCGCAGCGAAATGAGAATCATCGATCCGCTTTCGATGCCCATGATCCTACCTCGGATGATGACCACTTTGAGTCGCCTTGCGATCGGGATCCTGCTTACGGCAACGTTGAGCGGCTGCGATTCGATGAGTGTCCGCAGGTCATCGCCCTTCACCAGCGTATCACTGCCCGTTCTCGGCGGCTGGTATGAAGGTAAGCGTGTCTACTACATCACCACGGAAATCTCGGATCCGCAGATGGCGGTGAACGCGGGTGTGACCTATGCGCCGCGGCTCAAGGACGCGTTGCCGCCGATGCCCCGAGCTCCCGAGTGGGCAACCGTGCTCGATCGGGTATATAAGTTCGCGGCGAACGACCAAGATGCCGTGTTCGCCGCGGAGCCAAGGCCGGTGGGTCCGGGCAGCACCGACGTGACGTATAGCCCGCTGTGGATCGCGTACATGGTGACTTGGAATGTGGGCGGCCGGCGCCGCCCACTATTGAGCGAAGCCTCGATCTTGGATGCCGAAGCCGGCGGCGAAGTGACGGTGGTGCGCACGGATATCGTCATCAATTGCCCGATCGTTGCTGCGCAGGCCGGCGAGCGTCTCCGCAACGCGAAGTTGCACTAGGCTGGCGGGGCCAGCGTTAATCTTCGAGTCCCAGTCCTTTCAAAATCCTCGGCGCATGTCTCTCGATGCGCGCGGTGCGCGTCGCCGATTGTTTCGCTCCGGCGAAATGCAGCAAGTATCCTTTCTGCCTTCCGGGGGTGAGTGCACGAAACGCCTCGGCCAGTCCAGGGTCATCATCCAAGCGCTTTAGAAATTCCGTTGGCATCTCGAATTCTGCCGCGGTACGCATTTGCACCTTGGCGCCGGATTTCTCAACGACAACGGCTTCCCTGAGGTAGGCTTTGATCACCGCCTTTTGTCGATTGATATCGGCAAGCGATGCAAACCTGATTTGCCTCGCGGCCTGAACATTCTTGGTTTGCTGAATGAGGATGTTCTTGGGGTCCTTGAGCAAAGCACCCTTCATGAAGAGCAGGGCGCAATAATCCTTGAAGCCATGGATCAACAGCACGTTACTACCATTCAAATCGTAGCAAGCCTTGCCCCATTTAAGTTCTTCATTGAGGCCCGATGAAAGACAGGCTTGGCGTAGCGCGGCATATTCGGCACGCCAGCGCCTTTCCTTGCCATGAACCTTGGTGATCAGCGGATTCATTGTTTCCTTGTTCGCCTCGCGAGTAGCTGGTAATGATCCGGCCCTCGTCCGGATAGGGTTCTCGATAGCCCAAACATACCCTGAAAGCTCTTTCGTTGGAAAAGGCCGTTGAGGAGTTGCCTGCGGCGACGGCCGCTCAGGGCCGCGCAGGCGGCGAGAGAGGTAGTGGATTCTGTGAGATGTACCTAAGGCATTGATTGTAGTTGATATAAATGCGCTTGACAAGCAAGTAAATACTTGCATATTATAAAGGCAAGCAATTACTGGCATTTGGAGCATGACAGAGCGCCACGACACCGACCTGCTATTCAAGGCCCTGGCCGATCCTAGCCGGCGGAAGCTTCTGGATCTGCTGCATGCGCACGATGGCCGCACACTCAACGAGCTGTGCGAGCACGTGGACATGACGCGGCAGGGCGTCACTCAGCACCTGGACTTGCTGGAGGCGGCGAACCTGGTGGCGACCGTGCGGCGCGGCCGCGAGAAGCTGCACTTCCTCAATCCGATACCGCTACAGGAGATCTACGAGCGCTGGATTGCCAAATTCGAAAAGCCGCGCCTGAAGGCGCTGCACGACCTGAAACGACGACTGGAGAAAGCCAATGACTAGATCGACCTTTGTTTACGTGAGCTACATCCGAACGACGCCGGAGAAGCTATGGTCAGCCCTGACCGACGCGGAGTTCATGAAGCAGTACTGGTTCGGAACGCACTGCGAAAGCAAGTGGAAGGCGGGTTCATCTTGGAAGATGGTGCAGTCCGACGGTAGCATCAGCGACGCCGGTGAAATTGTCGAGGCCGAACCGCCGCGGCGCTTGGTAATTCGCTGGCAGAACCAGAGCAAGACCGAGCTCGAGACCGAAGGTGAGTCGCTGTGCACGATGGGGCTGGAGCCCAGCGGCACGGCGGTCAAGCTCTCCATTACCCACACCATCGAGCGCGAACCCTCGAAATTCATCGCCGCGGTGTCGGGCGGCTGGCCGAAGATCATTTCGAACCTGAAGTCCCTGCTGGAAACCGGCTCCACCGTTCTGCAGGACCCGTACCCGGGCACGAAGCGATAGGAAAAAAAGAGATCGCAACTGTGGACATCACGCAACGACGTGGGCATCAGTCCGTTCCGAATATCGATGGGTGCGGCCTGCGAGGCACGGGGTGCAAGATATGACTTCAGCCTGCGTTGAGTACTCGTGGGGCGGGGGCTGGCCAATGCCAGCCCCCGCCTCGTGGCCGTCTTACTGAATTCGGCCGGTCGTTTTGATGCCGTAAAAATTGTGGACGTTTGTCACCCAGGCAGTGTCGGCCATGACCGGCCAGTGATCCTTATCGAATCCCGGGGCGTTCTTGAGCTGTTCTTTCGAAGCGTTGAGAATGAACCGCTTATTTTCGGTGTCCAGCTTCAATGCTTGCCAGGGAACGGCAAATAACCGGTCGCCCACGCCGAGAAAGCCGCCGAACGACAACACCGCGTAGTTGATCTTGCCGGTGGCCATCTCGATCATCAATTCCTTGATGCTGCCGAGATTCTCGCCGGAGCTGTTATAAACATCATCGCCGATTAGCGTGTCGGCTCCCATGAGCGCAGGTCCTGGACCGGAGCTCACATTTTTATACATGCCATAGGTATCACGTGAAAGATAGTTGGATTCCATGGTTGACTCCAATTTGGGTTGAAGGGCTCGATCGAGCGGTTCGCCAATATGGTCGCAGCCGATTATTCCGGCATTCAGCCAACGGGAGTCATTGATGTCGGCGGCTACCGACCCTGTGTCGGTCAGTGCTGTCGGAGGGTTTACGGCGAATACCGAGCGGCTAGAAGCCTTTGGTAAGCAGACCCGCCTGTAGGAAGCGAGTGAGCTCTGCGGAATCATGTCCGGGCATCATGTTGAGGTTCGGTTCCGCGGCATGTAAACGGTGTAGCTCGACAAATTCGCCCATCACGGCTGCGCGGTCCTCTTCGGCAAGCCAAGTGACAAAACGGGGTCGCTCACGAACTTTTTCAATGTTGCGCATTTGCCAAGCAACATCTCCCAGAAACAGAATCTCCTGACCGTCCGCGCGCTTGACGAAGACCATTTGACTGCCTGGGGTGTGGCCGGGTGCTTTTATCAAAACCACGCCCGGCGCGATTGTCTGATAGGGCTCATCGTCAATTCCCTGATAGCCGTCGAAAGCAGCCAGAGATACGTTTGGCGTGGATATCTGAGCTTCCCGAATGGCCTTCTTCAGCGCGGTTACTTGGACTTGCGTGAGACGCGCCTTGCCCATCAGATCCTTGAGATTGGGCTGGGCGAGAAGCCCGCCCACATGATCGGGATGCTCATGAGTCACGATGATCAGCTGAGCCGCCGCGAGCGCGACGCCGAGCCTCGCATAGGCCGCGTCATCAAAAACATTTGCGCCCATCTGCTTGGCAACATCGGCGTTGAAGGCGGTATCGACGACGACGGCATGATCCTTATAGACGATTTCATAGGCAGAAACGGGCATATCCAATTTCTGCCAACCCCCGCCGGCGATTGTAAAGGCTTCCGGTACCATGAGATGTCCGATCGTCTCCACCCGGATCGCCACGGGTAGATCGGCCACGCTTGCATCCGCCAGCCGACGGACGGCCGTCATGTCAATCGAATAGCGAGCCGAGGAGGGGACGTGGCTCTCCATGGCAAGCCACCAATATGCGGGGATGCTGATGATGACCAGCACCAGAGCCGTGTAACCGAGCCATTTGAGTACTTTCGTCATAGTGCCATCCTATTTATCACCCCAGGCGCGCGCAAATTCCTTCATGAGGCCCCGGCGGCGCGAGCTGTCGATTGTCCCATACAGCGCCACGTGCGGAGGCAACGCCAGCCCAGGGAGCACGATACAACCGGGACTTAAGGTGCTGGATGCGCCAAAGCGAACACCGTCGCCGATCAGGGCGCCCAGATTGGTACGGCTCGTGTGAACCCGAGCGCCGCGATAGCGCAAGCTCACCTGTCCTTTTTCGACAAGTGTGTTTGCCATCATCACGTTGCCGGCGACCATGATGCCGCGCCCCCCAATGCTATCCCCCATGTAGACGAAATGCCCCAGATAACTGTGCGGACCCAGAATGACCGAGCGCACCACCTCGCAGTGCGCGCCGATCAGGCAGTCGTCGCCCACCGCCACTTCATGCCGCAAGACGGCACCGGCACGCACTACGCTGCGCGCGCCCAGTATCAGTCGGCAGGAGTGGTCAATCACGGCGCCTGCTTCAATCACACTGCCTTCGCCCATCGATACAATCTTGCCGCGTACCAGAGCGGCCGAGTCGACGGTACCTTTCATCTGGAACGGCGTCGCGGCGACGAATTCGCGCAATCGCGGGAGAAATTCCTCCAATGAGGCCCGGTCGAGCGGCAACAAACGATGCCGCGGATCTTCTGGGGCCAGATCCCAAAGCGATCGAAGAACATCAAACACGACATCGGAATCGTTAGGCATCAGCGCCTTGCCGCTCTGGCCTGGTGCTGCAATACACCGCGATGTTCGGCGATTCTTCGCAGCAGTTCATCACCCGCCGATTCGACGGTTTGGGCTAAGTTGCTGTGCAGGGTTTCGAAAATGGTCTCGCGATCACGATCGTGCTCGGCCCAATTGATGGGATGTAATGCCAGTTGAAAGCGCGGCGGCGTGTGTCCGGAAGTGAGCATTTCCCACGCGGGATTCCACCAAGCACGACATGAATCCGAAAAGTAAGGGATGTCGCGGTAAAATCGATCGTCGTAGGCGTTCATGTACTGCCCGGTATGCCGCATCGGATCCTCGCCATTGAGACCCGGCTGGTGCATGGCAATCGCCGTCACGCGCTTACCACTGAGTTTGCCGAGCAAGGTTGCCTGCATGCGGATCAGATCACGCCATTGTTGCCGGGGAAACGCCGCAAGAAATTTAACGTCATAGTGCAATCCGACTTCGTGGCCCATTGCGGCCAGTCGACGCCCGAAGCTCGCATGTTCGGGACTGAGCATGTTGTAGTAAAGGCCATTGAGTAATAGGAAATATGTGGAATGTACGCCGCGCCTCGCCTCTTGATCTGCTAGGTCCAATGCCGCAGCGGGAGAGTAGTCGACATCGTGTCGCAGAATGAAGAAGGGTGTCGTCGGGAAACCACCGGCCAAGTCCGCGAAACGTAAAGGCCGGTTGGTGCGGGAGAGGCGCTCGATGATCCACCAGTAGGTGTCATAGTCGAAGCTGTCGCGCATCGCATCCGCGTTCATAGTGTGCATGCGCCGCTTACCACACATGCATGGACACTTGCAGAGGGCATCTTTCAGCTCCACAGCCCAAGTTAGGTGGTGAATCGTACACTGTTGGATGAGGTGAGAACCGAGCACCCGACCGGCGAGGCGTTGCACGCGCAATGCCGAGGTCGACGTTCAAGACCTCTACTTTCAGTAAAATCAATAGATTGTGCGCCGTGGCTGGTTTGCTGTGAGGATTCGAGACGAGGCGAGTTCATAATTTACCCGATGGCCGGCGTCGATGAACATCCAGTCTGCCGGTGTAGTCGATTCACCGACAACAAGAGGCGCACTTTTTCCACAAGAGAATTCCCCCGCGAGGGATTAGATTCGCGCTGGGGATTAAATTCGCAATTCAAGGCGCCAATTGATTGTCACTGATGGACGTTAAGAGTTTGGGGAGTGAGCTCTTGGAGAACCGGTCGACCCGAGTCGTGGCGACCGCGGCGGCGTCCAGAGTGCTCTTGATCGGTCCGTACGATCCGCACTGCGGTGAATATACTTTCCTTGCCCCTCCCTTGGGCGTCTGGCGGCTCGCAGGCGTGCTCGAATCGGCTGGCGTCGAAGTCAAAGTCTTTGATCCGAATTGCAGTAGCGAGCCGCCGCAACGAGCACTCGAGCGCGAGCTGAGGAGCGGCGCATGGGGCATCGTCGGTGTCTCAACGACTGGGATGACGTTGCGCTTCGATCTGGAACTTGCGCATATCGTGCGCCGAGTGATGCCGAAGACCTTCATCATTGCAGGCGGCATGGAGGCAACATTTCGTCCCGAGTTGATGTTCGAGATCGGTCCGTTCGACTTGATTGTGCTCGGTGAAGGTGAACGGCCGCTGCTGGAGCTGGTGGCGCGCCTGCGTGCCGGTCAGCCGGTGGGCGGAATCGCCGGAACGGCAGTACGCAACCAGGACGGCAATATCCTGTCCTTTCCCCAGCGTGCGCTGAATCGCGCGGAGTTGCGCGATGCAATCTTCAGCACGCCCTACGCCAAGATGCCGTATTCGGCCTACTGGGACCGCCTGGAAGCCGCCTATCGTATTGGGGCGCTGCCGAGCAAGGCCGCGCGGGAAGCGCATCTTGCCGAGATCCGCTCGGTGCGGCTAATTACACTCAACTATTGCCCGATGGGCTGCACCTTCTGTTCCGCTACCAATTTTCTGCACGAGGCGCAGGGCAGTGTGGCATCCATAGCGCGCCTCGAAGCGGACGAATGTCTGACCATGATCGAGCGCATCGTCGCGGCGCATCCGCGCGTACGCACCGTCATCTTCCAGGACGACATTTTCACCTTCACGCGGGACCACCGAATCCTGCCGCTGTGCGAGGGAATCGTTGCCGCGAAACACAGCGGACGGATTCCGGCGCATCTGCAATTCATCAGCACGAATCGTATCGATGCCATGTCCGCCGAGCGGCTGACGGCCATGAGTCGGGCGGGTTTTCGCGTGCTGGGCTTCGGCATCGAGAGTTTTTCGAAGAAAGTCCTGGGTGAGTTCAGCAAGGCGCAGATCCATCGTCATATCGAGCCCATGCTCACCGCGGCCTTGGCGATCGGCGTGACTCCGTTCCTCGATCTCATCCTGAGCTCGCCGCACTCCGCTCTGGAGGATGTGGCGCAAACCCTGCGAGAGGCGTATCGCTGGCTGCGGGCGGGATGCGAGATCGGCATGTACCCGTATGTAATCCCGTTTTCGGGTTCGGCGTTCGCGCGGGATCCGAGTCTCTTGCCGCAAACGTACTACGCCAATCAGCGTGTGGCGGGAACCGACATCGCATGGCCGCAGCCGGTGAAAATGCTGCCGATCGATCCCGTCGTCACCGGGGCGATACTGCGCATCGAAAGCGGCTTCGACGCGATGCTCGGTGAGATGCAGGAGCACACGGCACACCTTCCGTCGCGCCTGCGCTCGCTGCTGTGGATTTTGAGTTCTCTGCCAATCATGGCGGAGCACGGTCATTTTATCGCCGATGAGAGTGAGGTCTGGTCGGAGTTGCACGCCCGACTCCCTGCGCTCCGGCCGGCGGCGGCGTCAATTGCCGCCGCGACGGCGTGAAACCCCTCCGGGCATGGTCGTTCCTCGCACCGCTCGCGATATGCGTGCTACTGGCGGGATGGATCGTATTGTCAGTGGTCAATGCGCGTGGCGCGGGATTCTCGATCTTCGTGCTCGCTGTCGCCAATCTCATCGTGTTCACGGACGCGATCGATTTCGCTCTGCGCCGGTACATGCGGCGTCGTCACACGATCGGCGCCGGCGGCATTCATGATGGCAGGTACACCGGCGGCATCTCGATCAATCTCACCGCCATTCTGCCACCCGACGCAAGGCGCCTCGTCCCGTCGGCGCCATTTGCCATCATCGCCTCCATATTCAATCTGGAGGACCGGCTCGAAGAGTTCATGGTGGCGTTGGGACCCTACCGCCACCGGGTGTGGCTCCTCAGCGACGGGTCAACGGACAATACCGTGCTGCGGCTGCGCCAGGCCGGATGGCGATGCTTCGAGGACGGCGTGAACCGGCGTAAACCTGGCGCCTTGCGCCGCTTGCTCGAGCTCCTACCGAAGCATATCGAAACGGTCATGGTGATCGATCCGGACATCCGCATACGCGGACTCGACGAGGGCAGCACCATCGATCTGGATCAGTTTGTCAGCGACTTCCAGCGCTCCGGCGCCGCGGCAGTCTGCCCGAGGATCATGATCGAGCCGGATGGATTTCTCGCGCGATTCCAGGCCTTCGAGTACGCACTGGCGTGCGGCGCCGGGCGTGAGAGCCTCGCAGACTTCAGCGTCACATCAGGCGTGTCCTTTTATCGGCGTAGTGCATTGGCGCGCGCGCTCGACGAACATTCGCTCTCCGTCTACGCGGAGGATCTCGAGAACGCCCTGATTCTGCTCAGCCACGGTGAACGCATTTATTACGACGGACGCCTGGTGGTGAGCACGGAAGGTCCGGGCTCACTGCGGCGCTGGTTCTCGCAGCGCGTCGGCTGGTACCACGGCCTGATCAAGGTCTACATCGAACGCTTCCCCGAAGTTCTGCGGATCAGCCGCCGCTCGCCTTTCGCCGCATACAATTACCTCATCTATATCGGCGGCATGGGACTGGCGATTCATCTGGTCAAGATGGTCAGCGCAGCGCTCCTGCTGCTGAGTTTTTTGGGCGGCCTTGACCTGTTGCTGCTCGATAATTTCGTGCCGCACGGGATCCTCGGCAATCCGGCGTACTTCGTGGCTGCGATCACCAGCTATCTCGCACTCGGCGCAATCGCGCTGTTTACATGTGTGCCGGAGGCGGAACGAGCCTACACGGCGCCCATCGTTCCGTTGTACGTGTGCTACACGATAACCCATATCGTGCCGATGACCGTGGGCTTCGGCAATTTCTTTGCGCTCAGGCTGTTTCGACGCCGCATCTATCAGGACCACTATGAAACCGCCGCGGAACCGAGTGTCGCGCGGCACAGGTGGGGATGAATGACTGTCCGAGGAATTCCCGCTCCGGGGTTGTATCAACCAAGTATTTATTGGGAGGATCGTGCCCAGCGATTCGCGGCCCAGGGCGAGGGGCTGGCGGCGGTATGCGCCTACGGAATGCCCGAATTCTACAACCGTGCTATTCACCTGGAGCAACGGCTGGCGCTCGAACCCTGGCTGAAGGTCGGCGCCGGAACCCGCGTATTGGATGTTGGGTGCGGCGTCGGTCGTTGGAGCCGACTGCTGGCCGCGCGGGGCGCCGAGGTGTTGGGCGTGGATTTGAGTCCGACGATGATCGCGCAGGCCCAACAACGTGCGGCTGCCGAAGGCGTGGCCGGACGTTGCCGCTTCCGGGTGGGGGATCTGGCGACTCTCGATGTGGGCGAGCGGTTCGACCTGGTATTGGGTGTCACCGTCCTGCAGCACATTCTCGATCCGTCGGCACTGCGCGCCGCCCTGGATGCGATGACCGCCCACCTCGCCGCAGGCGCACGCATGGTGCTGCTCGAGGCGGCGCCGACCAACTGGGTGGATCGTTGTAATTCGACAGTGTTCAGGGCACGACGTCGCAACGTCTATCTGGACTTGATCCATGACTGTAATCTGGATCTGCGAGCGCTGACCGGGGTTGATCCGGCGCCCTTCAGGACGCAGCTGTTGCCGTACGTGCGCAAGCTGCCCGCCAAGTTGTCGTTAGGCTTGCTGGCGCTCGCGACCGCACTCTCCTTGCCGATCAATGCATTGTTCGGGCGCCGCGCGCTGGGTCGTTCGTGGCATGCCGTGTTTGTCCTGGAAGTCAAGAACCGGGGAGTGTGAGCATGACTATGGGACATCGATTGATAGCAGCCATTGTCGTTTTCGTTTTGCTTGGCGGCGTGGTCGCACTGAGCCATTGGCGCGGCAACCAACGGGTACCGACATCGCCCGTGGCGGGGAAAGCCGTCGAAGTTCAGGTGCATGTCACCAACGCCGGCGACCGGGGGCCAGGCACTCTGCGGGAGGCCCTGTTCGTGGTGGCGACCGCAGTCGGCCCGACCAGTATTTCCATCGATGTTCCCAAGATCAACCTGGAAACCGCGCTGCCGGCGTTCGTCAACGGGCATGGAGTGAAGCTCCTGGGAGCCACCTCCGGGGTGGAGATCGATGCGCAGGCGCTTCACGCCGGACCGGTGCTCGATATCGCGGCGCCGAATACTTCGATCGAAGGCGTTGTGATTCGCAACTGTTCCAGCGCCGGGATCCTGGTGCGCGCCTCGCACTTTCGTCTTTCCGCGTCGACGATTACTTCGTGCGAGGTCGGCGTTGAAGTGGCCGAAAATGCCGGTGAGACGCTGCTGGAGCGCGACCACTTCGTCAAGGACCGACTCGGCGTGCGTTTCGCGGCCGCGGGTCGCAATTCCGCAGTCGCCAACAGCGAGTTCACACAGAACAAGGATGCCGGCCTGTGGGCCGTGCGCGGCGCGCCCGATTCGCACGATGATGCGATCGCCATCCATGATAATAAATTCACGGAAGACGGCATCGGAATCGTCGCTGGAAACATTCCGGTATTGGTGGAGCGCAACGATTTCATCAATGCCCACGGAGTCGACGTGCATCTGATAGGTGCGGGGGCGGTGATCCGGGGAAATCGCATCAATGGCGGGGCATCGATGGGAATCGTCGCCGAAAACGCCCGCGGCGCGATCATCGATGACAACGAGTTGGAAGGGATCGCCACGTATGGCGTGATGGTGCGCGGATCGTCCAACACGCTGGTGAGGGGGAATCGGCTGCACAACTGTGGCTACGGCCTCGCCTTCGTGCTCGGGGACGCCCATGGTGCCAGCACGGCGGCCGGCAACACCATCATCGAGCCGAAGTTCGATGGCATCGACGTGATCGGCGACTCGCCGATCTTGCGAGCCAATCAGGTGGTGCGTGCCCGTGCAATGGCATTGCACGTGGAGGATTTCCAGGCACCCAATGGTAAGAAGCTGCAGTCGCAGCCGTTTCTGGACAACAACAAATTCGACAACAGTCCGGCCGGCGGAAGCAGCACGACCGCCGCTGCGCAACCCGCCGCGCCAACGGTGACTCAGTGAGAACGAACACCAACGCCGACGGGACGCAGCTGATATCGCGCCCACGCTGGGAGAACCAGCGAATTCCGTTGCTGAGCGATATCTGGCTGTTGACCATCGCCGCCATTCTGATCGCCACCGGTGTTCCCTGGATTGCCAACGGCTTTGAGGTGGACGTCGGAGCGGCGAGTTGGGGTCTGCTTGCCGTGGGTGGGATTCAAGGTGCGTTTGCCATTCTCTCGTCTCGCGCATGGCCGCACGACCGATGGCACGATCACTTATTGACCCTGATGGATGTGACCGGTGTCATCCTGATCGGCTACATTTGGCGGCACGTCGGCGCCGTGCAAAATCCGGCGTTCTTGACGGTATTTGCGCTGCCGGTGATTGGCGCAATGTTTCTCTCGCGCTGGCACCCCTATCTCATGGCGGCGGTGAGTGTCTGCGTCGTCCTCATCGTAGCGCTCGCCCAAGCTCCGGAATTGCGTTGGTACGCGAGCGGGTTGCTTCGCAGCGACGCGTGGCTCACGTGGTTGTTCGGCCATCAAAGCGCGGCCGCGCAACCGTCTTTTCCGGGATTCTCTGCGCCGGCAAGTTTTCTGATGGTGCTGATCGAGGTTTTCTCCATCGGGCTGTTCGCCTGTGCGGTGGCGGCTGAATATGTCGGCATTGTATTCGAGCGGCTGAGTGCACATACCGCTCTGGCGAGGATCGAGGCGGAGCGCGCGCAGGAACTGTGGTCCGACCTGATCGAGCGCCTGCCGCTGCCGGCTCTACTGATCGATCCAGCCAGCCAGCGCATCGTCGCCTGCAGCGACTTGGCGAGCACCTATCTCGGCGGCGGAGAAATGCCGCTCGAAGGCCGCAATCTGTTCAAAGCACTGTGCTTCTCGTATCCCGACATCGTCCACCAGCTCATCGTCGGTTCGGGCGGCGCAGCGCCGCTGACCGTCATCCGCGTTGCGGACCTGTTGCGAGTGACACAGGTGCGGGTATTGCATGTCGTGCACAGGGGACATCGTCTGGCGCTTTTGACCATCGAGGACGGAACCGAGGAGTTCTGCCTGCGATCGGCGTTGGACGCGTCTGAATATGCCGCCTTGGTGATCGATGGGCGGGGACGTCTACTGGCATTCAACAAGCCTGCCAAGTGGCTGTTTTCCGGCGCGGACATCGGAGCGGATGCGGCGCAGTTGCTGTCTCAACCCAATTCCGGCCAGGGTTGGTGGGAGCCGGGATTGAGTAATCGGCGCAAGATGCACCTAGAAATTGATCAGCGGATCTATCAGGTGACGAGTTCCGCAACCACGCTGGCGGGTGAACAGGAACGTATTTTCACGGTGTCGGTGCTCCCGGTAGCGAACGGGAGCACGGCCGATACGCTTGAAATGAACACTATCTCGGTCACGGGTACCATGCGGCAGGTGCGATGAGACTTGCACGGCTCACCATTGTCGCAGTGGCGACCGGCTGGCTCGTGCCGGGCATGGCAGTGGCGGCGGAGTCAACCGCGGCCCCAGTTTCGGACGATCGGATCGTAGTCAGCGTCGACGGCTCCACTCTGCCGGGAACGAATGGCGGCGGTGGCGGTTCGGTCGGGTGGTTGCACAGCTTCGATGCCGATACCCTTGCGGGAGTCGCGGTGGAGCATCAGGGGATATCCGCTGCCCAATGGACGTTCGGCTCAGTCAACGGCTCCCTGACTCGTGATGTGGGCGATGCGCGCTATAGCGTCTATGGCGAAGCGCACGAGGGTGCCGGTGACGATGGCCCGCGCGCTTTCAGATATTCGGTAGAGGCGGTCGGAATAATCGGCACGTACTTCCATCGATTGTCCGTGCAACTGGAAGACCGACAGTTCGACGTTGAAACCACGCACGGGAATCTGCCCAAGCTCGGGCTGTCGTACTTGGTGAATCCTCACATTCTGACGTCGCTCTCCTACGCAGACTCGGTGAGCGGCAATCTCGGAACGCATCTCACGTATGCTCGAATCGACGCGTTTACCACCAAGGCGAATTTTCTGGCCGGTGTAGCTTTTGGCCAGATCTCGCCGACCGTGTTGGGGCTGGAGTTTGTGGTGCCCGGAAAATCGCTCAGAGAAGGCTACGTCGGTGTGACCAAGCCGTTGCCGCACATGCGCGGCGACCTTACGTTGGTCGTCGACTACCAGGATCTCGCAGGCAGCAACCGGGTCGCTGTAACGCTCAACTATATTTTTCACGTCGGTCACCACGGTAAGCCTACGTGATGACGTGGATCCGCCGACGCCAATTCAGTTGGGCGCCCTCGGTCGCCGTATTAGCGGTCGTGCTGATCGCGGGGTCGCGTATGATCGCCTTGAGCGTGCGGCACGACGCCGCCGTGGCTCGGGAGACCGCCGCCAGCGTCGCGAACACCGCCGTCGGGCAAATCGAGCCGCTTTTGCAGAAGCTAGCCGATCTTGCGGAGCGACGCGCCGCCTTGGCCGCGGCCGTACCCGCACAAAAGGATACGCTCGGCTCACTCGGCTCGCTGCCGGCGGCGGCCAAGACCTTCTGGATGACGAGTGACGACAACGTGCTGGATTCCAGGCCAGCAGAGTCTGCCAGCGCAAACGGCATTGCAGGCGAATGGCGGTCGGTGGATTCGGTTCACCCTCTACCGGGTGCCGCCGTTTTGGGTCCGATGCGCCTCGGCAGTCAATGGCTCATCGCAGTTCGATTTCCGATGACGGCAAGCAGCACGGCAAGTAGCCCTTTGGCGGGGCCGCGGTTGCCCGGCTGGTCGCTTGCCTACGCGGACTTGGACGGGCTGATTGCCGCAAGCCATCTGGGACGGCTGACTGAGATGGGTTACGACTTCGAGCTGTCTCAAGTCGAGCCCGATAGCTCCCGCTCGCGCAGCTTCGTCAATTCCCGTACGGAGCACTTGACGGACACCGTCGCGGCAAGGATCCGACTGCCCGCGGCGGCCGCCATTCCCGGAAGTTACTTGGAGCTGGCAATCCGCCCGCGCGACGGTTGGTTTCCCGCCACGCTGCTCGCCTCGGAAATCGGCCTGCTGCTATTCCTGGCATGGCTCTTTGCCTTCGGCACTCACGAACTGACGCAGGAGGTGCAACGCTCACGCGCGGCGCTGGTGGCTGCGCTGCAGCGCCAGCGCACGACCAATCAACGGCTCGCCGCGGAAATGCAGCAGCGGCTCGATTTGCAGGAAACCTTCGATCATGCGCGCTTTCATGATGCATTCACGGGACTGCCGAACCGGCGCTATTTCATGGACCAACTCGACCGGGCACTGCGGGACTTGCGCAAGCAGCGGCGCCAATGCCTCGCGGTGATCATCGTCGATATAGTCCGATTCAAAATCATCAATGACATTCTGGGTCACACGGCCGGCGATGAGTTGATGGTTCAGGCGGCGCACCGTTTCGAGAAAATAACATCGGCATTCGAGGGCGTGTTGGCGCGCTGGGGGGGTGACCAGTTTGCAGTGTTGATCCTGGACATCGCTTCTCGTGAAGCCGCCATGAATGTTGCAGGCTCTCTCAAAGAGGAATTGCGCTCGCCCTTCGATTTGCGTCGGCACCGACTCGTCGTCTCGGCAACCATGGGCGTCACGTGGGTGGAGTCGGGCCAGCAGCGCGCGGAGGATATCGTCCGGGAAGCTGACATCGCACTATCCGCCGCCAAGCAGCACGAGACCGCCAAGATTCTCGGCTACGCGCCGAACATGGCCGGGCAGGCTGCGAACCTCGTGAGCCTGGAGGCGGACCTGCACGTCGCGAGGGAAAGGCATGAGCTGCAGCTGCTGTTTCAGCCCATCGTAAATCTTCAGACCTACAAGATGGTGGGTGCCGAGGCGCTTCTACGCTGGCGCCATCCGTTGGAAGGCGTGCTCGCTCCGGATAGATTTCTAGGCGTCGCCGAAGAAACCGGATTGATGGTGCCTATCACCCGTTGGATCATCCTCAGGGCGGTCAGGGTGGCGGAGGATTGGCGGCGGCGTTTGCCCGCCAGCCAACCGTTCTTTATCAGCGTCAATCTTTCACCGGCGGCGTTGCGGGATCCCGGCCTGAGCCAATACGTCGCGTCGTTGCTGCGAGAGACGCAGTTGCCGCCTGCGTCGCTCAAGTTCGAGCTGACCGAGGCTGCGCTCATCAACAACGTCGGTGCGGCGCGCGAGACTCTCGATCAGTTGCATGGCTTGGGACTCCAACTGATTCTCGATGACTTCGGGACCGGTTATTCATCATTGAATTATCTACAGCTCTTTCCATTCGACTTCGTAAAGATCGATCGCCCATTCGTGAATCGCATGGCCTCGGATCAGGCCAACACCGGTATGACGGCTGCGATGCTACAGATGGCCGGCAGCCTGAATCTGACGGCAATTGCGGAAATCATAGAGACCGAGGAAGCAGCGCAGGCTCTCCAGGCGATGGGCTGCGATTACGGCCAGGGCTACTATTTCAGCGAGCCCATCGAGGCCGAGACCGCGCTGCAGCTTTTGCGCAGCGACCAGCCCTTCCAGCCTCGGCAGGAGACGTCGCCAACCGTGAAGATTCGTCCATTGGAGGTGGACGGCTCACCCACCATCAGCATTCGGTTCGATGAACCGTCTGATCAGCTCGCGCAGGAGACGTCGCCAACCGTGAAGATTCGTCCATTGGAGGTGGACGGCTCGCCCACCATCAGGATACGGCTCGATGAACCGTCTGATCAGCTCGCGCAGGAGACGTTGCCAACCGTGAAGATTCGTCCGTTGGAGGTCGACGGCTCGCCCACGATCAGGTTGGCCGCAGATTCCATCGAGGAGCCACAGGTGTGAGGGGCCCTCAGTGTGTACGGCATTCCCCAATGGCAGATCGTGTCGGTCGGGGTTCCCGTGCCGGCCGGTTTCCCCACGATTTCCTAAGTGCCACCAGTACCTTATCAGCCGACATGGGGCGACCTAGAAGGTGCCCCTGTGCCTTGGGGCATCCCAGATCCGTCAACATTTGGAACTGCTGTTCGGTCTCTACTCCCTCCGCGATGACGTCGATTCCAAGCTCGGCGCCCAGTGAAACGATCGACCTCATTACGGCAGCGCCTTTCGGGCTTAGCGTCATCATATGAACAAGCGACTGATCCAGTTTCAGGCGATCCACAGGTAACCGGGCAAGGTAATTCAAGCTCGAGTACCCGGTACCGAAATCATCCACCGCAATTCGCACGCCAAGCCGTTTCCATTCGTTCATGTACGCGATTGTGCGTTCGGTATTTGCGATGAGCGCACTTTCGGTGATTTCCAGTTCCAGCTGTTTGGCGGGAAAACCAAATTGCTTGAGAGTCCTTCCAATCAAGGTGCAGAAGTTCTTGTCTATTTGCAGCGCCGATACGTTGACCGACAGTGTGGCAGCCAGATTGGGCCGGCCGCACCAAGCAACGGCCGCTTCGCAAGCGGATTGGAGCACCCATGCGCCCAGATCGTGAATCATACCGGCGCGCTCTGCGACCGGTATAAAGACCGATGGAGGAATGATCTCACCGGTCGATAGAACCCAACGCGCCAGCGCCTCGACACCGCAGCCTCGGCCGGTCCGCAAGTCGTACTGCGGCTGATATTGCACGCTCAACGCGTTGCGTCTTAGCGCATTGCAAAGTTCCAGATCGAGCTGTATGGCCATCTTGGCCCGGCGCTGGACCGGATGCGATCGAAGTGGGTGCAGATTCGGGGATTTCTCAGCTCCGCTTGCGCCAGGGGGCGCGATCGATTTGATCGATTCGATCGCTGGAGTGCGATGGTCGGGCCCGACCTGACGAATCTGCTCGATCGAGTCGAGTACACCTTGGACGACTACGGCCGCGTCCGCCGGGCCGCACAATTCCGGTAACAGCAGTAAGAAGTCATCCGCCGATATTGGTGCGATCGAACCATACCGGGTCGCGGCGGAAAGCAAATCAGAGTGAATCGACCTTGCGGCACCTTGGCCTAATGCATCAACCGATTCGGCCATGGGAATTCCGGTATGGTGCGCGTTCACGGCGACCAAAGCGAGCGCGGAATGTCGAGCATGTGCGTGAGTGCTCATACGGCTGATGAGATCGCTGATGTGGACCGGAGTGGGAGTGCCCGTGCGATCGTCGAAGTAAACGAGATGGTGGGATCCCACGTACGGGCGGGTGCTGCGTGCCGGGGAACCTTGATCCGAATCGCGTAAGGCGTCGAGCCAATGGAGGGCATGCAAGCATTGAGAAGATGGTGCGCCTAAGAGCGTACCGAGCGAGCATTCGCCGGCACGATTGAGTTTGCGGCACGCACTGCTATTCGCAAGCGAGAGCCAGCCATCGGCATTGCTAACCACGATCGGCGCGGAGCTCGATTCCAAGAGCGAAGAAAAGCGCCAGCGCGGCGAGGGGTCTCGCCGATATCGCGACGGCGTCGAGCCTGCAACCGGGACGGGCATCCAATGATCGGACGATTGCCGTACGCTTTTGAGAAAAAGCTCTGTTCTATCTCCGGTGTTAGGCACAGTCATGTCGCGCACGGTCGATACGAGAATGACCGGCGCCCTCGGGCAGAGCAGCCTCATCGCGCCAAGCAGCGCGTGACCGGCGGTGACCGACATGTCGTCGGTACATAGTACAATGTTCGGGTCAAAGTCCCGGGAGACGGAGCGCAACTCACGCATTGAGGCGACGCTTCCCCAGCTGAAATCGAGGTTGTAGTCGGTGAGTAACTGCTTTGCGATCTTTTGATCTGCATGCCGGTGTTCGACCACCAGGACCCTCAAGGGCTCTTCCATTGCGTGCTCCTTGTCCTTTCTTGAGGAATGCTTGGCTAGAAGTACCTTAACGATGTCGCGATGCGCTTGGATGTCAGGAAAAACACGACAATTCGTGAAAAATCAAACAGATCTGCGAGATGAGTAACTGTCGGGTACGTCACACGACTGGCAGATCGTATTTCAATGCCAGATGGATCAGGGCCGAACGATTGGGGACGCCCAGTTTCACCATTATCCGGCTGCGATAGGTGTCGACAGTTTTGCGCGACAGAGACAAGAACTGCGCAATCTCAGCGCTGGTGGATCCGGCAACGATGTACCGCAAAACCTCGTTTTCACGGCTGCTCAATGTTTCAAAGGGGCTGTCGGGAACTGGTACCCGCGCCGCAGGAGCGCCCCCGGCAGCGCTGACTGCGGCGCTGAGGTATTGATTACCCGCGCTCACAGCTTTGACCGCGCTGAGCAGCTCGGCGCCCACCGCAGACTTCAAGACATATCCTATGGCACCGGCGCGCAACGCGCGACCGACATGATCCGGCGTGTGGCAAGCCGAGAGCGCCAGTATGTGGGTGTCGGGAAGATAGCGAAGAATACGCTTGGTGGCTTCTATCCCATTGAGGTCGGGTAGTACCAAATCCATGATGATAACGTCCGGACTGAGGCGCTGTGCTGCCAGAATGGCCTCCTCACCAGTTGCAGCAAATCCTACGACTCTGATGCCATCGTCGCTTTCCAGAAGAGCAGCCAACCCCTCACGCACGATACCGTGGTCGTCTACTACAAGAATTCGCAGGCACGAACCAGAGTGTTTGGGGCTCACAAATCCAGCTTTGTGACGTAGGTAGCCGATATGCGCTTGCTCCACGAGTTCGGCATAAGGATGATTTGAACGGTGCATGCACGACAATCGTGTAGCCGAAGAAAGATGGGCCGGAGCTTAAATGCGCGTACCACGGCGAAACAAAGCGTGATAGAGCACGAGAAAGACGACCGCACCGACGATCGCCACTAGGATGCTGTAGATATTCAGGCCTGTAACTCCCGCCATGCCGAAGGTTTGAAAGAGAAAGCCGCCGAGAACGGCGCCGACGATGCCCAAAATGGTGTCAAGTAACACGCCTTCACCGGATTTATTCACGATTTTGCTCGCGACGAAACCGGCAATCAGCCCCAATACGATCCACGCAATGAATGACATAAATTTCTCCAGTTGTAGCTCGGCTCGGTTCGAGTTCTACAGTATGCGCGCCTGAATGGGCGTAAGACCATCCAAAGGCACGGTCGCGGCGTCGGACAAAGATGCCATCGACTGTCGGTGCGAGCCGCAAGGGGCGTGTGTGAAGCATAAATGATTCACCACAGCATCGTCGTGGAATTAACTTGCGGTCGACAGGTCCCTATGTACGTTAGCGCACAGCCTACAATCCCAGCGCGTGAGACACTGCGGGGCTATCTACTCATGGAGTTATTATGAAGACACAATTGGCAATGACCTGCGTCGTTTTCGGCGCATTGCTCGGCTCGGCGGCGGCCGTCGCAGGCGACGATGCGAAGGCGGTCGGGACAAGCGCCGCGGTATTCGTGAAGGATTCGGCGATTACGACAAAAATCAAAACCAAGCTCGCGGCCGACCATCTGACCAGTCTGGGCCGCATTCATGTCGATACCGATAAGAATGGTGTCGTGTGGCTAACCGGTACTGCGAGGAGCCAAGAGGCTATCGAACAAGCCGTATCCCTGGCGCGCAAGACGGAACACGTGAAGTCGGTCCATAACGAACTCACGGTTAGAGTCGACGATTGAGGTAAATTGAATGGGCAGGTCCTTGCGCACGGTGCGACATGTGCGGTGCGCAAGGCGCCTGTGCTATTTGCGATAGTGCGCGAGGGCGTCGCTGAACCATTGGTTGGTTGACATCGCCGCCCCGGTACCGCACCTAATTTGATAAGGGAGCCCGCTAAATCTGCTGTAGCTGGCAGCTTTCTCAATGAAATCTTCTGCTGTTTTTATCTGGTTGTTGGCGGCCAGCACATCGTACTTTGCGCGCAAATGCGCCTGCGCCCTTTGCGCATCATACCAAGTGCCGTTGCGGAAGAACTGACAGTCGGATTGTGCGATAAATCCGAGTAGATATTCTATCTCGATCGCTACGGCCGCAGGCGGCGCCGCGCGCGCGGCTGGAAGCAGGTTCAGCGCAATGATCAGGGCAAGCAAGGGCATCTTGATAGGATTCATAGTTCGCGGTCCAGCGGCAGCCACGACAGGAGTCTTAGATCGAACCGCTGCCACCAACTTCGTGCCGGTTCTTGCGTATATTCAACGGCCTTGCCGGCCTCGCGGGTGTCCCACACGAGATGCCCAGGCTCTCGGGCAGTGGACTCGTGCCACGCCAACGCGTACACGTTATCCGGTTGCACCATGCGCTCAAAACGCGTTACGGTTTGTTGCGCAAGTTCCGGGCTGTCTATGAGCAAACCGATCTCGGTATTGAGGTGCTTTGAGCGCTGATCGAAGTTCATGGAGCCGACGAAGAGTCGTTTGCGATCAAACACCAATAATTTTGCATGCAGGCCATAGTTTCCATAGCGCGACACCAGTGCAGTTTCGCCGCTGCCTCGCGTGCTGCCGAGCAGCGAGCGGATTTCGTAGAGTTCCACGCCGTTCTTGAGTAGCCCGATGCGGAACTTCACGTAGCCAGATTGCGCTATCAAATCTGCGGTCGATTCGAGCGAGTTGGTGAGGATGCCAATTCGGACCGCGTGCGCGCGCAGATCCTGAATCGCTTTCAATTCATCCGGCGCGGGTACTAAGTAGGGCGTAACCATCAGCAACTCGGATTGTGTCGCGCTGGCGGCCTTGAGCACTTGCTCGGCCATCAGGCGGCCCGGCAATTCACCTCGATCGACATTCTTCTTGTCTGGACTGTCGCTAATGACTTGCGCTTGTGCCCACACCAGCGGCAATCGGCCCGCGATTATCCCGGCATAGGGTTCGCCGGTCGCCAATCGCGCCACATAGTCGACCCCGTCGGTTTTGAGCGGTTCCAAGTGCCGCTCCGAGCGCTCACCTGCGCGTCGCCGCCGTTCGGAGAGTGCGCCGCCGGAGCGTTGGCTGCGATTGAGCGCAGCGGCAGGCACCGCGAAGCGACTATTCCAGAATTCGTCAAAGGTCGCGGACAGTTGCATGGCGATCGGCCCGGCGGCGAAAACATCGTCATCGGCGAACTGGGATTCCGGGTCCATCTGAAAGTATTGATTGCCGACATTGCGGCCTCCAATGAGCGCCACAGCGTTGTCGGCGATGAGCATCTTATTGTGCATTCGGTAGTCGAGCCGCGAGGAGTTGAACAAGAATTCGAGGGTCCGACGGAGATTGTTATGCCCTCGATAGACGAACGGATTGAAGATGCGAATCTGGACGTTCGGATGGGCATCCAATGCGATGATTTGTTCATCACCTGCGACGGTGTCGCCATCGTCGACCAGCACCCGCACTCGTACGCCACGATCGGCCGCTCGTATCAGGGCGCCGGTGAGCAATCGGCCCGTTTCGTCGCCGCGAAAGATGAAATACTGAAGATCGAGGGTTTTCTCGGCCGCATCGATCATTTGCGCGCGGGTGAGGAACCCATCAACTCCCACGGAAAGAATTCGAAATGCGGATTTTCCGCCTTGCTGGCGCGCGGCACCGTCAAACTGTGCGCCTAAGCGCGTGTCTTCGGGGGCGGCCAAGGCGACGGACGAGGACTTCGGATCGTTGAATCTCGCCGGAACTGATGAGCAAGCGCCGAGTGAGACGATCATTATAGCGGCCAAGAGTCTGCGGGATCCTGGGAGAAGAAGCCCGTGGCCTCGACTGACCGCCGCGAAAGGTGCGAGTCGCATCATGCGAATGCCTGACAGGAGCTTCTCACGCGTGGAAACCGCACTGTCGAGTTGGGGCTTGAGTGAGCAGATCCTTGACACGGCTCGCGAGGGCTTCCATGGCAAAGGGTTTGGGCAGTACCGGCATTCCTGCCTGAATATGCCGATGGCGGAGTGCGGCTTTTTCTGCAAATCCGGAAATGAACAGTACCTTCACGGCAGAGCGCAATTGGCGCGCCGCCTCCGCAACCTGTCCCCCATCCATGCCACCGGGTAGTCCGATATCCGTGATCAATAGGTCGATGTGCACGGGGGAGCGCAGTACCGTAAGGCCTGCTGAGCCGTCTGCCGCTTCAATCGCCGCGTAACCTAGCTCCCTGAGCATGTCCATGAGCAGCATTCGCACGAGCGGTTCGTCGTCGATGACCAATACGGTTTCGCTGTGCAATGCACGGGCCATATGCGACGCCTCAGGCGGTAGTTCAACGACCTCTGCCTCGCCGATATGTCGGGGCAGATACAGGCACACGGTCGTTCCGCGACCGACCTCCGAATAGATGCGGACTTGGCCGCCCGATTGCCGAGCCAAAGCATAGGTCATCGAAAGTCCAAGGCCGGTCCCCTGGCCCAAGAGTTTGGTCGTAAAGAACGGATCAAAAGCGCGCGCGATCACCGCAGGTGTCATGCCGACGCCCGTGTCCGTGACGGACAGCGTCACGTATTGTCCGGCTGGTACGTCGCACTCGCGAGCAACGCGTACGTCGAGCCACTGGTTATTCGTTTCGATCATCAGTGAGCCCCCATCTGGCATGGCATCTCTAGCGTTGATGCACAGGTTCAGGAGAGCGTTTTCGAGTTGATTCGAATCGACTTCCGAGATCCACAAATCCGCAGCGCCGACTACCTCCACTTTTATCGACGGACCGACCGTACGGTCAATCAACTCCCCCATGTCGGCGACCAAGCGGTTGATGTCGGTTGGCTTCGGCTCCAATGCCTGACGCCGGGCAAAGGCTAGTAGTCGCTGAGTGAGTGCGGCGGCTCTTTGAGTGGCGCTCTTCGCGGTGACAATGTGGCGCTCTGCCTCCTCATAGCGACCTTGCATGAAGCGATTGCTCAGCAGCTCAAGACTCCCCGAGATTGCCATGAGCAGATTGTTGAAATCATGAGTAATGCCGCCGGTGAGTTCTCCGACGGCTTTCATTTTCTGCGACTGTCGCTGCTCATCGAGCGCCACCGCCAATTCGGTTCGCGCCTCCCGTTCTTGCGTAATATCGCGCCCGCTGCAATAGAACTTGCCCGCTTCCGGAACCGCGGACCAGGACAGCCAGCGATATTCGCCGTCGGTTCGCCGATAGCGATTTTCGAAATGCAGCACTGAACCGGCTCCCACCACCTCTTGAAGGCTGGTACGGGTCTTGTTCGCGTCCTGGGGATGAATCAAATCAAAAATGGAGGTATTGAGAATTGCCTCTGAAGTCCAGCCGAGGACGACCTCCCAAGCGGGATTGGTGACTTCGAAATAGCCCTCTGAGTTGAGAATCCCAAGTAGGTCACTACTGACTTCCAGAAGGCGATCACGATCCATGGATTGATTGCGCATCGGTGTGGCGACATTTGGTCGTGGCATGCGTTGGCTCCCGTCAATGAGTAGCTGCGATCTAGATCGAACTCGGTACCGACGAGGGTGCCAAGGAGTATGGCGAAGAGATTGCTACGCTTTCACGGTATTGTAGATCTCCGGGCGCAGGAGTCTGTACGTTATCCAACACACAGAGATGTGATGTGGGCGCCGCTAACCAGCACGTTTCTCGGGAAGCAGTCGGTCATATTCCTTCTTGACGACCGCATAACACTCGCACGTACGCTTCTCGAGGCCGGTGCGGTCCAGCACCGAGATGCGACCACGCGTGTACCGGATCAGTCCTGCATTCTGCAGTTTCATGGCTGCTTCGGTGACGCCTTCGCGACGCACGCCCAGCATGTTGGCGATCAGTTCCTGTGTCATCAAGAGTTCATCGCCGGGCAGCCGGTCCAAGCTCAACAGCAGCCAGCGACATAATTGTTGATCCAATGAGTGGTGGCGATTGCACACCGCTGTTTGCGACATCTGAGTGATTAGGGCTTGGGTATAGCGCAGCAGCAGTTGTAGCAGGGCGCCGGCCTGTTTGAACTCATTTTTCACGGTCGCTGCTCTCAGCCGAAAACCTTGGCCGGCACTTTGTACCACCGCGCGACTGGGGGTGGACTCGCCTCCCATGAACAATGAAATCCCCACAATCCCCTCGTTCCCGACAACCGCTATCTCGGCCGACGCGCCGTTCTCCATGACATACAGCAGCGAAACGATGGAAGTCGTCGGAAAATACACGTGACTCAGCGTGCCGCCGGACTCATACAGCACTCCGCCGAGGGGCATTTCGACGGACTCCAATTGCGGCAGCAAGCGCGCCTGCAGGGAATTCGGCAGCGCGGCGAGTAAGTGGTTCTTCCTGATATCGTGACTAGCGACGTCCATAAAAATGCGTAGCTCGACCCCGGGCCAACCCCAATTATGGCAGCAGGTAGCGTCTAGTATGTCCGGTAGCGCACATAAAGCAAGTGGCGCGCGCGAGTTGCAGGGATTATCGGCCGACACTGAGCGCGAAGTTTCGACGAGGATGCCGCCTCTATGTTCGCCAGCGCACCGACGGTCTTGATTCGAAGGGCGGATCATCTGCTCAATAGATCGTACGCCACCCGCCTGAGTCTCTTCGTATTTGATTTCGAGCAAAAGCTGCTGAGCGCTGCAGGCCGCCTAACTGAGATGCAACCGTGATTGAACCAAAAAGGGGAATTCCCCAATATCTGCCCAAGAATGCGACGGGTATTCAAGGATTTGACGAGCTGAGCTACGGCGGGCTGCCGCGGAACCGCATCAGCTTGCTGAAGGGCGGGCCGGGCTCGGGAAAGACTGTGTTCGCCCTACAGTCCCTGGTCAACGCGGCGCGGCAACGAGACGAGCCGGGGATCTTTGTGGCGTTCGAGGAGCGCCCGCAGCAAATCATCGCCAATGCCGCCGGTTTTCAATGGGATCTGGCTGCTCTCCTTAGGCGAAAGCTCTTCTTCATGGACGCAAACTTGTCGCCCGACGTCGTCCAATCCGGAGAATTCGATCTGCGCGGCCTGCTGGCCATGCTCCAGGCAAAAAAGGAGGAAATGGGAGCGCGATGGATCGTCTTTGACGGGATTGACGTCCTGTTGACGCTGCTGCAGAACCCGAAGTCCGAGATTCGGGAGATTTACCGCATTCGCGACTGGCTCGCAAAAAACGAGGTGGATGCGGCTATTTTCACCGCAAAGATTGATGGCCACGCATCGGCGATCGCGAACTACGGCTTCCTGCAGTTCATGGTGGACTGCGTAATCCAGTTCGAGTCACGCCTGGATTGCGGGGTGGCGATGCACCGCATCCAGGTCACGAAGTATCGCGGTTCGGCCTTTGCCAAGGGTGAGTATCCGGTGAGCTTTGGCTCGGGCGGGATGGAAATCGCCGGTCCCGAGCCGGCGGAAATCCAACAGGTCGCTTCGGGCGAGCGGGTCTCCGCCGGTTTCGAACGGCTCGACACGATGCTGGGCGGCGGTTTATTCGTCGGCAGTAGCACGCTGATTACGGGTGTGCCCGGCACGTCCAAGACAACCTTGTCGGGCAAGTTCGCAGAGGCCGCCTGCGGGCGCGGCGAACGCACGCTGTTCGTGAGCTTCGACGAGGGCGCCGATCGCATCGTGCGAAATCTCACCTCGGTCGGCATCCATCTCAAGCCGTACCTCAAGAGCGGCTTGTTGCGGATGTATTCGGGCCGCACGGAGTCGGTCGCCGCAGAGGACCATCTCGTCAAGCTCAAAGCGCTGATTGCCGAGCATCGGCCGCTCTGCATGGTGATCGACCCACTGTCGGCAATCACCAAGGCCGGGGGGCTCGCGGCCGCGCGTTCCGTCGCCAATCGATTCATCTACACGGCGAAGGAGCAGAAGATCACCGTGCTGGTCACTGCCATCAACGAAGGCGACCAACCGGAGACTGAAGCGACGGATCTGCAGATATCTACCATCGCGGATACCTGGATCCACCTGTCGTACTTGATCCGCGGCGGAGAGCGCAACCGGGCGCTGACCATCATCAAATCGCGGGGCACTCAACACTCGAACCAGGTGCGTGAATTGATTCTAAGCGACGCCGGTCCGATGCTGGCGGATGTCTATACCGCAGGAGGCGAAGTGCTGATGGGCACGTTGCGCTGGGAAAAGGAACACGAGGAGAGGGCCAAGACCCTACAGCGTCGTTCGGATTTCGATCAAAAGCGCGTATCGCTGGAGCTTGCCGAGGCGGACACGCGTGCGCGGATCAAAGCATTGGAGCATGATTTGGAGCGGCAGCGGGTTGAATTGGCGGCGTACTTCAGCGACGACGAGGCGCGCATGGTTTCCTCGAGTGACCGCGAGAAATCGCTGCGCAGGATTCGCAGTGCAGATCTGGCAGGGCGCGCGACGGCAGGAACAGCCACTCCCCGGGAGAAGCCTTACGGGTCCAATGGCTCGCGGAAATCCGGAAAGAAGAACAAACCGGAGGCGCGCGATGGTTCGTAAGAAGAAGGATCCCGGCGCATCCGGCCCCGTGGCGGCGACGGCCGTGGTGATGGTCCTGTACATTACCGACAGCGGACCCAATTCGGTTCGGGCCGTCGCCAATCTTGAAGCGATTTGCAAGGAGCATCTGCAAGACAATTTCCGCCTGGAAATCATCGACGTTCTCCAATATCCGCTGCGCGCTCTGGCCGATGGCATCGTGGTCACGCCCAGCCTCGCCAAGCTGTTTCCATTACCCACTGCAACGGTCGTCGGCAATCTTAGCGACAAGAGTGACGTACTTCGCGCGCTTGGAATAGTGGAGTAGTACCAAATGGATCCTGCGGTTCCCCTCATGAACCCGGCCCCGTTCGGCACGGATGTTGATCGTGGCTTCAAAAAGGCGATCCTGCGCCTTGTCAAGGGCGGACCTGAGCGCCTCGCGATCGAAGCGGGCCAGATAGACGCCATCATCGACCCCGAGAGCGGCAAAGTCATTTTGCTGCCGGCCACGCAGCGGGTGCTGATTGAGCGCAAAGCGGGATTCCGCAGTCTGATCGGACTCGCCTTTGATTGGTACTGGGAACTCGACGACCAGTACCGCTTCGTGTCGTACCGAGGCGCAACGGGTGATGTAGATGATTTCTCGGAAGGCATCATCGGGAAGGCACTTTGGGAGTTGTCGACCGACAATATGAGCGAGGCCGATTGGCGGACGCACCGTCAGCAACTCGAGTGGCGCGTCATATTCAGAGATTTTGAATTCAGGCGCGTGGATCGCGCCGGCGGGGAGCAGTACCTCAGCATCAGCGGCGAACCGATCTTCGATGATCGAAACCAGTTCAAGGGCTACCGCGGGATCACGCGAGATATCACCGAGCGCAGACAGGCGGCGGCGCAGGAGCCGCATCGCTTCGACCGTGCCGCCCTCGACGCGCTCGAGACCCCGATCGCAGTACTGGGTGAGTCTGGGGTCGTACTCTCGGCAAATAAAGCCTGGAATCGTTTCGCTGCCACTCACTCCGGCGTCGGCGTGGGTGTCGCGGCGGGCTACAACTATCTTGCAGTTTGCGACGAGGCCTGTGGTACGGAGCAGGTGGACGGGAGGACGATCGCCGCAGGGATCCGTCAGGTGATCGGCGGTGAGCGCGCGATTTTTCGCTACGACTATGCCTGCAATTCGCTTAGGGGAAGGTCTTGGTTTGCACTCACCGTCACGGGCATTGCTGGAAATGGGAACGCGTGCGCCGTGGTGTCGTGCGAGGACATTACCGAGCGCAAGAACGGAGAGCTGTTGCTGGAGCTCGAGTTCACCGTGGCACGCTGTCTTGCCGACGCGGGCACCGCAACCGCGGCGTTGAAATCGGTAATTCGCGTGGTATGCGAAACGCAGGGCTGGAATTGCGGCCGCTACTTCTGCATGGATCAGTCGGCCGGCGCGCTGCGGTTCATCGAGTCCTGGGGGGTGCCGTCCGCGATCATCGAGCAATTTCTGGAAAACTCACGTGGCATGGCGTTCCGCCCGGGGGCTGGTCTCGCAGGCCGCGTGTATCAGACTGGGCAGCCGCTGTGGATCGTTGATAATGCGAGAGGCGCGGGAGTATCCCTCACGGCTCTGGCACCAGAAACCGGCGAGGATGGCGCCTGCGTCTTTCCGGTCACGGCGGACAAGGTGATCGGCGTTCTCGCTTTCTCCGGCAGTAAGGTCCGCGAGCCTGATCACCGAATGCTTCAGGCCGTGCAATCCATCGGCAATCAACTCGGTCGATTTCTGCAGCGGCAGCAAACGGCAGACGTGCTACGGCGTAGTGAGATGCGCTTCCGCGTATTGACCAACCTTACGTCCGATTGGTACTGGGAACAGGACCGCGACTTTCGACTGACGCAAGTTGTTGGATGCAGCGCCTTTGGCACCACCGACATCCTCGGCCTGACTCACTGGGACCTACCCCATGTGGTGCTCGTCGATGCGGGATGGGCCGAACACAAAGCACAGCTCGCCGCGCGCTGGTCTTTCTGCGACTTCGAATTCGCCACCGCATATCCGGACGGCGAGCATGCCTACTATTCCATCAGCGGCGAGCCTGTATACGATGAAGCGGGCACTTTTACCGGATATTGTGGTACGGGCGTGGACATCACCAAGCGCAAGCGGGCAGAAATCGCGCTGCGCGAGAGCGAGGCGCGCATGCGCGCTGCCATGGCGAGTGGTCACCCTGTTGGCCGCGGGCGATCGCGCCGAAAAACATCTTAGATCAACGTCGGGGTTCTGTGAGTACTCTTGCTTTCAGCTCTTTTGAGAATCACTTACTCGCTTCGCTGCCGGATGCCGAACTGCGGCGCTGGCTGCCGCATCTCGAGCGCGTCGAGATGCCTCTCGGCCAGGTGCTTTACGAATCGGGCGGTACGCTGAGTCATGTGTACTTTCCTACGACCGCTATCGTCTCTTTGCTCTATGTAATGGAGAACGGGGCGTCGGCCGAGATCGCCGTAGTCGGCAATGAGGGTATCGTGGGGATCTCGCTGTTCATGGGTGGCGATTCCACGTCGAGTCGTGCGGTAGTGCAAAGCGCAGGGTTGGGATTGCGGCTGAAGGCGCAAACAATGAAAGACGACTTCAATAGAGCGGGTCCCGTGCTCCACCTGTTGCTGCGCTATACCCAGGCGCTGATCACTCAGATGGCGCAAACGGCGGTATGCAACCGGCATCACTCGCTGGACCAGCAACTCTGCCGGTGGCTGCTCCTGAGTCTGGATCGTCTTCAGGGCAATGAACTGGTGATGACGCAGGAACTCATCGCCAATATGTTAGGCGTGCGCCGCGAAGGCGTGACCCAGGGGGCTCTTAAGTTACAGCAGGCGGGGCTGATTAGCTACGCGCGCGGCCACATCTCGGTGCTCGACCGCGATGGGCTGCAGAAACGCAGCTGTGAGTGTTATGCGGTGGTCAAGAAGGAGTACGACAGACTGCTCCCCGAGAAGTCGGCGGCTTCGCAGTACAACGGCGCAGCCTCGCGGCACTTGGTCAAGTCCTGATATCCCGACCCATATCGATCAATATTACCGTGAGCATCTTGTTTACCGCCCAAAACCACTTGATCGAATTGCTTCCGAAAGAGGCACGTGTGCGCCTACTCGCGATTTGCGAGCCGGTTGAACTGGTGATGGCGGAGGTGCTCAGCGAAGTGGGAATTGCGGCGCGCTATGTCTACTTTCCGACGGAAGGCTTCATCTCGCTGGTTACGCCGATCAATGGGAGACCCGTTTTGGAGGTAGGGATGATAGGTCGCGAGGGGATGCTGGGAACACACTTGGCATTGGGCGTCCGGGCGGCTCCGTTGCACGCATTGGTGCAGGGCGCGGGAACGGCTTGGCGCATTGGCGCGGGCGTGTTCCGTAAGGAGCTTGCGCACAGTCCTGCACTGCAACAGGGATTGGATCGTTACGTTTACGTGATAATGATGCAACTAGCATCGGCGGCGGCGTGTCTGCGATTTCACAAGATAGAACCGCGATTGGCACGCTGGCTTCTAATGACGCAAGATCGAGCTCACTCGAGTACCTTTCACATCACACATGAATTTCTCGCATACATGCTCGGAGTTCGCCGGGTGGGCGTCACGGCCGCGGCGAGCGTACTGCAGCGGGACGGCTTAATAAAATATCATCGGGGTGAAATCCAAGTCTTGAACCGCCGCGGACTGGTAGCGGCCGCCTGCAGTTGTTACGCAGCCGATCGGGAGGCGTATGCGAGATTGTTGTGCTGAGGGCGATCCACGCGCTTGAGATCTAAGTGGCTGCTGCCGGACGTTGTCGGATTACAGTTCATTCCCATACGCTTGCTACTCACGCGGCCTTGAGTAGGAAATCCACATGGATGGCGTCATAAGGAAATACAACGCCGCCTTCAGCAGCCTTTTCCAATATACCTGCCCGAAGCAAGACATGAATATCGCTGTGAACCGCGCGGACGTCGCGTTCCGCCCGACGGGCTATCTCGCGAATAGCCATCGATCCATGGCCAGCCATCAGCTTAAGAAGCGCCCAGCGTTTGGGCGTCAGTGTCTTCCAAAGGAGATCTTCAGAAGCGAATGAAATGCGTGCACCCTGTTTCTTCCCGCGGAATGCAGCTGAAGCACGTCGCTGGGTGTCAACAAGAGAAGCCACGCAGATAGTGACGGTGTTCATTTTCGCTTTCTCCGCTTGTTCACGGCAGCCCAAAAATCGGTTTGTAGCGTTTCGAGGTTACTGAATATATAGGGTGCCTCAATCTCATCCAAATGCCTGTGATCGCCTTTGCCAGCCTCGTTGTCGAGGCGAAGCACACAACATTGATTTGCGATGTAGGCCAATCGGTACTTGAAGGCGTGGCTGCTACCCGGAAGTGGCTTTGGAAGCTTCCAGAGCGTATGCAGGAATATTGTGCTGATCGAATGGAGATAGCGGATATTCGGGACATCGGCATTGCCACGCAACGTTAGATGTCTAGCCGCCCGGCTTTGCAATGTCCGTGTTTTGTGTCAGTACGATCAGCCAACGCCCGTCGATCCTTTCGAGAACATGGGTCAGTATCCCGGTGCGGGTCGGAGCGATTTGTCCGGTCTCCGAGGTGATTCCAGAAAGCATCCATCCCGAGCGCGTAGTGGCGACATCTGCCTTCAGGAAGCGGACGGTCGTGTTTCCGATCTTAAGCGTGCTCGACTTGAAAATGGTTGCATGGCTCGCTGCGTGGTGCTGTTTGATGGCGTCACGGCCTACCCAACGCATGCCGACTACATTTACAAAATCAGCGTCGGTGGCAAATAGCATCGAGAATGCGTCCATATCATGGCGGTTCCATGCGTCCTCGAATCCATGGACAACTGCATTCACCCCGACTTCATCATTGATCTGTTTGTCCATTGCAACCGATGCCGAGGTCACACCGAGACTCAGCAACGCCCCCAACGCGAATAAATTCTTTATGGAAAGCACTCTCATTGTACTCCGTCCCGCATAGCGTACTCGCACGAGTTGGTTGTTTTCCGTTTTGCTACCGTCGTTAACGAAGCCTGACGCCATCTTATGCCGGATCAGTGTAGCGCCCAGAGCGGCGATGGACCAATGATGCCGTGCAACCAAAACACGCCGGCGAAGAGCGCGACAGCCAGCGCGATCTGCCAGGCGCGGAACTCCGAAATTTCAAAGCGTGTACGGCCGGCGAGAATGGCGGCGAAGGGCAGGCGCGAGGTCTGTGCCGCAAACTCTTGCCAGAGCCCGTCACCCGCGCGGCGCCGTTTGCGATCAATCGACACCATACCGTTCATCGCCGTGACGGTCAGCGCCCCGAACATGATCAGTGCGGCGAGGTTACCGTTTACCAGCAAGTGCGCGATGCCCCAAAGGGATACGCCGCAGAGGCGCGGGTGACGCGTGACCCGCGTGATGCCATAGATCGGGAGCTTGTTGTTGATCATCCGGGCAGGGCTTCACTCCCTAAGCCTCTAATCGCTTGCTACTGCCGCGTGAGCGACAGTGTACTCGGCCCGCGATACGTAAAATTTATTTTGCACCCAATGCTCTTAGCCCTTGAAATATAAGGGATTTCATTGCTTGGCACTGCAACAATGGCGCGTCTAAGTTATTGATGTAGTTCACAAAACGGAACTAGATTGTTGACACTTTTGCGCACTAGCGGATGATGGGGGTCGACAAGTCGCCCCAGAGTACCGAATCGGCTCCGTATGGAGTGCTTGCCGTGGAAACCTACGGCTAGGACTAAGGGTCGCAAAAGCCTCGTTTTTCGAACGGGGCTTTTTATTTTGCGTTACCCGAAATGCTTTATATCGGCGATACGCGGCTTCAATTGGTCTAGCCATCGATTTGCCTCATCACGCTCGCGTTGTGATCGCGTGATGGCACCGATGCACATGTCTGCAAGTTGCATCAAAGGGTCGCGTTTCGAGTCAGACATTCTTACGTCACGGACTTTTTGGCCGAGCTGCTGACGCAAATATCCGTTAAGGCTGCGCCGAAATTCCCGGTTACCGCTGCCATCGATGCGCACGTCGGCGTTGGCAAGCACCTCGCCGTCATAGGCCATTAAAGTCTTGGCAAAATAGCTGTAAAAGCTGCTGGCATTGGCGCGCAGATCGTTACTGTGGACTTTTTCTTTATCCACAATTAGCGCTCGAACCTTAAACGGGCAGTGAACCACGCCAGCGAAAAATGCATCACGAAGCTCGCGGCGCGATTGTGAGAATTTGAATTCTGTCTTGTGTCCTGTCTTCGCTCGCACACCCTCAATTGCTTGCAGTGTTCCATCGGCCGCGTCGCGATGGTCGAAGATCACCATACCTATCCCAAATACAGGGTCGGAGCCTCGCGCAAATTTGAACCCCGTACAGCCGCTTTCATCTATGAATACGAGCATCGTTGGATTCTAGCCCGCGTGGACACATGAATAATGAGGCCCATTTGACAAGGCGCCTCAGCGCGGATGCGACTTACACCCCCGCTTACACGAGTCCGAAGAGGGCTCACAAATTGCCCAAATCCAGAGCCTATTATCTAGTGTAACTAGTGGATTTTAAAGGATGGCTCCCCGGGACAGATTACTCGGCGCTTCGCGCCTCGCCCTTCGGGTCGCCGTCGCAGGGCCTCCGGCGATCAACTTGGCGGGGCGCCAAGTTGTCGAACCGTCTTGTCTATGTCGGCGGTTCGAATTAGATCGGGTAAACATTTGGCGCCAGGTGAGGGTTCTCAAACCGGCTGAAAGTGGCTCCCCGGGACGGATTACTCGGCGCTTCGCGCCTCGCCCTTCGGGTCGCCCTGGCGGGCGATCGCCATCGCCGCTGCGCGGCGCTGTCGTCGAACCGTCTTGTTTATGTCGGCGGTTCGAATTAGATCGGGTAAACATTCGGCGCCAGGTGAGGGTTCTGAGCTTACCGACACATAGGTTACAGATTATTCCGGGCACATAGGTAACACTTTGCGGCATTTGGGGAGACACCAAATGCCGTGGCAGGAGTGTTCCAAAGTGGACGAACGTATGCGATTTGTAGCTCGGTTGCTGGAGGGCGAGAAGATGGCAGTGCTGTGTCGAGAGTTCGATATCTCGCGCAAGACAGGGCACAAAATCTTCAATCGATACCGGGAAACTGGCCTCGAGGGGCTGACCGATCGCAGCCGCCGACCGTATCGGCAGGCAAACCGCTTGCCCTTCCAAGTCGAGACCTTGATCGTGCAGCTGAAGAAGGAGCATCCCACGTGGGGAGCACCGAAGATCCGCGAGAAGATCCGCCGCCTGCACAGCCCGATCAGCCTGCCGGCGATCAGCACGGTGCATGCGGTACTCGACCGGCATCAGCTCGTCAGCCGTGGCCGCAAGCCGCGCTACCACGCTGAAGGAACAACGCTCTCGCGTCCGACTCAACCGAATGAGCTGTGGTGCGCGGATTACAAGGGCGAGTTCATGCTCGCGGATAAGCGGTATTGCTATCCGCTGACCATCACGGATTTTGCGAGCCGCTATCTGATCTGTTGCGAGGCCTTGGAGACAACCCAGGAGATGTACGCATTTACCGTATTTGAAAGGGCTTTTAAGGACTTCGGATTGCCCCTCGCGATCCGTACCGACAACGGCGTTCCTTTCGCCAGCAGAAGTGCCTTCTTCGGCCTCTCCAAGCTCTCGGTGTGGTGGCTGCGCTTAGGCATTGGCATCGAGCGCATCAAGCCCGGCAACCCGCAGCAGAACGGCCGCCACGAACGGATGCATCTGACCCTCAAGAAGGAAGCCACCAAGCCGCCAGCCAAAAACTTCCTTCAGCAACAGGCCAAGTTCGACGGCTTCAGCGCCTGCTTCAACCACGAGCGGCCGCACCAGGCGCTGGCCATGAAATACCCGGGTGAGCTGTACCGACGCTCCTCACGCCTCTATACGGGTTTGGGGGAGGTCGAATATCCCTTCCATGACCGCGCCATCACCGTCACCCAGTGCGGCCGTATCTGCCTCGGGCGGCGCAAAATCAACTTAAGCACGGTGTTCGCCGGCCAAAACGTCGGCATTACCGAGGTCAGCGAGAAAATCTGGCTGGTTAGCTTTATGCAGTACGACTTAGGCTTCTTCGATCACGAGACCGGCCGGGTCGAATGCGCCCCCAATCCCTTCGGTGCTAAACTGTTACCTATGTGTCCGGTATAAACCGTTACCCATGTGTCCGGAACGGACCTTCTCAAACCGGCTGAAAGTGGCTCCCCGGGACGGATTCGAACCGCCGACCAACGGATTAACAGTCCGTCGCTCTACCACTGAGCTACCGGGGAATCGGAAGAGGCGCGGATTGTCAGGAAGGCGGGCATTTAAGTCAAGAAAACCAACGCGCAATCGGCATGGCCGGTAACGGCATGCGGCACGTAAGGCGCTTCTAGTTGCTTGATTTCGCTCTCGTTGAGCTGTACCGATAACGGGTTGGGCTGTACCGAGCCTGTCCACAGCATCGGTGAGCTGAGGCTGCCGTACTTGCCAGCGAGCGGCGGTTGAAGAAATAGTGCCTATAAATATAATGAAAACAATAGATTACGTATTGTTTATAAGCTCATTGTCGGGAACTTTGCCTTCGCGAATGCCAGCCTTCAGGCGCGTTTTGCGACTGCCGGCGAGACCGCTTTTTCAATACGCCGGAGTGCGTCCTTCAAGGTGTCCATGCTGCAGGCAAATGAAATGCGCATGTGATTGGGTGCGCCGAAGCCTGATCCAGGCACCACGGCGACTCCTGCCTGGGTGAGCAGATATTCGGCAAACTCGTTGTCGTCCTTCAGGCCCAGGGCGTGCATGGCGCCTTGCACATCCGCGAACGCGTAAAAGGTACCGGCACCGGCAAGGCAGGATATGCCGGGAATGGCATTCAAACCGGCGACGACGAAGTCATGCCGCGCCTTGAAGGCGCGATTCATCTCGGCGACACAGGATTGATCGGCATTCAACGCGACGGTGGAGGCGCGCTGGGAGATGCTCGAGGCGTTGGACGTGGACTGGCCCTGTACGGTCGACATGGCCGCAATGATTTCCTTCGGGCCGCCGCAGTAGCCGATTCGCCAGCCGGTCATGGCGTAGGCCTTGGACATCCCGTTGATGGTGACGGTGCGTTCGTACAGGTGAGGATTTGCCTGCGCGAAGCTGGTAAAGGGTTCCGTGGCCCAGTAGATGTGCTCGTACATTTCATCGGAGGCGATGACGATTTGGGGGTGCTTGGCGAGCACCTTTCCTAAGGCCTGTAGCTCAGCCTTGCTGTAGGCGGCGCCCGTCGGGTTGCTCGGGCTGTTCATGATGAGCAATTTGGTCCGCGGCGTGATCGCGGCGGCCAGCTGCGCGGCCGTGATCTTGTAGCCCTGCGCAGGTCCGGCATACACGCTCACCGGAACACCATCCGCCAACAGCGCCATGTCCGGGTAGGAGACCCAGTAGGGCGCCGGAATCACGCATTCATCGCCCGGATCGAGAAGGGCCGCGCAGACGTTGAAACAGGTCTGCTTGGCCCCGGAGGACACCAAAATCTGCGGGCGTTCATAGGTAAGCCCGTTGTCGCGCTTGAATTTGGCGATGATGGCATCCTTGAGTTCGGCCGTTCCGTCCACCGCCGTATAGCGGGTGATCCCTTTGCGGATCGCTTCTATGCCGGCCTCTGAGATGTGCGGGGGTGTGTCGAAATCCGGCTCACCGGCCGCCAATCCGATGATGTCCTTGCCTTCGGCCTTGAGTTTGGCCGCTCGCGCCGTCATCGCGAGCGTTGGCGAGGGCTTGACCTTTTGAACACGCTTGGACACAGACACTGGCAAGGGCAAATTCCTATATGAAGGGGGGCGGGGGCGGCGCATTCAGTGTACGAAAAAAGACCAGGTGGCGCCAGGCAACGTACCCAAAGGCCCGAGGTGATATATGTCCTTCGGGAAATGCAACGGAGCAACGGAGGTGGCCGTCCAAGGCAGCGGCGACCTCACCGTCACGGGACGAGTTCCTGCGCTGCGCAACGGGCAAATGCCTGGAATGCCGGCAACGTGCGAGAATAGGCCCGGAGAGAACGTACCCAATGACCTTTGAACTTTTCTCGGATTACCAGCCTGCGGGCGATCAGCCGCAGGCGATTGGCAAGCTGGTGGACGGCTTGAGCAGCGGACTTGCACACCAGACTCTGCTGGGGGTCACCGGATCCGGCAAGACCTTCACCATCGCCAACGTCATCCAGCAGGTGCAGCGTCCGACCCTGGTGCTGGCACATAACAAGACGCTGGCGGCCCAGTTGTACGGCGAATTCAAGATCTTCTTTCCGAAGAACGCGGTGGAGTATTTCGTCTCGTACTATGACTACTACCAACCCGAGGCCTATGTGCCGGCCTCGGATACCTTCATCGAGAAAGACGCCTCGATCAACGAGCACATCGAACAGATGCGCTTGTCGGCCACCAAGGCGCTCTTGGAGCGACCGGACTCCATCATCGTCGCGACCGTGTCGGCCATCTACGGCTTGGGCGATCCGCAAGCCTATTTGAGCATGGTCCTGCACATGTCGCGCGGCGACATTCTCGACCAGCGCAAATTGCTGCGGCGCCTGGCCGACATGCAGTACACGCGCAATGAAATCGACCTGCAGCAGGGCACGTACCGGGTGCGCGGCGATGTAATCGATATTTTTCCGGCGGAGTCGGAGCGCGAGGCCGTGCGCGTCGAGCTGTTCGACGATCGGATCGAGAGCCTGAGCTACTTCGATCCGCTGACGGGGGAGATTCTGCGCAAAGTCCCGCGCCTCACGGTGTATCCTTCCTCCCACTACGTGACGCCGAAGGAGCGAGTGCACTCGGCCGTCGATCAGATTCGCGATGAACTGCGCACCCGGCTTCTTGAACTCAATGCCGCCGGCAAGCTGGTCGAGGCGCAGCGCCTGCAGCAGCGAACCTTATTCGATCTGGAAATGATGCACGAGGTCGGTTATTGCGCGGGCATCGAGAACTATTCCCGCTACCTGTCGGGCCGGGCCGCGGGTGAACCTCCGCCCTGTCTCTTCGACTACTTGCCGAAGGAGGCGCTGATGGTGATCGACGAAAGCCACCAGACCATTCCGCAACTCGGCGCCATGTACAAGGGTGATAGGTCGCGCAAGGAAACGCTGGTCGAGTACGGATTTCGCCTGCCTTCGGCGCTCGACAATCGGCCGCTGCGTTTCGAGGAGTTCGAACACTTGGCACCGCAGGCCATCTATGTCTCGGCGACGCCGGCGGCTTACGAGAAGCGGGTATCGGCCCAGGTGATCGAGCAAGTGGTGCGTCCCACCGGCCTCACCGATCCGGCCGTGGAGATTCGTCCGGTGCGGGCGCAGGTGGATGACCTCTTGTCCGAGATCCGGCTGCGGGCCCAGGCCAACGAGCGGGTTCTGGTCACGACCCTGACCAAGCGCATGGCGGAGGACTTGACCGAATACTTGAGCGAGCACGGTGTGCGCGTGCGCTATCTGCATGCCGACATCGAAACGGTCGAGCGTTCGGAAATCATTCGCGACCTGCGTTTGGGCAAGTTCGACGTGATCGTCGGCATCAACTTGCTGCGCGAGGGCTTGGACATGCCCGAGGTTTCCTTGGTCGCCATTTTGGATGCGGACAAGGAGGGGTTCCTGCGGTCGGAAGGTTCGTTGATTCAGACCATCGGGCGCGCGGCGCGCAACTTGCAGGGCAAGGCCATTTTATACGCCGATGTGCGCACCGGCTCGATCGAACGCGCCATCGCCGAGACCGATCGGCGCCGCAACAAGCAGATCCAGTTCAATCTCGAGCACGGTATTACCCCGCGCAGCATCGTCAAGGCGGTTGCCGATGTCATGGAAGGCGCGCGCGATGTTCAGGAGGAGCGCTACGGATCGAGCGCGGACGTCGCCATGTTGGCACCGGAACAGGCCGTGAAGAGGATCAAGAAGCTCGAGGTCGAAATGACCCGGCTGGCGCGCAACCTCGAGTTCGAACAGGCCGCACGGGTGCGCGATGAAATTCAAAAGCTCCGGGCGTCGGCATTCGGTCTGCCGAACAGCCGGGCAGGGTAGGGGTCATGGCAGTGCCAGGCAGTCAGCCCCAAGAAGTGGATCTGGATCAAACCGATAAGCTTCCGATTCTCGAGGGAGTGGCGTTCGACGTCGATGTCGCCGACGATGCCGAGCGGTTCGATCCTACCGCCACCGCACCGAGCATTTCCCCGGTCGTGGCCGCCGCCGCGAGCAACATCATACGGCCTTCGTCGACAGACCCGTCTTCGCTCGCCGAAAGTATGCGCGCCATGGACGAGCGTATCGAGCGGCAGAGCGCCGACTACCAGGCCCTGAACCGCGCCTACGAGCTCACGCGAGACGCCGAGGCGGCTGCGCACGCCCGTGCCGAAGCGGCTTTGCGCGAAACGGAGCGCCAAGTGGCGGAGGCGCGCACTTTGCGCGACTCCCTCAACGCCCGCGACGCGACCATCGCTCAGGTCCTGCACTCACTGGGCGAGCGTGAGGCACAGCTCTCGGGGTTGCAGGCCGAGCACGCGAAGGTTTTGCCGCCGCTCGAAGCGCGAGCCAAGCACGCCGAGCAGCTCGAGGAGGAGTTGCTCCTTGTCCGGGAGCGGTTGGATGCCGCATCGGCGGATCTGAAATCGAGCCAGGATCAGCTGCGCACCTTGAGTGCGCAGCTCAAGCACAATGAGTCCGAGACCATGGTCGTGCGGGCGGATCTGGCGCTCTCCCAGTCCCAGACCCTCGCGTACTTGGAATTGCTACGAACGCGCGATTGGCGCCGCGGCTTCGATCTGAATCTGTTTCGCGACCTGGATGCGCGGATGGGCGCCGCCGATGCCGATGTCGAGGCGCTGAACAAGGAGCGCGACCTTGCACGGGGCCGGGTGGCCGAACTCGAGGCCGTGGTCGCCGCACAGCAGGCGAGCATTGCTAAGTTGCAAGCGGTTGCCACGGCGCAGACCAGTGCCGCCGACCAACAGGCACAGGACTTGGCGCAGGCCGAACAGCACCGTGCAAATTGGTTGGCAACGCTCGGCGCGGCGGAGGCGGAAAACACGCGCCTGAGCGCAGAACTCACCACTCGCGATCAAGCCTTGGCCGCGGCGCAGGGAGCCCTCAACGGGTACGTGCAGCGGCTGGCCCAGCTCGAATCCGAGCACGCGGCCAAGATGGCGGAACTGCAAGCCGACGCGCAAACCCGCGAAGAGGAAATCGCGGTGCTGATGGCGCACCTCCAGGAAGCCCGGCGGCCCGTCGAGTCCATCGAAGAGGATGCGCGGCGCGTGCGGGAGGAGCTTGCCGCGAAGACCGCCGCACTCGCGGAACTCGCCGACGAAACGGAGAAACTGCGCACCTCGCTGGAGCGCACCCGCGGGGTGCTCGAGGAGCGCGAGTTTCTCATCCGCCGCTTGGAGCGCAGCGAGAGCAACCATGGCAATGCCTTGGGCAGAATACCGGCCGGCATGGACAGATCCGGATCGGTGACGGCGCCCGTGACCGGTCCTGCGGCAGCCCTCGAGTGGTCGCCCGAGTTGATCAGGATCGATGGCGACCGAAGCATCGCTCACAGACTGGGCCGCCGCACCCGCATCGGCCGCGCGTCGGGTTGCGAGCTGCATATCGATTCCTCGTCGGTGAGCCGCCACCATGCGTTGATCCTGGCGGGTACCCGCGAGGCCATCATCGAGGATCTGAACAGCACCAATGGCGTGATCATAAACGGCCGCAAGGTGACCCGGCAGGTGTTGAGCGACGGCGATATCGTCACGATCGGCGAGATCCAATTCCGTTTCGTGGCAAAACCCATGGGGCCCCCGCCCAGGGCGTGAGTTTTGGCACATTCCGCGACTTTTCCCTTTATTGGCGCCCGCGAATCCGGTATCTTTCGCGCCCTTACGCGCGCTTAGCTCAGCGGTAGAGCATCACCTTGACATGGTGGGGGTCAGTGGTTCGATCCCACTAGCGCGCACCATCCCAAAAGGCTGGGATGGCGGACCCCTTTGCTAAGATGCTCGTATGCCAGCGATTACTCTTCCCGACGGTAGCCAAAAACACTTCGACCGCCCGATTTCGGTGGCTGAGGTTGCGCTCAGCATCGGTCCGGGCTTGGCCAAGGCGGCCCTGGCCGGGAAAGTGAACGGCAAGCTGGTCGATACCTCGGCATTGATCGATCACGACGGCACCCTGAGCATCGTGACCGACAAGGACCCCGAAGGGTTGGAAATCATCCGCCACTCGACCGCGCACCTGCTGGCGAATGCCGTGCAAGAACTGTTTCCCGACGCGCAAGTCACCATCGGTCCGGTGATCGAGAACGGCTTTTATTATGATTTCGCCTACAAGCGGCCGTTCTCGACCGACGATCTGGCCTCGATCGAAAAGCGCATGGCCGAGATTGCCGCGAAAGATCTCAAGGTGCACCGCCGCGTCCTGCCGCGGGACGAGGCAGTGGCGCACTTCAAGCACATCGGCGAGCACTACAAAGCCGAGATCATTGGGGCGATCCCTGCGGGCGAGTCCATCAGCCTGTATGGCCAGGGCAACTGGGAGGACCTGTGCCGCGGACCGCATGTCCCCAGCACCGGCAAGCTCAAGGCCTTCAAGTTGACGAAGGTGGCCGGTGCCTATTGGCGCGGGGACTCGCGCAACGAAATGTTGCAGCGGATTTACGGTACCGCCTGGGCCAGCGAAAAACAGCTCAAGGAACATCTGACCCGGTTGGAGGAGGCTGAGAAGCGCGACCATCGGCGCATCGGCAAGGAACTGGACCTGTTTCATTTGCAGGAAGAGGCGCCGGGCGCAGTGTTCTGGCATCCCAAGGGCTGGGCGCTGTTTCAGCAATTAATTGCCTACATGCGCCGGCGGCAGACCGAGGCGGGCTATCAAGAGGTCAATACCCCGCAGGTGATGGACCGTGAGCTGTGGGTCAAGTCCGGGCACGTCGAAACCTTCGGGGAGAACATGTTCTACACGCAGACCCCCGATGAGCGGGTGTTTGCCTTGAAGCCCATGAACTGCCCGGGCCACATCCAGGTCTTCAAGCACGGGCTGCGCAGCTATCGCGAATTGCCGCTGCGCTTGGCCGAGTTTGGCGCCGTCAATCGCTATGAGCCGTCGGGCGCGCTGCACGGGCTCATGCGGGTGCGTTCCTTCACTCAAGACGACGCGCATGTATTCTGCACGCCGGAGCAAATCACGGCCGAGTCGGTCAAGATCACCGACCTGATCTTGAGCATTTACCGGGATTTCGGGTTCACCGACGTGCGCATCAAGTTCTCGGACCGGCCCGCAAGGCGGGTGGGATCGGATGAGATCTGGGACCAGGCCGAGGCCGCCCTGAGGCATGCGTCGGCCGCCGCGGGCATCGAAACCATCCTGAACCCGGGCGAGGGCGCCTTTTACGGGCCTAAGCTGGAGTTCGTCTTGCGGGACGCCATTGGGCGCGACTGGCAATGCGGAACGCTGCAGGTAGACTTCAACCTCCCGCATCGCCTGGGGGCGAGCTATATCGGCGAGGACAGCCAGAAACACACCCCGGTCATGCTGCATCGGGCCATGTTCGGCTCCCTGGAGCGGTTTACCGGCATTTTGATCGAGCACCATGCCGGAAAACTGCCCACTTGGCTGGCCCCGGTACAGGCCGTGGTGATGGGAATTACCAACACCCAGGACAAATATTGCCTGGAAGTGGCGGAAAACCTGAAAAATCAGGGGCTTCGGGTAGAAACGGACTTGAGGTATGAGAAGGTAGGCTTTAAAATCCGCGAGCACACAATTAAGCGTGTTCCTTTTCTTCTGGTCGCGGGTGAGCGAGAAGTGGAGGGACGCACCCTGGCCGTTCGCACGCGCGGTGGCAAAGATCTAGGTAGCTTAGAGCTGGGTGAGCTCAGTACCTTGCTTTGCGACGAAGTCGCGAGCCGCGGCCGTCTTGTTTTGGAGGATCGTGTATCGCAACGTCGAAGCGGGTAAGGCGCAATGAGGAGATCTCCGCACCATCGGTGCGAGTGATCGCAGCCGATGGAAGCCAAGCAGGGGTCATGACACGCGCGGAAGCGCTGCAGATGGCTCTCTCACAGACTCTGGACCTAGTTGAGGTCTCACCGATGGCGGAACCGCCGGTGGTGCGAGTCATGGATTTCGGCAAATTCTTGTTCGAACAAAACAAGAAGGCGCATGCGGCGAAGCGTAAGCAGAAGCAGATTCAAGTCAAGGAAGTGAAGTTTCGTCCTGGGACGGAAGAGGCGGACTACCAGGTCAAACTGCGTAGCATCATCCGCTTTCTGACCGAGGGTGATAAGGCCAAGGTGACCTTGCGTTACCGCGGCCGTGAGCTCGTGCATCAGGACATCGGCCGCCGGCTACTCACGCGGATTTCTGAAGACCTCGCACCGTATTCGGTGGTGGAGCAGAATCCGTTGATGGAAGGCAAGCAGATGATCATGGTGTTCGGGCCCAAGAAGAAGTGAGCGGCAGGCCGTAAAAGGTTTGCCGTCCCGCCTGTAGCGGCTGTCTTTCGAAGGAGACCGATCCTTTGCCGGATGGCTTGTGAGCAGGGCTATAAATTAGGAGTCGATCATGCCCAAGTTGAAAACTAAGCGGGCTGCGGCGAAGCGTTTTCGCAAAACAGCGAATGGCTTCAAGCGCGGTCAGTCCCACCGTCGTCATATCCTGACGAAAAAACCCAGCAAGCGTAAGCGTCAGCTGCGCCGCGAGATGCAAGTGCACGAAACCGACGTGAACCGCATCAAGCAATTGTTGCCGCACGCCTAAAGTCAGGAGATAGAACATGGCACGAGTAAAACGCGGTGTCGTCGCAGGTCGGCGGCACAAGAAAATTCTGAAAAAGGCGAAGGGCTATTTCAACGCCCGCCGCAAAGTCTTCCGTACCGCCAAACAGGCGGTCATCAAGGCCGGTCAATATGCCTACCGTGGCCGGCGCGAGAAAAAGCGCGAGTACCGGGCATTGTGGATCACGCGTATCAATGCGGCATCCCGCCTCTGCGGCATGACGTATAGCACGCTCATCGACGGCCTGAACAAGGCGGGTCTTGCCATCGACCGCAAGGTGCTTGCGGACCTGGCGATGCACGACATGCCGGCCTTTACGGCAATCGCGGAAAAAGCCAAAGCCAGCCTAGCGGCGTAGTTGTGGGTGCAGCGGACCCCCTGTCGGCGCTCGTGAATCAGGCGCTCGCCGATGTGGATGCGTCGGCGGATTTGGCCGCGCTCGATGAGGTGCGCGTCAGGGTCTTGGGCAAGAAGGGGTTGCTCACCGAGCAGCTCAAGGGCTTAGGCGCGCTGGCGGCCTCCGAGAGGCCGGCTGCCGGCCAGCGCATCAATGAGGCCAAGACCGCCATTCATGCGGCGCTCGACATGCATCGCATTCGTCTCGAGCAGGCGGCCATGGAGAAGGAGCTTGCCCGGGGTGCGGTGGATGTGACGCTGCCGGGGCGCGGTCCGGATACGGGCAGCATGCATCCGGTCACGCGCACTCGCTTGAGAGTGGAGCAAATCTTCTCTCAAGCCGGCTTCAGCGTGGTGTCGGGGCCGGAGGTCGAGGATGACTTCCATAATTTCGAAGCGCTGAATATTCCGAAGAATCACCCGGCGCGCGCCATGCACGACACGTTCTATTTCCCCGACGGCAGGCTGCTGCGCACGCATACTTCGCCGGTACAGATTCGCACCATGCGCGCCACGCCGCCGCCCTTGGCCATCATCGCACCGGGGCGGGTGTATCGCATCGATTCGGACATGACGCATACGCCCATGTTCCATCAAGTCGAAGGCATGGTGATCGGCGAGAGCGTGAGCTTCGCCAATTTGAAGGCCATGCTGCACACCTTCGTCGAGCGCTTTTTCGAACGGCCGCTGGGGATGCGTCTGCGGCCCTCGTATTTTCCTTTCACCGAGCCTTCCGCCGAGGCCGATATCGAGTGCGTCTTCTGCGACGGCAAGGGATGCCGCGTTTGTAAACAGACCGGGTGGCTGGAGATATTGGGGTGCGGAATGATTCATCCGAACGTGTTGGAGGCGGCCGGGATCGACAGTGAACGCTGGCAGGGCTATGCCTTCGGCATGGGGATCGACCGCCTGGCGATGTTGCGCTATGGCGTCGATGATCTGCGGTTGTTCTTCGAAAACGACCTACGGTTCCTCAGGCAATTTCCGTAGGGCTGCCGACATGAAAGTCACCTATCGCTGGCTGCAGGAATTCACGCCGATCGGTGTATCGCCCGAGGAGCTGGCCGCGCAGCTCACCATGGCGGGCCTCGAGGTCGAGTCGCTCGAGCCGGTCGCCCCGCCGTTTTCCGGCGTGGTGGTCGGTGAGGTACTGGAAGCCGGCCGCCATCCGGATGCGGAGAAACTCTCGCTGTGCCAGGTCACCACCGACGGCAAGAACCGCCTGCAGATCGTCTGCGGTGCGAAAAATGTGCGCGCGGGCTTGAAGGTGGCCGTGGCCATGGTGGGTGCGCGTTTGCCCAAGAACGTGCTCATCGAGCGCGCCACGCTACGCGGCCAGGAATCTCGCGGGATGCTGTGCTCGGCGCGCGAGTTGGGTTTGGGCGAGGAGCACGACGGCATCATGGAGCTCGATCGCTCTTTGCCCCTGAATCAGGATCTGCGTGAAGCGCTGGACTTGGACGATCGCGTACTCGAGGTGAACGCGACCCCGAATCGCGGCGATTGCATGAGCGTCTTCGGCATCGCCCGTGACTACAACGCCGCTCGCCGGCAGCCGCCCATCCGCTACCCGCAAGCGGGCGTCGCACCCGGCCACGAGGGAGTCTTCCCGGTGTCGCTGGAATCGAGCGGATGCCCGGTGTTCGCCTCACGCATCATCCGTGGCGTGCGGCCGAATGCACAGTCTCCCGAATGGCTGCGCGAACGTCTGCGGCGCGTGGGTCTCAACAGCATTTCAGCCATTGTCGATGTCACCAACTACGTCATGAGCGAGTTGGGACAACCGATGCATGCGTACGATCTGGCCAAGCTGACCAACGGCATCACGGTGCGCGCCGCCGGAGCCCAGGAAGGCCTCACGCTGCTCGATGACAAGGAATACAAACTCGACCCGGATTTCCTGGTGATCGCCGACGGCCGCGGTGCGATCGGCCTGGCGGGCATCATGGGCGGGCGGGCCACCGCCATTTCCGATGCGACCACCGACGTGTTGTTGGAGGCGGCTCATTTCGTACCCGACGCCGTGTCCGGGCGCGCGCGTCGGCTCGGGCTGTTTACGGATGCCGCACAGCGCTTCGAGCGCGGCGTCGATCCTACGCTGCCGGCGATTGCCATCGAGCGGGCGACGGCACTGCTGATGGCTTGCGCCGGTGGGGTGCCGGGACCGGTGCAGGTGACGCGCAGCGCCGACGTGGCATCGCCCGAGGCACCCTGGGTGCCGCTGCGTCGTGACCGCTTGACGCGTCTTCTGGGCGCACCGGTTCCCGATGGGGAGGTGCAGGCGGTGTTGGGTGCGATCAGCGAGCAAGCCCAAACCACCGCCGAGGGCTGGCGCGTGCGCAGGCCTTCGCATCGCTTCGACATTCGCATCGAAGCGGATCTCATCGAAGAAGTTGCCCGGCTCCGGGGCTTTGACAGTATCGCGGAGATTCATGCGGTCGTGAGCCAGATTCCAGGCGCTGCCGCGGAAGGCCGTGTCCCGAATGAACGCCTCCTCGCGGCCATGGCGGATCGCGGCTATCGGGAAGTCATCAGCTACGCCTTTGTCGATCCCGTGCTGCAGCGGCAGCTGTTTCCGGAGGCGCCGACGCTGAAGCTGGCCAATCCGATCTCCGCCGAATTGAGCGAGATGCGCTGGTCATTGTGGCCGGGGCTCATCAACGCCTGCCGCGAGAACTTGCGCCGGCAGCAAACGCGGGTGCGCTTGTTCGAGATCGGCAGCAACTTCGTGACGCAAAATGGCGAGGCCGGTGGACTTAAGGAGATCGAGTCGCTGGCCGGTATTGCCACCGGCGCACGCTGGCCGCAGCAGTGGGGGAGTCAGAGTGAGTCCGCGGATTTCTACGACATCAAGGCCGATGTGCTGAGCGCGCTCGCCCTGACCGGGGATGCGTCGAGAATTCGATTCCAGGCAGATTCATTGCCGGCACTGCGTCCCGGACGCAGCGCGAGAATCTACCGCGACGGCGTTGCCATCGGTTGGATAGGAGAGCTGCATCCCCAAGTGGCGAAGGCCGTCGATTTGCCCGTCGCAGCATTTTTATTTGAGCTAGAAGTTAAAGCATCTTTTATCGCTAATGTACCGAAATTCAACAAGATATCCAGGTTTCCCAGCGTCCGCCGCGACCTGGCCATCGTGGTGGACGAGGGCGTCCCCCTCGCAGTTTTGCAGGAAAATGTTACTGTTAGCGCGTCAGGCCTATTGAGCGAGCTGCGGGTGTTCGATGTCTATCGTGGCCCCAGCATAGAATCTGGACGAAAAAGTATCGCTTTAGGCTTGATTTTACAGGACTCTTCACGCACTCTTACTGACGTCGATGCCGACGCCGTGGTGGCCGCAGTGGCTGCGCGGTTACGGGATGTATTGAGCGCCACAATAAGAGATCAATAAGCATGGCAGCCCTGACAAAGGCGGAAATGGCCGAGGCCCTGTTCGATCAGTTGGGGCTCAATAAGCGCGAGGCGCGCGAACTCGTGGACCTGTTCTTCGAGGAAATTCGTGCAGCGCTCTCCTCCGGCGAGCAGGTGAAGCTCTCTGGATTTGGCAATTTTGATTTGCGGGATAAGAATCGTCGTCCTGGGAGAAACCCTAAGACCGGCGAGGAAATTCCCATCAGCGCCCGTCGCGTTGTCACATTCCGTCCTGGTCAGAAACTGAAGGCGCGCGTCGAGGCATATGCTGGAACCAAGCAATAATAGCGAGCTGCCGCCGATCCCGGGGAAGCGCTATTTCACCATCGGCGAAGTGAGCGATCTGTGCGGCGTCAAGCCGCATGTGCTGCGCTACTGGGAACAGGAATTTCCACAGCTCAAGCCGGTCAAGCGTCGCGGCAACCGCCGCTACTACCAGCGCCAGGACGTGTTGATCATCAGGCAAATTCGCAGCCTGTTGTATGAGCAGGGGTTTACCATCGGCGGAGCCCGGAATCGGCTCACCGGCGACGATGCGCAAGTCGACCTGAATCAGAGCCAGCAGCTGATTCATCAGATGCGCTTGGAGCTCGAAGAGCTGATCAAGATTCTGCGCCGCTAGGCGGAGAGAAAATCGGCATCGGCGCAAGCGAGCCAAGATCTTAAAGCCCAATTGGGCTATCATTCACAACTCGGTCGGGGCGTGGCGCAGCCTGGTAGCGCACTTGCATGGGGTGCAAGGGGTCGCAAGTTCGAATCTTGTCGCCCCGACCAATTAAATCTGAAGAGTTACGAAGAATACGACCGTTATGACGGTACTTGTCCTTCGCGCCGCGCGTTATCGCGCGTCAAGCGTAACTCACTGAGAAGAACTCAGCTCACCCGGCGCGCAGAAAATGTTGCTGGAAACGCTGGAGCTGGAGAGCACTGTTTGGGGTGGGAGCGGACACATCACCGTACTGCTACTTGTCGAGGACTGGAATTCGACACCAAAGGGCTCTTAGTCAGTGCGGCACGGCCGCCGGGTCCGTGCCAGCTTTGTGGGCGAAATCCGCTAGCTACCCCGGTGCGAGCACACGTATCGAAAAACTGGCGCGAGCGCAGGCAAAGTAACCTGCGGCTTCCATACATGCTCGCCAGTGCGAGTGTCTTTCAATTCGTAGGTTTTGTACTCGCAATCGAGCGTGATTTCATTTGACGTAAGCGACCCAAGCTTCCCGCTGTTGTAGCTCAATCCGTTTTGCTTAAGGGCTGTATCGTGATCATCGAAAATGTATCTATGATCTCCGGTCGGGATGCCTCGCTTTGAATAGACCGACACAAAAGTTACCGAACACGCCTTTTGAGTTTGGTCGCATGAACTCCCGTTCTGATCGAACCACTGGAATTTGTCATCCTTATCGACGTATAACTCCGAGCCTATCGATCTGAGGTCCATCCCAGTGCCCTGAGGCGTCGGAGGATTCGACAGAGCTACATTTGTAGTCAGTACCGCGAGCGTTAAAAGCAGAGTGCGCATCGGCCTACTTGAAACTATGACGTATGCAGTTCGAATTTGATGCCGCATTCAGTCACAAGAGACAACACGGCCCTGGGTACGCGGATAAGCAATATGCGGCCATCGGCGCTAGTACCCTGCAAGGGCATTATTACGGGGCCTTTGTCGCCTTGACTCTTGTACCATTCAAATGCGCGGTCTTCGATTGCTCTCGCGTCACCGCTATCTACAACAGAAATGTTTACGGTTTCCATGGCTGATTGTAAGGCCGCGCACGCTCATGCTCCAAATGCGTACAGGAGAGTAGCGCAACCGAGGGTCTCCTAAGGTCACCGAAGGACCGCATACAGTATTCGACTCGTCCCACTACTGTATGGACGCGCCCGCGATGTGGTGCGGCGCCTCCGATGCTCGCAATGCGGCAAGCCCAAATGTACAGCCACAATACGGCCAGAAATGAAGCGCGAGGGCTAAAACCCCTGCGGCCAGGTCACTCCTTCACCAGCAGTCTTATGCACGCTCGCAAGCATCGTCACGATAGTGACGTTCATCAGGTCGGGTCGACCTAGGAACAGGAACCGCCGTCGGCAATCATGAGCGGTGGGGGCGTTCCACCCGGCGCGATTGCTGAGAAACGCAGCGACGCGTGTTGCCGGCGGCAATGGCATGTGAGCCTCGGCCCCCAAACCCGGTACCCCGGGTAGATGATGGCGCTGATTCCGGCCCGGGGCGGGGCACATTGCATCGCTATCACCGGGCATAGCAGGGGGTATGGATTTGGACTGCGTACACGTGCAAACTATCGCAATGGACAGCGCTCGTACCTACCGCCTCGTTTCGGCCATATGGGCAAGCCTCGCGGCACCGACGGCGCTATATGCTGCCCCTGAGCCGTACCCCTATATGCTGGCCACGGGTAGTGTGGCGCGAAGTTTCGCCGCCGCCGGCTTCTACCTGTCCTCCGCCTGGGCAGCGCAGATTAGTGACGCAACGCAGCCCTCCGTCTCCCCCGGGCAATAACCCGCCGACCTCGAAGGCTCCGCTAGCCTCTGTCGCGAATGCGGTGCATTCAGTGCTGGCGCAAACTCCACAAGGGATGATCCAGCAGCAACTGCAGGCGCAGATGCAGGCCGTAATGCAGATGCAAGCGCATGGGCCGTTTCCGCCTCCCGCTGCGATCAAGGAATACGAGTTGATCTTACCCGGTACCTTCGATCGCATCTTCAAGATGGCGGAGAAGGCGCAAAGCGATCAGGCCGACACGGTGCGGTTCGTCCAACATGCACAGAGACAGGATACGGCCCGCGTCCACTGGATGGCTCTGGCCATCTCGTTGGCGGCCATCGCGGGCGCGGTGTTCTGCGCATCCCTTCATGAGACTATTGTGGCCACCGCCTGCTTAGGGGTGCCTGTGTTTGCGGTGGCCAAGGCTTTCATCGATTCATTGAGAGCGCCCACCGCGGCTCAACAGGCACAACTCCAGCAACAGGCGCAGCAACAGCAGGCCGAGCAAATGCAAAAGATGCTTCAACAGCTCACGACCAAGGGACAGGCTGAAGGCGGCCCGCCTGCCTGAAACAAAAAAGGCCGCCCGAAAGCGGCCTGTGAGTGACGGGTTACGCCGGCCGGGCGGATCAGGCTGTGTTTTCCGACGCCGGCTGAGCAAGGTTGTTGATATCTTCACGAATCCCGTCAAGCATCTCAGCAATGCCGAGACATCCTTCGGTTGCTTAGGGGGGGGCAAAGGTCACAGCATCCGCATCAACGATCAATGGCACATTTGCATTATGTGGACAGCGCAAGGTCCGGCCAACGTTGAGATAGTTGACTACCACTGAAGGAGTGACTCTATGGCCAAGAAACTGAAGCCCATCCACCCCGGCGAGCAACTGCGCGAGGAGTTTATGGTTCCGCTCGGTCTTTCGAGCAATGCACTCGCTCGCGCGCTCGGCGTGACGCCCGCGAGGATCAATGAGATCGTGCGCGGCCGGCGCGGCATCAGCGCGGACACTGCGCTGCGCCTGGCGCGCTTCTTCGGCACCTCGCATCAGTTCTGGCTGAATCTTCAGGCCAACTACGATGTACAGTGCGTCGAAGACGCCGCGGGAGCCGTGATTGCGAAGATCAAACCGCGGGCGGCGGCCTAAAGACGTATGGACCGGAACTTGACGGCGGTGGCGACAAAACTTCGGATTTGCAGCAGTTGATCAGTCGGCGAGGGTGCCGCAGAGAGTGCCCGTGGTCGATTACGCCGCCAACGCCTTGAGCACGTGCACTGGATCTTTGCGGATCGCAGCGAGCAATGCTTTTGCTGGCCCGGTCGGCTCACGTCGACCCTGTTCCCAGTTGCGCAGTGTACCTACGTCCACATGCAGGAGCGCCGCGAACTTCGGCTGGCTCAATCCGAGTTTGGAGCGCATCTCTTTGATGCCAACCGCGTCGATATGGAACTCACGAGATGCAGCTCGCTCCCCACGAACGATCTCGTTCATCTGCGTCATGCTTTCCACGAGATCAGCAAGCAGTTTTTTGTTCATGTGGATTGTTCCCTCCATACAACCTTGCGCAGGCCGCCGGTATCCCGGATGACATCGCCGGCGTCGGGACATTGAGCCAGATACTGCTGCAACTCCGCGTTCAACTCATGGCTCAGCAGGTCATGCACCTGCTTGGTGAAGACGGGCGTTTCGATGAATACCATGTGACCCGATCATACGCCACTGACGTACGTACGTCAGTGGCTTACGGAGAGCTAGTTAAAGCGGCTCTGCGCACTCCAGTGGTCCACCCCGCGCCTATAGATTCCTCCGATGCGGTCCGATGCAGCTGCGCAATCTTCCGTACTGGCGCAGCTTGCTGTAAGCGCGTGACGGCACATCTTGTAGGCAAAAGACCGGCACATGCACGGGCACACTGATTTTCTCTGAAGTTAGCACTGTCGAACTCTCGACGGTAAATCGCGTGCGCGGTCACGACGGAAAATCGGTGCTGGCAACGCTACGCGCGCATCTGTATGTTATTGCCTTCGGTCCCAGGCACAACATCCACTGTTTTCCCATGAGCACATCCTACGTTCGAAGCGTTCGCATCTATCACAACAATCTTTGGGCCAGATACAAGGGCGTCATCTTTTCCAAAATTTTTGCCAACAGCGCTCGCTGCGGTGTGTCCACCGCGTTCATCCAAGTGGGGGAAACGTCAATCGATCGTAAGGGGCTGGGCGGTGCAGATCGCTCCTATCATCAGTATCCCTACAAGCTCATGTTTCCCCAGTCGTACGAAAAGATCCCGCCGTACAAGTTGATCACCTCGCTATCCGCGGATCTGATCAGAAACCCCAGCGACTTGGTGGTGTTGCCGGGCTATCACCTGCCGGAATATTGGGCGATGTTGCTCATATGTATTCTGCGGCGTCGCAAGCGCGCGGTGTTCTGCGATTCGACCGCCCTCGACCGTGAAAAGAGCCGGTGGAAGGAGAAAGCGAAGGCATTCTTTTTCCGGCGTTGCGATGGCTTTTTCTGCTACGGCACCCGGAGTAAGGAATACGTGGCGAGTTATGGGATTGACCCGCAGAAGATCTACGCCGGTTGTCAGGCGGCCGCGCTGGCGCATGACTACGATGCGGCGGCAATACGCGCGTATTACGCGAGCAAATCATTCAATGTCGCCGACTCCTTAAAATTCCTCTATGTCGGGCGATTGGCGGAGGAGAAAGGGCTGTTCGATCTGCTCGACGCATTTTGCCGCGTCCGCAAGCAGGAGCCTTCGGCCACGCTCGATCTGGTCGGCTCCGGTACGCTCGAGCAGGCGCTGCGGGAGCGGGCGCGACAGTTGAAGGTCGAGTCTGCGGTGGCATTTCTAGGCACCAAAACCCCCGAGGATATCGGGCGGTTGCTGATGAGCAGCGCCGCGATGATTCTGCCCAGCCGCAGGGAGCCCTGGGGGTTGGTGGTCAACGAAGCACTGAGCTTCGGTTGCCCGGTGGTCGTGAGCGACATATGCGGCTGCGTTCCAGAGCTCGTTCGTGACGGCATCACGGGCTACGCATTTCCGGCCGGCGATGTGGATGCGCTCACCAAAGCCATGATGGCAGCCTCTCTGCTCTCCAAGAACCGAGACGAAGTGGCCAATCGTTGCATGGACGTGATTGCAAAATTTACACCAGAACATGCCGCGGCGGAGATCTTGCGCGGTTGCGTTTCTATTTTGAACACACCACAATAAATTTATCGTAGCGGTTTGTTCCGCCCGATGCGGTCGCCCGGCAGATCGATGAGGGCCAAGCGATTGAATAATTCCAATACAACGCCGCGCCTGCGCACCACCTGTTGCGTCGTCTCGGTTGTTCAATGACGCGCCGTAGCATGCGCGCAACCACGCCATGAAGCGGGTTCTTACCTACGGCACTTTTGATCTTTTGCATGTGGGTCATATACGACTGCTCGAGCGCGCGCGAGCCTTGGGTGACTATTTGGTGGTGGGACTGTCGACGGACGAGTTCAATTTGGGGAAGGGTAAGAAGAGCGTTTTCAGTTACGCGGAACGATTCGCGATCTTGAGCGCCATCAGACACGTCGACAAAATTATTCCGGAGGACAATTGGGAGCAAAAACTGGACGATGTGCGGGGGAATGAAATTGGTGTCTTCGTCATGGGAGACGACTGGCAGGGCAAGTTCGATTTTCTCAAATCCCACTGTGAGGTGGCGTATCTGCCGCGCACGGCCGGCATCTCCACGACTTACATCAAGTACCTAATTGCCGAGCAATGAGTAAGGCCACCGACGTCATCAAAAGCAGCCTGCGGTTTTTTGCGGCCGGTGTGTTTTCGGCTTTCGACTATCTGGTTCTAAAGGATGATCGGATCGTGCTGGTCACCCAGCCGGACGGAGACGACCAAGGCGTTTCATTGTGCTTGGGGCTGGCAAAATCCAGATGGGAGGGCAAGATCTATTGGCTGGTGCATCAGGACCCGGCACCGTTCGGCGCCTGGCAACGGCGGCGAGGCTTGGGCGGCGTCGACATCTGCTTCCTGGATCTCTATTCGTTGCGGGGGATTTGGGCGTATTTCAGAGCCTATTACGTCTTCTATACGCATGGTGCCGTGTTCAACTATTCCCCACCGAAGCGCAAGCTGGTGGTCAACCTATGGCACGGCATGCCGATCAAGAAGATATGGCAGGGTGTCCCCGGTTCGGATGTGCCATTGTCGACCTATCTCATCAGCACCTCTGCGTTCTTCAGCAATGTGCTCATCAAAGCCAGCGGTTTCAGGCCCAGTCAGTTGCTCGTGACCGGGCTGCCGCGAAACGACTTCTTGACTGAGCCTCGCGCCGCTGCCGTCGACTATGCGGCCCGCCTGCGCGGGCAGGCGCAGCGCCTCATCCTTTTCATGCCGACATACCGCAGCTCGGCCAGCGGATTCATCACTCACGATGGAATCGAAACCAACACGGTGTTGGGGTTGAGCGAGACGGACGCGGGCCAGCTGCATGCCTGGCTGGAGAAGAATTGCTGCAAACTGCTCGTAAAGCCGCATCCCATGTCGATCAATGCCGGAAAGCCCTTTCAAGATGACGATCAGTGGTCGATGATCAGCGAGCCGATGCTCTTCGACATGGGTCTTGGACTGTACGAATTGTTGGCGCAGGTGGACCTACTGGTTACCGACGTGTCCTCCGTTTATGTCGATTTCTTGGTTACTCAGCGCCCGCAGATCCTGTATTTCCCGGATATGGAACGGTACGAGGAGACTCGGGGGCTGCTGTTGCATCCGCTCGAGGACTATTCCCCAGGACCCATCGCGCGTACCTTTGCCGAACTCCAGGGCCATCTCGACGTCTGGTTGTCGGGCGATGATGGCTGGCAGGCGCGGCGCCGGCAGCTGCGCGATCTCATGATACCCGCATCGACATTGCCGGCCGCGGAATCGCTGCTTGCGGCGCTCACCGTTCGTTCCCCCGTACGCGGACTGGCGGCTGGGGGCCGGATCCGCGTCAAGTAGCGCGAGTTCGCCTCAACACCAGGTTGCGCAGCACACCAAGTACCTCCTGGATCACCCGACGATCTGTCATGTAAACCAGTGCAGCAAAAATGCCGATCGCCGCCGCCGTGCGCAATGCGGAGAGAACCCCGGAGCGCAGGTCGGCGACCAGCAGTGGCCGCGCCTGGTTCAGCGCGATCACGGCCGCGGCGGGCAGCCAGAAGGGAATGAATGCCCGGCTTGCAAATGCGGCGATGTCACGAGGCCGGCCGCCTAGAATCCGAACCGCGAACGAGAAGTCGACCATGCCGCTGAACAAGCGCTGCAGCGCGACGGCAATCGCTGCACCCTGTAAGTCATCGATATGCGCACCGATCAAGGCAGCGAGCATCATGGTGCCCGAGTCCAGGACCAATAGGCCGGTTCGCAGTCTCCATTTGCCGAAGGAATCGAGGGTAACGGCGCCGATGGGTGACAGCATGCGCATCGGCAGCGTCAGCGCGAGGGCAATCGCGGTCAGAATCGCCATGTCCCACTTTCCGCGCCATACGAAATGCATCAGCCAGGGTGCAAAGCCGGCCACGCCGAGGCAGAGTATGCAGCATGCGAAATGAAGTACCGAGGTCGCTCTCAAGAAGGCGCGATTCAGCGCCGGCGGATCGTGCTTCATGGCAGTGAAGATCGGGAACAGCGTGCTGCCGATGCCTTGTGCCAGCAATTGCCCGATATTGGCCGTGAGCTGAAAGCCGAAATAGAAGTAGCCCAGAGATTCCGCGCTGATGGCGCGCCCCAGCACGAAATAGGCGCCCTGTTGAGCAAGGCCGGTAAGAAAGGCCGTGACGATCAGCCATTTGACCTGCCCCAGAATGATGAGGAAGCTCGGCAAAGACAAGCGAAACGAGGCGCTCAAGGTGGGGGTAATGCGCCGATTGAGAAAGTATCTTAAGGTGGTCGAGGCGACCAGCCCTAGGCCGATGCTGTAGTACCTCGCACCCAAATATGCTGAAGCCAGAACGACGACGACGTTCATCACGGCCACATGAAAATCGATCATGCAAAGTTCGCGAAAGCGCAGATCGATGCTCAAGCGCGCGAACTGGATCGAGATCAGCGATGTAAAGGGGACCGACAGGGCGGAGAGGCCGATGACGTATACCAGTTCCGAATTGCGATAGAACTGGCCGAAGGCCGCCCCAAGTGCGACCAGCACGCAGGCGCCGATGAGGCCCACATACAGCGAGAAATCGGTATAGTCCTGGACCAGCGAATGGTACTGCTCTTGCTTCTGAATGAGCACTTTGGACGCGCCGGCGTTTTGCAGCCCGGCGACAAAGGCGAGCGCGACGGAAACCACGGCGAAAATGCCGTAGTCCCGCGCATCCAGGATGAATCCCAGGACGATTTGCATGGCGAACAATGTCGCCCTGGTGAACAGCACGGAAATCGACATCCATACCATTCCCGAGGTTGCCGATGCGCTGAAGGATTTTGCCTTGATCACTGTGTTTGCAAAGACGCCGCGTATCCCGCCAAGAGGCCTTTTGCTTTTTTCACCAAACGTCGGGGCATCCACTTGAAATCATAACGTTCTGAAAAGGACAACCGCAGCAGATCCGCCTCTTTCTCATACCAAGCGGAGTAGGGATGGCCACCCCTGAAGAACCATGGTTTGCGCGAACCTGTCGCGTGAAGCACCATGGTATCGGCAGGTATCGGGTGACCTTCGAAGCGACCCAGGGTGAAATTCCACTTGCCGGGCAGATAGTGCGTGCGGTCATGGAAAGCGATATTGATCGCGTCCTGGTCGAGAAACAGCGCGGTCCCGGCGATTTCCGCCACCTTCTCGCGCGCCGTTCGCAGGGTTGTCACGAGTGCCTTGCGGTCGGTGGCATCGAATGCCAGTAACCCGGAATTCAAGTAGCGCGTCATGTGCGGCGGTAAAGCGCTGCGCGAAGAGGCCGTCATGACATCTTCGACCGCATGCAGCAAGGCAGGTGGGGATAGGTCTTGTGCTATCGAGAAGATGTCGCCGAGAACGATCATGTCGAGATCGAGATGGATGGCGTAGTCGCACGGCTCGGCAACAAGCTCGAAGTAATAGAGCCGGAACAGGATTTCCGGGATGAAGTGTGCCTTGAACTCGAAGGCCTCGCACTGCTCTAGAATCACCGGCGGCACGATGATCCGGCGCAAGATGATCCGCTCGCCATATTCGCTCTTGAGTCGGCTGATGACCTTGTTGGCAGCTGGCTGATATTGCCGGCGCATCAGAATATCGACGGCCACGGGGCGCGACGCATGGCGCGCCAAGGAGCTCAATAGGGTAAGGCATCCGAACGCGTAGCTTGGCTCAAACACCACGAAAATCCGGACAACGGGGCTAGGCTGCATTGACGGAGAAAAACGCGGTTATTCGCTTGTGCATGTCATTCGCCAGTGCGTGGACGTAGGGATCGTGCATCATGCTGATGTGGGTTCCCACGACCTCGACGACTTCAGCTTGTGGCGCGAATTTTTGCCAAATGCGGCCAATCTGCGGCAGGTACAGCAGCGGCTTTACGGTTGCCTCGTAGACGATGACGCTGCCTGAATAGCTTTTCGGCCGGTAGTCGAACAAAGCCTGGAACAAGCGATTGACAAACGATCTATGCACCGGTGGATAGCGTGAGACATCCATGATCCCTTCTATGGCGTAGCCGCCCCCCAGTTTCTGCCCCCGCTTCAGCCCGATTGCTCGCTTGCCGATGGCTGTTGCGTTGTTGCTGATGCTCCAAATTAACGAGCGAAGCGTTCGACTCCTCATCAGGTCTCCATGCGCGAACCAACCTCGCACGTTGCGGGCAAGTTCAAACCAGTAGCGCAGCTTCCAGCGGGACAGTGCGACACCGGTGTTTTCCGGTACGCCATCGATCATGAGAAGCGGTCCGACTTCGCGGCCGAGCTCGCGCAATTTGTCGGCCATGGCCAGCGCGATAACCGCCCCAACGCAGTATCCGCCCAACAACAGAGGGCCTTCGGGCTGGAATTTGTGCAAAGCAACGGCGTAATGCTCCGCCAGCGATTGCACGGAGGTGCCAAATTCGATATCAGGCATCCGCTTGGGCGGTGCTTGGATTCCATAGAAGCGAATCGTCGGCTCGAGCAGTCGCGCCAAGTCCAGGAAATCGGTACCCGCGACTCCTGAGGCTGAGTGGACGCAATAAAAGGCGGGGCGCGGTGCGTCCGTCGCAAGAGCGCAATCGTTGATCGGCACGATGGTGCGCTCGGAATTGCGCGAGGCGTGTGCGAATAGAGCGTTGGTGTTGCGAGGCAAGGCGGTACTCAAGGGTGCGCTCATGAGCGGCCTCGCGCCGGCGGTTGAGAACTCTCGAAGAGGCGACCGTGGTCGAGGCTCGAGCCTGACATATTTTATTATAGACATATTTCTGCCGTACGCAGTTTGGAACGTCGCTCCTTTGCGCTCCCTTGAACTCCGGTTTACTCATCCATTGTTGACCTGCCATTTATACCCGGCGAATTTCGAAAGGGGCGCGCCAGATGCTGTAGGACGATTTGAAGCACTGAGTGCGGATTTTGCCGACACGCGCTCCCGCACCCCAATGATAGATTGCATTGCGATGGTCGTTGAAACCTCAATCAGGGTCGGGACTGCCGCCGCAAATTTTGTAGCGAACCCCATCGTTCCGGCATGGATCTTGGGTGGTAATCCGGTCGCGCGACTGGAATTGTTGTCAAGCAGTGCGGACGGAACGGCCAGCACTTACTACTGGGACTGTACCGCCGGTCGTTTCAACTGGTTTTATAGCTTCGACGAGACCCTGCACATCCTGGAGGGTTCGGTCACCCTTAAGTTTCCCTCGGGAGCCACTCGTCGCGTCGTGGCCGGCGATACTATCTTTTTCCCTGCGGGATCGCGCGCCGAATGGACCGTGGATAACTATGTCCGAAAATTGGCGTTCTGCCGTACGCCGGTTCCGGGTTATCTGACCTTCGCCCGGCAGCTGGTTCGCCGCGTCAGGCGCATGATCAGCGGTGACTCGGGCAAGGAAGGCACGGGCTTGCTCTGAACTACGGCGACGGCGAACAGCGAACAACGGCGACAGTGAACTGCAGCGATGGCGAAGTACGGCGACCAAGCGACCGGCGACCAGCGGCGAGCAGCCGAACAGCGACCTACACAGCAGCGCTTACAGCGAGCAGGTACCTGTTTTCGAGGCGCTTCCGCTCCAGTAGGTCAGATCCTGGACTCCGGACGGAAGACCGCCGGCGCCATAGATTTGCACACCAGCCTGGAATGAAAAGACGTCGGCGCCGCTTCGCGACAGCGTAAATACCGGCGTTCCGGCCTGAGATGGCACGCTGAAGGAAACCATGCCGGCGGGCGCGTTTTGAGTGTAAGTCTTTCCGCCGATGCTGATTTTCAGCACGCCGGGGCTGGTCAAGAAGGCCAGCAGTTCGATTTCGTTTTGCGCCGCACCGGTGGCGATGGTGTCGAGCTGGCTTTGTGCCGGCCCGGCCGCCGTGGTCGTTTCGCGGCGATAGAAGTAGTACAGGACGTCATGAGTGATTGGGGGCTGCTGGCCGGTGAGGAACCACGATGCGTAGTACCCGGTCAGATTGTAGTACCCGGTTCCGATGCTTCGGTTCAAGGTCGCATCGGTCACGGGTGATACTGCGCTGCTTTCCGAAAAGTCGTTCCAGGTCACGAGTTGGACCCAGTCGGCATCCCCTTGGATGGAACCGGTCCACGCATCTCGGAACGTCGCGCTGTTTCCCGCCTCCCAAAAGAGAAAATCCTTGGGCCGATATTGCTGGGGATCGACCGGCATCATGAAAATCTTGCCGTAAGTGCTATGCACGGTTTTCGGATCGCCCTCCATCGCAATCGCGGCCGCTACCGTGGCAGTTCCCCAGTTCGCAAAGCCATAGGAGATGGCGGCGTAGGCCGCGGGATTGGCAGGCCAGGCCAAAAATGTCGGTACGAAAGCGATGTGAATCCCTTGCGAGCTCAATGTGTTGATCACCGATGTCCACCAAGCGGGTGAATTCAGCCCGGCGTCAAACGCCGTGACGACGAGGCGTCCGTCGCTCAACCGATAGGCGGCTGGGCTTGCGGCCGCGGTCTCGATAACGGAGATCACGGCGCTACTGTTGGAGCCGAGTGTCGTAATGTCCGGCATAACGATGATTTTGAAGCGAGAGTCGACGGCGTGGGCCGCAGCCAGCATCGTCCGCAATGAACCGTTGGTCGCGGTGGCATCGGTCGCCGCCAGGACATCGAAGGTGAAACCGGTGATGCCGCGCGCAATCGCGGCGCGTACTTCGGCCTCCATGTTGAGTTGCTGCCAACTCGTGCCGGTGCCAACGGCCACGCCCAAAGGTCTTTGGCGGAGGAAACCGCCTTGCTTTATCCATTTGTCCGATTCGCCGGTTTTGCTGAGATATTGCGTGTTGTAGTAGTCATTCGCGGACACGGCATTGTCGATCGATACCGGGAATGGGTGAAAGTAATGTGCGAAGACCTTTTTGGGCGCATTGAAAAAGGTGGCCGACGAAGGCATCGATAAGGGAAGGCAAGCGTCCCCCGCATTGATCGCCGTGGAAAAAACGACTGGTGACGGCGCCGGCGTAGGTGCCGGTGTGGGCGCGGGTGCCGGTGCGGGAGCAGGTGCGGGCGTCGGCGCCGGTGTGGGCGCAGGTGCCGGTGTGGGAGCAGGTGCGGGCGCCGCTGTCTGTGCGGCTGGCGATGCCGCCGCGGCTGCTGATGTATCGCTGCTGGAGTTACTGCTGGATCCGCAGCCGCTCATGGCAGAGACCACGATAAAAGCAAGCGGAGCAAATGCCGTCAACGCGCCCGACCGATATACCATGGCTACCTGTTCCTATCTCTTTGTGATTCACGCCGATTGCAGGTAGCCGCGCGTGAGTTCACAAAGACGGCAGCGGCCGTCCTCGGAAACCCCGCTATCTGCTCCTCACAGACCGGAAGCTTTGCGTCACCGGCTTGCGCCGGGTATGCCCTTGAACGAGCGCGAGTAGATCACGCGATATGCGATGGGGCATGCTGTCGTGGTGTGCAGACAGACGTAAAAATGCCGAGCTCGGAAATGTGATTCAGTACCGACGACTCACGGAGGGGCGGCGGCGCCGCGGCGGTGTGGAAAAATGGCGTTTTGACGCCTAAAAAGTCGATATTTTCCGTTCAGATTTCACCGATCAAATTCGGCGCCAGCAGTCGGCCGGCGGTCAATGCCAAAATTGATTCCATGTCAAGCAGAAATTGGCTTACCAACCGCCGGAAAAATGCCGCTCGATTTCTGCCGGCCGAATTGCAGTGATTGAGTTGCTTCGGCCGGATGTTTCCGCGACGGCAGGCGTGCAAGACCAGTGCACGGTCGTCGCCACATGGCGACCATCAATGCCGTATTGCGCAACGACAGTGAAGTGGCAACAGGGAAGGCAAAGACAGCGAGGGTCAAGACAGTGACGGGCCGAAGCGCGAGACCCAAAATGGCAGGACCGAGGTCGCGAAGTGCAGACGATCGAGGCGCGAAACTTGACGATGCGGGAACGTCAACATGAGTGAACGACATATGTCAGACCAGACCTTACGAATAGCAGGGCAGATGTCTGGCATCTTTGTTGCGGTGTGTCTGGCGAACTAGCCACTTCAACGATCCGAGTGCGGATCCAGAGGTGGCAATGCGAATACTCATCTACAGCGCGAACTTTGCGCCGGAGCCTACCGGCATCGGCAAGTATTCGGGCGAGATGGCCTGGTGGCTTGCTGAGCATGGACACGAAGTTCGAGTGGTGTGCGCGCCGCCTTACTATCCGGCGTGGCAGATAGATGAGAAGTATCGCTGGCCGCTTTTCCGGCGCGAACAATGGCGGGGTGTCGATGTATGGCGAACCCCGCTTTGGGTGCCTCGGGCGCCGAAGGGACTCACTCGAATATTGCACCTGCTGTCGTTTGCGATCAGTTCGTTCCCGGTGATGTTGTGGCAGATACTCTGGCGGCCCGACATGGTACTGACGGTGGCGCCGGCGTTCATGTGCGCACCTGCAGGGCTGCTGACTGCGTGGCTGTGCCGTGCCAAACGCTGGCTGCACTTGCAGGACTTCGAGGTGGATGTCGCGTTCAGCATGGGGCTGCTCCGGGGCAGGTTTCTGCGGCGAATCATATTGCGCATGGAAAGATCTCTGCTGAGGCGGTTCGATACCGTATCGACGATTTCGTGGCGAATGATCCAACATCTGCTGTCCAAGGGGGTGCTGGCCGGCAAGGCTCGATACTTCCCGAATTGGGTAGACCTTGCCCGAATCAAGCCCCCGAAGAATGGCGGCTTTCGTGCGCAGCTCGGTATCGCGCCGGACGTCATCGTGGTGTTGTTTTCGGGGACCTTGAGCGGCAAGCAGGGATTGATGGTGATACCCGAGGCGGCGAAGCTACTCGTATCGCGCAGGGACATCGTGTTCGTCGTTTGCGGCGACGGGGTCATGAAGCCGCAATTGGAGTCCGCGGCGGCGGGTTTGGCCAACGTGAGATTCATGCCGTTGCAGCCTTCCGGGCGGGTGTCGGACATGCTGGGGATGGCGGACATTCATCTGCTACCGCAAAGTCCTGACGCTTCAGATCTGGTACTTCCCTCGAAACTCTGCGGCATGCTGGCCAGCGGCCGGCCGGTGATCGCCACCTGTCGTTCGGAAACGGAAATCAGCGAGATTGTCTCGAGGTGCGGCTTGGTGGTGGCACCGGAAAACAGCGCGGAGCTTGCCCGTGCAATCACCAGGCTTGCGGACAACCCACCGGTCAGAGCGGCGCTGGGCCGGCGGGCGCGGAGATTCGCGGAAGAGAACTTCGAGCGCGAAGCCGTCTTGAACCATGTGTTTGCCGCGGGGGCCGAGGACGATGAGGCCGCGGCATCAAATGACGCGGTTGCATGAGGGGAGCCAAACATCAGGTCTTCAAACGAAACTGTGAAGTGCCCCTTTGAGCACTCTTTGATTAGGTTCGGCACAGTAAGAAGTAAGAATTTATGAGCGCAGCGCATGCAGCCATGGGTCCAAACCTCCCGCACTTAGAACGGGTTGGCCGCTGGATTAAGTTCCCGGCCATTTGCCTTCTCTGCAGCATTTGGTTCGGCGCAGCACCGGCGACTGCACAGCCGGAATATCTCTTGGCGCCGGGGGATATTTTGAAGATCAGCGTGTTCAAGAATCCCGATTTGAGCCTCGATGTCCGCGTATCGGAATCCGGATCCATAGGGTATCCGCTCATCGGTTCAGTGCCGGTCAAGGGCCTTACCCTGCCTGCCGCAGAGGGGAAGATTGCGCAAATGCTCAGAGATGGGGGTTTCGTCGTCAATCCGCAGGTAAATATATTGCTGACCGAGGGCTTCGGCAATTTGGTATCCGTGATCGGCGAGGTGAACAAGTCGGGCCGATACTCGGTCGATTCCGCAGGCGGTCATGTTTCGGGAATGCTGGCGGCGGCCGGAGGGGTCGCGCCGACCGGTGGGGAACTGGTGTCGGTTTCCGGTATGCGCAACGGCAAATCTTTTCGGCGCGACGTCGATATCGTCAAAATGTCCTCGACCGGAAACACGGCCGATGACATCGAGCTCTACGGCGGCGACACCGTTTATGTCAATCGCGCGCCCATGTTCTACATCTACGGGCAAGTACAGAAGCCCGGTCAGTACCGCCTGGAAAGGGGCATGACCGTGATTCAGGCGCTTGCGACGGGAGGCGGCGTCACGGGTAAGGGAACGCAGCGGGGCATCGTCCGGCACCGACGGGATGCCAATGGCAAGGTGAAGGAAGAGGGCGTTTCCATGGACGACGATGTCCAGGATAGGGACGTCATTTACGTGAAGGAAAGTTTGTTTTGATCGTTTCGAATGGGCAATGGTAGCCGAGATGGTAGCCGAGGCATCTTCCAAATGAGCTTCAGTCAATGAGCTTGAATCAATTCTTGGTGATACTGCGTGCCAGATGGCGGATCGCACTGGGCATCTTCCTCGCGGTGGTAGCCCTTATCAGCTTTGCCAGCCTCATTTGGCCAAGGCAGTACACGGCGACCGCTTCCATCGTCATCGACAGCAAATCCGATCCCGTGGCGGCCGCGGGCGGGGCGGCGGCGAACGGCCAGCCGCAGACTGCGTATGTCAACACGCAAGCCGACATAGTCGCCAGCTACCGAGTGGCGCAGCGAGTGGTGAGAATGCTGAAGTTGGACCAGCAACCCGAGGCGCGAAAACTATGGGCGAAAGGCCCGAACGACGACATCAGCGTCACGATTGCCAACTTCATTCTGCAGAAGAAGCTTGCCGTGGCACCGGCGCACGACAGCCCGACACATGCCAGCAACGTCATAGACATATCGGTGCAGTGGTCGGATCCGGTCACCGCCGCGGCGCTGGCGAACGGTTTCGCCCAATCTGCCATCGAGACGAATATCGAGTTGAAGGTGGAGCCCGCGAAACAGTATGCGAGCTGGTTCGATCAGCGTTCGCGCGCACTTCGGGCGGATTTGGCAGAGAAACAAAAACTGCTGTCGGATTTTCAAAGCAAGAATGGGATCATTGCGACGGATGAAAAACTCGACGTCGAGAATGCGCGCCTGGCGGAACTGTCCACTGAACTGGTCACCATCCAAGGGCTTAGGCAGGACAGCCAATCGCGCCAACGTCAGGTCGGTGCCGACATCAATTCCCTGCCCGAGGTACTGCAGAGCCCGGTAATCCAATCCCTCAAGGCCGCCCTGGCGCAGGCGGAGGCAAAGCGCCCGGACATCGCCGCCCGGCTGGGAAGGAATCATCCTGATTACCAGGCTGTGGAAGGTGAGATCAGCAATCTGCGCAGCCGTATCGCGCAAGAGAGCGCCAATATCGCGGCGTCGCTGGGCAGCACCACCCAGGTGAACGTGCGCCGCGAAAACGAAGTGCGGCAGGCATTGGAGGCACAGAAGAAGCGCGTTTTAGAACTGAAGTATCAACACGATCAGGCCGCGATCTTCCAAAGCGACGTCAACGCAGCGCAGCGCGATTTGGATGAGGTATCGCAGCGGCTGGCACAAAGCAATTTGGAAAGTCTGACGCAACAAACCAACGTGGTGCAATTGAGCACGGCATTCGTGCCCAAGAATCCTTCGAGCCCCAAGATCATCATCAATCTGATACTGGCGGTATTCTTGGGGGCGGTATTGGGAATCGGCGCGGCCGTCGCAACCGAGATGGGTGACCGCCGTGTGCGCGAAGATGAAGATATGGTGGAGGTGCTGGGCGTTCCCTTGCTGGGGAAAATCGGTTTCATCCAAGTCCCGATCAACGATGCGCGAGCTCCACAGGCCACCATCGGCCGGCTCGAACCATCGGTCCTTTGAATGGACGCGCCGGAATGCACGCGGTCGCAACGAAGAGCCAAACATGATCAATGAGAGTCAACAGTGAATAAAGTCGCCGACAGGCCCATCACACTCCGGGGTGCGCCACAGGATCGCGGTCGCACCATAGGCGCCATTCTCGTCGAGCAAGGCCGGCTCACGACGCACGATGTGGATGAGATTCAACGCTTCGCCAATACACAGGGCGTGAGATTCGGTGAAGCCGCAGTGCAAATGAAGCGCATCGCGGAACACGACATCGAATTGGCGCTTGCCCACCAATACAACTATCCAATCTTGGCGCGGGGCGGCCAAGGCGGGGTCGCCGACGATGTCATAGCGGCCCATCAACCGCAGAGCGAAGCGGTCGAGCCGTTACGCGCGCTGCGTAGCCAGTTGATCCTGCGTTGGTTCAACAACGCCACACGTAAAGTATTTGTCGTTACCAGCGCGGAACGCGGCGAGGGGCGCAGCTGGTTGGCCGCCAATTTGGCAACGATGTTCGCTCAGCTCGGCGAGCGGACGCTGCTGATCGACGCCGACATGCGGCATGCCCGCCAACATCGCTTGTTCAACATCGATAATTCGGTGGGGTTGTCCGCCCTTTTGACGGGCCGGGCGGGCAGGGAAATTGCGCGCCGCATTCATCCGCAACTGCGTTTGTACGTGTTGCCGGCGGGAATCATTCCGCCGAACCCTCAGGAATTGCTTGCGCGCCCGGTCTTCGACGTGATCTTGGATCACTTTGCCGCTCAATTCGGACTGGTGATCATAGATACGCCGGCCATATCGGAAACCGCCGATGCACAAATCCTCGCCGCGAATGCCGGCAGCGCGGTGATGGTGGCGCGCCGCAATCACACGCGGCAGGCAAGGCTGGCCGCGGCGGTGGAGATATTGACGGACACCGGCGTGAACGTCATCGGGAGTGTTCTCAATGAGCATTGAACGGTAGCCCCGTCTTGCGCAGGCATGCCGTGGCCGCCCCGGGTTTGCCAACGATGAAGAAGACGATAAAAACACCGATCGACATCTTGAGTCTGCGCGTGCCGCTCGCGCTGGCCATCGTGCTGATCGAAGTGGTATTCATCAATAGCCTGGCGTCGGCGGGCATGGAATTCATCCTCTCCAGCGTCGTGGTGACCGTGGCGCTGTTGATTCAGCTGCGATTCGGGATTCGCGAGGCCGCAGGCTCCCCGGCGGACATCGTCGTGTTCATTTTCAATTGGCTGTTTCTCGACCTGGCGCCCAAGGTTCAGTTGATGGATCTGCCGCAGCGCCTCATCAACACCTCCTCGGTTACCGTCGACGGAGTGGCTGTGACGAATCTGGTCTGCGCGCTCTTCATGGTGGCCTTTACGTTTCTCTACGGGCTCTTGAGCAGGCGCGGCGGCAATGCGTCGCCGACCGGACCGGCGGCATTCGACGCCGAACCGTATCACGCCGGCGACAGCGAGCAGGACGAGGCGCGGCCCGGGTTTACCGCGGTGGCAGTGGGACTGGCGCTCACTGTCTGCTTGGTTGTCGTGGCCGTGGCGGCCCCGCGCGCCTACGCGATGGTGGAAAACGCCGAGGCCGCGACTCCCGCGTCGCTGGTCATGCAGAGGTTTCTGTTGTTTCTTCCTTCAGCGACGCTTCTGATTCTGCTGAACGAAACGGTGCGCTCGGGGCGCAAGGTGCTATTCAGCCGTGTCTGTACGCTGCTCCTGCTGTTCGTCTTGGTGATGATCACGGAGAATCCATACACCGAGAAACGCAATGCCATCGGACCGGTATACATCGCGCTGTTGCTGGTGCTGTTCCAGAATTGGTTTTACACGGAAGGCAGGCGCCTGCTGCTGCTGGTGAGCGGCATGGTGCTGGTGTTCCCCGCGATCTCGATATTCACGCACAATCGCCAACAGACGTTGAGCGGCGTTTCATTGAGCCAATTCTCCGCGGAAATCGCCGATCACTATTTTTCCATCAACTATGATTCGTGGGCCAATATATATACGGCCGTCGAGATCGTGAAAGTCCACGGCATGCAGTGGGGCCATCAACTACTCGGTGCTCTGCTGTTCTTCGTGCCCAGCTCCATGTGGGGCGGGAAGCCGCTCGCCACGGGAATATTCCTGGCCCAATACTTGATCGCGAACTACAGCATGTGGTTCACGAATTTGTCGGCGCCCCTGGTGGCGGAAGGCTACTTGGACTTTGGGCCGGGAGGTGTCATCGCCTACGCGGCGGCGATGGCCTGGTTCGTGGTGCTCTTGAACCGGCTCGCCTTGCGGCGGGCGGGCTGGGTTGCATTTCCGATGGCCGTCTACGCCTCGGTGTTCTTGATGATTATATTGCGCGGCTCACTGATGATTGCCCTAGGGTTCGCCAGCGCGGCGTTCTTGGCATTCTGTTTCGCCGCGGTGCTGCTGTCCGCAAGATTCGGCGAGCGACGCCGGGTTGACCGAAGAATGGGCGCGCGCCCGACGATGGTGTCTTGATGCGCCGTGGTGCGCGCCATGTATGCGAGCAATGACATGCCAATGTATGCGCGCCGCGGCGAATTGCGGATGAGGCGCCGGGTGGCCTTCGTGGGGCCGCTACCGCCCCCCGTGAACGGCTTTTCCAGCGTGTGCGCGATGATGCTGGAGCGGCTCCGAACGAAAATTCCGGTGGATGTGTTCAATCGGGCGCCGAAATTGCACGCTCGATTGTGGGGTATCTTTCTGCAATTCCTCCATCCGGCCCGATATTTCGGCGTGTCCTTGAGACGGGACGGAGTCATTCTGTACCTGGCGCTGTCGGGCGGACGCGGCCAGTTCATCGATTTGATTTATGTGCTCATCGGCAAGCTGTTTAGGCAGCCGATTTTCGTTCACCATCATAGTTTCATTTATATCAATTCTCCGTCTTGGTTCAATCGCTGCTTTTTCGCGCTGACGCGCGATGCAACGCATATCGCGCTCAGTCCCAAGATGGGCCGTGCGCTGGTACGGGTGTACGGGCTGAAGTCGTCGGCGATCATCGTGTTGTCGAACGCGGCCTTCTACGAGGCAGACGAGGAAGCGTACGCGGCGGCCAATGATGGCGCGCCTCTGCAGTTGGGATTTTTGTCGAACATCAGCTTCGAGAAGGGCATCGTCGAGTTCTTCGGCATCTTGGAGAGGTTGACTCGAGCGGGCGTGCCTTATCAGGCGCATATCGCAGGCCCATTGGCACCCGATGCGCGCCAAACGTTCGATGAATTGCTCGGTGCGGCCGGCGATGTGGAGTACGTTGGGCCCGTTTACGGCGGACAGAAAGAGCGGTTTTATCGCCAGTTGGACGTGTTCGTATTCCCGACGAATTACGCCAATGAAGCTGAACCTCTGGTGATCTATGAGGCCATGCGCCAGGGGGTGCATGTCATCGCATGCGATCGGGGGGCCATCGCGGAGATGCTCAGCAACGGTGCCGGACTCGCCTTTGCCCGCGAACAGATGGTGGAGTCGGCCGCGGCGCACATCGCCAAACTCAATGATGACCGGCAAGCGCTGGCGGCGGCCAAACGCAATTCGATGCAACAGGCCCGGCGAGTACGTTACGCCGGCCAAGTGGCATTGGAGGATTTATTGGCTTGTATGCAGGGCATGCCTGAACCCGCGAGAACAATACCATGAAGAAATACGCTTGCCGGATTCCGTCCGCGTTGGTCATGGCGGCCGTGGCATCGACATCGATGGGCAGCGCCATCGAGTACAAGGATGCGCTGGATATCGCCGTTGCGCCGCCCGAGGAGCTCACGGAGGAACAGCGCACCAATCGGCTGGTCCTGTCCGTCGCCGATACTTATACTTACGACGACAATATATATCGGCTGCCGTCCGGCACCACCGATCTGACCACTCTCCCGGGTATAGGGCCCAATCCCAGCCGGCATGACTCGATCGAGAGCGTTACCGGCGGCCTCGACGGCACATGGCTCACGGGCGCCCGGCAAAGCGTCGACCTAAGCTTGCGCGTCGATGACAATCGATATTTTCGGGACAAGGATCTTGATAATGTGTCGACCAATGACCGGGTGGCTTGGAACTGGAGTCTCGGCAGCGCGCTGTCGGGCATGCTGGGCGCCGACTATTCCCGATTGCTCGGAGGATTCGTCAACGTACAGGTGTACTCCCGCGACGTCGTGAACCGGGCGGATTATTTCGGTTCCGTGCGGTATCAGGTGGGCCCGCGATGGGGGATATTCGGCGGCCTGCTCGGTACCACTTACTCGGTGTCGTCGCCGCAGGCCACCTTCAACAATTCGACCTCCAAGGGCGGCGAGATCGGTGCCGACTTCACTACGGAACTGAATCGCATAGGTGTGGACTACCGCTACAATGATTCGCGCGCTCCCAATAGTGCGTTGTTGAACGGCGTGGTATTCGATCCGGATTTTCGTGAGGAGAGGGCGCGAATCCTCTTCAGTCATGTGCTGTCGGAAAAGACGATTTTCGACGCCAGCGCCGGGTATTTGAAGCGCGAGTATCCGAGCGCGGCCATCGGCAGTTTTTCAGGCGAGGTGTGGCGTGCCGCACTGCAATGGCAACCGACCCCAAAAACCCAGCTGCTGGTGGGTGCATGGCAACAGCTCGCCGCGGACCTGACGTCGCAGACCGACTACTTCGTCGATAAAGGTGTGAGCCTCACGCCGCAGTGGACCCCGTCGGAGAAACTCACGTTCTCGGCCACCGTGGCGCATGACACGCAAAATTATGTCGGCTCGAATCCGGTCGGTCCCATACCGATAGATTTTCTCGCCCAAGCCCGGCACGACACCGTAACCAGCGAGACCGCCAGCCTGGTGTACACGCCCATCAAAGCGATCGCATTGACCTTCTCGGCGGCCTATGTAAAGCGCGACTCGAATATCGCGGCATTCCAATACAATGACTTCCAGGGCAGCGTCAACGTGGCCTATCGGTTCTTCCGTTATGGCGCGATTCAATGAGAATGTTTTTGCGTTGTTCAAGCCAGTCTGGCGTGGACGGGGCGTGCGGGAGATCCGACACACACCATCATGCTCGGCAGATCGCCGAACACGGAACTGCGCGAACCGACGACCGCGCCCCGACCCACGGTGACGCCCGGTGCGACGAATACGTCGGCCGCAAGCCATGCTTCGTCTTCGATGACGATGGGGAAGGCCTCGATATCAAAGGTCCTCGAACGATAGTCGTGGGTGCCGGCGCATAGATAGCTCTTTTGCGAGACGACGACATTCGCGCCGATTGTAATTCTTGCAAAACAGTACAGCACGGCGTGGTCGCCAATCCAAGAATAGTCCCCGATTTGCAGCTTCCAGGGATAGGGGATGGTAACGCTGGGGCGAATGATGACGCCTTTGCCGATTTGGGCACCGAACAGGCGCAGCAGCCAGCGGCGAAATCCGTACAACACCTGGGGTGAGCCGCGGAAAAGCGTGGCTTGCACCAACCACCACAATTGTACGGCGAGGCCGGATCGGCCGCGAAAATCGGGCGGCAGTCTGAAGCTCCTCAAGTCCTGTATTTCGGGAGCACTCAAAGCGAACAAACTCCGGCCTTCGACGCGCTTCCGCTCCAATACGTCATGTCGATCACCCCCGAGGGGAGGCCGCCGCCGCCGAATATTTGGATGGGCCCCGCAAAGGAGATTACGTCCGATCCGCCGCGTGCCAGTGCGAAAGTAGGTGTGCCGGCTGCGGTGTGCACCTTGAAAGATGTGATGCCGGCAGACGCCTGTTGCACCGAGGTATGTCCACCAATCGTGATCTTCAGTTCCCCGGGCGAGGTGAGGAATGCCAGCAGTTCTATGTCGTCCGCGGGCGTACCGCTGACAAGCTTATTCTGCGTTGACTGTGCCGGGCTTTTTGCATCGGCGGGTTCGCGACGGTAGAAGAAATACAGTACATCGTGGGTAATGGGCGGCTGGTTGCCGGTCAAGAACCAGGTGGCGTAAAAAGCGTTCAGATCGTAGAAGCCCGTGCCGATATCCGTGCGCAGCGTGGCATCGGTATAGGGCTCCAGTTCGCTGGACTCCGAGAAATCGCTCCAGGTGACCAGCTGGACCCATTCGGCATTGCCATCGATGGCGCTCGTCCAGGCATTGCGGAAGGCCGCACTGTTGCCGGCTTCCCAGTAGATCGAATCCTTGGGACGATATTGCTGGGGATCGACCGGCAGCATGAATATCTTGCCGTAATTATTGTGCGCCAATTGCACATCGCCTTTCATGCTCCCCGAAACCTCCGCCGTGGCTGTGCCCCAATCCGCAAAGCCATGGCTGAGCGGCGAAAATGCGCCTGCTTGCCCTTTCCAGCCCAGAAAGGTGGGAACGAAAGCGACCGCGATGCCGCGGGCCTTGAGCTGCGCAAGAACCGTGGCCCACCAATCCGGCGAATTGGCGCCGGCATTGAAGGCCGTGACCACGAGCCGGCCATCGTCGAGGCGGTAACCCGCAGGACTTGCTGCCGCGGTGGCGATACTGCCGATCACCGCCTCGGCATCGGACTTCAGGGCCGAGATATCCGGCATGACGACTATCTTAAAGCGCGGGTCGACGGCGTGGGCGGCGTTCAACAGCAATTGCAGATGCGAGTCTGCGCCTACAGCCTCCTTGGCGGAGAGCACGTCGAAAGTAAAACCTGTGATGCCACGCGCAATCGCCATGCGCACTTCGCGCTGCATGTTTGATAACTGCCAATTATGGTCGGAATTCTCGCCGACAGGCAGTGGCCGTTGGCGCAAAAAACCTCCGTTCGCGGCCCACTTACCCTTCTCGCCGTTGGGGCTGAGGTAGTTGCGGTTGTAGTAATCGTCTGACGCCGGTTTGTTCTCCACGGACAATGGAAATGGATAAAAATAGTGGGCGAAAACTTTTTTCTGCGAGCTGAACAGTATGTCCGAGGCAGGCATGGTGAATGGCAGGCAGGAATCGTCGCCGCTCATGCGCGAATTTTGATGCAACGAATCGGCAGTGCCCTGCGCTGCGGGAAACACCAACAAACATAGGCAAGCAGCAATGGCGATAGAAACATTGATGGCGGTATATGGGCGCAACATACTCTCACCCTCGGTATCGCCGCGGTCGCGGCGTGTGGATCGTTGACCGATGTTGACTCGTGCGAAAGTGACAAGCTTACAGCATCAACAGCCGCTTACCGCCGAACAAGTCGATGAGTTTTCTCGGCTGGGATTTCTCGTCATCGAGAAACCCCAGATAGCACCGGCGGAGCTCGACTGGTGCCGCGATGTCCTCATGCGCATGATCCTCGGCGGCGAGCGGCGCAGCGAAGGCAGGAATCTGGATCTGACCGCCAAGGACGGTGCCGGGGACATGACCTCGCCCAGTGTGCTGCAGCCATCGTTGTACGCCACTGAACTCCGGAAGCTTTCCTATCGGAAGACTGCGCTGGCTACGGCGCGCCAACTGTTGGGTGACGATGCCGAATTTGCCGGCGATCATGCCATCTTCAAACCCAGCCACAAGGGCCATCCCACGCCCTGGCATCAGGACGAGGCATTCCGAGAGCCGGGCTTCGACTATAACGAGTTGAGTATCTGGATCGCGGTGACGGAGAGCACGCTGGACAACGGTGCCATGGCATACATCCCAGGATCGCACCGTTTGGGATTGCTGCCGCATCGGTTGCACGGCGGAGCGAAGGATGCCAACACCATCGAATGTTACGAGGGATTCGATCCACAGACCGCGGCGGTGCGCCCCATCCCGGCCGGTGCCATGATCATTCATCATGGCTTGACCGTACACGGATCCTTTGGCAATAAGACCGCGTCATCGAGACTCGCCTACATCTTGCAGTACACCACGCCGGTGAAAATGAGCAGGCACATCCGCCCATCTCCCTGGCTCGAGCATCTACGCAGCGCCAATCAGCAGCAGCGCAGGAGCTATCTGATGCACGGTGGTATCTTCCCCGAGTTGCTGCGGGTGCTGCGGTCCGACCGGCATTCTCACCGGCATTTCCTGTCGTTCTTCTGGCGCCGCCGGATCAATAGGTTGCGCAGCCTGTTCAAGTAGCTCTATGTTGGGCACTGAACCTAGAGCACGGGTGTTGGAGGGAGCTAATCTTCCCCAGGATCTTGGCTATTACCGCGACAGCGCGTTCGATGATCACAAGATTGCGTTCTTGGTGAAGTACTGCGCGGACAAAGATGTGCTCCCGCGACGTCCCGGCGTCGGGCCGCGCCGCGCGGTTTTACCGCAATTTCAAGCGTTCGCCATATCCAGTCAATTCCAGGTAGCCCCGGCCTACGATTGAGTTTCGCTCGTAAGCCTGCACCGCGCCTTCCCAGTAGATGGCGCCGGTGGACAGCCGCGTATCGTTCTCCTGATCGTCGAGCAGCGGCCGTAGGCTGATCTCGTGCGAGCCGGCCCGAACCGTCCACTCGACCGGATACGCAATGCCGGTACGCGGCGAGATCCAGCGCCTGCCGGCGTGGAAGTCCACGTCGGCCGGTTCGAGAACGCGCATGTCGCCGTCGGCGCCGCGCAGCGTGCCGCCCGCCCAGCGCGGCTCACCATGGAGACTGCGGATTCGAAATGCCATCAGGGCGGCACCGTCGTTGAAGTTGACGCCGATCCAGTCCCAGCCGGTGGCTTCCGGGTCCAGATATTCACTGGACCATTCATGGTCGAACCAGGCTTCACCGGTCACCCTGGTCTTGGCGGTGTTGCGCGACAGGGTTCCCGCGACCCGCATGTGCGGCAGGCTGTAGTAGTAGCTCGACGCCTCGGGCTGCGGTCCTTTGCGGCTCACGCCGCCCTGTCCATTGATCAACGCGGCCTGTGTCTCGGCAAGCATCAGATCGAAGGAAAACCCATCCGCGTCGATCTTCGCCGCATAACTCTGACCCGCGTGGCGCAAGGACCAGGTATCGATCCAAACGTTGGTATCGCCTTCGGCGGCGTCGGCAAGGTTCAATCCCGCCCGACGAATCCTTTGATCCTGCCACAGCCGGCCGCGTTTCGGATCGCTCAGGGCGCAATGCGCCACCAGAAGCTGGCGTGGCGAAAAGGCACTCGGGTTGTTGGCGTCGATGTCGGGTTTGGAGCGGAAAAAGGTAATTTGAAATCCCAGGGACTCGCCCTGTTCGGTCATCAGCCAACCGGTGACATACCACCATTCGGTCCGAAACTCAGGGTGACTGCCCAAGTCCGCCGGGAATCGGAACGGGTGTCCGGGAACGACGGGCGCATATTGGGTGCCGGCGGCAGCGGGCATGGCCAGCAGGCATCCGGACAACAGACATCCGGTCAACAGGCACCTGGTCAACAGGTATCCTGCCAGCAGACATCCGCCAGGCCGCATGAAGGTCCTCACCAGTCCTCTCGCACGGCGCGTACCGCGTCCTGGCTGAGGGCGGCGCGGCCGCTCCAAATGGCGGTGACGGCAGCGGCGCCGATTAGCACGACGCTGAGCAATACCAGCGGCAACACCGGAACGGCAAAATCGATGCTCCAATTGAAAGACTGCCGATTGATGACGTAGACCAAAACCAGGCTCAGCGCCGCGCCGAGGCCAAGACCGTAGACCACGCCGAACGTGCTGGTCAGAACTCCCTCGTCGGCCAGCATGCCGATGATCTGCCGGCGCAGCATGCCGATGTGCCGCAACATGCCGAATTCGGCGCGGCGGGCGAGGGCAGTGGAACTCGCCGCAAAGCTCACGCCCGTCAAGCCGATGATGACGGCGATGATCTCGAGCGCATAGGTAATGGCGAAGGCGCGATCGAAGATCTGCAACGAGCGCTCGTGCAGCGCGGTGCTGGTGGTAATTTCCAGCGCGTCGCCGTTTCCCACCGTTTGGCGCAGCATCCGCGCGACGGTATCGGAGTCCGTCCCGGTGTTGAGCCAGAGCGAGCCCTCGTTGGCACTGTCATCGCCGGTAGCGGCCGTGTACGCATGCCGCGAGACGACCACCGATCCGGACAGCCGCGCATAGTCGCGCCAGACGCCTGCGATCAGGAAGGCGCGGTTCCTGCCGCCCAGCGGAATCTGCAGCACGTCACCGATCTTGTAGCCATAAACATCCTGCAGAGCCTCTGAAATAAACGCAGTGGGCGTGGGTGATTCCTTGGCCGATACGCTGCGTATCAGCGGCAATTCCGCGGCGGTATCTGCCTCACTCATGCCGCGAGCGATCAAGGTGATAGGCGCGCGTGTTGGATCCAGGAGCACTTGCAGGGTCCTGCGAAATTCCGCGCGAGCGATGCCGGTCACCGTGCCGAGTTTCGCCTGGTCGTCCTTGGACAAGAATGCCGTGTCATTGCCCGGCGGTTCACGCAGCAGCATGTCCGCGGGCAGCAGCTTGCCCAGCCAATGATCGAAGGAGATGCGGAATGAATGAATCATGATGGCCATGGCCACCATGAGGCTGAAGCTCACGATGATGGATGCAAGGCTCAAGGCGGACAGGCTCACGTTCTCGCGCAACTGGGACACGGCCGTGTCCAACACGATGCGATGGGTCCGCGGAGCCAGCCTCAAGCCCTGGATGGTGACCGTGGGCACCAGCAGGACGGCGCCCAGCAGCAGCGCGGCGATGGCCGCATAGCCGAATAGGGGTAGGCCGCCGACGGGCGGTAGCCAAGCAAGAGCCGAACCTAGTACCAGCATCGCAAGACCGGAGCGCCAGCCCGTTCGTGCCGCGGCCTTGAAATCTCCATCACCGCCTTTCAGCGCGCGAGCCGGCGGCTGCCGCGCGGCATTGCGAGCCGGTACCCAGGCGCCGATGCCGGCGACTGCGACGCCGATGGCGAAAAAGGCCACCGTCTGCAGCGGCGCGCTGCGCAACGAGGCGCCCGCCGCGCGCAATTGGCCGTTCCCGAGATCGGCGGTGAGGAACTTCAGGACCGCCGCGGCAATGATCATGCCGAGAACCACGCCGAGCAGCGAGCCCAGTACTCCCAAGGCAAGGCCTTCACCGAGCAAGGCGTTGCGCAGCTGGCTGCGCGTGACTCCGAGCGCCCGCAGCAGTGCAAGTGAGCGGCGTCGGCGCAACACGGAGAGCGATTGGGTGGAGAACACCAGGAAGGCGCCGGTAAACAAGGCCACCAACGCCAGCATGTTGAGATTTACCCGATAGGCCTTGGTCACGGTGACGGCCCTGTCGCGCTCGACTTGCGGCGCCAGTGCCAGAACACCGGGCGGAAGCTTCGTGCCCAGATCCCGGCGAAACGAATTCACGTCGGTGCCGGGTGAAAGTCGCATGTCGATGCGATTTACGCGGCCGAGGGCATTGAAAATCCACTGCGCCGAGGCGATGTCCATCAGCCCAAGCGACTGCGAATAAGTGTTCTGCGACAGGATGCCGATCACCCGCAGCGCTTTGGAGGTGCTTCCGACGGTGACCCGCAGCTGCTCACCGCGCTTGAGCTTCAGTTCCTGCGCGGCGGCGCTGCTCAGATAGATTGCATCCGTATCGAACAGCTGAAACATGGCCTCGCCGATATCCCCCATGATGGCCGGTTGCAAAACGGCCGCCCTGAAGGGATCGAGCCCCAGCACCTTGAGCGTTTCCTTGCGGTCGGACAGCGCCACTTCCAATTCCAGCACCGGGCTCAATGCGCTGACCGATGGGGTGTGGGCAAGATCGACGAACAGCTGCTCAGGGAAGCCGTCGCGCGGACCGCGTACCACGATGTCGGCCTCGCCGACCAAGCGCTTGGTAGCGAGGCCGAATTCATTGAGCGCGGACGTGTTGACCAGGTAAACCGATGAACCCAACGCCACGCCCAGCGCCAGTGCCAGCACCGTGACCAGGAATCGTCCCGGCTGCTCTCTTAGCTGCGCCAGCAGCAGGATCCGCCAAATCCCATAGGAGCCCGTGCGGCTCACGCCGCTTCCAGCGCTTTGAGTCCGCGCGCCTCGAGCACCACGATGCGATCCGCGGTGTCCGCCGCGGCTCTGGAATGCGTAATGAGAATGCCCGCGCCGGCATTCGCCTTAATCTGCGCGCGCAGCAGCGTGAGCGTCTGCGCGGCGCTGCGCGCGTCGAGGTTGCCTGTCGGCTCATCGGCCAGTACCAGGCGGGGCCGATGGACGAGGGCACGTGCAATGGCAACGCGTTGCACTTCGCCGCCCGACAGCTCTCGCGTATGGCGCTGCGAGAGCGCCTCGATCCCCACCGCCGTCAACATTTCCTGCGTGCGCCGGCCGCGCTCGGGCTCAGCCACTCCCAGCAGGTCCAGGGGAAGGGCAACGTTTTGTTCGACCGACAAATAGGGCAGCACATGAAAGGCTTGGAATACAAAGCCCACGGTGCGGCGCCGCAGCCGGGTCGTGGCGTCATCGTCCAGAGTGGTCAGATCGACCCCTTCGAGCACCACACGTCCGGTGTCCGGAGTATCGAGTCCCGCCAAGAGATTGAGCAACGTCGACTTGCCGACGCCGGATTCGCCCATGATGGCAAGGTACTCGCCGCTGCGAAGCGTAAGATCGACGTCCTCGAAGATCGCCGGCCGATCTTTCGAGTACCGCTTGCTGAGGCCCTCGAGCTGGAGGATGGGATCAATCACCCGCGGTCCAGGGACCTCAAGCGGCGTCGACTCCGATCACGGCCTTGACCTCGAGGAAGTCGCGCAATCCAAACTCGCCGTACTCGCGCCCGTTGCCTGACATCTTGAAACCGCCGAACGGCGTATTCATATTACCCGAGGCGCCATTGAGCGTCACTTGGCCTGCGCGAATCTGTCCGCCCACCCGGCGTGCGCGCAGATTGTCCTGCGACCAGACGTAGGCCGCGAGGCCATAGGGCGTGTCGTTGGCGATCTGCACCGCCTGTTCCTCGCTCTCATAGGGCAGGATGCAGAGCACGGGTCCGAAGATCTCCTCGCGTGCAATGGTCATGTCGTTGCGCACATTGGAGAATATGGTGGGCTTGACGTAGTAGCCCTTGGCGAGGCCGTCCGGCCTGCCTGAGCCGCCGATGACCACTTTCGCGCCTTCGGCGATGCCCTTGGCAATGTACCCTTCAACGCGTTCGAACTGCACTTTCGACACGAGGGGGCCTATGTTCGTCTTGTCCGAAGACGGATCGCCCGTGACCACGGATTCCGCGACACGTTTTGCAATGGCTTCGACTTGCGCCAGTTTGGCGGCCGGCACCAGCATGCGCGTCGGCGCGTTGCATGATTGTCCTGAATTCTGGAAGACATGCAGCACGCTCTGTTTGACGGCACGCTCGAAGTCGGCATCGTCCAGCAACACGTTCGGCGATTTGCCGCCCAGTTCTTGGTGCACCCGCTTGACTGATGCCGCTGCGTTCTTGGCCACTTCGGTGCCCGCGCGCGTGGATCCTGTAAAGGAGACCATGTCCACTTCCCGGTGCGAGGACAGCGGTGCGCCGACGCTCGCGCCATCCCCGTTGATGAGATTGAAGACACCGGCGGGGACGCCGGCCTCGTGCATGACTTTGGCCCAGATGATGGCGCTGAACGGTGAGTACTCCGAAGGCTTCAGCACCATGGTGCAGCCGGCCGCAAGTGCCGGCACGACCTTGGCCGCCACTTGATTCATCGGCCAATTCCACGGCGTGATCAGCGCGCAAACGCCGACGGGCTCCTGTACCAGGCGAACGGTGCCGCGCAGTTCCTCGAACTTGAAGGTTTTCAGCACATCGATCATGGCGCTGATGTGACCGACGCCGATTCGAGTCTGTGCGCCCTTCGACAATGTCACCGGTGCGCCCATCTCTATGGTCATGGCCTGCGCTATTTCATCGTAGTGAGCCTTGTAGGCAGCCAGCATGCGCTCCAGGAGGGCGAGGCGCTCCGCGGGCGTCGTGCGTGAATAGCTGTCGAATGCGCGCCGCGCGGCCATTACCGCCCGCTCGACATCTTTGCTGCTTCCCATGGAGATGACGCCGGCGACTTCTTCGGTCGCGGGATTGATGACCTTCAGTTCCTTCGGTTCGGCCGGATCCACCCAAGCGCCATCGATATAGAACTGTCGATTGTCATATGTCATTGCAAAGCCCCTTCGGAAATGCGGTTGTTTGACTGCCGGTATTCTACCCCGCGGGACGGGGGCTGCGCGACGGTCGTGATTTCGCGTAAGTTTATGGTCGTGGTTCGCATCTTGACCCTACTTTAGTTGCTAGGCTTGCCGTCCATGAAAAACGCCGGAATTCCGCTCCCGAAGTCTGTGATTGCCGGACTTATGGCCCTCTGCTGGGTCACGGCCGCAGTCGCGGCCGTGGAATGGAACCCGATTCGGTCGCATCCGACTGAGATTGGGCCGCAGGCCAGCCGGCTGATCGTCGGGTTTCGGGCGAATTCGAGCAACGCGGTGACGAAGGCCATTCGCTTGCGCTCCAAGGCACAATATCTGAGCGTCCAGGCGCAGACCACCGACGCGGATCTGCGCAGCCTGACCCAACGCACCGGCATCGCCATGTCGCGGTCGCGGCAGCTCACGCCCAGCATGCATGTCCTGTTCCTTCAGAACGCCGTCTACGGGGCGGACGTCCAGAGCCTGCTCGAGCGGCTGAGAGCGGATCCGGCGGTGGCGTTTGCCGACGTCGATCAACGGCGCTATGCGCACGTCCTGCCCAACGATCCGTTGTTCGTTCCTACCGCCACGGCCAGCGGACAGTGGTACCTGCAGACACCGAGCAGCCTCACGCCGACCAGCGACGCGGCGGCGACCGACGCGGTCTCCGCATGGAACATCACCAAGGGCAGTTCCGGCAGCGTCATCGCCGATATCGACAGCGGGGTTCGCTTCGACCATCCGGACTTGCTGCGTGCCGGGTTCGGTGGCCGCTTGTTGCCGGGCTATGATTTCGTCAGCGAGGACGTGGATTCGACCAACGGCAGTCCGCAGGGCACGTTTCTGGTGGCCAACGACGGCGACGGCTGGGATCCTGACCCGTCCGACCCCGGTGATTGGATCGACAGCACGGATCTCGCCAACAGCAAAGTTTTTCCCAGCAAGAGCTGCAGCGTGCAGGGCAGCTCGTGGCATGGCACCCGGGTCATAGGCCTGCTCGGTGCGGCGACCAACAACGACGTCGGTATTGCGGGGATGACCTGGAATCCGTACTTGCTTCCGGTGCGTGCCTTGGGCAAGTGCGGCGGCCTGGACTCCGACATCATTACCGGAATTCAGTGGGCCGTCGGCATGACCGTCAGCGGTGTGCCGGACAATCCCTATCCGGCCGACATCATCAACTTGAGTCTCGGCGGCACCGGCACCTGTCCTAGCTCCTACCAGACGTTGCTCACGACGCTCACGCGCATGGGTGTGCTGGTCGTGGCATCCGCCGGCAATGAAAGCGGCCCCGTCGACATACCCGCCAACTGCCCGGGCGTGTTGGCGGTCGCCGGATTGAGAAACGTCGGCACCAAGGTCGGCTACAGCAGTTTGGGGCCGGAAGTCGGTATCGCGGCGCCCGCCGGCAACTGCGTGAATCTCGGCAACCCCTGTCTGCGGTCCATCGATACCACGACGAACGAAGGGGCCACCGTCCCGGGAATCAATTCGTACACCGACCAGACAAACTCCAATCTCGGTACGAGCTTTTCGGCGCCCATAGTGACCGGTATCGCCGCGTTGATGCGCGCTGCGAACGCGAATCTCACCCCGCCGCAGATCATCGCACGCATGAAGGCCAGCGCGACCCCGTTTCCGCAGCCGGTCACGAACCCGCCGACCCCGCAATGTGTCGCTGGATCCTCCTCGAGCGTCGAGTGCGCTTGCACCACGAGCACCTGCGGCGCGGGCATGGTGAACGCATTGAGCGCCGTCATCGCCGCGCTCAATCCGATTGCGGCAGTGTCGATACCGGCGGGCTTCACCTCGGGCAGTGCAACTTTCGATGGCGCCGGCAGCGCCGCTGCGTGCAACGCGACGATTGCCTCTTACGCGTGGAGTGCATCCGGCGCGGTACGCATCGTATCGGGCGGCAGCAGCTCTGCGGTCAATGCCTTGGTGAGCGGCGCGGGGACCTTGACGCTGGTGGTGAAGGACTCGGCCGGCAATACGGATACCGCCGTCGTGAATTTCACGGCGAACGGCGCCACCAGCACGGCACCCGCAGCGGCCGGCGGCGCCTCCTCGGCCTGCATCTCGCCCCTGACGGTGACACCGGTAGCGCCGACCGTCGGCGCGGCCTTTTCCCCGACCAGCGTGGCCGTGAATGCGCCTGCCACGCTGGTGTTGACCTTCACCAATACCAATGCGTTCGCGCTGACTCAGTCGGGGATCACCTTATCGCTGCCCGCCGGTCTTGCGCCGTTGGCTTCGTCGGCACCCGCCAGCACTTGCAGCGGCGCTGGGCTGAAGCTGACCAGCGCCACCGGCAGCGTCACGCTCGCCGACGCCAATATTCCCGCCGGCGGCAGCTGCAATATTTCATTGAGTGTAAACACCGCCACACCCGGGACTTATGTGGCGTCGGTGGCGGCGAACGGACTGGCGACCGGGCCCGCCGGAGGTAATGCCGCGCCGGCATCGGCCACCCTGACGGTCACTGCGGCCAGCGCAAGCGGAGGTGGCGGCGGCTCGATGGATTGGATGGATATCCTGCTGCTGGCCGGCGTGCTGCTCGTCGTCCGCGGCCATGCCGCGCGGCGGCGGCCTTGAGAGCTGAAGAGCCTGAAAAGTAGGCTCTCGGTTCCCGGGACATGGGAATACGGCAGGGTATAATCCACGCTATGACGGACGAGCGTATGAAAACCCAGCGTATGGAAGGCCAGTTCACGAAAGAGTCCCAGCCGCGCGAGGCCAGCGTGCAAGCGGTGAAAACCCACCGAGATGCGCGCGGCGTGCTCTTCGAACCGTTGACCGACACTGAATTGCAAGCACAAAGGAATGTGCACGTGGTGCTTACTCAGCCCGGCGAGATTCGCGGCAATCACGTGCATCGCACGGCGGTGGAGACCACCACGCTGGTCGGACCGGCGCTGATCAGGCTGAAAGAGCAGGGGATCGTTCGCGACATCAAGGTGCCGGCGGGTGAAATATTGCGCCTGACCATTCCGCCTGGCGTCGTGCACGCCTTTCACAACATCGGCGAGTCAGCAATGGTGTTGGTATCTTTCAGCACGAATCTGCACGATCCGACCGGCGCCGATACGCAGCGGGAGCAGATCCTTTAGGAGCCGGTCCATTCCGCAGCCTGGCTCGAGGCCCGCGCGCAGCGTGTCCCGGGCAGTAGGACGCTGTCTCGGGGTAGGCAGCATACAGCTCCCCCTTCAAGCCATGGACGTCTCGAGTTCGTGGCCACGCTTGAAATCTCGGATGTGCTTCTCCATCCAGCTGCGCGCCTGCTCGCTCTTGTTGAGCTTGATGGCATCGATGATCTTGCCCTGCGCGGTTTGAATCCGTGCGCGGGCCTGCGGCACACGGTCGACGATGCTCGACAGCGCGGGCTCCAGCAATAAGTTGAGAGGTGCTTGCGAGAGCGCCAGCACCTGGTTGCCGCTGGCAGCGGCAACCGCCGTGAAGAAGTCGAGCACGGCGGAAACGGTCGCGGCGGTGTCGGCGATCTCGCGATTGAAGCGCGCGTGGGCGCGAGTGATGCTCCGCAATTGGTCAGCGGTGCGCCGCGTGGCGGCATATTGTGCGGCGGCCGGCTCGATGGCCATCATGGCTTCCCACAGTTCCATGAACGTCACATCATGCAGGGCCAATGCACGGCTGACGCCTGAACTGACACTGCCGGGCTCCGGCCGGGTGACTCGCAGGCGCTTCTCGCCGCGCCCGCGTCCGAGCAATCCATGGATTTCCAATTCGCGAATGGCCTCGCGTATCGTCGAGCGGTTCACGCCGAACTGCCGCGCGAGATCGGTCTCGGAGGGCAGCGCATCGCCGGTGCGCAAGACCCTGGCGACGATACGCTCCTCGATCAGGTTGGCGATCTGCCGGTAGGCGGGATGGTCGTCCAGCGGCGCGAACAGATCGCTCATCAGCCCTCCCCGAAGAGCTCGCGGCCGATCAGCATGCGGCGAATCTCTGAGGTACCCGCGCCGATTTCGTAGAGTTTGGCGTCGCGCAGCAACCGGCCGGTGGGATAGTCGTTGATATAGCCGTTTCCGCCCAACAATTGAATGGCGTCCAGGGAGGCGCGAGTGGCCGCCTCGGCGCAGAACAAGATGCACGCTGCGGCATCCTTGCGGGTGGCATCGCCGCGGTCGCATGCCGCGGCCACCATGTAGACATAGCTGCGACACGCATTCAGCGAGGCGTACATGTCCGCCAGCTTTCCCTGCACCAGCTCGAAGGTGCCTATGGCTTGCCCGAATTGCTTCCGTTCGCGCACGTATGGCACGGCCACATCCAGTGCAGCTGCCATGATGCCCAGCGGGCCGCCGGAGAGCACCACGCGCTCGTAGTCGAGCCCCCGCATCAGCACGCTAACACCCTGATTCAGGGTGCCCAGCAGGTTCTCGGCGGGGACCCGGCACTTATCGAACACCAATTCACTGGTGCTCGAGCCGCGCATGCCCAGTTTGTCGAGTTTCTGGGCGGCGGTGAACCCTTTGAACCCTTTCTCGATGATGAAGGCGCTGATGCCGCGCGCGCCTGCGTCGGGCGACGTCTTGGCATATACCACCAAGACATCGGCTTCCGGGCCGTTGGTGATCCACATCTTGCGGCCGTCCAGCACATAGTGGTCACCGTCGCGCAGCGCCTTTAGCTGCATGGACACGACGTCCGAGCCGGCGCCGGGCTCGGACATGGCGAGCGCGCCGACATGCTCGCCGCTGAGCAGTCCCGGCAAGTATCGGCGCTTCTGCTCATCGGTGGCGTTGAGCGCCAGCTGATTCACGCACAGGTTCGAATGCGCGCCGTAGCTTAGGCCCACGGCGGCGGATGCACGGGAGATTTCCTCCATGGCGATCGTGTGGGCGAGATAGCCGAGACCCGCACCGCCGTGCTCCGGGGTCACGGTCAGTCCCAGCAACCCCAGGTCGCCGGCTTCGCGCCACAAATCCCTCGGGAAGAGGTTGCTGCGATCTATTTCATTCGCGCGCGGGGCGATGCGCTCCTCGGCGAAACGCCGCACCTGGTCGCGCACGGTGTCGATGACCTCGCCCAGGCCGAAGTTGAACTCGCGATATGCGGAATTGGGCATTTTTACCGACCCCCATTGTCAGAGGCACAGGATCGTTGGATAATCGGACTGTCCGACAATTCTGCCACGCTTGAGGCGCCAAAGCCAATGGCCAAATTAGTCTCCAAATTGGATGTCCGCTCGCAGGAATTCGCCGCCAACCGCGCTGCGATGCAGGCGACCGTCGATGATCTGCGGCTCACGCTGCGCCGCAATGCGGCCGGCGGCAGTGCCGCGGCCCGCGACAAGCACACCAAGGCCGGCAAGCTGTTGGCGCGCGAGCGCATAGCCGCATTGCTCGATCCCGGTTCTCCGTTCCTCGAACTCTCGGCGCTCGCGGCGCAGGGGGTCTACGGGGAAGAGCTGCCGGGCGCCGGATTGATCAGCGGTATCGGCCGGGTCGCTTCGCGAGAATGCATGGTGGTGGCCAACGATCCCACGGTGAAGGGCGGCACCTACTACCCGCTGACGGTGAAGAAACATTTGCGGGCGCAGGAAATTGCCGCGGACAACGCCTTGCCCTGCATCTACCTGGTCGAAAGCGGCGGCGCATTTCTGCCCCGGCAGGACGAGGTATTCCCCGACCGCGACCACTTCGGCCGCATTTTCTTCAATCAGGCCAGGCTCTCGTCCCAGGGAATCGCGCAGATCGCCGTGGTGCATGGCTCGTGCACGGCAGGCGGGGCGTACGTGCCGGCGATGTCCGATCATGCCATCATCGTTCGCAATCAAGGGCGAGTGTTCTTGGGTGGCCCGCCACTGGTGCGTGCGGCCACGGGCGAGGAGATCGATGCGGAATCCCTGGGCGGCGCGGATGTTCATTGCCGTCGTTCCGGGGTAACCGATTACTATGCGGAGAATGACACGCACGCGCTGGCTTTTGCGCGCCGCGCCGTGGCGCGCTTGCGGCCGCCCACGGTGCATGCCGCGACCTCGAGTTCGGCGGCAAGCGGCATCGAGAATCCCTTCGACCCGGCCGAGCTGTACGGCATCATTCCGCAAAATTCCCGCAAACCCTACGACGTCCATGAACTCATCGCCCGCCTGGTCGACGGTGCTTGGTTCGATGAGTTCAAGGCGCTGTATGGCACCACGTTGGTATGCGGCTTTGCCGATATCCATGGCATCACGGTCGGCATCCTGGCCAACAACGGCATCTTGTTCTCCGAAAGCGCACTGAAAGGCGCGCACTTCATCGAACTGTGCTGCCGCGATGGCATCCCCTTGGTATTCCTGCAGAACATCGCGGGCTTCATGGTGGGCCAGGCCGCCGAAGCGGGCGGCATTGCCAAGGACGGGGCAAAACTGGTCACCGCCGTGGCCTGTGCCTCGGTGCCGAAGTACACCGTGGTGATCGGCGGCAGTTTCGGCGCGGGCAACTATGCAATGTGCGGGCGTGCCTATGGTCCGCGCTTTCTATTCCAGTGGCCGAACGCGCGCACCTCGGTCATGGGCGGCGAGCAGGCCGCGAGCGTCTTGGCGACGATCAAGCGCGAGGCACTCGAGCGTAACGGGGAAACCTTCAGTGCCATCGAGGAGGAAAAACTCAAGGCACCCATTCGCGAGCAATTCGAGCGCCAAGGACATCCCTACTATGCGTCCGCGCGTTTGTGGGACGACGGGGTCATCGATCCCCTGGACACGCGGCGAGCGCTGGGACTGGCGCTGGCACTGACTCGAACCCAAGACCCCGTGGCAACACGCTTCGGCGTGTTTCGGATGTGAGCAAGGCCATGATCCGACGGCTGCTGGTGGCCAACCGCGGAGAAATCGTCTGTCGCATCGTGCGCAGCGCGCGGCGCCTCGGGATCACCACGATTGCGGTATATTCCGACGCCGATCGGCAAGCGCAACACGTGCGCGTCGCGGACGAGGCCTACCATCTGGGAGGGGCTGCCGCGGCCGAGAGCTATCTGCATATCGACAAGCTGATCGCCCTGGCTCAGCGCGTCGGCGCCGATGCCGTTCACCCCGGTTATGGATTTCTCTCGGAGAACGCACAATTCGCCGAAGGCTGCCACGATGCCGGCTTGATCTTCGTGGGCCCCCCCGCGGCGGCGATCAAGGCCATGGGCTCGAAGAGCGAATCCAAGGCTGCCATGGCAGCTGTGGGAGTACCGGTGGCGCCGGGCTATCACGGGGATGAGCAAACACCGCAGCGCCTCGCCGCGGAAGCGACGCGCGTCGGATTTCCCCTGATCATCAAGGCCAGCGCGGGCGGCGGCGGCAAGGGCATGCAAGTGGTCAATTCCGCCGCCGAGGTGGCCGCTGCGGTGGAATCGGCGCAGCGCCTGGCACGCACCGCCTTCGGCGATGATCGCTTGCTCATGGAGCGCTACTTCCCCAAGGCGCGCCATGTAGAAGTGCAGATCTTTGCCGACTCGCACGGTCAAACTTTGAGTCTGTTCGATCGCGACTGCTCGGTGCAGCGCCGCCATCAGAAGATCATCGAAGAAGCACCTGCACCGGGTCTGCGCGCCGAGGTACGTGCGTCCATGGCTCGGGCAGCCGTCAAATCCGCTCAGGCCGTGGGTTATGTCGGCGCAGGCACCGTGGAATTTCTGGTCGACGATGCCCAGAATTTCTACTTCATGGAGATGAACACCCGCCTGCAGGTAGAACACCCGGTCACAGAACTCATTGCCGGCATCGACTTGGTCGAATGGCAGCTGCGCATTGCGCAGGGGGAACGCCTACCACGCGCCCAGCCGGACATCACGCAACGCGGCTTTGCCGTCGAGGCGCGCTTGTACGCCGAGGATCCGGCGCGGGATTACCTGCCGAGCGTCGGGAAAATTGCCCACTTACGCTGGCCGGAGGACGCGGCAGGATTGCGGTTGGATACCGGGGTCGAGGCGGGCGATGAGGTGTCGACCTATTATGACCCGATGCTGGGGAAAATCATTGCCTGGGGCGAATCGCGAGCCGCGGCCATCGATCTCTTGCGCCGCGCCTTGAGCGAGACCGAAATAGCCGGAGTGACCACCAATCGGGCGCTGCTGTCGAGCGTGCTCGCCGACGAGGTGTTTCGCGCGGGGGCCGTGGGCACCGATTTTCTGCATCTGCGGCGCGCGCAGCTGTCATTCGGCGAACCCGACGCGGCGCATGCTGACATGGCGCTTGCCGCGGTGTGGTGTGCAAGCAATAACACTGCCGACAATGCGCTGTGGGAAGACAGCCGGGGCTGGCGCCTCGCGGCGGCGCCGACGACGACGTGGCGTTTCGCCGAGGGTACGGCCGGTGTCGAGTGCCTGGCACCGAATACCTATTCGGTGCAAGTGGGCGATGAGCGGTTCACCGTGCAAGTACTGGCACGTGGCGCAAAGACGCTGCACGCGGAATGCCAGGGTCAGGTGTACCGTGCAGGCATCTTCGATGCCGGCCGTGAGCTGCATTTATTTCTCGGCGGGCGGCATGTGACGCTGACGCGGGTGCGCACCGACGACACCTTGCAGGCCGCAGGCGGCATCGAACAAGGGTCATTGCTCACGCCGCTGCCGGGAACCGTGGTGGCCGTGCATGTCGCGGTGGGTCAGCAGGTTGCGCGCGGCCTACCCTTGGTCACCGTCGAGGCCATGAAAATGGAGCACACCCTCACGGCTCCTTATGACGGTACGGTATCGCGCATTGCCTACGGGCTAACCGATCGGGTTCAGGCGGGTGCCGTTCTGGTGGAGCTTTCGCCGCTGTAACGCGGACAGGCAGTCGGCGACTTAAACGCTCAGACGACTTTCGCAGTCAGACGGCCTTCGCGGTCAGGCGACTTGCGCGTCACTCGCGATATCTAGCGGGGGGAGAGTGACTTTGAAGCGGGTTTCCTGACCCACCACGCTGGCGAGGGCAATTTTGCCGCAGGCTTCGTGTACATAACGGCGGACCAGCGACATGCCGCTGCCGTGTTTGGTTTCGCCGTCAGCGGCCATGGTGGTAAAGCCGGATCGGAAAATGAGTTTGATGGCCTGACGGTCGCGCAGGAGACTGGCTTCTTCCGCGGTAACGAGGCCTTTGGCGATCGCGACGCCGCGGACTTTCTCCGGATCCAAACCCCGTCCGTCATCCTGGAAAGCTAGTTCGAAACCGTTGCCCGCTACGGCTCTGAACTCGAGACGCAAGGTGGCATCTCCGGGCTTGCCCGCGGCCTCCCGCTCGGCGGCAGATTCGACGCCGTGCACGACCGCATTGCGAATGAGCTGGATCGCCACATTCTTCACCGTCGCTTGGTAGCGCATGGGTACCAAATCCAAGCCGCTGCACACGAGGACGACGGATTTCTGATTCTCCTGTGCGACCACGTCGGTCAGCGTTGCCAGAGTGCTTTCCAGGCTGCCCGCGGCGGCCACGCGCTGCGCCGCCGGCGCCTGTCTCTGCGCCGCGAGTTCGGCGAAAAATTTCGGCGCCTCCATGATTTGCGTGCCGTTTTGCGTCACTCGTGCCTCGGGCGCCGTGCTCTCGGCCTCACGCACGGGAGCGGCCTGCGACGTCAGGGATCGCAGATTGGCGAACTGTCCGTACAGCGCATCGAGCTTGACGGCCAGCGGCAGAAAATCGCTGCCGCTCAAGGTTTCGCGGCTGCGCAGTTCCTGCAGCGCGTCTTCGAAGTCTCGAGCCGAGTCCTGCAGTCCGGTGAGTTGGAGGGCCGCGGCATCACGGCGGATGCGATCGACCTCATCGAGAGTCTCCTCCAGCTTGTGGCGGAAGGCGGAGGCCTCGCGCGCCGGCTTCTTCAGCACGCCGTTGATGGTTTTCATCGAGGCGTCGGTCCTTTGCAGGAACGTTCCGAATCGTGTGCCGCCCACTTGAAGAACGCTGCGCAGAATTTCGCCTTGCGTGAGCACCTGCACGCGCAAGTCCTCGAGCTCACGCTGTTGCTGTGTGCGCGCCGTGATGTCACTGACGCGCACCATCCAGGAGCGGGCTTCGTTCGCGACTTCGACGGGGCTGAACTCGAAGGAATAATGAGCGCTGACGAAGCTGCCGTCGACGTTGGTCAACTTGACTTCCACGTCCTGCAACGGATCATCGGCTGCCTCGCTGCCGCCGGTCTCCAGAAACTGCGCCATGTGAGTGCGAACCACACTCAATGTTTTCGCCGATACCAAGGGACCGAGCAATTTTTCCACCGTCAGATTGGCAAAATCTTGGCGCCGGAACAGCGTGCCCAGCGAGGCGGAAACCTGCGGCTGAATCTTGCCCTTGGCGTCCATCAGAAACAGCCCGATCGCGCTGGTCTTCAGGATGGCATCCGCCAGCCGATTGCCGGCGCTGATCAGTTCCTGTTTTTCGCGTTCGTGGCGCTTGGCGGAGATGAACATGACATAGGACAGGGTGCCAAACGCCGCGCATCAGGGGGATGATGGCTGTCACAGCCTAAGCGGCGCAATTGACTTAATGTGCGCGCCGACGCAGCAGCCTGTGACACGCGTCACGCTTGCGCCTTGCATCCGCTCCTTCGCTGCCGATGCGATAGGTGGAAGTGCCCGGCACCGTTAGACGAACCGGTCAGGCCTCCATGCCGTCCTACGCCACGGCGGCGATGGGTCCCAAGTCCGCCAGCAGTTCATCCGCCGATGTATAGCGCGCGCTCGGCTGCTTGGCCATGAGCCGGTCGAGCAGCGGCTGCTGCATCGCCGTTGACTCCGGCAAAATGGGTACCGGCGAGTTGGTGTGCTGCGACATGATGGCGACGGCACTTCGGCCGCCATAGGGACGCTGACCGGTGAGCATTTCGTAGAACATCACGCCCAGGCTGTAGAGGTCGGTGCGCGCGTCCACTCTTTGACCCTGCGCTTGTTCGGGGCTGATGTAGTACGGCGAACCGAGCACCTGGCCCACCCCGGTATTGCCGATTTCATCGAGCGAGCGGCGGGCCAACCCGAAGTCGATGAGGACGGGGGAGTTGTCCTCACGCAGCATGACGTTCGCGGGCTTAAGATCCCGATGCAAGATGCCGAACACATGGATGACGCGCAGTGCCTCTGCGATGGCACGCAAGTAGTAAAGGCTTTCTTCCACGCTCAAGGGATTGCGCAGGCGATCGCGCAGGTCTCCGCAGGGAAAGTATTCCATGGCCAGGTAAAGGTGTCCGGGCTGGGAACCGAAGTCATGAATCTCCGCAATTGCCCGGTGCGTGATGCTGGAAATGATTTCGTACTCGCGCTGGAAGCGTTCGGCATCGCCGATCTCGCGATCGGATTCCCCGCGCGTCATCACCTTGAGGACCACGTTCCGGCGCAGCCGCTCGCTGCGCGCGAGGAACACGGACGAGAAGTTGCTGGTCGCAATTTCCTTCACGATGGAGTAGCCGGGGACCTCGATGAGCGTGGAATTTTCGCTGTTGGCCATCATGGCTGCAGCCTGCGCGGCGATCCGGCGTTTTGCGCAGGCCTCGCCGACGGCCGTCAGCAGATGGTCGCGCGTGATTTGCGCCAGCGGCAGGTAGTCCTTGGCACCGCCCTTCAAAGCACGGACCGCCGACATTTCATTGCCGTTGTCCGCCAACAGGATGCAGTGCAAGGCGGGTTGCATGCGCAGCAGCTGGCCCATGACGCTGAGCACCGCGCTGGCCAAAGACTCATTGGCGAAATCGGCTTGTAAGATGACGGCATCGGGGCTACGTTCGCTGATCAGCCGGCTTAAGGGCGCCGACTCGCCGGCACGGAGGGTGGTCACTTGGGCGTTCGGCCAGTGGCTGGTCACATGGTGGGTCAACCATTGCAGACGCTTGGTTTCGCCCCCCACCACCACCAGAATTGGACCTGCCTCTGCCATACTCCGAAGGGTAGTGGTGATAGCATCCGGCTGCCCGTGGGGAATTCACATTTCGACCCCCTGGGAGGCCGAATACCTTGAATTTTTGCCCCTTTAGCCTGGAAAATTGAAACCAACACCCCATTTCCGGGGTCAGGTATTTCAGTCAAATCTTCTTCAGAGGACGGATTTCATGGGAAGTATCAGAACTTGGTCGCTGGCCGCTGTGGCCGGTATCTCGGTGATGGTCGTGGTTCATCAGCGCTCGAACGCCGATGCGGGGACGGCCCCGTCCGGCGCGCCGGCCGTGGCAGCCGCTCCGGTGGCCTCCCCGGGGCGTGTGACGGGACTGCCGGATTTTTCCGGTCTGGTGGCCGATGCCGGGGGTGCCGTGGTGAACGTCAGCGTCACGGAGAAGGCGCAAAAAGTTCAGGGCTTCATTGGGCAAGGTCAGGGGCAGGGCCCAGGCGACGGGGATGATCCGCTGTCGCAGTTCTTCCGCCGCTTTCAGGCGCCCAACCAGGGTCCCGATCGCACCCCGCCGAGCAGAGGTGTGGGCTCCGGGTTCATCGTCAGCTCCGACGGCTATGTGTTGACCAATGCGCATGTGGTTGCCGATGCCTCCGAAGTCGTCGTCACCCTGACGGACCGCCGCGAATTCACCGCCAAAGTGATTGGTATCGACCAGGCCAGCGACGTGGCGCTGCTCAAAATCGCGGCAAGCGGCTTGCCGACGGTGCGCTTTGGAGATCCGTCCAAACTGCGTCCCGGCCAATGGGCCATTGCCATCGGCTCGCCCTTTGGTTTCGCGAACAGCGTGACGGCCGGTGTCATCAGCGCCATCGGGCGTCCCTTGCTGGATGGCAGCAACTCCAATTATGTGACCTTCATTCAGACCGACGCGGCGGTGAACCCGGGTAATTCCGGTGGTCCGCTGTTCAACATGGATGGCGAGGTCATCGGCATCAACTCGCAGATCTACAGCCGCACCGGCGGCTACATGGGCGTTTCCTTTGCCATCCCCATTGATTTGGCTTTGAATGTCAAAGACCAACTACAGAAGAACGGCAAAGTGCTGCGTAGCCGCATCGGTGTGTCGGTGCAGGACATCCGCCAGCAACTCGCGCTGTCATTCGGATTGACCACGCCGCATGGTGCCTTGATCAGCGCGGTGGACCCCACGGGCCCCGGCGAAAAGGCCGGCTTGAAGACCGGCGATGTCATTACCAGCGTGAATGGGCGCAACGTCGATCACTCCTGGGACTTGCCCGCCATGATTTCGCAATTGCCGCCCGGCTCACAGGCGCGGCTCGGGATTTGGCACGATAAGAAGGCCACCGAAGTGACCGTGAAGACCGTACTGCTGGAGGATTCGCCCACCCAGGTGGCGCGCAATTCAGGAGGTGAGGACGGCGGCGGCAAGCTGGGGCTGGTGCTGCGGTCGCTACAGCCCAGCGAGCAGCAGGAATTGCGAACCAAGGGCCGTCTGTTGATCGAGGATGTGACGGGCCCGGCGCTGGCCGCCGGCCTGCAGCCCGGGGACGTGGTGCTGGGGGTCAATGGTGTGGGCGTCGCCACTGTGGCTGAGCTCAAGCGCGAAGTCGCGCGGGCGGGGCATAACGTGGCTCTGCTGGTACAGCGCGAAGATGCTCAGAGCTATTTTCCGATCGATCTGGGCTGAACGCTTTGCGGGGCTGGCCGTGGATTCCGCCATGGCCGGCCCCGCGTGATGCATCCGCTCCCTTTGCCTACGCGACATGCGGAATCAGGCAGGCACCAAGAGCCCTGAAGCAGCCTGGCAGATGGCCTATGGAGCCGATGACGCCGCGGTGGGGTTGACGAGTTTCGTTGTACTTAAGCCTTGTAATCAGGCCTAATCGCCGGCGTGCAAAACGCGGCCCCCCTGTTCCCCAGTCCTAATTCACGTGCCGCCGGCTCACCCCCGGCGGCTTTCCTGCCCACGTCGCGCGCGGAAATGGCGGCTCTCGGCTGGTCGCAATGCGACATTATCATCGTCACGGGCGATGCCTACGTCGATCATCCCAGTTTCGGAATGGCCATCATAGGGCGGGTGCTCGAGGCGCAAGGATTTAAAGTCGGGATCATTGCGCAGCCGGATTGGCACAGCGTCCGAGATTTCCAAGTCCTGGGCGCGCCGCGCCTGTTCTTCGGTGTCACCGGCGGCAACATGGATTCGATGGTCAATCGCTACACCTCGGACCGCCGGGTGCGCAGCGACGATGCCTACACACCCGGTGGGATCGGCGGCAAGCGGCCGGACCGCTGCGTCATCGTGTACTCGCAGCGCATCCGCGAAGCCTACAAGAGTGTGCCCATCGTCATTGGCGGTATCGAAGCGAGCCTGCGGCGAATCGCACACTTCGATTATTGGTCCGAACAGGTGCGCCGTTCCGTATTGGTGGATTCGAAGGCGGATCTGCTGGTGTACGGCAATGCGGAGCGCCAGATCGGGGAGATCGCGCGGCGCCTGGACCAGGGCTCGTCGATGGCCGATATCACGGATTTGCGCGGCACGGCGTATTTGCGGCGCGGGATGCCCGCGGGCTGGGTGGAAATCGACTCCAGCGAATTGGACACCCCGGGACCCTTGAGCGCGCCCGTCGATCCGTACGCCGGCGAGGAAGAGCGCAGGCGCCTGTCGGCGACAGCCGTCGCGGTTCAGGCTGCGCCATCGGCGCAGGCCGGGCCATCGATCCAGACCGGAATGTCGATGCCGTCTGACGTGCCGGCACAGGCTGGGGCAACGGCGCACGCTGGGGCGATGACGCAGGTTGCGTCGTCCGCGCCGGCGGTTTCTGAAAAGGTCGTCAAGTTTTATCGCAAGGTACCGAACGCACAGCGCGAGCATAGTGTCATCCGCATGCCTTCCTTCGAGCAAGTCAGCCGCGATCCGGTGCTGTATGCACACGCCTCGCGCATCCTGCATCTTGAGTCAAATCCGGGAAACGCGCGCGCGCTCGTGCAGCGACATGGAACGCAGGAGCTGTGGCTGAATCCGCCGCCGCTTCCCTTGGCGACCGCCGACATGGATGCCGTTTACGAATTGCCCTACGCGCGCAGGCCGCACCCGGGCTATGGGGATGCCAAGATTCCCGCCTACCACATGATCCGCTTCTCGGTATCGATCCAACGCGGCTGTTTCGGCGGGTGCACGTTTTGCTCCATCACCGAGCACGAAGGCCGGATTATTCAGAGCCGTTCCGAAGATTCCGTCATCCGCGAGATCGAAACCATTCGCGATAAGGTCAAGGGATTCACCGGCGTCATTTCCGATTTGGGCGGCCCGACGGCCAACATGTATCGCCTGCATTGCAAGAGCACCGCTATCGAGTCGGCCTGCCGCCGTCCGTCCTGTGTGTTTCCGGGCGTATGTCCCAACCTCAACACCGATCATGCGCCGCTCATCGGTTTGTACCGCCGCGCGCGTACGCTGAAGGGGATCAAGAAGGTTTTGATCGCGTCGGGCGTGCGCTACGATCTGGCCATCGAATCGCCGGACTACGTCAAGGAACTGGCGACTCATCACACGGGGGGCTATCTGAAGATTGCGCCCGAGGCCATCGGCGATGGGCCACTGTCCAAAATGATGAAGCCCGGCGTGGGCAGCTACTACCGATTCAAGGAGTTGTTCGACAAGTACTCGAAGGAGGCGGGCAAGGAACAGTATCTGATACCCTATTTCATCGCCGCTCACCCGGGTACCCGCGATGTGGACATGCTGGAGCTGGCGCTGTGGCTGAAGAAGAACGGATTTCGCGCCGATCAAGTGCAAGCGTTCCTGCCGTCGCCCATGGCCACGGCCACCGCGATGTATCATTCATCCAAGAATCCTCTCAAGCGGGTCAGCCGTTCGAGCGAGGAAGTGGTGATTCCAAAGGGCATGAAGGTACGGCGTCTGCACAAAGCCTTCTTGCGCTATCATGATCCGGACAATTGGCCCGTCTTGCGCGAGGCCTTGAAGCGCATGGGCCGCGCGGATTTGATCGGCAACGGCAAGCAGCATCTCATTCCCGCCTACCAACCGGTCACAACGAGTCGTGCCGCACCGATGCGCCCGTTCCGCACGCAGCACACGGGGCTGCCTAAATCCGGCAAGGGCGGCACCACCTCACGGCGAGGTCGAAGATAAAACGCGAACGGAATCGCTTGCCTGCCTGCCTTTGATGCGATTAGAGTTCCGGGCTGTCTAGCCTGCACTATTCATGAATGAGCGGTATTTTTGCAGGCCTTCTTCGAGCTTTCCCGTTGCTCATGAATGGTTCAGGCTGGCGGCTATGCCGCCGTATTTCATCAACGTTTACGGTTTGGGAGCGCGAGCACGCCTGGGCTGTCAGGGCGCGTGTGCAGAATGGACAAGTGGGTAGTACATAAATTTGGGGGTTCCAGCGTCGCCGACGCCGCCTGCTTCCGCCAGGTTGCCGACATCATCGAGGCCTCATCGAACCCGCGCGAGGCCATCGTGCTCTCCGCCTGCCGCGGCGTCACTGATTCCTTGCTCGAATTGGTCACGCTGGCCGAGCAGCCCCACCAGGAATTCGGAGCGGCCATCCGGGCACTGAAGGCGCGGCATTTGAACCTGGCCGCGGAATTGATATCGCCCGGTGCCTACGACACCTACAAGGCGCAGTTCGAGCGCGATTGTCTGGACATTGCCGGCATGCTGCAGACCGTGCGGCTCATCCGCTCATCGACCTATTCGATGCGCGACGTGATCGCCGGCTTCGGCGAGATCTGGTCGACGCGCCTGTTCACACCCTTTTTGCACGAGCGCGGGCTCGTCCGGGGCGAGATACTGTGGGTCGATGCCCGCGAGGTGATCGTGGTCGAATGGGGATCGCTGGGAGCGGCGGTGCAGTGGCCGCAGAGCGAAGCGAATCTGCGGAAACTGGTGCCCCCGGAATTTACCGGGCGCCTCATTGTCACCGGCTTTGTCGCCACCACGACCAAGGGAAAGCAAACCACTCTCGGGCGCAACGGCAGCGATTTCTCGGGCTCCATCTTCGGAGCTCTGCTCGATGCCTCTGAGATCAGCATATGGACCGACGTCGACGGCGTGCTCTCGGCCGATCCGCGATTGGTGCCGAATGCGCAGGTCATCGACCAGCTGTCGTACAACGAGGCGATGGAGCTGGCTTACTTCGGTGCCAAGGTCATTCACCCGCAGACCATGGCGCCGGCCGTGGCGCGCGACATTCCCATTTTCATTCGCAATACCTTCGCGCCTCAAAAGCGCGGCACCTTGATATGCGCCAATCCGGTCTCGGCGCTGAAGGTGAAGGGCATTACGAGCATCGATTCGGTGGCGCTGGTGAATCTCGAAGGCGCGGGCATGATCGGCGTGCCGGGGACGGCCCACCGGCTGTTTGGCGCATTGCGCGACGCGGGGATCTCGGTCATCTTGATTTCGCAGGGCAGTTCGGAGCATTCCATCTGCTTCGCGATTCCTGAAGGCCAGGCGGTACGCGTCGAGGAAGCCGTGCGCCGGGCATTCGATGCCGAGTTGCGCGATGGCCAGATCCAACATGTGGAAGTGGCGCTGGGCATGAGTATTCTGGCAGTGGTCGGCGATGGCATGGCCGGAGTGCACGGCGTCGCCGCCAAGGTGTTCAATTCGCTTGGCGCCGCGGGAATCAGCGTAAGGGCGATTGCCCAAGGGGCCTCCGAGCGCAATATCTCGGTGGTCGTGGACGGCAAGGGGGCCGCCAAAGCGTTGCGCGCGGTGCATGCTGCCTTCTATCTGTCGCCGAATACGCTCTCGATCGGCTTGATCGGGCCGGGCACCGTCGGCCGGGCTCTGCTGGGGCAGATTGCCACTCAGCTCGAGAGCCTGAGGGATCTGAAGCTGGACTTGCGCGTGCGTGGCATCACCACCTCCACCCGCATGCTGCTCGAGGACACTTCGGTGGACTTGAGCCGCTGGAAGGAGCGCATGGCCGAGGCGGGCGAACCGCTGGATATGCAAAGATTCATCAACCATGTGCAGGCGGACTACGTACCGCACACCGTGGTGATCGACTGTACCGCCAGCAATGAGGTGGCCGACCGGTATCGGGACTGGCTGTCGCGCGGCATTCACATCGTAACGCCCAACAAGAAGGCCAATAGCGGCACGCTTCCCTATTATCGGTCGCTGCAAGAGGCGAGACGGGCGGCAGGCACGCATTATCTGTACGAGGCGACGGTGGGCGCCGGGCTGCCGGTCATTCACACTCTGCGCGACCTGCGCGGCACCGGCGACGACATCACCCAGATCGAGGGCATATTCTCCGGCACGCTGGCTTATCTGTTCAATGTGTTCGACGGCAGCGAGTCCTTCTCCTCGATCGTGCGCGCAGCTAGGGCGAAGGGCTACACCGAACCGGATCCTCGCGATGACCTGTCGGGCGTGGACGTGGCGCGCAAGCTCATCATCCTCGGGCGCGAGATGGGCCTTACGCTGGAAATATCGGATGTGCAGATTGAGGGCCTGGTCCCGGAAGCGCTCACCCGCTGCAGCGTGGAGGAATTCATGGCGCGGCTGCCGGAGTCCGACGCCGCCATGGCCACGGCACTCGCCGATGCACGGGCCAAGAATCAGGTGCTGCGCTATGTTGGACGCGTGGATGCCGGCGGCAGGGCCACCGTGGGTTTGATGCGGCTGCACGGCAAGCATGCCTTCGCCAATATCGCACTCACCGACAACGTGGTGCGCTTCGCCACGCGCCGCTATTGCGACAATCCGCTCATCGTGCAAGGTCCCGGTGCGGGGCCCGAGGTCACAGCCGCGGGCGTGTTTTCGGATCTGCTGCGCCTGTCGGCTTATCTTGGCGCCCACCTTTAGGAGGCTCGAGGACCGTGCTCACTGACGTTACCGCTTTCGCGCCGGCCACGGTGGCCAACGTGGGGATTGGGTTCGACATTCTGGGGCATGCCGTCGATGAGGTCGGCGATCGGGTCCGGATTCGCCGCATCGAGGAGAACGAGGTGCGCATTCGATCCATCACCGGCGTTGCCGGTGAGTTGCCGGTCGAACCCCAGGCAAACACTGCCGGCCGCGCGGTGCAAGCCATGCACGCGACATTGTCGCCGGGCTTTGGATTTGAGCTGGACATCGAAAAAGGCATTCCCTTAGGATCCGGCATGGGCGGGTCGGCCGCGTCGGCCGTCGCCGCCGTCGTTGCCGCCAATGCATTGCTGCATGCGCCCGCCGCGCAGCTGCAGTTGCTCAAATTTGCCATGGAAGGGGAGATAGTCGCGAGCGGCTCGGCACACATCGACAATATTGCACCGTGCTTGTACGGTGGCCTCACCCTGACCGTGGGCATCGACAATCCGCGCGTGAAGCAAATACCCGTGCCGCGCGGCCTACGTTGCGTCCTGGTGCACCCTCACATGTATCTCGGGACCCGCGAGGCGCGGGCCATTCTCAACATCAACGTCAGCCGATCGGACTACGTTTGGCAGAGCGCGAATCTCGCAGGTTTCATCAGCGGCTGCTATTCCAACGACTTGGAGCTGATCCGCGATTCCTTCAACGACGTGATCATCGAGCCGCAGCGGCATTCCCTAATTCCCGGCTTCAAGGATGTGCAGCGCGCGGCCATGTCGGCGGGTGCTCTCGGCTGCTCGATATCCGGGGCCGGTCCGGCGGTCTTTGCATGGTCCGCGATTCAGCATGCGGAGGCGGTGCGCGGTGCCATGGTGGCCGCCTTCGCCAGGCATGATTTGCAGTCGGACTCGTGGGTGTCCCTCATGCAGAACTACGGCGCTCGAGTGGTAAAGGCCTGATGCCGGGACTCAAATTTGCAAGCTCACGAGGCGCGGATGCGCCGGTGAGTTTGAGCGATGCCATTGCACAGGGCCTGGCGCCGGACGGTGGGCTGTATATTCCTACCCAGCTGCCGACTCTCCACGCCGGGGCGTTCGCTTCCCTCTCCGGCCTGCCGCAAATCGCGCGTGCGGCGCTCGCCGGCTTCTTCGCAGGGGATGGTTTGCAGGACGCGCTGGGAGAAATTGCCGATGCCGCTTTAGATCTCCCCGCCCCGACGACGGCGGTTGAGGCCTGCTCCGACCCTTTGTTCGTGCTAGAGCTCTATCACGGTCCTACCGCAGCGTTCAAGGATTTCGGGGCGCGGTTTCTCGCCGAAAGCCAGCAGCGGCTCGAGGCCTCGCCATCGGCGCGCCCCATGACCTTGCTGGTGGCGACGTCGGGCGATACCGGAAGCGCCGTGGCCGCCGCCTTCCATGGCCGTCCCTGGGTCCGAGTCGTCATCCTCTATCCGAAGGGATTGGTGAGTCCGCGCCAGGAGCAGCAATTGACTTGCTGGGGAGGAAATGTGCTGTCGCTGCGCGTGGCCGGCACCTTCGACGATTGTCAAGGATTGGTCAAGAAGGCATTCCGCGATCCGGCCCTGAGCCGGCAATTTCGCTTCAGTTCGGCCAACAGCATCAATGTCGGCCGGTTGTTGCCGCAGATGATCTACTACATTGCCTCCAGTCTTGAAATTGCGGGGCGCACCGGATTGGCCCCGTCCTACATCATTCCGGCCGGCAATTTGGGCAATGCCTGCGCGGCATTGTGGGCCCGCGCCATGGGGTTTCCCCTCGGGCGCATCGTCCTGGCGCATAACATCAACCGCGCCGTTCCTGATTTCATGAGCAGCGGACGGTGGGAACCTCGCCCCAGCATCGCGACCTTGGCGTCGGCCATGGATGTGGGCAACCCGAGCAACATGGAGCGCATTCGCGCGCTTTATCCGAACTGGAAGAGCATGCGCGAACACTTGAGCGCGGACAGCGTCGATGACGTTACAATTCGCGCTCGTATGAGAGAGGATTTCATGCAGTACGGACGCGAATGGTGCCCGCATACCGCGACCGCGGCGGAGGTCTACAGCCGTCTGAGCGCGGCGGAGCGGCGGGCGTCACCTTGGGTCCTGGTCGCCACGGCGCACCCGGCAAAATTCGATGAAGTCGTCGAGCCTGTCATTGGCAAGCCCATCGCAGTGCCGGAGAGTCTCGGGAGGCTCTTGCGCTTGCCTCAGCGCTGCGTGGACCTACCTCCAACGCTCGACGCGCTGGCCGCCGTGCTGGCATGACGGACTTGCACATCGAACCGCAGTGGATAGGTCTTGGCGCGGCGCTGCTGCTGGCGGTTGCGCTGGCGGTTTGGGGGTTGCGCGCCTATGGGCGCCGTGCGCGCCGCAAATCCCTGCTGCAGCGATTGGAGCGTGTCGCCTTGGCGGCCACGCATCAAGTGCTCGTTCCGGACGGGATGGGCGGCTTCATCCACATCGATCACATTCTCCTCACGCCGCGCGGATTGGTGGTCCTCGATACACGACGCGTGGTGGGCCTGATCTTCGGCGGCGATCAGATGAGCGATTGGACCGTCATGGGCCGCGGGCACCGCTACACCTTCGATAATCCGCAGCCCGCGCTGTACGATCGGATCGCAGCGGTCAAGGCCTTGGTCGGCGAGGTGCCGGTCGAGGGTCGGCTGCTGTTCTCCAACGTGGGTAAATTCACCAAGGGTATCCCGAAGTGGGTGGTGATGCTGGATGGCATCGAAATGGAATTTCCCCTGGTCCATCGCGGCGTCCACGCCATGCCGAACTCCGAGGCGTACGCCGATGCCTGGAATCGGCTGCTTGCGCAGCTGCGGCCGAGCCCGCACCTGTTCACGAATTTGTGAGGCCGAACAGCGCCACGGCATTGCGCGTGGTGTGAGCGGCAATCGCCTCGAGGGATTCGCCGCGCAGGCGCGCCACCGTCGCCGCGATGTGCGGCAGATAGGCCGGTTCGTTGCGCCGTGACTTCGGCAGCGGGGTCATGTCCCGCGGCAGCAGGTATGGCGCATCGGTCTCGATCAACAGCCGGTCGGCGGGGATGAGCGGCACCACGCCGCGCAGTTCGGTACCGCGGCGCTCGTCGCAGGCCCAGCCGGTAATGCCGATGTACAGGCCGAGCGCCAAGTACGCTTCCAGTTCGAGCTTGCCTCCCGTGAAGCAGTGCGCGACGCCGCCGTGCAGTCTGCCGCCGAACTCGTTCAAGATTGCGGCAAAATCGGCGTGCGCCTCGCGTTGATGGAGAAATACCGGCTTGCGCAGCTGCACGGCGATTTCCAACTGCGCCACGAAGGCTGCGCGCTGCGCGGACGGCGGGGAGAGGTTGCGGAAATAGTCCAGGCCGCACTCGCCGACTGCCACCACGCCGTCGGCGTTCACCAGGTCCAGGAGTTCACTGCGATCCGACGAATTGAATGAATGCGCATGATGTGGATGGAAGCCGGCCGTGCTCCAAAGCAGCGACGGATGGGAGGCCGCGAGTGCCGCGGCTTGGCGGGAACTGGGCAGGTCGGCTCCGGTGACGATTTGCCGGCGCACACCGGCTTGTAACGCACGCGTCATGACCTCTTCACGATCTTGCGCAAAACTGTCGTGGGTGAGATTCGCACCGATATCGATCAGATCCAGGACCAAGCTTGCAATCCCCTTTGTGATATCTTCGATAGTATGCGCATTGCCCGACTCACTTTGTTGGCCATCATGCTCGGCGCCGCCGATGCGCCCGAAGCGCAGGAGGGCGGCGATACTCAAGCTCGGATCGAGTATGCCTACCAGACCGAGGATGCGAACAGCCTGGCGAATCTCGTGCAAAATTTGACTACGCAAGTCAAGAACGATCCTCAGGACATCAACGCCCGCTATCACCTCGCGCATGCACAATACCGCTTCGGACAGGCGTCGCACGAGGGCCGCGCCCGGGGCGCGGAGGCGGCGTTCGGCGATTGCATCGATGAGCTGAAACCCGTGCTCGACAAGAATGCCGGTTCGGTCGAAGCCATGGTGCTGCAGTCGGCCTGCTATGCCGCCCTTGCGGACTTGAAGTCATTGGAGGCCGTGCTGCTCCGGGCGCGCGCAGCCGATCGCTTGAGGGCCGCGCTCAAACTGGAGCCTCGCAATCCGCGTGCCGTGCTGCTGCTGGCGATACAGGACATGCGCGGTGCAAAACCCGGTTCCGCCGAAAGCCAGAAGGGTTTCGTGCAGTTGCAGACGGCGGCACAGTTGTTCGAGCAATCTTCCGGCACCCAGATCGATGCGCCGGGTTGGGGGCATGCGGAGGCGTACCTGACCCTCGGCCGCGAGCTGCGGGCGCGCGGCGACCACTTGGGTGCGCGCAACTGGATCGAGAAGGCCCTCATCGCGGCGCCCGATTATAAACCGGCGCAGCGGCAGCTGGCATCATTGGCAAAGCCATAGGAGCCTCCTGGCGGCGCGCCGGTCGGCGCTCCCAACCTGGTATCATTCGCTGCGATGAAGCCACACGGCACGCAGCTGTCCTTGTTCGAGACGCGAAGCTTGAGCGACCCGTTCGCGGTACGGGTAAGTCCCCGCGCGCGGCGCCTCACGGCACGGGTCCACGTGGGCGGCCGTGTCGAGATCGTGGTACCTGTAGGTGTCAATGCACATGCGGTGCGCGACTTCGTCCAGCGCTTCACGCCTTGGATCGATCGCAAGGTGGCGGCGATGCGCTGCTTCGTCGCCCCCGCGGAACCCGTGCCGCCGTCGATCGCGTTCGCCTTCACGGGAGAACAACTGGCGGTGGAATGGCGGCGTGGGCCTAGCCGCAGGCTCGAGCGGCACGCCGATCGTCTGGTGCTGCAGGCGCCGGATGATTCGGCGGCGCGGATGCTGCTGCAAAGCTGGCTGAAGGCCGCGGCAGAGGAACGGCTCGCCCCGCGGCTGCTCGAACTGGCAGATGAGCTCAAGTACTCCGTGGCGCGGGTGAGGATCCGCTGCCAGCGCACGCGCTGGGGCAGCTGTTCGACGCGCGGAACCGTCAGTTTGAACTGTTCCCTGGTGTTCCTGCGTCCGGAGGTGGTGCGTTACCTGTTCATTCACGAGCTGGCGCACACCAAGCATATGAATCATTCCGCGAGTTTCTGGCGACTGGTGGAAAAGATCGAGCCGGACTATCGGCGGCTCGACCGCGAGTTGTTGGCCGGTTGGCGCACGGTTCCGGCCTGGGTGTTCAAGAATTAGCCCCCGAACGACATGAATGAAACGCCGCCACGGGTCAAACCCTTCGTGGACTTGAGCGACGAGCAAGTCCACTGGGACTTGAGCGCGGACTTGAGCTATTCGCAGTACCTAGGGCTGGATAAGTTGCTCGGCGCGCAGCGCCCGCTGTCCTACCAGCACGATGAAATGCTGTTCATCATCATTCATCAGGTGTCCGAGCTGTGGATGAAGCTATGTTTACACGAGCTGAATGCCACGATCGCCTGCGTGCGGCGCGATGATCTCGGACCGACCTTTAAAATGTTGGCACGCGTCTCCACTATTCAACAACAGCTGTTGCAATCATGGGATGTGCTGGCGACCATCACGCCTTACGACTACTCCGCGTTTCGCAATTCACTGGGAAAATCCTCCGGATTTCAGTCGCCGCAGTATCGGATGTTGGAGTTCTTGATCGGCAACAAGAATGCCGACACGATCAAAGTGTTCCGCAGCGATCCGCAGGTCCATGAGACGCTTGACCGGGCGCTGCGCGCACCGAGCCTGTACGATGAGGTCTTGCGCCTCCTGAGCCGGCGCGGGCTGGATGTGCCCGCCGAGGCCATCGATCGGGACTTTACCCAGCCGTATCAGGCCAATAAGCAGGTCGCCGCGGCATGGCTCAGCGTGTACCACAATTCCGTCAAGGACTGGGACTTGTACGAGCTGGCCGAGCGCCTGGTCGACCTGGACTACAAATTCCAGTTGTGGCGATTTGCGCACGTGAAGACCGTTGAGCGGATCATCGGCGACAAGCGCGGCACCGGCGGCACCGGCGGCGTCTCGTACTTGACCAAGGCGCTGGAGCTGAAGTTTTTTCCCGAGCTTTGGACCATTCGAACTTCGATGTAGAGCGAGCATGGCGAATATTCAAGAACAATTGCAGAACGTCAATGTCACCTCCAGCGACCTGTTGGCGACACCGGAGGAAGTCAAACGGCGTTTGCCGCTGACCGCCCGAGCGGCGGAGACGGTGGTGAAGTCCCGTGAAGCGGTGCGCGCGATTTTGGAGAGGCGCGATCCGCGCCTATTCGTGGTCGTAGGTCCCTGTTCGATTCACGATGTGGCCGCGGCGCGCGAATATGCGGGGCGCCTGAAACAGCTGTCGGACGAAGTCAGCTCCACGCTGTTGCTGATCATGCGCGTGTACTTCGAAAAGCCGCGCACTACCGTGGGCTGGAAGGGGTTGATCAACGATCCGGATCTGGACGATTCATTCCATATCGAAAAAGGCATTCTGCTGGCGCGGGAACTGCTGCTGTACGTCGCGGAACTCGGGCTTCCCGCGGGTACCGAAGCGCTGGATCCGATCATGCCGCAGTACCTGTCGGAACTCATTACCTGGACCGCGATCGGTGCGCGCACCACCGAATCGCAGACGCACCGGGAAATGGCCAGCGGCTTGTCCACGCCGGTGGGATTCAAGAACGGCACCGACGGTGCGCTGGCCACCTCCATCAATGCGCTGCACTCCGTGCGCCATCCGCACCATTTCCTCGGGATCACACAGCAGGGGCAATCGGCGGTGTTTCGGACCAAGGGCAACCCGCACGCGCACATCGTATTGCGCGGTGGAGGAGGCCGGGTCAACTATGATGCCGTCAGCATTGCCGTCGCGGAGCGCGAACTGACCGCCGCCGGGCTGCCGCCCATCATCGTGGTCGACTGCAGTCATGGCAATTCGAACAAGGATGCGGATTTGCAGCCGCTGGTCGCCGAAAACTGCATCGCCCAAATCACCGAGGGCAACCGCTCCATCGTCGGACTCATGCTCGAAAGCCATCTGAAGGGCGGCAGGCAATCCATCCCGAAGGATTTGAGCAAGCTCGAGTACGGGATGTCCATTACCGATCCCTGCATCGACTGGCCCACCACGGAGAGCTTGTTGCGGAAGTTGCACCACTCGCTCCAGGGTGGGCCAGCGCGGTAACAGGCTCCCAGCCTCAACAATTCATGAACAATGGGAAAGCCTTGAGAAGGCATGCGGCCCTCTTCACTTCATGGTTTGTTCAGGCTAGTTCCAGTAGGAGACGGCAATATTCCACTTCGCGGCGAGGCGGCGCGCGGCATCATTGCCGTTGACCAGCAGTGCTCGCTCCGCTTCGCGCATATGATCCAAGTCCGAGGCTGAATTTCCATAAGCGATGATGGGTAGGCCGCGGTATTGCTCGCGCAACAGCGCCATGCAGCGCAGCTTCTCCTCGCCGCGGCGATTGGGAGTTTTGAGGTGTCCATCGAGACGCTCGCCTTGCCAGGTCAACTCGGTGCAGACGGTGCGTTCGAAGCCGAGAAGCTCGCCGATGAGCGGAACGTAAAGATCCGGACTGGCGGACATGAGCACCAGGCGATCGCCGGCCGCGCGGTGTGCTTCCACGACCGCCAGGGCAACCGGGCGAAAGCGCTGGGTCGGCGCGAGGCTGCCAACGAAAGTTTCGGCCCAGGCATCGATGACGGAACGCCGCTCGCCGCCCATGATCATGCGGATGACACGTGACTTGAGCATGCCGTGGTCACGATCTTGCCAGTAGCGTCCAAGGGTGAAAGGCAACCGCCATAGACCCAAGGCCCTATGCGGACGCCGCATCAAAAATCCCAACAGGAACGGCAGCAAGGTATCCTGCCAAGTCAGGGTGCCGTCCAGATCGAACAGCGCCACCCAGGGCGTCGAGGCCCCGCCGGTTGTCTTTTTTTTATTCAGATAATTACCTTTAAAAACAATTGCATATAAATATTATCTCGATTGGATATGACGGCATGAATTCGGCGCTCTTGTCCCAGCTAGTCTATATCGGTCCGTCGAGGATGGGCTCATTCATGAGTTCGCCGGTGTTGTCGCCGCCGGAATTGTCGCCGCGATGAGTGCATCCGTGGCCATCGTGGGGGCAGGCGCAATCGGCGTGTGGATAGGCGATGCCTTCGACCGTGCAGGCTGGCCGGTGTCCATGCTTGCGAGGGGTGCCACGCTCGATATCTTGCGCGCCTCAGGAATGCGCGTCACCCATGGCGCCGTGAGCCGCACCAGCCGTCCGCGCGCGGGCTCTGCCGCCGAGCTTGGCGTGCATGACTATGTGTTTCTCGCCGTCAAAGCTCACCTGCTGCCGCAGCTCGCGCCGGACTTGAGTTCCCTCATCGGCCCCTCGACGGTGGTGATCAGCGGCACCAACGGCATTCCCTGGTGGTTCTTCCATGACTTTGGGGGACCGCTGTCCAATCGATGCCTTCGGTCCGTGGATCCTGATGGGTCGCAGGAGCGGACCTTCCCGCGCGAACGCACGCTTGGATCCGTGGTACATGCCTCGGTACGTGTCGTTGCGCCGGCGGATGTCCAAGTCGTGGCCGCCGATCGAATCATCCTGGGCGAACCGCGCGGAACGCTCTCGGCACGGGTTGAATCCGTGGTGAGCGTGCTGCGGGCAGGCGGCATCAACACTCATGCGTCGGATGGCATTCGGCGCGACGTGTGGACCAAGCTCTGGGGCAACATGACCATGAACCCTTTAAGTGCGCTGACCCGCTGCGGTACGGGAAAGATGCTCGCCAATGCCGAGGTGCGCGAGCTGTGCATTCACATGATGCAGGAGATGCAGCGCTGTGCAGAACGGCTGCACCTCGAGATCGACATGTCGGCGGAGGAGCGCATCGCGGTGACGCAGCGGCTGGGCGATTTCAAGACTTCGATGCTCGCGGATATGGAGGCCGGCCGCACTTTGGAACTGCAGCCGCAGCTCGGGGCGGTAGTCGAGATCGCGCGCTGGTTGAACATTCCCGTGCCTTTTCTGCGCGCGGCGCTGGGATTGACCACGCTGGCCGCGCGAATGTAGCCACTCGCACGCAGGAAAGCACTAGAATTACCGATTTCCGCAAGGGTTGGAGAGAGCATGCGCGAGATCGGCATTGACAATTCGTGCCTGGTTTGGGCTGGTGTGGGCTGTCTCCTGGCCGCAGCCATTCAAGCCGCGCCCCTCAAGGGGGCTGCCGCAGTTCAACAGGCGCCGCCGCCCGCTTCCGCAGCCGCTCAGAGTTCGCCCGGCGCCGGTTTTTCGCACGTCAAATCTTTGGGCGGTATCGACGAGTACCGGCTCGATAGCAACGGGTTGACCGTGCTTCTGGTACCGGATCATTCCGCGCCCGTCGTTACGTTCGAAGTCACCTACCAGGTTGGATCGCGCAACGAGGTGACCGGTACCACCGGGGCCACGCACATCCTCGAGCATATGATGTTCAAGGGCAGCGAGGCGTTCAATGATCCGAAGGGCAACAGTATCAAGCAATTGCTCGAGCGCGTCGGTGGGCAGTTCAACGCCAGCACATCCTTCGATCGCACCAACTACTTTGCGACGATCGGCCGCGAGAGCCTGGAGAGTTATATTGCCATCGAAGCGGACCGCATGCGCCACCTCTGGTTGCACGATGCGGACCGGCAATCCGAAATGACCGTGGTGCGCAATGAGTACGAGCGCGGCAAGAACGATCCGGAAAATGTGCTGTTGGAGGAGGTGAGCGCGGCAGCCTACGTGGCCTTGCCCTATCACCATCCGACGATTGGATGGAAGAGCGATATCGAGCACGTGCCCATTGCCAAATTGCGCGAGTTCTACGACACATTTTATTGGCCGAACAATGCCACGGTCACGGTCGTGGGCGACATCGAGACCGAGCCGGTTTTGGCGCTGATCAGGAAGTACTACGGGGTGTATCCTCGTTCGCCCGCGCCCATTCCGACGGTCTACACGGAGGAGCCGGTGCAGAGCGGTGAGCGGCGCGTGGTGGTCAAGCGTCCCGGGGAACTCGGCACCATCATCGTCGCGCACAAGGTGCCGAACGGCAGAGATGCCGACCAGGCACCTCTGGAGATGCTCGATGCCATCTTGAGTTCGGGTAAGAACGCGCGCCTGTACCGTGCCCTGGTGGATCAAGGGTTGGCATTGAGTGCCGGTGCCGGTACGGATCTGCATCACGACCTGTCGCTGCATACCTTGTTCGCGGCGTTGACCCCCGGGGCGAGCCACGATGAGGTGGAGAAGGCGCTGCTGGCGGAAATCAACAAGATCAAGACCAGCGGCGTCACGCCGGCCGAAGTGGCCACCGTGAAGCAGCAATACATCGCCGAAGATGCCTATAAGCGCGATGGGACGGCCGCGGTGGCCAGCGAAATCAGCGAATGGATCGGCGTCGGCGATTGGACGCTGTATGTGACCTTTCCGCAAAAGGTGCAGCAAGTCACCCCCGCGGACGTGCAGCGCGTGGCCAGGCAATATTTCGTCGCGGATCAAAGTACGACCGGCTGGTTCGTGCCCGTGGCGTCCAAAACGGAGAAGGGCTCGTGATTCGACTTTCCATGATGGCGCTGCTGTTGATAGGCAGTACCGCCGCGGCGAATATGGCGGATCAGGCGCAGCGCTCGAAGATCAATGGCATCGATCTGATCACATACCGCACCAACGTCAAGGACGTGGTCATCCTACTGGGGGTACTGCCTGCGGGCGATGCCATGGCGGAGCCCGGCAACATTGCCGTTCCCACGCTGTCCGGCATGATGCTCGATCGCGGCACCAAGGCACTCGACAAGTTTGCGATTGCCGATAAATTGGACAACGTCGGCGCGGAGATCAGCTTCACCGTGGGCGTGCAGTCTCTGGAGATCCGCGCCAAGTGTCTGCGGAAGGACTTGCCGCTGATCATAGAAACGATCGCAGCGGAGCTGCGCACACCGGCGCTACAGGTTACGGAGTTCAACAAGGCGAAGCAGCAATTCATCGGCGAGTTGGAGGCCTCCGCGCAGAATACCGGGGCTCGCGCCACCGAGGCGTTCAATCGCGCGGTATTTCCCGCGGGTCACCCCAATCATCCGCATACGTTGAATGAATACCTCGCCGCGGCGCGCCTGGCCAGCATCGAGGAGATCCGTAATTTCCAAGCGAAATACTACGGTCCGGCGCATATGACCTTGGTGGTGGTCGGCGATGTTTCCGATGCCGATACGCAATCCGAGATGAGCAAGGCGTTTGCGGGATGGAGCGGCGGCCAGGACTACATCCGGCCTGCCAAACCTGCCATCGCCGCTGCCGCGAGCGAGGCAACCGTGCCGCTGGCGGACAAGCCCAGCGTCTCGGTGCTGCTCGGCCAGGCGACGGGACTTCGCTACAGCGACCCCGATACGCTGGCGCTGCGGGTCGGCACGGCGATTCTCGGCCGTGGATTTACCGGAAGGCTGATGGGTACGGTGCGCGACAAGGAGGGCCTGACCTACAACATCGGCGCCACCGTGGCCGATGACAGCATCGTCGACGGCGTTTGGGAGATTTCCGCCTCCTTCGCGCCGGCGCTGCTGTCCAAGGGGGTGGAGTCGACGCGCCGCGAAGTCGGCAAATGGTGGAGCGATGGCGTGACCGAGCAAGAATTGGCGACGCGAAAGCAGGGCGCCGTCGGCAGCTACTTCGTCGGTATGTCGACCACCCTAGGGCTGGCCGAGACCATTCTGGTCAACACCCAGAGGGGCTTCGACCCCACGTGGCTGGACGCCTATCCCAAGGCGGTGAAGGCGCTCACCCGCGAACAAGTCAATGCCGCCATCAAGGCGCATCTGAATCCCGGCGCCATGGTATTGGTGGAAGCCGGCAGCGTCGCAGCGAGCGCCAAAGCACCGCCCTGAGTGACCCTTCGCGACAGGCTAACCGCTCGAATTCACAGTGCCCAGGTAGTCCTGCTTGCCGATTTCCAGGCCTGCCTGCCGGAGAATGTCGTAGGCGGTGGTGACGTGGAAATACACGTTGGGTAGCACATGGGTGAGCAGATAGGGCATGCCCTGCATGCTCTTGCTGGCACTGCGGGTTTGCCAGTTGATCGTTCTGTCTTCGGCGCCCTCGAACTGCTGCGGTTTCAATGAGCCCAGATACGCAACCGTACGGCGGGTATTGGCGATCAATTCCGGCAAACTCTTGTCCTTGCCATCGAAGGTAGGTACCTCCACGTCGGCGAGTCGCGCCGCGCCGCCCCCGGCAATATCGTTCGCAATAAATATTTGCGAGCTCAAGGGCAGCATGTCGGGAACCAGCCGGGTTTGGAGCAATACCGCAGGATCGATCTTTCGCGCCTGCGCGTAGGCGACTGCCTTGTCGAGAATCGCGGCCAAGCTGTTCAAGGCCCGGCTGCAGGGTAATACGGTTGCTTGATGCATCGTCAAAGTCATGATTTATGCTGCCTTGGTGGTCGCTGCGAGTTGCCGCAATACGTATTGCAGAATGCCGCCGTGTTGGTAGTAGTCGAGTTCCTTCGGGGTATCGATGCGCAGGCGGGCCTCGAATTGCGTGGTTAGCGTCCGCGTGCCGTCATCGGATTTGGCGATGACGGTCACGAACTTCGCCGCGCCGCGATTCAGCCCGGCGATTTCGAAGGTCTCGCGGCCCGTGAGCTTGAGGCTTTGCGCGCTCTGTCCGTCCTTGAACTGCAGCGGCAGAACGCCCATGCCGATCAGATTCGAGCGATGGATGCGCTCGAAGCTCTCTGCGATCACCGCCTTCACGCCGAGCAGCATCGTGCCCTTGGCGGCCCAATCGCGCGAGCTGCCGGTGCCGTACTCCTTGCCGGCGAGGATCACCAGAGGGGTATTGGCAGCCTTGTATTTGACCGAGGCGTCGAATATGGACATTTGCTCGCCGCTGGGAATGTGCAGCGTCACGCCGCCCTCGGTGCCGGGCAGCAGCAGATTGCGCAACCGGATATTGGCGAATGTGCCGCGCATCATGACCTCATGATTGCCGCGGCGCGCCCCATAGGAATTGAAGTCCGCCGCCTGCACGCCTTGCGACACCAGGTACTTCGCCGCTGGGCTGGACTTTGAAATGTTGCCGGCCGGTGAGATGTGATCGGTGGTGACCGAATCGCCGAGCACGGCCAGCGCACGCGCGCCCTTGATGTCGCTCACCGGCGCCGGCGTCATGGTCATGCCGTCGAAATAAGGCGGATTCTTCACATAGGTGGATTTTCCGTCCCAGGCATAAATCTTTCCGGCCGGCGTCTTGATCGCCGCCCAGTTGGCATCGCCGGCAAATACATTGGCATAGCCCTTCTTGAACATGGCGGAATCGACCGACGAGCCGACGGCGGCTGCAACGTCCTTGGCGCTCGGCCAGATGTCCTTGAGATAGACAGGCTTGCCGTCCTTGGACTTCCCCAGGGGCTCGGTGGTGATGTCTATGTCTAAGCTACCCGCCAGGGCATAGGCCACCACCAGCGGCGGCGAGGCGAGAAAATTCATCTTGATTTCCGGATGCACCCGTCCCTCGAAGTTGCGATTGCCGGACAGCACCGAACATGCGATCACATCGGCGCTTCTCACCGCGTCGGAGATCTCCGGCTTCAAGGGCCCGGAGTTTCCGATGCAAGTCGTGCAGCCGTAGCCCACGGTGTAGAACCCGAGCCGCTCCAAGTCGTGCAGCAGGCCTGCCTTGGTCAAGTAATCCGTCACCACACGCGAACCCGGCGCCAGCGAGGTTTTGACCCAGGGTTTGGAGGAGAGGCCTTTCTCGACGGCGTTGCGTGCCAGCAGCCCGGCGGCCACCAGCACCGCGGGATTCGAGGTGTTGGTACAGCTGGTGATGGCCGCGATCAGCACCGCGCCGTCCTTCACCTCGAAGTTTTCCGTGCCTACTTGGATTGCCGCATTGCCGGTAGCGTTAGGATTCTTCTGCGCCCGTTCCTCGGCCATCTTTTTGACGCTGTTCCGATACACGCTCTTGGCGTTGCGCAACGGGACGCGGTCTTGGGGGCGCTTCGGTCCGGCGAGCGACGGCTCCACCGTGGACAGATCCAGTTCCACGACGTCGGTGTAGTCGGCGGCCGGTGCACCGTCGATGCGCCACAGTCCCTGTGCCTTGGCATAGGCCTCGACCAGCGCGATCTGCTCGGCGGGCCGGCCGGTCAGTTCCAGGTAGCGAATGGTTTCCCCATCGATCGGAAAAATTGCGCAAGTCGAACCGAACTCGGGCGACATGTTCGCGATGGTGGCGCGATCGGCGAGCGGTAGGCCTTTGAGGCCGTCGCCGAAGAACTCGACGAACTTGTCCACCACGCCTTTCTTGCGCAGGATTTCGGTGACGCTGAGCACCAGGTCGGTTGCGGTCGTTCCCGGCGGCAGCACGCCGGAGAGTTTGAAGCCGATCACCTGCGGAATGAGCATCGTCACCGGCTGACCCAGCATGGCCGCTTCCGCTTCGATCCCTCCCACGCCCCAGCCCAAGACGCCCAGGCCGTTCACCATGGTGGTATGCGAGTCCGTACCCACCAGCGTGTCCGGATAGGCGGTCGTCTTGCCGCCGGCGTCGTCGGCGAAAATGACCCGGGCCAGCCGTTCGATGTTGACCTGGTGCACGATGCCGGTGTTGGGCGGAACGACCTTGAAGTTACTGAATGCCGTCTGTCCCCAGCGCAGGAACATGTAGCGCTCACCGTTGCGCTGGAACTCGATCTCATTGTTGTGCCGCAAGGAATCGGCGGCGCCATATTCGTCGACTTGAACCGAGTGGTCGATGACCAATTCGGCGGGCGCCAGCGGGTTGACCTTCTGCGGGTCGCCGCCGAGTTTGACGATGGCCTCGCGCATCGCGGCCAGATCGACGATGCAGGGGACTCCCGTGAAATCCTGCATGATGACGCGCGCCGGTGTAAAGGCAATTTCATGGCTGGGCGCAGCCTTCGGATCCCACTTGAGCAGAGCCTCGATATCATCCTGGGTGACGTTGACTCCATCCTCGAATCGCAGCAGATTTTCCAGGAGCACTTTCAAGGAGAAGGGCAGGCGCTCGACGTTGCGCCCCTTGAGCGCCGCGAGACTCAGGATGTCGTATTGCCGTGAGCCCACGTTGAGCGTGGTTCGTGCCTTGAAGCTGTCCGTCATGATCCCTCCGCGGAAATAGGAGAATTATAAGTGATTCTGTGCGCGCCGGGCGCGAGCTGCGCATTGAAGCGCCGCGCTATGACGCCGCCGCCCAAGCAGCGCTCGCCGCGATAGAACACGGCATACTGACCCGGTGTGACCGCGCGCGCCGGACGCTTCAATGTCACGCGCCAGCGCCCCGCGTCGCCCAAGCGGATGGCGCAGGGCATGTCAGCCTGGCGATAACGCGTCTTCACCATGCAGTCGGCCGGCGCATCTGCGTCAGCGGGATCGATCCAATGCATCTGTTCCGCGTCGAAAGAGTCCGATTGCAGCAGGGGATGATCCTGGTCCTGGACCACGACGAGCGCGTTGCGCGCCATGATTTTGTCCGCCACGTACCACGGTGCGGCCGCGGCGCCGATGCGACCGCCGACCCGAAGTCCCGAGCGCTGCCCCAGGGTGTACAGGGCGAGCCCGCGATGTTCGCCGACGACCATGCCCTCGGCCGTCTCGATCGGACCGGGTGCGGTGTGCAGATAGCGGCTCAAGAACTCCTGGAACGGCCGCTCGCCGATGAAGCAGATGCCGGTGCTGTCTGGTTTGTCGAACACCGGCAGGCCGGCCGCATGTGCCATCCCGCGCACCTGCGCCTTGTGCAGCCCGCCAATGGGAAAGAGCGTCTTAGACAGGGCTGGAGCCGCGAGGCTGTGCAGGAAATAACTCTGATCCTTGGCGCCGTCCGCGGCCTTCAGCAATTCAGGATAGCCGGCGGTGCGGCGAATCTGCGCATAGTGGCCGGTTGCAATCCACGCCGCACCCAAACGCTGCATGTAATCCAGGCAGACGCCGAATTTGATCTCGCGATTGCACAGAACATCGGGATTCGGGGTGCGGCCCGCCGCATATTCCCGGAGGAAATTGCCGAAGACCCGAGCGCGATACTCAGCGGCGAAACTTACGCGATGCAGGGCTATTCCCAGCGTCTCGCAAACCCGGCGCGCGTCTTGGAAGTCGGCGGCGGTGGTGCAGTAGCCGTCATCGTCCTCCCAGTTGGACATGAACAGGCCCTGCACCGAGTAGCCGGCATCGCGCAACAACAACGCGGCAACGGCCGAGTCGACGCCGCCGGACATGCCGACGATCACGGTATCGCCTGAGGAAGGATCGGGCAGGATCTTCTGCATCCGCCCATTATACGGGCAATGCCGGAAGACGAAGATTTACATGAGCATTTGCCGCATTTGCGATTCTTGCATGCTCGTCTGCCAGACTTCGTCAAAGAAGTTCAGGTAGCGGCGCACCACGGCCGGATCGTTCATGTCCGAAATGCCGTCCCAGCGGTCGGCCTGCAATCGGTACACCAGCGCCTTGTCATCCGCAATGATGAACGCCCCAGCGCTGGCCGGATATTCCGGACTCATCGCGCGAAGATCGATGCAGCTGGTCAGCCGGCGTGCCAGCGCGAGAAAGCGATTGTTGTCCACCATGGCGCGCGACGGGTCGGCGAGCAGTACCCTGACTTTGGCATAGGAGCGCGCCAACACCAGGCGTTTGATGGCCTCGAGAAAGGGCTCCTCGCCGTACACCGAGGGCTCCAAATCCTGAGTGAAAATCGACAGCAGGCGCTGCGCGGATTTGGCCACTTTGAGACTGGCGTCGCGCACTTCGGGCATCGTGCTCAAGATCGTGCGGGTGCCCGATCCCATGGAAGCATCGCTGCCGGGCGCAAGGATCTTGCGCGCCACCGGTTTCGAGCGTTCTTCCGTATTACCCGCCATATGCTTGACTTTGACCCCGCGTACTTTGAACTCGATAGTACCGTTTGGCCCAAAGGATGCCGTGCCAACTGCGTCACGTTTCGCATAAGCCTGAAAAACCCGCCTTACCGTACCATCCGTTCCCCTATCGCAAACGCGACACGCGGAAAACGTCATACGGGACTCAGGGGCGGCGTCCGCGCAGCGCCAAGCGGGGCGCCAGACCGACGTAGGCTCCGGGCGTCAGCTCCAGCAAGCGCGCCTTGTCCTCAGGAGGCAGGGTGAGGGAAGCAATGAATTCGCGCAAGGCGGATTCGTCCACGGGTCGGCCCCGGGAGAAGATCTTTAGCTTATCGTAGGCATCGGGGATGCCATGGGCGCGCATCACCGTTTGTACCGCTTCGCCCAATACCTCCCAGGCGCGGTCCAAATCTTCGGCCACGCGCTTGCCGTCAAGGTCGATTTTCGACAGCCCCACGCTCAGCGACTTGAAGCTCAGCACGGCGTGTCCGACGGCCACGCCGAGATTGCGCATGACGGTCGAATCGGTCAGATCGCGCTGCAGCCGCGACACCGGTAGCTTGTCGGCGAAGTGCCCGAGTAACGCATTCGCCAATCCGAAATTGCCCTCGGCGTTTTCAAAATCGATGGGATTGACCTTGTGCGGCATGGTCGATGAACCCACCTCGCCTTCAATGGCGCGCTGCTTGAAATAGCCCAGCGAAATATAGCTCCACATGTCGCGCGAAAAATCCAGCAGCACCGTGTTTGCGCGCATCAGCGCATGGCAGTATTCGGCAATCCAATCATGAGGTTCGATCTGCGTGGTGTAGGCATTGGACGAAAGTCCCAGCGATTCGACGAAGGCGGCGCTGAAGGCCGGCCAATCGACGCGCGGCAACGCGGCCACGTGTGCGTTGAAATTGCCCACCGCTCCGTTCATCTTTCCCAGAATCGCCACTCGGGCAAGGCCCGCACGCTGAGCCTCGAGCCTTGCGGCGACATTGGCGAGCTCTTTCCCCACCGTGGTGGGCGAGGCGGTCTGGCCATGAGTGCGTGCCAGCATGCCGACGGCGGCGTGCCGGGCCGCCAGTGCGTCGATCTTCGAGCCCAGATCCGCCAGCATCGGCTCGAGCAGCGTCGCGCGGGCGTTTTTGAGCATCAGCGCATAGCTTAAGTTGTTGATGTCTTCGGAGGTGCAGGCGAAGTGCGTCCACTCGAGCGCGGCGGCACTCGCACCGCGCGAGCTCAGTTCGTTGCGCAACCAAATTTCGACGGCTTTGACATCGTGGTTGGTACGCGTCTCGATCTGCTTGATGGCCGCAACATCGGCCCGGCGCGGATCTTGGGAAAGCTCCACCAGCAGCTGCCTGGCGGCGTCCGGCAGTTCGCGCAGCGCCTGCTCGGCGGGTCCGGCGGCAAGGGCGAGAAGCCATGTGCACTCGACGCGCACGCGTTCGCGCATGAGGCCCGCTTCGCTGAAGATGTGCCGTACCTCGGCGAGCTTGCCGGCATAGCGGCCATCTAGGGGCGACAGGGCGTCGGTGAAAGAGGTGTGCATCTGAAAGCGCCGGCGGCTGGAGTGGTAGAATGCGCTGATTCTACCGTAAACAAGCAGCGGAGTAAGGCGCGATGACCGCAACCACCCGCGTCGAGCGCGACAGCATGGGGCCTCTGGATGTACCGGCGGAGGCGCTGTGGGGCGCGCAAACGCAGCGCGCGATCCAGAATTTCCCGCCCAGCGGACTGCGCATGCCGCGCGCGTTCATTCGCGCGCTTGCCCTCATCAAGCACGCCGCTGCCGGCGCAAATGCCGAGCTGGGCGATCTGCCGGCACCGCTGGCGGCCGCAATTCAGGAGGCCGCGCTCGCGGTGGCCGCGGGGGATTACGACGATCAGTTTCCGGTGGATGTATTCCAGACCGGTTCGGGCACCAGCAGCAACATGAACGCCAACGAGGTCATTGCCGCGCTGGCGGCGCGCTCGCTGGGAACCGCCGTGCACCCGAACGATCATGTCAACATGAGCCAGAGCAGCAATGACGCCGTTCCCACCGCGATCCACGTCGCGTCTGCCTTGATGCTGCACGAACATCTGCTGCCTGCGCTCGAGCGGTTGCGGGAGATTCTGGCGGTGCGCTGCGCGGAGTTCGTCGACGTGGTCAAGACCGGGCGCACGCATTTGATGGATGCCATGCCCATCACGCTGGCGCAGGAGATGGGGGCCTGGCGCGCGCAGATCGCCGCGGCCGAGGCGCGCTTGAGGTCGGTGACGCCGCGTTTGTACGCACTGGCGCAAGGCGGTACCGCCGTCGGCACCGGCATCAACGCACGTCCGCAATTTGGCGCGGTGTTTGCGCGCCATCTGGCCGAGCGCACCAGGATCCCGTTCCGCCCCAGCGACAACTACTTCGAGGCGCTGTCGAGCCAGGATACCGCAGTCGAATTATCGGGCCAGCTCAAGGTCTTGAGCGTCAGCCTGATGAAAATTGCGAACGATTTGCGCTGGATGAACAGCGGACCGCTGGCCGGATTGGCCGAGATTGCACTGCCGGCGCTGCAGCCGGGCAGCAGCATCATGCCCGGCAAGGTCAATCCGGTGGTTGCGGAGGCGGTGACCATGATCGCCGCGCAGGTGATCGGCAACGACGCGACCATTACGCTGGCCGGTCAGTCGGGAAATTTCCAGCTCAATGTGATGCTGCCGGTGATCGCCTATGATTTACTGCAGAGCCTGGAACTGCTGGGCATCGCCTGCCGCAATCTGGCGGACCATGCGCTCAACGGCTTTACGGTCAATCGTGAGCGTATGAATGCCGCGCTGGCGCGCAACCCCATTCTGGTGACGGCGCTCAATCCGTTGATCGGCTATGAAAAGGGGGCGGCCATCGCGAAGCAAGCCTATCGAGAGGGCCGGCCCATTCTGGAGGTGGCGGCGGAGATGACGGATTTGAGCGGCGACGAACTGCGCCGACTGCTGGATCCTAGATCCCTGACCGAAGGGGGCATCAAGGGCGCAGGCACGGGATGACGATGGATCCGGTGTATACCAAATCGCATATTCGCGATGCGCTAGACCTTAAGCCCTCGACGCCCGAGGAAGACATCCATTGGCTTGCCGGTGCTTCGCCCGAAGTGGCCGCCAAGGTGCGTGCCACGTTCACGACGCGGCGCACGCCGGCGGCGGTACTGGTGCCGCTCGTAGAGCATGCGGACGGGATGACCGTACTGCTGACCCAGCGCGCGACCACGCTCAAGGATCATGCCGGCCAGATCAGCTTTCCCGGCGGCCGCATCGAACCTGAGGACGCCGACGCGTGGCATGCGGCGTTGCGCGAGGCACACGAGGAGATCGGCCTCGAGCCGGAGCTGGTCGAATTCGCGGGCTATCTGCCGGACCACATCGTGATTTCGGGCTTCCAAGTGACACCCGTGGTGGGCTTCGTCCGGCCGCAATATCAGCTGCAGATCGCCGCGGCAGAAGTGCACGATGTCTTCGAAGTCCCGCTGGCTTTTATCTTGGATGCGGCCAATCACAAGTCCCGACAGCGCAAGATCGGTGAGTTGACCATCGATATCCACGATATTCCTTACGGGGAACGCAATATTTGGGGCGCGACTGCGGGTATGTTGATGACCTTGCGGCGGCGGCTGCAATCGCTCACGGCTGCCGCGCGGTGAATTCCAAGGTTGCTGAATTGCTCGCCGTCATGGCGCGGCTGCGCGCCGCGGACGGTTGCCCGTGGGATCGTCGGCAAACCTTTGCCAGCATCGCGCCCTATACCATCGAAGAGGCCTACGAGGTGGCCGACGCGATCGAGCGTGGCGATATCGCTAACCTCAAGGACGAACTGGGCGATCTGCTGTTCCAAGTGGTATTCCATGCGCAGATCGCGCGCGAAGCGGGTGAGTTCGATTTCGAGGACGTTGCCGCCGCCATTTGCGACAAACTCACCCGGCGCCATCCGCATGTCTTCGGCGCTGCAGGTCCCATGAGTATCGCCGAGCAAGGCGTGGCCTGGGAGGACATCAAGGCGGCTGAGCGTGCCGCAACGGACTCATCGGCGCTGCAGGGCGTGCCGAACGCGCTGCCGGCCCTGGCGCGTGCCCATAAGCTGAGCAAGCGGGCGGCACACGTCGGGTTTGATTTCGAGCATGCCGGTCAATGCGCGGAGAAGGTCGAGGAAGAACTGGCCGAAGTACGCGCCGCGTGCCGCGATTCCGCCGGCACGCTCGAATCACCGGGCGAGTCCGCGCAGATCTTCGAGGAAATCGGCGATCTGCTGTTCGCGGCCGCGAACCTCGCGCGCAAACTCGATATCGACGCGGAGGCCGCGCTGCGTGCCGCCAATGCGAAATTCGAGCGCCGCTTTCGCGCCATGGAATCGCTTGCCGCGCAGCGCGGGTTGGTGTTCGCCCGGCTGGACCTGGCCGCACAGGAAGGTCTCTGGCAAGCCGTCAAGCGTGGCGAGTGAGCGCCGATCGGGACCGAGAGGACCGGAGCCGCACCGGGCGTGGAGCTTCGGAACGCCAAGCTTCGGCGCGTGAAACTTCAGAACAAGCAGCTGCGGAGCGTGAAGCCGCTGCCCGTGCGGTACCGCGGCTCGAATTCAAGCGCGATCCGGAACTGCCCATCACCGCGCGGCGCGAAGCGATCTTGGAAGCGCTGCAAGCGGAGCAAGTGCTCATCGTGGCGGGCGATACCGGCTCGGGCAAGAGCACGCAGCTGCCGCAATATTGTCTCGAGCTCGGGCGGGGCATTGCCGCAAGGATCGCGCATACCCAGCCGCGCAGGCTGGCCGCGCGCGCTCTCGCCGCGCGAATTGCCGAGGAGTTGAGCCAGCCTGTCGGCCGAACCGTGGGATTTCGCGTGCGCTTTGCGGACCAAGTGTCCGAGGCAACACGCCTGGTACTGCTCACCGATGGCCTGCTGCTGGCGGAGTTGGCCTCCGATCCTCTGTTGCGCCGCTATGACACCATCATCGTGGACGAAGCGCACGAACGCACGCTGAATATCGATTTGCTGCTGGGGGTACTCAAGCGCTTGCTGCCGCGTCGCCCGGACTTGAAGCTCATCGTGACCTCGGCGACCCTGGACGTGGAACGGGTCGCGGAGTTCTTCGGCGGTGCGCCGATCATCAAGGTGAGCGGGCGCAGTTATCCCATCGAAGTGCGCTATCGCCCGGCGGATCAAGATCGGGAAGATCCCGATCTGCCGGTGGCGGTCCTCGAGGCCTACCGGGAAATCGCGACCGAACCCGGCGACATCGGCAGCGGCGATGTCCTGGTTTTCCTGCCGGGGGAGCGGGAGATCCGCGATGTGGGGGAGTTGTTGGAGCGCGAACTGCAATCCGGCGTCGAGATACTGACCTTGTACTCGCGCCTGTCGTGGGATCAGCAGAGCAAGATATTTCAGCGCGGCGACCGTCGGCGGATCGTGCTGTCCACCAATCTGGCCGAGACTTCGATCACCGTGCCGGGTATTCGCGCGGTGATCGATTCGGGACTGGCGCGCATCAGCCGCTACAGCGTGCGCAATCGCCTGCAGCGTCTGCCCATCGAGCCGGTTTCCCGCGCCGGTGCCGATCAGCGCAAAGGCCGCTGCGGCCGGCTGGCGCCGGGGCTCTGCATGCGGCTCTACAGCTCAGAGGATTTCGATGGCAGGGCGCCTTTTACCGAGCCGGAAGTGCTGCGCACCAATCTGGCCGCGCTGCTGCTGCGCTTGGCCGCCGACGGGCTGGGTGCAGCGGAGGACTTTCCCTTCATCGATCCGCCGGATTCGCGCGCGCTCAACGATGGGTATCGCCTGCTGCAGGAATTACAAGCACTGGACGAGGAACGCCGTATCACGCGCCGCGGCCGCGCCATGGCGCGGTTGCCGCTCGACCCGAGGCTTGGGCGGGCGTTGCTGGAAAGCAAGCGCTTCCACGCCGAGAGCGAACTGCTGGCGATCGTGTCGGGGTTGAGCGTGCCGGATGTGCGCGTGGGCGAGGATCCTCCGGCCGGCGCGGTGTTCGAGGACGGAAAATCGGAATTCTCCGCGCTGCTGAAACTATGGCGCGCGTATCGCGCCGCCCGTGAGGCGAGCAGCCGGCGTGAACTGCGTCGCTGGTGCCAGGAACGCCATTTGTCCGTGCTGCGACTGTCGGAGTGGGACGACGTGTATACCCAGGTGATCGATCGCGCGCGCGAAATCGGCATCGTGGCGCAGCGCCGGGCGGCCAGCTACACCGGCGTGCACCGCTCCTTGTTGGCGGGTTTCTGCACCATGGTGGGTACCCGTGGCGAGGACGGCGTTTATACCGGCACGCGGGGCGTGCATTTTCACATCTTTCCCGGGTCGCAGCTCGCGCGGCGGCGGGTTCGTTGGGTGATGGCCGCCAGCATCGTCGAGACCTCGCGGGTATTTGCGCGCCGCGTCGCGGAAGTCGAACCGACGTGGATCGAGTCCGCGGCAGCGCATCTGGTGAAGCGAGAATATCTCGAGCCCGATTGGGATGAGGCTCGCGAGGAAGTCATGGCGCGCGAACGCGTGAGTTTCCTCGGCCTTGTGTTGAGCGCCGGGCGGCCGGTGAACTACGGGCCCATCGCACCTGAGGAGGCGCGCCGGATCTTCGCGCGCGAGGCGATCGTATATCAACGGCTGCGCCGCCGGCCGGATTGGATCTTGGCCAACGATGCCGCGATACGCGAGGCGCAGCAGGCCGAGGAGCGCCTGCGTACCCGCGATCTTGTGCAGAGCGCCGAATCCTTCGTCGAGTTCTATGACCGGCGATTGCCGCGCCAGGTGTCGAGCGCGGCGTCGCTGGAGTTCTTCTCCAGACACCTGTCCGATGAGCAGCAGCGCGCGCTCGAGCTGACGCCCGAGGTAATCTTCGCGCGTCGGCCGGACGCCGATGCCCTGGCACGGTTTCCCGAGAGCACCCGGGTGCAGGCTTTGAACCTCAGCGTCGAATATCGGTTCTCTCCCGGGGAGTGGCAGGATGGCGCCAATCTCAATGCGCCGCTGCTGGCACTGCCCGGGCTGACCCGTGCGATGGTCGATGCCGCGATTCCCGGCTTCGCGGCGCCTCGGGTGGAGGCCTTGTTGCGCTCGCTGCCCAAGGAAGCACGCCGCAATTTGATCCCCATAGCGGAAACGGCCGCGGCTTTCGTGGCGGACGCCGGCGCGGGCGGGTCGGACGCCGCGCACGTGAAGGCCTGGCTCAAGGAGCGGCGCGGCCTTGCCGATACGCAGATCCGCTTCGATCCGGCGGCGGTGCCTGCGCATCTGACGGTGCACCTGCGCGTCACGCAGGAGACCCGAGAAGTCGCGCATGGCAGCGATCTTGCGGAGTTGCGCCGCCGCTGCGCGGCTGCGGGGCGAGCGGAACTCGAGCGTCGCGCGCGCGAGAACCATGCGGTGCTTGGGGTTTGGCGCCGATTCGAAGCGGAGGAATTGCCGGAGAGCGTGGCGCTGCCGGTGGAGCAGGGGACCGTATCGGTGTATCCCACGCTCATGTGCCACGGGACTGCGCTGCAGGTTCACTACGAATGGTCCGCCGAAGAGGCGCGGCGCACCTGGCGCGAGGGTGCGGTGCGCCTGGCAAGGACGATGCTCGAGCGGCAGGCACGGGATCTCGGCAAGACGATTGCCGGCGCGGTTCCATTGCTCTTGAGTGCAAGCCCCTATGTCAACAGCGATGAGCTCACCGATATGCTGCTGCAGCTGAGTTTCCGCAACGCATGTTTCGGCGAGGCCGACGCGCCGCGCACGCGCGCAGCATACGAAGCCGCCGTCGATGCCGGCCGCGAACGCCTCTATCCCAGTCTGGACGCGGCAATCGCCATGGTGTCGGGATGGCTGAAGGAGGCAGGTGCGGTGCGCCAGGCGCTGGATGACCCCCGCCTTCGGGTCCTATCCGATGCCGCCGAGGAAACGCGTCAACATCTGCGCCGCCTCTTGGACCCTCGAGTGATACTGGCCGCGCCGCCGGATTGGCTGCGCCAATGGCCGCGCTATTTCAAAGCCGAGCAGCGCCGCTGGCAGCGCAACGCGGTGCGCGGCGGAGAGCCGCCGGCCGTGGCGCGCGAACTCCTGCAATGGTCCTCGCGTTGGCAAGGGTTGGAAACCCAGCTCGCCGCGGAACGGCGCTGGACTTCCAAGCTCGATGAGCTTCGACACTGGATCGAGGAATACCGGGTGTCGCTATACGCCCAGGAGCTGAAAACCCTGGTGCCCATCTCGGCGGCGCGCTTGGGCGAGCGGGCCGCCGAGATTGAAGCCTGGTTACGGCGCTAAACGTCGAAGCGAATGCCCTGGGCGAGCGCCATCTTTCCGCTCCAGTTGATGGTGTTGGTCTGGCGGCGCATATACGCCTTCCAAGAATCCGAACCCGCTTCGCGGCCGCCGCCGGTGTCCTTCTCGCCGCCGAAGGCACCGCCGATTTCGGCGCCCGATGTTCCCAAGTTCACATTGGCGATGCCGCAGTCGCTGCCATCCGCGGACAAGAAACGTTCGGCCGCCTGTAAGTTGTCGGAGAATATGGCCGAGGACAGTCCATAAGACACCGAGTTCTGCATGGCCAGCGCCTCTTCGAGGGTGTCGAAGCTCATCACATACAAAATGGGGGCGAAGGTCTCGGTTTGCACCACGGCCATGCCGGCCTTGGCACGAATGATGGTCGGCTCGACAAAATTCCCCGGCCGCTTCAGGACTTTGCCGCCGCACAGCAACTGTCCGCCCTGGGCCTGCGCGGCAGCGACCGCCCCGCCATAGCGAGCGACCGCGCCGGCATCGATCAGCGGGCCCATGAGGGTATCGCTGTCGAGCGGATCACCGATGCGCACCTGGGCATAGGCGGCCACCAAGCGCCGTTCAAGTTCCGCGGCGCGCGAACGATGGACCAGCACGCGCCGCGTGGTGGTGCAGCGTTGGCCGGCCGTTCCCACGGCGCCGAAGACGATCGCCGGCACCGCAAGGTCCAGGTTGGCGTTTTCATCCACGATGAGAGCATTGTTGCCGCCGAGTTCGAGCAGGCTCTTTCCCAAGCGCTGGGCGACGCGCACCCCGATCTGCCGGCCGACGTGCGTCGAGCCGGTGAACGAAACCAGCGCCACGCGTGGATCGTCGACAAATCGGCCCGCGAGCTCCGTGCCCGCGTCGATGAAAATCTGAAACACGGCAGGCAGTCCATGGCGTTCCATCACGCGATTGCAGACATGCTGTACCGCCAGTGCGCACAATGAAGTCTTGGGTGAGGGTTTCCACACCGTGGCATTGCCGGCGATGGCTGCCAGGAAGGCATTCCAGGCCCATACCGCCACGGGGAAATTGAATGCCGATATGACGCCGACGACGCCGAGCGGATGCCATTGTTCGTACATGCGGTGCTGCGTGCGCTCGGAGTGCATGGTGTGGCCGTACAGCATGCGCGACTGCCCGACCGCGAAATCGGCGATGTCGATCATCTCCTGGACTTCGCCGTCGCCCTCCGCCTTGATCTTGCCGTTCTCCAAGGACACCAGGTTGCCGAGTGCATCTTTGTGCAGCCGAAGTTCCTCGCCGACGAGTCGCACTGTTTCACCGCGCTTCGGCGCGGGCACGGCACGCCATGCGGCCGCCGCCGCCACTGCCGCAGCCATGACCTGTTCGTAATCCGCCGACGTTGCGCCGCGCACGTGCGCGAGGCGTTGACCGGTGGCGGGATTGATCGACTCGATCAGGGGGCCGTTGGTTTCAGTGCTCCAGCCGCGGCTTCCCGACCAGGTACCGGCGTTGATGTCCTTGAGTCCCAGGGACTCGAGCGGATTGCTGCTGTGCTTCATGTGGGGCCACGGTCAATGATAGGGGGGCGCATTTTGACTTGGGCTGGGCTACAACGCTAGCATCCCGCGATGTCGAACTCCCCCACCTTGACGAATTGGCATCCGGCGACTTGGGCCGGCCGGCCTGCCGCTCAGCAGCCTACTTACGCCGATGGCCTGGCGCTGCAGCGAGCGGTGGCTTCACTGAGCCGTCTACCGCCCTTGGTGGTGTCCTGGGAGGTCGAGGCGTTGACGGCAAAGCTGGCCCAGGCGCAGCGCGGCGAGCAATTCCTGCTGCAGGGCGGGGATTGCGCCGAAAGCTTCGAGGATTGCGAATCGGACAATATTGCGCGGCGGCTGAAGATTCTCCTGCAAATGAGCCTGGTGCTGCTGCAGGGCCTGAAAAAGCCCATCGTGCGCGTCGGGCGATTTGCCGGGCAGTACGCCAAGCCGCGTTCCGCGGATACCGAAACCCGTGACGGGATCACGCTGCCGTCGTATCGCGGCGACAATGTCAACCGCCCCGGTTTCACGCCGGCGGATCGAGAGCCGGATCCACAGCTGCTGCTGCGCGGTTACGAGCGGTCGGCGCTGACTTTGAATTTCGTGCGCGCGCTGATCGACGGCGGCTTCGCGGACCTGCATCACCCGGAATACTGGGACCTGGGATTCTTGCACCACGCGCCGCTGCGCGATGCATACCAACAGATCGTGGATTCGATTGCAGAATCGATGGATTTCTTCGAATCCATGAGCGGACAGCGGGTGCACGCCGCCTCACGCGTGGATTTTTACACCAGCCACGAGGGACTGCATCTACTCTCGGAGCAGGCTCAAACGCGCTACATCGAGCGCCAGAAGCGCTGGTACAACTTATCCACGCACATGCCATGGATCGGCATGCGCACCGCCAACATCGATGGCGCACATGTCGAGTACTTTCGAGGGATCTCCAACCCGATCGGCGTGAAAGTAGGTGCCTCCATGAGCGCGGAGTGGCTGCAGGAACTGATCCAAGCGCTCAACCCCCAGAATCAGCCCGGCCGTCTGACCTTCATTCATCGATTCGGCATCAAGGATATCGAGAAACGACTGCCCGACATGATCCATGCGGTTCGCGCGACGGGCTCGCAGGTGCTGTGGGTGTGCGATCCCATGCACGGCAACACCGAAACCACGGCCGGCGGGGTCAAGACGCGGCGCTTCGACAATATTTTGGGCGAAGTGGAGGCCGCATTTCGCATTCACCGCGAGGAGGGGTCGATGCTGGGCGGCGTGCACATCGAGCTTACCGGCGAGGATGTGACCGAGTGCACCGGCGGTGCGCGGGGACTGACCGAGAACGACCTGGCTCGTGCCTACCGATCTCAGGTGGATCCGCGCCTGAATGCTGAACAGGCGCTGGAGCTGGCCATGCTGATTGCCCGCCGGGCCGGGGCCGGCTACCGGCCGGGCAAGGCGCCGCGATTGGGTTGACCCGCGCCCGGCGCGTCGATCTTTTTCATTATGACCCTCAGCGCTTTTCTGAAGGAACCCTTGGAAGGCAAGACCTCGCTCTCGCGGGTGGTGTGGTTGTATGGGGTCGTAGGCTCGCTACTCATCGGCGCCGTCGAATTGTTTCTCGACCCGGAGAATCAGTTCGTCATGCGCGTCTACACCATTTTGGGTTTCTTTTTCGGAATGTACGTGACCCTCGCCACGTATCGGTGCGCGAAGAATTCTAAATCACCGCTGCTGGCGCGCGTGGTACGCATCTCCGCGGTGCTCACGCTGCTGCTCCTGCCGGTACTGACCTACCTCGAGCTGACCGGAGCCCTGTCGCTCACCGGCCTGATGCAGGACCCGCTGCTCGAGTAAGCGACCGGCGGGGCGCAGGAGCGGTTGCGTCGCGCTCGCTTCAGGTCCGCAGGTAACTCGCACCGTTGACGTCGATCACGCAGCCGGTCATTGCGGCCGGCGCATCCAGAGCACAGTAGACCGCGGCATGCGCGACTTCGTCCGTTTGGTTCACGCGCCCGAGCGGATGCTGGGCCAGGATCGACGGGCCGTCGGGTCCTTGCAGATGGCTGGTGGCCATTTCGGTCTCGACCCAGCCGGGAGCGACGCAGTAGACGTAGATGCCGTTTGGGGCCAGTGCCTTGGCCAGGGATTGCGAAAGGGCATTCAGTCCCGCCTTGCTCGCGCCATAGGCGGGTGCGTCGGGTTCGCCGCGAAATGCCCCGCGTGAGGAAATGTTGACGATGCGGCCGCGGCCGAAGGGCTCGGCTCGCGCGGTTTTCCGAGACGCCATGCTCTGTGCCGCGAGCAGCGAAAGATTCGCCGGCGCGACGAGATTGGTCGACAGCGTCTGCTGCCAGGCCGCAGTCCAAGCGTCATAGCCCGCTTTCAGCGGCGAATGATCGAGATACAGACCGGCGTTGTTGATCAGAATGTCGATCGCGCCCAGACGCTCGACAACCTGCTGCCAGAGAAGCGGCGCTGCCGCAGGCTGCGACAGGTCGGCCGCGAACAGGGCATGGCCGCTGCCTGCAAGAGCGCCGAGGCACTCCTCGGCGGCAGGCCTGTTGCCGCGATAATGAATCGCGACGCGCACGCCTCGCTGTGCGAGCTGCATGGCAATACTTCTGCCGATGCCACGCGAGGCCCCGGTAACGAGCGCAACGGTCTTGAGATCAGCGTGCAATGTCTTGCTCCATGGTTATTTTGGGCGCCGCGACTGCTTCCAACGCCACGGGAACGGCGCAGATTACCGGGCAGGCACCTCGCGAGAATCTCCCAGCCGCATCGCCTGTCAGCTTAATTCTTGCGCACGGGTGCGGAATTATGGTGCGAGTCCGGCCGATGCGGATGCTCAGGCCTTCTGTGGGGCAGGAATGCGTACCCCGGCACGATGACATAGGAATTGCCGGCATAGCCGCCGTTGTAGTCCCCGTTGATCTGGTCGGGCGGGCTATCTTGGTCATAGCCGTTCGGATCGCCATAGGCATTGGAATCGGTGTAGCGCGGCGCATAACGCGGATCGGCGTAGCGTGGGTCGGCGTAACGTGGGTCGGCGTAACGAGGATCGGCGTAATGAGGATCGGCGTAATGAGGATCGGCGTACGCCCGCGCGTAATGCGCGTCAGGCGCTGGATTCATGGTGTTGATGGCGCGCACTTCGAGCAGGGTCGACTTCTCACCGCAGGGATTGCCGGAGAAGGTCTTGATGCCGTTCGTCGTACATTCCCAAATCTGCCCGCTGTCCGCCGGCGGTTCGGTCGCTGCGACCTGGGTCTGATCCGGCGGCTGGAAAGTGGGGCCCTCTGTCGCGGACGCCTGCGCTGTGTCAGGAGAGGGCGGGGCAAGGCTCGCCGTTGCGGGGAGTGCCACCGGCGCAGCATTCAACGGCAGCGAAGCAGGTTCAGCAGCGATCTGTGCCGCACCCGCACTTGAAGGGAGCCAAGCCGGCACCTGCCTGCGCGCAATGACCATGGTCATGGCGGCCGCCGCTGTCGCCAGCGTGAGACCGCTCAAGATCCAGGCCAGACCGCGCTCCTTGTTCATGAGCCGATTATCCTCTTTGCGTGCGATGCCGGGCGAACATCCATGATAATTAACCCCGAATTAACCGTCGGGCGGATATTTGACAAATTCGGCCAGGCGCGAGTTTCCTGACGTCTCGTGTTAAATTGCGGCCATGACCACCCTCGGCAATCCGGTGGCAGCGCCCGCGCTACCCGCACCCATACCACGGCCACGTCGCCTGCCCTTTTTCCAGTTCGTGCGCGCGCTGCGCGACAGCGCCATAACGTCCTTTGCGCAAGAGGCCTACGAACTCGACATTATCGAGCGAAAGATGTTTGGGCGCCGTATTTTCGTGGTGAACGATCTGGCGGCCATCAAGCAGGTTCTCATCGACAACGCAGCCAACTACCGGAAGACCGAACTTACCCGACGAATACTCGAACCGGGCCTGGGAAGAGGGCTGATCACCTCGGAAGGCGAGGTCTGGCGGCAGCATCGGCGCACCATGTCGCCGGCTTTCGATCATCGAAGCGTTGCCGCCTACACCCCCATCATGACCGGTGCCGCGGAAGAGCTAATGGCCGAATGGAGCAAGGTCCCGGCAGACACCGGTATCGACGTTTCGACGGCGATGATGGAGGTGACGCTCAATATCATTTCACGCACCATGTTTTCCAACGATTCCGACGATATCGTCGAGATCATGGCTCGCAGCGCCGGTGATTACCAACTGGAGATGCGGCCGAATATTTTCGACATGATGGGGTGGCCCAAGTGGCTGGCGGGCCTTGCGCGTTCCGGGGTTGCACAGCGCACCCTAGGCGAATTCGACAAGATCATCGACCGTCTGATCGAGGAGCGCACGCGTAATCCTGGAAGCCATCCGAAAGATCTGCTGGCAAGGCTGATCGCGGCACGCGACGAGCAGGGCGGTGCGGGCATGACGGCGCAGGAAGTGCGCGATCAGGTGATCACGATTTTTCTGGCCGGCCACGAGACCACGGCCATGGCGATGACCTGGACTTGGTTTCTGCTGTCGCAGCATCCGGCGGAGGAGGCGAAGCTGCACGCCGAGCTCGATACGGTGCTCGGCGGACGCGCGCCGGGAAACGAGGATCTGAATAAGCTCATTTACACGCGGATGGTGGTGGAGGAATCCATGCGCATCTATCCGCCGGTACACACCATCGCACGCCAAGCCATGACCGAGGACACACTCGTCGGCCGGCGCATACCGAAGGGTTCGACCGTGATGATCGTGCCATGGCTGCTGCATCGTCATGTCAAGTTGTGGGACCAGCCGGGACGCTTCGATCCGGAACGCTTTTCTCCCGAACGCTCGTCCGAACGGGCGCGATTCTCCTATCTGCCGTTCGGCGGCGGCAAGCGAATCTGCATCGGGGCTGCTTTTGCGTTGGCGGAAGCGACGATTCTGCTCGCGACCTTGGCGCAGCGGTATACCTTACGGATGGTGCCGGGGCACCCGGTCGAACCTCAAGGTCTGATTACCTTACGGGCCCGTCATGGGATGAAAATGCTCCTGACGGGCAGGGGAGGCCCGCGCGCCGGGGGCTAGCCCTCCTGGGTTAGCGGTGGCGGAGGTGACCATTGGCTCCAAATGTAAATTGCCATATAATTGATTTAAATCAATATCTTACAGCGTATATCTCGATTTAACAATATTCACGGCCGGCAGTTTTTGAAAAGCCGGCTTGCCCCAGTGCCAGCAGGTGCTATTCTGCGCTGGAACCATCCCGCAGCCCGATACTTGAGCGATTCGAGACCGCTCGAGTCTTGAGGGACAGCCAACAAAAATAATTGGCTAACTGCGAGAAACCTTTCCTCCGACATGGGGGTCTGACGGGTTCTAAGCCTACCGGGCTTCAGGTTCAGTTGCGCTCGGGTTAGTCCAAAGTCCAAGCGCGATCGATGGCGGGCTACGCGTGATCCGCGTAGCCCGTTTTTTTTGTGCGCTCGGCGGGGCCCACCTGATCATGAGCCCGGCGTTGTGATACATCTTCGCTGTATGAGTTCTATTTTTGACGCCGATTGCCGGCGCTGTCCGCGTCTGGCGGCTTTTCTGGATGCCGTGCACGTCGGGGAGCCCGAGTACTACTGCCGGCCGGTGCCGCCGTTCGGCGATCCTGCGGCGCGTATTGTTTTGGTCGGCCTGGCGCCCGGCATGCACGGTGCCAACCGCACGGGGCGACCCTTCACCGGCGATCATGCCGGCATATTGCTATACCGCACCCTGTACAAGTTCGGACTGGCCTCGGCACCTGAGTCGATCGCCACGGACGATGGGCTCATGCTCAAGGATGCGCGGATCACCAACTCCGTCAAGTGCCTGCCACCCGCCAACAAACCGCTGCCCGCAGAGATCAAGGAATGCAACGCGTACCTTAAGGCGGAACTCGAACACAGCCGTAGCGCGCGCGTCATACTCGCGCTCGGTGCTATCGCGCACGTCGCGGTGCTGCGTGCGTACGGTCTGCCCGTTGCAGGATATCGTTTTGCCCATGCGGCAGAGCACTCACTGGGCGCCGGGCGGGTGTTGCTCGACTCGTATCACTGCAGCCGCTACAACACGCAGACACGGCGGCTCACCACTGAGATGTTCGAGGCCGTCGTCGCAAGGGCACGGGACCTCGCGCACCCAGGGGCCCGGGAGGGCTCAGGCGGAGCGCCGTGAGTACCGAGTTCTCCATACCCGCGGAACGCTTCGACGCCAAGGTGTTCGTCGATACCCTGCCGGGCCGACCCGGGATATACCGAATGCTCGACTCGGGAGGGCAGATCCTCTACGTCGGCAAGGCGCGCAATCTCAAGAGCCGGGTTGCCTCGTACTTCCAGCCGAGCAACGTGCAGCCCAAGGTTCAGGCCCTCATCGCCAAGACGGCCAGCATGGAAGTCACGATCACCAATTCCGACACCGAAGCGCTGCTGCTTGAATACAACCTGATCAAGAAACACCGGCCGCGATTCAATGTGGTGCTGCGCGACGACAAGAGTTTCCCCTACCTGCATCTGGAAACCCAGCATGAGTTTCCACGTTTGAGTTTCTACCGCGGCTCGCGCAAGGAACCGGGCAAGTACTTCGGGCCGTACCCCTCCGCCGGCGCGGTCCGGGATACGCTGCAGCAGCTGCAGAAACTGTTTCGCATCCGCAACTGCGACGATACGTATTTTGCCAATCGGTCCAGGCCTTGCCTGCAGTACCAAATCCAGCGCTGCACGGCACCTTGCGTAGGTCTCGTGTCCAAGGAGCACTATGCGCGCGATGTGGGTGCGGCCATCAAGGTGCTCGAGGGCCGCAATGACGAAGTCAGCGAAGATCTCGGGCGGCGGATGGAGGCAGCCGCCGGGCGCCTGGACTTCGAAGAAGCCGCGACGCTGCGCGACCAGCTGGCGAAGCTCAAAGTCATTCAGGCCCAGCAAATCGTTACCGCGGGCGCGGATCACGACGCGGACGTTATCGCGATTGCAGCCGCCAACGGTGAGTACTGCGTGGCACTGATGTTCGTGCGGGCGGGCCGGAGCCTCGGCAGCACGACGTTTTTCCCGAAGGCACTGTTGGCGGAGCCGCAGGAGGTGCTTTCCGCCTTTGTGATGCAATATTATTTGGAACGCGACGCGCCCGCCGAGATCATCGTCGAGCAAGATTTCGATGAGATGCCGCTTCTGGAATCCGCCTTAGGCGGGCGGCTGGGGCACAAGGTGCGCATCTGTTCTTCGGTACGCGGCATTCGTGCACGCTGGTTGGAGATGACGCACAACAATGCCGAACAGGCCCTCACCATGCGGCGGCTGGCGCGCGCAGGCATCGAGTCGAGCCTGGAAGATCTGCGCGAGGCGTTCGACCTTGCGGAGGCGCCGAATCGGCTGGAATGCTTCGACATCAGCCACACCGGAGGCACGGACACGGTGGCCTCCTGCGTGGTGTTCGGCGTTGAGGGCCCGCTGAAGAGCGAGTATCGGCGCTTCAACATCTCCGGCATTGAACCGGGCGACGACTATGCGGCGATGTATCAGGCGTTGACTCGGCGCTACAAGCGGGTGCGGGAGGGTGAATTCATCAAGCCCGATGTTCTCTTGATCGATGGCGGCAAGGGACAGCTGGCGGAGGCAGCCAAAGTACTGGAGGAGCTCGGCGTCGAGGGTATTACCTTGGTTGGCGTTGCCAAGGGCGCCGACCGGCGCGCCGGCCAGGAGCAACTGTTCTTGTTGGGGGAGAGCACGCCCACTATACTGCCCCCCGATTCACGCGCATTGCATTTGGTTCAACGCGTGCGCGATGAAGCGCATCGTTTCGCGATCTCGGGTCACCGCCGCAAGCGGGCCAAACGTCATAGCCAGTCGATACTTGAGACCATCCCGGGTTTGGGGCCGGTGAAACGGCGCGAACTGCTGAAACGGTTCGGCGGCCTACAAGGAATACTCCGTGCGGGCATCGAGGACTTCATTCAGGTTCGGGGTCTTGGGCGGGAACTGGCGCAGGTAGTCTATGAGCACCTCCATCCCGGACGCTGAACCCAAATCCCACTGGAATTTGCCGAACACGCTGACGTGGTTGCGCATACTGATGATTCCAGGCGTCGTGGTCCTGTTTTATTTGCCTTTTTGGTGGGCGCACGCGGCCGCGGGCGTGGGCTTTGCATTGGCGGGCATCACCGACACCCTGGACGGTTACTTCGCGCGCAAACTGGGATTGACCTCACGGCTGGGCGCGTTCCTGGATCCCGTCGCCGACAAGCTGATCGTCGCCGCCGCCCTGGTGCTGATCGTCAGCGCGGATCCGCGTTGGTTCATCACCATCATGGCTACGGTGATCATCGGCCGTGAGATCGCCGTATCGGCGCTGCGCGAATGGATGGCTGAGATCGGCGCGCGCGGCCGCATCAAGGTGTCGATGCTGGGCAAGTACAAGACCATCATGCAAATCACCGGGCTGTCGATGATGTTGTTCCGGCATGCGCTGCTCGGGATTCCCATCTACAAGCTGGGGCTGGTGCTCACCGCCGTCGCGGCGGTACTGACCCTGTGGTCCATGGTTTTGTACCTGCGTTTGGCATGGCCGGAATTGCGTAATAGCTCGCGTCTGTAGCGTCGCGGCACCTCATAAGCACCGCCGCACGGCATGTGAACCCCGACGCGGTTTACGTCGGCTTGGTATGGGCGCCGCGACTCGGGATAGACACCCCACTCAGCATGGATACCCTGCCTCAGGCGTACAGGCTCGAGGGTAAGGGCTAGGCATTGGCGTCTGGCTCGACAGGACACCCCGTTTCGGCATGGACGCCCCGGCGGCGGCGAGAATCAGCGACTGAGCCGCCCCACCAGGCTGGAGCACGCGCCGAGACTGCTGTCCACTGAAATTGTCGGGCGGTTCAAGGCGTTAGCCGCATTTTTCGGTGATTTCTTCTTGACTCCCGGCAGTACGGCCCTACAATTGCGCCTCTGTTTGAGGCGGGAATAGCTCAGTTGGTAGAGCGCAACCTTGCCAAGGTTGAGGTCGCGAGTTCGAGTCTCGTTTCCCGCTCCAAAATTTTCACAGCGCGCTCCCAGGCGGCATTCCCTCCGGTTAATCCTATCGGGGGAGGCGCAAGCAACTGATCGGCAAGATCAGCCTTCCGCGCGCGCGGCCGTGCCTTTAAACTCCCTTAGATGAAGGAGTTTTCTCCGCGCACGGACATTCTTCCCGCAGCACAACTGCGTCTTTGGCGCGAATTGTCGGCGGTGCCCGATGAATTTGTTCTGTATGGTGGAACTGCCATTGCTCTGCACCTCGGGCATCGGACGTCAGTTGATTTTGATTTTTTTTGCAACCGGCCGCTAAATCTGGAAGCTCTGGAGGGCAGCATTCCCTTCCTGAGAGACGCAAAAACAATTCAGCGCGAAAAGAACACGCTGACTGCGATAGTGGACCGAGGCGAGCCTGTAAAGGTTTCCTTTTTTGGCGTGCCGAAATTGCCAAGGTTGGCACAGCCTCATGTGGTGAAAGAGAACGATTTGAAAATTGCCTCGTTGCTCGATCTGGCTGGCGCCAAAGCATCTGTGATTCAGGTTCGCGCCGAAGCCAAGGATTACGTGGATATGGACGCGCTCCTAACTTCCGGCAAGATCGATCTGCCTACTGCCCTGTCCGCGGCGCAAATGCTGTACGGTCCCAGCTTCAATCCCGAGGTCACGCTGAAGGCCTTATCCTTTTTCGATGACGGGAATTTGCAAGACTTGCCGAAAGACCTAAAGCAGCGCTTGGTTGATACCGTAAGGCAAGTGGACTTGGATCATTTGCCGCCTCTGGATCGCAACTCCTCCAGGTCCGATGACGACTACGAGCAGGAAATATGAACGCCATCCCGCTGACGGCGCTAACTCGCGAGATAGCGCGGCGGATCATTTGGTTTGAACCGCCGGAGCAAGCGCTCGCCGAGCCGATTCGTTTCATGGCTTATGCCATGACTTACGCTCGTCACGAAGATATGCAGCTGATACGCCGCCATGTGACCGATGACGATATTCGTGAAGCGCTCGATAAGGCTCCTCCCGGCATCATCGATCCTCGATCTTGGGCTTACTGGAATTCCAAGATGGGCAGGTATCCGGCACCACCGCTACCGGTCAGAAAATTTGCGGCGTCGGTCGACTCCGAAAGCAATCGGTCGGCGAAACCACCTCATGGCGTTGGTTCGAAACGAACAATGGGACTCGCGGAAATCCAGCTAAGAGCCAGGGAAGTATGGAAACGTATGCGAGTGCAGCAGCCCTCGAAATTCGATCTTGAGGAAGTACGTCGCCAAGCGCGGGAGAATTGGCGAAATAGATTCGCTAAACGAAAATAGGTAGGGAATCTAGGGCATCGCGGTGCTGGCAACGCTTATAGGCCAGACAATCGTATGGGGTGAATCGATTGCTGCGGGCCATCCCCAGGACCATGGTTGACACGCAACTAATTGTCGTGTTTGCTCCAGCGGTTGGGTAGGCGATTACGACGAGCCAGGGTCGGCGAATCCGTGCGTCAATTCGGCAAGACGCTTGTACGGCGGCCAGGGCAGGGGTGTGGGATTAGGATGTGCTGCACTGCACTTCATCATCACTCCACCGGATGATCGTATAGATGAAAGTGTTAGATAGCGCAGGCGCGAGACGCTATTGGCCGGTTGCCGCGGTCATCGGGATCGGCCTGCTCTTCACGCGGACTGTGACGTCCTCCGGTCAAGCCTGGACCACCGCGTCAGTATCCCTTGCGGGAGCCCACCCTGGAGCGGTGCCGGCAAACGCTTGGGGGGCGCTGCTGGTGGGCTTTCTCATGACCGCCTTGGCGGGGTTGTATCTTTATGCATCGGCGCGTCGCAGGGCATACGACCGCGCTGCCGCAGAGACCAAAACAGCACTGCAAGAGAGCGAGCAGCGGTTCCGCACGATTTATGACGCCGTGAATGAAGGGATCTTTCTCGTGGATCCCGCGACGGACCAATTCGTGGATGCCAACCCGCGTGGCTGCGCGATGTTCGGTTATCTGCGGGAGGAAATCATCGGCCGAAAAATCTCGTCGCTGTCGTCGGAGGTGTATCCCTACACCCCCGAAGCGGTGAGCGAGGCGCTCAGGCGCGCGCAAGCGAACGGACCGCAAACCTTTGAGTGGCAGGCGAAGGATAAGGGTGGGCGGCATTTCTGGGTGGAGCTTTCCATCCGCTCCACGACGTTCGGCTCGCGCGATCTTGTCCTCGCCACCGGGCGGGATATCGACGAGCGCAAGCATGACGAGGAGACCATCCGGCGGCAGGCGGACCAGTACGCGACGATGTTGTCGACGACGGCAGACGGATTTTGGATTCTGGACACGAATGGCAGGTTCGTCGAGGTGAACGACATTTATTGCCGCATGACGGGCTATTCCCGCAACGAACTTCTGACTTTGCATGTCACGGATATCGATGCCATCGAATCGCCCGTGGCGGCGGCCGACCATCTGGCGAAGGTCGTGGCTGCCGGTTTCGATCGCTTCGAGACCCGCCAGCGCCGGAAGGACGGCAGCGTCTTCGAGGCCGAAGTCAGCATCTCGCTGTGGCGGAGCGCGGCACAGTTCCTCTGCTTCGTCCGCGACGTCACCGACAGGAAAAAGGCGGAACGGGGACTGGCGGACTCGGAGATCCGGCTGCGGGCCGTTCTGGAGACCAATGGCGATGGCATCGTGGTGGTGGATGCGGAGACGAAGAAGTTCCAGTTCGCGAACCGGGCGTTTTGCGACATGCTTGGCTATGGTGTCGAGGAGGTGCCGGCGCTCAGTGTTCCGGACATTCATCCGACGGAGACGCATGCGCGAGCCCGCGAAGACTTCGCAAGCTTTTCGCAAGGCAAGATAAAGGTATCTGCCGACTTTCCGGTAAAACGAAAGGACGGCTCGGTGTTCTTCGCCGATATCACCGGGCAGACCATGATTCTTGCCGGGCGAATGTATATGGTCGGCTGTTTTCACGATGTCACGGAGCGCAAGTGCGCGGAAGAGCGCATCATGCGCATGGCCCGGTTTGACGTGCTGACCGGCTTGACGAACCGCGGTGTCTTTGTCGAGGCGCTCGAGCAATCGATCGCCCGCGCGCGCCAGGGCGAAAGCAGCTTCGCCGTGCTGTATCTGGATTTGGATCACTTCAAGGACGTCAACGACACGCTTGGCCATCCGATCGGCGATCTGCTGCTTCAGGCTGTGGCGCAGAGCCTCCGGGCAGCCGTGCGCGAGACGGACACGGTGGCGCGGTTCGGTGGCGACGAGTTTGCCGTCATTGAGGTCGGCACCGGGGACCCCGAGACCGCCGTTGTGCTCGCCAACAAGCTGTTGAATGCCGTCAGTGGACCATTCTCAATCGGTGGAAAGGTAGTTCGGCCCGGAGCCAGCGTCGGAATCGCGGTGTTCGGGCCGGATTCGCCCGATGCCGAAACGTTACTGTCGCGTGCCGATGTGGCTCTATACCGAGCGAAGCAGGATGGGCGGGGCACCTACCGCTTTTTCACCGAGGCCATGGACGCGGAGGTCCGCAATAGGGTCGCCCTTGCGGCGGAGCTTCGCGCGGCGATCACCGCGGGCCAGCTCTATCTCGTATACCAGCCGCAAGTCGACATCGGAACCGGCCGCATCGTCGCTCTCGAGGCGCTGGCCCGCTGGCATCATCCCAAGCGCGGGCTGGTCTCGCCCGGCGAGTTCATTCCAGTGGCCGAGCATAGCGGCCTGATCGTGGCACTCGGGCATTGGGTCTTGGGCGAGGCGTGTCGCCAGATGAAATTATGGCTCGATGCGGGTATAGCGCCGGCGCTCATGTCGGTGAACCTTTCCGGGCTCCAGTTCAAGACGCCGCTCGAACTCGAGAACGACATTGCGGCGGTCCTGGCCAAAACCGGCTTGCCGCCGCAGATGCTGGAGCTGGAACTTACGGAGAGCGTGCTCATGGAAGTGAACCGGGCCCACCATGACATCTTGCTCCGGCTGCGCGACAGCGGCATCAAGCTCGCGATCGATGACTTCGGAAACGGGTATTCGTCGCTCGAATATCTCAGCCATTTCCCGGTCGACCACATCAAGATCGCCCAAAATTTCATTCTCGGTCTGCCGACGAACCCGCGCAATGCGGCGATCGTGAGAGCGGCCATCCATCTGGCGCACGACCTCGCTCTGCATGTCGTCGTGGAGGGCGTGGAGACCGCCGAGGAACTCGCGCTCATCAAATCCTGGGGCGGCAGGCTGATCCAGGGCTTCTACTTCTCGGAGCCTCTGCGGGTTGCCGCGATGACGACGCTGCTGCGCGTCGGAGTCATTGTCCCGGACCTGTCGGGCGTGGCCGCACCCGCTGTTGCATATCACGGCCTTTAGTTTGGACGCTTGATTCGATCTTGCCGGTCTAATGTGAGCGCTCAACACTTCGTCTTATGATTTGGTGCACTAGGTCGTCCCATGTTCGCTGGCGCACCGACCGGCGGCTGCGCTGCGGCTACCCTGTTCAGGGTGCTACCATCGACCAACAGACCGACTGCGCAAACCCAACTTCGATGCCCGCAGCGCAACCTGTGGCCGCTGCGCTTCGTTGCGCAGCGCACGCTCCGTGGGTTCGGCCGTGACCACGAAGCCGACGCCGACTTGGCGGCGGTAGCGGCGACCGCTCTGGGAGGCTCTCGCACATGAGCGCTGTGCTGGTAGCCGACCCGCTGCAGCCAGTCCCCCTCGTGACCAAGTTCGAAGGGCTCGCAATCACTTTCGTGATCGAGACTTATGCACGATTGCTCCTTGCAGGCGCCGCACTGATTCCTGCCGCTCTGATCGGCTACATGTTCTTCTTCCAGGATCCCTCCCTCAAATTCGAGAACCATGCGTTCCATGTCATTGCGATCGCGGTCGCCACGCTGGAAGGCCTTTTTGTTTGCTATGTGACGTGGTGTTGCTACAGGTCATCCGGGGAGCCTTTGTTGCGATGGATGACGCTCAGTTTTCTCGGCTTTACGCTGATCTATGCGCTGCACGGCGCGTTCACCGGGCTGGCGCACCGGAACATCTGGCTCTTTTTGTTTTATGGGCCGGCCTCACGGCTGGTGATGGCGATCCTGCTGTTCATCTCGCTGCTGTCGTTCTACCGGCCGCCCGATGCGGTGGTCCGGCGCGTGAAGCTCCGCCCGTGGTTGACGTGGATAGGTCTGTTCCTGGTTGCCGACCTGGCCGTGGCGTACCTCGCGAATTCGCCCATCGCGGGCAACCCTGCGGTGCGTCTCTCGATGGAAGGCGGGGCTCTCGTACTTTCCTCGGTCAACGTAACGCTGATTCTGCTGCGTCGTATCCGTTCCCCGCTGATGGTGATTTTCACCATCTCGGTTACGGCGTTCGCGTTGTCGTCTCTCGCGTTCGTGCTCGCGAAACCGTGGAATCATATGTGGTGGCTCGCTCATGCGATCTTCGCCGCCGGATTCTTCCTCTTGAGCTTCGGCGTGGTGCGGGCGTTCCTGACGACGCGCTCGTTCTCGACGATCTATAGCCAAGAGGAGATGATGGCGCGACTTGCCGAGGCGAGGGCCCGTACCGAGACGGTACTTGGGGAACTCCGGCGCACCAACGAAACGCTCGAGATTCTGGCTGCGACCGATCCGCTGACGGGCGCGGACAATCGACGCCGGTTCATCGAGCACGTCGAAATGGAGTTTCAGCGCGTCGGGCGCGGCGGTGCACCGTTCTGCGTGCTGGCACTCGATCTGGACCATTTCAAATCTGTCAACGACCGCTACGGACACCGGGTAGGTGATGACGTCCTAAGGGAGTTCGTGCAGACATGCATCTCTGAGATCAGGCCGTATGATGGCGTCGCTCGTGTGGGCGGGGAGGAGTTCATGGTACTGATCCCTCAAACCGTACTCGAAGCCGCACTTGTCGTCGCAGAGCGCCTGCGAATCGCAGTTGCAAGCGCTTCGTTTCAGAGCGGCGTGCAGCGGTTGACCGGAGTTACGGTGAGCATCGGGATAGCGCAGTCCGGCAGCGACGGCGACACTATCGATGACATTCTGCGAGTAGCCGATGAACGCCTGTACAAGGCTAAACACCAAGGCCGCAACCGCGTGATCGCAGCATAGCCCGCCATGCGGTAGGTTTGTTCGAACATCAAGGAATACCTCAAGCTGACAGGGGGAATGACCACGCTTGCCGGCGCCCTGGCGAACTAGGGAAAGCCGTGGCCGGCAAACCATTCCTAATCCTTTTCCCTGCGCCACCGATCGAAGTAAGGCGTCAACTCGGAGGGTAGTTCGTCGCGAAATGCATCGTCGAGAGGAAAGTGTGGCATGCGCTCGTCTATCGCACTCAACAGCAGCGCGCCTTGTTTCGCGTCCTTGGTCTTCTTCAATGGATTGCGCGAGGGCTTTTCCGCCAGCCACAATTTTTGCAGCGCGAAGCGTCGTGGATCCGGCGCGATCACTCGCGAGGGCAATCCGTCAAGACCGCACACGACGTGCTCCACTCTTCTTCCTGGTAGCAGCCAGTCCTGCTCGGGCAGCGCAATGGGAAACAGGGTTTCGTTGCGTGGCAAAGCTCCTGCGAGGCTCAGCGGCAGCAGAAGCTCCACTTCATATCCACTCGAGTTGCGCGCTTGAAAGCTGCGCTCCGTGTTGACTGTGTAAGTCAGATCCACGCGCTTCATGACATCCAAGAGCGTGCGAGGTGCGGCGCCTACCGCGGCAAGTGTGGTTTGCCTGGCTTCTGAGGCAACCCAGGTCATGTCGAAATCCAATGTGCCGTCCACGCCGGCCGCTGTCGCAAAGCGTAGGCGCGCTTCAATTTCGTAGACGGCCATCGCGTTGGTACCGACGACTACCAGGCTGCTGCCGAGCAATTCATGCCGATCGAATTCTCGCAGGAGATCGGCCGCTGCGGAAGAAATACGCGGCAGGCGGAGGGTGCGATACATCGCTCCCTCGCGGCGCAGGAGCGGCCAGAGCGTTTCCGTGCTTTGGCGTGCCATCTGCGCGGCTTCATACTGAGCTTCCGTTTTCGGCGAGCGAGGGCCTAGAGAGCGGCCGTGACCGCGGCCATTGGTAAGACGGTACAAATAGTCCCGACCCGCCACCGTTTTCCAGGCAAGCCGGCCTGGTAGCAAAATGCGTTCGGCATCGATCCACGCTGCGTAGTGCTGTTCGAGATTGGCCTGCAATCGCAGAGATTCGTCGTCAATCTCGTAACTATTTGATATCAAGAGAATTATCCTTTATTTAGAATTATGAATTTATAAAGGATAATTCATGTAAAATCAAATAATTAAGTAGTTCGACGACGACAATCCGAATTGTATCGGTCGGGTCTTGGACTATGTAGAGGTTGCGTCGGTATAGGAAACCAGTGTCGTCGGATTTGAGGCCCCGGTGACCGGCAATGTCAAAAGACTGTAATTAGCTGGTGAAACTGACGTGTCCGCAGACTGCGGGATGAGCCTGCTGCCGTCTGAATCGATCAGTGAGACGGTATGCGTGGACCGGCTGGGCATGCCGAAGTGCTTAGCGGGACTTACGCGCTTTGCGTGGCCTTATTCGCAAGCCAAGCTTCTGCGCGTGCACGCGCATCGAGCCCTGCGTGTGGCCGGGAATGTGGGTCTTGAGCCCGTCGCGCGGATAAAGTCGCCGCAACAGCGCATCGTCCTGCGCCGTCCACGGATTACCGGCTCGCGACAAGTGCAGTTTGCGGGCCTGCTGCTGGATGGCCAGCCGGGTGCGACCGACGAGTTCGCGCACCAGCCGTTGCAGGCCGTTCTTCGCTTCATAGTGGCGGCGAATCAGCTTATGTTCGGGCGCGGTCCATACAAGGTGTCGCTGCGCCTTCCGCAGCCCTTCGATCAGTATCCGCGAGCGGATCGCGAACAACGTGCGATTCGGCAAGTACCGCGCCATCTCAGGCAGGGTATGCGTGGGGTAGTGCTTCTTCAGCAGGCGTAGCTCCCTTGCACTCCACACGTCATGCACCCCTTGCGTGAGCCCGAACTTACGGGCGCGGCTCTGCACGGCCTCGGGCGAGCGACCCGGCAGATGACGTGCGACCAACGCCGGATTGGACATTTGTCCATAGTGTCGTTTTATCAAACGGTCTTCCGCCGCCGTCCAATTCGGCTCTTTGCTGCGCAAGCCCAGCCGCACCGCCCGATGACGGATCGCTGGGATGCTGATACGCGGGAAATAGCGGGCTCGCAACGCGGCATTCGGCATCGTTCCATAGTGCCGGCGCAACAGCGCCAGGTCCTCCGTGCTCCACGACTTGACGGCAGGCCGGCGGCGGCGTAAGGCCAGCTGGCCCGCCTTAAAATCGATCTGTTTGATCGAGCGATGAGGCAGGTAGCGCGCAATCAGCTCCTTGCGTGGCATTGTGCCGAAATGCCGCCGCAGCACCGCAACCTCGGCCGACGTCCAATAGGTGACGGGTTTTCTCTTGCGGCAAACGCCGAGCAGGCGCGCGCGATACTCGATGGCCTTGATGGTGCGGTTCGGCAGGTAGCGCACAACCAGTTCCTTGCGTGGCGTGCGGCCGTAGTGTTGTTCGATCAGAGAGAGCTCGCGCACCGTCCATTCATCGGCCGCGCGGCGCTGCGAACGCTTTCCACGATAGGCATGCACTGAATCCGCGGATCGCGAGGACTTGTTTATAGGCCCACCTCGTGCAAGAACTCGGCAAGGCTGTCGCTGGCAACCATTCTTAATACTTTTCCTTGCGCCACCGATCGAAAGTGAGGCTCAACTCGGAGGGTAGTTCATCGCGAATTGCATCGTCGAGCGGAAAGTGTGGCATGCGCTCCGCTATCGTACTCAACAGCAGCGCGCCTTGCTTCGCGTCCTTGCCCCGAACTGTTCTACTTCATTTGTATTTTATGATAGTACAGTGTTGTGATATTGCGAAGTACAACTGTAAATTCTCAAAGATCAACATCCTCCGCAAACACGGCATCGGAGGTGGACCGTACGCTTGCACGTTCCTATCGTTGTGCACCGGCTTGACATCGACGAAGTTGCCGGTTTCATGGATCTCTCTCCCTTGTAAATAATTCAACGGCAAGCTGAGTTTGCACAACCAGATATATGACGGTGTTGCCACGACTCGCCTCTGAGCGAGAAATGGTTCTGCAATCACAGTGACATAGTCGTGTAGCGCGATCGGCGCACAGTCCCCCAGCCGTTTCGGCAAATGCGATTCAAGCAAATAACTTTGGGGGCAACAACCATGAAAAGTCTCGGAATTCCTCTGCGCGCGAGTGCTCTACCCGCGCTCATCGTCGCCGCAATGTGCGGTGCGCCGGCCCATGCTGCCAATGCGCCGCATACGGGCGACAGCTGCCGCCTCGGGGGAGGCATTACTCACATCGTGCAGATTCAATTCGACAATGTGCATCTGCGCCGCGATAACCCCAACGTACCCTCCGATCTCGAGCAAATGCCCAACCTTCTGAATCTTCTGGAAGGGCAGGGCACCATGCTGACCAATCACCACACGCCGCTGATTTCGCATACGGCGGATGACATCATCACCACTCTCACCGGCGTTTACCCCGAGAAGCATGGCCAGCCGGTGGCCAATTCCTACGGCTTCTTCCGCGCGGACGGCTCTGTCGGCTTTTCCAGCTCCTTTGCCTACTGGACCGATATCGCCCCGGATGGCCAGCCCCAGATGATCGATCAGCGCGGCAAGGTGCATCCGGCCCCCTGGGTGCCGTTTACTCGCGCAGGTTGCGATGTCGGTGCATTCGCTACCGCCAACATCGAGTTCGAGAACATCGGCAGCGACATTACCAATGTGTTTGGGGCCGCTTCCCCGCAAGCCGCCGAGGCAAAGGCGACTCCGAAAAAGGCGGTCGCCGACTTCGAGGGTATCGCGATTCACTGTGCCAAGGACAGCCGGCTGTGCGGCAAAGGCGCAGCGCCTGACCTTCTGCCCGATGAGCCGGGCGGTTACGTGGGTTTCAACGCGCTGTTCGGCAACGTCGCCGTCGCACCGCAGATCAACGGTGGTCAGCCGGTAGTCAACGATCTGGATGGAACCCCGATCACCGATGGCAACGGCAATGTCGGTTTTCCGGGTTTTGACCCGACGGCCTCGCAGTCCCTAGGATACCTTGCGACCATGCTGGAGGCGGGCGTGCCCGTGGTCTATGCCTACATCGCCGACGCGCACGACAATCACTCGGGCCCGGGCAGCTTTGGTCCCGGCGAGGCAGGCTACGTGAAGCAGCTTGCCGTCTACAATGCCGCGTTCGGCAAATTCTTCGCTCGATTGGCGGCCGACGGTATCACCACCGAGAACACGCTGTTCATCGTCACCGCCGATGAAAACGATCACTTCGTCGGACAGGCGGGTTCCCCGGCGGGGTGCGACGGTGTGCACACGCCATGCACCTATGTGCGCTTGCCCGCGGGTTGCGACGGAGACTTCGTTCCCTGTGCGACCACGAACTTAGGCGAGGTCGCTGTCGACGTCCGCTCGCTGCTGCAGACGGAGAACCCGACTTTCTTGCTGCCGTCCTTTGCCGTGCATAGCGATGATGCGCCCACGGTCTATGTAGCCGGGAATCCGGGTCCGGCAGACGCCACGACGCGTGCGCTCGAGCACAATATGGGGGCGCTGCTGGCCTTCGATTCGGTGGTGGGCGCCAACGTGCCCCTGATGAAAGCTATGGCCGATGGCGCCGAGATGTCGCTGCTGCACATGGTGACCAAGGATCCGGCGCGCACCCCGACCTTTACTTACTTTGCCAATGATGATTTCTTCATCACGGCCAGCGCCAAGGCAGCGCCGTGCGCATCCATTGCCGCGTGTTCCAATCAGCAGCCGGGATTCAATTGGAATCACGGCGACTTCCAGAACGACATCACCCATACGTGGCTGGGGCTGGCAGGCCCGGGCGTGCGGCGCTTAGGTAGCACGGGCGAAGTGTTCTCGGATCACACCGATGTGAGGCCGACCATGATTTCGCTGGCGGGTCTGCGCGACGACTATAGCCACGACGGTCGTGTGTTATTCGAGGTTCTCGATAAGGACGCGCTGCCTCATGCTTTGCACAAAAACCATGAGTTGCTGTCGAAACTGGCGGCTGCCTACAAGGCGATCAATGCACCGCGCGGCGAGCTTGGCCGAAGATCCCTGAAGATCTCCACTCGGGCGCTCACCGGCGATGCCACCACGCTGGGCGGTATCGACGACGGCCTCAATGACCTGACCGCGCGACGCAACGCCATTGCAAGCCGCATGATCGCAATGCTCGAGGCCGCCGCGTTCGACGATCAAGCGATCGATAGTGACGATGCACGGCATCTCATCGACGAAGCGCAGGATCTGCTCGCCGCCGTGCGATGCGAGGCGGGGGATTGCGACCGATAGCATTGCCGGAGAGTCGATAGACAACATGGAACGAGAAATCCCGTGCGCGCCACGTTGCCGACGTGAAATCGGCCACAGCGTGCGTGAGGCATCGTTCTAAGACGTCATATCAAGGATGGGCCGGCCGATCGGGCCGGCCCGTTCTTGTGCGACCTGGCGCGAACTGCTAGACTTCAAAATTGGCTGGGAAACCAATGAGTTAATGGCCTCAGGATCGCAAGGCATGATGTTTGCGGTTCGTAAGGTCTGAGTGTTGTTTCCCGCTCCACATGTAAAGCTTGGAACCCCGGCCAGTCCGGGGTTTGCTATTTTTGACGTTGGGCTAAGTGGCAGAGTGGTCATGCAGCGGCCTGCAAAGCCGTGTACGCCGGTTCGATTCCGACCTTAGCCTCCACCAAATTCTAATGCTCAGACGCCGTGTCCGCCCGCGGCTTGAGCTGTGGTCTCACGGTGCGGCGCATTTCAATCGGCCGCCCATAGCACTTGTGATAGGCGGCGGCATAGTCCATGCCGGTGTCGCGGAAAGGCTGGTGCACCAGATTCTGCACATAGATGGCGATGCGAATCCGTTCTCGACGGTCATCGGTCGCTGCAGCCATGAGTTGCTCTCCGCGGACCGAGAACTCTCGGATGAATTCCAATTCGAGGTCCGGATCAGGGTGCGTCACTCGCTGCATGACCGCAGAATAAGCGATGGTTGGGCAAGAAGTCTGCCGGTGCGATGTACTCATGGATGCCTCTTTCGCCCACCCTGCGGTGTTCAAGCCCATCTCAAGCGCATTATGCGGCGTAATCCTACTTGCGGACCCGCTCCTCCGTACATAAAAGCCGCTTTCATACAAAAGGTCTGTAGAATTTGCAAATGTCCGAGGAAGGCTCGAATTTGGTGGCTTTGCGCGCGGCACCTGCGCCCGAGCCGGTTGATTTGCGCCGCATCGGAGCGCACCCCGACCATTGGTATCCAGTGGCGTGGTCCCACGAACTTAAAGTGGGCAAGACACTGGCCAGGCGATTCGCCGGTGAACCCATTGTTCTGTACCGCGGTACCAGTGGAAAAGTGTTCGCGTTGGAGGATCGCTGCGCCCATCGCCAGGTTCCATTGCACCTAGGGGTGGTCAGCGGCGATGACCTGAAGTGCCACTACCACGGTTGGGTCTATCACTGCAGCGGCAAGTGCATCAACGTGCCCTACATGGGACCGGAGCGATTGCCCACCGGCGTGAAGGGCTATCCGGCGCGTGAAGTGGATGGGTTGATTTTCGTGTTCCCGGGAAATGCGGCGCTCGCCGACGCCCGTGTTCCGGCGAGTCTGGGCTCATCGCAGCGCGGCGACTACAAGACCCGCCGGCTCAATCGTGAGGTGGCTTGCCACTATACCTTCATGCACGAGAATCTTTTCGACATGAACCATCAGTTCATGCACCGCAAGCAAATGGGCTCGATCAGGGCCCGTTGCCTGGGTCGCAATCACGGCGACAACTGGGCGGAAGTCGAATACAGCTTCAGCCGGACCGAGGGAAGATCCTCGGTCGGTGAGCAAGTCATCGTCGACCTGATGCGCAAGCGCGGTGAGGCCAAACAGGATTTTTGCGATCACATGCGCATTCGCACCGATTACCCGACCCAAAGTCTGAAGGTCTGGGTGGGACGGAATATCCAGATGACCGAGGATCCCGTGCTCGATGTATGGTTGGGCTACACGCCGCTCGATGCCGAGCAGCGCACGAATCGCACCTACGGCTACCTATCGGTGAAGAAGCCGAGCTTTCCCGGTCTCATTCACGCCGTGTGGCCCTTCGTCACCTGGTTTACCGAAAACATTTTTCGCGAAGACAAGGACATCGTGGAACACGAGCAGCGCGCCTACGATGCCCAGGGCGCGGACTGGAACAACGAGGTGTTTCCGCCGATCAAGGATTTGCGCGGCGTCCTGGCTCGCTGCGGCCTGCCGATGAGTTAACGACCGGCGGCCAGAGCGGCGGCGGTCAGCGGCGCCCCGGATACCAATTCCAGCGGCCGGCCAGGGTCATGATGGCCGGCACGACGAAGGCACGAATCACCGTCGCATCCACCAGCACCGAAACGCACAGCCCCACGCCCATCATCTTGAGCACCGGCAGATCGGCGCCCACAAAGGCCCCGAATACTACCGCCATGATGAGCCCGGCGCCGGTGATCACGGGTGCCACCGCCGCCAATCCTTCGACGGTGGCGCGGTCGTTGTCGCGGTCCCGGTCGTATTGGCGCTTGATGCGAAACAAGAGAAACAACTCATAGTCCATCGACAGGCCGAAACTGAGACAGAAAACCATCATGGGGACTTCGAGCGGGATGGCGGTGAACGGACGTTCGAGTCCCACGAGGCCGTTGAACCAACCCAGCTGAAATACCGCGACGACGGCGCCGATGCCCGCGGCCACCGCCAACAGGTTGGTGATGACTGCCTTGATGGGCAAGAGATAGGAACGAAAAGCCAGGAAGAGAAACAGCAGCGTCGCGCCCACGACGAATGCAAAAATGCGCGGCAGGCTCTTGAACATGTAGTCGTTGAAATCATTGTGTTCGGCCGGCGTACCGCCGATCGTCGTATTGAAGCGACCCCTCGGCAGGATCTTTTCGATGTCGCGCGTCAGGCGCTCGATGTCCTTGACGGACAGCCCGTTGGCCGGGGTGATTTCGAACAGTGCAGAACGGCGGTCGCGGCTCAGATAGAGTTCGGCGATGGAAGGGTAGTCGCGCAGCGCCTGTTCGGGATCTTGGTATAGCATCGAGTATTCGGCCACGCCCAAGCCCTTGCGCAGCGAGAAAGGCGAAGCCACCGCCGCGACCCGCGGGTCGCGCTGCAATCGCGCGGCATAGTCGACCAGCGGATCGATGTGCGCGCCGCTGAGCAACGGCGAACCATCGGCGGCGGTCACGATGACATAGATGGGGATCGACGCGTTGTCGTTGCGCACGGCGGTGAGTATTTCCGCGCCCATTCGCGACTCGGTGACGCGCGGCAGAAACCAGCGCTCATTGGTGACACCGCTCTTGGCCTGCAGCAAAGGCGTTGCCAGCGCCAGCACGCAGCAGGCAGAGACGATCAAGATCGGCAGCGGATGAGCCACGATCCAATTGCCCAACCGGTGCCAGAACGCAACGGTGTCCAGGCGTCGCAGCCCCTTGGGCACGACCGGCCACCGATCGATGTAGGGGCTCAGCAGAACCAGGCATGCGGGCAGCAGTGTCAGCGCGGCGAGCACCGAGACGCAGACCACCATGGCGCCGCCGATGCCGGCACAGCGCGTCTCCAGAATCGGGCTGAACAACAAACCGAGAAACCCGACCATCACCGTCACACCCGACCAAGTGATGGTCTGGCCGGCCTGAGCCACCGTGCCGGCGACTGTCTGCGCCGCCGTCTCTTGGCGCGCATGCTCGCGAAAGTGGGTGACCATGAGCAATGAATAGTCGATGCCGATCGCCAGGCCCACCATGGTGACCACATTGCTGAGTAGATTGGAAACCGGCACCAGTTCCGCGAGCAGGAAGGCCATGCCCAAGGCAACGGTCGTGGTCGCAAGGCCCATCAGAAAGGGCAAGCTGGCGGCGACCAGCGTACCGAACGCAACCATTAAAATGATCAGTGTCAGCGGCAGGGCGTACAGCTCCCCATCGCGGCCGCCGGTGGCGCTCCAGGCGTTGACGTCGAAATCTCCAGCGGGTCCTCCGGTCAAGGCGACGAGCGCGCTCGGGTCGAGCGCCGTCAGTTCGGTGCGAAGCGGGGCGAGAGTATCGCGGACCACGGCGACCGCCCGCTGCTGCGCTTCCGCATTGGGCGAGGCCAGGCCGACCAGCAGCAGCGTCACGTGGCCATCGGTAGAGCGCATGCGCGTCTCATGGGAATCGGCATAGCTGCTGACCTTCCGCACCTCGTGCAAGGCGCCGAGCACCTCGGCGGTATGCTTCACCCAGTCCAGATAGACCGGCGTATCCACATTCAAGCGCGGCGCCGAGACTGCGACCACCAGAGGATCGATGAAGGGATTTTCAAAATCCGTGCGCAGCCTGTCGCTGGCCGACTGCGATGGGCTGCCGTCGATACCCCCGGCGCCGCCCACGGCAACCTGCGGTAGCTTGTAGGCACCCACGGCACCCACGAGGATCGCCGCTGCCCAGAATCCCAGCACCCGCCGAGGGTGTGCCGCCACCCAGGCGCCCAATTTGTGGAATCCGGGACTCACGTGTTCGCTGCATTTCATTTTGATGACAAAGGTTGATCTGACGTAAAATAGGATGATACGCGATGCACTTATGCTAAACCCACAACGATTCGCCCATCCCCTCACATCGGCGCGCCGTCTCTGGGACGCACGATTGGCGAGCCGCATGGTGGCGCCGCTGGCCGAGAGTTGGGTGACGCCCAATCATTTGACCACCTTGCGCTTGGGCGTCGGACTGTGCGCAGCAGCGGCTTTCGTCCCGGGACGTTATGGCTGGTCGAATATCGCGGCCTTGTTGCTGGTGCTATCGAACTTTCTGGATCATGCCGACGGCGAACTTGCGCGACTGAGCGGCAAGACCAGCCGAACGGGACATTGGTACGATTTGGCCAGCGATGCGCTGGTGACCATCCTGCTGTTCATCGCAATCGGTGTCGGCCTGTCCGGCAAACCCGGGATGGACACCGATATGGCGTTGCTCAGCGTGCTGCAGGGTGCATCATCGGTGCTGCTGGGGATCGTTGCCGGCACGGCGATCGCATTGATTTTCTTCTTGCGTATGCGCATCGAGGAACTGCACGGTAAGCATGCCGCGCAGCAGGCGTCATTGGGTGGTTTTGAAACGGAAGATGTCCTGTATCTATTCCCCTTGGCGACCCTAAGCGACGCGCTCGCCCCGACGCTGCTCGTGGCTTCCATCTGTGCGCCCCTGTACGCCGTTTGGGTCGTGATCGACTATCAACGGGCGGTGCGCCGAAATCGCCGCATGGCCGCCGGTATTGCCGGATAAGCGTGTTCGCATCGGCAACCGGCGACGGTCCGGACTTAATCTCCCGCCTGAATTCCCTGAACTTGGAGGGGTTGCGCGGCGAGTATGCCAGGCAGGGCTCATTCCTGTATGTCGAGAACTTTCTGCCGCCCGCACTTACCGCGCGGCTGATTGCCGCCGTCGGTGGCATGTCAGGGTTGGTCAATCGCAATTATTTGCCGGGACATAAGCGGGGTGGGAGCGTCAGCCGGCATGTCATCGATGCCCAAGCCCCGATCATCGCCGAGCTTTATCGTTCCACGGCGCTGCTGCGGTGGCTCGAGCAGCTGACGGGAGAGCGCCTCCAATTATCGCCTCGCGGCGATCCGCATGCCTACGCGCTGTATTTCTATACGCGCCCCGGCGATCACATCGGCTGGCACTATGACACGTCGTACTATGCGGGCCGCCGCTACACCTTGTTGTTGGGTCTGATCGATGATTCCTCGTGCCGCCTTGACTATCAGCTACACACGCGCGAGGCAGGAATCCCGACGGTATCGGGCTCCATCAAAATCGCGCCGGGCGGCTTGGTGGTGTTCGATGGCGATGCCCTTCGGCATCGCATCACCTCCTCGCTGCCGGGAGAGACGCGCGTGTCCTTGACCTTCGAGTACGTGACCGACACGTACATGCATCCTGGTTGGCGCCTGATTTCCAATATGAAGGACGCCTTTGGCTATTTCGGTTTTCGCCAGGTATTCCACCGGTTTCTGAGCGGCCGCAAGTGACGAGGACGGCCCGCTGGCTGCTGGGCGCCGGGGTGGTGCTTTTCGTCGCGGTGCTGCTCTCCCAGGACCTGCCTGCCATCTTGGCCATGCTGGTCCATGCCGGTTGGGGATTGCTGCCGGTGACCCTGTTTCATTTGCTGCCGCTGCTGCTCGATGCCTGGGCCATTTGCGTGCTGTTCGAAGCCGAATCCCACCGCGGCGGCTTCCGCGATTCATTGCTGGCGCGGTGGGTGGGAGAGTCCGCCAACAGCCTCATGCCGGCCGGTCAGCTCGGCGGTCCGGTGCTGATGGCGCGGCACCTGACCCAACGCGGCATGCGGATGGATGAGGCCGCGGCCGCGATCACGGTCAGCACGACTTTGCAAACCTTTGCACAGATCGTGTTTGCCCTGTGCGGCGTCATGCTGCTCGGCGCGCAGGCCACCCATTTGGAATACCCGGCACTGCGGACCTCGGCATTGATCGCAAGCGCGTTTCTGGCCGTGCAAGTGGGCGGCTTTTATCTCATTCAGCGGCGCGGTCTTTTCGGTAAACTCATGCGCGCGGCCAGGCACTTTTTGGGCAATCGCGACTGGTCGCAGCGCATTGCGGAGGCGCAGGCCATCGATCTTAAGGTCGCGGGTACTTACCGGCGCAACGGGGCCGTCACCGCCAGCTTCTTGCTCAGTCTGGTAGGGTGGATTGTCGGCACCGGCGAGGTCTTTTTCATTGCCGGGTTTCTCGGGACGCCGGTAAGCTGGCGTGATGCGCTGCTGCTGGAGAGTCTGGGGCAGGCCATTCGCGGCGCTGGTTTTGCCATTCCTGGTGCCCTCGGGGTTCAGGAGGGGGGATATTTCCTGCTCGCTCCCCTGGCAGGATTGCCGCCCGATGCGGCCCTCGCGCTGTCGCTGGCCAAGCGCGCGCGTGAACTGTTGTTGGGATTGCCGGGATTACTGTACCTGCGCGTGGCGAGGCGCGTGGGCGTGGAAGGAGTTTGATGCGTGCGATCATTCTGGCGGCGGGACGAGGCGTGCGCCTGCAGCTCCCCGAGGACAATCAGCTGCCGAAGTGCTTACTGCGCTTCGGCGGGTTGACGCTGCTCGAGCGGCATTTACGCATGCTAAAAGAGGCCGGCGTCGAGGAGGTGGTGCTGGCGGTCGGTTTTCGCCACGAGCTCATCGCCGACGAACTTGCCCGCCTGCGCTGGAAACCTAAGCCGGAAGTCGTGCTCAACCCACAGTTCGAACTAGGCAGCATGTTGACGGTGCATACCGCCGCTGCGGCTCTGTGCCGCGGCGGCGACGCCTTATTGATGGATGCCGATGTGCTGTACGACGAGCGCATGCTAGGGGCCCTGCTGGCCGACAGCCGTCCGGTGAACCGGTTGCTGATCGATCGCGACTATCAAGCCGGCGATGAACCGGTCAAGCTGTGCCTCAAGGACAGGGTGCCGATCGAGCTGCGCAAGCAGTTGGCAGCCGACCTTAAATTCGACACCATTGGCGAATCCGTAGGATTTTTCCGCTTTGACCAGACCTGCGCGCGCCGGCTGGCGACCGTGGTCGCCGCTTACATCGATAGTGGGCGAGCGCACATGCCCCACGAAGAAGCCGTGCGTGATCTGCTCCGAGAGAGAGGTGATATGTTTGAAGTAGCCGATGTCACCGGGTTACCCTGGATCGAAATCGATTTTCCCGGCGATGTGCTGCGTGCCGCCGAAGAAGTGTTGCCGCAACTTCAACCGTTATCGAGTGCCGATCCATCGCGATCGGGCGTCAATTCATGATGGGCGCGATTGGCCTGACATCGGCGGTCATTGGGCTCGTGGATTGCATGGCGCGGCCTCTGCGGTGAGAATCTCGACGACCGCGATCGCGGTGGCCGGTTGGATGGCGCTCGCCGCTCCCTGTTGGTCCGATACACCGCCCAAGGACGTCGGTGCGCAAGTGCTGGGTGAACCCATGCCGGCGGCGCCGACGGACACGCCGTCATGGACCAAGTGGTTCAACCCGGCCACGGCGCCGTTCATCCCCGTGCCGTTGATCTCCGCAGATCCCAACAGCGGATTGACGCTGGGAGTGATTCCCACCTGGGTCACCACGGATGACAAGAATGACGTGAGCCGCATCGTTGCGCCCGACGTGCTCTACAACCCCAATTTCGGATTCGGAGTCCACGCGCGCGTCTTTTCCTTCTCCTCCGCCGACGAACAATGGTCGATGGTGGCGGGCATCAAGGAGAGGGTGGAGCGAGAATTCGACGGTGAATATCAAATCGGACGCTCGCGCGAGGATCGGTGGTCCATCAACTACAGCTTGATCTACGATCGGGACGGGACCACGAGATTTTTCGGCATCGGCAACCGGACGCGTGAACGCGCGCAAACCAATTACACGGATCAACAGGACCTGGCGCAGGTCCAGGTCGGCCTGAACTTGAGCCATACCTGGCAGATTCTCTACACCGTGCATTTGCAGGTGGTGGACGTGTTGCCGGGTACGTTGGGCGGCGTTCCTTCGATTCAAACGCGCTTTCCCGGTACGCTCGGCACCGATCAACAACTGCTCAATCGCGTTTCCTTGGTCTATGATACCCGCGACGATTTGACCGTGCCCACCCGTGGCGTGGCATGGGTGGCCTATGTCGGTGCCGCCGCCAAGGGCGGCCTGATCAACGACTCTTCGTACAGCGAGGCCGGCATTGACGGGAGGGGAATTTGGCCGCTTGCCCTCGACTCGGTGCTGGCTGCCCATGTGTCGCTGCGCTACTTACCCACGGTGCGCGACGCACCGTTCTGGGCGTTGAGCAGTATCGGCGGCGGCCAAAGTGTGGTCGGTGGGGAGCAGCCGCTGCGCGGCTTCGGCGCCGGGCGGTTCTACGATCGGAACTCCTTTTCGACCACGGTCGAACTGCGCCACAAGGCGTTCACCTTCGATGCCGTCACCACCAAGCTCGATGTCGAGATTGCGCCCTTCGTCGATCTCGGCCGCGTCTTCTCGCGCACCAGCACCAATCCGCTGGATCACTTGCATACCGTCGGGGGAGTGGGATTTCGCGGTATCGCCAGACCCTTCGTGGTCGGTTACGTCGACGTCGGCTACGGCAAAGACGGTGCCGCGGTTTTCACCGGCCTCAACTATCCGTTCTGATGAGCCGAGCGCTCGCCGGGGGGCGGAACCGCCGTGCTTTCCACCGCCGCCTCCGGTTGCCGTTCGACGATCTCGTACCAAATCGCATTGAGCACGGCGAAAGAGAGCGCCAGGCCGGTGCCGAGAATCCAGCTGAAGTACCACATCAGTAGCCACCCCGGTGTTCGTGCATGTCCTCGACGCGAATACGGCCGCGCAAGACCCTGAAAACCCACGCGGTGTACGCCAGAATGATGGGTAAGATGATGAGAACGGCGATGAGCATGATCAGCAGCGTCTTGGCGCTGCTGGAGGCGTCCCACACGGTAAGGCTCTGATTGGGAAAGGTGGAGGAGGGCATCAAGAAGGGAAACAACGCGAACCCACCGGTCAAAATCGTGCCCGCCTGAACCGCGACGCTGGCCAGGAATGCGCCCCCGCCCCGCCGCAGATGCAGCAGGGTGTGCGCCGCAGCCGCACCGATCAGGGCGCAGACCGGTGCCGCCCACATCCACGGCCAAGTGTGAAAGTTCTTGAGCCAGGCACCTGCGCTCAGCCCGACGATCTTTCGCGTGGGATCTGACGGTCCCGCGTGATCCATAGCGCCGGATACCTCATAGCCGGTCAGCGTCGATACCCAGAAGCCCGCGCCTAGAAAGGCCACGAGAAACGTGGCGGAGGCGATGCGCCCCACCGTGCAGGCGCGCGCCGCCATGGGCTCACCGACCTTCATGGCGGCGTAGGCATTGCCGTGCAGAACCAGCATGGAAAGGCTGACGATGCCGCCCAGTAACGCAAAAGGATGCAGCAGATTGAAAAATCCGCCCGTGGCCGCCGGCCGCTGCATGACATCGAAGGAAAACGGCACGCCGAGAAACAGATTCGTGAATGCCACGCCGAACAACAGCGCCGGGGCGCCGCCCGCAACGGTCAAAGCGGCATCCCAAACCGCGCGCCATCGAACACCGCTGAGTTTGTCGCGGAATGCGAAGCCCACCGGACGCAGTATCAACGAGACGAGCAGCAGAAACATCGCCAAGTACAGACCGGAGAACGATGCCGCGTACAGCAGCGGCCATGCGGCAAACACGGCGCCACCGCCCAGTACGAACCATACCTGGTTGCCCTCCCAAACAGGTTCAACCGCATGCAGCAAGGCACGCCGCTCGGCTTCGGTTCGCCCCAGATAGGTAAAGCTCGCGCCCAGCCCAAGATCAAATCCATCCATGATGGCGAAACCCATGAGCAACACGCCGATGATGAGCCACCAGATGACCCGCAGGGTTGCGTAGTCGAGGAGTGCGCTCGTCATGGCGAATAGCCCAGACCGTCAGGGCCGCGCCGGATGGTACGCGTGAGCAGGAAGGCGTCCACCAAGGCCAAGGCGGAATAGAAAATCACGAATCCCAGCAGCGAGAACCAGACGTTGCCGGCCGGCGTGCGCGATACGCCGAGAAATGTGGGCAGCACGCCGTCGACGGCCCATGGCTGGCGGCCGTACTCGGCGACCACCCAGCCCAATTCGACGGCCATCCACGGCAACGGCAAGCTGAAGAATGCCAGCTTCAGAAACCAGGGATGACGTTCAAAGCGGTGCCGCGTGGCCAAGTAAAACGCGACGGCAAACAGCGCGATGAAAAACAGGCCCAATCCCACCATGAAGCGAAAACACCAGAACAGCACGGGTACATTGGGCACCGTGGACCATGCCGCCGCGTCGATTTGCCGAGGCGTGGCCGTGGCGGGGTCATCGGTGAATCGCAGCAGCAACAAGCCGTAGCCTAGGTCGGCTTGATCCGCCTCGAAGCGCCGGAGCAGGGCAGGATCGGCCGGTTCGGTTGGGGTTGCGCGCAGCTCCTGCAGCGCCGTGTACGCTTGCCGACCCGCGAGGATGCGTGCGCGGGCACGGGCCACCAGATCCTCGATACCCAAAACCGACTGGTCGAGCGAACGGGTGGCGATCAGACCCAGAAGCCAGGGAATTCTCAAGGCCGCGCGGGTTTCGTGAGCCGCGATGTCGGGAAATCCAAACAGCGTGAAGCTCGCGGGTGGCGGTTCCGTATGCCATTCCGCCTCGATCGCCGCGACTTTCATCTTTTGGTTCTCGCCGTCCAGGTATCCAGACTCATCCCCCAGTACCACGACGGAAATCGAGCATGCCAGCCCGAAACTGGCTGCCACCGCCATCGAACGTTTGGCGATGGCAATGTTGCGCCCGTGCAGCAAGTACCAGGCGCTGATGGACAACACGAATACCGAACCCATCACATAGCCTGCGGCCACCGTGTGCACGAACTTGGCCTGGGCCACGGGATTGAATAGTACGGCGCCGAACGAAGTCAGTTCCATGCGCATGGTGTGGTAGTTGAAATGCGCACCGACCGGATGCTGCATCCAGCCGTTGGCAATCAGAATCCACAATGCCGAAAGACTTGAGCCGAGCGCCACCAGCGCGGTGACGACGAGGTGCCCGATTTTCGGCAATTTGTCCCAGCCGAAGAAGAACAGCCCCACGAAAGTCGACTCGAGAAAAAAAGCGGCGAGGCCCTCGATAGCCAAGGGTGCGCCGAAGATGTCGCCGACATAGTGTGCATAGTAGGCCCAGTTCGTGCCGAACTGAAATTCCATGGTGATGCCGGTGGCGACACCCATGGCGAAGTTGATGCCGAACAGAACCCCCCAGAACTTGGTCATCTGTTTCCAGATGTCTCGGCCGGTCATCACGTACACCGACTCCATGATGAGCAGAATCATGGACAAGCCGAGGGTGAGCGGCACGAACAGGAAGTGATACATGGCGGTGAGCGCGAATTGCAGCCGCGAGAGCGTCACGACGTCGAAATCGATCATGCGCCGTGCGCTCTGAAGAACAGCAACCAAAGCAGCGTCAATGCCAGGAGTTTCGCGGCAAGTGCCCAGACGATCTTGACTTTGAGTTGCCGCTGCCAGGTATCGACTACAGGGTGATTTTCATCCACGCGCAACATCCCGGTGGCGTCGACACTGCAAACAGGTACTGGGAAACTACGCCCTTCACCGGCTCCTGACAAGATCGCGGCTTCCAGCAGGGTTGCGGCGTCCGGCGAGGGTCGCAGTTTCCAGCAAGGTCGCAGCTTCCGGCACGTGGCGGCTTCGGATGGGGGTCGCCAGGGCATCGCCATCCCATGTAGGTGAAGTGGCACGCGAACTTGGTGCATAATCAATCGCATGACTGAATCTGGAAGTACCGTTTGAGCGCTAATCTGCTCGTCACCCGGGCCCGAGAGCCGCGGGAGATACGCACGGCGCATGCCACGGTGCTGTTTGCCGATTTGCGAGGTTACACCGGCATGGTGGAGAGCCTACCGGCGGCGCGCGTGGTGCCGCTGTTGGACGAATTCTTTCGGGTGCTCGGCGCGGCCGCCAGTCAATACGCCGGAAAGATCTACCACATGGCAGGCGATGGCATCATGGCCGGATTCGGCATGAATGGCGAGAGCGACGGCGGCGCGGCAGAGGCCCTTGCCGCGGGGCATGCCATGCTGAACGGATTCGCCCCGGTGGCCCGGCGCTGGCGCGCTGAGCTGTCGGTGGAGGCCGGTATCGGCATCGGGCTGCATTTGGGTGAAGTTGCCTTCGGGGTATTGGGCCCTCCGAAGCGCAAGACCACCACATTGGTCGGCGACACGGTGAATGTCGCTGCCCGGCTCTGTAGTCGTGCTCGTGCCGGGGAGGTCTTGTTCTCCTGCACGATCGCGACCGCTTTGAGTATTTCCGCCGATACCAATGGGCACGGCGGAGCCAGATCCTTCCTGCAGCTTCCGCAATTCGAGTTGCGCGGCCGTCGCGGTCCCATCGACATCTGGTGCGTGCCGGCGCCCGAGCGGCTGGCGCTGTAGCACGCCGAAATTGGTGCCCCGAGCCGGGGTCGAACCGGCATGACCTTGCGGCCAACGGATTTTAAGTCCGTTGCGTCTACCAATTTCGCCATCGGGGCTGAGCAGCCCAGTGTACTGGGATCAGCCGCCCGGGGCGAGAATGCTGGACAGACGCGAAGATGCTGGACAGGCACGCGCCTGGTGACGCGTGGCCGTTGCTGAGGACGGTGCGCGGTGGAGGTGCCGCGCACCGATGTCGTTACTTGTCGAGTTTGGTGATCTTGGTGCCCTCGAGCGACACGTCGCCGATCAGCCCCTTCTCGCCAAACACGAAGGCCAATATAGGCCGCTGCAAGGTCTGAGTGTCGTACTGTCCGCCGGCACCCTTGGACATGACGGCAACGCCGGTGTCCGCGCCGATCGCCCAGCCGTGGCTGGTCATGAATTTGTCCAGGGCTTCCTGCGACATGAACAGAATGATCTCCTTGTGTTTTGCGAGTCCCAGCGTCAAGCCGACCGACGCACCGGAGACGCTGTAGTAGGTCACGTTCTTGCCGTCGATACGCAATGCACCTTCGCCAAATTCACCACCGACGCCGACGCCGCCCTTGGTAACGCGCGGAAATACCAGGGCCCCCTTGGCTCTTGAGACCAAGTCCCGATGCGCGGGATCGAGCTGATAGAACTGCTGCATCGCGTGGTGTACACGCTCATCGATCTGAGTTTTGGTGGCAGCCGACGATACCGAACTACAAAGCAGAACAACGGCTGCGAAACCCGCTGCCGTGAATAAATGACGAGATTTCATAGATGCTTCCCTACGGTGATGGGGACGCTGACGAAGTCTACGGAAATGGTGCCGCTCGGATAGGCGGCCGCTCCGCGACTTCGGGTAGGTTTTAACTGACGATGAGTGAGGCGGAGAAACCCCTGGCAGGTCGCACATTACCGAGTCTTAAGGTGCAGCTGTGACGCCATATTCGTCAGATTCTCAATGACTTAAGCGCGATGCACGGGTTGTTACAATGCGCGGCGGTTCACATCGCGGCAGGTGGGTCAACGGACACCATGCCCGTGCCGTTTAGATCCCAGGTTTGGTGGCTTGGTGACCGAACCAGTTCAATCAAGGAGTGTTCAATGAAAGCTTCTCGCAAGGCGTTATTGTTAGGTTTATGCATGGCTGCAGGTACCGTGAGCGTACCCACAATTGCATCGGCCGGAGTCGCCATCGACATCGACATCGCGCCACCCCCGGTCCGCGTCGAGGTAGTGCCGCCGCCCCGTGTGGGCTTCGTTTGGTCACCGGGTTTTTGGGAATGGCGTGGCCACGAGCATGTATGGGTTGCGGGCCGCTGGGTCGGTGAGCGCCGCGGATATCGCTGGGTTCCCGACCGTTGGGAGCAACGCGGACAGCATTGGCATCACGAACCAGGTCATTGGGAGCGCTGAGGCTTGAGGAGCCGACTGAAGACCACCCGTCTCGCTTGCGTCCACGGGGAATCTTTAGGAGGCTCCCAGCTAGCGCTGGCTACCGGTTGCGGCGCGGTCCGGACGCGCCGCAAACGCCGCGCGGCGGCAAAATGCGCGAAATCCCTTCTGGTTAAACTAAAGCCCCCGGGGCGGGTACATACCCGATATAACCGGGCTCATATGGCGCAAGCCAAGCTCTGCATATAGTCTTGCCGCGTGGATGGTCTAGCTACGGAGAAATGATGCTCTCGATCTTGGTTTGCCACTCCTATTTCCTGCGGCTGGACCAGAAGCAGATCGCCCGCGCGAAACCGTATCCGCCGCTGGCCACGCTGCAGGTGGTATCGCTGCTACGCGAGGCCGGGCATCGGGTGTCCTTTTTCGACGCCATGCTGGCCGAGGGGATCGAGGAATATGATCGCTTGCTGGAGGCGGATTCCCCTCAAGTAGTGCTGTTCTATGAGGATAATTTCAATTTCTTGAGCAAAATGTGCCTGGCCACCATGCGCCGGGCGGCCTGCGACATGATCGGATCGGCGCGGAGTGCCCGCGCCCGCGTGATCGCGGCGGGTCCGGACGTCAGCGATGCTCCCGGACCCTATCTTCGGGCGGGTGCGGACCTGGCCCTGGTGGGCGAAGGTCTGTCGACGCTCCTAGCCCTGCTGCCTCGGCTCGATGCGCAGCCGGATATCAACAATGAGGAACTGGTCCGCGGGCTTTCGGGAATAGCCTCCATGTCCGGCGGCAAAGTCATGAAGGCTAGCGGCACAAAGGGACTCGCCCTGGCCCAAAACCCCGGCCTTGCTGCCTGGGACCTGGTCGATATGGATCGGTACCGCGCAGTCTGGATGAAGGCACACGGCTACTTCAGCCTGAACATGGCCGCATCGAGAGGCTGCTCTTTTCGTTGCACCTGGTGCTCCAAGCCCATCTGGGGCAATCAGTACCTGCAACGCAGTCCGCTCGAAGTGGCGGCTGAAATGAGCCATCTTAAACGCGTTTTTAACCCGGATCACATCTGGTTCGCCGACGATATCTTCGGGTTCCGGGTCGACTGGGTGACTGAGTTCGCCACCGCCACGCGAGCCACCGATGCGCAAATCCCGTTCACCATCCAAACTCGGGCAGACCTCATCAGTGAACGGATGGCTTTTGCGCTGCGCGATGCCGGCTGCAAAGAGGCATGGATTGGCGCGGAAAGCGGCAGCCAAAAGGTTCTGGATGCCATGAACAAGGGCACGACGGTGTCCGAGATCATCACGGCGCGCGAGCGGCTCAAGGCGGCCGGCATTCGCGTCGGGTTTTTCATTCAGCTGGGGTATTTGGATGAGCAGATGGAAGACATCTTGGCGACGCGGGATTTGTTGGCCGCCGCGCAACCCGACGACATCGGTGTGAGTGTTTCCTATCCGTTGCCGGGCACCAAGTTCTACGAACTGGTGAAGGCACAGTTGCGCGCCAAGACGCATTGGCAGGAAAGCAATGACCTGGACATGATGTTCCAGGGTACCTACACGTCGGACTTTTATCGGTCAGTGCGCAATTTATTGCACGATCAGGTGACGTTGCAGACAGCCGCCCCCTCAAGAACGCTTGACAACAATAGGTCGCTCCAGGCGATCGATCGACGCTGGCAGGAATTGCTGACGGACGAGTTGAAATACCGTTCGTCCAGCGAGTATGCGGCAGCGACCGGGTAGACGGCCGTGCGTGCCACGGTTTCAAAGGCAGTCGAAGTTCCGCCGCCGGCAACACTAAATCTGACCCTGTGCGAGGTCACCGAACGGCTGGCGCGTGAACTCGCGAACCCCACCCAAAACGCGCCCGATTGGTCCGAGTATGAATGGACCATGGCGCGAGCGGTTGCCGCCATGCACGGAATTTCGCCATTGCTGTCGCGCTCTTTGCGATGGCAAGGCCCTAGTGGCTGGACCCGATTCCTTGACGAACAGAGGATCCACACCGCCGCAAGGCACGCGCGCGTTCAAACGGTGTTGGCGTCCATCGGCCACGAGGCCCGTGAAGCGGGGATTGCAGTAACGCCGTTGAAAGGCGCAGCGCTGCACCAGTTGGGTTTGTACGCAGCCGGCGATAGACCCATGGCGGATATCGATCTGCTGGTGCGGCCGGTCGATGTGCAGCGTATGTCGGCATTGCTGGTGTCATCGGGATTCCGGCAATCCGGGGAGACCTGGAAGGAACGGGTATTCACCGTCATTGAGGAACTGACACCCGCCGAGTTCGGCGAACATGCGAATAATAGCGTGAAAATCGAGTTGCACGAACGGATCTGCGAGAAATTGCCGTGGCGCATGACTGATGTGTCGGAATTCATATATCCATTGCAGCCGCGCCCAGGTTTGAATGCCTACCCATCGAATGGCGCGTTGATGCGCCACTTGCTGTTGCACGCAGCCGGCTCGATGGCATTCCAGGGCTTGCGTATACTGCAGCTGCACGATATCGCGCTGCTGGCGGCACGCATGAGCGAGTCCGATTGGAACGAAATTGTCACCGTGAGCTCGCGGGGCGTTCGCTTGTGGTGGGCGTTCCCGCCCCTCCAATTGATGTCGCGATACTATGAGTCGAGAGTGCCCGCGCGCGTGCTTGCCGCACTGCGTGACGACTGTTCCTATTTCTTGCGAGCACTTACGACGCGTAAATCTCTGATCGAAGTCTCCTATTCGTATCTTTGGGTGAAAGCCTTTCCGGGGATCGAGTGGTCCCAATCGATTCTTGAAATGTTAGGTTACGCCGCGAGCCGCGTGCGTCCCAAGGCGAAGCACGTGGCGCATCGCCAGCGAATTGCAAAAACCGAGGCCTGGGCAAAGCAGGGTCCATGGTCGAGCATGTCCCAAGGTCGCCGCATCTTGCGTTGGCTGGTCTCGCGCCAGACACGCCCAACGACCATGCACGCCATATCCGCGGCGTTTACGGAGGCGCAATGACTGAGCAGATGCTGGAGGCTCTCCGGATCCCGGGAAAAGCGCTTTGAGCGACCTCGCATTCGACGACATGGCAGGCACGTATGACGCAACGTTTACCAACACCAAAGTTGGTAGGGCCTTGCGCGAGATTGTCTGGTCACGGTTGGAGCAAGTCTTCCGGCCCTCCCAGCGCATTCTCGAACTCGGATGCGGAACCGGGGAGGATGCAGTGCGGCTGGCAAGCAGCGGCGTGAGCGTGGTGGCTACCGACCCCTCGTCACGGATGATTCAGATGGCGCACAGCAAGGCCCGGATGGCGGATTGCCAGCAGCGAATTGAATTTCGTTGCGTGGCCATGGAAGACGTCGGTTCCTTCGCTGACGGGGAGGTGTTCGACGGCGTGCTATCGAACTTTGGCGCCGTCAACTGCGCTCAGAATCTGCAGACGCTTATAGCTGATGTTGCTGATCGGCTCTCTCCGGGTGCTCCCCTGCTGTGGGTGGTCATGGGGCGCCATGCTCCCTGGGAATGGTTTTGGTATATAGCGCGGGGCCAATGGCGCAAGGCCTGGAGACGCCTGCGTGCGGGCGGCACACCATGGCGCGGCATGACTATTTCATATCCGACGCCGGCTCAGTTGAGGTCACTTCTGCGGCCTTATTTCACCGTCACGAGGCTGGCTCCGCTCGGAGTTGTGCTGCCTCCAAGCTACGCAGCCGCCTGGCTCGATCGCTCACCTATTGCCATGTCAATATTGACCTGCTTGGAAAGATGGGCGCAGCGATCGAGCATGCTCGCTTCCTGGTCGGACCACTTCATCGTCGAAGCGGTTCGCCTGCCGCCATGAGAGCTAGGCCAACACCCAACACCAATGCCACCTGGATCGAGTTACCGTGCCCGGCAGCTCCATGAACCTGTATCGTCGCCAACTCAAACGCCTGGCCATCTGCCGAGCGCGACTCGGTCTATGCATCGACTGGTGTCGTGACCTGCAGAAGCTCGCGCAATGCGGCCGTAGCCTCATTGGGGTGACGTCCTCTGCGCAGTTCATAGGTCTGGATATGCCCAACACCCTTATTGAAATTCTTCCATTCAGGTCTGCTGCAGCCATAGGCCTGCATGGCAACGAGTTTATGGCGAGCTTCACGCTTCCGCAGCGGCCTCAACAGTGCGTTTCTGTCCGCCGTCTCCTCGGTGAGGAAGACTACGGCAACAATTTGCAGGGCGTGGGGCGCAAGGCGAAAGGCATGCCGCCTGAGATCGATCTCCCGCTTTTTCGCGCCGCTACGTCGTGTGATCAGGGGAGATCGGCGAATCGCGTTGGATCGATCCGATCGCACCAGCCAATGCAGCGAATCGGTGCGGATATGCAGAAAGTTTGCCACGCCGGTGGCGCGCATGGCGTCCGCATCGACGAAAACGCTGTCTTCGGCCAGAAATTCGAACCCGTCGAGCGCACAATGCAAGGCTACCGTCGATTTTCCCGCGCCGCTCGGACCCATCAAGATCACGCCGCGGCCAGCGATGCCCACGCAGGCCGCGTGCAAGGGTACAAACCCTTGGGCCCGGGCGGCGAGGGTGTACACGGCGAATTCCAGCAGTTCGTAGCGAACATGGTAAGGGAAATGCAGCATATCGGCGGCCACGACCACCAGCGCGGAGCGCTGGGCCGGTGCGACAATCACGAAATTGCCGGGGCCGATCGAGCCCGCAAGCATATCGGCACCATGCGTCAGCACCAGCGCATCCGGTTCGGTGGCGTCGAAACGGCGTCGCGCGGTCGGAGCAAGTTGCAAAGTGATGTGCAATTCCGGCAATTTAGCGTTCAACCGGTGCCGCGGCAGATCGCGATAGGCAAAATCCAGCAGGGCCAGAAGTTCAGGCGAATTGCTGTCAAAGGTGATATTTGCGCCGAGCACTCGAAATCGCTTGCGGAACCGGCCTTGGGAGCGTTCGCCGAAGGGATCGGACACTGGATCCGGATCATTCGTAGGAGATTTATGGGGGGTCATGCATTGAATTCTCGATCCATGAGGATATGGTACCGGATATGAGCGATTTGCTCCTCACGCATGGTTACTTCCTGTTCGAGGATGAGAAAGAGGCGCAAATAATGCGTCCCTATCCGACTCTTGGCTTGCTGTACATCTCAGCCTATTTACGCCGCGATGGCATCGACGTGGAGATATTTGATTCCACTTTCCAGTCGCGTCAGGAGTTGCTGCATAGATTGGCGCGGGATCGCGGAGTGATTGGTATCTATACGAACCTCATGACCCGCAAGCCTGTGCTCGATATCGTCGCAGCAGCGAAAGGTTACGGATGGACTGTAATTTTGGGAGGGCCCGAATCCGCCAACTATCCGGTGGAGTACTTGATGTCCGGAGCGGATGTCATCGTCGTGGGTGAAGGTGAACTCACCATGGCGGAATTGTTGCCTGCGCTGGCGGCGAGGGGGGTTCACAGGCTGCACGGCGTACCGGGCACCGTATTTCGCGATGAAGAGGGTGTCGTGATCACGAACCCGGAACGCATGAAAATAGCCGATCTGGACACAATACCTTGGCCTGACCGGGGCAAAATCGATCAAGCCAGGTATGTCGATGTCTGGAGAGCGGCCCATGGCATGGGCAGCGTCAACATGATTACCGCGCGAGGTTGTCCGTACAAATGCAACTGGTGTTCGCATGCGGTGTTTGGTTATACGCATCGGCGTAGAAGTTGCATGGACAGCGCGGCTGAACTCGAACACATCATGGAGATATATCGCCCGGACCAGGTTTGGTATGCGGACGATGTATTTACCATCAGCCATCCTTGGCTATTCGGGTATGCGAAAGAACTGAAGCGGCGCAACTTGCGGGTGCCCTTCGAAACCATCTCGCGGGCCGACCGCATGATGAAGGACGAAGTTCTACAGACGCTTGCCGATCTGGGTTGTTATCGAATTTGGATCGGCTCCGAAAGCGGCAGCCAGCGCATTCTGGACGGCATGGAACGTGGCGTCAAAACCGAGCAGGTGATCTGGGCGACCAAAGCGGCGAAGCGTTACGGAATTCAAGTTGGAATGTTCCTCATGTGGGGTTATCCGGGCGAGGAGATCGAGGACATCGCCGCAACGGTCGACTTGGTCAGAGAGTGTCAACCGGACATCTATCTGACCACCGTCGCGTATCCGATCAAGAATACCGGGTTCTTCTACAAGACCCAGGATTTTCTGGTCACGGACAAGCCCTGGTCGCAGGCCACGGATCGCGACCACCGGATCAAAGGACGTCACTCGCGCGCATATTACAAGCATGCCGATGCCTGGTTGAACAACGAGGTCACCGCGGCGCGCGTCGCAGCACTTGACCCCGACAAGGCGTCGCTGTGCAGAGCGGCCGCGATGCGTGCTCGGGAGTCGCTGTCGGCGGCGTCTTCGGAAACCGAGGCCTGATCAGGGATTTCTCGGTCAATCCCTAAGTCATCGTCTTCAAGTGCTCGGCCGAGATTGATCTAGTCGGATTGCCGCCGAGGTGCGCGATCGCCTTGCGTATGACTTCGCCGGCGGCGGCCGTGTGCATGTCCTCTGGATCAGGCGGCAATATGTGCGGTGAGAAATACATTGGGCAAACGATTTGGCAAATATTTTGATCGAAAGTAACCCAATGGGCGCAAGGGGGAACTCACTCAAGAGGCGAACATCCGGCCAAGCGGGACTCATCCCTCCCCATACACCAGCTCCACATAAGCATGAAAGTATCGATCATCATTGCCGTTTATAACGAAATGCGTACCGTCGCCGCGCTGCTTGAGCGCGTGTGGGCGCAACCGCTTGCTGGTGTGACCAAAGAAATCATTATCGTTGAAAGCAATTCCACGGACGGCTCACGCGAAGTGGTCGCCGATTTTGTGCGGCGTCATGCGCACGAATCTTCGATACAAGTGCGGGCAATTTACCAGTCGGGTCCGATGGGAAAGGGTTACGCGATAAGGCAAGGATTCGCCGCCGCGACCGGTGAAATATTTTTGATTCAGGACGCGGATCTGGAATATGACGTAGCCGACTACCCCAGTCTGCTGGCGCCCATCATGGAGGGACGTGCGTCATTTGTGCTCGGAAGCCGCCATATGGGCGCTGATCGCTGGAGAATTCGCAAATTCGGCCGTCGCGGCATTCAGGCCGCTGTGATGAATGCGGGCGGGTTGTTATTTCACGGTTTTTTCAATGCGATATTTTCCACCCGTCTTACGGACCCCACTACGATGTACAAGGTGTTCCGATCGGATTGTCTAGCAAACCTGACCTTCACCAGTAACCGTTTCGATTTCGATTTTGAATTGTTGGGCAAGCTGATTCGCGGGGGATTTAGCCCATTGGAGATTCCAGTAAGGTACAAATCCAGAGGATTCGATGAGGGCAAGAAAATTCGTGTGTTTCGAGACCCCTTCACATGGATTCTGGCAATTCTTCGATGTAGATATTCGGCGCTTGGTATTCCCGGGAAACAACCGCAGCAACGACTCGTGAATCAAGGGGTGATCGACCCAGCTCCCCGCAATGACCTCGAAAGCGAAAAAGTAGCTTCTGGTGCTCATGGATCCCAGTCGGAGCCATTTGAGGTCAAAGCGTAAAGCCTGATCTCTGCGCGTCGTTGTAGAACATTTTCACGGTATCGAGAGAATATTCGTTCAAGTCGTAACCGACAATAGAAAGCTTTTTGAGAATGTCATTGGTTACGGTAATCACGTGGCAGCCCGCGGCGTCTGCTTGAAAAATATTTAAGACTTCGCGAGAGCTTGCCCACACGAGTTCAGCTTTGGTGTTCGTCTTCAGCATATCGACGGCCTGGCGCATCAGCGGAGCCGGATCTATTCCCGTATCGGCAATGCGACCGGCAAAAACCGACACGTAGCTGGGGATGCTGGGATTCAGGGACGCCACGATTTCGCGCACCTGCGCCAAAGTCATGATGGCCGTCACATTGAGCTTTACCTGCCGCTCCGATAGACGCTTGATCAATGTGCGACAAGTTTCACGTTTGGTAGTCGTGATGGGAATCTTGACGAAAACATTGTCCGCCCAACCCGCGATTTCCATGGCTTGGCGCTCCATCTCAGCGAAATCATCGGCAAGCACCTCGAAACACACCGGCTTGTCGTTGATTTGCGCGAGCACATCCTTTGCGAAACTGCGGTAGTTCGCAATCCCGGCATTGCGCATCAGTGTTGGATTGGTGGTTAGGCCTCTAATGTACGGCAATGCGTGCATCTTGAGCATCTCTGCGATATCCGCGCCGTCGGCGAATAGCTTGACCTTAAGTTGATCGAGCGACCTCATTGCAAATCCGGTTGGGCCAAGATGATTCGAGAAGCGTCCGCCAAGGACCTCACTTTATAGTCATAGCAGTCGGGCGATTTTTCGGCATAGCCGCAATCGATGAAAAATGTCCTGCAACCGGCGCGTCTACCCGCTTGCACGTCGCGCCAGCGGTCTCCCACCATAAAGCTCGACTTCAGATCGATTCCCAATTCCTGCGCAGCTCGAAGCAGCAAGCCGGGACTTGGCTTTCGGCAGTCGCAGCCATCGGCGTCATCGTGAAAGCAGGTCAGGACCGCATCGAGACCAAGCTCGATCCTGAGCTGCTCGTGGATGGCGTCGACCAATTCACGCGACGACGTGCCGCGCGCTACATCGGGTTGATTCGTCACCACGACGAGCAAATAGCCATGCGCCTTCAATTCCTTCAACGCTTCGGCGACATATGGTAGTAGTTCAAGATCCGCGAGGCAGGCGGGTGGATGCGGAGTTCCATCGCGGGTAAAGGCACGATTGATGACCCCGTCTCGATCCAGGAACACCGCGGGGCGAATGGTTTGTCTTCGATCTACCATTTCGTATCGTTGACCTTGAGAAGGGGGTGAGAAACCAACAAATGCCAAATCACGGCCTGGAACGCCTCGGAGTGCGGTGTTACGGTTAGGGGGTTGACCGTCGGGACAATGACGGCTGCGTCAGCAATTTGCGCAGTATAGCCGCCATTGCGGCCGAGTATCCCGATGACTCTCGCCCCAACGAGCTTTGCGTGCCGCGCCGCCGCAACCAGGTTCGGGCTGACGTTTCTATCCACATCGCCGCCGCCAACAGACAAGATAAACACCGTGTCTTGGTCGTTGAGGCGGCTTACTTTGAGCCATTCCACGAATGTGCTTTCCCAACCATCATCGTTGATACGTGCCGTCAGTTCCGACACGTTATCAGTGGGCGCATAACACTCGATGCCGGCAAGTTTTCGAAAGTCATTTACCGCGTGCGAACAATTGGCGGCGCTTCCGCCCACCCCAAGAAAAAACACTCTCCCGGACGCAGCCTTGGTGTCTGCCAGTATTGCAGCGATTTTCTCAATCGCGACCGTGTCCAGTCTCTGAAGAATCTCCGCAGTTTCCTGCAGGTGTCTTTGGGTATAAGTCATATATCGACCATTTGATGTGACAGGAAGGATTCCGTTTCTCGGATTCCCTGCGGCGAGCCCACTTCATAGAAACGTTCCGAGACCTCAAGCGCCGCCAATTGGCCGATCTTCGAAAGATCCCGGCATATGTCCGCCAGATCGATAACCCTGGTTTCTTGATACGGCGAAAAGATGCCGCTGGAAAGGACGGATATTCCAAAATCTATGTGGGTCATGTCTGATCGCCAAGAAGCCTTGTCGTATTCGATCAGCTCGCCGTTTCTGAAGATCACGTTGCTTCTGTCCCACTGGCCGTTATTGCGCAGCACCGTCATGAGTGCCGGACGCCGCGCGACTTCGAATGCACTTTGAATACCAGTCAGTGAACAGCGCAAATATGAATCACCATTCAGGACGAAAAAACTATTGCCTAGCAGTGGAAGAGCTTGCATGAGCGCACCGCCCGTGCCCCGCAGTTCGCTGCCATCGAATGAGTATTGGATCGAGAGTCCGAATTGGCGGCCATTGCCTACAGCAGACACTACCTGCCCGGCAAGGTGACCCAGACATAGAACTACTCGATCGGCGCCTTGTTTCTTCAACAACTCGAGTTGATGAAAGATGAAAGGTCTACCGGCAATATTGAGAAGCGCTTTCGGCACATTTTGCGTCATCGGACGAATACGGGTCGCTAGTCCACCGGCGAGTATGGCAACGGGAAGCATGCTCAAGACAGAACAACCCGGGTGCCTTCAAAATCGAAGCGGAAGCGGACTTCTTCCAGACCTGCGTCCGCCATGCTCTGTCGTAGACGGCTACGGTCCGCCGCATAGAACATCAGAAAGCCGCCGCCGCCCGCACCGACCAACTTTCCGCCCACAGCGCCATTACTCATGGCATGTGAGTACCATTTGTCGATCTGTGGGTTGCTGATCCCGCCGGAGCGGCGCTTTTTGTGCTCCCAGTGTTCGTCCATCAACTCGCCGAATCGCTCCAATTGACCGGATTCCAATGCCTCCTGGCTGCGGTAGCCCAGCGCCTTTACATAATCAAGATTGCGCAGCATGTCGGCATCGCCAGTCAGCGAACGGACATGCTGATCTTTTAAAATGCTTGCAGCGGTGCGGTTAAAACCTGTGAAAAAAAGCAGCAGGTTGTCCTCAAGATCGAACATGGTTTTGCGGGAAAGTCGCAAGGGCTTTACGGTAACTCGATGGTCCTTGTGGAATGTCATGCTGGTAATTCCGCCAAATGCGGCGATGAATTGATCCTGTTTGCCGACCGGATCGCCCAACCGGTCGATTTCAATTTCGCACGCCATTTCCGCAAGTTCTTGCGCATGAGCTATCTTGCGTTGGTGCGTGTACAGTGCCTTCAATAGAGCCGTGGTAAAACTTCCCGAAGAACCCAGGCCGGTTCCCGCTGGAATGTCCGCCAGGGTGCTAATTTCTATTTGCGGTTTTTCCAGATTCTGCATCGCCAATGCTTCGCGGATGATGCGATGTTGGATATCCGCGACTCTATCGACATGCTCCAAGGACGAATATTTAAGGTAGATGCCTGGACTGAAAGGGCGCATTACACTGACGTAGATGTATTTATCGATTGCGGCTGAAACCAAGAATCCTTCGCGCTCACCGTAGTACGACGCCAGATCAGTGCCACCTCCACCCAACGTGATGCGCAATGGGCTACGTGCGATGATCATATCCGGATTCCCTGTAGAGCTTGCCTACCACGGCAAGTGCCGCAATCGCGTCATTCAACCCTGCCGATGGCTCGCGTGCACACCGGATATCCTCCAGGAACTCGGCCATTTCGATTCCCCACGAATTATCCTCCATAGGATATTCCCAGATCGTGGTTTCCGGTGGACCCATATTGGGCAGGTTCTTGTACCAGGATAGTCTTTCGACGCCATAACTGCCGCCCAGTCCCTCAACGTGTAGCTTGCCGTCGCGACCGTAAAGCTCCCACGAGAAGATATTCTTCCATTCGGTGCAACTGACATGCATGAATGCGGCTTGTCGTGTTGCTGTCTTGAGCAGCATGAAGGCGTTGTCTTCGACCGGCATGTCCCAGAAATAGGTGTGTGCGAAGCCGGTAACTTCAACAAACTCGCCAAGAAACCATCGCGCCAAGTCAATCAAATGAACGCCCTGATCGATCAGTTCCCCGCCTCCGGAGCGCAGCGGCTGTGCGCGCCATTCACCTTCGTAGCCGAGCCGGCCGCCATGTCCGTAGCGGGCTCGTACGAACAGCAGGGGACCCAATACTCCCGAATCGACTAGGTGCCTTGCCTGCTGAAAGGCACGGTGATAGCGGTGATTAAATCCAACGCGCACCCGCACATTGTGTTTGGCGGCAAGTGCAGGCAAATCTCGCAGTTCATCTAGGTGCCGAGCGGCGGGTTTCTCCACAAGTACGTGAATACCCGCCGCTATCGCACCCCGCGCGATCTCCACTTGTGAGTCCTGCGGCGTGGCGATGATTACTGCATCGATGTCCGTGCGATCCAGTAGTTCGCGCCAATCGGAGCCCGCACGGCAGCCGTGCTTCAGCAGAGACGCAAGATGCTCAGCACGCGGCATATCCATATCAATGCAATGGACCAACCGGATATTGCCGAGGTGCTGGGCGCGCTTTCTGCCGATCGCGCCGCACCCCACGATGGCTAAATTCAATTGTCATTCCCCCAAGTCATAGCGCGATCCTTGGGTACGATCCTGCGCAAAGTGTAGATATCGGTAGCATTCAAATCGTCCAAATGCTCCGGCAGCAGGTTCCATGGATCCCAAGTCGCGCTGATTAGCTTGCCCGTTATGCCGTCGCTGAGTCGTGAAGCCAGAAATACGCAAAGCTCCGCACCCTTGCTCAGAGGTACACCGCCTTCTTGCTTGTGCCGCAGCGCGCGCGCGTGAAAGTCCGATCCGATGATGTCCGGACCGGCAGCAAGGAATTCATCCAATATACGAGTATCCAGGGCGCCGGGCGCAACGGAATTGACATCAATATTGTGCGGCCGCGTTTCTTCGGCGAGTGTTTCCATGAAACGGATGATGGCCGCCTTGGACGCGGCGTATGCGCTCAGCATGGGTAGTGGATTGGTCGCGCCGCCTCCCGATAACTGAATTATTTTCCCGCGCTTCACTCGCTTGAAGTGTGGCAATACTGCTCGGCTTAGCAATACCGAGCCCAATAGATTTATCTCGATTGTCCGAATCCACTCCTGCCAGTCAGTGGATTCGACAGTGCCGATTGGACCGGCGACGCCGGCGTTATTCACCAAAATATCCAGGCGGCCGAACTCTTTGAGTGCCGCTCCAACAATCGCCGTCACATCCTGCGCTCTGGACACGTCGGCGGCGATCGCCAGTACAGACTGTCCAGTCCCTGCCAGTTTTCTCAACTCCAGCGCCGCCTTGTCGAGCAGCGCCTCGTTGCGTGCGCAGATCATCAAGCTGGCACCGGCCTCAAGGTATTTCCTGGCGATTTCAAATCCCAACCCCAGGCTGGCACCGGTGATGATGGCGTATCGCTCCTCAAGTAGCTTAGGCATCGTGTTTCGCAGCCTCGAGCGGCATGCCCACCGCAAAGTATCTCAACAGTCCTTTCGAACCCGCCAAAGCAGCCAAATAGCGATTCGCATCCAGTACCACAAGGCCGGCACGTGTCCGCATTGTCTCATCCGTAGTAGCATGACGATAAACCGGCCATTCGGTTGCCAGTACCAACGCATCCGCCCCTTGCAGCGCAGCAAGTGGGTCATCAAAGCGCCGTAAGGCGTTGGACCAACGCACCGGCAGGTCCTTTACAGCAGGGTCGTGCACACGAATAGATGCGCCCCGCAGAATCAGCCAATCGCAAAGGTCCACGGACATCGACCCTCTCAGGGTATCTGTGCCCGCCTTGTATGTAAGGCCCCACACGGTGACTGTCAATCGCGTGAAATCGGAAAAAAGCTCCAAAAGCGTATTCTGCACCCAGCACTTATGCGCCTCATTGCTGGGCAGCACCGACGATAGCAGGGGTGTGGATATGCCATGAGCGCCCGCGACTAGATTCAAGAATCCGATGTCACGTGCGAGTGTTCCTCCAGCAAAGGCGCCGCCCGGTGCGAGATACGCCCGCCCGCCGATTCGCGGCTCAGTTTTCAATCCTCTCTCCACTTGCTTCGCATCCGCGCCAACTCTTTCGCAAATCAATGCGATTTCGTTCGCGAACACCACTGATGCTGCGAAAAACGCGTTGATGGCGTGCTTGGTCATTTCGGCAGATTCGACCGACATCCATTCGATCGAGTCGGTGATGGTGCTGAGAAGCCGCTGCAGTATGTCTTTATGCGTGTCCGACCGAATGCCGACGACGATTCTGCCAGGATGTAGGAAATCATTCACCGCGCTTCCCAGACGGAGGTTTTCGGGGCTATATGCAAATCTACACTGTCGGTCGCCTCCATGTGACGTTACGGCCTGTTCCAGGCGACGAACCGAGCCAATGGGCAATTGCGAGGAAACCAGCACCGGCAAATCGGTGCGTACCTCGAGAAATGCACGCTCAATTTGTTGCATGACAAAATCCGTATCGGCGTTGTCCCGCGCATCGATGGGCGTGTCGTAAGTAACCCATAGAAGGTCCACATCTGTTGCGTCGCGCATCGTTGAAGAAAAACGCAGATTGCCGGATGAAAGGCCGCGCGTGATCAATTCCGCAAGACCCGGTTCAAAGACTGGTGTAACTCCTTTGTTCAGATTTGCCACCCGCGATTCATCGAAATCAAGACCGACCACCCGGTGACCCAATGTCGCCAGCCCCGCGGCTGTCACCGTTCCAAGATGCCACAGACCAAGAACGCCGATATTCATAGGCGCGTGCTGAGAACGTGCGGGTTGTCCACGAGGTATTCCACTGTTCTTACGATGCCTTGCTGAATGGTGAGTCGTGGTTTCCATCCCAGGGCGCGAATCTTCGTCGTATCCAGGAAAATGAATGGGTTATCGCCAATCCACCCACTCTCGCCGCCGCCGTATTCTACCTTTGGGTTCACCGCCAGACTCTCGCAAATCCATTTGATGGAGTCATTTACAGCGCAATAGCTGTCGGTGCCGAGATTGAGAATATTTATTCTCGCGTCCGATCGCTGAATTGCGAGAAGCATGGCATCGATGCAGTCATGCACGTAAAGATAGGACTTGCGTTGCCGTCCATCGCCGAGCACGCGAAGGACGCCGGGATCGGCCTTCAGCTGCTTGTAGAAGTCAAATATATGACCATGCGTATAGCGTTCTCCCAAAATCGACACAAATCTGAAAATGTAGGATTGAAATCCGAAGCCATTGCAATATGCAGTGATCAGTCCTTCCCCGGCTGACTTGGATGCGCCATAAAGGGAGGTTTGGATGGGGAAGGGCGCATCTTCGGGTGTGGGAATTGCCAATGTCGCCCCGTACACAGAACCCGAAGAGGAGAATGCGATTTTGGCAATGCCATTCTTGCGCATCGCCTCTAATACATTGTGCGTGGCTACAGTGTTTTGCTCTATATCTTGACGGGGATTTTCGAAACCAAAACGAACATCCGCGTTTGCCGCCAAGTGGAATACAAAGTCCGAACCCGACATTGCTTCGGATAGGGTGGCGCGGTCCAGAACATCTCCGCGCACCAGGCGAAAGCCATCGGACGTAGAAGCGGCACGTAGAAAGCTCTCTTGCCCAGTGGAGAAATTGTCGTACCCGACCACTACATGGCCGTCAAATAGAAGCCGCTCGGTAAGCGTACTTCCGATGAATCCGGCGCAACCAGTAACGAAATAACGCAACTTTCTTCCCATGTGAGTTAGGATTTCGCCGACATGCGATTGTACTTCAGACAGCTCATCGCGATCCTTCTGTTAGCCGGTCTGGGAATGATCCTCGCTATACGGGGTATTGTTCCGGCCATATCCCAGGTGGATAGCGATTTCCCGAACTACTTTACCGCCGCAAAGATCGTCGCAAACGGGGGAGACCTAGACCGTTTGTACGATGATCAGTGGTTCCAAGAGCAGATGCGCCACTACCAGATTGGGCGGCAGTTCGAGGGAAAATTCTCGCCGTTTCCTCCCCCGACCGCACTTCTGATGGTCCCGTTGACCCGTTTCACGCCGCTCAATGCATTACGGGTTGTGACGGTCGTGAGTCTATTCGGTCTGATCGGCTCCATCATTCTACTAGCCAGGATTCTGGCATGGAGATTGGTTGACTCAAGTATCTTCGTACTGCTATCGGGCTATGCCGTCTTAAACGCGTTACGCCTCGGCCAGCCCTACATCCTGATATCCGCGTGCTGCGTGCTCGGGTACTTCGCGCGCCTCAAGGGCCGACCACTCATTGCAGGCTTGTGTTTCGGACTGTTTTCGCCGATCAAGTATTTTCCATTAGTCATACTAATCTACTTTGCATTCCGCAAAGAGTGGAGGGTCGTGCTTGGCGGTGCCATTGCGATCGTCGCGGTGGCTTTGGTCAGTATCGGTGTCATGGGTTGGAAGATTCACCAAGATTTTCTGTTTTCAGTTCTGGGTAACCACCTCACCGCCCATTTGAGTATGCAAGACCCATTTGCCGTGAGCTTTCAGTCATTCGATACGCTCTTCCGCCGATTGTTCGTTTACGATGCGGCTTCGAATCCGCAGCCGTTCGTCGCTTCAGCAGCCTTTGCAAGCACTGGTGTGGCGGTAACCAAGGGTTTGATCTTGGCTGCTACTGTTTTGACGCTTGTCAGGCTGAATCGGGTTTGCGGCTCGGCGGTTGGACCCTCCATAGGACTGTTGGGTATTGTCACGCTCCTGCTCGCGCCCGCTACCGCAACGTACCACTTCTGTCTGCTGTGGCTACCCATCGGACTTTTGATCCGCTATTTTCTCCTCGAGGGAGCCGCGCTGTTTGCGTATTTTGTTCTGGGTGCCTACGCGCTCATTGGCTTTTTCCCATATGGCCGCAGCAATCTATTCGCGGGTAGAGGCGCGCTTGGCATGCTCGCCTTCCCGAGGTTGTTTCTATTGTTCGCGATGCTCGTGGTAAGCGCCTATTTTATCTGGTCCCGTGCGGGGGCGGTGCCAAGCAACCCGGACGCTGGCGCGGGAAACAAGGCACTCTGATGTCAGCGGCAGCCCGACAGTACCGATACGAGATCTTGCCGATCAGCGTCTTGCTGCTGCTTGGATCATTGGCTTTCGTGCACCTACTGGCTTTGCCGATCTTCGAAGATGAAGGCTCTCAATTGCGGTGGGTCTGGAGAATTATCGAAGCCGGCGAGTGGCTTCAGCCTTTGGGCGACGGTAAACCGCTGGAGGCATGGCCACTGGTGCCACTGGTTCGCTTGGGAATTCATCCGCTGACTGCAGCACGAGCATTGCACGTCTTGGCGGGGATGATTGGCGCCGTATTGATCTACCAACTGGCGCATCAAATGGGCGACCGCCGGACGGCCTTCGTGACCGGCGTGCTCTATACCCTCTGTCCCTATGTGGTGTATTTGCAGCGGCTTGCCTTGTCGGACACCTTTATGTCCGTAGCGGGCATGTGGGTGCTGTTGAGTATCGTCAAGTTCGTGAGATGTCCGGACGGGCGCCACGCCGTTTTTCTGGCCATGAGTCTGGTGCTCACCGCTTTCTGTAAGTTTCCGGTCGGCTTTTTCCTTCTCATCACGATGCCACTGGCGCTTCTACTGATGCCTCCCCATGACCGCCGAGAATTGCAGCGGCCGCCCGCGCTGCGCAACCTCATAGTTGCTCACACACCCGCTGCGCTGCTGGCGGTAGCTGTGTTTGTTGCGGCGTTCATTCGGTTACGGGGCGGGCATTCGCCCGGTTTTGGCCTGCAGGATTTCCTTGGGATTGCCGTGGGGCGCTACCACGATATTGCGGCGACGATCGGAATTGCCCAACCTAACCTGGCGAACGAACTCAGCACGCAGCTGTCATGGCCCGTTACGGTGGTCGCGTTGATAGGACTCGTTGCCGCGGCGCTCATCAACGATTGGCGCACACGGTGGCTGATTGCGGTTGGGCTGTTGCCAATGCTTGGCATTGGTCTCCTCGCCCAATTTTGGTATCCACGCTACCTGCTGTTCACAATACCGCCGTTAATCGTCGCTGCCGTATCGGGCTGGCGCGGCCTGTCGCTGCGTGCCGGGCGATTCCGGCTACCAGTTCAATTCGGTGTGCTGTCGCTTTGTGTAGGGTTCATGGCGCATCAATCAGCGCTTATCGTTCTCGATCCGGTTGACGCCGCGTGGTCGCCCGTGGACCGCTTTCAATACTTTGAGGGCTGGGGGTCGGGATATGGGTATCCGGAAGCCGCAAAATTCGCTCTTCAAGCAGCGAATCCGCCTCTCATGATCTATTCGCTGGATGGTCACAGCGCGTACCAGCTGCTGACCTACTTGCCGACCTCATGGACACCCCGCGTCAAACCGATCGTTTACGGACAGGATGGCAAGGAATTGCAAAGCACAGACGCACGGCTGGAGAATCTGCTGGTTCAAGCGCCGATCTGGATTCTCATCAGCGAGGAGCTTTTGCAATTCTACTTGGACACGGATTTTGGCACCAGCCAAAGTAATCAATTCCATCTGCGTCGAATAGCTGAATTCGAAAAACCTGGGTCGCGTTCGCGGTTGGCCATTTACGAAGTTAGGAAATCGTCAGACTCCGGCAACAAGGCTCATGCAGATCTGTCGGAACGGCGGCGATAGATTTCCATAGCGCCTTCCGGAACAAATGCGCGCAATACAATCCAAAGCGCACGGGCCCACCACTCAGCGTAATGCCAAGAGAAAGCGGCGGCATTAAATAGCGCCCGGAAAACGCTTGCGCGATTGCGTAGCACAGCATGCCGGTGCGCGAGCCTCAACGAGTTCCTGGCGCGCTCGCGCCGCAGCAAATCGCGCCGAGGGGGATCGACCAGATGCTGCAGTTTCGTGAACGTATGATCCTGTCCGACATAGGCGCTTGACCAGTTGGCACTGTGATTCTTGCGGTGAGCGCGTATTTTTACCAATGGTTCGTTTATGACGGCGATGTCACTGCGCAGCGCCAAACGGTACCACAGATCGAAGTCCTCCCCGGAGAGAATCGATTCATCGAACCCACCCACCTCCATGAGGAGCCGACGATCTGCAAGAACGCATGGAGTCCTGAGTGAGACTTCCCCGCGCAACATTCGCTCGAAAATCTCTCCGTCGCACGGCAGCCATCGCCGGCGAATCTCCGTGGGCAGCGCAACTCCGAACTCATCGACGTTGGTGAAAGCAGTGTAGCTCCACTGACAGAGGTTGTGAGTTCGCATGACCGCGAGTTGGGCCTCGAGCTTGCGGCTCTCCCAAAGATCGTCCGAATCCAAGAAGGCGACGTACTTTCCACCGGCCTCCCTCAACGCGGCATTGCGGACCGCGGCGGGAATTCCCGTATGCGACATCCAAATAACCTTCACTTTGGGAAGACGGCTCAATTCGCGCAAATAGTCGCGCGTCGCTTCCTCCGAGCCATCGTCGGCAATCAGCAATTCCCAGTCAGAGTACGTTTGGTGAAAAATTGATTCGATAGCCGGCCGAAGATATTCCAATCGATTGCATGTCGGAACAATGACCGACACAGTAGGCTGTTCGGCCATCAAACCCGCCCGCTATGCGCCTCGGGGCGCAAGGCAGTACACACCCAGGAAACTTTCCTGCCGCTGTGCTCTATGCGAACTTCATCAACGGTTGCATAGGCTTGCTTGAGTCCGGACAGTACTTTGCCTGTACCACGCCCAGCCGTGCACAATGAGACCAACAAAATGCCGCCGGGAGTCAGAGCTCGCACATACCGTTGCACTGTGCGCAGCGGATCGTGCAGACAACAAAGCACTTCGTTGAAGACAATCACATCGAATTGCTGCGCAGGTGAGTACTCCTCGCAGTCCGCAGCGAGAAACGTGCTGCGGTCGTTGGCATGCTGCTGCGCCACCGCGATCGCGCTCGCCGACAAGTCGATCCCAACATATTTCGAATAGCCAGAGCTCGGGAGTCTGCGCAACAGAACGCCTTGGCCACATCCGGTATCCAACACGGTCCCGCCCGGCTTGAGGTGGCAAATATAGCCTGCCAGTACGCTGAAGCGCGCCAATTCGGAAAGCTCCGCAAGGAAGTCCCACCTCCCTGTGGCATACTGCGCTTCCCAGGTCTGCGCGGACTGCAATAAGCCATCGGACCGACGGCGGCCTACGAGCGACTTCAGCCAACGACCTGCATGCTTCAGAAGCGCATAACGGTTCACGCTTTGTGTGCTCACGGCGCTCGATCCGTGCTTATTGCGGTTACCGGTAACATTCTATCGATCATGTCGGCTCTTCCTATTCTCTGTTATCACAACGTGGCGGTGGTGCCCAAAGACGCGCCGTTCAAGCTGCTGTACGTCAGCCCGGACAGCTTCGAGCGGCAGCTCTGGACGTTGCGTCGTCTTGGCCTGCGTGGCGTTTCCACGAGCGAAGGCATTGCCCGGCAGAGCAATGGCACGTCGCGCGGTTGCGTCGTGTTCACGTTTGACGATGGGTATGCCGACACGCTTATGATGGCGGCGCCGCTCCTGAAACGATATGGCTTCGGAGCCACCTGTTACGTCGTCAGCGGTGCCGTTGGGACGTATAACCAATGGGACGCGGAGTATCTGCGCGAAAGTAAGCCACTGATGGGTCGCGATCAGCTTGACCAGTGGTTGGCCGCCGGCATGGAGGTGGGCTCGCACTCGCTTTCGCATCTGCGGCTGCATGAAGTGCCGCAAGATGTGGCGCGGTACGAGATCGCGGAGAGTCGGACTGCGCTGCGCAACATGCTTGGCGTCCCGATAGAGCATTTCGCCTACCCCTACGGCCACTTCACTGCCGACATTGTCGAATTGGTGCGGCAAGCAGGTTACTCCTCGGCGATGACGGTCTTGCCGGGAGTAGCGCGGGCGTCGGACGACCGACTGTTGCTGCCGCGGATATTTGTGAACGGCGAGCGCGGCTTGTGGAAGTTCCTGCTGCAAGTTGCGACCCCTTACGAACGCCTGCGCTGGCGCCAGCGCGTGTCTCATGTACTTGCTAAATGATGGCGTATTATACTCTGAGACCTTTGATTGTAGTCACGCATGCGCGCACCGTGGTCATACCATGAACTCCAGTTCTGCAGCTGACCGGTACGACGTAACCCCACTGCCTTTTATCCCGTTCTCTGGCACTGGCGGCGAGGCCCTGAATAACAACGGTGTGGTCGTCGGCGGAATTGCCAACTCTGACGGCTCTGTTTCACTCGCGGAATGGTCCAAAGGAGTGCTCACTAACTTAGGCGTCCCGCCAGGCCTTCCAAGCCCCGACTTCAATGCGCCCCGGGTGTTCGGCATAAACGACTTAGGGGCGGTCGTAGGCACTGTCCATACCTCGGCCGGCGAGATACCGTCGCGTTGGTTTATGTATGAGCGCGGTCGTTTCAGTGTTCTACCGCTGGCAGACCCGACGAATCTTGGCGCTGCTGCAATCGGCATCAACAACCGGGGAGAGGTGGTTGGACTCGACTATACCTCGAGTAAACGCGAAGTAGGGTGGCTTTGGTCCAATGGCGTCTATTCCAGCTTGCCTGTGTCCGGATCCAGCACGACCGCACTGGGCATCAATTCCAGCGGCACCATCATCGGCAACCGTAGGCTGCGTTTCATCCGGCGTCTCTTCACCGGCCAACTGCGTTGCAAGGGCGATCGCGGCTATGTTGTAAGCCGCGGTACCACTCAGTACCTGAATGGGTTTGTCTATGCGATAAACGATTCGGGTGAAGCGGCCGGGGGCTCCATCTCAGAGGGTCAAGGGATGGCAACTGTCTTCAAGAATGGCATTGCTACCGTGATTGTGAGTTTGCCCAGCTATGCGGTCGGAATCAATTCTGCTGCGAGTGTCGTCGGATACTATCAGCCGGCTGGTTACAACCGGCGACATCTCTTCAGGTGGAGTGCGAGTTCGGGAGCTTTCGACCTGACACCCGACGGCTATCGTTCTGCCGAGGCGGCCGCCATCAACGACCGCGGCGACATTTTGGGGTACGGAGAGACTGAGAGCGGGAAATTCCAGTACTTTTTGCTCACGCCCGATCCCAATGGAGGGCTGACGCCGAAGGCGCTTATTACCGCACCGTCCGCAGGCGTTCGGTAGCGAGTTTTCGTCCATGTGGTTAGTGTTGATGTATCCACTACAACCATGACTTGTTTACTTCTCCTTGCATCCGCTACTTCAACGGCGCATTCCCTTTAACCTTGCGTTGGAGCTGGCGCCCAACGAAGCTAAAGACTCTGCGTTGCAATCCAACGAGCGGCAATACCTTGCGACAGTAAATTCGCGTTGCTGCGAGGAATGGACTCCACAACTTGCTTCGATATCGACGTTCGTAACCGAAATGGCTCAGCTGTGTTCCGATGAGCGCCTCCGCAACGAAGATTTCGCGAGATTTCATTTCCCGCTTCCACCGACTGACGTCGGACGGATTCATGTCTCTATGCAAACCCGAATGAAACCTCTTTTCCCAAACTGGTATCGCGTTATCCACCTTTCCGTGCCACAGGAGCATCTGATCCTCGAATTTTTCATCAATAAAGTCACAAATCCTGCGCAGTGTCGCCTCCGGATGTAGCACCAGATCTTCGTAGAGAACACGGAGAATTCGTTCATTGAGCAGCGTCTTGCTGAGTTTCATATCCAACTCAACGGCTCTCAACCACTCCCTTGTATATCCCTCCATCCAGGGTCCGTACCAACCCTGCCTCTGAAAGGACTTCGCCACATCGCGTCCGTCTCGAATCAGATGAATAAACTTTGCATCACCAAACAGGGCGGCAAGGGCTGGAACTATTTCGATATAGGTCGGCGTCTTATCTCCCCACCGACTCTTGCCTTCAACCTCCATGTGCCGTCGATAGACAATCTCCACCAGATCGCGCAATCGCACCCCGCTCAAACTGGCTACCCGGCAGCGCATTTCTGCGGCGTCAAGCCCCATATCGGGCCACCGGTAATGGTTGGTCATCACCGCAACAGCCTGATCTATTTCATTCTCCTGAAGCAGTCTGTCGAAGGGAAACTCCTCAACCAAGGCGGTGAGATACCACGTTTCTGGAGGTATAGCGATACGCGAGTGCGAGGCCAACATCAGGCGGAGCAGTGTGGAGCCCGAGCGGCCGGAGCCAACTATGAAGAACGGAGCCACGCCCGACTCTGCGTACGAGTACCCCTCACCCGCTTGATGATCTCCCTTGCCCACGGAGGCGCGCGCTCCCGCTCCTTCAATTGAGCTCGCGAATAACAGACGGCACAGCCGCTGGTAGTGACGACCACAGCTTCCGACCGAGCAACTGTTCTAGTTCCGCGACATCGACGGAAAAATATTCATCAAGTTCCGCGCGAAACGCCTCTCGTAGGGGCGGCCCCTCGCCCGCGACCCTGTTGAGGAGCTTCAATGCACGCACGGGGTGAAATCCAAACGCATGTGCCGCGTGCCGCAGCGCCAGGAGTGCCGGCGGTGGCTGACGCAACAGTCGACTCAGGCGGAGGGATCTCACCCCGATCGTCTGATTCACTAGCGGGAAAGCCGTCCTGCCGGGGTCGGGGGGCAATCCCAGAAAATCGAGCACCCGCGCGAAGTGGTGCGATGGATCAGCAAAGAATTCCTCGAAGAGCAAGAACAGACACTGCTTTCGCGGCACCTGCGCCAACAGCCGACGCACTTGCGGCGCATAGGAATATTGGGCTCCGTAGTGCAACAGCTGAGGGTACGGCCAGCGCGGCGGCAAGTGCTGTCCCTCAAGACGCGGCTCCTGCAGTCGCCACGCCTGCTCGAAATCGCGCACGTTTTCCAGGTGGTTGTTCCAGTGGAAGGCGTGCAGAGAGCGCGCCGCCTCAATGGGGTTACGCAACATTACGATAATCTTGGCATTGACGTTGTGCGCAATTAGTTGACCGATCGCGAGCTTCGAATAGAGGTAAAACACCGATGCCTCGCCCGTCAGCGCCTGCGGCGGAGCGGTCGAGAAGAGCGCCTCGTACTCGGCGAGGGTGCCGACGCGGAAGTTCCCTCCGTGGGGCCAGTGAGCTACGAGGTCGCTGCAAAAATAATTTGGCTCCTTGTTTGCGGGCATGAACACCGCAGGATGCGCCCTGAGGTAGTTCCACAGCGAGGTGGTTCCGCATTTGAGGGCACCTGCGATGAAGAAATCTGGCGTAGTCCTCACATTATGCCTCCGCTCCTGATTGGGAGCCGGTTTCTGGGAGCTAAGTCACTAATGCTACGTTCGACGCCACTTCCGTTACAAGGCGCATTTCGGCCGGACTGCAAGGTCTTTCTATCCGATCCGCGCCGCTAAACGGAACAGGCGTGCGCGCCAAGGAGCCACAGTTGGGAGGTCGTATCCGAGAGAACGAGCCGGTTCTCCCAATACTGCTGTGAGCCGCTCGCGGTCTGAACGTGTCAACGTAGTTGTCCACCGATGATGGATCGAATTAAGGTGTCCGGGAACCGAATCAGTTCCAAATGAGGTGTTGCTGGGCACCGCAAGGCCTGCAGCCGTAGGCTGCAAGAGACTCGGAAGCGGCTCGATATCGAGGAAGGCAGCAAGTCGATCGACTGTAGCGTTTGTACTTTGAAGCAAGTCTTCGTAACGAATCACCAGGTGGTGGTCTGCTCTGCGGCCGCAGCTTTGCTCCGACGCGATCTGATAGGACAACTTGAGGTCGCGAAGCACTAGCTTGGTATTCTTCCGAAACATTTGGCCTGTCTGCTGCTTTTCATATTTGTTCGACGCATATACTGCGAATGGGTGCCGCACGACGTGGATCAGCTTGGCCTGCGGAAACTCTGATCGCAGTCGATCCAGGAACTGTTCGTTGGTCGGTGTCTTTTCCACCCAGCGTTCCAGGCGGGAATGCGCGTTAAGGCCGCGCGTGCAATGCGCGTAAGCTAAAGCAACGGCAACCAGCGGCCACGATGAGGCCGTTGCGCTCATGCGCTCTTCCGCGAGGGGCCACCACGCCATCAACGTCCGCGCAAATTCCACATACGGTGACCGCTCTGCCGAAGAAGAGCCGAGCAGCCAATACGGTTCCTGGTGAATTGGATTCGCGAGACGACGCAACCATACACATCCAAGGGACTGTAGCCACTGAATCCGCGGCTGTCGCAGCAACATCGATTCGTGATGGGTGAAGAACGTCCCCTCGGCAGGCAGCACGGCCAGAGCCGGATGATTGTCGAGCAAGTCCCGAACCAGAGTCGTCCCGCTTCGATGTGTGCCGCATATGAATACGGGAAACCGGGCCACATGAAACCCTTGCGCGACTTCATCCTTCCGAAGCCTGATCGGACCCGCCGCGCTGGCTGCAGCCCACACAGCCGTAGACCACCGAGCCGCTACACGCGACAACGCTCGCGCATCGCCCGCGGCGACGCGCGGCCGCGACAGGTCTCGATCGAGCCTTTGCTCAAGATCTACGATAGTTGTGGAGATCACCATCCTCTCGTACCGTTTGTGCTCCGGTGAGGCTGATTTGGAGCCGGCTTCTGGAAGCTAAGTCAGCAATGTTACGTTCGTCGCTACGTCCCTTGCAAGGCGAATGTCAGCCAAGCGACCAAGGTCTCCAGGGTCAAATCCAAATGTCCGCTGTGGAGGCTGCCAATTGAGCAAGCGGCTGGTAATTGCGTCTTGACGCATCGCTCGATGTGTCGGGACCCATCTCAAGGGGTAATGATGGTAGTCGAACGCCATTCGTCCGAATCGGCGCAGTCCGGCCAGCCTTTTAGCTTCTTTGCTTTTCGTCAATGACGTGGAATCGCCGTCTGCGCCGAAACGTGCAGGAGCAGTTTGATCATCACTTCGGGTGGGGCAGATCGACCGCGACCAAGTCGAAAGCTATGCGGAACGCAAGGGTATGAGCCTCGCTGACGCGAAGCGCTGGCTGTCGCCCAGCTTGCGTTACGATCCGGAGTCGCCGCAGGCGGCTCGGGGTGTCGCGGCCTGAGGAGGGGATTGTCTCGGGCTATTCCTCAGCAGATTCAACAATCTCGAGGTGAGGGGCAGTTCGATGAATACATAGCAGAGCCACCCTGCAGCGACGCAAAGTATCAGCGCCAACAGGAGGAAAAGCGCGGACGAGACCCAGGTGAGCGGAAACATGCGCAGCCAGATCCCTGACAGTAGAAGGAGCACGAAATGATGAAATAGGTAGATCGAATACGAGGCGTTGCCGAGTTCCAAGAGCGGACGGCTTTGAGTGGCGAGTAGTTTTGGATGTAAGCAAGAGGCGAAGATGATGAATGTTCCCCCTAGGATCACGCCCCGTGAATGCGGCACAACAATGCAGTACAAGCCGAACACGATGAACAGTGGGGACCACCGAAGCCAGTTTTGCGCCCGATCTCGCAACCAGAGGTAAGCGACGATCATCCCTGCCGTCAGGGGGAGTAACAGCGCGCTGGTGTAAACCATGGCCAGGGGGTTCACGAAAGGTCCGAATAGCCTCCCGACAGCTACGAGGGCTATCAGCACGGATGCAAGCGCGGGTACCAGATAACGTCGGGGCGCTGTGAGCGTAAGCGCGAATAGAACGTAAAAGAACATCTCGTAATTCAGCGTCCAGCCCTGTTGCAGGACGGGCCATATGCTCCCCGGCTGACCCGGGACCGCCGCGTAGGGAACGAAAAGCAAGCTCTTCGCAATATTTTCCGGCGAGTAGTACAGATGGTCGAACGACCTTAACGCGATGGTCGCAAGCGTGGCAATCCAATAGAGCGGCACGATGCGGGCGATGCGAATTTTCAAGAATTCCAATGGCGTCCTGTCTTTTTTCGCCAGGGTCACGACCATGACAAAACCGCTGATGAGAAAGAGCATTTCGATGCCCGAAAAAAAACGCGTGCCGATCTCTTCGATTACTACCCCGGGAATCATGGAGAGAGCGTGGACCAAGACGACGACCATGCAGGCCAACCCACGCAGGTATTGTATGGGGCGAATCAATGTCGACTCCGAACCCGGCGGTAGAGGGTCTGCAGTCCGCGCCGGGTTGGCAGCGGACGCGGCATCTGATCGTGGGTGCCTAGTTTCACGCATAAGGTTCAAGCTTGATCTCCAACGCCATGGACAAAGGGCCGAAATTAAAGAGGCGTTTGCCAGAGATTGTCAGAAATTTTGTGCTCTGAGCCGGTTGGTTAACTATTGACCTCGAACCGATCGCCGAACACCACCGCGAACTGGGCTTTTGCCGCAGGCCATTCCCATCTTCCAATTTTTCGTCATCCCGCGCAATTGCAGCCAGACTTGCTGCATGGCTGGGCAGTGCCAGATCGAGAGCGATAGTGCCAGGATTGTCGAGATCGCTGATTTTCGCGCACTCTCACGGAGTGTAAATCGCAAGCCGGTCATTTCAGCGGACCCCGGTCATACCGCGGAACACCGCCGAACTCGTCAGGAGTCCGTCATAAGTACCGCTGCCGGTGACTTTTCCATTTTCGAGCTCGAAGATGATGTCGCATGAACGCACTGCATTCATGCGGTGCGCGATGAGAATGGTTGTATAGCGGCCGCGCAAACGGCCGAGCGTCGCCATTAGTTCCTGTTCCGTCAGGCCGTCCAAGGCACTCGTGGCCTCGTCGAACACAAGGACGGTTGCTTCCCGATATAACGCGCGCGCGATTCCGATTCTCTGCCGCTGGCCGCCGCTCAACTGGATGCCTCGCTCACCCACCCTATGATCGTAGCCTGAGGGGAGGGTCTTGATGAACTCATCGAGTTGCGCCAGTCGAGCGGCTTCCACCAGCCGCTGTCGATTGATATCCGCAGCAGGAATTCCCAATGCAATGTTCTGCGCGATGCTCGAGTCCAGCAAAAACATATTCTGCGGAACGTAGGCGATTCGGGACTGCCAGGCCGTGCGATTGGCCTCGTCGAGCGCGCACCCATCCACTTCAACGCGACCCTCAGAAGGCGCCAGCAACCCCACGATCACATCCACCAGAGTCGTCTTTCCCGAGCCGTTGACGCCGACGATGCCGACCGCAGCACCGGCGGGGATTCGCAAGGAGACCCCTCTGAGGGCCCAGGGTTGGTCGGGGGCATAACGAAAGGACACGTCCTCGAGCCGGATTGCCTGTTGAGGGCGCGCCTGCCATGCGCGGTCACTCTGTGAGATTGCCGGAGTGGTAGTGTGAATTGCAGTTCGAGCTCGCCGCAAATCCGGCGCAATCAGGGCTAGCCCGGCGCGGCCGGCACGAATATTCACGGATGCGGCAAATACCTGCTGCAGGATAGGCAAGAGCCGATACGCGGCGAAGGCGAGAAACGTCAATTGCCCCAGCCAGGGACCGACGCCATCCTCGCGGCCGGCGAGCACGAGCGCGAGGCCAACGAGGCCCACCGCGGCCACGCATTCCATGAGGTACCTGGGATAGTCTGATACGATTTGACTGAGAGTAGCGGAGAGAGAAAAGGACTTGCTGGCTCGCTCGAATCGGCCGCGGAAGAAATTCTGCGCCCGCAGGACGATGATTTCCTTGATGGCCCCGAAGCTCTCGTGCAGGATCTGCGCCTGTTCGATGGAAGAGAGCGACTGGGTTTGTCCGAGTTGCAGCAGCCGGTTGCGCAGGACGAAATAGATCAGAGCGTAGCCACCGGCCAAACCGGCGCTCATGGCGAGCGCGATCATCGGGTTCAACAATAGGATTGACAAGATGATGAACGAAGCGGTGACCAGATTGGTCACTAGCAGAAAAGCATTCCGCAGGATGCCGTTGGTAAACCTCGCGGTCTCATAGAGTATGTTGTTATAGAGCATCGTGCCGTTTGCGCGGACGTGAAAAGAGTACGGGCGCGAAAGATATTCACCGAACAAGGTAGATTGCAGCTCGGTGCCGATCCGCAGCGCTAGGCGGCTCATCGCCAGGGCGCCCAGGACGTTGATCAGATTAGCGATCAGCACCACTGCACTGAATGCAATGCCGAGAGCCACGACGAAGCCGCGTTTGTTCGAGAAGCCTCCGTGCACATACGCCCAGTGGAGCAATGCGTTGTGATCGATGAGTTCCGGCTGACCGAGCACCGCGAAAAAAGGAGCGATCGCCGCGATCCCTCCGACGGTCGAGAAGGCCATTGCCATGGAGACAATCTGCATTGCCAGGATGCCGCGCCTCTGCTTCGGCGTCAGAATACTCCAGAAATCGGCAAATAGAGTCATGAGGCCGCGCGACCATTCGCCGCGTTCACTGCGGCAGCCGGTCGTTTACTATTTTGCACAAGGGCAACGCCTGGGCATGCGAATTGGCCGTCACAGGCTCATGATACGGGGATCCCACTGTCGAATGAGTTTTCTCGACAGATTGAGTTCCCATGGGGCACCGTAGAATTGAAACCGATATCGCCATGACGCCAGCGCTCGTAGGGCGGTTTTTCCCCAGGCTGGGGCGCGTACATCCATGATTGTCGGATATCGGCATCCCAGAACGGTCGTGAAATCGATGATTCGCTTGCGCAGACGCTCTTCAAGCCAGGGAGCGTCCTGGTGGCACCAATAGTCGATCCATTGCGGCTCGGCCCATTCATCCGCCGTTCGCGGAAATATCACGGGATTGCCGGCGCGATCGCGTAGCTCGCTGGCCATGCGGGCCGACGTGGGATTTTTGTCGTCCTGCCTCCGGGGCAGGGGCGTGTAGATGTAAATCATGACCTCGGTCGCAGGGTAGAGCCGTTTGATCATGCGGATGAACTCGAAGGTTTTCTCGGTCTCGCCCTCAGGATCTCGAGGCGGGGCCAGCATGAACGAAAGCTCTGGGATGACACCATTGCTCAGGCATTTCTCCACGGCTTCCAGGGTCTGATCGCGGTTGGTGCCCTTGCGGATATCGTGCAGCAGCCAATCGCTCGGAGACTCCGCTCCGATGTATGCCATGCTCAACCGGCTTTTCCTTATGAGAGCCCATGACGACTCCGATAGATTCACCAGAGCGTCGGAGCGCGCAAAGCACCACCAGGGCATCTGCAATTTCGCGAGAATTTCGAGTAAGGGCACCATATCGACTTCACGATCGAAGAAGTTATGGTCATAGAATTGTATTGCGTCCGCACCGAGCCGCTCCTTCAGATACACCAGGTCTTGTTCCAGCCTGTGCGCTGTCGGCAGCGCCGTCTTGCCCCGATACATCGTGGCGACGCCGCAGAACGTGCAACGAAAGCGGCAGCCCAAGGCGGCCTGATAGCCGATGGTGTGTCTGCCAAGATAGGTGTTCTTCAGGTATTGCCGGGGGTTTTCCAGCTTGTCGTAAGGCAGCATGCGGCTGAGACTTGCGGTGGAAAATTTACGATCCTTGTTGTGCACGATCTGGTCGTGCCGGCGCCAACTCAGTCCGACGATGAAGGTCAACTCATCGCGTCGACCGGCGGCCAGCGCATCCAGCAGCTCAATGAGGGTATCCTCTCCTTGCGCTCTCACGACGTAGTCGACGTACGGAGAGTTCATTGCCGCATCCGGACACACGGTCGGGAAAGCGCCGCCCCAGATAATGGGCACCTCGGGCGCCTTCTCGCGGATCGCCTTGGACACTGCAATCGCCGAACGCAGCTGAGGCCCGCCCATGACGGTAACACCCACGGCTGCGACAGTTCCATCGCTTACGGTGCGCACGGCCGTCCGAACGTACTCTCGGTCTACATTGCCGTCGATGATCGTCGACCGGTACTTGCCGTCGAGCGCGACAGACAGACTCATCATCGCCAGCGGAAAGCGTGCGTTGCCCTCCGACGTAATCGTCGGGTTGATGAGTAGAATACGCTGCAAATCAGTCATCTTGTCCTCTGAAGTCAAAGCCTCGGCGCGAGCCTGAATACGGTCAGCCTCTCATTCACGAAACGGCGCTCGGCCTGCACCGAAATATGCAAGCCTCGCCTGGAAAACTCTTCCAGGAAAAAGCCCCCGTCTCCTCCAAAGGTCGACAACAGCACCAGGGCAAATCCACCTGGATTGAGCTTCTCTGGGAGACCAACGGCAAATCTCTCCGCCACGTCGGTGGAGCGCCACGCGCGATCTCGGTCATCCCGCGGTGCGGCTCGCAGGAACGGTGGGTTGAACAGGATTAAATCGAACCGCTCCCCGGGCACCGCGGTGAACAGATCTCCGTGCCGCGCATCGATCTTGTGCTCCAGGTGATTCAGAAGTGCGTTGATTTCGGTGCAGCGAACTGCCGCAGCGTTGATGTCTACCGCGACGACGCGGCGTGCGTGCTTGGCCGCCAGTACGGCGCAGACGCCGGATCCCGTTCCCATGTCCAGGACAGCGTGATCCTTTTTGATGAGGTTCGAATCGAGGAGTGACGACAGGAATTCACCGGTGCGAGGCACCTTTGGGTTGAAGACACTTGGCGTAACGAGAAATGGCGCACCGTGCACGTGCTCGACACGGAAATCGTCATAGCGATGTTTCCCAACGAGCCTGTACCCCAAGGCCATCGCCTTGCCGATGAGTCGATTGATCAGCGGGGCGCGGGCAACCCTGAGCAAGTCTTGGGTGGACGGCGCGGGAGCAATCATGACAATGTTTGTGCAGGCGCCAGCCAGCGCATGAACAGCATTTCCACTGGCCATCGATAGTTGTCCTTGTTGCATCGATAACGTGCCAGCCGCTGTAACAGCCTCTTGCCCGGGGACGCCTTTTTCCAGGCTAGTTCGTGGAAGAATTTGAAGCGCTCTATCAGCTCGAATTTCTCAGGTGATACCCAAGGACCCGGCTCGCCGGCGACGTAGTCGAACTTCGCCCACTCCTCGAGTGTTTCCGGCAGACGAAAGCCACGCTCCACGGCCTCGATCACCAGTGCACTGCCGGGATAGGGTTTGAAATAGAAGATCGGCGTCAGGAATTCCGGACTCATGGAGCGCAGGCGTTTGGCGCAGTCCAAGGTAGCCTGAACATTCTCGTCGCTCTCGTCAGGAAATCCGACAATGAAGGGAAAATGTCCGGCGATTCCAAACCGCAGCATCTTCTCGGCAGTCTCATACACCTGTTCAATCTTGATGTCTTTCTTGATGCGTTTCAGCACCTCGTTGGACCCGGATTCGACACCGACGAGCAGCCTGCGTAGTCCTGATTGCTTGCATCGCACCCAGACATGGTCGGGGAGCCTAATTCCTTGATCGGCGCGCATCGTGGCAGCCCAAGTGATCTTCATCCCGGATTCAACGATCCGGTCGGCGAGTGCCTCAACCCGGCCGGCTTTGGTGAAAAAAGTTTCGTCCTGGAAGTTCACGTCGTCGAAGTGATATTTGTCCCAAAGTTCTTTCAGACGCATCGCCATTCGCACGGGTTCCAAACCGACCCACTTTCGCCCGTATACAAACGGGTCGGAACAGAATGCGCAGCGAAAATTGCAGCCTTGGGAGGAGATGTAGTCCAACTGCCGTTTGCCCTTCAGCTGGAAATAGCGCTCGACGGGAATCAGGCCATAGTCATGGGCTCGAAAATTATCGACCTGCGCCAATGCCCGTGATGGATTTTCCTGTATGGTGCCGTCACTCAACCTCACGGTGCATCCGGCGCAATCATCCAGAGAGCGGCCGTGCGCAAGGCGATCCACGATCTCGGCAAACGTCTCTTCTCCTTGGCCGCGTACGGTCACATCGACCGACTGCTCGAGTAAGCACTCCTTGGAAAACATGGACGGGTGCCAGCCACCCCAAACGACAGGCAGATCGGGCCGCGCTCGCTTGGCCGAACGCGATATGCGCAAGGCATCTGAAATCGGCGCTCCCGTGAGTACGGTGATCCCAAGGCACAATGCGTCGCCGATATGAGAGAGAACGGCCTTTTCTGCATCAGGATCCAGGCGCGCGTCGATTGTGACCACTTCGTAGAGGTTCGGGTCGAGTTCGGAGCCGATCGCGAGTAAGGCCAGGGGCATGGTGAAAAACACGGCCTGTGGATTGTAAAGCACGATCTTCAGCCGCTTTCGCGGCGACTGGGCCGGCTCGGTAGGTAGCGTGGAACGCATCGTCATGCCGAAGCCTCCGCCGCAAACTTCGCGGCATGATTTGAAGCGCGGATATGTTCCGGATCCCGCCACATGGAACACACGCAGGTCTTACATTCCTTGCGCAAGCCGGCGTCGATCTGGGCCCGCAGTTCTGACATAGAGGTGCCGTTCAATGCAAACGGCAGATCGACACCCGGTCCGCTGCGGCTTGCGAGCACGTTTGCTTCGGGCGGCCCGGAAATGAAAAAGCAGGGCTGCAGGCGTCCAGTCGCGCCGATCACGGCGGAGAACTCCGGCGCATTGCAGCGAACGGGCGGGTAAGGCCCTTTTCGGCAGATGGCGGCGAAGTATTGGTGGATGTGTCGCAGCTTTTGTGGACTCTCGGCGATGAAGCCGGATCGAAAGTCTTCGCGGTGATCTTGCTCGATGGAATTCAAGGCTTGCTCGAATCCAGGTAAATCCTCCGGAAGCAAGGCGAGATTGGAGACGAAATCGTCCGTGCGTGCGAATGCATGTGGATTGGCAACATCGACTGCGAGAAATGAAATGTTGCGGGCGCCGAGTTCTTTCGCTAGGTCGACAAAGTGCCGCAGCTGCCGATAGTTGGCACGCTGCAGAGTGACGCGAATGCCGGTCGAGATTCCAAGGGCCGCTGCCGCCCTGATTCCTTCGCATACCTTGTCGAATGCGTCCAAACCGCGAATCGCCGCATAGGTCGCGGCATCGGTTCCATCGAGCGACACCGTGATGGAATCGAACAGCTGCACGGCGCGCGAGGCATGCTTGGCCAAGGCCAGTCCGGATGTCAGCAGCCACACCTTGAGTCCGTTTGCGCGCAGCGTCTGCGCAATTGCCGCCCATTCAGGATTGAGCAATGGCTCGCCCCCCGACAGCAGCACGATTTGTGTCTTTAGCTCAACAAAACTTGGGAGCAGCCGGGATACTGCCGCAAGGGTCATGTCATCCCGCCCGTGCCGCCAGTAGTCGCATGTGACACACCGGGAATTGCACCGGTCGGTCACATATAGTGTCACCAGTGGCAGCCGCCGCAAGGGCGGGCGATGTGCAAACGCTTCGGCGGGCAAATTATGACTCTCGATGATCTTATGAATTGTCCAACCACCGACACTTGCGGTAGCGAACGTCCAGATAAACGGACTTTATGGTGAGTGCCCGCCGGACGGCAAACAGTTCATGGGATGTAGCTGAATTTGCATAACCGGTGCGGACAACCAGACCCCTGAGCAAGACCCTCAGCGACAAAGTTTACACCCAGGAATCTAGGGCCATGGGTCACACATTAATTAGTAGCCTCAACTCTTTGATTTAGTTAAGCTCTGGCCCCCATGGATACCGTCTCCGCCGGTCTTGAGTTCGAGAAGGTGCACGTTTGGCGCGGAGACCGGCATGTGCTCCAGGGCGTCAGCGCGCACATACGCCGCCGGGAATTGCTGCACATTTCGGGTCCCAACGGCACGGGCAAGACGACCTTGCTCCGGGTCGTGAGCGGCCTGTTGCGCCCGGAACAGGGCTCGGTGAGCTGGTTGGGACGCTCGATCACGACTTATCGGACTGAATACCACGCGGATTTGGCCTATGCCTCGCATGAGCCGGCGCTGAAAGGCGACCTGACGGCGCTCGAGAACCTGCGTTTTTCCGTGGGATTGAAGCGCCGCGTCAGTGCACAAGAGTTGCTTGGTGCGTTGAATCGCGCCGGAGTCGGCGCCTGCGCGGACCTGCCGGCCCGGGTGCTCTCAGCCGGCCAAAGACGTCGGGTCGCCATGGCACGGGTTTTGGCGATGAACGCCTCGGTCTGGCTGCTCGACGAGCCGTACACCAATCTTGACGCCTCGGGTGCAGAGCTCTTGTCGGGGCTGCTCAAGGCGCATGTGGAAGGGGGTGGACTGGCGCTGGTCGTGGCGCACCATGAACTGGCGATTCCCTGCGGCGTCCGGCGCCTGGAGCTCCATTCATGAGATTGAGCGCAGGACGGGCCTTTGCCCTGATCGTGCACCGTGAACTTTGTCTCAGTTTTCGGCGGCCGGAGCATCTGTGCCAGCCGCTGGTGTTCTTTTTGATCGTCACCACCTTGTTTCCATTGGGTTTAAGTCTGCAGTTGTCGCAGCTGCGGGACATTGCGCCCGGCGTGCTTTGGGTGGCGGCGCTGTTATCGTCGCTGCTGTCGCTCGATTCCCTGTTCAAAGGCGACGCCGATGATGGCACTTTGGAGCAACTTGCGCTCAGCGGGCAGGAACTTACGCTCATCGTCGTGGCCAAAACCTGCGCCCATTGGCTGGTAACGGGTCTAGCCTTGGTCGTGGTGTCGCCGATTGTGGCGACTGCGCTGGATATTCCCACCGCAGCATTTGCGACAATGATGCTGAGTTTGGCCCTGGGCACCCTTACTTTGAGCTGGCTGGGGGCCATTGGCGCGGGTCTTACCATCGGGCTGCGCCGCGGCAACGTGCTGCTGTCTTTGATCGTGCTGCCGCTGGCGACACCGTTATTGATTTTTGGTGCCGCAGCGACCGAGCGGGCGATTTCGGGTGCGAGCACGGTGGGGGCTTTGTATTTCTTGGCGGCGCTGTGCGTGTTCACCTGCACGCTGGCGCCGTTTGCGGCGACGGCGGCATTGCGCATCACCTTGGAATAGCAGTGAGAGAGTATGTGGACTTGGTTTTATAAGCTGGCCTCTCCTCCCCATGTCTATGGGGTCGCGGCTGCACTGATGCCCTGGCTCCTCGGTGGTGCCGCGCTGGCGGTCGCCTATGGACTGATTGCCGGTCTTGCGTTTGCGCCCCCCGACTACCAGCAGGGCGATGCGTTTCGCATGATCTATGTGCACGTGCCGGGCGCCATTCTGTCCTTGACGGTGTACATGGTCATGGCGGCGGCCAGCGCCGTGGCCCTCGTTTGGCGCATCAAAGTGGGCCATGCCGTGGCGGCGGCGTCCGCGCCAATCGGAGCATCGTTCGCGCTCATGGCGCTGGTCACCGGTTCACTATGGGGCCGGCCGATGTGGGGTGCGTATTGGGCCTGGGATCCTCGCTTGACCTCGGAACTGATCTTGCTGTTCATCTATATCGGGGTGATGTCGCTGCGATCGGCATTCGAGGATCCGGCGCGCGGCGATCGCGCTGCAGCGCTGTTGGCCGTGGTCGGCGTCGTGAACGTGCCCATTGTCCATTTCTCCGTCGTCTGGTGGAACTCGCTGCATCAGGGGGCAACGATTGTTAAACTAGGCACACCCTCGATGCCGGGCAGCATGCTCTGGCCGCTTTTATCGATGTGGCTGGGTTTCATGTTGTTCTACGGTGCCGTGCTGTGTACGCGCGTGCAGGCTGAGGTGCTCAATCGGGAGCGCCAGGCGGCCTGGGTGCGGGAGGCGATCAAGTCATGATGAGCAATTTCTGGTCCATGGGCGGTTACGCGCGTTACGTATGGCCCTGTTTTGGATTTGCCGGTGCGGTTCTGGCGTGGAATCTTTGGGCCGCACGCCGCTTGCTGGCCGGTGCGCGCCTGCGTTCGGCGCGCGCACTTGCGATGGCAGCGAGTGACGCACGATGACTCCGCGCCGCAAGCGCTTGTTGGTCGTGCTCGGCATCCTGGGTGGTGTTGCCGCTTCGGTGTCGCTCGCGGTCATGGCGTCGCGCGAGAACATCATGTTTTACTTCGATCCCAGCCAAGTGGTGGCGGGCAAGGCGCCGCTGGCGAAGCGCTTTCGCATCGGCGGCATGGTGGTCAAGGGCAGCGTGGAACGCAAACCCGGCGATATCGAAGTGCGCTTCGTGCTCACCGATTTCGCGCATGAGGTCCCGGTGGAATACAGCGGCGTGTTGCCGGATCTATTTCGCGAAGGACAGGGGATCATCGCGCATGGCACGATGAATGCGCAGGGTGCGTTCGTCGCCGACGAAGTGCTCGCCAAGCACGACGAGAAGTACATGCCGCCCGAAGTCGCCGCATCGCTCAAGAACAAGACCGCCGCCGCCGCTGCGGTTCGGCCAATCACGTAAGGCGCATTGATATGGCCGCCGAATTGGGAATATTCGCCCTCATCCTGGCTTTCGTCTTGAGCCTGTGCCAAGCGTTCTTCGGGTTGGTGGGTGCCTGGAAGGCGAAGCCGGTTTGGATGGCCGTGGCGCGGCCCGCGGTCACCGGGCAGTTCGTGTTCGTGGCCATGGCGTTTTCCTGCCTGCTGTACTGCTTCGTGAACAATGACTTCTCGGTGCTGTATGTGGCCCGCAATTCGAATTCGCAATTGCCGCTGTTCTACCGCATTGCGGCGTTGTGGGGTGCGCACGAAGGCTCGCTGCTGCTGTGGATCATGATCCTCTCGATCTGGAGCGTTGCGGTCGCCGCATTCAGCCGTGCGCTGCCCTTGTCCTTCTCCAGCCGCGTGCTCGGCGTGATGGGCCTGATCAGCTCGGGATTCATGCTCTTCACGCTGTGGACCTCGAGCCCTTTCCTGCGCCTGATTCCCGCGGCGCAGGACGGCGCGGACTTGAATCCCGTGTTGCAGGACTTTGCCCTCGCCATCCATCCGCCCATGCTGTACACCGGCTATGTCGGCTTCTCCGTGGCCTTTGCCTTCGCCTGCGCGGCGATGCTCGAGGGCCGACTGGATCAGACCTGGGCCAAGTGGACACGGCCGTGGACGATTTTCGCGTGGCTGTTTCAAACCATCGGGATCGCGCTCGGCAGCTGGTGGGCCTACTACGAGTTGGGCTGGGGCGGTTGGTGGTTTTGGGATCCGGTCGAGAACGCTTCATTCATGCCGTGGCTGGTCGGAACGGCCCTGATCCACTCATTGAGCGTCACCGAGAAGCGCGGCATCTTCAAGAGCTGGACGCTGCTGCTCGCCATTTTTGCCTTCTCGCTGAGCCTGGTGGGCACATTCCTGGTGCGTTCAGGCGTGCTGGTGTCGGTGCATTCTTTTGCGACCGATCCGACGCGAGGTCTTTACATCCTTGCATTCCTCGTGCTCACCATCGGCGGATCGCTGACACTGTACGCATGGCGTGCACCGAAGCTGTACGCCCCGGGTGGTTTCGAGCTGTATTCGCGCGAGTTCTTCCTGCTGGTGAACAATGTCATTCTGGTGAGCGTTGCCGCTCTGGTGCTGTGGGGCACCTTGTCCCCGTTGGTCTATGAAATGCTGAACATCGGCAAGATTTCCGTGGGGCCTCCGGTGTTTGCGCTGATGTTCTTGGTGCCGGTATTCCCTTTGATGGTGTTTCTGGCGATCGGCATGCATTCGGCTTGGCGCCGAGGCAAGCTCACGGTGACCGCAAAGCCCCTGTGGTGGCTGGCCGGCGCCGCGGTGCTGCTGTCGGTCGCGATTCAAGGGCTGGTCTTCCGGGAATTTCATCCGGTGGGCCTCATCGGCTTCAGCTTCGGTTTCTGGATCATTTTCTCTTCGGTGCTCGAGCCGCTGCGTCGCTTGAGGCAAAAGCAGACGCTCACCGCAGCGCTCCTGGGCATGTCCATTGCCCATCTGGGCGTCGGGGTGTTCGCCATCGGCGCCAGCGGTGTGGAAAGCTACAAGATCGAGAAAGACGTGGCGCTGAAACCGGGGGGCAGCTTTGCGATTGCCGGTTATGATTTCAAGTTCGTGCACGCCACCGATGTGCGTGGACCGAACTACGATGCCGCGCAAGGCCTGATCGAGATCACGCGCGGAGGCAAGCCGGTGACCACGCTGTTGCCGCAAAAGCGTCATTTCTGGGTACAGCAGACTTTCAACAGCAAAGCCGCCATCTCGGTCAATTGGGCGCGTGACTTGTTCGTCGCCATGGGCGACCCTCTGGGCGACAACGCCTGGAGCATGCGTATTCAATACAAGCCGCTGGTGCGCTACATCTGGCTGGGCGCCATCATCATGGCTCTGGGTGGATTCATCGCCGCTACCGACCGGCGGTACCGGCTCAAAGTGCCGGCAGCCGCGCCGGAGATCGCCGCGCCGCCCGGTTCGCGGGCCGAGCTGGGTTCAGTCTGATGTGGAAGTTCCTGCTGCCTTTTGCGGCCTTTGTCGCGCTGGTCGTGCTGTTTGCGTTTGGATTGAATCCCAAACGCGATATCCATGCATTGCCGTCGCCGCTCATCGGTAAGCCGGCTCCGGAATTTGCTTTGACCGACGTGTTGAACCCATCGGCTGTCGTCAGCAATACCAGCCTGAAGGGACAGGTGTACGTCGTAAATGTCTGGGGTACGTGGTGCGCCGAGTGCCGTGTGGAGCACCCGGCGTTGCTGGCGATTGCGGAGCAGCATGTGGTACCCGTCATCGGGATCGACTGGTCCATCGATCATGGCCTGGGTGAGCGCGATAAGGCGCAACAATGGTTGGAGCGACTGGGTAATCCGTATGCTCAGGTGGCTTTTGACAAGGAGGGCCGCACGGTCATCGACTGGGGAGTCTACGCCGCGCCGGAAACCTTCTTGGTCGATCGTCAAGGCAATGTGATTTTCAAACACATCTCCGCCCTGACCCAAGAAGTGTGGGAAAAGGAGTTCCTGCCGCGCATCGCTGCCGCTGGGAAGGGCACATGAATCGCGGATCGTTCGCCGGGGTATTGACGCTGGCATTGGCCCTGCCCGGATTTGGCGGCGCCTTCGCGGAGCCGCCGGCGGCTGATGCATTGGATATTCACGGTCAGCTGGCCAGTCCGGAACTGCAGGTGCGTTTCGAGCGCATCGCCAAGGAGCTGCGATGTCTGGTCTGCCAGAACGAATCCATCGCGGACTCCAATGCCGATCTGGCGCGAGATCTGCGCCGCCAAGTTCGCGAAATGCTCATCGCCGGCAAGAGCGATGATGCCATTTTCACCTTCATGACCGACCGTTACGGCGAGTTCGTGCGCTTCGCGCCGCCGCTGACTCCGAAGACGGCCTTCATTTGGGGAGCTCCCTTCGTCATGCTGTTGCTGGGCGGCACCATCGTTTACCGCGTCGTCCGACAACGCTCGCGCATGCCGTTGGACGAATGAGTGCCTTCCTCACCGTCGCAGCCCTGATGGCTGCGATCGCCGCGGCAGTCGTCGCCCTGCCTTTGATGCGCGACAGGGCGAGTCGTTTGGTAGGTGCCGTGGTGGCATTGCTGGTGGCCGGTGCGGCGGCAGGACTGTATCCGCTGTGGTCGAATTGGGATTGGCACGCGCCGGCCCAAGCGCAGGCGATCGCCGCTCCCGAAGTTGCTGCCATGATGGCCAAGCTCGAACAGCATCTGCGCGATGATCCGAACGACCTGGCCGGCTGGCTGCTGTTGGGTCGCTCCTACACGGCCTTGCAGCGACTGGACGATGCGGTCACCGCCTACGATCGCGCCCATCGACTGGCCGGCAACAGTTTCGAAGCCGCCTTGGGGCTGGGGGAGGCCCTGAGTCTGCGCGCGGGCGGGGAGGTTACTCCACCCGCAGCGCAGCTTTTCGAGGACGCCATCGCCTTGGAGCCGAACAATCCCAAGGCCCTGCTGTACGGTGGTTTCGCCGCGGCGACGCGCGGTGATCGAGCATTGGCACGTAGCCGCTGGCAGGCGCTGAAGGATCTTCATCCGCCGGCGCAGATCGAGCAGATGTTGGACGCGCGAATTGCCGAGCTGGGCGCCCCGTCCTCGGGGGCGGCACCGGGGCCGACGCCTGAAAACGTCGCCTCATCCGGGACGAATGCGTCATCCGCCGGGACGAACACGAGCGCACAGGGGTCGGCAGCGGCGCAAGTCACTGTCAATATACGTATCGCACCCGCGCTGAAGTCGCGCCTGAAACCGGAGGCCCCCTTGTTCGTCTTTGCCCGTGATCCCGGCAGCCGAGGACCCCCGCTGGCGGCGAAGCGCCTGACGAGCGCCGCCATTGGTACCCAGGTGCAATTGTCCGCCGCGGATTCCATGATGCCGGGACGCGTCCTGGTCAGCGGGCGGCGGGTTTCCATCACCGCCCGGGTGTCATTCAGCGGGCAGCCGACGCCGGCAGCGGGCGACTTGTACGGCGAGTTAGGCTATGACGTGGGTCACGACGGCGCCTTGGACCTGGTGATCGATCGCGTCGCTGACTAGGGCGGAACGATGAGCGTCGCCGACTTTTGGCCGGCAGGACGCTCGAAGAGAGATTCCCTTACCGGCAATCGGAGGCCATCGGCATGGAGCGCGGTAAAATAATTACCCCTCTACCCGCAACTTTTTCCCGCGTCGACGGGTTCTGTGAACGTCGCCGTACTTCTGAGAGGAACATCGTGGAACTGCTATGGGCGTCCGGTGTCTTGTGGCGGTAAGTATGGAAAATCATGTGGACCCTAGCAAGGGCGATGCGGAATGAGGATGAGGAGATGGATCGCCCGGCGGGATTCATGCGGGACAGAGGAAGTTATCCTTAGGGATCTAGTGCTATGAATATAACTCCGACTGAACAGCGTGCGAGCCTCGGGTCCTTGATCACGGGACGCGCAGGGGTATGGGTATTTGCCGTGGCCGCCGTCGTGTTGGTCGGGGTTCTGGCCGTGCGACTGACCAAGGTGTTGGCCGTCACCCCGGTGGTCGCCAATCGGCCTGTGCCCACGGTTTCGGTCACCGAGGTGGGCATCAGCAAGGTACCCACCACCGTGAGCATCATCGGCACGATCGGAGCGCGCTACGACATGCCCATCGGTGTCGAGGACGCGGCCGGGCGGGTGGCTGCGGTTCTGGTGGAAGCCGGCGATCACGTGAAGCGGGGTCAGATACTGGCGCGCCTGAACGTGTCGATTCTCGAACCGCAGGTCGCCAATCTCGAGGCGGCACTCGAGCAGGCACGCGCCGAGGCGGAGCTCGCGGATGCGGAATACCATCGGGCGCAGGCGGTCGGCGCTTCGGGGGCGTTGTCCGCGGAGGAAACCCAGCGCCGCAAGTCCACCGCAGTCACGGCGGCGGCCAAGGTCAAATTTGCGGAAGCACAGCTCACGGAGGCCAAGGCGCGCCTGGCGCGTGCCGATATCCGCGCGCCCGAGGATGGCATCATCCTGACCCGCAATGTCGAAGTCGGCCAGACGGCGCTGCCGGGCGGCGAGGCCATGTTCCGCTTGTCGAAGGCCGGCCAGGTTGAGATGAAAGGCCAGGTCGCGGAGCAGGATCTGCCGCTGCTCAGCGTCGGACAGCAAGTCAACGTGCGCCTTACCGGTACGTCCAAGATCTATCCCGGCAAAATCCGCCTGCTCGGAGCGGTCATCGATCCTGCAACCCGCTTAGGGATTGCCCGCATTGATCTTGCGCCGGATCCGAATCTTCGTCCGGGCGCCTTCGCGCGTGCCGAAGTCACGGTCAGCAATGCCGAGCGTGCGGTACTGCCGCAAACCGCCGTACTCACCGACGATCGCGGCAGCTATGTGCTCATCGTCAATGCGCAGAACAAAGTCGAGCGCCGCGCGGTTCGCGTGTCCGGCATCGTGCAAAGCGGCGTGACGATTGCCGAAGGGGTGGCAGGAACCGACCAGGTCATCGCCACCGCCGGCGCTTTCCTGCAAGAGGGCGAGGTGGTCAAGCCCATGCTCATCGTCGCGGGTAAGTCATGAGAAACATCTCGGCTTGGGCAATCCGGCATCCGGTAACCCCCATCGTTTTGTTCGTCGTGCTGTTCTTCATGGGCACCGTCGCCTTCATACGCTTGCCGGTCAATCTCAATCCGGACGTGTCGTTCCCCGAGGTGAATGTCGAGATCTCCGAGCCGGGTGCTGCGCCCACCGAGATGGAGACGCAAATCGCGCAGAAGGTCGAAGGCACGATCTCGAGTATTGGCAACGTGCGTCACATCACCACCTTCATCACGGAAGGGTTGGTGCACATCTCCGTCGATTTCCAGATTGGCACACCCATCGATCGCGCGGTCACGGATGTGCGCGATGCGGTCGCCAAGGTTCGCAGCGACCTGCCGCAGGGGATATTCGAGCCGCAGGTGTCACGCCAGGACGTGGACGGCGGGGCTTTCGTGTACTACGCGCTTAGTACCACCAGCCTGACGCCCGCGCAGCTCAGCTGGGCCATCGACAACACCATCACCAAGCGGTTACTGGCAATCAGTGGCGTGGCCCAGGTGCAGCGCATCGGCGGTGTGGACCGCCAAATCCGCGTGGAGCTGGATCCTGGACGCATGCAGGCCATGGGCCTCACGGCGGTGCAGGTCAACGAGCAGCTGCGCGAGCTCAACATGGACGCCGCCGGCGGCCGGGCACAGGTCGGCGGAGGCGAGCAAGCCATTCGGGTCTTGGGCGGCGCCAAGAGCGCGGAGCAGCTTAGCGACACGCAGATCATCGTGCCGGGTGGAAAATTCGTGCGCCTGCGCGAAATAGCCGACGTGCGGGACGGCATTGCGGAAATTCGCAGTATCGCCCGGTTGAACGGCCGTCCGGCGACGGCCTTCGGCGTCTTCAAGGCCAGGGGCGCCTCGGACGTCAGTACCGCGAAGGCCGTACAAATCGAACTCGACAAGATCTTGGTCGAAAATCCGGCGCTGCATCTGCAGCCGATCTTCACCACGGTCGAGCATACCATTGCCACCTATCACTCGTCGTTGGAAGCGCTGGTAGAGGGTTCGTTGCTGGCTGTGGTGGTGGTTTGGTTCTTCCTGCGCAGCTGGCGTGCGACGCTGATCTCGGCCCTCGCGATACCGCTCTCGGCCATTCCCACCTTTGCATTCATGCAATTCATGGGCTTCACCCTGAATACGATCACACTGCTCGGCCTTTCGCTGGTCGCCGGCGTGTTGGTGGACGATGCCATCGTGGAAATCGAGAATATCGTCCGGCATATGCGCATGGGCAAGAGTGGGTTTCAGGCCGCGATCGATGCGGCCGATGAAATCGGGCTCGCGGTGGTCGCGACCTCCTTCACCATCATCGCGGTGTTCCTCCCCGTCAGCTTCATGAGCGGCATCAGTGGCCAGTATTTCAAGCAGTTCGGTTTGACGGTCGCCACGGCGGTATTCATTTCGCTGCTGGTGGCACGCATGATCACGCCGGTGCTCGCGGCCTATGGGCTGCAAAGCGATTCGCTGCTGGTGCACAACAGCGACGGGCCCATCATGACACGCTATCTACAGGCGCTGAATTGGTGCGTCGCCAATCGCTGGAAGACCATTGCCGGCGGTACGGTATTCTTTCTCCTGTCGGTCGGCGGCTTGATGGCGATCCCGAAGGCCTTCGTGCCGGCCGAGGATTTCGCGACCTCCATCATCAATGTGGAACTACCCCCGGGCGGCACGCTGGAAGATACCGAGCGCGTATCGGCCGGAGCGGTGGCGTTGGTTCGACAGTCGCCGGAGGTGACCGATGCGGTGGAATTCATCGGCGGCGACGGCGACAACCTGCGCACCGCGACCATCTTCGTCAGCCTGGTTCCACGCTCCCAGCGCAGCTTGAGCGAGAAGGAGTGGGAGCAGAAGTTGCAGCCCATGCTCTCGCAGGTGCCGGACGGACATTTGAGCTTCAACGGGCAGAACTTCGGCGGGCGCGACATCTCGCTGTTCCTGGTCGGCGATGACCCGGTGCTGGTGGAAATCGCAGGGCATAAGGTGCTCGATGAAATGCGTGCAATGCCGGAACTGCAGGACGCCCGCATCAATGGTGATTTGCCGCGCCCCGAGATCGTCGTGCATCCGCGGCTCGATATCGCGGCTGAATTGGGTGTCAGCGTCCAGAACATCAGTCAGACGATCCGCATCGCGACCCTGGGCGACCTCCCCCAGAACGGTGCGAAGTTCTCCCTGACCGACCGGCAGATCCCCATTCGCGTTAGTTTGCCCGAGAGTTCGCGTCATGATCTGACCACGCTGGAGAATCTGCCGGTGCCTACCGCCAGCGGCGCGAGCGTGCCGTTGAAGACCGTCGCCGACTTGAGCTTTGGCCAAGGTCCTTCCGCGGTGCGCCGCTATAACTTGAGCCGGCGCGTCTACCTGGACGCCGACATGGTCCCCGGGGTCGAACTAGGTACTGCGAACACCAAGGTCCACGCGCTGCCGGCGCTGAAGAACTTACCGCCGGGCGTGCACTTGGTGGAGACCGGTAATACCGAGTTCATGACGGAATTGGTCGATGGATTCTTGCTGGCCATCGGCGCCGGCATTCTCATGGTGCTCGCGGTGCTGGTGCTGTTGTTCGTGCGGGTGTTCCAGCCGATTACCATTCTCTCGGCGCTGCCGCTGTCCTTAGGCGGCGCGGTACTCGCGCTGCTGCTGACCGGTGTGCCGTTCTCGCTGCCCGTCATGATCGGTGTCCTGATGCTCATGGGAATCGTCGCCAAGAATTCGATCCTGCTGGTGGATTTCGCCATCGAGGAGATGCGCGCCGGCAAACCGCGCCTCGAAGCCATTCTGCAGGCCGGCCACAAGCGTGCCCGGCCCATCGTCATGACGACGGTGGCCATGGTCGCCGGTATGATGCCCATTGCCTTGGGCTGGGGCGGGGACAGCGATTTTCGGTCACCGATGGCGATCGCCGTCATCGGTGGATTGATCACGTCTACCATGCTGACCCTGGTCATCGTGCCCGCGGTATTTACCCTGTTCGACGATATCGAGCGCTGGGTGGGACCGAAGGTCACCGCGCTGCTGGCCGGTACGCAGGCCTTGGCGGGGCCTGGGGCGCCCGGACTCGCAGCCGATCAGCCCAAGCTCGGTCCCTCCGCAGCCGGCGTGGAAACCAACGGGTGACGCCGGCGTTGCCCCGCTGATTCGAGGCCGTGCGACCGTCCGCGGCTAGTCCTTAGGTTCACGACTGCTTATCGATGATTCCCTGCAGGGCCTCGAGCAACTCGGTGGCCAGGAGAAGCTTCTTGGGGTCGGTGTTCTGCAGCAGTTCCTTGCGCAGCGCCGTGGCCTCGGTTTTAACCTTGTCGTAGATCTTAAGACCGGACGGGGTCAGCACGATGCGCTTGACGCGCCGATCGGTGGTCGATGCCTCGCGCAGCACCAAGCCGGCCTTGACCAGCCGGTCGATCATCGCGACCATCGTGGCGCCCTCAACGGCCAATTTGTCGGCGAGTTCGGACTGCGACAGGGGAGTGCGTGCCTTGGCGGCCATGGCAATGGTCATCCAACTGGCTTGACTCACGCCCAAATTCTTCAGCCTGCGATCGACCGCCTGGCGCCAGGACCGGGAGGTGCTGTGCAGCGCATCGCTGAAGCGCTCCTCTAAATCGCTCATTCGTAGTCGCTAGGAGTCTAGGCTCCTAATGGTTAGTTATCTAATGAACATAGCACAGCCTGGCGCCGAGGAGAAGTGTAGGGGTTACCGTTGGGTAGCTCGCCCCCCCGGCTCGTAATCTGCAGAAATGCCGACCTGGCTGCTTACTTGGGCGGCGGCGCGACAGAGCCGCCCAGCGCTTGAAAAAGGGCGGCGGTGTCGGCGAAGCGGCTGGCGCGCGCTTGAATCAGCGCGATGGCAGCCTGCTCATAGGTCTGTTCGCTGATCAGTAGCGCCAAGTAGCTCACCGAGCCCAGCTCAAGTTGATGCCTGGTCACCTCCAAGGTCTTCCGTGCCGCGCTTTCCGCGAGGCTGGTGGCATTCAAGGCGTCCGCGTCCGTATCGAGCGCATGCAGCGCGTCGGCGACATTTTGAAATGCCGTCAGCACCGCCGACTGATATATCGCCCCCGCCTGATCGAGTGCGGCATCGGCTGCCCGCTTGCGGTGGACGAGCGTACCGCCCGCAAACAAGGTCTGCGCGGCGCTGCCGCCGATGCTCCAAAATCCGGTGCCGGGCTTGAACAGATCGCTGAGCGCGGTCGCCGTGCTGCCGGTGTTCCCGGTCAGAGTGAACTGCGGCAGGAGATTGGCGATTGCCACGCCGACTTGGGCGGTGGCAGCGTGGAGCTGGGCTTCTGCGGCGCGCACATCGGGTCGGCGCTCCACCAGCTGCGAGGGCACACCGAGCGGCAGGTCGGTCGGAAGCACGAATTGGTCCAGCCTCAAGGCGGGTGCTTGGAATTGGGACGGGAGATGGCCTGTCAATACCGCCAACTGATCGTGCGTGGTTTCCAATTGCCGCCGCAAAGGCGGCAATGTCGCCTGAAGCTGCGCCAACGCTGCTTCCTGGGCATACACATCCACTTCGGCAATCGCACCCAGTTCCAGCTCGCGCTTGAGGATGCTCAGGGATTCACGTTCGAGCGCAATCACCCGTTCGGTCGCCTCGATCTCGGCGGCAAACCCGGCTTCCTGGATTGCCGCCGTCACCACGTTCGCGGTCAAGGTCAGATACGTCGCATCGAGTTGGAAGCGGCTGGCCTCCGCCTGTGCCGCGAGCGATTCTACTTGCCGCCGGTTCGCTCCGAAGATATCCGGTATATAGCTCACCGTGACCTGTGGGGTGAATAAATTGTATAGGGCCGTGCCCGAGGCTAAGTTCGGCGCCAGCACGCCCACCGCGTTGAGGTTGCGCGACGCGTCGAAGGCCGCCTGTACCGTGGGGAAATAGCCGCCGCGCTGAGCCGCGGTATTTTCCAGCGCCTGGCGCAATGCCGCCTGCGCCGATCGCACGTCGAGGTTGGCGCGCAGCGCCTGCGCGACCAACGCGTTGAGGTCCGTAGAACCGAACAGCGTCCACCAGTTCCGCGGTACCTCTTGATCGAGGAACTTCTGTGCCGCACCGCCTTGGACCTGCGCAGAAGCGGTCTCGCCGGGCAGAGCCTGCGCGGTGAAGCGTTCCACGCTGGGCGGCGCAGGCCGGTGGAAATCGGGTCCCACACAGGCGCAAAGGCCGAGGGCCGCGCATGACACCAGAGTCCGGCCGACCACCATGGCCATTGCCGCCGCTGGGCGCCGCATCACGTGGCGCCTTCCCGCGGTAGTTCTTCCGGCAGTTCTTGGGCGCGCGAGAATTTCAACACCAGCACCGGCAGCACCAGCAGGATCAGCGCCGGTGCGAGCAACATGCCGCCGACGACCACCAGCGCCAGCGGCCGCTGCACTTGGGATCCGATGCCACTGGAGAATGCCGCGGGCAGAAGGCCGACGCAGGCCACGATGCAGGTCATCATCACCGGCCGCAATTGCGTACGGCAAGTCTGCAGCATGGCGTTCACGCGGCTCAAGCCTGATTCCAGGCTCAAGTGGTAATAGGACAGGATCAAGATGCCGTCCATGGCGGCAATGCCGAACAACGCAACGAACCCGATGGCCGCCGACACGCTGAACGGGGTGCGCGTGATCCACAGTGAGAAAATCCCGCCGAGCAACGCCATGGGAATCACGCTCGCCGCCAGCAGCGCATCGTGCAGGCTGCCGAAATTCAAGTACAGCAGCAGGATGATCAAGGCAAGCGACAGCGGCACGGCTACGCCCAGGCGCGCGACCGCTTCCTGTAAATTGCCGAATTCGCCCACCCACTCGATGTGATATCCGCCCGGCAACGCGATCTGAGTATCGACGGCGTGCTGTGCCTCGAGGACCGCACTGCCCAGATCACGGCCACGGACGCTGAATTTGATGGGCACGTAGCGTTGCTGCTGCTCGCGGTAAATAAATGCGGCGCCTACCCCTAAGCGTACGTCGGCCACGTCCTCGAGCGGGATTTGGATCACGCCGTTGCCTGCGCTTGCTGGTGCGGATATCGGTATGTGCCGAATGGCATCCAGATCCTGGCGGAACGGCGCGGCCAGGCGCACCGTCATCGGAAAATGTCGATCGCTGCCTCCTTCGTAGAGATCGCCGGCACTCTGCCCGCCGATGGCAGCCTGAACCACCGCGTTGATGTCTCCGGAGCTCAAGCCGAACCGCGCCGCGCGCACTCGATCGGCGTCGATGCGGATGGTGGGTTGACCCAACGAGCGCAGCACCGCCAGATCGGTGATGCCGGGAACCTTGGACAGCAACGCCGCGATGCTGTTGGCGGTTTTCTCCAGCGTCTGCAAGTCATTGCCGTAGATTTTGACCGAGTTTTCACCTTTGACGCCGGATGCCGCTTCCTCCACGTTGTCCTGGATATACTGGGAGAAATTGAAGTCCACGCCCGGGAACTGCTGCCCCAGGGCGCGGGTCATGTCCTCGGTCAGCTTGTCCTTGGTCATCCCCTTGGGCCATGTGTCGAAGGGCTTCAAAGGCACGAAGAATTCTGCGTTGAAGAAACCGGTGGCATCGGTGCCGTCATCCGGCCGGCCGTGCTGCGAAACCACCGACTGCACCTCGGGATACTTGGACATCAGGACCCGCATGCGATTCACGTAGACATCGCTTTCCTCCAGCGAAATCGACTGGGGAAAGGTCGCGCGCACCCACAGGTTGCCTTCTTCCAGCTTGGGCAGGAACTCGAGGCCGAGCGAACGCACGGCGAGGAGCGCCGACAGGGCGACCAGTGCAAGTCCGAAGAAGGTGATGATGCGATTCGCGAGCGCGAATTCCAGGGCGGGCTCGTAGACTCGCCGCAGCGCGCGCACCACCACCGTTTCGCGCTCCGCCACCTTGTCCTGGAACAGCATTAGGCTCAAGGCCGGTGCGACCGTGAAGGTTGCGATCAATCCGCCTGCGATGGCGTAAGCGTATGTCTTGGCCATGGGTCCGAAGATATGCCCTTCGATTCCCGACAGCGTAAACAACGGCACGAAGCCGGCGATGATGATGGCAGCGGCGAAGAAGATGGATTGGCTGACCTCCGCGGCGGCGACGGAAATGGTCGCGGTCCTGCCGCGAAAACCGCTGCGCACGCGGATGCGATGCAAGGTGCTCGGACCTCGGCCAAGGTGGGCAGTTTCCTGCGCCAAATGGCGAAAAATATTCTCCACCATGATGACGGTGGCATCGACCACCAGGCCGAAGTCGATGGCGCCGACGGACAGGAGATTGGCCGATTCGCCGCGCAGTACCAAGAGCCCTATTGCGAATGACAGCGCGAAGGGTATGGTCATGGCGACTATCACGGCGCTGCGGATATTGCCCAGAAAGGCCCACTGCAGGAAAAAGATCAGCACGATGCCGGCGAGCATGTTGTGCAGCACCGTGCGCGTGGTGACATCGATCAGGTCGCTGCGATCGTAGATGCGCTGAATGCTGACACCGGGTGGCAAAATCCCCGCGGCATTGATCTTGTCGACCTCCGCTTCCACGCGCTTGATGGTCGGAATGCTTTCGGCACCTCGGCGCATCAGCACGATGCCCTGGACGATGTCATCCACTTGATCGAAGCCGGCGATTCCGAGCCGCGGCAGGTTGCCGACGGATACTTCCGCGACATCGCCGAGTAACACCGGCGCGCCCTGGTTGGCACTGATCAGGGTGCGGCGGATGTCATCCATCGAATGAATGAGCCCGACCCCACGCACCACCGCCGATTGCGGGCCGAAATTCACGGTCTGCCCACCGACATTGATGTTCGCGTTGCCCAACGCTTGCAGCACCTGCGGGATGGACAAACCGTAGCCGACCAGCTTGCGCTGATCGATCGCGATGTCGTAGGTCTTGGTCTTGCCGCCCCATCCGGTGACATCGATGACGCCCGGGACGGCCTTGAAGCGCCGTTCGAGCACCCAGTCCTGCAGGGTTTTCAAGTCGGTGACCGAATAGTTCGGCGGGCCGACCACTCGATAGCGGAATACTTCGCCGATGGGACTGGTGGGGGATATCTGCGGCTGGGCGCCGTTCGGCAGCGCGGCGAGCTGAGACAGGCGGTTGGTCACCCATTGTTCGGCTTGATAGTAGGTAAAATCATAGGTGAATTGCACCTTGACATCGGAAAGCCCGAACAGGGAAATGGTGCGGATGGCCTGTACATTGGGAATACCGGCCATCTGAATTTCCAGAGGAATGGTGATGTAGCGCTCGATTTCCTCGGCGGACTGTCCGGTACTTTGCGTGACAATATCGACCAGCGGTGGAACCGGGTCCGGATAGGCCTCGATGTTGAGCACGCGCAGGCTGGCGGCCCCGCCGATCAGTACACCGGCGAGCAGCACGACGACCAATACGCGCTGCCGTAGGGCGAAAGTGACGATGGCGTTCATGTAGTGCCGGCAGCGGCCGCCTGGTCGATGAATAAGCCGCCCTTGGTCACCACCTGCTCACCTGCCTTCAATCCATCCAGCACTTCGACGAGCCCGTCGTTACCGCGTCCCGTACGAATAGTCCTGAGCTCGAGCAGTCCGTCGGCCGCGGCCACCCAAACATGAGCTGCATCCCCTTCGAAAATCACGGCAGAAGCGGGTACCGCGGGCGAATCGGTGGTATCGCTGGTGAGAATGCGGAAGTTGGCGAACATTTCGGGTTTCAACGCGCCGTCGCGGTTGTCGATTTCCGCACGCACCGGCAACCGATGCGTCACCGGGTCGACCACCGCAGCCACATAGGTCACGCGGGCTTTGAAGACGCGCGTGGGATACGCGAGCACCCGGACCTCGACGAACTGGCCCGGCTTGACCAGACTCGAGTCCGCCTCGCGCACATTGGCCAGCAGCCAAACCCGGGAAGGGTCGGCAATCGTGAATACCGGCGTTCCTCCGGCTTGCAGAAATTGGCCCGGCCCCACTTGGCGGTCCACGACCACGCCTGCAATCGGCGCGGTGAGCGTGGCCAGCGGATTCATGCTGCGAGAGAGTTCCAGCGCCGCGATGTCGGTTTCCGACCTGCCGAAGATCCGCAGACGATTGCGTACCGAATCGCGGGCGGTTTCTGCCGCCATGAGATCCGTCTGCGCCTGTTGCCAATCCTGCAGACTCCCGCCCTTGGCCTCGTACAGCGCATGTTTGCGCGCCTCATTGAGGCGAGTGAGCTTGACCTGTGCCTCGGCCACTTGCAGGTCATTCTGCGCCTGGACGAACTCCGAGGCCTCCACGGTGGCCAGCGGTGCACCGGCCTTCACACTGTCACCCAGTCCGGCGATGACGCGAATGACCCGCCCGGAATAGGGCGAGACCACCGGGGTCGCGCGGTCCGCGTCCACGCCAATCTTTCCCTCGGTGTGCTCTTCGGTGGCAAACGCATGCGTTCCCACGGCCTCTATGGTCAGGGTCTTCAACTGCTGGGAGCTGGCTCGAAAAGTCCCCGGGGGTGCGGGCGGGACCGGGGTGGCCGGAGGGGTGCCGAAGAATCGGCCGGCGGCCCAGATACAAAGTGCCGCCGCCAACAGCGCCACGGCGGCCAGCGCCACGGCCCGCCATTGGCGCTCCGGGGTCCAGGCACGCCGATCGATTCGCTCTTCGCTCATTCGTCACCCCATCCAACCAGTCAGCAGCATCCCAACCCAGCATTCTATCCAAGCCATGCGCGGAGCCCATGCTACCGTGCGCTGCGGCCTGAAGAACGGAGAATATTCCTTCAACATGATGACGATTGCGAGTTGTGCCATGGGCGTGCTTTTCGCCATGCCCTTAGTTTCGATGGCCGATGCACTTGATGCCATCGTGGTGACGGCAACGCGGGTCCCGGAGCCTGTGGACCGTATTCCTGCCGATCTGTCGGTGGTTTCGGGCGCGGAAATCGCCGCGCGCGGCGCGAAAGATATGTCCGGCGTGCTGAGCTTGGTGCCGGGCGTCGAGGCGCCGGCGGGCGGGGACGCGGGACCGTCGAGCGCCGTGCCTTCATTCTGGGGATTGCATGAGTTCGACGCCTTTCTCCTGGTCGTGGATGGAGTTCCTTGGGGTGGGGCGTTCAATCCTGCCATCACCACCTTGGACTTTACCGGGACGGAGCGAGTCGAAGTTTTGAAGGGATCTGCGCCGGTGCTGTATGGTGCGACCTCCTTCGTCGGAGTAGTGCAGGTCCTGCATTTTCCAGCCGGGGAGGCCGCCGATACGGCCGACCTCGCGTATGGCTCGTACGGTTCCGTGCGTGGCGCAGCCTCGGTGGCGCTGCCGCAGGTGGGCATCTACCGCCAATCCTTGGCGCTCGATGGACAGAGCTTGGGATTTTCCGATCCGCGCGAAGGGGTGAGCAGCGGTCATGCCTTGTATCGCGGCGCGCTGCCGTGGGGCGAGGGCACCTTGAGCCTGGATGCGGACCTCACCGTGGTGCGCGACACGCCGCCGAGTCCGGTGCTGCGCGCAGGGACCTCGCTCTCGGTGCTAACGCCCGTCGACGCGAATTTCAATCCTGCGGACGCCGCCATCGACGAGAACAAATACCACCTGGCGTCACGCTACTCGCAGCCGTTGCGCTGGGGTACTTGGGACACGCTGGTCTCCTTCGCCTATTCGAACGTGACGGATCGGCGTGGATTCCTGCATCCGGATTCGAGCGGCACGGCGGATACGCAGAACCAGCGGCGCTCCATCGACGATGGCTATGGGGACACCCACTTGACCGTGCCATGGGGTGCCGACGGCACCCTCATCGTCGGTGCCGATCTGCTCTACGGCCTGGGACATCAGACCACTTTGAACAGCAACGGCGCCTACACGGTGCCGCTGGATGGAAGCATTCTGCCGCCGCCGACCTCCGGCCTGCCCGTGAACGAGGTAGGCACACTTCAGGACAAGCGCCTGTTTGCGGGACAGTACGCGCAGGTGGATTGGAAACCTGTGGATGACTGGGATGTGATCGCGGGTGTGCGCCTCAATGAGGCCTACGAACACAAGGACTCCAGCGATCTGCTGCTGGCACCCGCGCTGCAATTGGCGGCCGACTCGGTTGGAAAAACCGTCATTCGCCCCACCGAAACCATCGGGGTGAGCGAGCGCTTGTGGGCGGAAGGCAAGGACGAACTTACGATCTATGCGGATTACCGCCACGCCTTCAAGCCGGCAGCCATCGATTTTGGCCCCGACTACACGCCGGCCCTGCTGCGCCCTGAGACGGCCAAAAGCTATGAAGCGGGCTTCAAGGGTGCCGCCGCGGCCGGCCGGTTCACCTATCAGGCGGAGCTTTTTTGGCTCGACTTTGCAAATCTCGTGGTCGCCACGAGTGCCGGCAGCTTGGCCAATGCCGCCGGAGAGCGGCTCAAAGGCATCGAGGCCGAGATGCGCTATGAACTTCGGCCGACTATCAGCCTAACCGCCGGCGGGTCCTATCACGACGCGCGTTTCACCCAGTATCTGTTCTTCGACGGCAACGCGAACATCGACGTGGCCGGCAGGCAGCTGACCTTGGCGCCCCATGTGCTTGCATCGCTGGGGCTCTCGTACACGCCGGAGCGGGGTTTATCGGCCGGTGTCGTTGCGCGCTATACCGGGCGGCGATTTCTCGACGAGGAAAACACCGCGCCCGTGGGCGGCTACTCGACCGTGGATGCCCATGCCGGCTACCGCATCGGACGCACCGAAATCACGCTCGAAGCAACGAACTTGACCGATCAGCGGCCACCGGTATCCGCCAGTGAATTCGGCAGCCAGTCCTTCTACCTGTTGCCGGCGCGCACGATATGGGTTCGCCTGGAGTATGGCTGGCACTAGCCTTAGCCATCAGTGGACGATAATATATTTATGTGCGAAGTCCGGATTGGACAGGTATTTTCCGGACCGCCGTGAATCCATCCCTGGAGGCTTCGGGAAAAACGTCCTGTTTTTCACGCTCCGGAAAATACCTGTCCAATCCTGCCTTCTTCAAGCTTTTCCGAGCCCACGAATTGTTCATGGCAAATAAGGTATTCCGTGTGAGCCGCGCCGATGCTGAAGGTCTCCGGCGCCAATTGAATTATCATGCACGGCGCGTCCAACAGCGCTTGGGAGTAACAATGTTCGCGAGTGTACGACGGATTGATATTCGACCGCTGCAAGGCCTCATGGCCTGCCTGTTGACCTTGGCAGGCACCGGAGTCGCGCCTGCGCAGATCGATAACGCGCTCGTCACTCAGGATTTGCAGTGGCGACTGGTTGGCCCGTTCCGCGGCGGCCGCACGCGGGCCATCACCGGCATTCCCGGCCAGCCCCACACTTACTTGGCGGGCGTGGTGAACGGCGGCGTGTGGAGGTCCGATGACGACGGGCGCACGTGGACCCCGATCTTCGATTCACAACCCACGCAATCGATCGGCGCGATCGCCGTCGCGGCCTCCAATCCGAAGATCATCTACGTGGGGTCGGGCGAGGGCTTGCATCGGCCGGACCTGTCGGTGGGCAACGGGATCTATCGCTCAAACGATGCCGGCCGGACGTGGACGCATCTGGCGTTGGAGGATGCGCAACAAATTCCAAGCCTCGCGGTGGACCCGCACGATGCGAACCGGGTTTACGCGGCGGTGCTTGGCCATCCGTATGGCCCCAGCGCGCAGCGCGGCGTTTATCGCTCGCTGGATGGCGGCCTCACCTGGTCCAAGGTCCTCGATCGAGGCGCCAACATCGGCAGCTCCTTCGTGCGCATCGACCCCAATGATGCGAATACGCTTTATGCCGGATTTTGGCATGCTCGATCGGGGCCCTGGGAAGACAAGACCATGTATAACGGCCCGCAGGGCGGCCTCTACAAATCGACCGACGGCGGCGATCATTGGCACCAGCTCACCGAGGGGCTGCCGGCCGGTTTATCGCAGATCGACGTTGCGGCCGCGCCGAGTGCACGAGGACGGTTGTATGCCACGGCGGCGACGAGTTCGAATCCCGCTGCGCAAGGCGGTGCCGCGCCGAGCGTGGGGATCTATCGTTCCGATGACGGCGGTGAACACTGGCATTCGGCGACCGGCGATGCGCGTCCTGCCTTGCGCATCGGCGGTGGCGACCTTCCGATACTCGCGGTCGATCCGAGCAATGCGGACATCGTGTACAGCGCATCCATTGTCGTGATGAAGTCGATCGACGGCGGCGGGCACTGGATCTCGTTCAAGGGCGCGCCGGGTGGGGATGACTATCAACAGATTTGGATCAGCCCGGAGGATCCGCAGCGTATCGGCTTGGCCGGTGACCAGGGTGCCGTGATCAGCGTCAATGGCGGCAGGACCTGGAGCAGCTGGTACAACCAACCCACCGCGCAGCTCTACCACGTCGCGGTTACACCCACCTTTCCGTACCGCCTTTGCTCAGGTCAGCAGGAGAGCGGCTCGGTGTGCATATCCAGCCGGGGTAACGACGGCGAGGTCACGTTTCGCGACTGGCACCCGGTCGGTGTGATCGAATACGGCTACGTGGCACCGGATCCGCTCGATCCGGATATCATTTTCGGCGCCGGGCGCAACGTCGTCACCAAGACGCACCTGTCGAGCGGTCAGGTGCAAAACATCACCCCGATTCCGGTGTCATCCCCAGATATTCGCACCGATCGGACCGAACCCATTCTGTTCTCGCCGCAGGACCCTCATAGGATGTACTACGCGGCCAACCGACTCTATGTAACCGATGATGCGGGCACCTCATGGCGGCCGATCAGCGATGACTTGACACGCCCGAGCGTAGGTTCCCCGGACAGCGTCGGTGACCTGCATGCCGACAAGGCGGAGACGCAGCGCGGCGTCATTTATTCCCTGAGTGCATCGCCCGTAACCCGGGGCCTGCTGTGGGCGGGCACGGACGACGGCTGGATCTGGATGACGCCCGATGAGGGCAGGCAGTGGCACAACGTGACGCCACCCGAACTCACGCCTTGGAGCAAAGTGACCCAGATCGAGGCCTCGCATTTCGACGCCAAGGTAGCCTACGCCTCGGTGAGCCGCTTCCGCTTGGACGATCTGCGGCCGCACCTATACCGCACCCGCGACGGCGGGCAGAGCTGGCAGAGCATCATCGTCGGTTTGAGCGCGGATGCTCCCGTCAACGCGGTGCGCGAGGATCCAACCTGCCGCGGGCTGCTGTTCGCCGCCACGGAGAAGGCGGTGTGGATGTCCTCGGACGACGGCGAACACTGGCAGCCGCTACAGATGAATCTGCCGCATACCTCGATGCGCGATCTGGTCATCCAGGGCCAAGACCTGATCGTCGCCACGCACGGCCGCTCATTCTGGATTCTCGATGACATCGGGCCGCTGCGCGATTTTGCGCGCAATGGCTTGGACAAGGAGGCAGCGCTGCTCAAACCCTCGCCGGCGGTGCGCGTACGCCGCAGCACGGGCACCGATACTCCCATTCCGCCGGACGAGCCCACGGGACGCAACCCGCCCGACGGCGCTGTCATCGACTACTACCTGCCTCAGGCGGTAAAGGGTGCCGTCGGCATCGAGATACTTGATTCGAGCGGGACCGTGGTGCGGCGCGCCTCGAGCACCGATCCTGAGGGTTTCGGCCAGGAGGAACGCGAGCGCGAACTCATTCCGGCGTATTGGATTCGCCAGCCTAAGCCGCTCTCGGCGGCGCCGGGCTTGCACCGCTTCGTCTGGGACTTGCACTACCGTGCACCGCGCACGGCGAAGCACAGCTTTCCGATTTCGGCGGTGCCCTTCGATACACCGCAGGAGCCCTCGGGACCGTTCGCGATCCCCGGCAACTATCGCGTGCGTCTCAAGATCGGATCGCGGCAATGGGAACAGCCTCTGAGCGTGAACCCGGACCCGCGCGTCGGCATCCCTCAGCAGGACTATGCGGCGCAGCTGGCCCTGGCCCAGGCATTGGCCTCCGCCTTGGATGACAGCACCATGAAGCTTGCCCAAGTGAAGTCTCTGCGCAAGCAGCTCGCGCTGCTCAAGCCTGACCCTGCGATTGCGGCGCGTGCCAAGGCGCTGGACGCCAAGTTGACGGAGCTGCAGGAATCCGGGCCGATGCCGCAGGATGGTGGCGCGCATCGCGGACTCGAGCGCGTGAACGGCGATATCGCGAGCCTGTACGAACAAGTGGAAGGCGCCGATGCGGCCCCCACGCAGGCGCAGCGCGCGGCGGCAGAAGCCCTGTCGCGGGAGTGGCAGTCGATCGCCGCGGTGTCGGCGGTGATCCGGCAAGACCTGGCGGCCCTCAATCAGGCCCTGGCAAAGGCCCGATTGCCCAAGCTGCACGATGATGTACAGGCGCCGGAAGAGGGCGAATCCACGGATGAGGAGTAGGAGCCCGTCTGAGTATCCTGGGTGGGCGCGATGAACCCTAAGATCGCCATCGACTTTCGCGTGGTTCTTGCATTTGCCGCGATATATATCTTGTGGGGCACGACTTTTCTCGCGATTCGAATCGCGGTACTCGAGTTTCCGCCGTTGTTTACGGCCGGATTGCGCTTCTTCATCGCCGGCACGCTGTTATATGCCTACATGCGGCTGCGCGGCGAGCGTAATCCCACACCGATCGAGTGGCGCAATTTGGCTTTGATCAGCATCTGTATGTTCGTGGCCACTTACGGTGCGGTGTTCTGGGCGGAGCAGTATGTGTCTTCCGGCATCACCTCGGTGATCGAAGCGACGTTGCCGATCACCGCGATCATTCTGGAAATCTTCATATTTCGTACCCAGCGTTTCGAGGGCCGGCTGTTCGGCGCCGTCCTGGTGGGATTCTGCGGCGTCGCGCTGCTGTTCATCGACAATGGCGCGCAGCACTTGGCGGTGATTCCCTGTCTCGCCATTTTCGCCGGCGGCATCGCATGGTCCGCGGGCGCGGTATGGTCAGGGCAGCTGGTGCTGCCGCGGTCCAAGCCGATGACGGCGGCCATCGAAATGATGTTGGGAGGGGCCGTGCTGCTGGTGCTGTCCGCGACGTGCGGCGAAATGCACCCCTTCCCGCACTTGAGCCTGCGCGCCGGGTTGGCGCTCGCCTATTTGATCGTGTTCGGCTCGTTGATCGCCTATACGGCGTATGTTTGGTTGCTGGGACGCATGTCGGTGACTCGCGTGGCAAGCCATGCCTATGTCAATCCGTTGATCGCCGTGGCGCTTGGATACTTCGCCGCCGGGGAAATTGTCACCATCAGAACCTTGCTCTCAGCGTTGCTGGTGCTCGGAAGCGTGTCGCTGATCCTCACCCGCCGCAGCGAGGCACCGCAGATTTAGCTAGTGAGTGCGAATGGAGTAGGCTAACTGCCAGCCGCCCTTCGTGGGTTCGAATTGTAGCGACTCGAGCTGCGCGGCCTTGTTGTCCCGGTTGAGGACGAAGCGCGCGGTCGCGATTCCAAGCGCGGCACCGGCCACCGTGTCCGACAGCCAGTGCACGTTCTCCTTCACGCGAATGTAGCCCGTGCCCGCGGCGACGCCGTAGCCGATGATGCGGCGGATCCAGCGGTACTCATCGTTGCCGGATTCCGCGAAGACGGTACCGATGGCAAATGCCGCACTCGTGTGCACCGAAGGAAAAGCATCTCCGCCGTGGCGCCACTGATTCGGCGAGTCGGTCGCATCGGGCCGTTCGCGGCCCCCGGCCAGCGACAGAACTTCGCCGGTCACGGTGCTGAATACCCCAGCTTCCAGCAAGCGCCAAGTCTCTTTGTAACCCGCGGAATCATCGATGAAACTTGCATAGAGCCCGGTGCCGAAGATCAGCGCGGCGGCCGGCAAGGCATCGCGTGTGCTGTTTCTATCCCGGCCGTTCAGCAGGGCATCGTTGGGGGTGGCGAAATGGGTCCGGACGCGGCTATCGAATTCATGAGAGGCGCCGATGGCTACCAACGCGCCGCCGAAGAACAGCCAATCCTGACTGTCCCAGCGCAGAGGCGCGGTGAAGTAGAGCTTCGTGTCGTCGAGCGCCTCGTTCAAGGTGAAGGGGTCCGCGAAAACGGCCGCCGGCCAAAGCAGCAGGGCACCGATCAGTGCCGCCGTCGAGCGGATCGTCGGATGAGTAAGGCAACCACGCCGTCCATGCTTGATGACGCGCGCTGCGAGCATGTTGCGCATCAAAAAGCAATCTCCGGCCATGAATGCGAAGCGCAAAAACTTGCGCTGGTTTTGAATCGCCAACGCGGAGACTTTGCCCTAGCGTGTAGTCGGAGTCAAGGCGGCGGCGGCGCTCCGTCCGGCACGCGACACCTGCCTTTGCGGCTCTTTGCGTTACAAAGTTGCGAGAACTACGACCGATGCGCGGTCAGGGAATCGCGCACTTCGGCGTAGCCGCCGCGAAAGCCCGCCGCGTCGAGCGCCGCGCGCACGCGCGGGCTGGACAAGGCCTCGAGTTCCTCGGCATGGCGATAGCCACTCATGGAGGCCGCAATGGCGGAACCGGACTGGGTCGCAGGATGCAGATAGATTTCGCTGACGCCGGCAGGCAGGCGAGCCAGGATGGCGAGCAAGTTCGCCTCATCGATCGCGCCGCTCCCCGCAATTCCAAAGATCTTGTCATTGTGGAAGATGCCGGCGCGTCGCAACCGGTGTTTCATCAGCATGATCCATGGCGACAGCAGCGCCTGGGCTAGTCCCGGCCCAATTCCCGCGTGGCGGACCGCGAACCAAACAGGCTCGTCGGGCACCCGAATGGCCGGCATCCCGTAGTCTCGGCCTACATCGAGCAGGATGCTCAGAATGGTGGGATGAACATGGAAATGCTTGTGGACATTCACATGATCGAGAGGCAGTCCGGTCTTCGAGAAGGCGGCGAATTGCGCACGAATTTCCGCCTCGAGTTGCCGGCGTGCCGCGGGCTTGAAGAAAAATCGCACTGCCCGGCGAAACATGTCGCCGTGCATTCGCCCTTCGGTGTCGGCGATCTCAGGAATCAGAGAAGCATCCAGCGCCGACTCGCCATCGGCGAGCACCACATGCAGTCCCACGCGCAAATCCGGAAGCGTAAGGGCACGCCGCACGGCGTCCTTCGCGGCGTGCGCCGTCACCATCAGGCTGGCGGCACTCAGGGTTCCCGCGCGGCTGGCCTGTTCGACGGCTTCATTGACTGATTCGTGAATGCCGAAGTCGTCGGCGGTGACGATCAGGTAGCGGGCCATGACGAAATCAACGCCGCTGTCAGGTTCTCACGACAGGCTGAACGGACCCGTCCTCGGTGACCCGGTACAGCACACTGCGCCACTGCACCCGGCGCGTGGCGAAGCTCCAGCCCCACAGGGCGAAATGCAGCAGGTCGCGGAACGGCACGAGCAGCAATTTCGCGTGGTGAGAACGGCTGCGGTCGGTGCGCAAATGCAGGCTTGCGTTGGCCAATGCGGTGATTGCAAAGATGATGACGGCGGCGACGGCGCCGCCCGTCACGGCGATCTGCACCGCCGTTACCGGCAAGCCGAAGGTGATGAAGGAAAACCCGTAGCCGGACGGGGAGAGGATGCGGATGGTCCTGCGCCAGCGCAATTCGTGGGCAACCAACTCCAGGGCGCTTTGTTCGCCCACCATCGTTTCGACCTCGACATCCGACAGCACGGTGATGAGGCCCATGCGACGCGTCAATTCTCCCAACCGGTAATCGTCGGCGAGCTGGCCGGCAATCGCGGGAAATCCGCCGACTCTGTCCAGCACCTCGCGCCGAATCGCGATGCTTGCACCGAAGGCAAAGGATCTGAATCCCAGCATCGCGGCCACTCGCACCGAGGGCATGAACCACTGATTGATGAACATCGACCCGAGGATGGACCAAACACCGGCACGTGCCACGCCGCGATAACAGCATGTCACGATGCCTACATTCTCATCTGCCAGTGGCGCGACGATGCGCCCCAGGTAGTCGGGCTCGACTCGAACATCGCTGTCCGACAGCACCAGATAATCGTGGCGCGCCGCTGCCATCATGTTGATGAGATTGCTGACCTTGCGGTTGCTGCCGTGGAGGCGCCGATCGACGATCAACGACAGGTCGAGATGGGGGTATTCTCGCTGCAGGCGTTGCACGAGCGAAATGACCGGGTCGTGCGGATCGGAGACGCCGAATACCACCTGATAACCGTCAAAGTCCTGGACACAGAACGAGCGCAGACATTCATAGGTATCCGGCTCAACGCCGCAGAGCGGTTTTAGGACCGTGACGGGGGGCATCGGCGCGGTCGGTCGGCCCCTCACCGCAATGGCCTTGCGCATGGCGAAAGCCGCGATCACGCTGTAAAGCATCGCAGCCAGGGCAACCGCATAGCCGAATTCGACGAACCAAACCCACAAATTAATATCCAGGAATGCACCCTTTGCAGTTGGAAACCCGCTCGACGCCGCTGCCGCGACTTGCGCTTTGCCATGCAAAGTACACGCGCCGGCACCGGGCGCACAAGTGTACTTGGAAAAGGGCCTCAACCGAACGGGCTATCATGTGCCCGGCGACAATCATACGGGATTTTGCGGCCCCGGCGGCAAAAAGCGCCGTTGGAGGGGCGCACGCCGGGTTTCACCATCGCCGCGTTTTGGCGGTTACCATACCGTATGGAAGACTTCACCGTCGAGAAGTGAGTTCCGCAGCCGGAGCAGGTTTTGCGGTGGTGTTTCGCGGCTCCAAGTCCCTCTGCCGCGAATTCAGCCTGGTGCTCGAAGCGCGGGGCATCGAGCACGAAACCCTGGAGAGCGACAGCACCTGGACGCTGAACGTGCCGGTGGCACTGCTCGACCGGGCGTACGATGAAATCAGCCGCTATTCGGCTGAACGGAGCGTGCCGCGCAGCGTGCGCAGCGCGATGCCGTCGCGTCCAGGCGCCGCGTTCGGCGTCAGTGTCTATGTGCTGGTTCTCTTGCTTGCCGCCTACAGTGCAGGTAATGGTTCCTTTGGCGCCGATTGGTTTGCCGCCGGCAGTCTCGATGCGGGTTCGCGGGCGCAGTGGTGGCGCGCGATCACCGCGCTTACCTTGCATGTCGACCAAGAACATTGGCTAGGCAACGTGCTGTTCGGGGCGCTCGCAGGCATGGGCGTAGGCCGATTGCTGGGGCCAGGCATCGCCTGGGCGAGCATCCTGGGAGCCGCGGCGCTGGCCAACTACTGTGAAATGCTCATCGCACCGGTTGACCACCGTGCAGTGGGCGCTTCGACCGCCGTGTTCGCGGCTCTTGGGCTGCTGACCGGCTTGGCGTGGAGACAGAGGTTCACTCTACGCGAGGGTCTGTGGTATCGCTGGGCGCCGCTGATTGCCGGGATATGCCTCTTGACCCTATTGGGCGCGGGAGGCGTGCACGTCGATGTGGTGGGTCATTGCCTGGGCTTCATCATGGGCACCGGCCAGGGCTGGCTATATGCCAAAGTGAACCTTCCTCACTTGGGCGGCAGCCGTGTCCAAATTTTGGCGGGGACCTGTGCCGTCCTATTGGTCTTACTGGCGTGGCTCCTCGCTTTGTCATCCGCATGGAATTTCTCACTCTGACTTCATCTGGCGAGATCGTCCGACAGATTCTGCCGCGCAGATCGGTTCAGCATCGCCCGTAGGGCGCCTGCAACGGGGCTCAGATTTTGAGAGGAACGGGTGCAATCCTATTCCGTAGGAGCTCTTATGAGTCATCTGTATATGGGCATTGGTGCGGCGGCGTACGTCCTGTTTGTGGTGTGGTGTCTAGCTCCTCCGCAAAAATAACACCATTATCATATAGTTACACGAGGAATGTAGACTCCGCGGCAGCTGCCCGGACATCTAGCTGCTCGGACATCTGAGAACGTATCAGTTTAGCCCCTGAGCCACGTCACCGTGACGATGCCGGCCAAGGTCATCAGCAACGAACCCCCCAGGTGAGCGCCCACCGCGCCCAGCGCAAGTACGGAGCGTCCCGATTGCATCAGCATGACCACCTCCGCCGAGAACGTCGAGAATGTGGTCAGACCCCCGCAAAACCCCGTGGTAATGAACAGCCGCCATTCTGGAGCAAATGTCGGGTAAGTCGTGAAGAAGGCAATGGCAAGGCCAATCACGTAGCAGCCCACCAGATTCGCGGCCAACGTGCCGGGGGGTATGGCTGGAAAATAGCGATTCAAAAAGACGGCGAGATACCAACGAAAGAGGCAGCCGAGCGCGCCCCCGACCGCAACCGCTACGAATGAACGCCACATGGATTAGCGCAAACTCCAGTACACGAGAAATATTGCCGGACGCCCGGCGTACCGCGCCCCACGCACCGGTATTTTCGGCCCGGCATCTTTAGGAGCACCCACAGAGAATAGGCGGTCGCCCCCATGCCCACAATGGCCGGCCTTGCATTTGACATTAAGCCGGATCCCGGGTGCCGGCCTGCGGGGTCATGCGATGCCGTCCTACAGAACCGGGGGCCGCTTGTCTTGAGAATACGCCCTTCGTCCCGATCAATGGGAGGACTCCGGTGCAAGCCGGAGTTTGAAGGGGCTAGGGGAAATAAAATGATCGACGCCGAAGTGTTGCGGCTGCGGAAGTTGCGGAATGTGGCCTTACGGGCACGGACCCTGGCGAGAGCCTTGGAATCCGGCTCGGTCGACCCCGGCACCTTTGCCGAATCCGCGGTCATTTGTTGGACCATAGGACGAATCGCCTCGGGGACGCTGCGAGGGCATCCCTACCTCAGGTATCAGAGGGGGCCGAGCCCCCTGCGCGCGGCTGCCGATCTGGCGATCTGCTCGCTCAGCGCCTGGGTTGCGCGGCGCCAAGGCCGGGTTTGCCGCGTGCTGGCCGCAGAACTGGAGCACGTGGGCCGCGAGGTCGGCGACTTGCGCGCGTTGACCTGGCTCCCCGACTTGAGCGACGCCTTGGGAAGAGCGCAAACACGGGTGCGCCGGCTGATCGCCGCACTCGAAGCCGGTACGCGATCTGAGTCGGGTGCGGCGGCGCAGCCGAGTCCTGCCGGCGCGCGCGCCGATATTTCCGGTGCAGCCCTGGACGCTGCCTTGAACGGCCCCGTGGCGAGCGACTGGCCATACCTGGCCATCTGATCGAAAGAGAGACCGAGGCATGCGGACCATGCGCGCTATGAGCGTCGCGGGCCGCATGCGAGTCTGACAATTCCAGTCGAAAATTCCTACAGAACTCCTGGTTTCCGGCCGATCGCTGCCACGGAGTCGGCCTCAGACAATTTGCCACCGTTGCTGGTAAGAACGAAGGAGTGAGCCCATGCCCAGCGAGAATATTTCAGCTCCTGCAAATCGGGAAACCCCGCCGCTGGCTCCCCACGACCCCCCGGAACCCGCGCCTCAGGCGGCTGCTTGGAGGCGCGCGCTGCGGGTCATCGGCTGTATACCGCCGAAGGAGTACCGCATGGGCAGAACCCCCGTCGTCAGAACCACCCTGCGCTGAGGCCTTGCCATGCAGTCGATGAATCCGCTGCAGCAGAAACAGGCGATTGCCATCGATATTGCGCGGTGGACCCAGGTGCTGAAAACTTGTCCCGTACATCGCCACATGTACTTCGACGATGAGGTGAACCCGGCCGGTGCCTTTGTGCTGGCGATAGAACTGGTACGCGGACATACGGCGTTCGTAGAGGTTTTTGACAACGACGAGCACGAACTCACGGATCTGCTGAGCGAGACACTGCGGACATCCCCCCAGTGTTGCCCCGAGTGCGAACGCTCTGCCTTAAGTTCGATTCCCAATCGCAACAGCTGCGGCGAGAGTGCGCTCGAGGTCGGATAAGTCGTAAGGTTTGGACAGCACCAGCACCGTGCGAGTCCTTTTACCGAGCAGAGACTCGACGTTGACGGCACCGTAACCCGACGCGATCACCACCGGAAGAGTGGGGTAGTCCTTGGCCAAGGTCCGGGCGAGTTCTATGCCAGACATGCCCGGCAACCCTATATCTGTCATCACGATCTCGAAGGGTTTCTCCTTAAGCTGCACGATCGCCTTCTCCGCTTCAGAAACCGCGACAACCTCGTGGCCAAGTGCGTGCAGGTATTCGACCGTAATGCAACTCACCTCGTCGCTGTCTTCCACCAAAAGTATGTTCATGACCTCGGCAGCCTAGTCAATTGGAAAAACGGGCCTGCGGCTGTCTTTGTGCCGCTCGCTGCCACGGGGAATATTCTATCGGACAGCCGGCATTGTCGGTGGACGCCGGTTCGCCGGACATAACGCGGCGAATGGGCGTATTCGCCTGGGATTTGAGACCTGCGACAAGCATTCTTGGGCCCCCGAATTGTAAAGTTGTGCAGCGCTGGAAGTGGAGGGCCTGACATGCTCGAAATGGTATCCCGATGGGGCAACAATGCCTTGATGGTCACCTTTCTGCTCATCACCTATGCGGTACTGATTACGCTGAGGTAGTGGTCGCGCTTCAAGTTTACGCGACAGTGGCTAGGCGCTGACTTCTTCGCTCGAGACTCGTTTTGATTTCCGCAGTACCAAGCTGTAGTAGCAAACGTAGTATCCCATCAAAACGAAGAACAAGCCTAAAGTCAGGGGACTTCGCAGCATGGTGGCCGGCGTATCGGCACCACCTGCGACGCCCATACCATAAGCCTGCCATAGCCGGTAGATGAGCCGCCCGAGGAGCAATAACGAGACCGCGACGCCCGCATAGGTGTGCGGCACGTAGTAGCGTTGTTGGTCGATGGTCAGGAAGCGTGTCCGCGCAGCGCCCCAGAGCGCGAGGGCGACGCCGGAGGCGACGCCCGCCAGCAATGCCGACAGCAGTCCGAGCGAATGCAACGCGGACGGCAGCAGCAAACCACTCACGATCAGCAGAAGCACGATGCGTGCCTGCATGCGCACGGGCAGCAGCCGCTGCCTGCCGAAGTTACGGCGAAAGCGCCGGTAGATGACGAAAATTACCAACGCCGCCGTCAAGACCGGCCAGATTTGCGAAAAATCTATTTTCATTTCCCAGATACTACTACACCCATGGACAACGCAACTTCGGCGACTGTGGCAAAAAGCGAGTTAACGCGCGGCGTCGGCGCGTGGGGCGCGGTTGCGGTCAATGTCGCCAACATGATCGGCACCGGCGTCTTTCTCAAGACACGGGTCATGACCTGCAATGTCGGCAGTGCCAAGACCGTGCTCCTGGTATGGCTTGCGGCAGGCCTGCTGTCCCTTGCCGGAACATTCTCGTATTCGGAGATTGCCGCGATGATGCCCGAGGCGGGCGGCGACTACGTCTATCTGCGGCGCGCGTACGGCAGGGCGGTGGGCTTCTTGTATGGCTGGATGACTTTCGCGGTGGCCAAAGCCGGATCCCAAGCGGCCCTCGCGGTGGGGCTGGCCATTTTCATGAACGTGGCGGCGGGCGGGGCCATCGAGCAGTGGCAACTCGGACTGAGCCTGTTCGGATATCACCTGAGTATCGGCGGTTTGACGCTCATTGCGCTCGCGACCATTTGGACCGTGGCACTCATCAATTGCGCTTCTGTCACTTCCGGCGGACGGACGGCGCTGGCGCTGACGGTCGCAAAGGTGGCGTTGATCCTTTGCGTGGGCATCAGCGCGTTCGTGTTTGCCCCGGGGAGTTGGAGTCACTTGGCCGGATCGGGGCTCGCGGGGACCTGTGAAGGGGTCGCGGCAAGCGCGCGCGGGGGCTATGCAGGATTCGGCGCCGCCATGTTGGGCGCGCTGTGGGCCTATGACGGGTGGAGCAACGTGGCGCCGCTCTCGGGAGAAATCCGCAACCCCCAACGCAATCTCCCGCGCGCGTTCGTCGGCGGCATGCTGGTGGTCGGCTCGCTATATTTGTTCGTGAATGCTGCCTACTACTACGCGTTGACCCCGCTCGAAATTGCCGGCGTGCCGGCGAGTTCTTCCGTCGCAACCGAGGTCTTGAAGCGCTTCCTGGGACCTATTGCGGTCTCCATGACGGCGGTCGCGCTCATGATTTCCTCATTGGGCTCGCTGCACTCGAGCGCGCTCGCCAATTCACGCGTTCCTTATGCCATGGCGCGCGACGGTTTGTTCTTTCGCGCACTGGCGCATTTGTCGCCTCGCTCGAACGTCCCCGCCCGAGCCATCGTCGCGCAGGCCGCGTGGGGCAGCGTACTCGCGCTCTCCGGCTCCTACGATGCGCTGACCGACTCCGTGGTATTTGCGTCGTGGCTTTTCTACGGTTTGAGTACCGGCTCGCTATTCGTCTTCAGAAAGACGATGCCCGATGCACCGCGGCCCTACCGGGCTTGGGGTTATCCCGTCGTCCCGGTCATTTTCCTGCTGGTGACCGGCGCGCTTCTCATCAACACATTCGTCGCAGCGCCTCGCCAAGCGCTGCAAGGCATGGCGGTGTTGTTGGCGGGCCTGCCGCTGTATTGGTATTGGTCGCGGAAAAATCCCGTCTCCTGACGGGAGCGGATCGCACGGTCACGGATCGCCGGGTAGATCGAATACCAGCAGTTCGGCTTCGCTGCCTTGCTCGATCCGAAGCTGCGTACCGCCGGTTACCTTGAGGGCATCGCCGGCTTCGAGCGCCACGCCGTTGGCTATCACAGAGCCGCGGGCTGTGTGCACATATATCCGCCGGCCGCTCGCCACCTCGAGGACGGCGTGTTCGGTGCCATCGAACAGCCCCGCGTAAACGCGGGCATTTTGATGAATCAAAAGCGACCCTTCGGCGCGGTCGGGAGAGACGATCAGCCGCAGCCGCCCGCGCTTGTCCGCCGCCGCAAACCGCTTTTCTTCGTAGCTCGGTTCGATATTGAGCTTGTCCGGCTGAATCCAGATTTGCAGAAAATGCGCGCCCTCGGCCGGCGATGGATTGAACTCGCTATGGCGAACCCCGCTTCCGGCGCTCATGCGCTGCACGTCTCCGGGCCGAATCGTGGAGCCGTTGCCCAGCGAGTCCTTGTGTGCCAGCGCGCCCGACAACACGTAGCTGATGATCTCCATGTCGCGATGACCGTGTGTGCCAAAACCCTTACCGGCCTGCACGCGATCTTCGTTGATTACCCGCAGCGGCCCGAACCCGATCTGCGCGGGGTCGTAGTAATCGGCAAAGGAAAAAGTGTGAAAGGACTTGAGCCAGCCATGATCTGCAAAACCGCGTTCTTGACTGCGTCTGATTTCGTTCATAAGCCCATATGCAGTAGTCCGGCAATCAATGGCTAGTAGTAGCCGTGCAGCTCTAGGAAGGTCAGCTGCTGGTTCTGCAGATTGTTCTGCGGTATCCCAAAATAATGGCGGTAACCTGCTCGCAACTGCAGAAACGGTATCGGAGTGTATTCGTACACGAAGCTGTACCGGGTCTGCTGGTTATTGCGCACCGCGCGATCCGGATCGGAATATTCCGCCGTCAGCTTCAGGTTGTGACCTTTGTGAACGCGCCAATCTCCCTCGAGGAGTCCGGCCGCGAGGGTTCGTCCTCCCGGAAGGCTGTCGTCATGCACCAAGTCTCCTTCCGCCAACCACGCGATCGGACCGGTCCTAAGACCTGCGAACAGGCCGCCCATGCGGCGGTCGCCGCCGCTCGATTGCTCGGAAGAACCCGCCAACCCCAAACGCCACAATGACTTGGTATAGACCACTTGGCTGGTGACTTGGTAGCCCGATCCGGTGGCGGCGTTGGCCGCACCGTTGGTCACGTCGAACTGCGCCGACCAAGCGGCATGTTCGTATCCGAGTTCGATCCCTTTGTCCGGGGTCGTCATGCTGATGCCCGAGACTTCGCGCACGAAGGCAGTTTGATCCTGAAGCCGCCAGCCGAAAGGCAGGTAGAATTGGCCGCCTTTCAAATAGAAGCCCTCGTTGGTATTGCCATAGCGCACATAGGCCTCTTCGTTGATCGAGCCGTTCGGCGCAATCTGCTCATCGACATAGATCCCCAGCCGCTCCGGAATGACGGTGAAGTCTGCATAGACTCGAAATTGCTCGAGCGCAAAAGCTTGCTGGCTTGCGGTATTGGGGGCGGTGTCGCGGCTCCAATCCGTGCGCAAATCGCCGCCGAATCGCAACCGGTCGGTAATCTTCCCGGTCCATGAATCGAGCACGGTATCGACGGTCTCTTCCGGCAGCAGTACCTTCGCGTAAGTCACGCCGAAGTCATTGCGCATGCCGGCGCCCGTCGGATTGACGTGGCACACGTTGCATTTGTAGCCGGTCATCACCGCAAGGTAGGGTTCTGCCTGGACGGGAACGACGCCCAATAAGGCAACGAATACCGTCAGCAGTGCGGCAAGTGTCAGACGCTGAATCATGGATGAACCTCGACATCAAAGGTGGAAATAACCGACTCGCCGGACTCGCTGGGTACTGCGAGCGCGAGGGAGTTACCTGCCAGGTCGCTCACCTGCGTCGGTGCGCCCGCATTGATAACCAGCCGATAGTGGCCGCTTGCCAGCTGATGCGACGGCCACACCATGAGGGCACGGAGATTGGCGTTGGAGACGCTGACCCGCGCCGGCACCACCTCGCTCACCAAGGTTGAGGCGGTGGATTCGCCGGGCACGATCTTCTCGATATGCATGGAGCGGCTGTCGATTTGCCACACGTCAAGCTCATGGTTGAAAGCCACCATGATTTGCGGCGGTGATTCGTTCACCGGTTCGACGGCATCCGGCACGATGGAGGTGACCGTCAGCGGAGCCGCGTGCACTGTGGCGACGGCAGGCGGCGGGGCGCCATTGCTGATCCACTGGCGAATGAAGGCGATCGTAGTCGCCGTCAGGCAAGGCTGCGTCGTGGGGCATCCGAAAGGCATCTGTGCACCGACTGCCGCGTGACCCTCCAGCTTCTGAATGATGTAGCTATTGTCCGGATCTCCCGGCTTCACCCGGTCCAGCGAAGGCACTTCGGTGCTCGGTACGCCCACCAGCAAATTGTAGCTATCGGCCGCATCCAGCCGCAGACCTTCCGGCGCGCCGCCGCCAATATGACAGACTGAGCATATCGGTGTGAAAATATTAGCCTGGATGGAGGAGAAATCAGCCGATAGGGGCGGCGGCGGCCCGCCGCCTCCGGTGCCCACCGGCTGTCCATTCGCGTCCAATCCGACTCCGTTGCCGGCGCAAGCCGCAAGGCTCAAGGAAGCAAGGAGGGTGCCCGTGCGCCAGGGGTGTCCGAGAAAATGTCGTAGTGCCATAGGTTCGCTCGATGTCAATTCAATGGAACTTACCAAAAGGAGACACACGAAGAAACCTCACGGCATCGATGGCCGCAGAATTTCATCTTGGGTGATCCCTACTGGGCGGGTGTTGCCCCGGTTCGAGAGGTAAGTGCCCAAGCCATGCAGAAAGGTTTAATCTGTGCGGCGATGCGGTGGCGAGGGTTTCGGATGCAGTGCTCAAGCACGATGCGACGGTTGTGAAGTAGTGCGTTTGATGGCGCGCGTTGCGGCATTGCTCGTCGGCACTGTCCTCGCATCAACCGAATCCAACGCGGCGAACGAGTGGGGCGGATCGCTCGACCTGACGAGCGACTACTTCGTGCGCGGCATGTCGCGCAGCAGCGATCATGCCGCGTTGCAGTTGGATGTGCACTACTCCAGGCTGGACGGATTTTTGGCCGGCGTGTTTGCCTCCACCGCGCAGATCGATTCGCAACAATCTCGGGACGTGGAACTCAGCGGCTTTCTCGGTTACGCACGGAATGTCGGTGAGGAGTGGCACGCCCGGGTTCTCGCCAGCTACTACGCCTATCCCTGGAATCAAGCGGGCTCGCACTATAACTACGATGAACTCGATGTCGACTTGGGCTACCAGGACTGGCTGCACTTCAGCTTCAGCTATTCGCCGAATTCGCCGAGACTTTTGGGCTACCCCTACCGCAACATCATCGGTGTCACCGAGGAATCAGCCGAGGTCAGCCTGCAGCGGCAGGTATTCGGTGGATTTTCGCTCATGGCGGGGGTGGGCTACAGTTCGCTGCAGGGGCCCGAGGGTGGCGGCTACGCCTACTGGAGCGGCGGGGGCGCGTATAATTTCCGTTCGGCGGCATTGATCTTCTCTTATGTAAATACCTCCGGGGAGGCTAAGGCCTTGTTTTATAACGCTGCGGCGACCGGCCAGTGGACGGGTACCGCCATTTGGCGCTTTTAGACCAATGACTGCCTTTAGGTGTGGATTGGGTTGCAACTCTTTCGCGTGCGCATGGTACTTATTAGCGATGTGCTCAATTTATAAGGACGGTCGCTAATGACCCCGCTGGCCAAGAACTCTCCCAAAGAGCGCGACGGCGCTTTGTTGGTGGCCGTGGCGGCCGGGGATCGGCACGCCCTGGAAGAGCTGTACTTGGGCTACCACCGACGTCTCGCGCGGTTCTTGTCGCGCTTCACCCCCCGATATGAAAACGTCGAAGAGATCATCAACGATACCTTCATGGTGGTATGGCAAAATGCGAAGGATTTTCGCAGTGCATCCCAGGTTTCCACTTGGATCATCGGAATCGCCTACCGCACCGCGCTGAAATCTTTTCGGCGCCAGAAGAACCATGCCGGCGCGCAGAGCCTGGAAGATTATCCGGAACAGACGGTAGATCCCACCGTTGAGGCTGAGGTGAGCGACTGGCTGACGCACGGCCTACGCCTCTTGCCGATGGAGCAGCGCCTGACTCTGGAGCTTGCCTATAACATGGGGCATTCGCTGGAGGAAATCGCTGCGATCACCGAGTGCCCCGTGGGTACCGTCAAAGCTCGTATGTTTCATGCGCGCGAAAAACTGCGCCAATACCTCCCGAACCTGGGCGGTACGCCCTCCGACATGCCCGCGAGATTGGGATGAGCAACCACCGTCGCTTCGAAAATACCGCGGATCACCGGGAGATCTCGGCGCTCATTCCTTGGTACGTCAATGACACGCTGGATGAAAGAGAGCGCGCGCGCGTGGATGCCCACATGGGAGAATGCGTATCCTGCCGTGCCGATCTGAGCGTCAATCAGCGAATCTTCGATGGGATTGCCGCACGACCCACGCTCGACTACATGCCGATGGCTTCGCTCAAGCGCTTGCGAGCGCGGCTCGATGCCGCACAAAGACAGATCTCGCCCGCGTCCATCGTACCCGCCCCGCTCAAGCACGACGAATCCCCGTGGCGCGGATGGATCGCGGCGTCGATTGCGGCGATGACCGTGGCGGTCGCCCTTCTGGCCGCCGATCGATGGGTGCAGTTCGAAGCGCGTTCGAGCCAGGCAAATTACCGCACCGTCACCAGCTCGGTCCCCCGCCCGGCAGGTGAAGTGATACGCGCCGTGTTCTCCCCGACCATTACCTTGGATCAGCTGCAGGCGTTGCTGGATGAAGCGCAGCTGAAGATCGTTTCCGGTCCCACGGAGGCGGGCGTGTACTCGCTGGCCTCCAACTCCCGACTGACCGTGCGCTCCTCCTTGGCACTGCTGCGTCGGCACTCGACGGTGCGTTTTGCCGAAGCCACGTCGGAACCTGACTCGGGCAACACCCCATGATGCGATGGGGACTACCGGCCGTCGTGCTGATGGTGACAGGCGCATGCAGCAGCGCGCCGCCTCATGTCGATTCGCGCGTGCTCGGCAACGAGGTCGTCGCATCGCCGGAGCACTTCATCATCGTCGCCGTGGACAATGCGCAGCCTAACTTCGTCGCCAATGCCGGCGGCACGCCGCGCGGCTACGATGCCGTCACGGACTACGGTCCCAGCAGTCGGGCCCGCGAGTCGATGCGTGCGGTCGAGAAAGAGTATGGGCTGAGAGAAGTCAATGCCTGGCCGATCGAGCCGCTGCACGTCCACTGCGCCGTTCTGGAGATCCCCGCGGGAACCGACCGCAATGCGCTGCTCGCGGCGCTGTCGAAGGATCAGCGCGTCAAGCTGACGCAGCCCCTGCAGACCTTTGCGACACGTACTGAAACCTACAATGATCCGTACATCGGTTTACAGCGCGGCTTTCGGCAGATGGATGTGGCGGACGCGCACCCATGGTCGCGAGGCGAGGGCGTCAAAGTCGCCATCATCGATACCGGTGTCGACATCGATCACCCGGATTTGCGCGGCAGCATTGCCGCCGCGGTCAATTTTGTCGACGCGGATGATGCTCAGTTCCGGCGCGATCGGCACGGCACGGAAATGGCGGGCGTCATTGCGGCCGTCGCCAACAACGGTGAGGGCATCGTCGGGGTGGCACCCAACGCGCGCTTGTATATATTCAAAGCCTGCTGGCAGGCGCGATCCGACGCCGATGCGGCGAGCTGCAACTCCTTTACCTTGGCGCGGGCGCTTACCGCGGCCTTCGATGCGCACGCGCAGGTGGTCAATTTGAGCCTTGCCGGTCCCGATGATCCTCTGGTGGGGGACCTGATTCGCGAGGGATTGCGCCGCGGCGTGTTGTTCGTGGGCGCTGCCGGCGACTCGAACGCGGATGCGGGCCTTGTGCATCAGCCGGGCGTCATCGAGGTGGCCGGTGCGGAGACGCATTCTGCCGCCGCCAATGCCTTGTACGCACCGGGGCGGGAAATCCTGACCTTGCTGCCCGGCGGACATTACGATTTTGCCTCAGGTACTTCGGTTGCCACGGCGGAGGTTAGCGGCGTGCTCGCCCTGATGCTGGCCAAGAGTCCGGGCATGTCGGCCGCGGCAGCGTATCGGCTGCTGCACGACACCAGTTCCTCGTCCAGGATGGCGGACGGCAGCGTCAAGGGCGTGGATGCCTGCGCGGCCGTGGTCACGCTCGTCGGGCAGGGCTCCTGTCATCTCAGCGACGGCTTGAGCTCCGGGGACAGTGAGCATTCCGCGGCGGACCAGCAACATAGCCGCGTTGCGCAGCACTGACCCTGGAGACAGCCTCCTAGTTCGCCTGCGGGCGCTTCAGCAACTTGCCCCGATCCACGGAGCGTACATTCAGATGAATCTGGGTGGAGCCGCGCATCGCCGTGAGAGCTACCCCGCTGCCGGCCGGCCCTTGAGCCCACACCCGCCGATAGAATTCCGGCAGCGAACGGACTTCATGCCGGGCCACTTCGCTGATCACGTCGCCTTCGCGAATATCAGCGCGCTGGGCGGGGCCGCCCTCGACCACGGCGGTGACATAAACTTTTCCCGCCAATTCCGCCGCATACACACCCAGCCACGGGCGGGGTGGCCGATCTGCTCGACCGGTGGATTTCAAACTGGGCAAGATGGGCTTCAGCAGGTCGATGGGCACGAACATATTGGCGTCGGTCTCTTCTCCGGCGATGAGTTCACGGACCAGCAAGGATCCCAATCCGACCAATGCACCGCTGCGGTCGATCAAAGCGGCGCCCGACCAGTGGGCGTGAGCGGGAGTTGTGTAGATGGCTTCTTCCAGCAAGTATTCCCAGGCGCCGGCGAACTCGCGCCGTGTGAGCACGCGCGCGCTTTGCGGCGGCGCGAAATCCCGCGCGCTCAACACATGGACCTCGGCGCCGGCTCGTACATCCGCCGAGGAACCGATGGCCATCGGCGGCGCGTCTAGCTCTTGCAAGGGCACGACCAGTCCGAATCCCGTGACCTGGTCGTACGCCAGAGGGTGCGCCGCCATTTCGCGGCCATCGGTGCCGGTCAGCCAGACATCCGTTGCCTCCGTCATCAGGTATCCAATGGTCAGGATCAGTCCGGTGGAATCGATGATGATGCCGTTTCCTACACGCTGCGAACCCAAGATATTCGCAGTGAGCGCATCCTCGGGAATGACGGCGCGCAACTTGATGACCGATCGACTGATGTCGTTGAGATCCAGTGGCGTCATTTGACCCCCCAACTCATGAGAACCGATACCCTATGCATCACGGCCCCGTCGCGGATAACCGCGGACTTTGAGAATCGTTCGCAACAATTGGTCAGCATACATTGCGGAAATCGGGAAAAATACCGAATCATTTCACCCCATGGAGGCAGACATGCACAGCAAACTTTCACGTCGATCCCTCGTCAAAGGCGGCCTCATCGCCGGCGCACTTCTACCGGTGGCAGGTCTCGTGTCCCGCAGCGCCGAAGCCGCCGCTCTGCCGCCGCTCGATCCGAGCGACCCCACGGCAAAGGCCTTGGGCTTCGTCAACGATGGCAGCAAAGTGGACACCAAGGCCTATCCGACCTTCAAACCCACGCAGAAGTGCGGTACCTGCGCGCAGTTCCAGGGTAAGCCGGGCGATGCGACGGCAGCCTGTACTATTTTCGCCGGCAAGAGCGTGCCGCAGGGCGGCTGGTGCCAGGTTTGGGCGCAGAAGACCTGAAGTAGGAACAGGAGCCTGCCTGAGCATTCCTCGCGGCGCCGGCTTTGAGGATGTGGCATACCCATCCTCAAAGCCATTCATTGAGGCATGCTCTGACGCATAGCATGCGGTAACTGCTGCATAATCGATTTTATGGCACGCGACATTTCCGAGGCCGTCCGCGACGCCTGCCTATGGTTGCCGGAGGCCGAGGAATTCGTGTCGCACGGCTCGCCGAACTTCAGGGTGCGGGGCAAGACATTCGCGACCTATGTCGTCAACCACCACGGCGACGGGCGCGTGGCCTTGTGGGTCAATGCCGCCGCCGGGTCGCAGGAGTTGCTGGTGCGGTTGGAGCCGGATCATTTCTTCGTCCCGCCCTACGTCGGCCCGCGCGGCTGGCTGGGAGTGATCCTCGATCGTGGCCTTCCCTGGAATAGAATCGCCGCGTTGGTGCGCGAAGCCTACGTGAAAGTCGCGCCCGCGGGCCTGCGGGCGCGCATCGGCAACACACCGCCCGTCAAAGCACCCACACGCGCGCTGTCCGCGAGCGAAAAAGATCCTTTCCAGTCGCCGCGCGCGCTCGCAGTGCTCAAAAAGCTGCGCTCGATCTGCCTGAGTTTGCCGGAGTCGAGCGAAGGCAGGCAGTTCGGTCACCCGGTCTGGCTCGCCGGCAAGAAGACCTTTGCCATCGCGCGCTACCACGGCATGCAATTGACGCTGTGCTTCTGGGTGGGCGTGGAACAGCAGGGGTTTCTGACTGCTGATCCCCGCTATGAGATTCCTCCTTATTTCGGCCATAACGGGTGGATCGCACTCGATGTCACCGCGGCGTCCGATTGGAAAGAGGTCGACGGACTGGTCATGCAGAGCTATCGGCACTTCGCGCTCAAGCGCATGCTGCAGAAACTCGGTGACGGGGCGCCTTCTTGACTAGGCCGCGTGTCGCCTTGACTCCTCATCGCCGTTTCAACGGCGGGACAGCAGCCACCGAACCCGGCTCCAAAAGTTCATCGCGAGACCGCTATACTGCCCTACCTTAAGGGTCACTGAGCTGTCGCCATGAATGTGCCAAGCGCTGCGTCGCGCTCGATGATCGAGCGCTTGATCTCCTTCAATACGGTTTCCCGCGATTCCAATTTGGGATTGATCGAATGGGTACGCGACCATCTGCATGGGCTCGGCGCCAGGACGCGGCTGACTCACGACACGACGGGCAAGAAGGCGAATCTGTTCGCCACACTCGGCGACTCCGACAAACCTGGCCTGATTCTCTCGGGGCACACCGATGTGGTGCCGGTCGACGGACAGGACTGGATGTCCGATCCTTTCGTCGCCACCGAACGGGACGGCAAGTTGTATGCGCGCGGCTCCGCGGATATGAAAGGATTCATCGGCATTGCACTCACTCAGGCGCCGAAATTCATTGCGGCGTTGAATGAGAACCGGCTCGACGCCCCGCTGCACTACGCACTGAGCTACGATGAGGAAGTCGGCTGCCTCGGGGTGCGCGGACTGATACGCGACCTGGAGGAAAATGCCATTCGGCCGGCCGGCTGCGTCGTTGGCGAGCCCACCTCCATGCAACCCATCATTGCCCACAAGGGGACGCATCGCTTCCGCTGTGCCGTGCACGGCAGAGAAGCGCATTCCAGCTACGTGACCCATGGCGTGAATGCCATCGAATATGCGGCGCGCCTGGTGGTGTTCATACGACAGATTGCCGATCGGCTGGCACAGATTGAGCGGCGCGACTATGGCTTCAACGTGCCTTACTCGACCCTCTCCACCGGCCTCATCCAAGGCGGCATCGCGGCCAACGTCGTGCCCAAGGATTGTGTGTTCCAGTTCGACATGCGCACTTTGCCGCAGACTTCGCCGGATGCGCTGTACCAGGAAATCCGCAGTTATGCGGAATCGCTCGCCGCCGAGATGCGGCGCATTGACGCGACCGCCGGCATCGATCTGCAATGGATGAGCCAGACCGTCGGACTTGCCGCAGCGGAAACCGATGCCATCGTGCAATGGGCCATGCGGCTGTCGCGCAGCACCGGCGTCGGCAAGGTGTCTTACGGCACGGAAGCCGGCCTATTTCAAAAGATGGGCGTGCCGACGGTGATTTGCGGGCCGGGAGATATTGCCGAGGCGCATCGGCCGAATGAGTTTGTCGCGCTCGATCAGTTGGCGCAGTGCGAAAGCTTCATGGAGCGCATTCTGGAGACCGGCTATGCGAAGGCGGCACAGACACCGGACGCCGCCGCATAGCGGTTGTGAACGGCGCAAAGGCCGTCATCACGGGCGTTGCGGTGAGCAGCTGAAGATCTTCGCCGGCCTCGAGGAGGCGCAGCGGCTCCGCCGTTCTGCAGGACCCGTACCCGAGCGGCGGTCCGCGGTAGATGAAAAGAGCATGGTATGAAAGCTCACAACTGGAGTGCTTCGCAAAACCGGAGAAAAGGAATGATACGGGCCTTTGAGTCCGCCCATTCCGAATCCTCACCGTCACCCTGCAGGTGTACCTGATAAAAGCGGGGAATTGGGGTGCGCCGCGAGAAATAGACGATATTCTTGCCGAGAGTCCTGCCGCCGCTTTTGCATTCGACGGCGAACTCCGGCTTGCCATTTTTGAGCACTACAAAATCGATTTCCCTGCCGTTGGAATCGCGCAGGAAACGCAGCGACATGTCGTCGCCTTCGGTGTCCTCCCGAAAGTGACAGTATTTAAGCAGATGTGAAGCGACCAGATTTTCGAAGCGTGCGGCTTCGTTCTGGCACAGCGACCAGTCCCAAAGGTAAAGCTTTCTCTCCTTCTTGACTGCACGTAGGTGCGGCAGGCCGTAGGGCATGATCCTGAAGCAGTAGTAAAGGTTCTCGAAAATTCCGACCCATTTATCCGCAGTTTCAAATGCCACGGACAAATCCTGTTTCAGATTGGCGATCGATAATACCGACCCCACCCGGTCGGGCAGCATCTGGGCCAGCAATTGCAATTGGGAGATTTCCCTGACGTGCTCGAGGTTGAGGAGATCTTCCTGAATGACCCGACTCTGTCGCTCACGCTGCCATCGTTTCCAGTGCCGCGTATTGTGTTTCAGGAAGGGCTCTGGAAACCCACCGAACTTCAGCAATGTCTCAAGGTCCGACTCTTGCGGCTTCTTATTGAGCTCATACAGAGAAAATGGATGCAGGCGATAGTAATGATACCGGCCCTGCAGTGAATCGCCCCCACGGCGGTAATGATCCAACCGTGCCGAACCCGTAATCAGAAACTCTTTGCGAGACTTGTAGCGGTCGTAAAAACCCTTGACTAAGTTGCGCCACCGCTTGTATTTGTGGATCTCGTCAAGAATGATTAGAGGTTGTTCAGCCGGCAATCCGCCCTTTAAGAGTAGCCGCTGACTTTCAGGAACGTCCCAGCTCAAGTAAGCCGGGTTCGATTCGTCGGCGCCAATAAGATTCAGCGCCAAGGTGGTCTTGCCGACCTGTCTTGGGCCGCCCAAAAAGACCATCTTTTCGGCTAAATCTTGGCGAATGGGTTCGGTTAGATAGCGTCTCACAAGATGTGTAAAAATTAGAGTTATATCTATTTTACACGCGTATAAATTAGAGTCAAGTTGACCATTTGCGTATGCTCAGGACGCAATGTTGAAACGTGTCGGACAAGTGATTCCCCCTGTGCTCGCCGCCGTGGCGCAGGCTGAATCGCGCGCTTGAGACTGTCCATGCGCAGATAATATGCACCTTTGCCGTAGCGGACTTCAGCCCGACAGCGCAGCCTTCAGCTCCAGGGAATCGCTGCGGTTCAAGTAGCGCATCACACCATCGTCCAATGCGCCGAATTTAAGGCTCATCACGTCCTTCACGTAATTCTGGTGCAGCTTCCAGGGCATTTTCGAACCCTGTTTCGGCAGTTTATCCGCCACGCGTTGGATATAGCCGGAAGAAAGGTTGAGCCAGGGCTCCGCCGTCACCGTCGGATCGTCGTTCTGCGGCACGCACACCTGGTAGCCTTTCTGTTCCATGTGATTGAGCACTCGGCATATGTAGTCGCAGGTCAGTTCGCTCTTCAGCGTCCAGGACGCATTCGTGTAACCGAAGGTCGAGGCAAGATTGGGAATCCCGCCATACATGGTGCCCTTGTAGTTGAGGGTCTTCGCCGGGTCGACCAGACGGCCATCGACGCTGATTTGGATATCGCCGAGCGCCACCAAGTTCAATCCCGTAGCCGTGACGATGATGTCGCCTTCCAGATTTTGGCCGCTGCGCAGTTTGATTCCATGCTCGGTAAAGGTCTCGATCTCATCGGTGACGACCGCGGCCTTGCCCTGCTTGATGGCCTCGAACAAATCGCCGTCGGGAACCAGGCACATGCGCTGATCCCAGGGATTGTAGCGCGGCGTGAAATGCGTGACGGCATCGTAGTCCGGGCCCAGGGCGCCTTTGACGCGATCGAAGATCCACTTCTTCACGCGCTCAGGGCTGCGTTTGCAAAGGCCATAAAAATAAATGCCGAACAAGATGTTGCGCCAGCGCACCAATTGATAGGCCATTTTGGCGGGCAGATGCCGGCGCAGAAAATTGGCCAGGGCATCCTGCTCGGGACGGGCTACCACATACGTGGGTGAGCGTTGCAGCATGGTCACTTGCGCCGCGGTCTTGGCCATGGCCGGCACCAAGGTGACGGCGGTGGCGCCGCTCCCGATCACGATGATGCGCTTATTGGCATACTCGAGACCTTCGGGCCATTTCTGCGGATGCACCACCGTTCCGGTAAAGCTTCCCACGCCCGGAAACACGGGCGTATAGCCTTCCGCATAGCTGTAGTAGCCGCTGCAGACGAACAGGAAATTGCAGGTGAAGCGAGCCGGCTGCTTACCCGCACCGCACTCCGCCTCGACTGTCCAGCACGCATCCTGGGAAGACCATGAGGCGCGTTTCACCCAGTGCTGGAAGCGAATGTGTTCATCGACGCCGTAATGTTCGGCCGTGTCCTTGATGTACTTGAGAATCGACGGACCATCGGCGATGGCCTTGCCCTCAACCCAGGGGCGAAAGGAATAGCCCAGGGTAAACATATCCGAGTCCGACCGGATTCCAGGATAGCGAAACAGATCCCAGGTTCCTCCGATGCTTGCGCGGCCTTCGAGAATCGCATAGCGCTTCTGCGGGCAATGCATCTTGAGGCTGCAGGCAGCCCCGATGCCGGACAGTCCGCCTCCCACGATCAGCACGTCAAAATGATTCTGCGTCAAAAGTTACTCCGGGCATCAATCTCTCAGGCCGCGTTGTGCGCGCCGATTCGTCGAGCGAATGCATTCACCGTTGCAAAAGCGTCGCGAGCCTCGGGCAGCAAGGTGACGAACACCGGCCAAACATGCGGCAGCCGATCACGCACCACCAATTCAACCTTGACGCCGGCCGCCACGGCGCGCTCCGCCAGGCGTAGGGTGTCGTCGCGCAAGATCTCATGATGGCTTGCAAACAATAGCATGGGAGGCAAACCCGCCAAATCCGCATACAGCGGCGAGGCGCGGGGGTCGCGCGCATCAGCCCCGGCCAGATACATCGCGGCCGCCTCACGGATGCCGCGGGGTGTGAACATGGCGCAACTCTTCGCATTGTCCTCCACCGATTTGCCGGTGACCGCAAGGTCCGCGTACGGCGAGAAGCCGACGAGGCCCGATGGCTGCTTCGAACCGCTGTCTCGAACGCCCGCCGCCGTGGCAATGGCCAGCCCGGCACCCGCCGAGTCCCCCGCAAGCACGATGGAGGCCTGCGGGTGGCGCATCAAAAGCCATTCATATGCCTTGGCCGCGTCTTCGACGGCCGCGGGAAAGGGGTGCTCGGGAGCGAGGCGATAGTCGAGCCCGTAGGCAGGTGCCTGAAACGCTTTGGCCATTGCGATGAGGACCTGGCGATGGGTCTTGGGCGATCCAAACAGATAACCGCCGCCATGCAGGTACAGAACGATGGTCGACGGCGGAAGACTCCTCGTACCCGACGCATCCGCCACGTCGAAACTCAATCCGTCTTCGGTGCGCAGGCTCGCCACGGAGTAGCCGGGCGGCACCGACAATACCCTGCGCGGCGGATTTTTCGTCAGGGCCCTCAGGCGTTCAATATTGATGGGCTTCCGGCCATCGCGCTTCATCGTGAGGCGAAAAAAACCGTTCAACAGCATGGCTTGCCAACTCAGCATCTATCTCCCCTTAACATTATTTTTCCCTTACCTGGGCAACAGGCCAATGGTGTCGAGGTTGTATATCTTGCGCAAGAATTATGCGCTTCGCCCGGTCAAATCGGGAAACCGACGGTCGCATCTAGAATGTGAATATATGTCACTATATATCGTTATATATCAATTCGCTATATGTATATTGTTAACTACTTTATAAGGTCCATTCAACTCTATTTATGTGCTTGTTTACCCGATCTCATCCGTACCTTTGTGAGACATGAGTTACTCGCCGTCACGACTAGAAGTCATCTGCACCCTGAACGGCAATCCCATTCGTATTCCTAGCAAGGCCCAAGGGATCACCCCAGAAAGCCGAATACCCAAGGAGAACCGCCGATGAAGATGCGAATGTTGAAAATCGTCCTGGCCTGCTTGCTGGTCCCTGTGGCGGCCTCTGCGCAAGATGCGCGGCTCAAGCTGCCTGATTTCAAGTCCCTCAACGGCAAGGCCACGGAATCCGTCCACATCAGCTTGAGTCCGTGGCTTCTGCACATGGCCGGAGCCTTCATCGACGACAAGGACCAAGACAGCGTAGCGACGAAACAACTTCTCGCCGGCATCAAGGGCATAGAGATACGCAGCTACCAATTCGCGGCCGACTACGTCTACTCCGATGCCGATATCGATGGTGTCAGAAACCAGCTGAACGGGCCCGGCTGGACTCAGCTCATGCAGGTTCGCCACCGCGATAAGAGCGAGAATGTGGACATGTACGTGCTGATAGAGAATAACGTGACCAAGGGGTTTGCCTTGATTGCCAGCCAGCCGCGCGAGTTCACCATCGTCAATATCGTCGGCTCGATCAAAGTCGATGATTTGCCGAAGCTTACGGGTCATCTGCATCTGAACCTACCCGAGGTTCAGGATGCGCGCAGCAGTCTGCAGATGTAGGCGTTAATGCAGCGGGCGCGAGGCAGCATCTGTCATCATGCGTGGAATGGCACAAGCGCATCAGGACAACGGATGTATGCCCGTTGAATGACTCGGCCTGTGAGCTATTGGACGAATACCTTGCAAGGGCGCGCTCGGGCGAGCGAGCGGCCCTTGCATCCCTGGTTCGTGCCCACCAGCGCTCGGTCTATAGTTTGGCGTTGCGCATGCTGGGCACGCGTGATCTGGCGGAGGATCTGACGCAGGATGTGTTCATGCAACTGAACGACAACTTGGGCTCGATCGAGTCGAGCCGGCACTTAGGGTTCTGGCTGCGCCAGGTAACGACCAACCGTGCCATCGACCAACTACGCCGCCGTGCGCGCGTGCAGTTGACCTCGCTCGATGAGGAGCAGGAGCTGTTCTGTGCCGAAGAAGGGGCAGATCCTCTGCTGCAACGGCATTTGCGGGCGTTGCTTTCGGACTTGAGCCCGCAGGCACGGGCGGTGCTGCTGCTGCGCTATCAGGAGGATTTGGATCCGATCGACATTGCACGGGCGCTCGACATGCCGATCAATACCGTGAAAAGCCACTTGAAACGGTCGTTGGACACCATGCGCGAAAAAGTAGGCGCCCACGCAGGCTGCGAGGATCAATCCACATGAACCAGGATATCGAGTCTGAAATTCGCTCCGCTTTGCGCCCCATGGCGCCGAGCGATGAGTTCTCTCAACAGCTTCTTGCGCGCGTCGCGGCTCATCCGCCGGCACGTCCAAGATCTAATAACCGCATGCCCTTAAGGGCGCGGCACGCCTGGTGGGTGGCGGCGGGCCTCGCCGCCTCTCTAGTCCTCACTGTCGGTGTGGAACGCCAGCTGGAACGGCAGCGATCACTGCAAAGCGGGCTCGAAGCGCGGCGCGAAGTACTGCAAGCGTTGCGCGTGACCAGCCAAAAGCTGAACCTCGCTTACGAAGCAGTCAAGAGCCAATCGAGCTCCTTGGCCGATGCAGAGCCGGCCGTCTGAGCAGCCTAAGGAATTCTCCCATGCGAAAGTACACGTTGCCGATGCTGTTGCTCCTGTTCCTGCTCGGCCCAGCCTTGAGCCGGGCGGTTCCGAACCCGAAGCTGGTGATGCCGGAGTTTCAAGGCTTGGCACAAAAGGCGAGCGAGTCCGTAACCATTACCCTCGATCCGACTTTGTTGTCGTTGGCGGGACGATTCCTCGACGGGAACGACCCACAGGATGCCGCCACCAAGGAGATCATCAAGGGCCTTCGCGGCATCTATGTGCGAAGCTACACCTTCGACAAGGACGAGGCGTACGCGCAGTCCGACATCGATGCGGTGAGAGGCCAGCTGAGCGCACCGGGCTGGAACCGTTTAGTGGAAACGCACAGCCGCAAAACCCGCGCGAATGTCGACATCTACATCATGATCGACCACGATCAAGCGGTGGGATTGGCGTTGATCGCCAGCGAACCGCGGCAGTTTACGATCGTGAACATCATCGGCGCCATCGATCTGGACAAACTGCACAAGCTGGAAGGGCAGTTCGGGGTGCCGAAGCTCGATATCGACACGTCGAAGACCCCCGCCCAAGGCGCGCACAAGTAGCAGGTCAGGCGGTTTGCCGCCCCTTGGTCCACATCCTCGCGAGCAGCCCGTCGCGGAGGATGAATTGGTGCCAGAGAGCCGCCAGGGCGTGCAACCCCGCCAGTCCAAACAGTGCGTAGGCCAAATAGCCGTGCAGATCTTCGGTGGGGTGGAATATGGCGCGGTTGGATTTGATGCCGAAATCAATCTGAAACAACCCGAAGTCGAAAACTCTGCCGTGATAGACGAAGGTGATGATTCCGATGACGGGAATGACGAACATCAGGGCGTAGAGTGCGAAATGCACGGGCACCGAGAGCCGGCGCGACAGTGTGCCGGTGTTGGCCGGCAGCGGCGGCGGCGCATGCCGGCGCCTCCACCAAAAGCGCGCCATCAGTACGAACCAGAGCAGCAATCCCAACAGGGCATGAATGTTGATCCAGAACTTCTGGGTCTGCTTGGGCCAGGAGTCATGCAGCAGGCCCAGAATCCCCACAACGACGACCAACACGAACATTGCCCAGTGGAACAGGATGGCACCACGGCCATAGCGTGAAATGGTGGAGCTCGTGAGCGAAGTTTCTGGATCGGCGGCCATGGGAGTTCCCTTCAAAAGCGCGAAAGCATGCAGCAGATTTTCCTCCGGCGCCAGACCGGCCGCTGCTACGATGTGTCCATGAGCGAGCTTATTCTACATCAGATATAGCTCGTAACTGCTTGAATATAAACAATCGGGGAGTCTATGAAAATCGCCGGCAAGGTGGCTGTGGTTACCGGGGGATGTTCCGGGATTGGTCAGGCAGTGGTGCGCATGCTGGTGGACAAGGGCAGCCGAGTCGCCATTCTCGATCTCAATGAATCGGCCGCGTCGGCGCTGCTCGCGGAGCTAGGGCAGGCTGCCCTATTCATCAAGACCAATGTCGCCGACGAGGGATCCGTAGTAGCAGCGGTTGCGAAGTGCATGGCCGCCTTCGGTGCGATTCATGTGTGCGTCAATTGTGCCGGCATCGGCAGCGCGCACAAAACCTTCGGCAAGGATGGCCCATTCCCGCTCGCCGAATGGAATAAAACCGTTGCGGTCAATCTCAGCGGTACATTCAATGTTGCGCGCCTGTGCGCCGAACAAATGGCGAAAAATACTCCGGAAGACCCGTATGGCGGACGCGGCGTGATCGTCAATACCGCCTCGGTCGCGGCCTTCGATGGCCAGATCGGACAAGCGGCGTATAGCGCCAGCAAGGCCGGTGTCGTGGGCATGACGCTCCCCATGGCCCGCGACCTTTCGAGCATCGGTGTGCGCGTGAACACGATCGCCCCCGGACTGATCGAGACGCCGCTGCTCGGTTCGCTCTCCGCGGAGGTCCTCGATGCGCTCGCCAAATCCGTGCTATACCCCAAGAGGCTGGGGCAGCCGCGCGAAATCGCTCACTTGGCCATGTGCCTCATCGAGAATGACTACATCAACGGCGAATGCATTCGAATCGATGGCGGCATTCGAATGCCGCCGCGCTAGACCGGGAACCTAAGCCAATGGGACCTCTCGCAGGACTCCGCGTGATCGAGCTGCAGGGCATTGGCCCAACGCCCTTTTGCGGGATGCTGTTCGCCGATCTCGGCGCGCAGGTGATATCGATCGGGCGCAAGTCGTCGCCGTCGGATCGTAGGGCATTCATCAGCGAGCGCGGCAAGCTCTCCGTGGCGCTGAATCTGAAGATGCCCGAGGGCGTCGAAGCCGTATTGAAGCTTTGCGAGAATGCCGACGTGCTGATCGAAGGTTTTCGCCCGGGAGTCACCGAGCGCCTGGGCATTGGTCCGCAGGCCTGTATGGGGCGCAATCCGCGGCTGGTCTACGGGCGCATGACCGGTTGGGGACAGACAGGGCCGCTCGCCCAGGCTGCGGGCCACGACATCAATTACATTTCGCTCTCCGGAGCGCTTCACGCCATTGGCAGGGCGCGAGAGCGGCCGGTGCCACCCCTTAACTTGGTCGGCGACTTCGGCGGCGGCGCAATGTTCCTGGCTTTTGGGGTCATGAGCGCCGTGTTCGAGGCCAAGAACTCAGGGACCGGTCAGGTAGTCGATGTCTCCATGGTGGAAGGCTCTGCGGCACTGATGCACATGATGCATGCCATGAGGGCGCAGGGGCAGTGGCAGGATGCGCGCGGCAGCAATCTGCTGGATGGTGGGGCACATTTCTACGACACCTACGAGACGGCAGACGGCAAATACCTCTCCATCGGCGCGCTGGAGCCGGAGTTCTATCGACAAATGGTGCGGCTTACCGGAGTTGCTGCCGTGGACGGAGTGGGTGCCGCAGATGCTGAGCACTCGACGTACATGGACCCCGCGCAATGGCCGGTGCTGCGCCGGAAATTGGCGACGGTCATCAAGCAGAAGACCCGCGACGCCTGGTGCGCCATTCTCGAGGGGACCGATGCCTGCGTGGCTCCGGTACTATCGATGAGCGAGGCGCCGAGCCATCCGCACAATCGGGCGCGAGGCACTTTCATCGACGTGGCCGGCGTGAGCCAGGCCGCTCCCGCGCCTCGGTTCAGCCGTAGCAGTCCGTCGGTACCGCAAGCTCCGTCACCGGCCGGGAGCGACACGCGGGACGTGCTGCGCGCCGCGGGTTTCAGCGAAGCCCAGATCGAAACCATGTTCGAATGCGGCGCTCTGACCTGAAGGGTTTGGCGCCTCGCTGCGAGCTAAGCTGCGGCTAGGCTAGGAGCCTCGCTCGCGGCCGTGCGCAATACTCGAGACAAGCTTTCTCGGGCGATTAGCTTGGCGACTCACGGGCGGCGAACGGCATTCAGCGGCAGTGCTCGTCACGCTCCCCGCAGTCGTGCCACGCGCGCTCGTGATAGTAGCGGTGATGCTCATGATCGTAGTAGCCCTCGCGGTAGCCGTCGCGAGGTTCGGCGACGATGCAGCCGGAGGATAATGCGGTCAGGGCAAGCAGCATGCTGCAGCGAATAATGGCTTGAGAATTGGTCATGGATGCTCCAGCGCTTTGAAAGATCAAGCATAGCGCCGGGCGTTAGGCGCCGTGATCCGTGGGGTGCGCCTCTTCATGTCGGTGGTGGCTTACAGACAAAGACACGCGAACGGACGCTCATAGGCGCTTGGCCTCGCCCCTGCGCTGACGGTGCACCCCTAAAGGCGGTACGTTGCCTTCCGCTAACACTTGCCCATGTCGGCTGTGCAGGGGACTTCCACCCCCGAGTGAGTGCGCCCTGCCGGGCGCACAAATAAAAAGGCCGCCTCGAGTTCGAGGCGGCCCAGACGATTGCGCTCAGTCGTTCTTGTTAGCGGAACTGATATCCGACATTTCCATAGACGAATCGGCCGCGCGGATCGCCATACGACAGGTCGTAGCCGCCGATGAAGTTATTCGCCGAAGAGGCGTAGTTGGCATACGGCGGAGCTGCGTCGGCGATGTTGATCACGCCCAAGGTCACGGTCCAGGCCTTGGTCACGTGATAGGACATCTGCCCATCAAAGGTGTCATAGGCACTGACCTCGCGACCCACACCCGTGATGTTGCTGTTGGAGTCGTGATACTTCTTCTGGTAGTGCTGGGTCAGTGAGGCATCGAAATTGCCGATGTCATAGATCAACGAGAGATTGTGGCGCCAACGGGAAATCAAGCCGTCCGCCACGGTCAGTCCCTTGTCGATTTGCCCGGTCCAGCTGCCGTTCGGATTTTGCGTGGCGAATTTATAGAAGTAGGTGCCGTCGCCTTGAATGGTGATTCGCCCAAAACTGCCGATGTCGAAGGCGTATCGCGCGTTGACGTCCAAACCGCTGACATCCTCTTTGAAGAGGTTCGCGTTGGTCTGGCTGATGGATGTGATATTGCCGTTCGCATCGCGAGTGATGAGGTTGGCAAACTGCATCTCAGAGGCAGCATTCTGCAGAATCGTCCCAAGCCCAAGACCGCCGACGACAATCGAATCCTTCAAGTAGATCCAGAAGGAGTCGAAGCCCAGGTGCAGGTTCTTCACCGGCTCGATTTCAGTGCCCAGCGTCAAGGTGGTCGACTTTTCCGGTTTCAGATTCGGATTGCCGCCCAGCAGGGTGGAGAACTGGAAGCTACAGGCCGGGTTGTTCGGATCGAAGGTCGGGCACTTGATGTAGTCGCGCGTGCCGTTCCCCGTGACGCTGGTGGCCTGCGACGCGTACAGATCGGTCAGCGAAGGTGCGCGGAACCCTGAACCGGCCGAGGCGCGCCACAACCACCAGTCCCAGGGCTGAAACTTCAAAGACGCCTTGGGGTTCACGGTGCTGCCCACTTTTTGGTAGTGGTCATAGCGAACCGCCGCATCGGCGTCCAAGGAGTGCAGAATCGGCGCATTCACTTCGATGTAGGTCGATTCCACGCTTCGCGACGCATCCTCAGGCAGCTGATTGCCGCCCTGTCCGGTGATGTCGCCGGTTTGAATCGAGAGCGACGGATCGTAGACGAAGGTTTCACGGCGCACTTCTGCGCCCACTGCAGCGCTAAGCGGGCCGCCGGGCAGATCGAACACGGCGCGGCTGGCCGAGCCGGACAGACTGGTCAGCGTGGTCTTGGAACTGAAGTCCTGGCCGACGAATTCCGCGCCCTTGGCCGCCGCCAGTGCCGCAGGATCGGTGGTCGGCCCAAAGGGATTGATATTGCCCTGGTCCAGGATCGGCATGATCCTGGAGTACAAGGGGAATCCGGACTTCAAATCCTCCTTGACCTTGACCTCGCTGTAGAGCACCGAGGTGTCGAAGTCCCAACCGCCGAGGTTGCCCTTCCAGCCCGCCACGGCGCGAGTGGTGTTGGACGTGTCCGTATCTTCGCGAGGGCCATTGGCAAAGTCTCGATAGATGAGGTTCAAAGGAGCTGGTGCGCCTTTGGAATCTACTTGGCCATGAGCTGCCGCGAAGGCAGTGGGATAGTACGGGCTGTTGGGCGGCAGTAGGAAGGCCGCCGCGGTCGGCGTGATGGCCGGGTTGTGGTAGTTCGGATATTTAGTCGCCAGCAAGTTGGCGAGGTAGGCAAGATACGGATTACCGGGCAGCAAGGGGTTCTGATAGGAGAGCGGTACCGGCTGCACCTGCAGGGCGGTTTCGACCTGCGAGAAGCTTGCTTCTGCATACAGCTGCGTGGTGTCGGTGAGCTGGTAGTGCGCATTCAAAGTGCCGTTGCCCCGCTTGACGTCGGGCTGCACCGAGTCGAACCCCGAATTGTCGAAGCGGCACTGGGCCGGGAAGTTCACGTCACTGATCGATGCTGGTCCGCAATTCCCCACCAGTGGATTGACCGTGGCCGGTTGACCCTTGGTGGTCGGAAATAGCGCGATGTTCGCCGGGAAGGCGAACGACGAGGTGACATCGTTGCCAAATTGCGGGCTGTAGCGAGTCGCGAAGGGGCGCGAGGCGCCGATGATGTGTTGGGTGTGGTCGAAGTCCAGACCTAGGTTGATGTTGTAACGATCGGTCCTCAGGTCACCGAGGCCGCCGAAGAAGCTGGCTTTCTCCTCAGTACCGCCGCCGGAGCGCGTCGGAGCACCGGCATAGACGCTGGCATCGGCGCCCTGGAAATTGTCCTTCAAGATGAAATTCACCACGCCGGCGATGGCGTCGCTGCCATAGATCGCCGAGGCGCCGTCCTTAAGGATTTCCACCCGTTCGATGGAGTCGAGGGGGATGGAACTGATGTCGACCGAGTTGCCGGCGGTGCCAATCGATGAGCCGCCGTAAGGCGCAGATCGGCGGCCGTTGATCAAGATCAAGGTGCGCGCGGAGCCCAAGCCGCGCAGAGAAATGGTTTCGATCGAGCCGGTCTGGTTGCCGGTGGCCGTCGCCGCGACCGCAGTGCCGGAACTGCTGGCAGCGCTGACGTAGCGGAACAGATCTTCGGCGGAGGTCGCGCCGGTGCGCGCGATATCCTCAGCCTTCAGCACGGTCACGGGAAGCGCGCTTTCGGCGTCCAGACCCCTGATCGAAGTACCGGTAACCACGATTTCCTCGAGTCCCGGCGTTGTTGCATCGGTTGTGGCGCCGGCGCTACGCACGTTCTGAGCATGCACTATGCCAGTGCTGCAGAGACCGAGGACTAAGGCCCCAATCGAAATTCTGCCCGTCAGCAGATCGAGTCTACATTTATTCATTCGCATCCCTTATTCGGATAGATTCCGCTGTTGTGTTCACCCGATGGGCATTCTGAACAACGGATATATATTTTTCAATGCATTTACGAAGAAATCCTGTCTCGTGCCCGCAACGGTTGATCGATGGGACTCAACCGGGTGCCACACTCTTAAGTACCCCAAGGCAGTGCCAAACTTGTCATAAGCAGCTATGTTCCAGCCACCAAGTGGACGCGCGGACCTCCACGTGGGACAGCAGACCATGGCGGGCGGCAGGCTACCGAGGAGTCCGACCAACACCCTGCGGGGAGCGGTAGCGCCCCGCGCCCGTGCTAATGTCTCGCCCCGAATTCCAATGATTCTTGGTGTCAAACCCCTTGGGAGTGTCATGCAGCTGCGCGAATTCGCCGTTCGTTTCTCGGCATTCTTCCTTCTGTGTCAATGCACGTCCGTCGGCGCAACCGACACGGCCGAGACGCGCTTGCTGCGACAACCTGCCGTGTCCAAGGACCATCTGGCATTCGTCTTCGGCGGCGATATCTGGGTGAGCGACCGCGACGGAGGTCGGCCAATGCGCATCACCACGCATCCGGCGCCTGAGTTTGCGCCGCATTTTTCACCCGACGGCCGCTGGATCGCCTTTTCGGCGAACTACGACAACAACACGGACGTGTATGTGGTGCCGGCCGAGGGCGGGCAGCCCCGCCGGCTGACCTGGCATCCGGCCGCGGACTTGGTGACCGGCTGGAGTGCGGACGGCAAGCGGGTGCTGTTCACGTCCAACCGAGAAGTCGCCAACAGCCGCAGCGGACAGCTGTACGAGGTGCCGCTCACCGGCGGTTACGAGAAGAAGGTCATGAAAGCGGTCGCGGTGGAAGGCGCTTGGTCCGCCGACGGCAAGCGACTGGCCTATCGCCCCTACATCATGGCCTATGCCGGGGTCAGCGGCTGGCGCCAGCATCGCGGCGGCGACACGCCGCCGATTTGGATCATCGATCCTGCCGACAACCGATTGGAGAAAATACCGCATGTGAACGCCTCCGACAGCGATCCGATGTGGATCGGCGCGGATGTGGCGTTCATTTCCGACCGTAACGAAGGCGCGGCCAATCTCTATCTCTACGATGCCGGCGCGCACACGCTGCGCCAGCTTACGCATGAAACGCAATGGGATGTGCGCAGCGCCGCCGCCTACGATCACACCATCGTGTACGAGGCGGGTGGGCAGTTGAAGTCCCTCGATGTGGCCAGCGGCCGAATTCAGGCCATACCCATCCATCTGGAGATTCAATCCATCCAGGCGCGTCCGCAGTGGAAGGACGCATCCAAGAACATAACCTCTGCGCAGCTCTCGCCCACCGGCAAGCGCGTACTCATCACGGCACGCGGCGATGTTTTCAGCGTCCCTGTCAAGGATGGGTCGGTGCGCAACTTGACCGCCACCTCGGGCGTGCGCGAATCCGATGCCGTATGGAGCAAGGACGGCCAACGTGTTGCTTACTTAAGCGACGAGGGTGGTAGCCAGGCTCTCCTGGTACGCGATGCCATTGGGCTCGAGAAACCGGTGCGGCATGCGCTGGGAGACATGGGCTATTTCACCTTGCTCGCCTGGTCGCCGGATGGCCGTCGGATGGCCTTTCAAGACAATCATCTGCGGCTGTATGCCATCGACCTGGCTACCGACGCGGTGACTCTGATCGATACCAGTCCGCGTCGACTCGAGTTCCAGGTGACTTTTTCACCCGATGGTCAATGGATGGCCTATACGGTGGTGGGCGAGAATTATTTTACCCGTGTGCGGCTGCGCAGCTTTGCCGCCGCCAAGAGTTTCGATCTCGCCGATTCCTTCGTGCAAACCGATATGCCGGTATTCGGGGGCAGCGACTTGCTGTACTTCACCGCATCGATCAATGCAGGTCCCACCCGTGTGACCCTGGACATGTCGACGCAAGAGCGTCCGCTGCGCACGGCCATTTATGCGGCAGTACTTTCCGCCGAAGGGCGCTCGCCATTGCCGCCCAAGAGCGGTGATGAGGATGCCAAGGGCAAGGCCAAGGACGCCGACAAAGCGGATAAATCCGCCAATTCCGACCAGGACGACAAATCCGCCAAATCCAAAAAGCCCGATGCCGATGACAAAGCCGACAAACCGATCAAGGCCACGCGCGTCGATGTCGCCACCTTGGCGCAACGCTTCGTGCCCATCCCGGTCCCGGAGCGCAACTATGATCGCCTGGCCGTCGGCGCCGACGGCGCCCTTTTCTACCTCGCCAGGCGCCAGCCGGGATCTACCGCTGAAGCGCCGAGTCCGAACGGAAATCCATCCTCCGATCTTTATCGCTTCAATTTCGACGATCGTGAAGAGAAATTGGTGAAATCGCATCTGGCGGATTTTTCGGCCAGTGCCGACGGGAAGAAATTGCTGCTCACCATGGGCGAGGGCAAGTTGGAGGTCGCCGACGCGAATGAGAAACTCGAGTCGAAACCCGTGGACGTGAGCGGCATGAAGATGCTGGTCGATGCGCGCCAGGAGTGGCACCAGATTTTCGATGAGACCTGGCGCATGGAGCAGCAGTACTTCTACGATCCTAATATGCACGGGCTGCCCTGGGCCGCGATCCGGGCACGCTACGAACCTCTGCTTCAATTCGTCCAGACCCGCGAAGACCTGAATGAACTGCTGGTCGAGATGATCGGGGAAATGCAGGTGGGGCATAACCGCACCGGCGGCGGCGACGTATACGCGGGAAGCGGCGTGGGAGTCGGTTTGCTCGGCGCCGACTTCAAGGTCGAGAACAAGCTTTACCGCATCGAAAAAATTTACCACGGCGATCGATGGAATCCCTTTCTGGTGGCGCCGCTCGCCGCCGCCGGGGTGGACGTGGCCGAGGGCGATACGATTCTGGCCATCAACGGCCATCCCTTGGACGGCTCGGTGAATATCTTCTCGCTGCTGGAGGGCACCGCCGGCAAACAGGTATCGCTCACCGTGAGCCGTGACGGCGCGCCGAAGGCGCACACCGCAATCGTGATACCCATTCCCAACGAGGCGGCACTGCGCCAGTGGAATTGGGTGGAGGGAAACCGGGACTACGTGGAGCGCAAAAGCGGCGGCAAGGTCGCCTACGTATACCTGCCGGACACAGCCGGCGATGGCTACACCTTTTTCAACCGCATGTTCTTCGCGCAGGTCGACAAACCGGGCCTGATCGTGGATGACCGCCGCAACAGTGGCGGCCAGGCTGCCAACTATGTGCTGGAAGTCCTGAACCGCAAGTACCTCTCCGGCTGGAAGGACCGCGACGCCTTGGTATTCAACACGCCGGCGGCGGCGATCTACGGGCCCAAGGTCATGCTCATCGATCAGGATGCCGGTTCGGGCGGCGACTATCTGCCGTACGGGTTCAAGCGCCTGGGGCTGGGAAAACTCATCGGCACCCGCACTTGGGGCGGTTTGATCGGAATTTCCGTCAATCCCAGCTTGATCGATGGCGGCTTCCTGACGGTTCCCTTCTTCCGGGTGTTCACACCCGAGGGTGAATGGCGTGTGGAGAACGAGGGCGTGGCACCGGACATGGACATTCCCCTGGACCCGATGGCAGTGAACGCAGGCCATGATGTGCAATTGGATGCCGCCATTGACGAGGTGCTGGGCCAGCTGAAGAGCGCCCCGCAAATTCCGCTGAAATCGGCGCCGCCGATGCCTAAGCACGTGGGTAATTAAATGATGCGCAAATCTTTCGGGTATCGATGCTGTGCGGCGCTGGTCTTTTTGAGCACCGTTCCCTTAGGTGTCCGAGCCGAAGCGGCACACCCGGCGACGCTCGCGGAATCCTTGAGCCGGGCCAGCATCCGTGCGCCGGCGATTTCACCCGACGGCCGAGCGGTGGCTTATCTACAGCGGGAAACCCATTGGAAGGAGAACGAGTTCGTCTGGCAGCTGTGGCGGATCAATGTGGCCGGCGGCGAAGCCGTTCAGCTCACCCGCGGACAGAAGTCGGTCGGAGCGGCGCAATGGTCGCCGGACGGCCGTTGGCTGGCCTTCGTGACCGAGCGTGAGGCCTATGTCGTGGAGCCGTTTGCGGCGGTGGAGAAGGGAGCCGGCAAGGACGCGGACAAAGCCGATACCACAGGCGCAGCGGGCGCGGGAAAGCCGGCGGCGAAACAGATTTGGATCATTCCGCCGGATGGGGGAGAGGCATGGCCGCTGACCAAGTCGGAGACCAATGTCGATAATTTCCATTGGACCAAGGACGGAAAGTCGATCTTGTTTACCGCGGCCGAGCCGCCCAGCAAGGCAAGCACTGCACGCAAGGAGCGGTACAGCGCCTACGATGTGATCGAAAAAGACTACGAGCAGAATCAATTGTGGTGGGTGGATGCGGCCGCGGCCCTCAAGGCAACGGCGCCGCAAGTTGCCAAACAGTTGACGTTCGACAACACCCTTACCATCAATTCCTTTGCCATCTCCGCGGACGGGACTCGGGTTGCCTTCAGCGCCGCGCGCACGCCGTTGCTGGCGTTTTTGCAGGACGAACACATCTATCTGATGGACTTGCCCGGCTCGAGGGGCGCAGCTGCGGACTCCCGCGCACCCAAGGTTTCCAAGGTCGTGGCGCTGTCCGGCCCGGACAGCTCACCGATGTTCTCCCCGGATGGCAAGCAACTCGCATTCGCCACCAGTCTCGGGCAGCAGAAATTTTTCTACGCCAACACCCACATCGGGCTGGTGGATGTCGCTGCGGTCCTGGCGCGGCCGGCGAGCGCTCCGGCGGATGTGCGCGACCTGACCAAAGATTTCGATGAAGACCCGCGACCGATTGACTGGGTGCCCGGCGGGCTGTACCTCGGTGCCACGCAGAGAATGACGGCGCGGCTCTTTCGGTTGGAGACTGCGGCAGGGCAGGTGCGGCCGCTGTCCACGCAGGATGCACTGATCATCGATGAAGCCTCGGTGACACCCGACGGCACGCACATGGCCTTCACTGCGGACGATGCCACGCATTTGACCGAACTCTACGTCTCGGGGACGGAAGTATTTGCACCCAAGAAGCTCACCGACCTCACCGCCCAGGTGCGGGGTTGGAAGCTCGGCAGTGTGGAAGTGGTGTCATGGAAGAGTAAGGACGGCACCCTCATCGAGGGTGTGCTGCACAAGCCCGATGGCTATGACCCGAAGCGTAAATATCCCTTGTTGGTCAAGATCCACGGCGGACCGACCGGCGTTTCCCAACCTCGGTATCTGCCCAACGACTACGCCTATCCCGTCCAAGCTTTCCTCGCGAAAGGCGCCTTGGTGCTCGAGCCGAATTATCGCGGCAGCGCCGGCTACGGCGCTAAATTCCGCGCGCTCAATGTGCGCAATCTCGGCGTGGGCGATATGTGGGATGTGATGAGCGGCGTCGATGCGCTGATCGCCAAGGGCATCGTGGATCCTAATCGGCTGGCGGCCATGGGCTGGTCGCAGGGCGGATACATCTCGGCATTCTTGACCACGCATACCGATCGCTTCAAGGCCATCTCAGTCGGCGCCGGCATCAGCGACTGGGCCACGTACTACGTCGGCACCGATATCACGCCTTTTACGCCGCAGTACTTGGGTGCGACGCCGTGGGACGACCCGCAGATCTACGCCAAGACCTCGCCGATCACGACTATCCGCCAGGCAAAAACGCCCACGCTGATCCAACATGGCAGCGCGGACCGGCGCGTTCCCGTGCCCGACGCCTTTGAACTCTACCGGGGACTGCTCGATCAGCACGTCGATGCACGCCTGATTCTGTACACCGGCTTTGGACATGGCATCGACAAGCCCAAATCGGCTCTGGCGCTGCTGCAAGCCAATCTGGATTGGTTCAGCCACTATATCTGGGGCGAACCGATCCCGAAGGATTCCGCGTTGTATGGGAGCAGTGAACTGGATGCGGCGCACTAGCCGCCAGGAGTTCACTGCTGGGAGTTCACTGTTTGAGCAGAGGGTGTTAGCATCTTAAATCCTGACTCGTAGGCCGACATTGTTCACATCGTCCCATCGCGTTGAATTTCGCATCGCCGTCATTGCCGGGCTGGCGTTGTTCATTGCTCAGTGGGGCGCGTTGGCGCATGCGTACACCCACCAGCCGACGGGGACATATGAGCAGGGGCTGAAGAGCCATGACTTCTGCAGCGACTGCCTGAATTTTGCGCCATCCCTGGCGCCGGGTGGTACGCCGACGGCGGCACCATTTACCCTGCAGCACAGCCAGAGCGCGGCACCGCCGTCGCCGCCGGCTTCACTTCTCGATCGCCGTACCTACCTCGCGTTCCGGTCTCGAGCACCTCCCGTCACAGGCTGACTCTGTTTGGAGTTTTGAAGCCGCAGTAGCGGTCCGCCTGTTTGACGAGGAGTACTCGATTCATGTTTTATTCTGTTCGTAGCGCGACGCGTACGGCGCTCGCGATGATTTTTTCCGTGTATCTATCAAACGTCCCCGCCGAAGCCTACGCGGCGGATAGCGTAACTGCTCCGGACAGCGGAGCCTACGCGACAGACAGCGCAGCTGCTCCGGACAGCGACGCAAGCGCGGGCACTGGGAGCTCTACCCCAAAGCTCGATGAGATCGTCGTCATCGCACAGCACCTGAACGAGGCCCGCAACGGCATCCAGACGCAGACCGGGGCCTCGACCTATACCATCAACGAAGAGGCCATCGCCGCCCAGCCCGGCGGAGACAATCAATTGCTCAACCAGGTGATCCTGCAGGCGCCCGATGTCGCGCAGGATTCCTTCGGGCAATTCCATGTGCGCGGCGAGCACAACGGACTGCAGTACCGCTTGAACGGCATCGTGCTGCCGGAGGGCATCAGCGTGTTCGGTCAATCGCTGGACCCGCGGTTGATTTCCTCCCTGACGCTCATCACGGGCGCGCTGCCGGCCGAGTACGGACTGCGCACCGCCGGCATCATCGACCTGAAGACCAAGAGCGGCGTGATCGATCCGGGCGGCTCCGTCTCGCTGTATGGCGGTAGCCACGGAACGGTCGAGCCCAGCTTCAACTACGGCGGCACCGACGGCCGCCTCAACTATTTCGTGTCGGTGGACTTCCTGCGCAACGATCTGGGCATCGAGTCCCCCGACGGCCGGTCGAACCCGGACCATGATCAAACCACGCAGTATCACGGCTTCGGCTACTTCGAGTACATTCTCGATGAAAGCAATCGTCTGAGCGCCGTGCTGTCGAGTTCGGTGGGCAACTTTCAAATTCCCAATCGCGCGGGCCAGGTGCCGGGCATCGCCAATGCCGACGGTACGCCCCTCACCGTCAACGGTCAGACCACCTTCAACAGCGACGGTCTCCAGGAGACTCAGCGCGAACTCAATCACTTCGCCATCTTGAGCTGGCAGCATTCCCAAGGGGCGTTGGACGTGCAAACCTCGTTGACCGCACGCTACTCCAGCCTCAATTTCGTGCCGGACCCGCTGGGGGATGTCTTGTTCAACGGCATCGCGCAGAATGCGTACAAGCAGAACGTGGCGTACGCGTTGCAATCGGATGCTGCCTACCGCTTGAACGATGCTCACACGCTGCGCGCGGGTGTCTTCCTGCAGAGCGACCATTCCAAGAGCCTGACCACCTCAGGCGTGATTGCATTGGATAATGCCGGCAATCAGATCAACGATATTCCGGAGAACGTCGTCGACAACGGCTCGAAGACCGAATGGATCGAAAGCACCTACGTCCAAGACGAATGGAAGCTCATTCCCAGCGTGACCGTGAATTATGGGTTGCGATTCGACAAGTTCACGGCGTTCACCTCGGCGCACCAGATCAGTCCGCGCCTCAATGTGGTCTGGCAGGCGCTCGACGACACCACCGTGCACGCGGGCTACTCGCGGTATCTGTCGCCGCCGCCCTTTGAACTGGTCGGCAACGAAACCGTCGGAAAGTTCGTCAATACGACTGCCGGGCCGGCGATAACCCAGGCGGACTCGCCGCTGCCGGAGCAGGCCAACTACTTCGACATCGGTGTCCAGCAAAAGGTCGGCAATCAATACACGGTGGGGCTCGACAGTTACTACAAGCAGTCGCACAACTTGATCGACGAGGGACAGTTCGGCGCACCGATCATTCTGACGCCCTTCAACTACACCTATGGCAAGCAATACGGCGTGGAATTGACCAATGGCTTCACGGCGCAGAACCTCTCGGCCTATCTGAACCTGTCCTGGCAATATGCGCACGGCAAGGCCATCGATTCGGCGCAATTCAATTTCAGCCCCGACGATTTGGCGTATATTGCCACGCACTACATTCATCTGGACCACGAGCAACAGTTTACGGCCTCGGGCGGAGTGTCGTATTTATGGGATCACACGCGCTTCAGTGCCGATTTGCTGCTGGGTTCCGGCCTACGCGCCAGCCCCACGTTGCCGAGTGGCATGGTGATCCCGAACGGCGACCATCTGCCGTATTACACCCAGGTCAATCTGGGTGTTAACCACATTTTCCACCTGGGAGATGCCGGGACCCTCACGGCCCGATTCGACGTGATCAACGTATTCGATAAAATCTATGAGATCCGCGACGGCACCGGAGTCGGCGTGGGTGCGCCGCAATTCGGGCCGCGGCGCGGGCTGTTCTTCGGGCTTTCGAAGTCCATATAGGGGTGTCGCTGCGGCAGCGGGAGCCGCAGCGCGCACTCGCCGCTCGCGGATTCCATGGATTTAGTGAATGCAATACATCCAATTCACCGCGGTCGTCTGTGCTGCTTTTTTGGCGAACCTGACCGGTGTCGCCTTTGCGCGGCGTGTGCGGGACCGCCGGCATCTGGCACGCGGCTTCAGTGCCGGCACCGTCATCGCCGCCGCTTTTTTCATTTTTCTGCCGCAGGCCTTGATGCGATCCGGCGGCACTCACGGCGCCGATCGGCTGCTGCCGTTGGCGGGCTTAGGATTCGTCATCGCCTTGCTCCTCGATCGTTTTGGATCGAGGGCGTGGCAGGGTAATGCCGTACACCCGACGGCCATACATGCCGCAGCACCTAAGCGTTTCGTTCATGCGCTGCTCAACGGCGCCGCCATCGGCGTTGCCCACCACGTTTCACTGGGCTTAAGCGCCGCGGTGAGCGTGGCATTGCTGGTGCACGAATTTTCCGACAGCGCGGACGCCGCGAGTTCGGCGCTAGGCGGCTCGCATACTCACCCCGCACAGCCTAGCCCTACACAGCCTCATCCCGTACAACCTCACCTTGCACAGCCTCACCCCGTGCGGCGCGAAACCATGCTGCGTGCGGCCTGTCTGGCGGCGGGTTTGGCCGCCACCGACTTCGGCGCTGCATCGCCGCAGGCGCTCGGCGTCATTCTGGCTCTGTTCGGCGGATATTTTGCCTATCTCAGCGCAAGCGATCTCATCCCCGAAAGCTATCATGAGCATCCGCAGCTCCTGACGCTTGTCATGACCTTCAGCGGGGCGGGTGTCATGTACGTTCTGGCAAGTCTTTCATGAGTCGGGAGCGGTCCCTGCCATGCTGCTGCTGACGCTGGCGATCGCGGCCTTTTGCATGACCTGTGTCGGCGGGTTGCTGACACTCAAGCTGGCGGCGCGTATGCACTGGGTACTTGGCTTCAGTGCCGGCGCCGTGGTGGCTGTCGCGTTCTTCGATCTGTTGCCGGAAGCGTTGGACCTCGGGTCCGCGACGTTGGGAATCACATCAATATTCGCCTGTGCGGCGGCCGGCTTTCTCGTTTATCTGTTGTTCGATCGCGTGATGCTCTCTCATGGACAGCGCTTTCGTAGTCAAGTCGCCGCCGGGTTGCCGGGAGCGACGTCGGTCGCACACGCACGCGCGACACTGTTCGCCGCCAGCTTGTCATTGCACAGTTTCCTGGACGGCATCGCCATCGGTCTGGCGTTCCAGGCATCCGTTGCGGTGGGAGCGGTGGTGGCGATCGCGGTGCTGACCCATGACTTTTCAGACGGCATCAACACCATGAATGTCGTGCTGAGAAACGACAGCAACCGCCGCCGCGCGTTGCGCTGGTTGCTGGCCGATGCGATCGCGCCGGCTCTAGGGATCTTCTCGACGCTTTTCTTCCGGGTCCCAGGAGATGCCTTAGGGGTAATTCTTGCGCTGTTTTCGGGTTTTTTTCTCTATATCGGAGCCAGCGATCTGATTCCGGAGAGTCACCGGGCCTTTCCGCGAGCTCTGACCACCTTCATGACATTGGTCGGCATGGCGGTGCTCTATGCCGCCGTCAGTCTCGCGCAGGTGTAGCGGCCGCGATCGACTGCTGGGCTTCCAAAAGCTTGCCGTGGCTGTGAATTGTCCTCGACCCTAAGGCTAGGCAGCTGTGCTCGGCCCGGGAATGAGTGCCCCTGCGCCAAAACCCCGAGCTTGCATGACGCATAGATTTGGCGCTCCCTTTTCGCTCGCTCTCCGTGCGCCGCCGTACAGACGAATTTCCATGAGTTATGTAGCCTTGCTCATCGAGTGCCTCTCCAAACCCGTGCCGGAGTACTGCACGTCGTTCGAGAATGGGATGCGAGCTTACGCATGGTTGATGCGCGCGCTCGGACTAGCGACAAGGCAGTTGCCATGACGCAGCCGCAATCAATCAGTCGAATCACATGAAGGGTCTCCAGCATGAATACACGATATTTGATTTTAACCGGAGCAGCCATCGCCTTGAGCTTCGTCGCAATGGCGGCGCGTGCCGGTAACCCCGCCGCCGATGAGAGCATCGCGGTTGCGAAGGCCGCAGTGGAGCGGGCGGAGCAATCTGGAGCGCCACAGGCGGCACCGGTCGAACTCGCCTCTGCGCGCGACAAACTGGCACGTGCCGAGAAGGCCAATGCGGATCGCCATCGGAAGCCGGCGATTGAACTGGCGGACCAAGCCACGGTAGATGCACAAGTGGCCGAAGCTAAAGCGCAGAAGGAGCGCGCGACCAAGGCCGCGGGTGAATTTGATGCCAGCATGGCAACGCTGCGGCAGGAATCCAACCGCACCTCAACTCCTAATCAATGAGAATATCCATGAACACCAAATTGTTGACCGGAATAGGAATTGCGCTGGCGATAGCGGGCTGCGCATCGACACCCAAACCCAACGAGGCTCTCGAAAGCGCTCGCAGTATCGTCCAATCGGCAGAAGCGGATCCCAACGCGGCAAAGTATGCGGCAGTTGACCTACAGACGGCCAAGTCCGATCTGGCCATCGCTGACGCTGCATTCGTGAGGCGCGATGCGAAGGGCATCGCACAACCGGCCTATATGGCGGCGCAGAATGCGCGTCTCGCGCAGTTACGGGGATCCGCAAAAGCGGATGATTCACGCGTTGCCGCCGGACAGGCAGAGCGCGACAGCATCGTACTCGCGGCACGGACCAACCAGGTTGACACTGCCAATCGCGCCAAGGACGCCGCGAATCGCGCCGCGAGTGACGCAAATCGAGCGACGGATGATGCAAGAATCACCCGCGATCAAGCCACTGAGAACGCCGCGCGGCTGCAAGCGGAAGTCGACGCTCTCAAAGCGAGGCCGACCGATCGGGGCTTGGTGCTGACTCTCGGCGATGTGTTATTTGAAACTGGCAGCTCCACATTGAGTTCGGGAGCAGGACGCAACTTGGATCGGCTGGTGCAGTTCCTAACGGATCACCCTGAACGCCTGGTACAAATTGACGGATTTACCGATAGCATAGGCACCGACTCATACAATCAGGACCTCTCCCAGCGTCGCGCGGATGCGGTCAGATATCAACTGGTATCGCGCGGCATCGTTTCAACGCGTATCGCGACTCAGGGCTACGGCAAGTCCTATCCAGTCGCCAGCAACTCAGACTCGGGCGGCCGGCAATTGAATCGGCGGGTTGAAGTGGTCATAGGCGCGGATAACGGCACGGCGATTGCGGCGCGGCGCAGCTGAAGCCAGCTAGTACCGCGTAACCACTACCACATCACCGTCTCGACGCGTCACCGTCACCCCGACGTTGGCATCCTGGCGCTGAAGCAGCACGTCGACCGAACCTGTTCTGAGCCGCAAGTTGCGTAGACGCACGTGATCAAGGAACTCCGGCAGCACCGGACGATAGAACTTGACCTCGCCGGTGCGGTCGAGCAGTTCGAGGCCGAGAGAGGCCTGCAACAGGCATAACGGCGCGGCGCTCGCCCACGCCTGCGGTGAACAGGCCACCGGATACTGTGTCGGACCGTTGTGCTGCCGCCGCGAGAAGCCGCAAAATAGTTCGGGAAGGCGGCGCAAATCCATGTAGCTCGCGGCATCGAACAACGCGGCAAAAACTCGAACGGCCGAGCTCTGCATCCCATAGCGGCTGAAACCCATTGCGATCAGCGCGTTGTCGTGGGGCCAAATAGAACCGTTGTGGTAGGACATGGGGTTGTATCTGGATTCCGCCGAACCCACCGTCCGAATGCCCCACCCGGCGAATGTCGCCGGCGACAAAAGCGTATGCGCCAGCTGCGCCGCTCGTTCCGGCGACGCAATACCCGTGAAGAGGACTTGTCCCGCATTCGACGATACGACGCGACAGGGCTGCTTATTGCCGTCCAGCGCAAGTGCATAGGTTGCAAGCTCCTCGCACCAGAATTGCGACTCGAATTTCTCCCGCAGCGATTCGGCCTGCGACGCAAGTTCCGCGGCGCATCGCGTATACCCTAGTGCTTCAGCCAGCACGGCGGCGTGCCGTTTTGCACCGTACACGTAGCCCTGTACCTCGCAGAGCGCAATGGGGCCTTCCGCAAGGCGTCCATCGCGATGAAAAATCGCATCGAACGAATCCTTCCAGCCTTGGTTCGCGAGGCCCTCTCGGGTCTGACGGTGATATTCGACCAATCCATCGCCGTCCCGATCGCCATATTGATCGATCCAACCGAGCGCTGCCTTGGCGTTGGGCCACAGCGAGCGCACCGTATCGAGATCGCCGGTGCGCCGAAAATACTCGCCGAGCAAAAGCAAGAACAGCGGCGTCGCGTCGACGCTCCCGTAGTAGCGGCCGAACGGCACTTCCTGCAGATTCGCCATTTCGCCGTGGCGCATCTCGTGCAAGATCTTGCCCGGTTCCGCGTCGCGCTCGGGTTCGACCTTGGTTGCCTGCGTGGCGGCCAGAAATCCGAGTACACCCCGGGCGATGGTGGGATCGAGCCACAGCGTCATCAGCGCGGTAATTATTCCGTCGCGTCCGAACGGAGTGCTGAACCAGGGGATCCCTGCATATGGGTAGGGCCCCTGCGGAGTGTCCGTAATCAGCATGTACAGATCTGACACCGAGCGCCTGACAATTTCGTTGTATACCGAATTGGAGCTGTCGACGCTGGCGGCGCGTGCGCTCGATTCATTGAGCGCATGACGGGCCGTACGCATCCGGCGATAGAACAAGCGGCCGGTCCAATCACTTTGAGTGGAATCGGCAAAGCCGACTCGCACAAATATTCGACGGGTGGCGCGAGGCTTGAGCGACAGATCAAAGGAGGCTCTGGTCGTGGTCAGGGTACTGGGCACCGGCGAGAAGGCCAGCTTCGTGACCCGCTCGATCCCATCAAGCCCCGCGTAGCGCAGCGCGACGCCGTGTTCGCTCTCGAGAGCAGCGCGGGATTCTCCGCGGGCGCGCCGGCGCTCGCCTCTTACTTCGAATAAATCCGCGAAGTCCGACTCGAAGCAGTAGGTCAGCTTGAGGTCCAACCCGCAATCGCTGAAATTCTTGACCAACAGGCGCTCATAGCAGGCACCATTCCAGACGAACTTCATCCGGTTCAAATGAATGCTTTCCCGCCGCAGTGCGATCTTGCCGTCCACCATCAGATCCGGATTGCTCAAGTCCGCCGTGAACACCGCGTTGTCGTCCTGCGTCATCGACGAGAGCAACAGCGGCCGCTCCTCCGCCAGCAACAGCCGCAGCTGCGACAGCATGCGCGTGTCCCGATGATAAAAGCCCTCGGGATTTCCGGGCTTGCCTCCCATATCGCCGCGTTGATCGAACACCGCGAAGCTGTCGCCGTTCTTCAACGTCCGCGTGCGGCGCTCCTGCACAGTCGCCGAGACGGCGATGGCAAATTGTGGCGCCGTCGCGTCGCTATGCCGGGCTTGGGACGCCATCGCTTCGACTATGGAGGGTGTGCTCACGCGATCTTCCAAAATATGAGGAGGCGTCGAGTTGTAAATTTTTCACAGGACCTGTGAACAGTGCCAACCAGAAATCTCACAGCCCAAGAGTTCTCTTACAGCGTTCGGTTCCAAATTGAAAGCCGACAAAGCATCCTCAAGTGGATACTATGTCCGCACACCGACATTTCGGCCCCAAGTTCGTAGAGATGCCATGAAAATCGCTCAGGTCGCACCGCTCGCCGAAGCGGTCCCTCCCAAACTATACGGGGGTACCGAACGAGTGGTGGCCTACCTGACCGATGCCTTGGTCGAGCTCGGGCACGATGTCACCTTGTTCGCGTCAGGCGACAGTTCTACCAAGGCGACGCTGTCGCCCGTTTGGCCTCGGGCACTGCGGTTGGACCCCGAGGTGAAGGATCACCTCGCACCGATTTTCATGCAGCTTGAGACGGTGGCGCAACGAGCTCATGAGTTCGACGTGATCCACTGGCATATCGACTATCTCAGCTATCCTTTGCTGCGCCGGCTCGGTACACCATCCCTCACCACCTTACATGGCCGTCTCGATCTTCCCGAGTTGCCTCCGCTCTATCGGTTGTACGGCGATGTCCCCGTCGTGTCGATCTCCGATTCACAGCGCGAGCCCCTGCCGGAGGCACACTTTGTCGCGACGGTTTTGCATGGGTTGCCTAAGAATTTGCTGAACAAGGGCGAGGGACGCGGGGGATATCTCGCCTTCCTCGGACGAATCTCTCCGGAAAAGGCGCCCGACGCAGCGATTCGCATTGCTGCGCGGGCCGGTGTTCCGCTTAAAATCGCCGCAAAAGTAGACCTCATCGACAGAGAATATTTCAAGACCAAGATCGAACCGCTGCTTGGCCACAGCGATGTCGAATTCATCGGCGAGATATGCGAGAACCGGAAGCAGGAATTTCTCGGCAATGCCTCAGGACTTCTCTTCCCTATAGCATGGCGCGAACCCTTCGGCCTGGTGATGATTGAAGCGATGGCATGCGGAACTCCCGTAGTCGCATTCGACAACGGCTCGGTTCCCGAAGTGCTCGAAGACGGCGTGACCGGCTTCATCTCAACCACGGAGGAGCAGGCAGTCGATGCCGTGCGGAGTTTAAGCATGCTGGACCGAAACCGGATCCGTCGCGAGTTCGAGCGTCGCTTCACAGCGCAGCATATGGCCCAGAACTACCTAAAGCTCTACGCCAGCATGTCGAAACCGCGGCGCTCGTCTGCCACGGGACTTAAGGTCGTGGGTAACGAGCTCCGCGGAGAGCGCCGCCGTGCGATGCATCCGCTCCCATAGCCCTCGATACGCGAAGTAGGGCAGGCTCCTAGTCGGGCAGGCCGATGCGGCGCCGCAATTCTTGGAACCGCGGATCCGAACGCAGCGGATCGAAGGTGGGTCGGAGGAGAATTGACGGGTTGAATCGAGCGTCATAGGCCTTGTTGAGCCAGCTCATCGCCTGGTCCAAGTCTCCAAGCCCGACGTAAATCAAGGCGATGCTGGCATTGGCCGATGGATTCAAGCTGTGACCGGTTTCCATGCGATGAGCAATTTTAAGCGCTTCTGCTCTTTGGCCCGACACGGCATAGGCGTAGGCCAGATTGGCATCAAATGCGGCCAGATGTCCCGATAGTGTGATCGCCTGTTGGAATTCGGCGATGGCCGCGTCGTAACGATGCAGCTGCACCAGGGCCTCGGCCAATTGGAAATGGCCCACGGCAAAGTTTGGGTCGAGCGCGAGGGTTTTGCTGCTTTGTTGTATGGATTCGTCGAACAGATGCAATGCGGACAGCGCGTCCGCCACATCTGAGCGGATGATGAGAGAAAGAGGATCCAGACTCTCGGCCTTCCTGATCTCGAACATGCCCTCGGCGTTTTTCCCCAAGACCAGCAAATGCCAGGCATACCAGTGATGCGCACCCGCATAGCCGGGGTTCAAATTGATGGCGAGTTGGTATTGCTTCTCGGCAGCGGCCCAGTCCCAGTAATAAAGATCCAGCACGAAGGCCAGCGAGGTGTGAGCCTCGCCCAGACGGTCGTTGAGTGCCAATGCCTCGTTCGCCGCCGCCTTTGCCTGGGGAAAGGCCTCGGCGGGCGGTAAGATGCCGTATTCCCAATCGCCGGCCAGCGCGTAGGCATCGGCCAAGCCCGAATAGGCCTCGGCGTTGCTCGGGTCGATGCTGATCGAGCGTTTGAAGTAGTCGATGGCTTCCCTCAAACCCTCACCGGTTCGCTTGTTCCAGGCGTACCGCCCCTTCAAGTAACTGTCATAGGCTTCCGCGTTTACCGTCTTCGGGCCAGAAGCGTGGCCCTCATTGCTTACCGTTACGCGAATCTGCTCGGCGATGGTACGGGCGACTTGATCTTGCAGGACCAGCGTATCGCTAATATCACCCTCGTAGCTGTGTGCCCAGAGGTTCTGGTCCGCCGGCACTCGAATCAGCTGGGCGTTGATCCGGACGCGGTCACCGGTTCGCAAAATGCCGCCTTCGACTACCGCCTGCACATCGAGTTCACGTGCAATCTCAACCAGAGGTTTGTGTGAGCGCCGATAAGGCATCACGGAGGAGCGAGAAATGACCCGCAGGTCGCGAAGCTGCGCCAGATGGGTGATCAATTCGTCGGTCATTCCGTCCGCGAAATAATCCTGGGCCGCTTCGCCCGAGAGATTTTCCAGCGGTAGCACCGCCAGGGAACGAATCGGCGGCAGGGCAGAACTCGATATGGCATGGATCCAGATCCCCACGCCTGCCAACACCAGCAAGGCGAGCGCTCCTAAGATCCACGGACCGATGGGCCGCGAGCTCAACTTAAGCGTCGACGGTCCGCGGTCCGGTAGACCGCCAGCCTGTCCGGCATCGGCCATCCTGGTCGCTGCCACCGGCTCTCCTGCCGCGGCCGGCTCGGCGCCGATTTCTCGCACTTCGGCTAGGAAGCGATAACCACGCCGGGCGACAGTCTGAATGAAGCGCGGGTTTTCCGCGGAATCACCCAGAACGTCGCGGATCTTGCTGACGGCTTTATTGAGACCGTGATCGAAGTCGACGATGGTCTGCGGCCACAGTCGGGCGCGCAACTCCTCACGCGTCACTAGCGCGCCGGGTTTCTCCAACAGCATCACCAATACCAGGAACGGCTGTTCCTGCAGCGGCAGAAGCTTTCCCCCTTTGGTCAGCTCCCGCGCCACGACGTCGGCTTCGAAGACGCCGAACCGGAAGCGTCCTGCCGATGGTTGGGGTTGTGGCATGAGGCGATATTCTCGCACGTTCCGAACGCCGTACCGTCGTCGCCCCGCAAGAAATCCGCCTCGGCCATCGAGTACCGGCAGATACGTATGGCAGGGGAGAATATGCCGTAATTTATTGATTCCAATGATTTATATCAGGGATTAAAACTCCAGCAACACTCCAGCGAGAAGAGAGGCATGGTCCATTGAGCGTAGGGCCGGATCGAGGCAAATGTTCAGCGCGTTGGAGATCGATCGCTGATCGGGCTATCGAGGTTGCCATGAGTCCGCTGCATTCAAGAACCGCCCCCGCTGAAGCACCCCTCCCGGTCTCTGCCGAGAGCATTCGGCCCCAGATGTATGCCGAGGACTCCCACAGGCGTTTCGGCAGCGTGGTGCTCCCTTATCTGGCCGATGCCTATGTCCTTGCCCGCGGACTCACTCGCAACCATACCGACTCTCAGGATGTGGTCCAAGACGCCTGCCTTCGGGCGCTGCACGGCATTGGCAACTTCGCCGACGGCGATGCGCGGACCTGGGTACTTACCATCGTGCGCCGCGCCGCCTATGACTGGCTCGACAAGAATCGGCCCGCGGCGGTGGTGCGCAGTGATGATCTCAATACCCTGGAGCATTCACCCGCATCGCCCATCGATACGGATACCGCCGAGCGATGCCTGATCGATTGGGAAGAGAGTCAGCAGCTCGCGAGCGTGGTTGCCGGGCTACCTGCGCACTATCGTCAAACCCTGGCACTGCGCCATGTGCGGGGCCTTAGCTATCGCGAGATTGCAGAATCGACGGGGACATCGATCGGCACCGTCATGTCGCGTTTGTCGCGGGCGCGCCGACATCTTCGGGCACGGCTCACCAGGAGTCATGCAACCCACTGACCAAGAATCACGTGACCCTCTGGCCGACACGTGAGCCGCTGACCAAGAATCATGTAAGCCATTGATCGCACGGCGGACAAATCCCATTCCGCTGCAATGCTATACTCCCACCCCTGAACGCCCCGTCTATCTGACGATGGGGGACAGCGCTACCGCCAACCCCCCGCAGCGGGAAAACCCCGTTTCAGACAGATGGTTCTTACGTTGCGGTTTTTGAGGATAACTTGATGAAGACTTTGTTTCTGCAGGCTCCTTCCTTTGACGGCTACGACGGTGGCGCCGGCGCCCGGTATCAGATGAAGCGCGAGGTGCGTTCGTTCTGGTACCCCACCTGGCTGGCCCAGCCCGCCGCCCTGGTCGAGGGGTCGAAGCTGATCGATGCACCGCCGCACCGTCTGAGTTTCGAGGACATCGCCGGAGAATTCAAAAACCGCGATCTGGTCGTCATGCACACCTCCACGCCGTCCTTCAAGTCGGACGTGAGGACGGCGGAAATGATCAAGTCGATCAATCCCGACATCAAGATCGGCTTCATCGGCGCCAAGGTGGCGGTCGAGCCCGAGAAGAGCCTCATCGCCGGACGTGCGGTGGATTTCGTCGCCCGCAACGAGTTCGACTTCACCGTCAAAGAGGTGGCCGATGGTCGCGACTTGAGCGACATCAAGGGGATTTCTTACCGGAACAAAGAGGGTGTCATCGTCCACAACGAAGACCGCGCGGTCCTCGAGAACATGGACTCGCTGCCGTGGGTGACCCCGGTCTATAAGCGTGATCTGAAGATCGAGAACTATTTCGGTGGTTATCTCAAGCATCCCTACATCTCGTTCTATACCGGCCGCGGCTGCAAATCGCGTTGCACCTTTTGTCTGTGGCCCCAGACCGTGGGCGGACATCGCTATCGCGTGCGCTCGGTGGAAAATGTCGTCGCCGAGATGAAATGGGCGAAAGAGGCCTTTCCTCAGGTGAAGGAATTCTTCTTCGATGACGACACGCTGACCGACAATCTGCCCCGCGTCGAGGCGCTGGCCAAGGAGCTTGGCAAACTGGGCGTCACCTGGTCATGCAATGCCAAGGCCAATGTCCCGCGCAAGACGCTCGAAGTGATGAAGGACAATGGGTTGCGCCTGCTGCTGGTCGGTTATGAATCCGGCAACCAGCAAATCTTGATCAACATCAAGAAGGGCATGCACGTCGACTTCGCGCGCCGCTTCACCAAGGATTGTCACGAGCTGGGCATCGTGATTCACGGTACGTTCATCCTGGGGCTTCCCGGCGAGACACGGGAAACGATCCAGCAGACACTGGACTTCGCGAAGGAGATCAACCCGCACACCATTCAGATCTCGCTGGCCGCACCGTATCCCGGCACCTTCCTCTATCGCCAGGCGAAGGAGAACGGCTGGCTGTTCAACGAAGAGATCGATCTTCTGACACAGGAAGGCACGCAGATTGCGCCTTTAAACTATCCGCACCTGAGCCATGGCGAGATCTTCCAGTCGGTCGAGGATTTCTACAAGAAGTTTTATTTTCGTCCATCCAAGATCGCTTCCATCGTCGCCGAGATGATCAAGAGCCCGGAGATGATGAAGCGCCGGCTGCGCGAGGGCGTGGAATTCTTCCACTTCCTGCGCTCCCGGCAGGATGCCGTTTGAGTCGGGCGGTCACGTCGGCGGATGCTGGAGACTTAAAGACGATGAGTGTGCCGATGGCGAGAGTTTCCGAAACCTCTCGCGAGTTCGAACCGTTTCCGGACGGACCGATCAAGCGCGGAAGCGATGCGCACAAGGTGCTCTTTTGCCGCACCTTGCTGGATACCTTCGATCCGTACAAGCCGGCGGTGATCGACTGGCCCCAGCTCGAAACCGAAGCCAAGGATCGCCTGGTGAGCCTGCCCATCTGGGATATTGCCGTGCAGACCGAGGGCAGGGCACGGCTCAACGTGGCTTCCTATGCCGCGATCACGGCCGATCCCTTGTTGCGCAAGGCCATCGAGCTCAATGCCTTCGAGGAGGGCCGGCATAAACTGGTGCTGTCCAATCTGGTAGCTGCGTATGGCGTCACCCTCGCACCCGAACCGGAGTATGTGGTACGTGGCGACCCGGAATGGGCATTCATGGTCACCGGCTACAGCGAGTGCATCGACAGCTTCTTTGCCTTCGGCCTGTTCGAATCCGCCAAACGTTCCGGGTTCTTCCCCGCCGCGCTGGTAGACACTTTCGAGCCCGTCATTCAAGAGGAAGCGCGGCATATTCTATTCTTCGTCAATTGGGCGGCGTGGCACCGTCGAACGATGCCCTTCTGGCGGCGGCCGTTTTTCGAGCTGAAGGTGTTGGCCGTCTGGTTGTTCCTGATTTGGGAGCGCATCGGCATTGCGCGCGACATGGGCAACGGCGTGCAGGACAACAACTTCACGGTAACGGGCGCGAAGTCGGTCGGCGATGATATCAAGGTCGGGGAATTGATCGATATTTGCCTGGCGGAAAACAGCCGGCGTATGAGTTCCTATGATCGGCGTCTGCTGCGGCCCGCCTTGGTCCCCGCGTTGGCCAGACTGGCGCGACGTTTCATCCGATCGTGAAACGCTTGTGAAGCTTACGGGTAGTTGCCTCGCCGGAACTGCGTGAAACTCCGCGTCGCCATCATCGCGCTTCTTGGGATCGCGCTGACCGTCTATCTGGTCATGTACGCCGGCATTGGCGCCGTCTTTGCGGCGGTCGGCGCGGTGGGGTGGGGCGGTTTCGGATTGCTTTGTCTTTACGGCTTGGGTCTGTTCATCATCTTGGGCGGTGCCTGGTACGTCCTGCTACCTGCCTCGCCGCCGGTGAGTGCGCGGACCTTCATCTGGGCGCGCATGGTGCGCGATGCCGCCAGCGATGTGCTGCCCTTCTCCCAGCTGGGGGGAATCGTGCTGGGTGCGCGCGTGGGCATCTTAAACGGCGTACCGAACGCTTTGGTGTATGCCTCGACCGTGGTCGACGTGACCACCGAGATGCTGGCGCAAATCGCCTATGTCGCGCTGGGACTGGTGATCCTGGATTTGCGGGCGCCGGCCACCTCCTTCGCCCATTCCCTGATGCAGGGTCTGTTCATCGGGCTGGTATGCGCCATCGGCGCGGCCGGCGTCTTCCTCGCTTTGCAGCGCCACGGGCAGGGCCTCATCGAGCGGCTCATGGTGCGCATCCTGCCCAGTGCGCTGGGGCGAACCGCGGCGGTCAGCGTTGAGCTCAAAGCCATCTATCGTTCCCGTTCGCGTGTCGCGGCTTCCAGCGTCATTCACTTCGTGGGATGGATCGCCAGTGCGGCGAGTGCCTGGATCGCCTTTCGCCTCATCGGCGCGCGCGTCGATCCGGCATCTGTCTTGGCGATCGAAAGTGTGGTTTGCGCCACCCGAAGCGCCGCCGTATTCATCCCTCATGCGCTCGGCGTGCAAGAAGCGGCTTATGTAGTTCTTTCGCCCCTGTTCGGCATAGGACCTGAGATCGGATTGGCGGTATCACTTTTAAAAAGGGCGCGCGACTTAGGATTGGGAGTACCCACGCTGCTGGTCTGGCAGGCAGTCGAGGGCCACCGCGCCCGGTCGCACCCCACCCGGGCGTGAGAGGATTTTCCAAGGTATGCAAACCTATGGGTTCGATGCCAAATTGGCCGCCGCCCTGCTCGTGATGGGAGTCATCGGCGGTGGCGCGGCAGGGGCCGACGCGCCGGCACTGGCAAATCGACCGCTCAGCGAAGTGGTGGTGACGGCAAGACGTCAGCCTGATCCGGTTGCCGATGCGCGTCTGCAGCGCCAGGTCGAAACTGCCTTGGCGGCCGATGCGTATGTGAATAGCGAGCATATCACGGTCACCGTCATGAACGGCGTTGCAACACTGCACGGCATCGTTTACGAGGACTGGGATTTACGCAACGCCATCCGCCTCAGCCGACGCATCCCTGGCGTGCGGCGGGTGGTGAACGACCTGGAGATCAAACTGGGCGGGGAATAGGGCGCCGATAGGCCGTATGGGTGAATCCCGGATGGGTCAATCCCATGTCGTCATTGCCGCGTGAATCATTTCCCAATCGCGGATTTTGCGTCAGGGATTCCGCCGGCGCCGGTCAGGGCGTCAAATTTCAAATTAATCACGGATCCGGATTGCTGATTGGGCACGCAGGTCGCGGTGGGTATGCCTGAACAATTCATGAAAGATCGGTATATTCATAATATGTTCACGAGCAATAGAGACTCATCGAGGTCGTTGGTGCAAGCCTGGTGCAATACATGACGAAATTCAATTCCCGCGAGTCGGAGTTTCCGATCGATCCGATGTTTCTCGATCGATGGTCGCCGCGTGCATTTACCGGTGAGGCGATTTCTACGGCTGAGCTGTTCACGATGTTGGATGCGGCGCATTGGGCGCCTTCGTCGTTCAACGCGCAGCCATGGCGCTTTCTGTACGCCCGCCGCGATACACCTCATTGGACCAAGTTCCTGCATTTATTGGTCCCATCCAATCAGATCTGGGCGCAGAACGCAGCGGCGCTGGTGTTCATCGTGTCGAAGTCCCACATGCGTCTCCCGGGAAGCGACGCCGACGTGCCCTCGCACAGTCACTCGTTGGACGCGGGAACTGCGTCGGGCTTCCTCGCCCTGCAGGCCAGAAAGATGGGTTGGTACCTGCATGGAATGGCCGGTTTTGACCTGGAGCGGGCGATCGTCGAACTCGCCGTGCCGGCGGCACACCGGGTCGAAGCGGTCTATGCCATCGGCAAGCAGGCCGACAAGTCCGTGCTCCCCGAGAAGCTGCAGGCGAAAGAGCAACCCAATACCCGCCTGCCGCTGCAGGAACTGGTCTTCGAGGGCGGTTTCCCGCACACGTGATGCCGGGAAACGATCGCTGCATTTGCCAAATGAATCGCGATGCTTGAAGCTTCATAGGGCCTACTATGAATGTACGAGTCGCTGAAGCGGGATGGTCGCGCGAGGCCAGGAGCGCGCAATACGAGCATGAGGTGCGGTGCCCGTACTGTGACCTGGTTCAGTTCGTGCCATTGCGGGACCACCGCGTCGTGGTGGCGTGCCTGCGCTGCCGTTCGCGCTTGGAGCATTGCGCCGGTACCGATCCGAATGTTGCGCTGGCGTGCGCGCTGGGCGCGCTCCTGCTGCTGATTCCTGCCTGGACGCTGCCGTTTCTCACCACATCGGCGCTCGGCGCCACGCGCACCAGCCATCTGTTCTCCAGCATCACCATCCTCTGGCGCGAAGGTCAGCCGCTGCTCGCCGTGGTGGTGGGCTTGTTCATCCTCGTGTTCCCACTGCTGAGACTGTTGAGCCTGTCGGCGGTGCTGTTCGCCTTGCGTGCCGGCGACAAGCCGCGTTGGCTGCCCGCGGCCTTCCGGCTGTGCAACGCCCTGCAGACTTGGGCCATGCTCGATGTTTTTCTCCTGGGGTTGCTGGTGGCGTACTTTCGTATGCGCACCTCGATTCCCGCCACCATCGATGGCGGCGCCATTTTCTTCATGGCGGCAGTCGTGCTCGGCGTCGCCGCGCGCGCCAGCCTGGACAAGGTGGGCGTGTGGCACATGATCGGCTGGGAACGGCGCTGCACCGATCCTACGTCCGTGATCGGCTGCCTGAGCTGCGGGTTGTTGGTCGCGGACTCCTGCGAGGGGCAGGCGTGTCCGCGCTGCGGCGACATCGTGCATGCGCGCAAGACCCGTAGTTATTCACGCTCACTTGCGCTCCTCCTGGCCTCGTTGCTGCTCTACATTCCCGCAAATCTGTACCCCATCGCCACCATTCCCATCGGCTTGACGCCGACCTCCTACACCGTGCTCGGCGGGGTCCTGGATTTGCTCGACTCGCATCTATTCGGTCTGGCGCTGTTGGTCTTTACGGCGAGCTTCACCATTCCGCTGCTGAAGATGGCGGGGCTCGCCTGGTGCATCGCCTCGGCACTGAAGAGGCAATCGAAGCATCTGGTGGCGAAGACGCGCGTCTATCGCATCGTCGAGGAGGCTGGACGCTGGTCCATGGTGGATCCACTGACCATTGCCTGCTTCGTGCCGGTACTGCAGTTCAACGGATTGATCGACGGGCATGCGCAGCCCGCGGCCACCCCATTTACCGCCGTGGTCATACTCACCTCGCTGGCGGTCAAGGCCTTCGATCCGCGCCTCATGTGGGACGCCGCGGGTAAGCGTACGTGAACGAGCCCGCCGATCCCATGGCGTCCGTGCCCAACAGCCTACGGCGCCGCTCCCGCCTGCCGAATCTGGTCTGGGCGATTCCGATCGCCTCGCTCATCATCGTCGCCTATCTCGGTGTCGAATCCGTCACGCATCGCGGTGAGACCGTGACCGTTACATTCGAGCGGGCGGCCGGAGCGCGTGCCGGCGAGACCAAGGTGCTCTACCAAGGAGTAGAGGCGGGGCAGTTGCTGAAGATCGAGCCGAATAAAGATGGGCGCAGTCTCGACTTCAAGTTGCGAATGGTGCCCGAGGCCAGAGCGGGGTTGAATTCGAATGCGCGCTTTTGGTTGATCGGTGCGTCGCCCAACATTACCGATTTGAGTTCTCTGAAGGCCGTGTTCTCCGGCATTGCGATCGGCTACGCACCCGGAGAAAGCGGCGAACCCACGACGACCTTTGTCGGCCTGGAGAAGGCTCCCATCATTCTGCCGAGCGACAAGGGTGTGCGCTATCGGCTCTTCGCCAGCAAGATCAATTCCGTGCACGAGGGTTCGGTGGTGCTGTTCCACGGCCAGGCAATCGGCAAGGTGAGCGAGATCAAGTTCGACGGCAAGGATGCATTTACCATCGAGATCTTCATCTTCGAGCCCTTCGATACGCTCATCACCATGGGTGCGCGTTTCTGGAAGATCAGTCCGGTGCGCCTGCATTTCAACGATGGCATATCGGCGAGCTTCGCACCCGCCGCCGCGCTGCTCGCGGGTGGCATCGACGTCGACGTACATGCCGATGAGGCAGCGGCGGAGGTGCGCGCCCCTGCGGAACAACCCTTCGTGCTGTACGAATCGCACAGTGCCGCGCGCGCCGGTTTGACCGGACCCACCGTGTCCTATGAGTTCCTCTTCCACGGCGACGCCGGTGAACTGAAACAGGACGCCGCCGTGACCTTGCTCGGGTTTGAGATCGGAGACGTGCGTTCGGTGCGCCTGAGCTTTGACCCCCGATCAGGCGAACCCCGAACCATTGCCGTCGCGGACATCTATCCCCAGCAATTGCACTTGGTCGCCGCGCAGTCGCCGGGGGACGGTTGGCGCGCGGCGACGGATACGAAATTCACGCAACTCGTGCGCTCGGGTTACCGAGCTCAGCTCCGGCAAGTTCCGGCGCTGATCGGCGAGCAAACCATCGCTTTGGTGAAGACGCGCGGCGGATCTACGGCGCGGCTCGAAGCGGGAGAGCCGCCTCGTTTCCCGACGGCCGCGGGTGGCGGCTTGGAGGACCTGAGCAATCAGGCCGGTCTACTGCTCGGCAATTTGAACTCAGTGCCATTTGCCGAGATCGGGGACAATCTGCGCACCGTCAGCGCGCGGCTCGCGCAACTCGTCGATTCGCCCGATCTGCAGTCCAGCCTCACGCACCTCGGCGCGTCGTTGGCAAGCCTCGATGCCATGCTGAGCGATGCCAAACCGCAGGTAGGGCCGCTGCTCGAGAATCTCAAGAACACGGCCGAGCAGTTGTCCGCTGCCGCTTCCGAAGCACACCGTCTGCTACAGGGCGACAACGGCGGCGGGGACGGCAACTTGGGCGAAGCCATTCAGCAACTGTCCGAGGCCGCCCGCTCGATCCGATCCTTAAGCGACTATCTGTCGCGCCATCCCGAAGCGCTGCTGCGCGGCAAGAGAAAAACTCCATGAAACAGCCAATTCGCCTGCGAAATCTCTTGTACATGGGGTTTTGCATGCTCGCCGTCGGCGCATGCTCGAGCGCTCCCACGCGGCTATATTCATTGCACCCCGTGCCCGCGCGAGGCACGGTGTCCTACAGCGGGCCCGCGGTGCGTGTCGAGGTGGTGCATCTGCCGGCCGACATGGATCGGGCCGAGATCGTCACCCAATCCACTTCCGGCGACCTCGTCATCCATGAGCTCGACCACTGGGCCGCGTCACTGCCGCGGATGGCGCAGCAAACCCTGACCGCCGATTTAGTTGCGCGATTGCCGCCCGGCAAAGTCATTCTGGCACCGCTCGACAAGCCGGACGGTGCACTGGGATTGAACGTGGTCATCCTGCGCTCCGGCAATGACTCAAGGGGTGCGATATTCGTGGCCAGCTGGCAGGCCGGCGCAGGCCCCGCATCGGTGGGCAGCGGTGATGTCGTCACGCTCGAATCGGCGGCGGCCGGTACGCCCGGAGAACTCGCCAGCCGTCTCAGCGAACTTCTGGCGGAGCTCGCGGATCGAATCGCAGCACGGCTCGCTCGATAGGCGGCTGCGTTGTCTCGAGGGCGAACGCACGGCGCACTCCGGCATTGCAAGCGGTTGCCAATCACTTCTTTTGTAGAAACACTTCCGGCTCGATACCGGCCTGCTTCAAGATGGCGCGCAGCGTGCCTTCGGGCATATCGCCGGGATGGTTGGGGATAGTGGTATAGCGGTTGGTCGCGGGGTGACGCCAAATCTCATGGCTGCCGGCCGCCTGACGATGGAACTCTAAGCCCAGCGTTTTTAGTCGCCGGGTGATGTCGCGGTAAGTAAAACCGGCCAGTCGTCCCATCAGGTCCCGATGATCATCGGATAATCAAAGGACTCAGCTACGGTGGGCAGAGAGGCATCCGTCTGTGCTTCGATTAGCTTCTTAGCCACATCGCGCGCGATCTCGATCGTCTCTTGAATAGTGCGCCCCTGGGCGACCAAACCCTGCACCTCATCGCTGGTGGCCAGATACACGCCCTCGGGTAGCTTCTCGATGTGCAACTGAATCATGTGTTCCATGGGTTCGCCTCTGGTCCTCCTGGGTCGAGTTGACGATACTCTATTACAGAGTACTCCCAAAGAGGGTTATTTTACTCCAAGCCACTTGACATGTTTTTAGGAGAGTCGACAAATTCGGGCTGTTCTTGGATCGTCAAGGTCGAGTACACGTACCGATGCAAGGCTGATCGGAGCGCGCATCGGTTCCGGCCTCAGCGGTTGAGGAACTCCCAGACCTTGGAAATCACGACAGATCCCTCGCCAACGGAGGAGGCTACGCGCTTCACCGAACCGGCGCGCACATCGCCCACCGCGAAAATGCCGGGCATCGTGGTGGCGAAGGGCGAGGCGGCCGAGTCCGCGCCGGAACCGGTGATCACGAACCCTTTATTGTCGAGCTTGACGAGACCCGAGAGCCATTCGGTGTTGGGTGCGGCGCCCACCATGATGAACAGTGCGCGCGTGTCGACGACGCGTGTCACACCGGTCGCCGCGTCGCGGATGCTAACCGCCTCAAGATGATCGGCGCCGTGCAGCGCGGTTACTTCGGCGGCGTATTCCAGGGATATCCTCGGATCCGCTTCCAGCCGGTTGGAGAGGTAGCTCGACATGGAGGCCGCCAACGATGCCCCGCGAACCAGTACGCGTACGCAGCTTGCCGAGCGGCTCAGAAACATTGCGGCTTGCCCTGCCGAATTGCCGCCGCCGATGATGACGGCCTCCGTTCCCTTACAGTAGCGCGCTTCCATCTCGGTCGCGGCATAATAAACGCCGGTCCCTTCGAACTCGGCGAGGCGGTCGAGCCGCAGCCGGCGGTACTGCACCCCGGTTGCAACCACCACAGACTTGGCGCGAACGCGCTGGCCGTCGTCGAATACGGCGCAGAAGCTCTCATCCTCGAGGTGCTGCAGGAGCACCACCCGCCGCGGCATCGCGAAGCGTGTGCCGAACTTCATCGCCTGCACTCCGCCGCGCCAGACCAGATCGGCACCGGAAATACCGGTCGGGAAGCCCATGTAGTTCTCGATGCGGCTCGAGGTGCCTGCCTGGCCGCCGATCGCCACGTCTTCCACGACCAGCGCGCACAGGCCTTCTGCGCCCGCATACACGCCGGCGGCGACGCCCGCAGGTCCACCCCCAACGATCAGTACGTCGAATATTTCGTCATATTTGAAGTCGAGTTTGAGGCCGATCAGGCGTGCCACCTTTTCCGGCGTGGGATCCGTGACGACGACGTTGCGTCCGAAAATCACCGCGGGCTCGCCCGGAGTGATCGAGCAGCCGCGGGCGGTCGCCTCCGCCTCGGGGCTCCCCAGACGTAGCGAGGTATAGGGCATGCGGTTGCGGTTGGCGAACTCCGCGATCCGGCGCACGTTTCGGTCCTCGTCTTCCCCGATCAGCCGCAAGCTGCCGTCGTGGTCGTCGAGCTGTCGGCGGCGGCGGGCGGAGAACACGGTGATGATGATGTCGGACATCTCGGGAATACGGGACATCAGCGTCAGCATCGCCTGACGCGGCACTTCGATCACCCGCGTTTCGCGCGCTGTGCGCATCGGCATCGACCAGGCACCCCCGTTCAGAAAGGCGATTTCGCCCATGAACTGGGTCGGACCGAGCGTTGAGGGCAAGTGCCGCGCATCGGTAAAGGGGTTGACCACTTCGATCTCTCCCTCCTCGACGTAGACAAAGCGCTCTATGGGCTCGCCCGGCCGGGCCAGGAAGGTACCGGCAGGGTAGGTGACGATCTTGCCCTCGGCACGCATTGCCTGGACGTGAGATGCCGCCAGCGGGGTTCGCTGCATTTGGCGCAAATCGCCGCCAATTGTCTCCATGTTCGCTCCTAGGGGCTCAGCGGGGAATACCGACGTCAGCTAGACCCGAGTCTATCCTCCAGGCATGATTTTGGCAGATCGCTGCACGGGGCCGGGGCCGTCCGTGCTGCGACGCGAGAGTACACGGAACGGTCTGCGAGCCGAAGACACAGACGGTGCACAATGGATTACAATTGGCAGGCAAGCCCCATTTTCTGGCGTTTGTACTGTACTTTTGGAAAGTTGGGGGAATTACGTGCTGATACTCACCCGTCGCGTCGGCGAAACCATTACCATCGGAAATGAGATCAATGTCACCGTACTCGGCGTGAGCGGAGCGCAGGTTCGGGTTGGTATTGACGCGCCGAAGGATGTTGCCGTTCACCGCGAAGAAATCTACGCGCGCATCCAAGCGGAGGAGGCGGGCAATCGAAGTCCAGCCGAGGGCAGTCATCGAAGCTCGGTCGAGGCAGCCCACCGAAGCCCCGTCGAGGGAAGCCATCGAAGAAACCCCGCAGAGGGATTTCATCGAAGCTCGGCCGAAGCAACTCACCGAAGCCCCGCCGATGGAACTCAAAGACCGCCCGTATCGATCCGCGTCAAGAAGTCGAAAGTACCTTTAGATATCTAGACCGCTCTCGTCCCTTCGAGGATCGGTACTCGGGATACCGACGATTTCATGCGCCTGCGGTTTCCGGGTGCTCATCAACAGCCGTGCAGGTATACGTGACCGACCATTCAGCGAGTGCCGCCAGCTTGGATAACATCGCCGGCCCAATGGCTGCCGATACCACGGGACGCAACCGACTCGTCATCAATCTTCTCCTGGTCGCCACTTTCGTGGTCATTCTCAACGAGACGCTCATGGCCGTGGCCATCCCGAGGCTCATGCGCGACTTCAACGTCACGGCCGGCGCGGTGCAGTGGTTGACCACGGCATTTCTACTCACCGTGTCGGTGGTCATTCCGGTTACCGGCTTCTTGCTGCAAAGGATGAACACACGACCGGTGTTTGTCTTGGCGATGTCGTTGTTCACCCTGGGCACCCTGATCGCCACGATGGCCTCCAATCTCGAGGTGCTGATCCTCGCACGCGTCATTCAAGCATCAGGGACTGCGATCATGATGCCGCTGCTGATGACCACCGTCATGACGCTGGCACCTGCGGAAACCCGCGGCAAGACCATGGGTTTTATTTCCACCGTCATCTCGGTGGCGCCCGCCGTCGGCCCAACCCTTTCGGGAATCATTCTCAACTATCTGAGTTGGCGTTGGATGTTCATCCTGGTGCTGCCCATCTCGCTCGGCGCACTGGCACTCGGTGCCCACCGCATCCAGAATGTGACGACCCCGCACCAAGCGCCGATTGATGGGGTCTCGGTAGTTCTCTCGGGGATGGCGTTCGGCGGCATCGTATATGGACTCAGCCATGTGGGTGTCTCCGCGGAGCCGGGAGCGTTCGCCGCCGGAATCTGGAGCGCGGTCGGCGCGGCGTTTTTGGCGGTATTCATCTTCCGGCAGATATCGCTTCAGACGACCGGCCATCCACTGCTCGACCTGCGGACCTTCAACTCGCGTAACTTCACCGTGTCGGTGGTGCTCATGGCGAGTCTGATGATGGCGCTGTTCGGTACCATCATCCTGCTGCCCATCTACCTGCAGAATGTGCTCACGCTCAGTACCCTTCAAACCGGACTGTTGCTGCTGCCCGGGGGGCTGCTGATGGGTTTGCTTGGCCCTCATGTCGGACGTTTATATGACAGGGTGGGTCCGACCAGGCTGTTGGTCCCCGGCGTCATCGTCGTGAGTGCCGTGCTGTGGGCGATGACCTTGCTGGGTCCGCACACACCTGTGAGCTATATCCTCGCCGGCCATGTGGTGATGAGTGTCGGCTTTGCTCTTCTGTTTACACCGCTGTTTACCGTCAGCCTGTCGTCAGTGAAGCCAAACCTGTACTCGCACGGCAGCGCGGTCATCGGCACTATTCAGCAGGTCGCCGGCGCGGCTGGAGTTGCGCTATTCGTGGCATTGATGTCGGCGCGAGCGACGACCTTGACCGCACACGGTCTTGCTCCTTTAGACGCGCTGTCGGGCGGCGTCCGTGGCGGCTTTCTGTGCGGCGCCTTCATCTCGCTCATCTCCGTAGGCTGCGTGTTCCTCGTGCAAAAGCCTCCGGGACAGCCGGTTGCCAACCCATGAACCACGGAGCCATGCTGGATTGGCTTTGCCGGCGGGAGCGCTGCAGCGGGTGAGGGGAGCCTCATGGGGTTCCGCCTAGGGAAATTCTTGTAGGACAATGCCAAGAAACCATCGACATCGTTGATTCAATGGGCTCTTCTCGCCGCCCAATGCGGAATCATGGGAAAGGATTGCGATTGGCGCCGATCTATGCCACCATGACTATGATTTCATGACCATGGACACTACGATGGAAATACCTGCCGGCGAATTCAAGGCAAAATGCCTCCAACTCATGGATAAAGTGTCCCGTAGCCGCGAGCCAATCGTGATCACCAAGCGTGGCAAGCCGGTGGCCAAGCTGGTCCCACCGGACGAGCCGGAACCACGTGCACGACTTTTTGGCTATATGACTGGGACCGCGGAAATTCGCGGTGATGTCGTCAACATGCCCGCCCTTGAATGGTCCGCTTTGACCGGGGAAGAGGATGATCTCTACGCCGATCTCGAGCCGTCCACGTCTGCGTCGCACGCAAGTGGTCCGCCTCCAGCCCGCAAGCGCAAATGACTCGCCCGGAGCGCGTGCTGCTCGATACTCACGTGTGGCTGTGGCTTTTGCTGGGAACGACAAAGAGAATTTCCCCTAGCGTTCTTCAGCAGCTCGAAGATGCCGGCAAGACCAATGGCCTGATGGTTTCCATTGTCTCGATATGGGAACTGGCTATGCTCGTGGCCCGAGAACGGGTTGTTTTGCCGTTACCCTTGAGCGATTGGGTTGCTCTCGCGTTGAGTCGTCCCGAGATCCGACTCGTCGGTCTCACGCGACCGGCTACCGCAATAGACAGTGTCTACCTGCCCGGTGAAATTCACGGCGATCCCGCAGATCGCTTTCTCATCGCCACGGCACGTAGCCATCGTGCCAGACTCGCCACACATGACGCGAAAATTATCGCCTACGGACGGGAAGGGCACGTCAAGGTCCTCGAGGTCTGAATCGCCTCTGTTGGTCCCTATAGTATTCGCATATCATTTAATTTAACATAATATACATTATGCGAAGTATGAAGATTCTACGGCGCATTTTTCGGCCTACGTTGGCCCGCGAGAAGCTCGCGGTAACACAATCCTGGCACACTCAATCTGAGTTGGTCTCGCCGTACCGGAGGCGCGGACGTCATTTTAAGAAGCGGACGCCCGATAGCTGGAGGGGGATAAGCCATACTCGGAGCGGAAACTCCGGGTGAAGTTTGAAAGATCACCGAATCCGGCCGCCAGAGCGATATTAGTAACGGACGCATCAGTTGTCACTAGCTCCGAGGCAGCGCTGCGCAATCGCGTTCGCAGCAGATATTGATGCGGTGTAAGGCCGGCAACACTGCGGAATATTCGTAAGAAGTGGTACGGACTCAGTCCGGCGAGACGCGCCAGATCACTCAACGCGCAAGGCTCGCTAAACTCACGCTCTACGTGCCGTACGACGGCGACAACTCGCCGCTCATCCTGTGACGAGATTGCTGGCCGTCGGAAGTCGCGTTGCGTCAACATAGCAGCTTCAGCGAGATCAATCGCCAACGTTTCCAATGCGCCAGGAGATGCTGCCGAAACAGTTCTGTTCGCCGCAACCAGGGATCGAGCTACCAGCGGCGCAAGGTTTCGCCGTGCCGGCTGACTAGCGGACATGAAACCCATCGTGCGTGCACCGGCCGCGGCGGCAATATCTTCGAAATACGCGGGCTCGAAGTGAAATGACAAGCAACGATCGCCTTCGTCGTGGTCATGACCGCACGTGAAGCATCCTCCCGCACCGCCCAGCAATAAGGCGCCGGGGGTCAACAGTGAGCGCCCGAATTCATTCTTGTAGGTGAAGGTGCCGGATAACACCACCGCCACCGACACCCAGTCGTGACGCTCTTCAAAAGGCCGATCTGCCGGGCCGGAGCTGCAGACCACATCATGAACCGCCCAGCCTCTGCCAGAGGCGATGCGGCGCCTGGTGGCAGTTCCCGCCGCACCGTACTTCGACTTGATCCGCAGCGCTGTTAAGACAGGATTGGAAGGGGCCATGTGAGCAATTTTTGCCAAGCGAATGTCGAGGGAATACCGACATCATGCCAGAAACACCGATACGTCATTACGCCAGATCTTCAGGGCCGTTCTTTGCAAAAGCAGTCCTTGCCTCGGTTGTAGTCGCCGGCGCTGGGACTCGAATTTTCGTCATTCGGGAGCCTACGATGACCACACCTCTGCACTATTCAGGTCTCGCCGACACTCTATTGGCGGCCTCGTCGCATCCGAGTCTCGGCGCGCACGCTGACACATTCGGCCGACTCATTGGAAGTTGGGCTGGCGAGTACCGTGACTGGGATACGGATGGGTCTGAAGAGACTGGCACCATGGAGGTTCATTTCGGCTGGGTGTTGCAAGGGCGAGCGGTCCAGGACACGTGGATTGCGCCACCCCGAGCGCAGCGCGAAGGATCGACCTTGAAGCGACAGACCTATGGCACCACGCTTCGTGTGTTTCATTCGGACATCGAAGCATGGCGGGCCGTATGGCTGAACCCAGTGGCTGGTAAGAGGATCGATTTGATTGGTCGCCGGGTCGGTGACGATATCGTGCAATTCTGCCTGGACGCCGAGCGCCCTGAAAAATGGGTCTTTTCCCAAATCACCGAATGTTCCTTTGTTTGGCGCGCCTACCTTCTTGGTGACGACGGAGTTACGTGGCGACCGGATACAACGTTCCAACTTCGCCGGACGGCGTGAAGCCTTGTCTCACCAAACCGCGATCACAACTTCGGCAATTCCGTCTGCTGGATTCTTAGTTTGTCCGCCGCAGTAAGGGTCGCGCGGGGTGTCCTCATGACTCTCCGACGCGCCCAGGGCGCGTGACCGCTGATGTTTGAATGTTTTGGAGACTTGACCGCCTGGCTAGCCGGCGAATTGCCTGTGGCGGTTGACCGAATAGGCGCAAAAATGCCCGTCTCATTCGCTCGGGATCAGAGAATCCCACATGTCGCGCTACGGCTTCGATCGGATCAGACGAACCGGACACTCGGATTCTCGCTTCCTCTGCGCGTAGTCGTTCGATCGCCTTCGCGGGAGTCTCACCAGTTTCACGAACAAACTGTCGGCTGAATTGCCGAGGTCCGATTCGTGCCGCCGCGGCCAGGACATCTAAGGACAGTGTTTCTCGCAGATGCTCCCTAGCATAGTGAAGCGCGCGCCGAATTCGATCAGACGTGGGGCCAAGTTCCAAGAGAGAGGAGAATTGAGCCTGTGCGCCCGCGCGACGGTGATAGACGAGCAGGTCTCGCGCCACAGCTTGCGCTACAGTGACGCCGAGGTCCTCCTCGACGAGCGTGAGCGCGAGGTCAATTCCGGCGGTTACACCGCCGGAGGTGTAGATGTTTCCGTCCTTCACGTAAATCTGGTCGCTGTCCATCCTGATTTTGGGGAACGAGCGCCGCAACTCTCCGGCCGATTGCCAGTGAGTGGTCGCCTTGCGGCCATCCAGCAGACCTGCTTTGGCAATCAAGAACGCGCCAGTACATACGCTGCATACTCGACGCGCCCGTCGAGATATCCGCCGTATGTATTGAACCAAAGCATGCCGTCGTGTTGCAGCCGCCGTTCCCCGGCCGCCGACGACCACAATCGTGTCGCATGCACTACGGCCGAGCGGTTGAGTAGCGACGGTCAGTCCGCAGGAACTGGACACGAGTCCACCCTCCTCGGACAACACCTTCAAAACATAAGGCCGCGAGCGCGACAGAGCTTGTCCCGATTCGAATACTGCCATGGGTCCGGTCAAATCCAGAATGTTGAAGTCCGGAAAGATCAAAAACTCGATCGTGCGGATCATGGCTATATGGCTATTAACGAGGGATATAGGACATTTACGACATCAGGCTAACGAGGGATACTTACGCCGTCAAGAGGAGTCGATCCCAATGCTCGAGCTTCGTCCAAATTGCGAGAACTGCAACGTGGCGCTGCCGCCGAATTCCCTCGACGCGCGGATTTGCTCGTATGAGTGCACATTTTGCGCGGCTTGTGTGGACCAAGTGCTGCGCGACGTGTGCCCGAATTGCGGTGGCGGGTTTGCGCCGCGACCGATTCGGCCATCGACGAACTGGAAGGGTGACAATTTCCTGGGTGCGGACCCGGCAAGCAGTCACGTCAGGCATCGACCTGTTGACCAGGCGATGCATGTCACACTTTCAGCCAAGTTGCAGGCGATACCGCCTCACGAACGCTGACCGGAATAATGAAGAAACGGGCAGTCAGTCTCTCAAGGGCGAATGAAATTCTTGCAACAGAGTAGCCATCAATGAATTACCTATCTGAGGACACCCTACTCGTCGTTATAGACATGCAGCAGGCATTCGACAATCCAAAATGGGGGAAACGAAATAATCTCTCCGCAGAGGCGAATATCGGCGAGTTGTTGGCAAGCTGGCGCGAAGCGAAGAGGCAGGTGATGCACGTACACCACCGCAATCCCAAACCTAACAGCCTGTTCAATCCGGACAGCTCCGGCATTGTCGCCAAACCGGAGGCTCTGCCGATTGACGGAGAGCCTGTCTTGTTCAAGAACGTAAACAGTGCGTTTATTGGAACGGATCTTGAGCAACGACTCCGGGCGATCGGAGCCACCACCCTTGTCATGGTCGGCATGACAACCGATCACTGCGTGTCCACGACCACCCGCATGGCCGGTAATTTGGGGTTTGACACGTTTATTGTTTCGGACGCGACGGCCACGTTCGACCGATCCGGTCCGGATGGGAAGTACTATCCCGCGCAACTGATGCATGACACCGCGCTGGCCAGCTTGAACGGCGAATTCGCCGAAGTAGTGAGCACTGCACGGGTACTACAAGCCCTGGCGGCGAAGTAGCCAAAATGAGCAGCGGCAGAATCATCGCCGTCCGATTCGGCTTTGTCAGCGTCGGTGCCGGCGTTGCTCCGCCCAGCACCGGCGAGTATTGAAGGGAAAATCATGGCACTACACGGCCTCACGTTATTCTGTCTGACCTACTTTCTCGCGACGGCAACACCCGGTCCCGGTATCGGTGCAATTCTCGCCCGCGTACTCGGCCGAGGCACCGAGGGCCTCGTGGCATTCATCGCCGGCTATGTAGTTGGCGATTTGATCTGGTTCACGTTGGCTGCCACGGGCATGGCGATGCTCGCGCAGACGGCTCATTCCCTATTCGTGGTGATAAAATATGCCGGCGTAGCGTATCTGCTCTATCTGGCCTATCGGTTGTGGATGGTGCCGGTAGAAGTCGTTGCTGAAGGCCAGGCTCCACCGCCGCAGCGCGCGCCACGGCTCTTCATCGCCAGTCTGACTCTGACTCTGGGTAATCCCAAGGTCATGATCTTTTTTCTAGCCCTTCTGCCTACGGTCCTAGATTTGACGAAGATGAGTCTTGCCGCGTTCATGGAAGTGGCGGCTGCGATTTGCCTCATTTTGACGACCGTGTTGAGTATCTATGCGGGTGCCGCCATGCGGGCTCGACGTCTCTTCAAGAGTGTGCGTGCCGTCCGCTGGCTAAACCGCGGCACGGGAACGGTGATGGCGGGTGCCGCCATAGCAGTCGCAACGCGATAACTCCGGTGTCGCGAAACGGCGGAGGCCGCGCGCGGCCATGGTGTCGGGCGTGCGTGACGTAATCTTAGGATGGACTGCCTGTCGCAGTCGAATAGACGTCCGCATGATCTCGATTGTTCTCTCCCGACTACCTCGCTTAAAAAACGTTTTTGCGTCGGTGAATAAGGCAACAGACTACGCGTGGATCACGATTGACATGACGCGGATTACCTACGTAAAAAATGCCCTAAAGAAAGCAAAAGGGAATGTAGATTGAGGTGAGAAACAGCTCTGTCCGCTTTGTCCGCGGACAGTGTCCGCGGTCACTTATTGCCGCTGCGCCAGCAGATTCTCGCCAAAGAACAGGGTTTACGGCCTTCAGGCGGCTGGCACGGCTCTTGCTTTCCTCTCCAGTGAGGATCGATGACAACAACCCATTGGTGGAGACACACATGACCAATATTTCTTCCAAACTCATCGCAGTCGCGGCCGCGTTGATTATGAGCAGCCTGATCATGGGCGCGGTCGGATTTCTATTCGAGCTTCAGTCGCGGCCGCATCTGACGCTGGCGAGCCGGTCGGGGTATCCGGTCCAGGCGATTGCGCCGTGCGACGCACCCTGCCCTAACCCGGCAATCGTGAGTTAGACGGTGACAGAGGTTTAGAGGTCTGACTGCGTCACGGTAAAGGGCAAAGCAGATGAAGTGCCACCGCCGGGAGGGGGATTTACGACCGTAACGTGAGCTTGGCCAAAGGTTTGCAGTGCTGAGGCGGGCACAATTGCCTCCAGTAACTCGCCATTTTCGTACCTCGTCGGTTGCGCGACGCCATCGACTTCGACCTGCGACGCTGGGTAAAAGCCGCTGCCCGCCGCTTGGATCGAAAAGAGGAAATAGACATAGTCGAAGGGTTGAATGACGTAGCCGATGTAGCCTTGGGTAAAATCCAAACCTTCGAGCTCACCGGTCTGCGGAACCGTGTATGTGGGACCGACCACCTCGCCATCCAATGAAACGAAGTAAATGTAACCTATCGTTCGCGCCGGGTTATCTGCGGCCACGGCGAATCGCCGCGACGCGGGATCGAAGCTTACTCCTTGGATACGCGGTATTGGTGTTGACAGCGTCAGCGTCCCTTTGGATTCCAGGGTCGTTGCGTCAAACAGGCAAAGCATGTCCGAATTCACAAAGAAGCTGCTGACGTAAAGGGTATTATTTGGTCCGACCGCTATCCCGGACCCATCGCAGCCAGAAGATGTGATATCCGCCCACTGCTGCAATGGTAGACCGGCCGTATGGGCAGAATACACACCGATACCAACCACCTCAGGACTGCACCCCTCCTGAGTGGAACATGCCAGCGGCACATAAATCTTGCCACCGCTGACTTCGCCGTCGCCAATGTGTGCCAGCTTGATATTTATTCCCGCAAATGGCGCGGAGTTGGTGTAGACAACCCTCCACTGAGCATCTGTCTCGACGATTTGCTCCGTAGAGAAAAGGAATTTTGTGTGCCGTCCGTGGCATATCCCTGGTTTGCCGCAATTTTCTGGCTGACACCGAAGTGTTGGGGGCTGAAAAAACCAGATTTAATTGCAACATTGCTGGGGCTAATTGAGCTAAGGCTCGGTACGGGATATGAGCTCATTGCCCCTGCGGTCGTTGAGGTAGATCCTGCGGATTGGGCCGTTCCATCGTGACTACCGCAACCGGTCAACAACGGCACATACGCTAAAGTAAACGCGCATGCCGATCTTGAGATCCTCGACAGCTCCATTTAACTCACCCGGTGGATCAAGCTCTTGGTAGCGAGGGCAAGGATACCGGGGTCCGCCTCGGAACGTATCTCGCACATTCAGATCACTTCGTAGGTGGTCTCCTACCGAGCGAACGCACCTTCATGCGCCGGTTCCGAGCGGCTCGAGTGTCGCAGGCCGTTCTCTCGGACTTAGCGCCCGCTACGCTAGTGGGAGCGCTCGGCGACCTTCACGACGGGCCAACCGAGCTCCGTGCGCCAGGCACTCTCGTCCGAAGTATCCAGTGGTCCCACCAGGTAGCGCTCCCACAAGGGCCCATCCGCGGCCAGTTCATAACGCGCCACGTGCGTTGCCAAAGCTCCATAGGCGAGATCAAAGTTTCTATGCGAACCTGCATGTACGATGGTGGCAAGCTCGACCTCGGGCAACTGGTAGGGTCGTACCCGACCGATCCCTTCGATGGGCCCATCACAGGGGATGTAGACCGTTGCCCTACCCCGCCCTTTGGTAGTGATCTCGTCCGAGATGAGTCCTCCCGCCGGGGAGACGGCTCGTCTACTCTGGCTAACGAGGGTCGACTGCAACTCCGCCAACGCGCCCACCAACCACGGCATTGCGTGCTTCGAGTCGACACGCTCAGCGATGGCGGCGCACAACATTGGCGCCATGTGGCGATGGGAAATGGCCACGGGACTTACGGGTGGGTCGAGTAGACCGCGCAATTCCGAGACCGCGCTTCGAGTTCGTCCCAGGTCATCTTCGAGTCGTCTTAAGTGCGCGGCAATGATGCCGTTGCGGGTCGAGCCCTCAGGCGAGGCAAGCAGTTGCCTGATCTCATTCAGCGGCATCTGCAGCTCACGAAAGCGCTTGATCATCTGCGCCTGCGGAATCTGGCTGGTCAGATAGCGCCTGTAACCGGTGTGGACGTCGACCTCGGCCGCCTCCAAGAGGCCCATATCGTGATAGTGCCGCAGAGTCTTGATCGTGAGCAACGTGGCTCGCGAAAAATCCCCGATGCTGAGCATGGTGGGTACCGCTGGCATGGTCACAAGTCTGCACTCCTCGATCTTAGTTTGCACCCTCCCCCTGCAGGAGAGTCAATCCTCTGAAAAGGCTTGAGTCTCCCATTGCCGGAGGCCTGACAATGGATCCAGTTGCCAATGAAACCGAGGTACATGCTATGTCCAGCTATCTTGTTTATATCTGCCAGGCGGTGAAAAACCGCGCAGGTCTCGAGCGTTACTGGCAGCTCGCGCCGCCCACCTACCCCACAAATATCAACGTGCTCGCGGCATACGGTCCATGCGAGGTGCTCGATGCGGACCAGGATGAACGCGTCGAGGGCGTGGTGATTTCCGAGTTCCCTCCATTCGAACAGACGCTCGAATGGTTTAACGGTAATGCCTATGTCGAAGCCCGCAAAGACCGCACCAATGGCAACGACTATCTCGGCTTGCTCGTGGAGAGCGGAGTCGTGTCCGTCAGTGAACGCAAGCCAGTCCGGAAATGATTGATATTGCCATCCAGGCCCAATTGATCAACGAGGTGCCGCATGCCTGCCTATGTCGTTTTTGTTTGCCGTGAAATCGTCAACCCGCAGGAACTCGCTGCCTATTGGCAGTGCGTGAATGCAACGTTGGCGGGCCACTCCGCTCGAGTCGTACTCGACAACCACCGACTACGGATCCTCGAGGGACAGGGTCCCGTGGAGGAAGTGGCCGTGTATGAATTTCCCTCCAGGGAGACCGCGCGAAGTTGGTACCACAGCGCGGCGTATCAGGAAGCCCGGCAACATCGGAAAAAGGGCGCGAAGTATCTGGTCGTCCTGACGGAAGGCGGCGTGCCCCCCATCGAGCAACGGATGCCGCGCACCCGATTGGCCGGCTGATCTCATCATCTCTGTGATGAGCCAGGGGCTCAGCCCATGGCTTGAGCCCCGTGACGCGCCCTCCATTTGATCACCGGGTCAAGTTTCCACCAACAGTCCTCGGAAAAATGGCTCACCCAAAGGTGCCATCCGAAGTACGAGCACAAAGATGCTTTTATAGTTACCATCCACCCTTCGCGCGAGAGGCTATTTTTCATAGCAATCTCAACGGTCGGTAACTCCTGGCGCCTCCATCGTCGAAGTTCAAGTGAATTTCGAGCCTGGCCCATTGCGTGCTTCAGCCTCGTTAGACAATCTATCGGCATGTCGAATTCAATCAATGCATTCATCACCCGCTCGCCAAGTTTACATGTGTCGCTATCCCTCGCCGGCTCAAAAGCCGGCGCTTCTCGCGGAGAAATAGGATGAAGGTACTGCTCGTAGACGATCATGTCCTGTTTAGAGAGGGGCTCTCGCTGTTGTTGCGCAGCTTGATGCAGGATGTCGAAATATTTGAAGCCGGCACTAGCAGCGAGGCGATGTTACAACTCGCGACACACGCTGGAATTGGACTGGTGCTGATGGATATAGGTCTTCCGGATCTGAGCGGCATCGAGGCCATCGGATTGTTGCGCGAGAAATATCCCGAGGTGCCGGTCGTCGCCCTCTCTTCAAGCGAAGACAAGGCGACGGTACTCAGCGCGATTGACCGCGGCGCCATGGGATTCGTCCCCAAGAGTGCCAGTTCATCGATTCTGACCGGAGCATTGCGGTTGATACTGGCCAAGGGCATCTACCTGCCTCCCTCGGCATTTCTAGGCGATCGTCATGTCCATGGTGCGACAGCCGCCGCGGCAACGGCGCCAATCAGCAGTCAGGACTCGGTCAAGTCAAAATGCCCCACGGACCTCGGCCTCACCCCAAGGCAGTCAGATGTCTTGTTTCGTGTCCTCCAGGGAAAATCCGCCAAAGTCATTTCCCGGGAACTCAATCTATCCGCAAGCACTGTGAAATCGCACACGTCGGCGGTGCTGCGCGCGCTCAACGTCACGACGCGAACCCAGGCTATTGTCGCGGCCGGAAAGATCGGCCTTCGTTTCTAGGTCCGCAGGACCAATGCATCGCAGGCGGTGTCGCATGCAAGAAGCTGCTCGGATACCTCCTTCAACCGCTCAGATCCCACCGGCTTTTGCAAAACCATGCAACTGCCCTCCAATTGATTAGGCTGCAATCGGCCGACGTCGGCGGTCACGATGATGGCCGGCATGCAGTTCTCGGCATATGCACGCACAGCCTCGATGACCTGCGCCCCCGTATGCCCCGATGCCAATTGGTAGTCAGATACGATCAAGTCCGGTGAACGCAGATGCTCCTCGAGCGCAAATATCACCTCGTGGGCCGATTCGACCGCAAGAACATGGCAACCCCACTGGCGATACGTCGCCTCGGCGGCAAAGCGGCTGTCAGCGTCATCATCGACAATGACGACGAACGCGTTTGCGAGCCTCTCGCTAACGGCACGCGCACCCGGCGTAAATCCGCTCACATGGTCCGTTGCACCTACGCACGGTACGTCGATGCTGAATCGGGATCCGGACGGGCTCGATTGCATCGATAGATCGTGCCCCAGAAGGTCGGCGCAGCGCTTGACGATCGACAATCCGAGGCCGAGACCATTGCTTCGATCTTGCGTGGAATTGGCGATCTGAAAGAACTCGTCAAAAATCCGTTCCCGATACTCCTCGGCGATCCCTATCCCGGTGTCCGCGACGCTGATTCGCAGCCTGTCGTCTTCCGGTTCGCAGCGAAGCAGTACGGATCCTGTGTGCGTGTAGCGAATTCCATTGCTGACAAGGTTGAATATGATTCTTTCGAGGAGCGCGGCATCGGTTTGCACTATTGCAGTGCTTGTCGCTACCGACAACAACAGTCCTTTATCCTCGGCAAGCGGCTCGAAGGTCCTCCTCACCCTATCGAGGAGCCCCGCGATCGCAAACTCTTCGATGGCCGGCTGAATGGCCCCGGCATCCAGCTTGGAGATATCCAGGAGCGTATTGAAGAGTTCGCCCATTGCATCGACGGAGCCCTGAACTTTTTTGACGATATTCCTCATCTCGGGCTCGCTGACCTTCTCGCCCAGCAGGCCGACCAGCAAACTTACCGCATGCATCGGCTGCCTCAAATCGTGACTGGCCACCGCCAAAAACCGAGTTTTTGCTATGTTCGCGCGCTCGGCGTCATCCTTGCGCCGCCGTGCGTCTTGAAGCCTCAACTCGAGCGCTGCATTGAGCTCAGTCAGTTTGCCGGCCTGCTGCTGAACTTTCTGGGTAGTCGCGACCAGCGCGGCGGTGCGATCCGCAACCTTCGCTTCCAAGTGACCTCGAGAATCCGCCAAGGCCCGCGCCATCCTATTGAATCCGTCAGCCACTTCCTCGATCTCGTCCCCGGTGGCAATATTCAACTGCGTCGATAGATCTCCCTTCTCGATTCTTGCCGCTCCATCCCGTAATTGCGACAAGGGCTGGGCGAGTCGTCCGGCGACCACCAATCCGGCGAATAGCGAAATCAAGACGGCCGCGAGAACCAAGGCGCCCGTCGTCCATAAGGCCGCATACACCGGTGCCAGCGCCTCGCTGGTGGGCTGCTCGACGATCACTCGCCATGTCGGACCCTCGATTCCGCGAGATGCCGTCGCGACGCGGCGCCCCTCGAAATCGGTTGCGAAATTCAATCCACCGGAGTCCGTCCCCACTACAAACGTAGCGGGAACTTTGCTTTGCCGAAGCACGAGACTCTGATCCGGGTGGGCAATGAGCCGGCCGCTGGCGTCGACGACAAATCCGATCCCGCTGTGGCCCACACGGATCGCCGCGACGCTGTCATGGATGACTTTGAGGTTGATCTCGGCTACCAATCCGCCGGTATTCTGACCGCGACTCGCGATGGCTAGGAGCAAATGTGGCTCGGAACCATCAGGGAAGGACACACTGCTAAAAGCAATACCCTGCGCACGCGCATGAGCAAGGATCTCGGCTCTGGGTCCGGCGCTGGGCACGTCCGAACAGGTGGACCTCGTGTCCGGCAAGATACGAGAAATGGACAGTCGTTCGCAGCCTCGACTATCGAAAAAGGATAACCCAACGACCGACGGCGCCCGCCGCAGGAGCCGATATCCTGCGTCGCGGATAGCATCATAGTCAGGCGGAGTCCCCGGCTCGTCGAGATCGTCGATCCACTTCAGCGAGCCGACCGTGTTGTCCATGAAGTTCTGAATCTGTCCGCTCGCCGTGCGAGTCTCGGCATTGAGCAACTCCGCCACCGCCTTTCGCTGTGTTTCGGCCACTAGCAACATGTGAACCATGCCTACCACGAATGCCAATCCGCCCATGCTGATGACGAGCATGCGAAGGTACTTTCTAAAAATAGGCGATTCACGCTTCATTGCAGTATGCGATCCGCCCGCCGCAGCGTTGCAGCGCTGATACCGAAATGGGCGGCATGAGGTGCACGAAGATTGATCGCCAGTTCAAACAGCGTCGGTTGTTCCACGGGAATCTGACCCGCAGGCTCTCCGAGCAATATCTTGCGAACATAGGCAGCGACCTGCGGTATCGTGTCCGTGCGAACAGGCCCGTAACACATGAGACCGCCTTCCTCCAGAAATAGCGTGCTCTCGTAGATCACCGGCAGGCTAAGATCATTTAATGTTTCGACCACCGCATGGCGATTTTGCCAAATGGGTGCCGATGCCGGTGCGATCGCCGCATCCAAATGCAGCGGCTTGAGTCTGGTCCCCATCTCTTGGATAAAACCATGCGCGGCCACATCGATTTTGACCAGATCGACTCGGAGGCGTGCCGCTGCCTCCTCCGCCTGTTCATTGCACCTACTATCCCCGGCAGTCGAATCGAATAGATATCCGATGCGTCGGCGGTTCGGAAATGCATCGACCAGAATTTCAATCATCTTTCCGTCGACACACCGAAAAGTCGTTACCCCGGTGAGATTGTTTCCTGGCCGGGCGTAGCTTTGAATGAGCTTGTAGGTCAAGGGATCGTCGTGCGCAAGGAAAACGATGGGCGGATTGCCGTTCCGTCGCCGAGCGGAGGCCGCGATCGCGGCGGACAGGTCCATACAGATGAGCACACTGGGGTTAAGAGTCATGATCTCATCCACCTGACTCACGAGGAGTTCGCTGGAAAAGCCTCCCTCGCGGATCGTGATGCGCAGCTGCGGGACGATCGAAGCCAGGCTGTCCTTGAGGTGAGTCTGCAGCGATTCATAGGTAGCGGAATCGTTATGGCCGGTACTTAGCAACGCAATCAAAATCGGCCGCGCGGTCGGCCCGGACGGCCCGGACGGACTGGAAGCAATGGACCGCGGCAGCGCACCGAAAAGAAGCAAACTGCAAAATCGTCGTCGAGAGAGACATGTCACGGAAGCGGCCATCCCGCTGCCTCGAGTCAAAGCGAAGTCCATCCCTTGGGGCTGCCATGATGGACAAAAGGATGAGCCAAATGGGCGAGTCCGCGCGAATATTTTTCGTGATTCAATGGCATCCCTGCTCTGATGATACGCACCGAGTTCTCTATAAAGCGTCCATTTTAGGGGGAGGTTGGTCTCATCACAACCAGGGAGTATTCGATGAACATCCGCGAGAAACGCTCGGCCGCCGGCCATATTCGTTGGAAGCTAAGCTTGGCCTTACTGGCTGCGTTGATTGGCCAACAAGCGGGCGCGCAAAGCACTAGCGGTATGCCCACCGAATACTATCAGGACAAAGATCCGGTGCCGCCTTCCGCCGCCTGCAAAGCGCTATTCCCATCGGGCCTCGGAGTTCCGATGAGCACGGTGTTGCCGCACGAATACGTTCTGCTCTTCGTATTTGACAACGATACTGATAGCGAGGCCGCAGGAAAGATGATCTTTCACGCCGATCCCAAAACCGCCGGCTCTTTGCGCAATAGCGTGGGTTGCATAGCCGATCCGGATCCCGCGACCGCTGCCAGCGGCAAAACCCTGAACGGCTGGGGGATCGAGATAAAGGGTGGCTGCCCAACGGACTGCACGGGGCCGCATTTGTCCACCTTGATCAAAGGCCTGGAAAGGCAAAAATTCCCGCAAGATCCCGACCCGCTACAGGAATTCGGCGGGATCATACAGTGGGGAATCTTTCTTGCCCCCTTGGACAGCAGCGCGACCAGCGCGGTCAAGGTATGGCAGGTGCGTGTTAAGGATGCGACTCACGCGGCCAGAATACTAACCAGCCTCAACAATCTCAGCGGTATGACGGGCTACCTGGGGCATCTGCTGATCGGTCACCGGCCCATCATCGACAAGACCTCGACTGTCAAATCCAGGCATGTGCCGGCAACCAAGCACAATTGATTGCAACACGATCGTGGATAGAAACACGATCGTTGGCACAAAAGACTAGTAAAAACCGACAAACCGGTGTCGGTAACGTTTAGGGAGACATGGACATGGACGTCACCTCCGAGCAGATCCATGGGTGTTGTCCAGCCGACTTCTTGGCTGCATCCAGACTAAACGGCAATGAAGGGACGTAGATGGTTTGGCCCTGGCCAGCCTGATCGAGTACTGGGACTCCGCCCATCCTTCCCGAACGACGCAGCCATCACGCGGCTCGTAGGTCGGCACTACACGCGTTTCCGCGGAAACGTGCGCCTCACAAACAAAAAAAATCTAACACTTTGAGAAGGCCGCGCCGAGGGCGCGGCCTCATTTACGATCGAATCCGCGAAGTTCAGCTAGGTACCGGTGTTCTGTGTTGTCCCAACAAGTTTTGTGCCGCACCCTAGAGTGACGCTGACGGCATATCCCCCAGTGCTATTGGGGGATATGCTCCCTGTATAACTTCCACTGAGCAATGTGCTGAAGCTAGCGCCAATCCGCGCGTCTGCGCCAGGTGCTGTAACGATATATGTTCCCGCAGTCGTATCAAAAGCAAAAATAAAATTTAGCAAATTATCCGGTTGTGCGGCACCGAAAGCGGAATTGTAACCAATTGATTGCGTAACATAGAACATGACATGGCCATTGCTGGCCGTGGCCGTCCCGACGTTTATTGCGCCGGTAATCGGACTCGGAGGTGAGTTGGTCAGGTCACACCCGCTTGCTTCCGTTAAAACCCCATTTCCCAGCTGGGTCGCATACGCCGCGCCAGAGATCAGTGAAATTGCCGCGGCAAGAGCTATCTTAAGTTTGTGTACCATTTACCTATCCTATCGTGTTAGCAGTTAGAGAAAAATCCTGCATTTGCCTAGACGGTCGGAAAACTACAACGATCGTGAAATTACCAGGAACCAATCAAAGCAACTAGCGAGTCACGAAAATAGTTATTTCTTTACCTTACGAGTCGTTTCGCCCTGACCGCCGCTCGCATCAGCAGACCTCAAACAGTCATCCAAAAGCCGCAGCAGCAGCTCGGTCATCGTCATGTTGTGTCGCGCCGCGCAGATCTTGAACTGCTGACGGACAGACAGAGGCACTTTGAAGTTGAGGCAAACGAGCGACGTGCTTGTACCCAGAGAAGAGGATCCATTTGATAATTCGCTCTCACTATCCGCAGTATTCACCGAAACGTAATCCGTCAGAGATTCCTTTCCTGTTTGTTTTCCAACAGATTGCCTAGCATTCTTGAATGGCAACATTCCGGTTATCGCTCCCTATTGATCCATAGATACATTCATAGCGACATTGCGCGCGAAAAAACGTCACGCGTTTGGTGGGTCTTTCCTGACCGTCTCCACTACGTGGCCACTACTACGCGACATTTGCGTTTTTAATGATCACATGGAGGAGGACTCGACACTCGAGCGGCCGGCGAAATCACGGGGTCGGCACGATGACGCTGCGATCGAATCTCATACGCCGAAGCGCAGCACGGAGCGCAGTGTCAGAAAAGCGGTCGTTTGACGCTCCGCGCGCCGGAGCATACAAAGCGGCCATCACCTGTGAGCGGCTGCGACCCCAACCACGGAAACACGTACAGCGCCAAACGACGAATGATTTTGCCTGAGTGCCCCAGGACCCAATTGGTTGAGAACTCATAAAATCATTCGCGCGCGACCGCCTCGAAAGAGTCGCCCACCGAGTCCTGTTCCGAGCGGCGCTTGGTACAGGTCGATCCCATTTGCTTTGTCGCGGCGGGCCTCATCGCGGCGTTCACGGGCTTGCTTCAATGACACGTCGGGGTAGGTCCCCAGCGACAAAAGCTTTCTCTTACCCCCAGCCCAGAATTCGAGAGGCCACCATCGCCCGCCGTTTGGAGCCACCAACAGGTATAGGCCGCCGCCATAAAACAGTTGTTTACGGACGAACTGGGACGTGTGTGGATTGGTGGCCAGGGAGGGAATTGAACCCCCGACACGCGGATTTTCAGTCCGCTGCTCTACCAACTGAGCTACCTGGCCCCTTGCGAGCGGCGTATTAAACAGGGCTGTCGGTCAATCGTCAACTACGGCTTAAGAATCAAAGCCTTATCTATCGCCAAGAGGCGTCGTATCGCCCTCGGGGGCATTGCACCGCAGGACTTCGTTCGCCGGTGCCTATTTCAGAGGTAGCACTCGTCGCCTCCGTTACACGGGGTTCACACAAGCATAACGATCTCGACATACGCATCGCCCAAGGTATCGGGTCACCGGCAGCAAGCCGGAGAACCAAAAAAAATTTCCTGGAGACCTAGCATGTCGAATTCCGGATGGAGAATTGCCACCGCTTGCGTGGCGATGAGTTGGATGGCAAGTAGCGGCGCCCTGGCCGCGGATCAAACCCAGGTTGGAGCGGGCAACGCGAACGCCGAGTCCACCGGAGCGGCTTCGCCCTTGGTGCAATCCGCGAAGCAGCTGCTGATCGACAATGCGAATCGCATCGAGGACCGGTTCATTCGCGAGACCACACTCGACGCCTTCAACAATCCACACACCTGCATCGTCCACCGCATCGGCGTGACGGACGCGGTGAAGAGCGCCATCCTGCAGCAACTTGAACTCGCCGGTTTGATCAACCCGGCCGATGCAGCCACGATTACCGGCGGCGTGAAGGCCGGCGTATTCCCCGCCATTCTGGCCGACCAAAGCCCCTGTCCGCAGCTACCGCTGAGCTTCGACGCCACGCCGGGAAGCAACTTTGGCGGCCATCACTCCTACCCCGGCGGGTTGGCGGTACATGAATCCTTCAACGATCAAAGCTCGATCAATTTCGCCGATACCTACCGCGGAGAATACGCCCAGAGCGGCCGGCAGCGCCTGCCGGTGGCTCAGGGCTCGCGCCGCGAGCCGGAGGATGGATTCGTCAACCAAGACATCATCCTTGCCGCGCCGATCTGGCATGACTGGGCCAAGATGATGGTGTTTCAGTGGAATGCGGACGGCACGGAGTTCACCGAGATGAACTTCGGCGGCACCGGCAGCAATGACAATTTCGGCGCCCCCGGTGATTCCCGCACGGGTGGGCATCACATCCTCAGCATCGCGGAATCCATGGCCCGCGGTCTGCCGCCTGAACTGGTGATCACACAGGCCTCCGCGCACTCCGCTCCCACGTTGGGCAACGAATTCAAGGTCGTCAACTGGCTGCGCGCCGCCGCCATCATCGCCCGCATCGATCCGGTGCAGAAGGGCTACTTGACCCCCGATGCCAAGGGAAATCTGCGCTTACCCGCGCTGCTGGCACTCGGCGAGGGTGTGGATCTGGTAGGCCAGGGCCAGACCAATCTGCTGCTCGAATATCAAATTCACAATCTCTCGGACTCCGACTTCGTGAACTCGATCCCCTCGGTCACCGAAGCGCAGGTCCTGCTGCAAACCGTGGCATCGCAGTTCGGCTTCAACCCGGCCGACACCGCCACCTACAACAACAAGTTTCGCAATGTCGTACTTGCCTTCTTGAGCCCGGAGCACCTGTCGGTCGAATACAGCCAACAGGGCATCAAGGCGGTCATCGCCGACATCGCGCGCCTGAGAGCTCTGCACATCATCTGATGGCGCGAAGGGTGGCCTGAGAGAGCCGCCTAGGTGATCGGTGCGAGGGAATGCACCGATCACCGGCGCAGTCCACTCAGGTTTTCAAGTGGGGAGGACACGCTCCTACTGCACACGCCCCAGGTACTTGTCGAACCATTGCAGTACCTCCTTCACCAGATCCGTTCTTCGCAGACGCACGTCGTGTGTTGTATCGAAGTCGACTTGACGTTTGTCGGCCTGCGGCGTGGCGAGTAGGTGGAATAGTGGCTGCTGAGAGGTCTCATACGGGAACGTGGCGTCGTACCGGCCGTTGACCATCAGAACCGGCTGCGTCAGTCGTTGCGCGAAGTCGACTTGATCCAGACCGGCGACCTGTGGTTTGAATTGGAACATGCCGCCGTCCAGGAATACCGCCGTCTTGAATCGCTGTTCCAATGCGACCAGTATCACGCCGTAAGCGGCGCCTTGGCTCACACCCAAATAGGCGATGTTGTTCGCATCGATGTCGGTCCGTGTCTTCAGGTAGTCAATCGTGCGGCCGATGTCCTTTGACCAACTGATCAGATTTTCACGCTCCAGCGTCGGACCGGGCACCATGGGCGTGTCGAAGTGCCGTTCATAGAGCCCTTTGTAGACCGGATACATCACCGCGCGGCCGCTTTCGATGACATAGTCGACAAAGCCCATATCCCCAAGATCGGCACTGCTCGGCGAGAAGTTCACCCGGGCACTTGGGAAGAAGACCACAATTTGAAACGGCGGCCGGACGTGTTTCGGCAGAAATAGATACGCGGGTATACGCTCACCTGCATAGGCGGCGTCCATGGTGACTTTTTCCGTTGTCCAGTCGCCCGAAGTATCGGCGAGCCTGTCCCGCGTCGCATTGAGTGGCCCGTGGTCGTAGGCATACATGTCGCGATATAACCTGAATGTCTTTTCGTCGACCGGCTGGACCTTCGAGAAATCACGCGTCAGCATCGTGCGCGGCGCCACCGCCTCACTGGGAATGGGGCCTTGGTTGCGCACACATCTGACGCCGTTCAACGCCGAACGATCGAATGGCGAGAGCGCTTCGGGTCCATAGGAGCTTGCCTGGCGGCCCAACGCGTATCTGAGATCCGAACCGGCCGCATTCCAGTACCACTCGCGTACGTTGCCTACCAGATCGAAGGTCCCGAACGGCCCGAGCCCCGAGAATTGCCCCACCGGCGCCAGATTGCCGGTGAGGTTGCTTTGTTCGGCCACGAATCGGTCGAAAGAGGGCGGCATCGCCCTGTAGCCCTGTGCGATCACCGGGAGAGCTTTGCCTGCGAATTCTGCGTAAGCGGCTGCTTCAAACCAGCTGATACCCGACACGGGGTAATCACCCTTGCCCTCGGCATAGTGACCGCCCTCCCACGTGGAGGGTCCAGGGCGCCCGGTCGCGTCGCGGAACAGATCCATGGCCTCATTCCACGCCATGTCGCGGCCGTTGCGCGTAAAGGTTTGCTTCCAGTAGCCGCGCGTCGAATAGCCGCCCTTGTCCACGAACTCCTGGTACTGACGGTTCGTCACCTCGAAGCGATCGATGTAGAACGTGGGCAAAGCGTAAGGGCCCATCCAGCCAATAAATGCGAGATAGTCAGCCCATGGACCGCCGCTGACGGGCACCATCCCTGCCGGAGCCTTCGCCGCCTCAACGAGGTCGAAGGAAAGAGTCTCGGCCGGCGCGGGCGCCGTGATCGACTCGCCAAGACCCGCCTTCGTCACCTTCCATCGCAGGTAACCACCGGGTATGCGAACCTTGTCCAGCGGCGTCGTTCCGAGCCGAAGCCACGAGCTTTTTGGTGATACGTAGTCCTTCACTTCCACGACCGCGCCCGGTGGATTCGAATGTATGGTCGCTACGCGCGTGGCAGACGCAACCGCTCGCGCCAAATCGCGATCGTCCGGCGCGTACTTTTCAGACCTTTCGATCAATGGGAGCGCCTCGACAGTCCGGTCGTTCGCGCTCAACGAGACGATCTTTGGTATCGCCGTTTCGCGAACCCAGTGGCGCTCCTCGGAGTTTCGATAAGCAAGCGCGCCTAGCGAAGCCAGGATGATGGCCGCGAATACGGCCGCCGCAAACAGGTACCGGCGGGCGCGCGCTCGGTTGGTCCAATCGGCTTTAAGATCGTCGGACGGCCGAACCGCGATCGCAGATAGCGTCTGAGTTTGCGATGACATACTTTGCGGTTGCGGATGCAAGGATCTGTCGGCCTGCACGTGCGAGACGGACGGCGGATTGTCCGGGTGTAAAAGGCTTGCAACCTGGTTCGCAAACGTTCTGAAATCATCGGCGACACCTACTCGAGTCCATTGCACTTCGAGAAATGAGTCAGGTACGCGTGCCTTGGTCTCCGGCGTGTTGTCTATGACGACAGGTAGCAGAAAAGGCGTCCCTTTTGCCATCAGGTGCGTGCGCTGATCCGCCAGCCGCCACTCCAGCCTGAAATACCCTTCCAAGCGAGCTTCCGTGTTCGCCGAAATGACGGCCACGAACAGCGCACAATCGCGAATGCGGCTGCGAATTTCTGCATCCCATGCAACGCCTCCTTTCAAGCTGCTCTGGTCGAACCAAACCTCAACGCCTGCTTCGCGCAGCGCTTCGGCAATACCGCGTCCCGCCTCCACATCCTGCGAGGCGTAACTGATGAATACGGGCATGGTTGGGTTCGTCAAAGTGGATTACTTGCCATTTTCAAGAGGACGTAGCGCTCGTGTCAATGCAGCCTACCAGGAAGGCCCGGATTTTTAGTGCGTCTGCTCGGCTAAGACAGGCTCTCGGGCTGAGGTGCTGCCACCGGCTTGCGAGATACCTCGGTCATCGAGTCGGTGATGGCGGTCGGGGGAACGAGCAAGGCCAGGCACACAGTGACCACCGACAGCGCCAGCATGGCCCAGAACGTGAGGTTCAAGGCCTGCGCCAGACCTCCACGGATCACCGCCTCACCGCTGATCAGGCCGTGAGTGTTCAACAATTGACGCAGCTGATCCGAGGTGATCGGTTCCAAAGTCCCCGACGCTCGGAGGCCATGATTGAGGACGGCACCCAGCACCGTGGCGCCCAGCGTGCTGCCCAGATTGCGCGAGAAGAGATTCGACGCGGTGACGCTGCCGCGTTGTGCCCCGTCGACGATCTCTTGGATGAGCACCAGCGAAGGTACGCTGATCAGTCCCATCCCGAATCCCATCACGAGAGATCCCATCGCGGGCAAAAGAGGCGAGGCCTGCGGGGTCAGCGCAACGAAACACATGGCGCCCAGCGGTTGGAGCAGCGCTCCGATCAGGATCAGGTGACGCAGCGCAAACCGGTGGAACAATCGCGCCGCCGTCGTGGCGCCTGCCGGCCAACCGATGAGCATGGTCGTCAACGTAAACCCTGCCGTGGTGGGTGATCGCTGCATGACGAGCTGCACGTAAATCGGCAGAAACGTGGTGAGACCGATGAGCGTCATGCCGGCTACCACGCCCACCAAGTTGGTCGTCGCAATGGGCCGATGACTCCACAGGCCCAAGGGAACGATGGGGTGAGCGGATCGGCGCTCCAGCACGACAAACATCACGCCCGCGATCAAGAACAGCGCCGCAGCTACCGCCAGTCGCGTCGGGTGTGCATTACCTAGTTCCGTGAGAGCGACCAAGAGAGATGTGACGGCGACCGTGAACGAGGCGGCACCGCCCACGTCGATCGAGCGGCGTTGGTGTTGCGCACCTTCCTTGAGGAATAGAATAAAACCCGTCGCGGCCGCAATACCCACCGGGATGTTGATCCAAAAGATCCACGCCCACGGCACCGAGCGGATGATGAGCCCTCCCAATATCGGCCCGGTCACCGCCGAGACAGCCCAAACACTGGCCAAATATCCCTGCACCTTGCCCCGCTCGCGCGCAGGGTACAGATCGGCCACGATGGTCATGGCCACCGGCTGCATGGCGCCTGCGCCCACGCCTTGAACGAGCCGGCAGCCGATCATGGCCGGCATGGACCCGGCGAGGCCTGCCAGTACCGATCCCAAGAGAAAAATTCCGATTCCAACGAGCATGATCGGCTTGCGTCCATACACATCCGCAAGATTTCCAAAGACCACGGTCATGGCGGTCTGCGCCAGCAGGAACGAAGAAAATACCCAGCTGTAGAGACGCAGTCCCCCGAGATCAGCGACGATCTGCGGCATGGCGGTGGATACGATGGTCGCTTCGATGGCAACCATGGCCATGGTCGTCATGACCGAGGCAATGATCAGCGCGCGGGATGATTTCAGATTCGGCAAAGGCAGTACTCGGAGCGGAACGATGCCGGACGCACGGTCAGGCAGGGTGAGTTTACTCCGGACCCCTCGCCAGAGTAACTGACGGATGTCACGTTGCCGCCACGGCGGCATCTCGCGGCGGCATTCCTCGGCGGAATGGGATACCTTCAATCCCCTTCCCCGGCGCGGTCACCATGCGGGCGCTGCCATCGAGCTTCCCCTCATCAAGCCCCTTTTGACACGCATCCTTCCAGAAGTTTGTCGGCGAGCACATCGAGATCCTGACCCGTCATGAGCGGTTGACCGCCAACCCCCAGAGCCGCATTTCCCCGGCGAAGAACCAGCGCAGTCTGCCATCCTGCCGCGGCTGCGCCCAGAATGTCCCAGGTGTGGCAGGCAATTAGGCACAATCGGTTCGGCGGTACCCCGAGGGACTCTTCCACTGCCCGATAAACCTCGCGCGCCGGCTTGTAGCGACGCACGCCTTCGTCCACGCTGAACTGCCGCTCGAACATCGAATCGATGCCGGCATGCCGAAGCTGGCTCTCGCAAGTCGACTTCGGATTATTCGTCAGGGTAAACAGACGAAAACCCGCGGCGCGGAGCCTGTGAAGCGCTGCATGAACGTCGGGGTGAGGCGGCAGCGACGCCATCGCCTCCCTGACACCCTGAAGGTCGCTCTCGGCGACATGAATCCCGCGCGTTGCGCCCATCATACGCAGGACGGCCCCGGCCAATTCGCCGAATGGCACGTAGTCACCCGCGAGCGTGATCGCCTCGGAATAGAGGATCAGCTGCGCAAACCATTCGCGCAGCGCGGCGGATTCCCCATACATCCTCGTGAAGTGGGGCGCCAAGGCGTCAATATCCAAGAGAGTTTCATTGACGTCGAATATCAGCAGCGGACGTTCCGGCATAGGAGGCCTCTCATACGATCAAGGCGAGTTGCACAATAACGATGGACATCGGGATTGTGATAGTTTATCCGCATGGAGCGCGCGCTCGGCATCAGTCTTCACACGGGATGGGGCGCATGCGTCATTGTCGGGGGATCGCTGCGCAGACCCCAGATATTCGCCAACGAAGCGATTGAAATTCTCGGCGATTCGGAGCGTTTCTGCTTCCACTTGGCCGCCGACATGGAGTATGCGTCCGCCGAAAAGTGGATCGCCCGGATCAGAGAAAAGGCCACCGCCAATGCACGTCGGGCGCTATCCCCTCTCCTCACTCAAATGGTGAGCGTCTGCGCAATCGTTGCTCAGGAAGGCTCTGCGGGAGATCTTCGAGAGGTCCTGAAGTCGCACCCGCGGCTGCACTCCGCAGAGGGATTTTTCTATCGCGACGTGTTGCGCGATGCGTGCACCGTTCCCACGCGGATCATGCCGTCCCGATCGCTTGATCCATCCAAGGTGCCCAAGTGCGCGCCGGCGCCCTGGGGACGCGATCAAAAGCTGGCGGCGCTCGCGGGTTGGTCGGCCATGCAGTGAGGGCGGGCTTTCCCGTTGCTCTTGAATGGTTGAGACTAGGGTGATGCCCATGCCATCCACAACTACCGCTTCCATTCGATGCGCGATCATCGCCTGCATGACACTGGGGATTTTGCTGCTCATGCCGCCGGCCAACGGCCAGAGCATCGCATTGACATTCGACGATGGGCCAAACATGGCCGATCATATCGGACTCAGCGCGGCGGATCGCAACGCCGCGATATTGAGGCAATTGGCCGCGGCGCGCCTCAAGTCCATTCTCTTCGTCACTAGGACAGATGCGGACCCTACGAGGAATGAGTTGATCCGGCAGTGGGGCGCCTCTGGACATCAGGTCGGCAACCACACCGCCACCCATCCAAACTTTGAAGGCACCAGCTTGGCAGCCTTTGAGCAGGAACTGCTCGCGTGCGACCAAGCCATCCGCGATGTACCGGGGTTCACGCGGCGCTTTCGATTTCCCTACTTGAAGGAAGGCGACACCGCCGAAAAGCGTGATGGCTTCCTGCAATTTCTCGATTCGAATTCCTATCAGACCGGCCCCGTGTCGGTGGATGCCAGCGATTGGTACTACAGTCAACGCTTGAGTACCCGGCTGAAGGATCATCCCAACGCCGACACACAACCGTACAGGGACGCCTACCTTCGTCATATCTACGGCCGGGCGGAATATTACGACGGTCTGTCGCGCACCGTACTCGGGCGCTCGGTGGCGCACGTCCTGCTCCTGCACCACAATCTGATCAATGCGCTCTTTTTGCAGGATATGATTCAAATGTTCAAGGATAAGGGATGGACGTTGATCGATTCCGACGTTGCGTTCAAAGATCCGGTCTACGCCATGCGTCCGGATATATTGCCGGCCGGTGAGAGCATCCTTTGGGCGCTGGCCAAGAAAAAAGGTGTTCCGGGCCTGCGCTATCCCGCAGAAGATGATGTGTACGAGAAGCCGATTCTCGACCGCCTGCACTTGTGAGAAGCTTACATCTCGTGTCCCGACCTCCAGCATTCATCTCAATTTAGAGCATATGAGCACAATCCAGGTACCCTACCCCATCGGCGCGCCCGGAGTTCCCTGGGGTCAAGCGGAAGTGATCGCCTGGCTGTCACGTCAGGCCGTCAAGCGCAGTTACCAAGCGGATGTGAGGCGCCCCATCGAGGCCCTCGGGTCCCGCTACGAGGTGGTGCAGTATGGCCGGCTGGACTATCACCCCGACAAGTACCCTTTGCTTGCGATCAAGAGCCGCGTCTGGCGCGACACGCTACCCTGCGCGTTGGTAACGGGCGGCGTACATGGCTATGAAACCAGCGGCGTGCACGGCGCATTGCAATTTGTCGACCGGCATGCGGCCAGCTATGACGGCAAGGTCAACCTACTGATAGCGCCCTGCGTCAGTCCCTGGGCCTACGAAATGATTCACCGCTGGAATATGCACGCCGTCGACCCCAATCGTTCATTTCGCGACGACAGCCCGGCGCAAGAATCGGCAGCCCTCATGCGTCTGGTCGCGCCCATCCGCGACCGCGTGCTGGTGCACATTGATTTGCACGAAACCACCGATAGCGATGAGTCCGAGTTTCGACCGGCGCTGGCCGCACGCGACGGCGTGGTGCACGAACCGGGCGAAATCCCCGATGGCTTCTATCTGGTCGACGATGGCGAGAATCCGCAACCGGCGTTTCAGCAAGCCGTGATCTCTGCGGTGGCAAAGGTCACACGCATTGCGTCGGCGGACCGTCACGGCCAGATCATCGGCTCTCCCATGGTTGCGCCGGGCGTCATCCGCTACCCGCTCAAGCAGCTCGGTCTCTGCGCCAGCATCACGGACGCGCCCTACAAGACGACCACTGAGGTCTATCCCGACAGCCCTTCTGCCACCCCCGAGCAATGCAATGCCGCGCAAGTGGCAGCGGTTCGCGCAGCGATTGATTTCGCGTTGGAGCACCGCCCCACGGTGCCTTAAGCGCCGGCCCCTGCACTTGGCTTGACGGCACAATGTTACGATACCGCCTCCTCTTTGGGAGTATCCAATGCTGCTCTACGTCGACTCCAATTTTGCCAGCCCCTATGCCTTGGTCGCATTCGTCAGCTTGATCGAAAAAGGTTTGACGTTCGATGTCAAACCCCTCGAACTATTCGCCAACGCGCAGCACGAAAGCACCTTCGCCTCGACCTCGATCACCCAGCGGGTCCCGACGCTCGTACACGATGGCTTCGCGTTGTCGGAATCCTCTGCGATCTGCGAATACATTGACGAAAGCTTTGCCGGCACACGCCTTTATCCCACGGACTTGCGGGAGCGGGCACGGGCTCGGCAAATTCAGGCGTGGGTGCGCAGTGATCTCATGCCGATTCGGGAGGAGCGGCCGACGTTCGTCGTGTTCTGCGGCGCTCGCAGACCCGCGCTCTCGGCGCAGGCGACGGAAGCCACTCAAAAGCTGTTTGCGGCGGCTTCGCAGTTGCTCGATGGCCGCACCGAGCATTTATTCGGCCAATGGTCGATCGCGGACGTGGATTTGGCCATGATGTTGCAGCGCCTGGTGGTCCACGGCGATGGGGTTCCCCAAAAGCTCGTCGACTATGCCAACCGCCAGTGGCGTAGGCCCAGCGTGCAACAGTGGATCAACCATGCCCGTCCCCCGCTCACGGAGTACTGACCGGCTATCGATGGTCGGCGGTTCAGATCCGCCGCCATATTGCTCGGGCAGGCAGTAACTCCCTTCGGGCGCAAGGACAACTCGTCGGCGTACCACGGTACGAAAGGGCTGAGCTGCTTGTGCTCTGCGCAGCACGGAACCCTAACTCCGACTGCAGAAACGAAGGTCGAACCGACAGATCGGTTTGATTGGAAAGATCCGCGGTGGCCTGGGCGAACTGGGCGACATCGGGAAGGTGGAGGTTTTCGGTCACCGAGCAAGCTGACTTCACACGCCACAGCGCAACGCTCGCCGTCAATGCGGTTGCTCCAAAGACCAGCAAGCAGACCATCATGGCCGTCAGTACGGGCTTTTGACGTAGCCGGTACAACATCGAATGAAAGCAGTGAGCGACCCCGATGCTCATAGCGACATTTCCCCCTTTCGCTCCTCCTACAACACCTCAGGATCGGAAAAGTTTCGTAATTCGGGCGCGATTTTTCAGAGAATACGCCCGCCACCTGCTCATGGGCGCAGCCAACTCGTGGGCGGAGTCGATCGGATAACATCATCAAGCAACAAAAGGAAAAGGCATCTAAAAGGAATAAATAATCGATATATATATCAAATGATTACGGAATATATCTAAGTTAAATGTGACACACATTATGACTCATTCACTGCGCCGCTGCCGCCAAGCAGCCATGCCAAAGGTCGGCACCGCTACCCTCTCGAGCGGTCGAACAAATCAAGGCTAAAGTTTGGGCACTTGCGGCCGATGATCCTCAGATGAGCACCATCAACGCCCTGCCTTCTGTCGCCCCGTCTAGTGCGCAAAGCAGCGGTGCTGCTGCGATCGCGGCCGGCAGTCAGCGTCTGAGTCAGGACGCTCAGTTGATTGCCAACCCGGTGAACCAGGACATTACCAGCTCATTGCTGGATTTGAACCAATCCTTGCAGCTGGCTGAAGCAGGCGCGAATGTCATCAGTACGTCGAACAAACTGCTCGGCACGTTGCTGGACGTTTTGGCTTAAATTGGCCTAAGTCTGCAGTCGCGACCGGCGGGCACACATTCACGACATAATGGCCGTGAGCCTTTCGAGTCCGTCTCAAACTGACCGAGCAAAGGCACTCCCACCTTGATTGCTCTGACGCTTGCTGGCATGTTGAACTCAAGCAGTTTCAGAGACCGCCCACATGCCGAAGAAAACCCCTGGCAGCCGACACAAACGGCCGCGCTTGGATGGCGGACCCGCCCCGCCTTACTTGAATGAGAAGCTCATTGCACAGCTTCAGGGGGCGGTGAGCGCTGCACGCCGCAAGCGACTCACAAAGCCCATGGAGACGGATGGGTGCCAAGAACCCTTGGCGTAGCAGCGCGAATCTGCGGCGATGTCAATCTCACCTGATTTCGCAACTTCAAGCGTTTGGCTTCGCCACCATCAGATAGAAAATGCCAAGAACGCCGAGGAACGCCGGCCACCCTAACGCGAACCACCAGCGATAGTATCGGTGGTACAGCGACGGCAGCGCTGTTGAAGCCGCAGCAGCTGCCGCTGCGAGATCCCGCATCCTGATTTGCAGCCAAACCACCGGCAGCCAACAGCACCCTACGAACAAATACAAGGTTATCGACGCGAGCAACCAGGGTGCCGACAGCGGAAATCCTGCCATGAGCGCTAGGGCAATGCCTGTGACCGGTTGCAAGATCACGGCCGTGGCCGTGAAAACCATGTCGGCCACTACCACATCGCGGCCGACGCTGACGATGACTTCAAGGTTGCCGGCGCGCTGCGCACGAACAAAGAAGAACGCAATTCCCGCGCCTGTTCCGAACAGCACCGTGGAGGATACGATGTGAGCCCACTTGACCAGCAAATACCAATTCACGAGTCGGATTCCCTCGTATGGATATCCCAACGTGCGAACTCGTGCTCGAATTCACCCAAAGTGATCATTCCCATACAGACCTTGGCGCCGGCGGCCCATTCAGCGCCACGCTGAAGTTTCTTGGCGAGAATGACCGCGGCCATGCAGGGTATTTCAGGCCCATGATTCTTTCCGGCAACTAGTTCCCAGTACCTAAAACCAGGTTGACCTGCAGCGTCGATGCCCGAGAGACGCACGGTCATCCCACCGGTGTCGGTTCCCAACCAGTTCAACCAAGTTCCGATCCGATCGAAGGCGACTGCCCAGCGAGTGACCGGTATCGGCAGGCCCATCCGTCGACAGGCGCCAAGGGTCCACAATGCCAGATGCTGAACCGACACTTCCAACGCCGCCCTAAACGTAACGCTGCGGATGCCCGGGTATCGGTCCGGCAGAAGCTCCAAGTCCGGTACGTCGCAGGCCGCCGCGAGGCGGCTACCGAAGGAGAATTTCTCGCGCTTCAGCTCTTGCCAGCCGTATACCGTGCGCCAGACGCCATCTTGCCACCACCGAAATGCCTGACCCGCGTAGCCAAGTACTGCGGCAAGTGTGGCAACCCCGCGCGGAGCGTGTTGACCGGGTGCGATGACGATATCGACCGCATCAATGTTCTGCATCGATGATTGCAGCGAATCGATCACCGCCGAGGACAGTGCCGGTAACGTGCTGGCACCGCTTATGGCGAGGCGCCCCGCCAATGCGGCAGCAGGTCCTACGGCCTTGACGAATCCAGCCACGAAGTCGCGCCCGTCCGCCAAGTCCACATAGTGGGCCTTGCAGGCCAAGCTGGCCAAAGCGACCCGATAATCTTGACCCTGGAACGGCCCCGCACAATGAATCACAAGATCGGGCGCCAGACCTTTCAACTGCGCAGCGAAATCGACATGGTCGATATCCACGACCGCTGTCTGAATATTCTCGGCGGCCGCCCCTGGCCGATGGCGGCTGGTCGCGATGACCTCGATTCCCCCTTCCTGACTCAGGCGCTTACAGATCCTCGCCCCGAAGTTGCCGAGCCCGCCTATGACCACCACGCGCATGATTCAATCAGGGCTAAGAAAAGTCCCTGCTCCGTTTCCCGCCCCGATCGATCAGGCGCGCGATTCCGCCGCCCAACTTCATGAGAGTGACGATCGTAGACCGCGGGAGCGCAATCATTTGGTCGTACCAACGGCTGGTGCGTTCCACGAAATCCAGCATCTCCCTCAAGCGAAGCTGCACGACCGGATCCACGCTCTTGTCATCCCGCGACATCTCGACGCAATCACGCAGGGCCGCGGCCGCCGGATCCAGTTCGCGTGCCTTGCGTCCTGCCGCGATTCGCGACACCAGATTCCATAGGTCCGTCTCGGCGGTATAAAAGGTGCGTCGGTCGCCCAGGACGGGAACCGACCGAATGATGTTCCAGCTTTGGAGTTCGCGCAGCGAATTGGATACATTCGAGCGCGCGATCCCAAGCGTTTCGGCAATGTCTTCCGCCGCCAAGGGTTGCTTCGACGCATACAGCAGCGCGTGGATCTGACTCACCGAGCGGTTTACCCCCCAGCGCTCGCCAAGATTCCCCCACTCGAGCACGAAGCGCCGCACGGCTTGGGGAATCTGGCCTTTTATATCTGTAATTTCTGTCATAACAGATATTACAGTCCATCAGGACTAGATTGTCAAGTTTCGCCTGTGCCGACCTCGCATGGTGGATCTTCTGCGTCATGCGAATTCGCCATATCGATAGGATCAATGAGTGTTGGTGGTGCGGGTGCGTAGGAATATAGTGACGACTGGCGCCGCGGGGCGCGAAGCTGTCCACTGGCCCGATGGTCACCTGTTGACGGCCCGTTTCGCCTCCGCGGATGCCACCACTTCGGAGATTTGAGCAGCTCCCTGTCCGCTGGGTTACCTCAAAATCGGATTTGTCCTTCTGCCTCTGCAACATAGTTAGGCATCGCCGCACCCTCAACCGAGTGCCGGTACGTATTGGTCAATGAACAATTCGTGTTCGATGCAATTCAGTTACGCAGAACGGCCTTTTTTATAGTTCAACCTATTTGACGGTACCATGATGTCATCAACGTTGTTGCGTCCGAACGGCCCTCTCTTGGCGATCACCCTTGTATTCTTAGGAGTGTCGATCTCTCGCGCCGAAACCCCGTGTGCGCCCCCTGCGACCGTCGGACACTGGGCAGGTACGATGACGCGCAATACTGCATCTATTCCCATTGAATTCGATTTCACTTGCGTCGATGCAAAATTGGCGGCGTCCTTCACGTCGGTCACGCAGCGAGCGATGGAGTACCCGTTCGATTCGACGAAGCAGGTGGGGGATCAAGTCGATCTGGTTCTTGGCGGTGAGATCCACTGGTCGGGACGATTCGATCATTCGACGCTCAACGGCACCTTCAAAGATGAGGATGGCTCCGGCACCTTCGCACTTCATCGTACCGCGAGCCCTCAGTTTCCTTATTCGATGACTGGCGTCGTCTTCCGCAATGGGCCTGTTTCTCTCTCCGGAACCCTGCACATTCCGCGCGGCAAAGGCCCCCACCCGGCCATTGTCATGCTGCAAGGATCTGGCCCCGAGACGCGCTGGGGTGCAAATCGCTTTTGGGCCGACTACTTCGGCCGCAGAGGTATAGCGTGTCTTATCTACGACAAACGCGGCACCGGCAAGTCTACAGGCGACTGGAAGACCTCCGACTTCAACGCACTAGCCGACGATGCGCTGGCAGGGGTCAGGTTGCTGCTATCTCAAACAGGAATCGATCCGAAGAAAATCGGAATTCATGGCCATAGCCAGGGCGCATCGATTGCACCGCTCGTCGCATCGAAGTCCGAGTCCGTTGCCTTCGTCTTGGCCGATGCAGCCTCGGGAATCCCCATGTGGCAGGCGGAGATCTTCAGTCAACAGTCGGGTGCCAGGCATTCCGGGTTGTCGTCCCGCGATGTAGCCAGCGCCGAAAAGTTCATCGAGCGAGCGGTCCAAGTGGAGCGGTCCGGCATCGGATATGACGCACTCAGAAGCGAATATAAGGCCGAACAACAGAGCGGAGCGGCGTGGATCCAGGGAATTCCATTGCCGCCTGAGGACTCCTATTTCATAAGGTTTTTTCCGACCATTGCAAACTACAACCCCGCGGACTACTGGAAGCTCATTCACGTGCCGGTCCTGATCGTCGAGGCGGGCGAGGATGAGCGCGTTCCGGTCGCCCCCTCCGTGGCAGCGATTCAGCAAGCATTGAGTGAGAACGGGAATCCCGATTTCACCATCGTCGTGTTCCCGCAGGCTTCCCATACCCTCGTCAATGGATCAAGGGCGGGCGAGCCGTTCCATTGGTCGCGCATTACCCCAGGCTATGCGGACCTGCTGACTTCTTGGGTTCTGTACCGGGAATCGCGTTCTATTGTCGACCGTTAATACCTGTCAGATATTCCGACAGTGCATCCACTTGATCGTCGGGCACCGGCGCTCCGTACGCGGAACGCATCTTCACGATTTCAGCGCGCCATTCTGCTTTCGTGAGCGGAGGCTGTTGCAATACCATCCCTGCGGAGTGACATATCAAGCATTGGCTGGTGGCAATGTCCGCGCCGACCGCGGGTGGAAAAATCTCATCGCCGGCCGGCAATTCAACTTTGACGACCGCCCAGCGCCGCGAGGCCACCTCCGTCTTGCCGGGCGGGGAGCCTGCCTGCGCAGAACTCCACCACGCCGCCCCTGCGATGGACAGTACTGCGACGGCAGAGGCGATGAATGCCAGACCATTGAATCGCATTTTCGTGCCTCGTCTTCGGGTGAGCTAAGCGGGTTGGACCGAGACGGATTCAACGACATTGCGCATGTAACCCGGTCCATTCCAGTTGGCGCGCTCGGGCTGCGATGCGCCGGCCGTATTGAACGCCTTGACCAGGAGTTTTTGCGGTTGGGCAGACGCAAGCCGGAAATCTACGCTCCATTGTCTGAAGCTGTACTTGCCGTGATCCGGCCCCAGCCTCGCCTCCTGCCACTGGCTTCCCCCATCGCCTGAGAACAATACCTTTGCGAGTCCCGTGTCCCCGCCAAACGCGATGCCACGTACAGTCGTTGTCTCGCCGACCTTGAGTTTCGCCTGGTCCTGAATATTCGTGAAGAATGAACGCGGAAGCATACGATTGATGGGAATCGTTTTTACACCCTGCTGTCCGGGCACGACATCCGCGAACGGCGTGTCGGGAATCAGGTAGGCACGCGTCATCCAAAAGTTGTCATCGGGTTTATCCAGCACCTCAATGTCATTGAGCATTTTGACCCAGTAGGTCGCATACCAGCCGGGAACGACCAACCGCAACGGATAGCCGTTCAAAAGCGGTAGCGGCTCTCCATTCATCGCATACGCGACCATCACTTCTCCATCGAGTGAATGATCCACATCCAGCGATTTCATGAAATCCGGGGTTTGCGGAAGAATGCCGGTATCGAGCCCGTTGAATCGGACTTGGAGCGCTCCGGTCTTGACGCCGGCACGATCCAACAACGCCTTCAGGCTCACGCCCCTCCACACGGCGTTGCCCATAGCTCCGTTCGCCCATTGCCCGCCCGCCACGCGCGGGGTGAAGAATGCACGCGAATTACCTGAACATTGATTGACCGCCGCGATCTCCATCGGTTTGAATTTCCGCACTAGGTCATCGAGGGTGAAGCTTACCGGCTGCCCGACATGACCGCGGATGTTGAGCCGAAAGGTGGCGGGATCGACCACCGTAGGAATATTGGCCAGGTGCCAACGTACGTAGAAGCGATCGTTGGGCGTGAAGACACCTTGATCGAACACCTCAAAGGGCGTTTCAAGCAAGGGTGGCCGTGTGCGCTGCAAAACCATCGAGCCCTTCTGCGGAAAGGTCTTGACCAGGTTGCGTTCTCCGTTGACGAAGGGAAAGACCACGGATTCGTCGGTACCGCTCCACGCCGACGCACCGAGCAATCCGGTGAAGCCAAGACCGCTTAAGCCTGCGATAAAATGTCGCCGTGACTGCGCCAAAGGGTCAAGATCTCGCTGCATAAGCTTAAGCTCCACGCTAGAATCGCGACATTCGCCGCGGCCAGTATACTTGCGTCCACCGTTTAGGGCACGCTCGCCCTCATTCGTCGCCCCCCTTCGCCACCGTCTCTACGCGTTCGCCACGACGTTGTTCGCCCTTGCGCGTCAGCGCGGCACTCACTTCCCTCCACCTGAGGGGCGTCGCATCGAAAATTTTGTCTCCGATGTCGAAACGAAATACTCGTGATAACCGGCGCGCGCAATCGGCTGCATTGCTGCCGTGTCCAACATACCGTCCTTGATGAACCGCTCGTCAATATGAATGCCTACCACCTGGCCGAACACGACATACCTGTCTGTGTCTTCATCGCGGATATTCTTGAGATGAGTCGTCTGCAGCCACTTGCATTCCAACGCGCACGGTGATGCTTGGACTCGCGGCGCCTGCACCAGAATCGACGGGGCCGCCTCCAGCCCCGCCTCCTTCATTTCATTGACACCCCGCGGAAAGGATCCTGAAGTCGCATTCATCTGAAGGCGCAGATCCCAGGTCGCAAGATTGCAGACGAATTCGCGGGTCTCTTCGACGAACGCGAGTGAATCCTTACGCCCCTCCGAAGAAAACATCACAATCGGTGGATCGCTCGATACGCCGTTGAAAAATGAGTATGGCGCAAGATTGATCTCACCCTTGAGACTCCTAGAGGAAATCCACCCGATCGGACGTGGCGCTATGATTGCCTTGAGAGGGTCGTGCAATAGGCCATGGTTTCTCTTGCTGGGTTCATAGAACAAGCGCAGTCTCCGTACTATAAAAAAATCGCCCAAGCAGCTTCTCGCCTTTCATTGAAACATACACCAGTGACTGCCGTGGACGACCACGCCGGCCCGGCGTCGCGCCTGCCCCTTGGCGATCTAGCGGCATGCCTTACCGGCCTCACTTCACGTAACTTATTGATTTATTTATTTATTATCTCGATTGGTTGACAGCGAGGCTTCACTCCCCAAGAATTCGCGCCTCTCCGTGGTGAAGTAGCTCAGTTGGTTAGAGCACGGCATTCATAACGCCGGGGTCGAGGGTTCAACTCCCTCCTTCACCACCATCCCCTACTAGTCGATTTAGGCCCCGATCGCGATCGAGGTCGCACATGCCGCGGAGATCCCGGCTTCCGACACTTCATAGTTCCAGCTTCGCAGCACGGAAAAGCGCTTGAGGGTCACGAATTGTGGACCTTGTTGAGTACCGGGCACATACATCGGCCCGACACGCTGATGGTGCTCATCGGAGGCATCGCTCATATCATCCTCATCATCGGCTGCGTCGCTGCGTTTCGCCAGCAGCACCCCGAAAAGAGGGATTGGTGGCATTTCCTCGCCGGTGGCGCGCTGGTTCTGGCGTATTTCGCCGTGATCGCCGCCATCTTGCTTCCGCGCTGAGGCAGGGTCGTTAATTTATCGGCCGGGCCGCACTTGCGGTCAATTCGGCTTTTTGAAGCGAAACAGGAACTGGTCGGTATGACCGCGGACGGACGGATCGAACACATTCTTGGTGTGATCGTCGGCCGTGTTCGCGAGAATTGAACTCTCCGCATCCAGCTTAAAGCCGGCCGCCAACACGTCGGCCTTCACCCTTGCCGGATCGATCCGATGCAGGGTATCGGTTGCGCTGACGCCCGAACCTGCCGCCGCTGCGTGATCCAAGACGACATAGACACCGCCCGGTTTCAGAGCGGCAAAGACCGCCTTATTGAAGGCGGGTACATCCGCGGGTCCCATGAACTTGTCGTACAGATCATGATAATTCTGCCTAATGAAAACGGCGTCGAGTCCCGGCGGCAAAGCGGATGCGACCGGCTCCGCGCTGACGATGACATTGGGCGACTGATTCGCCAACGTCTTCATGTGCTTCAATGCTTCGGGATAGGCCTTGGCGACTTCGGCCGTCTCAACGGCGTACACTTTTCCGGACGGCCCAACGGCCTGCGCAAGCGATGCCGTCAGGCGTCCCGCCACGATGTCGGCTACTTTGTCACCCGCCTTGAGTCCGATGAATGCGACGACCTCCGGCGCCTTCCACGCAGGATCGAGCGTAGGCGCAGCGGATTGCGAAAATGCGCCGGTACCCGCGCCGATCGAGATAGCCAGCGTTAAAGACAATCCGAGCTTGCGCATGCGCCAATCCTTCTGGTTAGTTTTACTGTAAGCGGCATTTGCGGATCTTGAAGCTTCGTTTCTCCATAATCCACACGCATCCAACGGCCGTTCGATGTGCATTTCGCATGCGCCCAACTCACGAGTGCCTGCTTTACCGATAGTAGCGCATATTGCACAGTCTTCGAGGCGGTACTGTACATTCATCCATGCCGCCATCGCAGCTCGTCGGCAACTCGTGCAGGAACCTAGGCCGGCTCAACACTCCCATTGGCAATCGCCACGAGGAGCAGGCAAATAAATCGCTTCTGGATAGCCCCTAGTGTTACTTTTTGTCTATTGCGGTGTTCTAAGTCTGTGGGGGCATCTTAAAGAGACCTCATCTTAAAGGGAGTACTTATGGCGCTGGCTGACGAACTGAGCAAACTGGCGGAATTGCGCGCAAGTGGCGGCTTGACGGAGGAGGAGTTCATCCGCGCCAAGGAACGCCTCTTGGGGGCCGAGCAGGCTCGTCCTCACGAACCGCATTCATTCGCCGTCAATACATTTCGTCGCAGCCGTACCGATCGATGGTTCGGTGGCGTATGCGGCGGAATTGCCCGAGCCACGGGAACCGAGTCCTGGGTATGGCGGCTACTTTTTACGGCACTGTTCATCTGTTTGGGGGCTGGCCTACTCTTATATGTTCTGCTGTGGATTTTCGTGCCCAGCGATTGAATACGAGGATTCGGCGCGGGTCGCGCGGCCTGCACACTTGACCACATACATCGCGGTATCCGCCGCCTTGATGAGAGCCGCCGTGTCCGTCGCATCTTCGGGATACTGCGCGACTCCAATGCTCGCGGACAGCACCAGGCGATTTGTCCCAATCACGTACGGCGCGGAGAGTGAATCCAGGATCTTCTGCGCACAGCTGTTCGCCTCCTCGAGGTCGCAATCGATCAGCAACGCCAGAAATTCATCCCCGCCTTGACGGCTTACGGTGTCGGAGGCGCGGACGCAGTTGAGCAGTCGATTTGCGGCCATCCTCAGCACTTCGTCGCCCACGAGATGGCCCAGCGTATCGTTGATTTCCTTGAATCGGTCCAGATCGATGTACAGCAGCGACAAATGGCTGCCGGTACGGTGGGCCAAGGTGATGGCGTGTTCGATGCGGTCGTTGAACAGGGTTCGGTTGGGCAGATCGGTCAGATGATCATGCAGCGCCAAATGGGCGAGCTTGTCCGAGAGCTTGCGAGCCGCCGTCACGTCGTGCCCCACCATCACCGCGCCCACGACACCGCCAAGACGATCGTGAATGGGTGTTGCGGCAACTTCCACCGCCACCGCCTCGCCGTCGCGGCGCACTAATACGCAGCTTGCCGCCGCCGGCGCGCGTCGCTGATTTTCGATAATGGCTTCCGTGGCGGGACAGGGCGTCGGCTGGCCGGTGTCGACATCCACGAGTTGAAAGACCCTCCCTGCCGGCAAACCTGCGGCGTCGGCCTGCATCCATCCGGTCAAGCGCTCGGCAGCTTTGTTCAGGTAGGCGACATGGCCGCGAAAATCCGTGCTCACGACGGCATCGCCGATGGAATCCAGCGTCACCTGCGCACGCTCTCGTTCCTCGAACAAGCCGTCGGCATGCCCGTCGAAAGACATCGCGCGCCGCGGCGGCGCTTCGTCATGCTGATTCGGGCATGCGCGCGCCAACAATATGAAACCCAGCGCACCGCCGTTTTTACTGCCCAGCGGAGTAATTTGCTGCTCGATCTCCACCTTGGCGCCAATACGGTTCGACAGCACCGCGTGATTGAAGGACGCGGATGGAGATGTCAGAGCGGATGCCGTTGCCTCGTCGTCCGTGCGCCAAATCTCCGTGATGGCCTTGCCGATTGCGCGGCTTGAACTCCAGCCGCTCAAGGATTCGGCGGCGCGATTCATATATACCGCCTTTCTGTTCTCGTCCAATACAACCACCGCATCCGGAACCGCCTGCAGACAGGCATCCAAGAGTTCGACTCGGGGCAGGGCCTCCACATCGGGCGGGCGCAGTGTCGCGACCCCCTTGCTCTTGACGGGACGGGTCATAAGTCGGTGGACACGCGGTTGTGGCGCGCAGACATGGTATGCATTCCTGCGCTGATTTCGCCTCAGATCGTGTTCGAACGCATTGGCCGAGCGCGACATTGTGCGGTAAGACTCGTCCTACCGGCCGAGCATGCCGCAGCGCATAGACCTCGAGTTTGTCGCCCGCTCGATGTACCGCAACTATCCAGGGCCGGCCAGACTCAGAGCTCAGGATCCAAGGGAAGCAGGGACAGGAGCCGTACCTCGGCTCGCTGCCAGGCATTTCGAGCGGGTTCTTTCCGGCGGTGAACCAAGGTGCCGTTTTCCTGCGTCGTCCACACCAGGTGTTTACCGTCATCACCCAAGGTCACGGCATAGGAATTGTCGAGCTGGGTCAGAGCCTCGAACCGTGCCGCAATTTCGCCCGATAGTTCCGGACTCGCCACGAGCAGGCCGATTTCGGTGTTCAGGTGATTGGAGCGCTGATCGAAGTTCAGCGAACCCACGAATGAAATCTTGCGGTCAAATACATATAGTTTGGCGTGCAACCCATAGTTGCCGTGGCGCGAAATCGCCCTGCCCTGTCCACTGCCTCGCGCACTCCCCAACAATGCGCGCACTTCGTGCAGTTCCACACCGGCCTTCAACAATTTCACGCGAAAATGACCGTAGCCGGATTGCGCTCCCAAACTGGGTGCAGTCTCCAGCGAGTTGGTCAAAATGCGCACGCGGGCATCCCGCTCTCGCTCATGCTCGATCCCCGCCATCTCATCCTGGGTGGGTACGAAATAGGGCGTGACCATGATCAGCTCGCTTGAAACCGCGTTCGCCTGATCCGCGATGGCCTTGTAGATCAAACGGCCCGGTACCTCGCCCTTGGCGACATCCTTCTTGTCCGGGCTGTCGTAAACCAGTTTCATGGGGGCCCAGCGCCAAGTTACGCGGCCCGATCCGATGTCCAGGAACGGATGACTTGACGTGTTCTGCGTGTTCGGTGTGTTCGATGAGTTCGGCGAATTCGAGGAGTTCGGTGTGCTTTGCGCGCCGGCAACGCGTTTGGCATCGAGTCGTTGCAGGTACTGGGCCAACTGCTTCTTGTACTCCGACAGGGCCTGCGGCGTGGTGTCGGCTTGGTCCACCGCTTGAGCGGGGATAGCGATGGGACTATTCCAAAATTCGTCGAACACACCGGACAAACGCGGCACGATGGGACCTGTGACTACCAAGTCATCGTCGCCGAATTGCGATGCAGGGTCTATCTGAAAATATTGATTGCCGATATTTCGGCCGCCGATGATGGCCACTACGTTGTCGGCGACCATCAGCTTATTGTGCATTCGGTAGTCGACCCGCGCCTTGTTGAACAAGAACTCCACGCCGCGGCGAAACCGGTTGTGTCCGCGGTACCTTAGGGGATTGTAGATTCGCACCTCGAATCCCGGCTGTCCGGACAGCGCAAGAATCTTTTCGTCGCCGGCCACCGTCTCGCCATCATCGACCAGGATACGGATGCGCACGCCGCGCTCGGCGGCCCGCAACAAAGCTTCGACCACCAAGTTGCCCGACTCATCCGCGCGAAATATGTATGTCTGAATATCGATCGAGCGCTGCGCCAGGTCGATCGCTTCGATACGCGCCGTAAGGCCATCGATACCCGCGGATATCATCCGAAATCCGGAATCGCTGCCATGGCCCGCGGCCAAGGGACCCACTGCCTTACCGAGCGGAGTTTCGAGCGCCGGCGACACCGCCTGCGTCATGCTTTTCGGCTGAGTGGCCGCGGGGGGCAGTGAAGTGCATGCGGCCAAGCTCACCAACGCCAGCAACGCGACGTGATGCAATCCGCAAAAGCATGAGGGATTGGCCAGAAGCCTGTCTGAGCACTCCGCGTTCATTGATGCGTAGTGTACGCGCAAGCGCCATTTATGTGCGCGGCAGCGCGCGAGGTGGACGCGCAGCGTGTGCACCGGAATAAAATCGCATCCGCAGAGGTCTCTCCAGTACATGCCCACAAAGGGCTTCGAAGCGAGAGAGAGACGATGCGTGCCGACAGCGCTCCTGAACTACGAGTTTTCGATTGGGCCACCCGGCTGATCCACTGGCTGACCGCAGCGCTGATGCTGCTGGTCTTCGTGCTGGCATTTTCCATCGACATCGCCACCACGCGATCTTCGCATATGGCCTTTCTACAACTGCATCGATCCGTCGGCTTGACCATTTGGGTTCTGACCATGGGTCGGTTCGTGTGGCGCTGTTTTGCCAAGTATCCCAATTGGCCGAGCGATATGTCGCGGCCGATGCAAATCGTAGCCGTGGCCACCGAGTACACGCTGTACGCACTGCTGCTGACGCAGCCGCTGCTCGGCCTGCTGCAGACGAACGCCCATGGTGATCAGGTGAATCTGTACTTCATCGGCCAGCTACCGGTACTCATCGAGAAGAATCGACAACTGGCGCAGACGCTCCTGAGCCTGCACAAGGCAGTGGGCTTCTCCTTGCTCGGACTGATTGCCCTGCATGCCGCGGCGGCACTGTTTCATCACTTCTGGCGTAGAGACGACACGCTCACGGCCATGCTGCCGGCCGCCGAACGGTGGCGGATCCACCCGACGACCGAGCGGATCCACTCGGCCGATCGAACGTTCGAATTCAGAACCTCTGAGAGTCGTGCCGAGTCCTGATATCGGCGAGCTCGAGTCAATCAGTTCGGCGCGACCGCCCAATCCAGAGGTATCCATTTGATGAATCTATCGGGAAAGGTTTTCATCGTCACCGGTGCATTTGGCGCCCTCGGCCCGGCAGTGACCGATTGCTTGATATCCAATGGTGCCCGACCTGCACTCCTCGGAAGGCGATCCATCCTTGCCGCGGAGCATCCGCCGGCCGCTCTCTGTTATCCGGGAGTCGATGTCCTGCGCCCAGGTGCCGTGGCGAAAGTTGCTGCTCAGGTATTCAAGGACACCGGCCGAATCGACGGGCTCCTCAATCTCGCGGGCGGCTTTCACTGGGGTCAGCTCGAGGGCAGCACGCTGGATAGTTGGGATGCCATGTTCCGCGTCAACTTGCTGACAGCCGTCGCATCCTGCCAGGCCGTGCTTCCCCATCTGCTGCGAAGCAAGAGCGGCAGCATCGTCAATGTCGGCGCCATGGGAGCCATCAAGGCCACCAGCGGAATGGGTGCCTATGCGGCGTCAAAGGCCGGGGTTTTGAAATTGACCGAAGCCCTGGCTGATGAGACGAAGGATCAGGGCATCCGGGTAAATGCGGTTCTGCCCAGCATCCTCGACACACCACGCAATCGGGCGGAGATGCCCGACGCGGACTTCACCCGCTGGGTGAGCCCTAAAGCGGTGGCCGAGGTGATCGCGTTTCTCGTCTCGGATGCAGCCGGCGCGATTTCCGGAGCGGCGTTGCCCGTGGCCGGGCGCGTCTGAACCCCCAGGTACCCATATTAATTGAACGAAAGATGGAATAAATCCACCTGTTGGGGAGTCTTTCAGTGCAGAACTGTCAACCCCAGGAGATGACTATGTCGGATGAATCGCTGCTGTCGCGTCGCAACGCCTTGAAGTGTATGGCTTATGGCGGTGCCGGGACCCTGTTTGCC